>Ga0265293_10000055_pt1 | contig 246612 bp, 237 predicted proteins | sample Munlanlewell138R_FD_192505 | JGI IMG/M metagenome (GOLD analysis project Ga0265293, IMG submission 192505) | Leachate microbial communities from a municipal landfill in Southern Ontario, Canada - Leachate well 138R | ecosystem: Engineered > Solid waste > Landfill > Unclassified | place...
CACCTCCATCGTTTCCTGCCTGCCCTGGTTTCTGCCCCTTGTTATGAGCCTTTGGTTGTTCGCTGTCAAGATGCATCGCAAGCAGCAGCAGGATGCGAGCGAATTCCTTCTCATCGAAGGTGGTATTCCAGACCGGCACGATGCGGTGGCCGCTGCTGTCCTGGCGCACATAAGCACGCTTCTTCCGGCGACTCATGCCCGGCCCCTTCGTGTCTGCGTGACGGTTACACGTCGCCGTCCCAGCGCTTCTTCTGCCTGATCACCCAGTGCACGACCGTGGCGACTACCGCCCCGATGGCGATCAGCGCGAGGAGCCACCAGATCTGCTTCGCCAACTCCACCGCGAGTATCAGCAGGATGACGCCGAAGAATAGTGACGTAGCAAGGCTCAGAAAGCTCGCCCCGAAGGGCCTCTTCCTTCCACTTTCGGACATGTTTGACCCCCTTCATCACTTGGACTCCTGCGCCGCAGCTTCCGCAATCGTCAGGAGCGAAGTCGGTACGGGGTCATCGGTGGTGGTCTCTTCAACGGGGTCACCCGGCACGGGATACCCCCACTTCTTGAGGGAGATGAGCGATGGTTCATTCCCGGGGATTTCGTTACCCCAGATGTCCCAATCACCACGCGTCGGCGCTGGGCGGCGAGCAAACAGCTCCAGGTATGGCCCAGAACCGACAACCCGCTCAATCATCAGATGAATTTCCTCGGGCTTGTGGCTGTGATTTTGCAGGGGGTACAGACTCCAATTGGGTTGCGAGCGGAATGCGAACTTCGTACCCTTGCCTCGCACGCCGAGCAGCATCAGTTCACCCGCATTGCGGAATGTGTTCCCCAGAGTGAATCGAGGCTTTGCCCAAAAATAGAAATTTGTGTATCTGAAGCCCCAGCGTGACAACACCTGAATGCCAAGCGGCACAGTTGCGGCCGTGACCCAGAGGAAGCAGAAGCTTTGCTCGGCGGTGATTTCTTGGATGGCGTCGCCAGCGCTAAGAATGCGTTCGTCGGTCATGAGGGGGTAGTGCTCGGAAGCTCCGAGCTTGCCCTTCTGATGCAGACTCCAGGGCGGGTCAGCGAGGATCGCTCGGTAGCTTCCGGGCTTCGGGGTGCGGTCAGGGTTGAGACGTTCGTCTCGCGTGGTTTCATTCATGGTGGTGACTCCTTTGCTGGGGATGGTGAGTAGTGGTGGGTTGGACGATGCAGCAGGCTGTGGTGTTCGCTGCGGTGGCCTTATTGAGCACTACGAGGCAACATTTGTGAAGAGTTGGCAAGCTCTCTTGCTCCCGCGATTGACCACGCACATAACAGAGGTCAGGCGAAAAAACGGTGCTACGTGAGCTGTTGCTGTGCTTTTTACAACGGGGTTCAGGAACACACACAGAACTGGTCGGTTACTGGTGACTGGTGACGACTCGTGCTGGGCCTGCACCCGGCCGAAACCTGCCGAGTGAGTGCGCGAGCGCGGCCGCCAACCTGCCTGGTGGGTCGAGTGAACTGACCTGGGAAATCAGTACGTTCGGGAGGGCCAGAAGCGCTGCTGGAGGTGTGGCGTTCATGACGACGGCATGCACGAGGCCAGGGAACGCGGCGATTTCTGCATACGGTTGGCACAGGTTGAGGTCTAAGAGTTCGAAGTCGGAGAAAATGACCGCCACATGATCCGCATCCGGTTCTTTCTCGGCCGCCCGATTCATCGCCATCATGGCCGGAGTAAGTGCACTTGACCCCGTGATCCCTGGAGGTGGTTTAACCGCAGCGAGCACCGTGGCAAGTGAGGGTTTCGTGTGCAGTGGCAGCGGCCCAACTGGTGGCACGTCGGGGTGATCAAACCGGAAGATCGTCAGTTGTTGCATGGCTGTCGTGGCGGATGCTGCGATGTGCCGGATAGCCGCTGTTGCTTCGGCGTACCGTGCCCCGACTGGGTCGTTGCCGGTCATGAGCGACCCAGAATCGTCAAAGCAGAGCTTCACGAAGAACGGTGAGGCGGGGTCTCGCCCCGCATTCCCGAGGGCGATGCGTCGACTCACTGTGGGTATCGGCCGCGCCAGCATGGCGGGGAGGAGTTCACTTGGCAGGATCGTCATGATTATTTCCTTTCTTTCCGGGGTGTGCGACCGATTGGGTCGTCTGGGCGGGGGCCGTGACCGGCGACTGCTGGGTTGCCGCGTAGTACTCGCCACTTCAGGGCCTGCACCTGCCGGGTTGCCGCAGCTCCTCGCGCTTGGAACTCGGCCCGCAGGCTGGCTTCTTCTGCACCGTGCTCTGCCCATGCCTGCCAGCTCGGGTCGGCAGCGAGATTCAGGTGGCGTTCGCGCTGCGCGTGATAGTCCGCCGCATACAGATCGATGAGGTCGGCGATCTCGTCTGCACCGGCATAGGAAACGAGGAACGACCCACCGGCGACCGCGAACGCGATCCCCGCGAAGATGAGCCCAACCTGCGGGTCGTCGACCGCTGCTCGTAACGCACCAATCCCGACACCGATCGTGAGGGCGGTGACGAGCGAGAGCAGCAGTACGCGTTTCACGATCTGCGCCCCACTATCTGCGGCCGTGAAGAGGTGCGCGAATGGCAGCTGCTCGGGGGTGAGCTCTTCGAGTGGGCGCTCGCGGAGCTTCCTGCGTCGCATATCCGAATACTCAGTACCGACCAGGCCCGCGACCACTGTGGCTGCGGCAGCACTCGCTGCCAGCGTGATCGCAATAAACACTGGTTCGCCGAGCCAGATCGCTGCGGTCGCCACACCCGCCAGATCTCCTACGAAAATGAGACCCTTCGCAGCCTGATACCAGCGTTTACTGCCGACTGCGCGGCGTCGGAAGGGAGACAGCACCACGTGTACCTGCGAGAACTGCTCCCGCGCCTGGTCGGTCAGCTCCCGACTTCCGGCAACCGCGTGCGTCAGCTCCGCGGCACGGAGTTCAAGACCTGCTCGAACCATGCCGGGTTTTCGGGTTTCAGTGGCGGCCGCGGACTCCCAGAGCGCACTCTGCTCGTCCGTAAGCTCGTCATACTCGACCTCTGACCATGTGTGCGGAACGTCCTTCGGGCGTGGGACAGCCGAAGCCGTCTCCACCACCGGAAAGGTGATCCGTTCTGCCGCACTTGCGGCGTCACCGGCGACCTGGAACGGGTCAAGCATCGCCCCAGAGGAACCTAAATGGTGTGCAGTTGCCATGATGCTCAGCCCTGCCACTTCGTCACGACGGTGCACGAGTCAGCATTGCTGCGTTCGCAAACCCGCTTCCAGAAGGCGGTGACCTGTTCGATCACCGAAGACGGCACCGCAATGTTCGTGCGACCGATCCCCGCAACCGTGAGGTCCACGCCGGACAGATCCGGCACCGCCACTTGATCCGCAAGCGCCGAAGCCGCCGCAATGCTCCCGGCTGCCGCAGGGTCCACACCAACGTTGGTGAACCCATCCGTCAGCACCAACCCTTCGAGGGTTGCGTCGGGTTGCTGGGCTTTGGCCTCCTGGAACAGGCGCAGGATGCCAAGGATGTCGGTGGAAGAAGTCGGGGTTAGTGCAGCCGCTTGATCGAGCTTCGACATCGCTGTGGCCGTCACTTCGGAGGCGAGCTTCTCCTGCTTCCGGGTGAGCGCGTTCTCGGTAGGTGCCTCGATCGCAAACGACTGCTGCACAAGGTTCACGGTCTGGCCAGAGGATGACCCGAAGGTGTCCACCGATATTGATCCGGAGCATGCCGCTGCTTTTGCTGCGACCGTGTGGATTGCTGACTCGTATTCTTGTGTGATCTGCGGACTGAAACCCGAATTCGTAACGTCAGCGAATACAACGTGCACGTATTGACCGTTGCTGCAATCAACGCGACTAGTGTGTTCGGTATTCGAACTGGAACAGCTCGTAGTGACTGCAGCGAGGACGAGTGGCACTAGCAGCTTTCGGAAAGCCAAAGGCTTCTGTCTGCAAGTTCTCGTCCTAAGTGGAGGTCGGGAATCGGGTTCCGTGCTGTGTATGAACATTTTTGGTTCCTTGCTCTCGTGTGGGTCAACTTCAAGTTGGTGTTTCGTGCAGCGGAGGCAACCTGAATGGCGCGTGCTGGTCGGGTATTGGAGAAGCTCGATGTTTGCGCTTTCCTGACATTTCGCCGTTCCTTATGCCCCATCTGCCCTGCCAGTTTGAAACGACCGAGGGTCTCGAAATGTCGAATTCCTTCGATATGAAGAGATGCGAGAAGCAGCAAACGTCAGCATCGGAAATGACCGGTGAATGTCGGCAGAAAGCGGCAGAAACCTCGACCTGGCTAATGCCCAGGTGTTACGATGAAAGATGGTAAACAGGAGCAGCGGTCATGAATCAGACCATCGTCGAGCAGTTGAAGTCAGAACTGCGAAGGACCATCAAGACAGGTATCCACGCCGGATTTCTCGATTCCGGGAATGAGCTGGTCGTTGTCGACAACCCCAGTAACACCCAGTTCACTGTGTCTGTGCAGCAGGTGGAATCCGCGGCGCTCGCATTGCATGGAAAAGAGTTAGAGCGCGCCAAGTTGCTGCTTGCGATTGGCGAATACTCTGACCTCACCGCCTACGAGCGGAGACGCAGATATGCGAAGACTCATCCAGGGCTAAACACTTGGGAAGACGCGCGGCGGACTCACGTCGACCACACCCTGAGCTTGGTTTCAGTTGAGTGGAACAAACGTTTCTCTAAGGCTGCGGTTGTGGCCAAGTCTGAACGCCCGGAGTACCCATTCAAGTTTCTGCTCAACGAGATGGTTCACACCTATCCACAGCAGATTCCCGGGGTGCGAACGGTGCGAATCAAACGAGTTTTACAGGCACTTGAGAATGGTGTAAATCATTGCGAACTGCCCTACAAAGCCCACCAGGCTGGCGGAATCGCGCCAGAACTTGAGCTGCTCTCCGGCAATGGAGTGTTGAGTGTCACAGCGAAAAATCCGTACGTTAAGGATGACTCTGAAGGCCTGGTCTACCTCGTCAGGATTGACTTTGCCGAGCTCCAGAGGGGTGAAACCGTCACATTGGAGTGGATTGAAAGAACGACTGTTAACCGTGAGGCCATTGTTCCCTTGCGGCAGCGAACGGTCTTTGTTGATCCACATAACCCCACGGATGAGGTGCGGATCACAGTGAACTTTGGTGGCATTCGCCCAGATCCGGGCACGATCTGGAGCTATGCAAGGATACCAAGAGAGATGACAGACACTAGCGCGACTGAACAGAAGGTGCTCACCTTAACTGAGGGTCAGGTATCGGATCGTTGGGAATTTCCGAGGATGAACAACGCCTACGGGATCCGGTGGTTCTGGCCTGCTAGTTCATCCCAGTACGGAGGTCACAGCAGTAGCTAAGACATATTCCATATTGGGATTGAGTCAGCGGTTATGGTGAGGATCTCGCGACAATGCGGTGACACGAGGAGGCACAACTTGACCACCACTTCTCTTCTATACCTGCGTGATTCGGACCTGATAAGAAGAAACTTCGGCGGCGACGCCGATAGTTGCCCGAGCGACATAAGCTAACCAAGCTGCAATTCGCCTCTGAGGGATTCACCTCAGGGGCGAATTGTCGTTTTCGGCAGCAGTTGACTTCCTTAGGACGAGACAGGTAGACGAAGTGTTGAGCTTCGGAGCTAGCCTCGACAGACCCCCGGAACCCTAGCTTTGGTGGGGTGAGTTACCCACTTTTCAGACCTTGAACGTCAAAAGCTGGCTATACGAATCAGACACATGATGCCTCAACTGTTCACTAAAACCCCTGATCGTGTCATAATAACCTCAGCACATGGCGTCATTGGTTGAGCGATTCACCGCTCCCGGCCAGCGCGAAACGCGAGATATCCAGTCGGCGTGCTTGACCTGCAATGTCGGTGGCACTGGATACGGTGAAACCAACGCCTTCTTCGAGGCATCTAATAGCACACTCATGTGCGGGAGACAGGAACAGTGGGAATGAGCAAAGAGGTACAGCGGGCAGAACTCCATAAGACCATCTGGCAGGTCGCGAATGATCTTCGTGGCTCCGTCGACGGCTGGGACTTCAAATCGTACGTGCTCGGCATGCTCTTTTACCGCTTCATCTCCGAGAACCTCACCAGCTACATCAACAAGGGTGAGCGTGAGGCCGGCAACCCCGACTTCGATTTCGCACGCCTCTCCGACAGCGATTCCGAGTTCGCCCGTGAGGAAATCGTCAACGAAAAGGGCTTCTTCATTCGCCCGTCAGAGCTCTTCGAGAATGTTCGCAAGGCTGCCCCGAATAACCCGAACCTGAACGAGACTCTCGAGTCGATCTTCCGAGACATTGAAGGATCTGCGGTGGGCACCGACAGCGAAGACGACCTCAAGGGTCTCTTCGACGACCTGAACGTCAACAGCTCCAAGCTCGGCAACACGGTCGCCCGACGTAACGAGAAGCTAGTAAAACTGCTCGATGCAATCGGTAACCTTCCGCTCGGCGGCGAGTTCGCAGACAACTCCATCGACCTGTTCGGTGACGCATACGAGTACCTCATGCAGATGTATGCCTCAAGCGCCGGTAAATCCGGTGGTGAGTACTACACGCCACAAGAGGTGTCTGAGTTGCTCGCGTACATCGCCACTATGGGTAAGACGCGGGTGAATAAGGTCTACGACCCTGCCGCAGGCTCCGGCTCGCTGCTGCTGAAGTTCGCCAAGGTGCTGGGTAAAGAGAACGTCGGTGGGTTCTACGGTCAAGAGATCAACCTCACGACCTACAACCTCGCCCGCATCAACATGTTCCTGCATGACGTGAACTATGAGAAGTTCGATCTCGCGCTCGGCGATACGCTCCTTGATCCGGCTCACTGGGATGAGGAGCCGTTCGAAGCGATCGTCTCTAACCCTCCCTACTCGATCAAGTGGGACGGTGACGCGAACCCGCTCCTGATTAACGATCCACGCTTCGCGCCCGCGGGTGTCCTCGCTCCGAAGTCTAAGGCTGACCTGGCCTTCACGATGCACATGCTGCACTGGCTTGCGACCGATGGCACTGCTGCGATTGTCGAGTTCCCGGGCGTGCTCTACCGTGGCGGCGCGGAGCAGAAGATTCGCAAGTATCTGATCGACAACAACTACGTAGAGGCAGTGATCCAGCTACCGCCGGATCTGTTCTTTGGTACCACGATCGGCACTTGCATCATCGTGCTGAAGAAGTCGAAGAAGACGAATGATGTGTTGTTTGTTGATGCTTCGGAGGAGTTCGTGCGGAGCGGGAACAAGAATAAGCTCTCGCCCGATAACCTGCAGAACATCCTGCTGGCTTTGGATATCCGCGATCATCACGATCACTTCGCAACCGTGATCGACAACAGTGTGATCGCTGAGAACAGCTACAACATCGCAGTGTCTTCGTATGTGGAAGCAGAAGACACCCGCGAGGTGATCGACATCGCCGAGCTGAATGCGCGAATCGAGCAGATCGTTGCACGGCAGACTGAACTGCGCACGTCGATTGACGCGATCGTTGCGAACCTGGAGGGTGTGAAATGACCGATCAGATGCCGAACTGGGAAGGGTTCATGATCCCGACCCTCCAAGTGATGAGTGATGGTGTCGTTCGTCATTGGCGAGAGTTCCAACCGTTGGTTGCCGATCAGCTGGGTCTCACCCAGGAGCAACGGCAAGAAATGGTTCCCTCCGGCACTCAGAACAAGTACGAGAACCGCATCGGATGGGGTGTGTCCTTCCTCACCAACATAGGTGCGCTAGATCGACCAAAGCGCGGTCACTACGTAATCACTGAGGCTGGCAAGCAGCTCATATCTATGTTCCCGAACGGCGCGAAAGAACGGGACCTGCAAGCACTGGGCGAGGATCCGAACTCACCAATCCGCCCTTACCAAAAAACACAACGTAATGCGGCGCAAGCCTCTATAGCTGAGGCTGAAGCAGAATCGCTCACCCCGATTGAACAGGTTGAGGGTGGCATTAAGCGCATTCAGGAGGAGGTGGCCGCAGAGCTGCTCTCGCGGCTCCAAGGCAAAGAGCCTGGTTTCTTCGAAGAGGCAGTAGTTGAGCTTCTACTTGCCATGGGGTACGGCGGCACCAACGGCGCAGGCAGCGTGACAGCGCTGAGCAACGACGGTGGAATCGACGGCGTTATCGATCAAGACGTATTGGGATTGAGTCGCGTGTACGTTCAGGCAAAACGTTACGCAGACAACAACACTGTGGGTCGCCCTGACCTGCAAGCGTTTGTGGGAGCACTGGCAGGTAAAGCCGATAGTGGCGTATTCATAACGACGAGTCGATTCTCTGACGGTGCGAAAACGTATGCCGAAAACGTACCCACCCGCATCATCCTGATCGACGGCAAGCGACTCACCGACCTGATGATTCGCTACGGCGTTGGCGTGCAAGTGAAAGAAACGTACAAGGTCGTTGAAATTGACGAGGACTTCTTCGCATGAGCCGCATCGATGACCTGATCGCCGAGCACTGCCCAAATGGTGCATCATACCGAAGCCTTACCGACGTCGCTGAGTATGTTCGCGGCATTACATACAACAAAGGCAACGAGCAAGCTGACGGACCGGTGAGCGTACTGAGAGCCAATAACATCTCTCTAGCTAGTAATACGTTGAATTTTTTTGATGTGAAACGTGTTTCCGGCTCGGTTCGAGTTCGAGATGAGTATTAGCTTTCTGTGGGGCCGGTGATATTCCGCATGGGTGCCATTGCGCGCATGTCGCTTTCGTGTTGTTGGGTGCCACGAGTAGCACGCTCGGGGGCCAGTGCTCGTAAGCTCCTTCTGCCCGTTCGCCGTTATCGGACGGGCAGAAGGAGTAATTCTGATGGTACGAAAGATCCGTGCGAAGCTCGTGCTGCAGTTACGCGCCGAGGGCCTCTCGGGCCGCGCGATTGCTGCGGCGAATTCCATGTCTCGCAGGAGCGTCCTCGCAGTGTTCGCGGCCGCTGACAGAGAGGGCGTGCGCTGGGACGACATCGCGCAGCAGGATGACGACGCGGTGTACGCGTTGCTGTTCCCCGGCCGTGGTGAACACCAGAGCGTGTATGCGCAGCCCGATTGGGCTGCGACGCATTCTGAGCTCGCCCGCGTGGGCGTCACACTGAAATTGCTCCATGCCGAGTACCTTGACCGGTGCGAGACCGCGGGGGAACCCGCGATGGGGTACGACCGGTTCTGCAAGGGGTACGCCCAGTATGTGCTGATCGCTGGTGCGGCGTCCCGCGTCGGGCATAAGGCCGGTCAGAGCATCGAGGTCGACTGGTCCGGCCCCACGATGCACCTCACCGACCCGGTGACCGGGCATCGCACCAGGGTGTACCTCTTCGTGGGGTGTTTGCCGTTCAGCCGGTACGCGTTCGTTGAGCCCACGCTCGACATGAGACAAGACACCTGGCTTCGTGCGCATGTGGCGATGTTCGCCTGGTGTGGGGGCAGCGTCCCAAGAATCATCCCGGACAATCTCAAGACCGGGGTGATCGCGCACCCGCGCGAGGGCGAGGTCGTGCTGAACGACGCATATCGGGAACTCGCAGCTCATTACTCAGCGGCGGTGCTGCCGGCGAGAGTGAAGAAACCGAAGGACAAACCATCGGTCGAGAACACGGTCGCAAGTATCGCGACGTGGGTGATCGCGAAGCTCCGCAATGTTGAGTTCGCTTCCCTAGGGGAGCTCAAGGCAGCGGTGTATGCGCAGGTGACCGCGCTGAATGCTGAACCGTTCCAGAAACGGCAGGGGTCACGCCTGTCGGTATTCGAAGCGGAAGAGAAGCCGCTGCTGCGCCCGCTGCCGCAGGTCCCGTACGAGATCAGCAGGTGGGTGTACGGGCGGAAAGTGCAGAAGAATGGGCATGTGGTGTGGGAGAAGAACTTCTATTCCGTCCCGTACACGCAGATCGGTCGGAGCGTTGATCTGCGCATCACCGAGTCAACGCTCGAGATCTACTACGGTACCGACCGGCTCTCGTCTCATCTCCTCGCCCCAGCGGGCGTGACGAATGAGTACCGCACGCACGAGAGCGACCTCCCGAACGGGCCCAGGTACCGGGAGTGGGATGCGCAAAGGTGCCGGGACTGGGCGGCCAGAATCGGCGAGCACACCCTACTCGTGGTGAACCGGATGTTTGAGTCCGTACCAGTCGAGGAGCAGGCGCTCGACCCGGCACTTGCGGTGTTACGCCTCACGAAACGGTACTCGAATGCCAGACTCGAGCGGGCGTGCGAAATCGCGCTCGAGAGCCGGGTCCGATCACCCCGGTATGCGCACCTGAAACCAATCCTCGAAACCAAACAGGACCAGGGCAGCAGAAGACGCCCAAGGTTCGAGCCAGTCAGCGAGCAGGCGGCAGCACCCGCCGGGTACGTGCGTGGCGGCGACTACTACGCCGGAGGTGTGAAGTGAGCATGATCGATAGCGAGACCAAACGGAAGCTCCGCGAGATGGGAGTGGGATCCCTGGTCGACGCGTTCGACCGGCAAGATGAATCACTCGCCCTGGGGTTACCGTTCGGAGAGCGCGTGAGCCTTGTCGTTGACGAGGCCTACGCCACGTTCAACCTGACGAAAATTGATGGTCTCATCCGGCGGGCAGGGCTTCGTTACCCTGATGCGGAGCTGCGCCGCCTCGATCTCCTCGAGGAACGCGGCCTGGATCGTGGCATGATCGCGCAGCTCGGGACCTGCACCTTCATTGATCGGCGCCAGAATGTGGTCTTTCAAGGGTTCACTGGGTCGGGGAAGTCGTACCTGGGGTGCGCGCTCGCCCGGGCTGCATGCCAGCACCGGTATCGGGCGCACTACATCCGAATGCCCGATCTCGAAGAGGCGTGGGCGGCAGCAACTGACAGGCCCGGGGGGAAGGAGAAGTTCCTGCGGAAGTACGCGAGCTTCAGGTTGCTTGTTTTGGACGAGTGGCTTCTCGACCAGCCGGGTGAGGCCCTCCGCTCGATGCTGTTCGAGCTGATCGAACGCAGGTACGACGACGCGTCAACGGTGTTCTGCACCCAGTATGCAAAGAAGGACTGGCATCAGCGTCTCGGTGGTGGTGTCCACGCCGACGCGATCATGGACCGTATCGTGCACAACGCGATCTGGGTCGAGACCGGCGAGGTGAACATGCGCGAGCACGCGCTCGCTCGGGCCGCCTGATCATGGCGTCGGTGGGTGTCAGTTCTACAGGACTCTGCGGGCTGGCGCTCACCGACGCGATCGTGTGGCACCAAACGGGAATAGGTGTGGCCCCCGGAGAGAATAATCGGCGGCCCCCAGAGCTACGAATACTCACGAGACAACCAACGCCTCGTGAGTGGTGACATTCTTATTTGTGCTGGAAGCGGCAGCAAAGACCACATCGGAAAAGTAGCGTTCGTTTTTGAAGACCTAGAGCACACATTCGGCGGATTCATGGGGGTTGTCCGAACTAAAGGTGAGCTTGAACCACGATTCCTGTTCCATCTGCTCACAGGCGGCTCATTCCTCGCCTACCTAGGAAGTGCGCTTTCGACAACCACAATTAATAACCTCAACACAGGAGTTATGCGTGGGTTCCGTGTCCCGGTTCCGCCGCTTGAGGTGCAGCGTGAGATTGTCAGGATTCTTGATACGTTCAGTGCGCTGGAAGCGGAGCTGGAAGCGGAGCTGGAAGCCCGCAAACAGCAATACGAGCACTACCGCGAACAACTCTTAGCACCTTCTGAAACAGCGGAGTTCAAGCTCCTCGTTGATGTCGTTCGAATTAAGAACGGTAAAGATCACAAACACCTTGATGTAGGTGAAATTCCGGTCTATGGCAGCGGCGGAATCATGCGTTTTGTGGATTCCTCATCCGCGCAGGGGCCTTCGGTCCTTATTCCGCGGAAGGGGTCGCTTGGCAATCTCTTCTATGTTGAAGGGCCCTTCTGGAATGTCGACACAATCTTTAGTACTGAAATTGACACCTCCCTGATCGAACCCAAATTTTTGTTCCATCAACTTTCCATAATGAAGCTAGGAGAAATGAACCAGGCTGGAGGGGTCCCGAGCCAGACCCAGGGCGTCCTTAACCGCTTGCGCCTTTCAGTTCCTCCACTAAATGAGCAGCGTCGTATTGTCGCAATCCTCGACAAGTTCGACGCGCTCGTGAACGACCTGAGCATTGGTCTCCCTGCTGAGCTTGCTGCTCGTCGGCAGCAGTATGAGTATTACCGTGACAAGCTCCTCACGTTCAAAGAACTGGAGGCGGCGGCATGACCGGGTCTCGTGTGAATTATGACCTGATCGCGTTCGGCGGGGAATCGACCGTTGTGGTCGAGTATGAGCCTGACCCCCGGGATCAGGGGTCGTATCAGTCTGAGTCGCAGCTTGAGACGGAGTTCATTCGCCAGCTCGAATCACAAGCGTATGAGCGGGTGGTGATCACTCGCGAGGAAGACCTCATCACGAACCTGCGCACCCAGCTCGAAGCCCTCAACAAGTACCAATTCTCTGACGATGAGTGGCAGCGTTTCTACACCGAACGCATCGCCTCGACCGGCGACGGGATCGTCGAGAAGACCGTGCGCATCCAAGAAGACCACGTGCAGCTCCTCACCCGTGATGATGGCAGTACGAAGAACATCACGCTCCTCGACAAGCAAAGCATCCACAACAACCGCCTCCAAGTCATTAACCAGTATGCGGTTGATCGTGGTGAGGGTGGCGCGAACTTTGCGAACCGGTACGACGTCACCATTTTGGTGAATGGGCTGCCGATGGTGCATGTGGAGTTGAAGCGTCGAGGTGTGCCGATTCGTGAGGCGTTCAACCAGATCGACCGGTACCAGCGTGACAGCTTCTGGGCAGGCTCCGGCCTCTTCGAATACGTGCAACTGTTTGTGATCTCGAATGGCACCCAGACGAAGTACTATTCCAACACCACACGTCGCCAGCACATCGCTGACCAGGGTGGGAACCGTCGCACTAAGAAGACCTCGAACAGTTTTGAGTTCACATCGTGGTGGGCTGACGCACGCAACAAGCCGATTCTTGATTTGACGGCGTTCGCGAAGACGTTCTTCGCGAAACACACCCTGCTGAACATTCTCACCCGCTACTGCGTGCTGACCAGCGACCGGCTGCTGCTTGTGATGCGCCCATACCAAATTGTGGGCACCGAGAAGATCTTGCAGAAGATCGATATCTCCACGAACTACAAGACCCTCGGCACCCGCGATGCGGGCGGCTATGTGTGGCACACGACCGGCTCGGGGAAAACTCTCACGAGTTTCAAGACGGCACAGCTTGCGTCGAAGCTTCCAAGCGTCGACAAGGTGCTCTTCGTGGTCGACCGCAAAGACCTCGACTATCAGACGATGAAGGAGTACGACCGCTTCGAGAAGGGCTCAGCGAACTCGAACACCTCGACAGCAGTGCTGAAGCGGCAGCTTGAGGATCCGTCGAAGAAGATCATTATCACGACCATTCAGAAGCTCTCCAACTTCATCTCAGCCAATAAAGGCCACGAAGTGTATTCGGGGCACATCGTGCTGATCTTTGATGAGTGTCACCGGTCACAGTTCGGTGACATGCACTCCGCGATCACGAAAGCGTTCAAGCGATACAACCTGTTCGGATTCACCGGCACCCCGATCTTTGCCGAGAACTCTGGCAGTGGCGGGAACCCGCAGCTGCGCACCACAGAGCAAGCGTTCGGTGACAAGCTGCACACATACACGATCGTGGATGCGATCAACGACAAGAATGTGCTGCCGTTCCGTATCGACTACGTCAACACCATCAAGGTCGGCAACGTGGGCGACAAACAGGTGTCGGCCATTGACACCGAAAACGCGCTGCTCTCACCTGCCCGCGTTTCGCAGGTGACAAAGTACATCCTTGATCATTTCGATCAGAAGACGAAGCGTAGCGAAAGCTACGCGCTGGGGGAGCGCCGCGTACGAGGCTTCAACTCGATCTTTGCGACCGCATCGATCACCGCGGCACGAACCTACTATCAAGAGTTCAAGAATCAACAGGAAGCGCTATTCCCTGACCAGCGGCTCAAGATCGCGACGATCTTCTCCTATGCCGCGAACCCCGACAGCGAAGACGGACTGCTCGACGAAGAAGGCTTTGAAACGGATGGCCTTTCGGGTGACGCACGCACGTTCCTGGAATCTGCGATCCGCGACTACAACCAGATGTTCGGCACAAGCTTTGATACCAGCTCGGACAGCTTTCAGAACTATTACAAGGATCTCTCGCAGCGCCTGAAAACTCGTGAGCTTGATCTGGTGATCGTGGTGAACATGTTCCTCACCGGCTTCGACGCGACCACGTTGAACACGCTGTGGGTCGATAAGAACCTGCGCTCGCATGGCCTCATTCAGGCGTACTCGCGCACGAACCGTATCCTGAACTCGGTGAAGGCGTACGGCAACATCGTCTGCTTCCGTGACCTCGAAGAAGCCACCAACGACGCCATTGCCCTGTTCGGCAACAAGGACGCGACCGGGATCGTGCTGCTCAAGCCGTACCGTGAGTACTACGACGACTACGCCGAGAAAGTCACTGAGCTGCTCGCAAATTACCAGCCGGGTGCGCTGATAGTTGGCGAAGAAGCCCAAGTCGCGTTCATTAAGCTGTACGGTGACATCCTCCGACTACGCAACATCCTCACCTCCTTCGATGACTTCACTGACGAAGAAATCCTGTCCGCAAGAGACATCCAGGACTTCCAGTCCACTTATCTGGATCTCTGGAACGAACGTAAGAAGACCACGGATAGTGACAAGGAAAGCATTGTCGATGATGTGGTCTTCGAGATCGAGCTGATCAAGCAGGTCGAGATCAACGTTGATTACATCCTGCTGCTCGTTCAGAAGTACCGCGAAGAGCGCGGCGACGGCGACGACAAAGAGCTGCGTGCTGGCATTAGCCGTGCGATCGACTCGAGTCCGTCACTGCGCAACAAGAAAGACTTGATCGAGAACTTCGTCGACTCCCTCTCCGTCAAGGGCGAGATTGAGCAAGAGTGGCGTGCTTATGTCGCGGCTCAGCAGGAGAAGGAGCTTGGCGAGATCATTGCGACAGAAAGCCTTAAGCCTGAGGAGACGGCCAAGTTCGTACAAGCGGCGTTCCGCGACGGCGCGCTACGCACCACAGGGACCGCCATCACGAAGGTACTGCCGCCGGTGTCGCGCTTCTCGAAAGACAAGAACCACAGTGCGAAGAAGCAGCGCGTGATACAGCGGCTTGGAGAATTCTTTGAACGATTTCTTGGGCTTGGAAATGGAGGCGATGATGCTTGAACCAGGACTCCAAAGTACAAAAAACATCGAATTTGTAAAGTCGTCGTCTGAAGGATGGAATCTATAGTGGTGCACGCATATCCCGCCGGTTCCGAATGGCGGAAATGGGATCTCCATGTCCATGTCCCGGGCACAAAATTAACTGATGGGTACGAAAAAAAGGACGGCGAGGCTGATTTTGATCGGTTCGCCGAAATACTTGAACAATCAGACGTGGCAGTATTTGGGATCACTGACTACTTCAGTGCCGATCAAACGATTGCGTTCATTAAGTTCTTTAAAGAAAAGTATCCGGAATCCAAGAAACTGTTATTAGTCAATGTTGAGGTTCGCCTGAACGAGACAGTGAACCGGGACCTTCAAATTGTTGATTTCCATTTCGTGTTTCGAGACACGGTAAGCGAAGAGAAAATTACAGAGTTTCTCTCCAAACTCTCCACGGAGACAACAGATGCGCATGGCCGCCATAAAGCCTGTAGTGAGCTTGTCGGCAAGGAGTATGACCAGGCGACGGTAACCCGGACGAGTATTAAGAAGGCTTTCAAGGAGACCTTCGGTGATAAAGCAGAACCAACAGATTTTCTAATTTATATTGTCCCTGCAAACAATAACGGGTTCCGTGCTGAGTCCGGTAAGCAGCGCAAGGCGATACTCGCGGATGAGATTGATAAGCACTCTCACGCCATTTTCGGTAAGGGGGTCGAGAACTCCGCTCATTTCTTGAAGACGGATCGTTTTGAAGATTCGAGTCAGCGTTCAGTGCCCAAGCCGGTGTTTGGTGGAAGTGATGCTCACAACTTCACTGACTTGGAGAATTGGCTCGGGAAGGCGTTAGATAACAAAGATACGCGGCAAGTAATCACCTGGGTGAAGGCAGATCCAACATTCGAGGGACTGCAGCAAACCTTGGTTGAGCCTGAAGATCGAGTCTCCCTGTCTGAGCTCAAGCCAGACGCGAAGGATCAATACAAGGTTATTAAGCGGGTCAAGTTTGAAGGAAGCTCCGACTTCCCGGAAGAGATTCAATTCAATCCCAACCTCAACGCCATTATTGGGAGCCGGTCTTCCGGTAAATCTGCTCTCCTTGCTCATATTGCGTACGCAATCGATCCTGCCTACACAATTGCGCAGCAGGGTCTTGCGTCCAAACTTAAAGAGCATGAACTTGGTCCAGCCGCTGGGCGATCCTGGAAGTCAGTCGAATCAACTATTTGTGAGGTTGAGTGGTCGGACGGCTCGGTCGGTGGGGGCCAAGTGATCTACGTTCCTCAGAACTGGCTATATCAGATTAGTGACAATCCCAAAGAAGTCACAGATAAGATCAGACCTGTGCTTGAGTCACGCTATCCGGCATACTTCCGTGAACAGCATCGACTGCTCGATTCCGTCAAGCTAGCGAACGAATTAATCGGCAGAGCATCCGAAGCATGGTTCGAACTTGCAGACGAGCACGAGAAACTAGCTTCTGATATCAAGCTTGTTGGTGACAAAGTCGCAATCACGAAGGCCCGTGACGGTTTCAAAACTCAGATTGAAGAACAGAGAGAAGCAAATTCCCTTAGTGCCGAGGATCTCGAAACCTATCAAGCCGTCATCGAATCGATAGCTGCAAAGAAGGCCCGTCTTGATGAAATACAAATCGAAGTCGAGCATCTTAATGAGTATGTCGTTGAGGATGAATCTAGTCGGTCGTTTTCTGCCACTGGTTCAGTTCTCATCGAGACAAGACTTACTCCGGAGCCAAGTAAGCTGCCGAAGCCGCTTGAGGAATCTGTAAAGGCTATAGTCGCCGAGGCTGAATCAAAGCTCCTTCCCAAGGTGGAGGCAGCGCTTGTGGCACATCGGGTCCAACTAGCCGAAGAAAGCAAACTGCTTGATAGCGAGATCGCTTCCCTCCAACAAGACAACAAGGCACTTCTTGAAAAGCATCGGGCGAACAAAACGCTAGATGAGCTTGTGAATAGGCAAAAAACACAACAAGATTCGCTCGACAAGATTGATGCACTCGATCGTCAGCGGCTTGCAGTAGTTGAGAAGCAAGGTGAGAATCTCACCGTTATTGATCAGCAGATTGAGGTGCGATCAAAGGCATTCGACAGCTTGACCGAGCTGTTTGAGCAAGATGCGAAGGTGATGGATCAGCTGGCATTTGGTATTGCATATGGTATTGATGCAACAACTGTCGCCGCACTTTCGGAGCCGTTTCGCAAGAATCAGTCTGGAAGCTTCATCACAAAAGTTGACGAGGCAGATGCCGTTGTAGACATCTCCAAAGCTCAGAAAGAACCCGCTACGTTCCTATCGGATCTTTTCAGCAAGAAGCAGAAACTGAATCAGGGCAATGTCCCATCTGAAGTTGCGACACGAGTCCTAACGGCGACGCCAGAAATTCGCTTCACCGCCACTCTCGACGAAGACCGGATCGGCGGGTTCGAGCGTTCGACAATGACGCCAGGAAAACAGGCCCTATTTGCGCTTACCTTGATCCTTGGTGAGGCCGAGGAGCGCTGGACGCTGCTTATCGACCAGCCAGAAGATGATCTGGATAGTCGCTCAATATATAGCGACATCGTGCGCTACCTCGTTGAGCAGAAGAAGGAGCGCCAAATCATTCTGGTTACACATAATGCGAATCTTGTCGTAGGGGCTGACGCGGAGTCTGTGATCGTTGCCAATCGGCACGGCGATGACCGTAAGAACAGAGACGGCAGGACCTTTGACTATCTGACTGGTTCACTGGAACACAGCAGAAAACGTAAGGCCTCTAGTTTCGAGCTTGAGCGCATGGGCATCAGAGAGCATGCTGTAGAGATTCTCGATGGCGGTAAAGAGGCCTTCCAGAAGCGCCGAGATAAGTACAAGATATAGACCGGGACTGTGATGAAATGAGTACCCGGGTCTTGGGGGCTGGCGTTAAATTTTGACAGTATCCTTGATTGACCCTGTAGCAATGAAATGTTGGAGGTTCGAATATGGAGATTGACTCAGCATTCACCGTAATCTCTGCTGAGATGACATACCAGGTTCTTGATAGTCGCTGGATGTCGATCCGAACCCACCATCGATTTGAGCTAGAGGCGACCAGGCCGCACCGCTTTTACTTCCGTGAGTACAACTGGGATAACGAAAAGGGCATCGAGAAGCTTCCACGGATCTTATCGGGGCGTCAGCAGAGCGGGCGCGCAGCCCACCGGTTACAGGGGCCAGTAGTAAGTGGCCCAAACGGCTGGAGGCTTCTCGTCGTAGATCTGGGGCGCATCTTGGGGCCTGGGGAGCGCGAGGTGGTCGAGATTGAACATTTCTTCGTGCGCGTAGCGCCAGACGCTGATGGGTTCGTTGGTGCTTTGGCTCGCGAGGGCATGGAGCGGATCCACCTCACAGCCATACTTCCAAACCGGAACGACTTGCGCCTGCATTCAAAGCATCGGGCTGGATCGCGCGACACAGAAGAGTGGGAGCACATCCAAATGCTCGCCGGGACTACCGAAGCCGGTAGCATTAAAGTAACGCATAAGATTAGCGATCCGACGCCAGGGAGGCGCTACCGGCTCGGCTGGGATCAGCACTAAACATGGTATAATCAGGCACGGAAGGGAGTGGTCTACTTATGTCTGATGGTCAAGAGATCTAAGGTTCGCCCAGCGGATCGCCGTATGTTTATCCCGCAGAAATCTTATTGATTATCTGCGGGATTTGTCGTATTAGCGCACTCAAGGAGGACTGTGCCTGTAAACTCGACCACCTTTGAGGACCTACGTCTTCGTGCGTACTTTGCACACGTCGCTACCTCGCTCGGCGCTCTGCGTAATGTAAAGCTCGTTGTTGTGGCTCATATGGTCCACAACTCCTCTGTGTTCCTCCCCTCCCTCGCTGACATCGCTCCTGTCGCTCTTCTGCTGCCAAAACCGAAGACTGCAGATACGCCAATAGGGCGAAGGATTCAGAAGGACTTCACTACCCTGACGGAGCCGCTTACCCGCGAATGGGCGAGCGACTCCAGGAAGGTCGCACGTGAGGTGGTCCAGAACACAACCGATGGCGATCGAGTTATTTTGGTTGATATCGGCGGCTACTTCGCAAACACCCTAAACGAGATTGTAAGTCTCACGAAGGGGCGTGTGATCGGCGTGATGGAAGGAACAGAGAACGGGGTTCAGCGTTACGAAAGCAGCGGCCTTACCTACAATGTGCCAATTGTGACCGTTGCGCGAAGTCCACTTAAGCTCCCCGAGGACTATCACGTGGGTTCCGGCGTAGTCTTTTCTGTCGAAGCGGTACTTCGTGAGCAAGCACAGATCTTACAAACCCGAGCAGCTTGCGTTATTGGCTACGGACGAGTTGGGAGTAGCGTTGCGGAGGTGCTCCGCGGACGTGGAATCTCGACTGTCGTGCATGACACGTCCCCTATTGCGATGGCCGAGGCTGCTGCTCGAGGGTTTAGAGTGTTTCGTAGGATTGAAGAGGCGCTTGGCGCAGCTAATCTGGTTATCTCCGCGACGGGTATGCATGCTATTGACCGTCGTGCGCTCGCCAGCATGCGTTCGGGAACGGTTATTGCAACAGTTACCTCTATTGACGACGAATTCGTGGAGGGGGACTTAACTCTATATAAGAAAAGCCAAGTATCTCCCTCGATCACGCGATATGACTCCGAGGGCCAACGCTACTTCTGGCTTGTTAACGGTGGGAATCCTGCCAACTTTCTTCATGGAGCAGTTATCGGTCCCGCGATGCAGCTAATTGAAGGCGAGAAGATGGCAGCAATCCGTGCAATCGCGACGGGTGAGTACGTTCCTCTTGGACCTCAGATACATGAGGTCGCCCATGAACGTCGCCTGGAAGTTGCCACAATTTGGAACGAACACTTCTTAGACGATTGACACTACGCGTTCAATAAGTCTGAAGGGTTAGGATTTCGAGTAGCGCAAGACACCCCTCGCTTTCCCAGTCCATCGCAAACCTTATCTGAGGAGATGTTTCCGAATTGTCTTGTGATTTCGCCCCACTCGCTTAGCGATCGTCTTGAAGCCCAGCCCCTCCGTACGGAGTTCGCGCCAGTGGAAGATCTCATCGTCAGTCGGTATCGCGACTCGTGAACGAATCCCAGCCTCCGCAAGGCGCTTCATGATGGTGCCGCGGTTGTGTCCGTACTTTTCCGCCAGCTCATAAGCAGACATTCCAGCCTCGTAGTCGGCAGTCATGAGTCGAAGCTTCTCATCGGTAATTCGCGCGAGAGATCGCGGAATTTGTTGTAACTCAGCGGATTTTGACGAAGTGCGAGCCTCTTGGAGAAGTCTCCACCCCTGTTCTAAATGGTTTGCGTACGAGGAGAACACCCCGACCAAGAAGTATTTTCGCTTAAATCCACCATTAAATCATATGGTGGATTTAGCTTTATAACAGATATAAAATTGTCATTTGCTCGGAGGTTCAACACTACCTCACGATAGACTAAATCTTCTTCGACCACATCGGTCGTTTTTAGTATGGTTTCCAGATAAGAATTGATGAGTTCAACAAATTCTTCACGAGTTGGCAATGCTTTGCTTAGTTGCGTCTTTTCGTCTTCTAGTCTCTTTATAATCTCCTCGATAGAGTTTATCTGAGCTTGGTGAAATTCAAGTTTACCCTTGTGGTGCTGTTTATATTCCACAGGATTAGACACCTGAAAGGTCTGGTATTTAGCGTAGAAGTCTCGTTGTAACTTGAGGTCTTTTTTAGCATCATTGAGTTTGCGTCTGTTGGTCTCTTTTTTGATAATTACATCTTGTTCGATGCGGTCTATGTATCGCTTATGAGCCTCGTCTACGTTTTTCGTTAGGTGTCGCAACGTCCACTCAATATGAGCGTTTACATATTTTGCCCTAATGCCCTTTGGTAGCTTATGACCATACTTCAGAATAGCTTCTTTATCATTGTGGCGAAGACACTCTTTATTGCGACAATAGTAACTCAATAGCCACTTACCCTTATTCTTACCACGAGGAATTTTGGTGCGTTGAAACGTCATTACCCTATCACAGAAATCACAGATAACTTTTTCTCGTAGCAAGCCATATTCGAGCCGTTGAGCCACGTTGCCACGACCCTTAAATTCCTTGTCAAAGCTAGCCGATATATTGCGACCAAGTTGTATAAATTCATCTGGCGTCATCAAAGGCAAGAAATTATATTGGTCGTTTAAGTTAGAGATATTATCACCGTGCTTATATACGCCAGTATAGAACTCGTCGGTCAAGAAATCCGACACCATATTCTTAGTCATCTTAACTAACTTGTATTCGTCCTGCTCGGTCTTGCGAACGCTCAAATGCGAATCGTTGAGGAAGTCAGCTATATCTTCGCCAGTAGCACGGTCATTAAGCCTCATTAAGATGGCTTTGCGGAGTAACTGCCAGTTATGCTCGTCTGGCTCGTAATAGCCCGTTGCCGTGTTAACGTAGTAGCCTTTTTTGACCACTCCTAGATACTTACCATCTCGGACTGCTCCAGTGTTACCACGCTTTACGTCTTGTGATAATTTGTCGCTATATTGCTTTGATGTAGCGAATAAAATACCCAAGAGCATTTTTCCATTTGGTGTGTTATCAAATTGGTAGGTTTTGAATAATAGGTCTTGGATTTCTTCGTGGTCTACCATTTCAATAATCTGACCGCCCTCAAGCATATTCCTCGATAGTCGGTCAGGCGACCAAGCTATAAGCCCTTGATATTTGCCAGTCTTAAAACCTAACATCACCTTATCAAAAATAGGACGATTACCAGACTCTTTAGCAGAGGCACTTTCTTTGAATATATCGTCTGGGTGTATCTTTATGTTCAACTGTTTAGCTAACGCCATACACTCAACTTCTTGGTCTTCTAATGAGCGGACTTGTCGCTCCTCAGAGTCTGTTGATTTACGAAGATACATAGCATATCGGCGTCGCTCTTTTGGTAGTAACTTTTTACTGCCCTCTGCCGACTGAACGAAGAAATCCACTAGATTATCTACGGTGTAGTTGCTCTCTGGTAAATCTAGTAGGTTTGGGTTTTCTTCTAATTCTTCAGCTAATACCGATTTAGCTTGTAATAATTGGCTATCACTTAAAACGACACGCTCTTGTTTCTTGCGTGGTTTACGAGGAACTCCATTATTACTAGCCATACTATCCACATTATACCTTGTCAAAGGGTTCAACGATTTTCTGGTATATTAAAGCTACGATGGATTGGCTAGAAGAACACGGTGGAACATTAGTTGTGATTGGCATAATCATATTTTTTGGATGGCTATTCTTATCTTCAAGCGGGTCAAGCAACTCCTCAACAAATGAATATAACGACAGTTATGAGTCTTCTGTGGAGGACGATGGTTACTATGAAGAGCCTGAAGAGTTTCACGGCTACGAGTGTAGTGATGATTGCTCTGGTCACGACGCAGGATATGAGTGGGCAGACGACAACGGTGTGTGCGATGAGTATTTTGACGGAGGCAATTCAGAGTCATTCTCAGAGGGCGTAAGAATCTACGCAGAAGAAAACTGTTAGCATTTATATTATAAATATGTTATAAGTATCTTATGAAACGAGCTGTGGTTGTCATTATTTCAATAGTAGCTCTTTTGATTGTGGCGTTTTCTTCACAATCCAACCCAGATACCTCAAACTCAGTGACGAATAAAGCTAACACCTCTAGCAATGTTACACAGCCAACACCAAAGCAAAAGCCTATCTGTGACGGCACGACAGTTACGGCTAGCTGTGCCGTTGACGGCATTAGCTATTCTACATACATCTATCATCCCGCCGTCCCAGAAAAAAGCCACACCGAGACTGTTACAACCTACGAAAAAGAAGTAGCTGGATACTGCACGCTATGTAACGATGGCACTTATTCACCCTCGTGTGCTACTGGTCGGGGTGCGTGTTCGCATCACGGCGGTGTCGCTCAGTGGAACGCCCCTCGATATAGTAGCGTCCCAAAGACCAGCACAAAAACCGTTATAGACTCGCCAGCCCAAGAAGCCTATTACGAAAAAGTTGTAGAATAATCCAATAATCTACAAACTTGGTATAATTAAAGAGTTCTAAGCATTTAATACAGATAAGAAATCGCAGGATTTATTCCTGACGGTGTTTCGCCTCAATAACGGACACCGCATAAACAATAGGCGAAAGCTTATCTGTGATAAAGGCTTAGAACACCTTGCGGTGTCCTTTTTTTGTATATAGACACCCTGAGGAGTTATAAACCTAAAAGTATCTCAGGAGGATATATGGCGAACAATAACAAAATACTAAACAAGCAAATCTTTAAGAAGTGGTGGTTTTGGGTCATCGTGGTAGTAGTGCTAGGTATTATTGGTCTGACGTCAGGTGGCGGTAATCAGCCTAACGACACAACCGCTGATAATGGCGATAACTCATCGCAAACCACTGGAACATTACCAGTTGTCGATAAGGCTGACTATACAGACAAAGAGGGCTTAGTAGCGTTTAAGGACTTGGCTAGCAAAGGCTACACCGTTACGGCTAAATACGTTAATGAAGCCGTGCCAGCTACTAACCAAGACTTTACAGAGCAATTTACTAGTGCTGACGTTAATAGTTGTAGCGACAGGCTAGGTTTTGACGCATACACCGTCAGCGACTTAACGCAGACTGGCGACAGCATAGCACTAACTCTTGGTAATACTCCTAACAGTAGCCAGACTTGTCCTGCTGGCACTACTGATGACCTAAACTAATGAAAGACCGTAAGACATACAAGATATTGACGGCTTTAGGTTTTATACTACCGCTAAACCGTTTCTACCTAGGCAACTTAAAAGGCATATTCTGGCGGACTATAACTATCAACTATTTTTGGATAGGCTGGGTTGCCGACCTGTTCTATATGGATAAACGCTTTGATGAGGCTATGGCTAAACGAGGCTTCAGCAACACGGATATACGAAATCAACAAGTTAAGTAGAAAAGAAATAGACCCTTATCAGGGTCTATTTACTAATTAGCTAATACCAAATTTGGACAAGATTTCTTCAGCTATCTTGTATAGCGTAGGAGAGTCTGTGGGTGTTATGTCTTTGAGCGGATAATCAACTGTTTTGCTCTTTATCAAAGCAAGCAACCCGTTAACTTTTGCGGTTTTGTTCTTACCCCTAACATCTGTTATTTCTTTCTGGAGATGTAGCCTTATCTGGTCGCAAAATGGAGACGTCGAGCTTAGCGTTACGTCACTAATGCTGTTGTCGTGTAATACTTCGTTTGCCTTGTCTTGAACATAAGCAATTGGAAGAGCATCTTCTATTGTGCCTTTTTCTGTAATACCGCTACCAAAACTGTATAGGGTGAACGTATTATTTTTGAAGTTTTTTCCAAGTTTGACTATTTCGTCTCTATACTTCCTGCCATCATCATCGTCGTCTGAAACTACAATAGGCTCTATGTCGTGAAATGCCAGACGAGACGCAACGGCTACTATGTTAGCACCTGTCCCGTTGGTGATTCGAATATCATTATCTGGTTTGATTTTGCTAAATGCTTTCTCAAGCAATTTCTTGTCATCAGCACCTTCAACTAGAAGTTTATGTGGTGACAGTAAATCAGATATAACATCTATGCCGAAAGCGGTTTGTAACACTTCATCGTCTATATTTTCTTCGGTTTTGATTTGTTCTTTATTTGTCGAGTTATCGCTACCCTTTGTTAGTATATGATGGCGTTCTTTTTGTTTGGTATCCATCATAAAGTTGGAATGAGTAGAGATAAACAGATAATTACTCTCACCGATTTTCAATAGTTCATCTCGCATATGCCTAACACCAGACGGGTGAAGATGGACTTCTGGCTCGTCGATAAGAATTATATGGTTCTTAACACTGCCCGACGCACTACCTATCGAGATACTGAAAAGAAGTGAAGCAAATTGTTTGAAGCCTTGGCTTCGGTCTGTCATATCATAATAGTTACCAGTGTCAGCCTCATCTTTGACCGATACCTTGACCGTATAATCGTTACCGACCTCTACGTCTATATCTACTTTGTGTTCTTTCCATTTCTTGTGTAGATACTCGGTAGCCTTGGTCGTCAGATTAGTGCTTAGACTACGCCTCTCGTTGTCGTCCTTTTTAATTTCCTCGATAACCTTAGCGATATCATCGTATGTCTTATAGCCAGCTAGGTAAAATATATTCTCAAGAGGTATGTTGTCTTTATTTTCGACGAAATCATCTAGTTTAATCTTGTCTTGTATAAGATACCTAGGCTCATATTCCCACCTGTCTATAATCACCTGAGTATTTTTTGTAGCAAAATTAAGCAGTGCCTTTTTAAGCAATCCGCTCAATAACTCGTCAGTCAATACTAGATACTGGTCAGCTTCAGCTTTATCTGCTATCTCTGATAATTTTTTTACGGTAATATTTTCAACGGTCTTGGCAGGCGTAGGTGGAGTTGTGGGCTGTGCTGGTATCTCTTCCTCTACAACAAGCACCCCGTATGCGTCTAGTTTTGCGACCTTATCGTGAATGAACTCAAAACTAACATTATATTGGTCAGCACCGTCTTTAAGGTGGGCTTCTTTAATGATACTTGTTAGCTTGATGCTGTTAACAAGGCTGTCGGGCAACTCTATATTGGTTGCGTTGAGTAGCGATTCCTTATAGTTATCAGAGCTTTCAATAGAAAAATCGAGATATACCGACACCTTGTCTGGTTTAGTCTTTCTGTTTCTGATTTTCGTGAAACTACTTTCAGCGTCCTTGTCGTCAGCCCTCTCAACCATAGCAATTGCGTCAAGCACGTTGCTTTTACCAGTTTCATTTTTGCCTAACAGTATTGTGGTATAGCTTTTCCCATATTTCTGAATAGGAAAGTCCAGCTCGTCTATAGATTTATACCCTCGGATTTTTATTTCCTGTAATTTCATAGCTTCCATTATACCACATTTGTAAATCACAAAATGCTTATGCTTATCTGTCAAGACAGACGAATTGTTATGTTCCCAACATTTATAACATCGCCACCCCTGTTGAGCCATAGCTAAATTGTTATATATAACAAAGTTGCCCCACCCCTGTTAGCCAACATTTATAACCGCTCTTTGTTGGGCATACAAGAATTACTATTTTTTTGACAGCCACAAAAATTTAGGTAGGTAGTGCGTTTACACCTATTTCAAAAAGCTAACTTCGGCAAGGTAGGGGGGCTATTCTTCGGGCTTGTATGATTCGTCGGTGCGAATATTAAGCTCACCGCTTGGGTCAACTGAAACTTTGTTTTCCCAATTAGATGTATCTCGTGGTGATGCTTGTGGTGGCACTTCAAAACGAGGAGCGTCAGCACCAAGCATAGCGGTTTCTTTTGGTTGCTCTTGAGGCTGGTTATCTGTATCGCTCATATTGCCTCTATTCTACATCACAAAATCAGTAGTATCAAAATCCTGAGGCTTCACCACATTAGCCAATGTTCGCTGTAATCGCTCTAGTTTGAACTTATACCCATCGTAGTTCAGCAGTATTTGATACATCGTTTCTAATTGTGAGGTTCGTTGAGTGTCGGAATCTCTCGACCAACAAGCTTATGGTTATAGGTAGCAACTCAATGCTACCAGAGGTAGAGACGCTTTTCTAGCGTCTCTTTTTCGTTCATCGGTACATGGGAGATGATAGTTCTTATTAGAAAGAAAAGCGCCCACCCCTGTTAGTCATTTTGCCCGGGAGTGGCATCGGTACATGGTTTTAGGCATTGCTCCACCCCTGTTGAGGTGTACCGATGGTGTTGTAAGAATTTCTACAAAATAAACATTGACTGGGTCTGTTGATGAGCGCATAGTCATACTCAGAATATGCCGCGGCTCACGAACAATGATTTCCTGATGCGCCACCGTTTTCTTAAGCGGCTTTGGGAAGATGAGTCGCTGCAAAGTCTTTATGGGATGCTGTTGCCACAGGAGCAGTGGGGTGTGCATCAGTATTACCAGATGATCAATACCGGCGGTGATGCCGACATCATCGAAACTCGCACAACGGTCAACCTGGGTGATGAATCACTACCGCAGTGTGCTGGTCGAGCGTACGCGAAGCTGTTCAGTGCATTTCAGCAGATTGCCGCTACTGCCGGTCGTTACGTGACTGACCTGGAGGACGCCCTTCCGCTCATTAACGAGATGGGTGTTGAATACCGCAAGCAGATGATCAGCCGCTCTTGAGTAACAGCGCAAGGGGCGCGTAAAACGAAACACCGGATCCAGGCCGTCGTGAAGCCAGAGATTGATACAGATGCTCTGGCTAGAACCTTTCTGATGCTTGCGGAGCATCTTATGAATGAAGAACGAAAGGCCGAAGGTAAGCCACCTGTAAATACGCCGATTCATAAGTACTACAAAAAGTAGCTCGCTTCGGTTTCCATACAAGATACCCGCACCTTGACCGAATCCCACCAATGGCGCACAATAAGCTCCAGAATTTATACATAAGCAGGAACAATGTGAATGAAGGGAGTCTACCGAGACACTGAGTGGTCAAAGCATAAGAAGCGGCGGGGCTTCACGATAATTGAGCTACTTATCGTCGTAGTCGTTATCGCGATCCTGGCGGCCATCACCGTCGTGTCGTATAACGGCATCACGGGACAGGCCAAAGAAGCCGCACTCAAGTCAGACCTCAGGAACGCCGCCACCCAACTTAACGCCCATAGGATTAGTGACGGGGGAGACTTTCCGTCTATAAAGCCAGGTTACGTAGGCGATAATTTAAACTACTTCGGTAGTGCCCAGAATTTCTGCGTATTTGGAGAAGTTAACAACCGAACCTTTTACGCCGATGAGGACGGCAATATCCGTGAGGGTGTGTGCCCGCCACCAGTAACCATGCAGGCAATGACTCCGGGGTATTGTGTGTTGATGCCGGTTTACACTGGCTCCAACCCAGAGGCAGTGCTCTCCCTTACTGACAACCGAGGCGGTACTGTCCGTAACTACGAAGTCGCCAAGCTCGCCGACAACAAGTGCTGGATGTTGACCAACCTAAAACTCGGTTCGACGTCCAGTACCATCCCGCTCACTCCGGCAGACAGTAGCGTCGCCAGCAACTTCACTCTGCCGCAACTCTCCACGTCCTGGACGGGAGCCGTTACCCCTGTCGCGTGGGGGCCCGTCACTGGCGATACAGGGGTAGGCGCGACGAACTACGGCTACCTCTACAACTGGTCGGCTGCGACATCAGGTGCTTCTGAGGCAGACATGCCCGCAGGGAGTGGGAATGCTCCATACTCAATCTGTCCCTTTGGCTGGCGACTCCCGACTAGTGGAAATGGCGGCGACTTTAGTGTACTCAACGCCAAGATGAATAACCCCAGTGCAACTACCGGCTCCTCAGGTAGCGGTCCCGGATTCTTCGAAAACTGGCAATCAGACGGGAGGTTCAAGGGCACTTTCTCAGGGAGTCGTACAACGACTTTTAGCGGACAGGGGTCGTGGGGTCGCATATGGTCTTCGACAGCATCGACTACAGACGCGAGGTATGCATATTATGCGAGCATAGCGGCGGACAATATCAGCCCCGCCGTGACTATCTATCGCGTACAGGGCCATGCCGTTCGTTGCGTCTTGAACTGAGCCTGATGAAGCTACTGCACCTGGCGGGTCTTTTGCGCTAAAAGATACTTCCGCACCGTCTTGTGACTCCGCCCTACCCGCCTGGCGATCGTCTTGAACCCAACCCTTCTGCGCGAAGCTCTTTCCAGCGGAGTATCTCGTCATCCGCAGGCACCGCCACTCGTGATCGCACCCCAGCTCCACCAAGATGCTTCATGATGGTGCCCCGATTGTGCCCGTACTTATCCGCAAGCTCGTAGGCCGACATTCCGGATTCGTAATCGGCAACCATGAGTCGAAGCCTCCCTTCGGTGATGCGCGCGAAGGATCGTGGAGATTGTTGTAATTCTGCGGTTTCCGGTGCAGGGTGAGTCTCCTGGAGCAGTCGCCACTCCTGTTCTAATTGTTTCGCATACGAGGAGAGCACCCGACCACATTGATTCATACTATATAGAAATCCTCACAAATGAGGGTTTCTTTTTATTAAAAAATCCTTGGCACCGAAACCACACTTCTTCATAGTAAATTTATAAAATTAGACATAAGCAGGAATCCTACAATGAGGGTGCGAACACAGGAAGAAATAGCTAAGTCCATAGCGATACGACGCCCCAGGGAGACTCGGAGCCCATACACCTCTCAAGGGTTCACTATAGTAGAGTTGCTCATTGCGGTGGTCGCAGTCGCAATCCTCGCATCAATCACAATCGTGGCCTATAACGGCATACAGGCGGGTGCAGTAGAGGCAACTCTACGCTCAGACCTGTCTCAGGCTAAAACTCAGCTGGAACTCGATAATCGTCGCAATAACTCCTACCCTTCAAATCAAAGTGCTGCAAATGACGGAAAGGGGCTCCCCGCAAGTCCGGGAACAACATTCACCTACGTACGCTCTGGTGGTGAATACTGCCTCTCCGCCCAATCACCTAAGAGCACTACCACGTACTACCTTCAAAGCTCCTCGGAATCTGTCCAGGTGGGGAATTGCGCTGGCTTTGGTGTCGCACCGCCACCAACAATCACATCAACATCCCTCCCTGCAATAAATCGCAACACACCATACTCCAGAACAATCCCATTCACAGGAACTCCTTCGCCAACACTCACCGTGTCTGCCGGTACACTTCCTACAGGGCTTGCACTTAACAGTACGACCGGAGTGATCAGCGGAACACCTACCGTCAGCGGATCGTTCAGCTTTACCGTAAGAGCCCAGAACACAAACGGATCCGCCACAAGGGCACTCTCCATTACCGTAAATAAGATTACAACCGAGCTCCTTATCAATGGTGGTTTTGAAAATAATATGACAGGATGGGACGAGCGCTCTTCAACGTCGCCTATGACCATCAATGTCATCACGTCCGGTGCACAAGAAGGCTCGCGGTATGTTCAGGGCAATAGAGACTTCCTTCAGGCCGTCCAGGTCTCGCCTGGCGAGATACTCAACGTAAAAGGATGGGTACGCTACGATTCTGACGGTGGAGGTGTCCGCGACCCGATAGTGACGGTCGTCTACTATAATGCAAGCGGCACTGCGATGTATGCATCCTCCTGGGGGTACGACTTTGACACAGCAGCAACCTGGACATACTTCAACCAGAACACTACCGTGCCTGCAAGCGCTACCACAGCGAAGCTGGAGGTGTGGCCAGGGCTCGGAGGTACGGCAAGTTACGACGGCTTCTCAATCACAACACTTCGTTAGTAGTATCACTTCTTCTGGAGAATCTTCCCCACAACCCGCCTCACCTCAGGCACGACCGCCTCGTTAAACCACGGATTTCGAGCTCGCCACCTGAAATTCAATGGGCTAGGGTGAACGAGTGGAAAGTAATCGGGAGGTGAATATGCAAGAAGAAATGCAAGAAACCGAAGTACGAGAAACTACTACTCTTAATGGTGACTCTGCCGTAGAAAGACGAACTATAGCACGTACTGAACAACCGCCTGGTGTTGTCGTACTCCAGCGCACCGTCTGGTTCATCGCTGGAGTCATTAGCGTCATTGTAACAATGCGTTTTGTACTCCTTCTTCTTGGGGCAAATCGCGACGCGGGATTCACAGACCTCGTCTATACACTAAGTGCGCCATTCGTTGCGCCATTCGTAGACATCTTTGGTGAACCCGCGTACGGCACTGTAGTATTTGAGGTAAGCAGCCTCCTTGCAATCGTCGTCTACCTACTGATTGCATGGGGTATTGCAAAACTCGTCACACTTGGCCGCCCACGGGACGAAATCTAGCCCTAGGGCTTCGTGCTACTTGGCAAACTCTATTGCGCGTGTCTCGCGAATGACATTCACCTTAATAGTGCCGGGGTACTGCATCGTTCCTTCAATCTTTGTGGCAATATCACGCGCAAGCTTGATCGCGCTCAGGTCGTCAATGTTCTCAGGACGAACAATTACCCGCACCTCACGGCCTGCACTAATTGCGTAAGACTTCTCAATACCAGGGAAGCTATTTGCTACATTCTCTAGTTCGCGCATACGCTCTGCGAAGTTCTCAGCACTGATATTGCGTGCCCCGGGACGAGCAGCAGAAAGCGCATCACAAACACGCACAACAAGTGCTTCAACTGTCGTCGCATCGATATCATCATGGTGCGCTTCAATTGCATGGACAATCGCATCGCTCATGCCATACTTGCGAGCAAGTTCAGCGCCAATATGGTGATGCTTCCCTTCAACCTTATGCGTTACTGCCTTACCAACGTCATGAAGAAGTGTTGCGGTCTTTACGGTGCGGACATCTGCACCAATCTCCTCAGCAATAAGGCCGGCCATGTGCGCCATTTCAGTGCTATGCATAAGAACATTCTGACCATAACTTGTACGGAACTTTAGCTCACCAAGAAGCCGAATCATTTCCTTTGGAATACCAATCACACCAACTTCACGCGCTGCGTCCTCGCCGGCGCGGGTTACTTCCTTGTCAATTTCCTTCGTTGCCTTCGCAACAACCTCTTCAATGCGCCCAGGGTGAATACGGCCATCCTTCATAAGCATCTCAAGGCTCAGGCGTGCCACCTGCCTACGGAGCGGGTCAAAGCTCGAAAGAATAATCATTCCCGGCGTATCATCAACCATCACATCAACACCAGTTGCGCGCTGTAATGCCTGGATATTACGGCCCTCTTTACCAATAATGCGACCCTTCATCTCATCGTCCGTAAGCTTTAGGGCGGTAACGGTACGTTCGGCCGTGACTTCACTACTCATGCGCTCCATAGCAGATACAAGAATAAGCTGAGCCTGCTCTTCGGCGGTCTCTTTTGCATCATTCTGTAGCTTCGCAACTAACCCCGTAAGATCATCCTTGATGTCGCGCTCTGTCATCTCTAGGAGTTTCTCTGCAGCCTGCCCCTTCTTTAGTCCAGCAATCTTTTCAAGTTTCTCCTGCTGACGAGTGCGAATATCTCGGATTTCATCCTTAAGACCTTCAACCTCAACCTCTTGCGAACGGAGTTTTTCTGTACGCGCATCAAGCTCATCAAGCTTCCTATCAAGGCTCGCCTCGCGTTCAGCTAGACGATTTTCGGTCTTCTGCCAATCCTTTCGGCGGTCAGCCTCTTCGCGCTTTGCCTCATTCGTAAGCTTCAGCGCATCATCCTTCGCCTTCAGAACGATGTCACCTGCCTTGCTCTTAGCTTCTGCTAAGACGTGATTTGCCGCAGTCTTGCTCCGTGCCTTTCGCTGTCGATCGTACGTCACCGTACCACCAACACCCGCAGCTATACCAATAACTGCGGCAATAAGTAGTTCTACCATAAGTGGTCCTTCCTTAGCTGCACCAAGGTAAGTCTCTGTCTTACCTTTCATGTATCAAAATGCAACTAAAAATTCAAAAAATATCAGAATCCTGTACGTAACAAAATAGGTATAGGATTACTCCTATTGTAGCCCCGAAAGGCAATAGAAGACAAGGCTATTTTCTAGGTGTTGTAATATTTGCATCAGCACCATAGTCAGGAATGACCACTTGGTCTGACTCGCCAGCCTCAAGACGCGTACACCCTAGCTGCTTCCATTCATCTCCAGCAGTCCCAACAATGGAAATATTTCGCGCATTTGCCAGTGCATTCATTACAGACGCTCCAATACGCAGACCCGTAAAGCTTCCAGGACCTCTAAATACGACTATGCCCGCAATACCGGCCCAGTCAGTACCCGCTTCATGAAGCGAATCCTGAATAAAAGACAGGAGCCCTAGCGAAAGCTTTCGCCCAGCTTCCCATGAGCGCTCAAGCTCAACAGTACCACCCGTAAATGTGAGCTTGCATACAGGCGTTGACGTATCAATATATAAAATCATACAAGCCCCCTAAGGCCATCCGCACCACTCACTGCTACCTGCCGCACAGACTCAGATGGTGATGTAATTGCAATTCGGATACGACCATCAGGGAGTACACCACCTACAGCATCCGCCCACTCAATAACCGTCACTGTCTCTTTATCATTAACAAGTTCAGCAATTTCATTTGCCATAATTCCCGCATCATCAAGCCGGTAGAAGTCATAATGAGCAAGCTGGAGACCATCACGCCCCTCGTACACCCTGCTAATCGTAAAGCTTGGACTCTGAACATCATCCGTAATAGCGAGCCCCCTAGCAAGACCCTTTGTGAATGTAGTCTTGCCCGCACCTACGTCACCAATCAGCTCAAAGACCTCTCCGCCCTTTAATTGACCACCAATCCTCTGGGCGAGTTGCTTCATCTCAGCTTCACTTTTGACCTCTATAATCATCTTGTTCATTATACCACCTCCTACGTCTAGTGTTTTCATTCCATATCCTTTACAATAGACATAACCATTATGCGCATTTCCGACAAAACTCTAGGAACGGTGCTTGGGCGGGCAAAACTTGTAACACCTGAGCAACTCATTACGCTTACCGAAGAAGCGGCTCGTTCAAAGCGCCCCCTCCTAGACGTTGTTGTCGACCAACGAATTGCCAACGAAAAAACTCTCGTAAAAGCCTTTTCTGAATATAGCGGCATCCCATACATAGAGATTGACCCACCCTCTATCCCAAGCGATGTTCTGCGTCGCATCCCAGAGCGCGTGGCACGCCAATACATGGCAGTGCTCTTTAAGATTGACGGGGATAAAATCCACCACCTCGCAATGGAAGACCCGGATGACGTTCAGGCCATTAACTTCATCCAAAAAGAAATTGGAACGAACTCAAAAATCTATATCGCGACGAAGGATAATATCCTCTCTATCCTCGACCTCTATCGAGGCGACGTCACCAAAGAGCTTGATGAAGTCATCGATACGCAACGCATCCAAGAAGAAGGCATTGAAGTTATTGCGGAGAAAGACATCGCAGAAGATTCGCCAATTGCCCAAACCGTCAATCTCCTCCTTGAGTACGCAGTGCGCTCACACGCAAGTGACGTTCACATCGAACCGCGCGAAGACGGCCTCCAGGTACGTTATCGTATCGACGGCGTCCTGAAGGAAGTAAACCGCCTCCCAAAGAACGTTGCCGGGGCACTGACGAGTCGCATTAAAATTCTTGCAAATCTAAAGATCGATGAACGACGCGTTCCACAGGATGGTCGCTTTAGGATCAACGTTGGTGGGCGCCAGTACGCACTTCGTGTAAGTACACTGCCTATCGTCGACGGTGAAAAGATTGTCATGCGTATTCTTGACGAATCGAACCAAGCCGTAAGTCTCAAGGAGCTTGGATACTGGGGCCGTTCGCTAGAAGACATTGGCCGCGAAATGCATGAACCAAACGGTATTGTGCTTGTAACAGGTCCAACCGGTAGCGGTAAGTCAACCAGCCTCTTTAGTATCCTCACAACCCTCAACCGCCCCAACGTCAATATCTCTACAGTTGAAGATCCAGTCGAATATAAAATCCCCGGTGTTAACCAAACCCAAACTAACCCAAGAGCGGGCATGACCTTCGCCAATGGCCTACGCGCGCTCCTTCGCCAAGACCCGAACATCATCATGGTCGGTGAGATCCGTGACAGCGAAACGGCCAACCTTGCAATTCAAGCAGCCCTTACCGGGCACATGGTGTTCACAACACTTCACACCAACAACGCCGCCACAGCACTCCCGCGACTTCTTGATATGAACGTTGAACCATTCCTTATTGCAAGTACCGTCCGAGCAGTGGTTGGACAGCGCCTTGTGCGGCGTCTCCATAAAGACTCGAGGCAGAACTACGTACCGACAGAGGAAGAGAAGACATCAATCGTCCGCCTCTTCGGTCTCAAAGACTCGCCAGAGAGCTTTAAGATTATCCATGAACTAGAAAAACGTGCGGCAGACCAAGGTCTTGGTGGAGACACCCCGCTTAGCACCGACCCAACAGGCATAAAGAGCCTCTGGCGCGCCGACGCGAACCACAACACAGAGGAGGTGCAGGAAGGCTACCGTGGCCGTATTGGTATCTATGAAGTGCTTAACAACTCACCGCAGGTGAAAGACCTTATCATGACACGTGCCTCGAGCGACCAAATTCATGCGCAAGCGCTCCGGGAAGGAATGATGAGCATGCAAATCGACGGGCTCATTAAAGCACTCCGCGGAGAGACAACAATCGAAGAAGTTCTCAGGGTGAACAGGGAGTAAGCCATGCCGTTATTCTCTTACGTTGCCTCAGATGCAAACAACAACGTTGTAAAAGGAAAAACAGACCTTCCCGATAGGTCGAGTGTTATAGAGGCGCTCTCAAAACAGAACCTTCGCCCAATTAGCATCAAACAGCTAAAGGAGAAGCAGAAGTTACCCTCTCTTGATCTCAATAGCCTCTTCAAGAGTTCTCGTGTAAAGCATGCGAGCCTCGTATCCTTCACGCGTCAGCTCAGCGCCATGGTTGGGGCAGGAGTGCCACTCCTTCGCTCCCTCACCTCAATAGGGAAGTATACCGATGACAAGGCACTGAAGACAATCCTCGCTGGTATTATCAAGGATGTTGAAGGCGGAGCGTCCCTAGGGGATGCTTTTGCAAAAAACCCGTCCACATTTAATGACATCTACGTCAACATGGTTCGCGCTGGTGAGTCCGCAGGTATCCTCGACGACATCCTTCGCCGACTTGCCGAACAACTTGAGAAAACGGCTGCCATGCGCAAGAAGATAAAAAGTGCCATGACCTACCCTGTGGTTCTCATGGCTATCGCAGTCCTTGCCTTCTTTGGTCTTATGCTCTTTGTCGTTCCGCAAATCAGTACAATCCTCAAGGACCTTGGTGGACCAGACGCCGAACTCCCAGGAATCACCATCTTCATGCTTGGCCTCAGTGGCGCAATTACAAGCTACTGGTACATTATCATACCAGTCCTTGCATCACTCATTCTTTTAGTCATCTGGTACGTCCACACACCGAAGGGTCGTCGCCTTTTCCACGCGCTCCTTCTTAAGACGCCTGTTATTCGCAACCTCGTCGCCAAGCTTGCCGTCGCTCGCTTTGCGCGCACCTTTTCTGCGCTTATGAGTGCCGGTGTAGCTGTTCTTGAGGCACTTGATATCACCTCTAGGGCTGCTGGTAACGCATTATTTGAAGAGAGTCTCCTGAGCGCTGCCGAGTCGGTAAAAAATGGAAGTCAGCTCTCTGCGGTTATCGAAACCGACCCGCTCTTCCCGTCTATTGTTGCGCAGATGCTTGCAGTGGGAGAGGAAACGGGCCAAACAGACAGCGTTCTTGTTAAGGTTGCTGACTTCTACGAAGAGGAGATTGACCTTGCCGTAGACGGACTAAGCTCCATCATTGAGCCTGCCATGATTGTGCTCATGGGTGGTGCTGTTGGTCTCATCGCAGCGAGTGTGATGCTCCCTATTGCGCAGCTCTCACAAAACATCCAATAAGCTATTCAGCGTATGACGCTCATGCTATAATTAATATAAAGAAATAATAAGTGGGCACATGTCAAAATTTTTCTATAAAGATACACCGCTGATCGGCCTTGATATCAGTAGCTCGGGCATAAAAGTTATGTCGGTAGACTCAAAGAAATGGCTCGTTAATGGATACGGGTCGATTGATATTGACCCTAAGAAAATGCGTGAAGCAATCGAAGACCCAAACAGCACCTTCCTTAGTGACAGTATTCGCGACCTAATGCAAAGCAAGGTCCTCGGTACAATCACCGGGAATCGCGTCGCCGTGGCCGTCCCTACAACAAAGAGCTACACAAGAACCTTTACCCTCCCCGCTTCCGCCGAAAAGTCGCTGGATGAAGCTGTCTCCCTAGAGGCTGAGCAGTATATCCCTATTCCAATCTCCACTCTTTATATCGACTATCAGATTATCGAACGAAAAAATAAGACTATCACTGTGCTCATGAGTGCTATGTCAAAGTCTATCATTGATAACATCACAAAAAGCATAGAAAAAGCAAAGCTCTTCCCGGCACTCATTGAACCAAGTATCAACTCTGTCGGCCGTGTCCTTACAGCCACAGAAGATGGCGCGCTCCCATCTGTCATCGTTGACATTGGCCCAACCAGTACCGACATCGCAATCCTAGATAAAGGATCCATCCGAGTCACGGGCGGTATTCCAATTGGCGGAAACACCTTTACGCTTGATATCGCAAAGAAGATGAACGTATCCTTAGAGAATGCACACCAACTCAAGGTACTGAACGGCCTCAGCGCGGGCCCTCGCCAGCAGCGCATTAAAGCGGCGCTCCAGCCAAGCCTTGACGCACTCGTCGTAGAAACTCGCCGCGTTATGCGCTACTACACAGAACGTGTCGACACCGACCAGAAGCTCGAGCAACTTCTCATTGTTGGTAGTGGAAGTAATGTCCCAGGTATTGGAGATTTCTTCACGGAAAGCATCCTCATTGCCGCACGTGTTGCAAGTCCATGGCAGAAACTTGACTTCGGAAACATTGAGGAGCCACCTAAGCAACTTCGACCGCGCTATATTACCGTAGCAGGTGCAGCGAGCGTAACACCAGGAGCTATTTGGAAATGATCAACCTACTATCTGACGTAAAGAAGACTGAGATACGAGCCGCGCGCACAAACACAATCCTCCTGCGCTATATTGCCGTCCTTACTGTTGCCATTTTATTTATCGGTGGCACCATTTTCGTTTCATGGCAGTCACTAAAGACAAGCGAACAAAGTGCCGATGCACAGATAGAGCTGACCCAGAGCTCACCAAGTACACCACAGGCACCGGAGCCACCTGTAGACACTACTGGTATTGCATCTGCACTGGACGACCAGAAGGTATCAAGTATACTCGCGGCGATTGGAGCCTCGCTCCCAACAGGAAGTATCCTAAAGGACATTTCGCTCACACATGAAAACGTACAGGGGACAGCCCCTGTGACGCTCACCGTCTACTCGAAACAAGGTAGCAGCCCGGGAACTATCACATCAGCACTTACGGCGGCGGGTGTATTCACGAACGTGTCGATTACATCAACCTCTTCTAGTAATGAGGTGTCGGGCTACCCGGTAAAGACTGAGATCTCAGCTACAGTTACTGCCAATCCAGGCCAAAACCAACAAGGGAGCATCATGCCATGAGTGTGAAAAAGAAAACAAGCCCAGTAGCATCGCTTTCACGATTATTTACTTCTGTATTAACAGTGGTGATTCTAGCAATTGGCGCACTCCTCTTCTTTGCCTTTAAGGACCTCCCTCCCTACGCAGAGACCGTTAACCAGAAACTAGAGCAGGCAAACCTCCACCCCGCCTCAAATACACCATCAACAGACACGGCAACCCTCAATAAACGAGCGAGTCTATTCTACTCAACGACCGAAACCTACAAGGAGCAGGCTGAAACCGATATACGCAAATATGCTCAGCTGACAAACATCCCAATCCAAAGCATCACGCCAGATGGAGGAAACGGAGGCCTACAGGTCGTGTCAGTGAAACTTACAGGCGCCGTGGAGTACGACGACCTCCTGCGATTCATTACGGCTACCGAAGGTAATCTCCCGAATATGAAGATCCAATCCCTCTCTATGAGCGCATCTGGCGGGACATCTTCAGGTATGGTAATGGTCCAAACATTAAAAATAGGCATTGCGGTGCGCTAAGGGGAAGACATGAAAGATATATCAATCAGACTATCCGGACGAAGCATCGTAACAGCAGTTAAGCGTTTCCACTTAACCCTTTTTATTATATTCATAGCAGGAATCTTGGCCGGTGTCGTACTGCTCACAAACAACGTGGTGCTCAACCCCCCAAAAGCAGGTGACACTACTGGGCAAGATACGCCTGGAGGGCAACAGATAATCTCACCCCTCAGCGGACTCAATAGCCTCCATACGAGCAGTGAGCTGAATGCAGCGCCACAAGCCCCAGGTGGTGGAAAAAATCCTTTTATTGACGAGTAGGAGAGTGTGCGATGCTATTAAATAATACCCGACTCACAAACATGCCGGTACTCAGCCTTCACTTAGGTGGGCGAGTTGGCACGCTAAAGCAGGCAATCATCGACCCTGCCACACTTCGCATCGTGGCGTACGAAATCATCACCCCCTCCTTACAGGCACAAACATTCCTTCTCACGCCAGATATTCGAGAGCTTGGTAATCTAGGAGCTATCATCGATACGACCGATGAGTTCGTCTCCGATGGCGATGTAATAAAACTCGATGAAATACGAGCTCTTAATTTTTCTTTGATTGGAATTTCGGTAAGAACTGAGGACGGCAGAAAACTCGGTAAGGTCGAGGGATACATCGTCGATACGTCTCGCTTTGAGATTCAGCAAATATCAGTAAAGCAAGGCATACTAAAGGGACTTACAGACACCGGCCTACTCATACACAGATCTCAAATTATAGAGATAAACGATACGGCCATTATCGTGAAGTCTGCAGCTCAGAAAGTAGCACAGCCAACAACAGAGAGTGTGCGCGGGAATTTCGTAAATCCATTCAAGGCGTCACCTCAGTCGCCCCAGGTAGAAAGCTCCTCAGCAACATCACCATAGGAAAAACCCTGCCGAACGAGATACTGCATAAATTTTTGCTTATCAGAGTAGCGAGATGATTTACGTTCAATTGTCTTGCGAAGCTCCTCCCTCTCATCTCTTGGTGACTCAGCAAGAGCGGCGTCAATAATAGCACTCTCTACACCCTTGGACCGCAACTCACTACGGAGTAGGCGCACGCTTGCCCCTTTCTTGAGACGCCTATTCTCAACCCAGTATGCTGCAAACTTCGCATCATCAAGATATCCTTTAGTAAGGACCCTTTCTAGCACACGCTCGGCTGTCTCTGCTGGGTATCCAGCTTTCATACCGCCTGTTTTTGTGCGCATCGGCCGCTGCTTACGGTAAAGATACTGGCTCACTTCATGAATACTACGAGGGCGCATGAGAACATACTCCAATGTGCGCGCATATAGCTTACCAAATCCAGATTCAATCTGAATACGCTCAATCTCTTCAGGGCTGTATTCACTATTTGTACGCAGACCCAAATCAAGAACCTGCGTTAGGTCAAGAGAGAACGAGTAAACGCCATCAATATAGACGTTTACTCGATTTTTATCCCTCAATTGGGGTTTTAGTGCGGTTATCTTCACTAAAAGTTCCTACGGCTCAATACAAAGCTCTACTGGTCTTCTGCGACAACTTTTTCGCGAACCTTCGCGTCAACCTCGGCAAGTACTTCTGGGTGATCAGTAAGATACTGCTTTGCAGCCTCACGACCTTGGCCGATCTTTGCATTATTATAGTCAAACCATGCACCGCTCTTGCCAACAATGCCATGCTGCACGGCGAGGTCAAGAACATCACCCTGCTTAGAGATACCCTGATTGTACATGATGTCAAATTCAGCAACGCGGAAAGGCGGAGCGATCTTATTCTTAACAATCTTTACCTTTGTTCGGTTACCTATGATTTCTTCGCCAGCCTTAATCTGACCAGTTCTTCGAATATCCATACGTACTGATGCATAGAACTTGAGAGCATTACCACCAGTTGTTGTCTCTGGGTTACCAAACATAACACCAATCTTCATACGAATCTGGTTAATAAAGATGACAATTGTCTTGCTCTTATTAATGATACCCGTGAGCTTACGGAGCGCCTGGCTCATAAGGCGAGCCTGGAGTCCCATGTGACTATCACCCATTTCACCGTCAATTTCTGCCTGCGGTACAAGTGCCGCAACGGAGTCAACAACTACGAGGTCAACTGCATTAGAGCGCACGAGTGTTTCAACAATCTCTAACGCCTGCTCACCGTTATCTGGTTGTGCCACAAGAAGGCTGTCTGTATCAACACCAAGGCGGCGTGCATATGCTGGATCTAGCGCATGCTCTGCGTCTACAAATGCCGCTGTTCCGCCCTTCTTTTGGATTTCTGCAATTGCATGCAGCGTCAATGTTGTCTTACCTGAAGACTCTGGACCATACACCTCAACGATGCGCCCTTTCGGGTATCCACCGCCAAGCGCAAGGTCAAGGCTCAGCGCACCACTTCCGATTAATTCTACATCTACAGTCTTAGTGTCCCCTAGGCGGCGGATTGCGCCATCACCAAACTGCTTATTGATTTGCTCCTGTGCTAAGCCTAATGCCTTGAGCTTTGCCTCAGATGCACCGCTAGATTGGGTCGTTTTTGTCTTGGTAGTGTCAGACGTTTCAGTTTTCTTAGTTGCCATACTTCCCTCCTTTTGTATACTCTTATTATACCTATACATTCTTAATTTGTTATACTATATAGAGATGAAATCACATAAAGGCTTTACCGTTATAGAAATACTCATTGTCGTGGCTGTTTTAGCCTTCGCAAGTGTTATCTTTTTCACACAAAAAAATAATGTTGCAGCTGCTGCGCGCGACGAAGCACGAAAAACCGCCATCAATACCATGTATCACACCCTTGAGTCTGTTTACTATACCGAGCACAAGGCATACCCGCGAACAATTACCAAGGACACACTTCCAACCGTAGACCCAGAACTCCTAAAGGACATTAACGGCGCGCTGATTGGTGAAGGTGACAGTCAGTATCGATACGAACCTACTGGCTGTACTGATGATGACAAGTGCACCGGATACTCACTTCGTGCGATTCTAGAAAAAGAAGACGACTTCGTAAAGAAGAACGAAAACTAGGCTTAGTCGTCAGGGACAGGGCGTCCATTCTTGAACGCTTCGACTGCATTATTCAAGTGAGCAATATGACGCTTCGGGTTCGCTACATAGCTAAACCGGTAGGTTGTCTCCTCCCCTTCTGTGCTAAGACGAATATCGCCGTAATCAAGCATGTGCTGTAAGATGCCTTTTTTCGTATAGCTCGCATCTTCGATATTATTCAGACTCACTGTCTGCTCATGGTGAGAAAAGATACTATGCTTAATCTCCTGTATAACGCTTTCGTTTGTGAGGAAGAAGGTGTTACCTACATAGACATAGTAAGATACGAACATACCAACCGCAACAGCGGCCACAAAGGCAATAACAGGGAGTATAAGTGCTTCAAATCCACCTGCAGATTCTACGATAGGTGCAATGAGCGATATCTGGTCATAGTTAACAAGTATCGATAGCGCGACCGCAATCAGTATAATACCTGCAACCATAGGAATAAAAAGACCAATTGGATGACGCCGCACTGCACGAATAATATACTCACCCTGACTTAAGTTAAGCCCTGGGTACATTTTAATAGAGTGGTCATGCCGGCGGCGCTGCTCTGGCGTCACCTCAATCTTTTCCGGCTGGAGCGGACGCGCAACGTGAACTACGGTTGGCTTTTGCTGCTCTTGTACATTCTGGTCGTCGTTCATTATTTTATTATATCGTAGACTATGCTTTAGGAGTTTTATTTAAATGGGTAAATGCACGCACTGTCGCTCTGCGCCCCCGGGGTGTACGCTCGATAAGACCGATCTGTAAAAGATACGGTTCGTAGAAATCCTCGATTGTTGCGGTTTCGTCACCCGTAAGAGCAGCGAGTGTTGTGAGCCCTACGGGGTTATCACCATACATCTCAATCATCTTCTCAAGCATATTGCGATCACCCGCATCAAGCCCAAGCTCATCAACCTCAAGAAGCGAGAGCGCTTGCGTTGTGGTCACCGTATCAATAATTCCATCACCATTCACATCTGCGTAGTCACGAACACGCTTTAGTAAGCGATTAGCAATACGCGGCGTAAGGCGTGCGCGCGTTGATAGTGTCTGCGCCGCCTCAGGATGAATCTCGGTACCCAGAATGTTTGCTGCACGGGAAATAATAGCGCCAATCTCGTTGGGGTTATAAAATTCCAGCCTATAGATATGACCGAACCTATCACGAAGTGGTGCGGCAAGCGAGCCTGTTCGTGTGGTAGCGCCAATAATAGTAAACTTCGGAAGGTCTAAGCGAACACTTCGCGCGCCAGGACCCTTTCCAATCATAATATCAAGTTTGAAATCTTCCATTGCAGAATAGAGTACTTCCTCTACGTTCCGACCGAGCCGGTGAATCTCATCAATAAAAAGAACGTCGCCATCCTGAAGACTCGTCAGGATACTCGCCAGATCAGCCGCCCGCTCAATAGCAGGACCGGCCGTGATGCGTATATTCGCACCCATCTCGCGCGCCACAACCGTTGCCATCGTTGTCTTCCCTAGTCCAGGAGGGCCATAGAGGAGAATGTGATCAAGTGGCTCGCCGCGCTTTTTTGCGGCATCTATTGCAAGTTGCAGGTTTGTCTTGAGACGCTCCTGACCAACGTACTCTGCGAATGTCTGCGGGCGAAGTGATATTTCAATAACCTGCTCGTCAGAATCTTCTTCGTGAATACTCGTGTCAACAATTCTCTCAATCGCCATATACTATGCCCCCTGCAGTGCCTGACGCACCCTCTCTGAGGTTGGAATATCCTTAGGTATCTTCTCTAGTGTAGCTGTAGCATCCTGGAGTGTGTACCCAAGCGCAACGAGTGCCTCGAGCGCCTCATCATTTACAGCAACACTCCCCACGCTACCGGCAGGCGCAGAGCTGTTAATAGTAACCGGCAGCCCGACCTTATCAGATAAATCAACGACGACACGCTCAGCAATCTTCTTGCCAACACCGGTGGCACGGGCTACGTACGCGCTATCGCTCTGGGCAATAGCATTGCGTGCCTCCTCGCCGCCGCCAATGGACAAAATAGCAAGCGCAGCCTTTGGGCCGACACCCTGTACGGTAATGAGAAGTTCAAAAAGCTTCTTCGTCGCCAGGGAGGTGAATCCGAATAAATCCTGTGACTGCTCACGCACGTGGTGGTAGGTGAAAAACTTCACTGGCTCATCAAGAGAAACTGCATCAGAATCAGGTTGCGCAACCTGCACTTCATACCCAACACCCTGCACGTCGACAATGATTGAATTTCCAAATTTTTCGGCAACAGTGCCCATTACATGCGCTATCATTACCTTTCAGTATACCACCCCTTCACCCCTATTGCTGGTAGACACGGGAAAAATGCCGTACAACATGTTTTTAGTTAAAGAGAATTTTACAAAAGCCTCTTACAATAAGCGGTATGAAGATAGGGTCTAGAACAACAAAAACAAGAAGCGCGCGCTACTACAGGCTTGATATAGTACTTATGCCAAACCAAAAGAAGCATTCAATCATTCAATCCAACAGCGAACGTGCGTCAATCATCGCCGCACTGCAAGACACGCTCGGAGACCCCCTGCGCCTTAACGACCTACTCATTAAACGCCTCTCTATCCATACAGACCTTCTTGGATTTTCAATAAAAAGAGAGGCTATATCATTTGTACTATTCTCATTAACCTATGCAGACGCACAGAACTTCGGTGCGCATATCGTAAACAGCTTGTCGCACTTTCAACACACTCATCACATCTACAGCCCGGAAGTAGCGCTCACTCGCGCACGTATTCTAGAGCTTGCTGGTCCGCACGATGCACTTCATACTATCACACAGCTCCATCTCCGTCATGAAGATTGGGAGTATGATAGGTACTCAAGTATCGGCTTCTACCTTCATGGACGCAGAGGGAGCTGGATGCGCCTCTGGCGAATTGCCCCGCTCTTCAACAGTGACCCTGATACGTATCGACAGCTACTGAATGCAGTGCAAACTCGTAGCTATAGACTTGAAGATACTACGTTCGTGACATGAGTGCATGCGTGATAGCTGCAGCAAGAGCGTCAGCACAGTCGTCTGGCTTAGGAACATCGCGTAGATTAAGGTGAACCCGCACCATCTCCTGAACCTGCTTCTTGTCGGCCTTGCCGTAGCCCGTTGTTGTTTGTTTTATTTGCATTGGCGTATATTCATGGATCGGAAGTTTTGCAAGACGCGCCGCAAGAAGTGCGACTCCACGTGCCTCTGCTACAGACATAGCCGTGGTGATGTTGCGCGCAAAGAACAGACGCTCCACGGAGCATACGTCAGGTTTGGTTGTCTCAATAATCTCATTAAGGCTCTTAAAGATATCTTCAAGCCTCTCATCATGAGGCGTGTGCGCCGGAGTTCGTATCACCCCCGCATCAACCATGGTATAGGTAGTGCCCTTAACATCAATAACACCAAAACCCATAATACCCGTCCCGGGATCGATACCTAATATTCTCATTCCTTCTAGTATACGATACTTCTGCGGCACGCGCGCCTAGGGTCGCATGTGACCCCGAAGTTTTGATAGTAAGTCACGCACCTCGTCACGCCATTCCCATGCAGCATACACAAGCACTCCAAGCACTACACCGATAACAACAACCCATGCATACCAGGCAATGCCACCCGAAGCCTCCTTAGCTTCAACGGTGCTCAGTCCATGGCTGACACTTGTCATTTTCTTAATGTTTCTACATCTATTTGTCTCAGGGTTGCGCTCCTGACCCTCCTTGCAGGGAGTTGCCACCTTTGCCACAGTCACGTTCCTGCATCGCCCTGTCTCCTCGCTCCTGTACTGATTCGATTTACACGGAGCGGCGGCTTTAGCAGCACTCAACTTCTTACAGCGGCCCGTCTCTGGATTTCTGAACTGATCAGCATTACACGGCTTTTGCGCACTCTCGCTAGGGGCGACTAGTGCGGGTGCCTGCAGGACATTTGCGGCGCCAGGGGTGGGTAGTGTGGTATAGCTCCATAACCTAGCGTTTTCGTCATTAAAGAAGGACCACGATTGACCGGCTGGCGGGGCACTATACTCTACGATTCCGTCACTCTCAGTCACAACGCCATCTCTCATGAGCTGCACAGAGCCCGCCGTATTGTTAAGAGAATACTTTATATCATTATTTGAAACTACGTAGTATTCACCTGCACCTACCGACACATCTTTTGGGAGCCTATATACCTTATCTGAGCTACCACCCTTTACCCGCAAGGAGTGCTCATAGAGCGAGACAGGAACCTCTCCGTCATTATGTATCTCTATAAACTCACTTCCACTATCTGTGCCATCAGGATCGGGAAGAATCTCTGTTATGCGAAGGTTGTTATATTCCGGAAGGGGAGGTGTGTAATCGGTCCCATCACCACTCTCACCTCCGTCACTCAGCCGGTCTTCGCGGTACAAGGCGCCGCCATATACATCCTCCAGTAGAGCAGGGCCGATCATCGAACCTTCTAGGTAGCCCAACTCCTCATCAAACCCATTACGGATATAGCCCTGGCCCTTTGGGGCCGTGCTCAGCCAGCTCCACTCATCAACAACGCGGCCCACCGCATCGCTCAAACGAACTACATCATTTGAGCCGACGAGACTTCCGCTCGTTTTATTCGCAACCGTGAATACTATGTCGTACAGACCATCACCGTGCAAGGAGTTGGCAGCGGCATACTCCCCGGACACAAGAACCACTCTTCCGCGAGGCTCTATGAGATGCGTCTCGCCTACCCCGTTCTTAAAACAAATCAGGGGATTGGGGGTCTTGTTTTGAATACACCAGTTCGTGATATCAACGCTATCATCCGTGGTGTTGTAGATAGCAATAAGTTCATGTGCCGCACCTGCTGGTGTTGCGGAGTAGATATGAGTAATAACAACCCCAACCTCCGTACTCTGCAGCAAGGGTACTGAAGAAGCGTGCGTAGGGGTTACGCACGCACTACCCGCGCAAACCATTGAACCCAGTACTAATAGTTTACTTATCTTCTTCAGCATGCCTCTTAGTATGCCCAGACAATATAAGATAGCTGTTAAATAAAAAGTAAAAGCCCCCTTTTATGGAGGCTTTCTCATTTTCTACTAGAAGAAGTTTAGATTTCTACCTGAATATCTGCATTTGTATGGACATTCGTCACATCATCAACATCATCTATCGCATCAAGAACCTTAAGAATCTTCTCTGCTACCTCTTTTTCAGTAACAGGGATGGTTGAACTAGGGACATACTGGAGCTCAGCACCAGTCACCTCTAAGCCAGCGTCAATAATTGCGCTACGAACCTTCGCAAGGTCCTTTTGCTCAGTGTAGACAATCAGCTCGCCATCTTCCTCGACCGCGTCTTCAGCACCAGCCTCAAGCACCGCCAGAAGTGCATCCTCACCAACCGTAGCGACCGTGATAACACCCTTGCGCGCAAACTGAAAGGCAACGCTTCCTGCATCCGCAATACGCCCACCATTCTTTGCAAGTGCATTACGGACCTCCGGAAACGTTCTATTACGGTTATCCGTAGCGGTTTCAATAATAATACCAACACCACCTGGCCCCATGCCTTCATAGGTGATTTCTTCAAGTGCCGCTGCATTCTTATCTGCAACGCGGTCAATCGCACGCTGGATATTTACCATTGGCATGTTTGCCTGCTTTGCCTTTTCCATCGCAAGTGCAAGCGTTGGGTTCATTACAGGATCAGCGCCACCCCTAGCCGCAATGGCAATCTGATTTCCAAGTCTTGTGAAGATTGCTCCACGTTTTGCATCATTAGCGCCCTTGTCGCGCTTAATCTTTGCCCATTTACTGTGTCCAGCCATAAAAAAAGAAACTCCGTTTAGTTTACAGTCGTTTCCTTTATTATAACAGATTGAGTTATTTCAGCAGACATCCTCTGGTCTCTACACGAGACCCGCCGTCAGACGAGCCAAACTAATGACTCTGCAGCAGTTTCCCACTGCAACACACAAGAAGAGTATCAAGACGACGGGAGTCGTATAGATTTCTTGCGTGATTTTTCACCGTATCCATATGTGGACCTTAGGTGAGATGTGCCGAATTATAACTGAGCTTTGGGAACTCTCCCTCCGCTTACGTTATATAGTACCATATAATTTACTACAGATGGCGAGTGCTTCCGAACGGAATTCGTGTACGCATATATTCACCTGTCCCCAGTGTATCTGCAGAGTGGATTGTCCGCTCGCCGTATCGTCTATTAATATCATCAATGATACCCGTCACCTGCCGTTCGCGCGCTATTTCATCAGCAAAAAGACTCAGCTGCGACGCACTATAATCGCATAGTTCATAGCAATGAATTCCTATTTCTTTTATGTCACTTGGTGCGCGCTCAAACAATGCTTCAGCCTGGGCGTAAATTGTGGCGTCGCTAAAAAAGGGGAGGGGAGAGAGGGAAGAGGCGTGCCAGTATTTCCCTTCCCTTGGTTTTGCGTAGACGTACACTCCCCTGGCAGATTTATCGTATCGGCGCATACGCGAACCCACCGATTCCGCCAAATGGTGAAGACGCTGCAGCACCTCTTCTCTACTTAAATCAAACCGCTCCAGTACGTATTGCCGGCCTACTCGGCGCATCTGCGTATCAACGTCATCCACCTCAAACCCGCGCAGCCGTTTATACCACCATTCGCCAACCACACTTTTAAAGACAATCTTATGAAGCGTCTCCGCGCTTGCATCCAAGAACTGAAGGGGAGTCATAATGTCAACGCTCTGAAGGCGCGCTTGATTTCTGTGCGCAATACCCGTTAAGTCCGTAAGCTTCAACTCCCCCAATACCTCACGTATATTGTGCGACGTTATTACATCAAGCCCGTCTGGTTTATGGAGTCCCGCTGCGGTTTTAGCAAGAAACCTGTTTGTAGAGATACCGATATTACAGCGCATCCACACGCCCACTTCATCTTTTAACCTTTGCTTAATCTCGTAGCCAATCCCTACAAGATCCCTCGCCTTCGTCACCTCATCGGCGTGATTAAAATCAATCACCCCTTCATCAATACTTTTCATAGAAACGTGCGCCGAATAGTCCTGCATAATAGCAAGAAGTTTATGGTACACATGCCGATACTTTGGCGGGTCCGTTTCAAGCGCAACAATATCTGGGCAAAGTATTTTTGCCTCGCGTAGTTTCATCCCCACCTTTACACCTTTTGCCTTCGCCTCGTAACTCGCCGTGACAATAGCAGTCGTTTCAGTGCGCCGATTCACAATAGCGACCGGTTTGCCGCGGAGCATCGGCCTCGACTGCTGCTCAATAGAGGCAAAGCAACTATTGAGGTCTATGTGCATAATCATGGGGCGCTCAGTATTGTGCTCGTTCAGCTCTGGCAGTCTACTCATAATGATCCGCCTCACGCGTCAGCCGCCATGTCAGCCGCTCACTATCAAACTCTAGCCGGTAATCAGTCCCGCCGTCTGTTACATCAAAAATATGGATAGTTTTTGAACCCTGTGGCAGGGGATGGCGAAGACCAAGCTCACTCACCTCAACCTCCTTACCATTAGCGCGCTTAAAACGCACCGGCCTACATGGGTGGTGTCCTGCCTGAAATAGCGCCACCACCTGTATCTGTTCGTTTAAAAAAAGTTCGTCATTCATATTCAATACTTCCCGCTTAAGATATATTCGGAAACGTCTCGTAGAACTGCTCGCCCGTTTTCATGCGCCCGTTTCTTAGCCCATAAAACCGAAAACGATATAAATGACCTGCACGAGGGACGCCTTCTTGCTTAAAATAGACAAGAGGTGTGTATCGTGTGGTGCTCTTATTATATCAAAAATTAAGACGCTCCAACAAACTCCCTAGTCAAACAGGTTAAAATTTGTTAAAATCATATCTGTAGTTTACATACCTACATATGGCAGCGTAGCTCAGTTGGTTAGAGCGCGAGACTCATAAGCTCGAGGTCACAAGTTCAATCCTTGTCGCTGCTACCAAGAAATCATCCGAGACCCCACGGGGTCTTTTCTTATCCCCTAAAAGAACCCCGTCGCACCAGTTGCAACCCCGCCCCAAATACGTCATACTAAGCATAACCATTAAGGGCATCATGGAAACAGACACACAGTCACATACTATTTGCGAGCCAAAAACCATCTATTCACCAGATAGGTCACTTTCCCTATGCGTTGGCGTTGATACGGATACAAAGAAAGTCTGGTATTCACTCCAAAAAGAGGGGACAACCCTTATTAAGCCATCACTTCTCGCTCTTTATAGCCACCACGAGGAAAACCTCCTCTACACCACCCAAGCCCCAGAATTCCACGAATCATCACATGATGAAACCTGGGAGCAGCCATGGGGCGAACAGCGAGCCATTCGCGACCACCACACCGAGCTAACACTCACACTCCCTAGTCATACAATCCGCTTCCGCCTCTTTAACGATGGCTTCGGATTTAGGTATGAAATCACCGGCGAGGGCACGCTTGAAATTGTCCGCGAAGAGACCGAATTTAACATATCCACAGAATCATCTGCGTGGTGGATTCCTGCGCTTGGTCAAAACCACTATGAGCATCTCTACAAGAAGTCGGAGTTGCCAAAAATGGGAATCGCCCACACACCGCTCACCATAGAACTTCCGCACGAAGAAGGCTTCCTTTCCATTCACGAAGCAGCGCTCTACGACTACGGCGCGATGAACCTCGTCCCTACAGAAAAGGGTCTCACCTCAAAGATCACCCCACTCTCTACAAAAATCATCGGTCAGGTGGCTCTTCCATTCTCTACCCCATGGCGCACCGTTATCGTTGCTGATCGTGCCATAGACCTCACGACCTCACGCATCATGCTCAACCTCAATGAACCTTCAAAAATCGAGGACACTTCATGGATTGAACCAACTAAGTTCATGGGCATATGGTGGGGCATGTTCCTTCACTATTTCACATGGGGAAGTGGGCCAAAGCACGGCGCAACCACAGCTAATGCACTTCGCTACATTAACGCCTGTAAAGAACTTGGCATTCGCGGCCTCCTTATTGAAGGCTGGAACCAAGGCTGGGACGGCGACTGGACGCAAAACGGCGACAAGATGAACTTCATGCTACCCTACCCAGACTTTGACATTCATACGGTCACTTCATACGCAAAATCTCAGGGCGTGGAAATCGTCGGTCATCATGAAACCTCTGGCAACATGGCGCATTACGAATGGCAGCTTCCTGAGGCTTATGACTATTACCGCCACTTTGGCGTAAAGTATATCAAGACTGGCTACGTCAGCCCACGCTCTAACGGAAAGGAATTCCACTCCTCTCAGTTTGGCGTTAAGCATTACCAAAAGACCGTTGAACTTGCCGCTGAGCGAAAAATCATGCTCAATATCCACGAACCCGTAAAGGGTACCGGTATTGAACGTACATGGCCAAACCTCATGAGCCGCGAAGGCGTTATGGGCCAAGAGTACGAAGGGGGAGGGGCGGTCACCCCAGAGCATGCAACCGTACTTCCCTTTACGCGCGTCCTTGCAGGACCGCTTGATTACACGCCTGGTCTTTTCAATCTATCAGGGACAAGCCGTAAAGTCAGCTCCACCCTTGCTAAGCAACTTGCCTTTTACGTCACCCTCTTTAGCCCAGTACAGATGGTAGCCGACCTACCAGAACACTACGACGCAAACAGAGATGCCTTCAAATTTATCCGAGACGTCCCTGTAAACTGGGAATCAACCCAGCCTATTGACGGTGCGATTGGCGAATTCTTTGTTGTTGCGCGCAGAGACCGTAGTAGCGACGATTGGTATGTTGGTGGCGTAACAGATGAAAACGAGCGGACTGTTACCTTTGCGCTTGATTTCCTTCCTGAGTACCGTAACTACACTGCAACCATCTACCGTGACGGCGATGATGCCCACTGGCAGGGAAACCGCGAGTCACTCATTATTGATACGCAAAATGTATCACAGAACTCAGAGCTTACGCTGCGCATGGCAGCTGGTGGTGGATTTGCTATACGATTCTCTATCGATGGGGAAAATCCACTTCCGTATTAATTGCGCTATTCAGGTGAGGGGATTATTACAATCCAAGAACTGATTCGCGCTGTGCTATAAAACCCTGCAACTCATCTGAACTTCGTGGACGATCCCATGACGCAAGTGACAGAACCTCTGTCATAGTTACAGGTTCTATAATAGTGTCAGAAATAATTTCCATGTGTGTTTTTCGCTTTCTTTTTGTTTTTGTGGTTTAATACTATTATAGTAGCATAAGCTTGATTAAAAGTCAATACTCTTGCATCGAATGAAGACCCCCGATCCCCTTTTTCTTTGACGCCCCTGTTGTGCTTATGGTATAAATAGTGGTAGAGGTTAATAAAATAAACATGGATATATTCTCTGCATTTGCAATCATAGGGCTCGCGGCACTTGTACATGCAAGCTTTCAGCTTAGTGTAAGTGTTCTAACACTCATGAGCGGTCATACTATTGGCACAAAGAAGTCACGTGCCAAGCTTTTTCGTCTATCTGCAGCCTACACTAGTGGTGCCGGCATCATGTCGCTCCTTCTTCTTTCACTCGCCGTACTTGTCTGCCTCCACATCTTTCCTAGTGGCGTTACGCTTGGCGCCTGGGCGCTTAACTCTGGTGTAGCGTTGGGTATTGGCGTTGCTATCTGGCTCTTTTACTACAGGCAGCGAAAGAAAGGGACAGAACTCTGGATTCCTAGGGCTTTTGCCGATCATCTTACAGAACGCAGCAAAGCCACAAAGCGAAGCGTAGAAGCTTTTAGCCTTGGACTTGTAACGGTTATTGCAGAGCTTATCTTCATTATTCCATCGCTCATGCTGTCCGCGCTCATCATCCTCCAACTTCCAAATGAATGGCAACTTCTTGGCCTAGCCTTCTACGTGCTCATCTCACTTATGGGACTCCTTATTGTCTGGCTCCTCATTGGCGGTGGCCACTCAATTAGTAAAATTCAAAAATGGCGCGAATCAAACAAGAAGTTCCTCCAGTTCGCTGCGGGAAGCGCACTTATTGTACTAGGATTCTTCATCTACGTCAGTCAGGTTGTCGCCGTCACAACAGGAGCGCTCTAGTCATGGAAGCACCTATTCATGTCCACAAGCGAAAGAGTAAAAAGCGACTACAGCAAGCAATCGAGCCCTTTAACAGGGAAAAGCTCCATAAAAGCATTGTCGTCTCCTGTATTAGCTCAGGCGCTCCTACTGGACAAGCAGAGTCTATCGCGCGTAAAGTGACCGATGAAGTCCTTACCTGGCTTGAAAAACGACCCGAAGTCACCAGTACCGACATCAGACGGGTCGCCGCTGCGCGTCTAAAAACCTACCACCCCGACGCAAGCTATTTGTACGAAAACCACCGATCGATACTATAAGGAGCATCCACCATGGCAAAAAAACACACATTTGATTACGACCTCATTGTTATAGGAAGCGGCGCTGGCGGAAGCGCAGCTGCTACTATTGTGGCGCGCGCCGGTAAGCGTGTTGCAATCATTGAAGAAGATACGTTTGGCGGTGATTCACCAAACTGGGGCGATGTCCCAACAAAAGCACTTCTTCATGCCACCCGCATTTATGATGAAGCAAAGCAGGCCAGTCGCTTCGGTCTGCGCACCTCAACTCTTGGCTACAACTACCCCTCTATTCGTGCCTGGAAAGAAACAGCGGTAAAGCGCACCGGTGCAGCAAATAATCGCCGTTTTTATGAAAAGCATAATATTAGCGCCTTTCAGGGTAAGGCGCACTTCTTAACTCCTCATGAAATTACCGTTAACCGCCGGCAGCTCTCTGCAAAGTTCTTCCTGATTGCAACGGGCTCATCTTGGGTTGAGCCAAACATTCAGGGGCTTGCCGATGTAAAACACTACACGCCGCGCACCATTCTTGAGGCACTGCGCCCACCAAAGAGCCTCTTTATTATTGGTGGTGGCCGGCACGGGATTGAGATTGCGCACATTATGGCAACACTTGGCACAAAGGTATATATTGCAGAGCAGGCTGGTCGCCTCCTCCCCTCGCTTGACCCAGAGGTAGGCGAACTCACAGAGAAGGTTCTTACCGAGCAAAAAGGTGCAACAGTCCTTACCCACAGCCGTGTTCTGTCTGTGGAAAAAGAGGGGATAACTAAGAAGATTCTTATCTCACGTGGCGGTACACAGAAGTACGTGAAGGCAGATGAAATTCTTGTTGCAGCAGGTCGCATGCCAAATGTTGACCTTGGCCTAGAGAATGCGTCGGTTGAGTACACACCTAAGGGCATTGAAGTTACCGATCAGCTCCAAACCAGCACCTCTCACATCTTTGCCGCGGGTGACGCTCTAGGGAAAATCAGCAACACGCACGCCGCACTTCTAGAAAGCCGCGCAGCTGCGCATAACATTCTGTATAAAAACCGTGTCAGTCCTGATTACACTGCCATGCCTACAGTTGTTTCCGCTTCACCAGAGATTGCACAGGTTGGCCTCACCGAAGACGATTGCCGCCGCCGTGACCTTTCTATTAAAAGGGCGACCACCCCCCTTTCTATCATTGCGCGCAGCAACACCGCTGACTTCCGCGATGGCTTTGCGAAGATCATTACAGACAAAAAGGGTGTTATCCTGGGTGGAACCATTGCCGCACCACACGCCTCTGAGATGATTCACGAAATTGGCCTTGCCGTGAAATATGGCCTGACCGCAGCGCAACTTGCCGATACACCGCATGCATTCCTTTCTTGGGGTGAAGTGGTACGCGTAACAGCGCAGAAGCTGATTTAGACCCCGCCACTAGCCACCCTATGTCCCCACAGCCTGCGCAAAACGGCTACACCTTGCAAATTACACCATTCATTGCTATACTACTTGAGTAGTGCCGCGGGGTGGAGCAGCCCGGTTAGCTCGTGTGGCTCATAACCACAAGGTCGCAGGTTCAAATCCTGCCCCCGCTACCAAGAAAGACTTTTCAAAGACTGGAAGGTCTTTTTTGTTTGCAATAACAGAGTAGAACGGGTTACCTCACTGACCCGCACCCTGCACCGGAGGGGATACTATTCCTCCTCTGAGCTATTTTGCATACTCCTGCTATACCCACCGAAAAGGAAGTTCATCCACTGCTCAAGATTACCCGCCTCTGCAGTAGCCGTAACAATACTCGCACCCCCTGCTTCATCTGCCTGCTTAGCGGCCTCGGTATTCGCAGGGAGAATGAGCACGCGCTCACCCGGCATCACTAGCCCCAACGCCTGACGTGCAGCCATCTCTTTATACTCATTTGTCTCGTAGTAGCGCTTCTGAAGCTCAAGTGTGTCTTTTTGCAGCTGCGTCACCACTAGTTCGCGCCTCTTATTATCCACTTCGCGCTGGAGCATATAGTTTCGCTCCATCACCTGCAAAGACCCCCATAGCCAACCTAGCGCAATCAAAAAAGCCACAAAAATAACAAGATTATTAAACGTCATATAGGTATGTCGTACTTTATAGATTAACTTCTGCAGATCGGATGTCTTCATGGTGTATATTTCTTATGTTTATTATAGCACTAGTACGTCTGCACGCCCCGTCTAGCCCACCCCTGAAATAGATTTGGCCTCTCATTCCGTTTTACGCTATAATAAAGAACGTCGGGGCTGTAGCTCATCGGTTAGAGCAGGCGGCTCATAACCACTTGGTAGTTGGTTCGATTCCAACCAGCCCCACCAGATTTGACCCTATATAAAATCTCACCTTATTCGGTGAGATTTTTCTTGATTCCTAAGCGAGTCTGAAAAATATGGAGATATTACTTCCCCTTATTTTCTCTATCAATTATATCTTGTACTTTCTTGTACGTTCGCTTCGTGACATTCTTTTCAGTGCGTCGCTCCTTTACGAGCCTTGGGCCTGTCCCACGCAGCTCCCTAAGGCGTGACTTAATACCGTGCGCCGCATACTGAACCTGTGTATCGGTAAAGCCAGCTTCGCGTAGCTCCTCAGTCTTAGCAATGCGCTCAATAAGACCGGCTTCTCCGCGCATACTTCCGCGCGCCTTGTCGTGCATAGCATCAACAACATATTCGGGGTCTGCGTAGCGCTTATTAAAAGCTTCGTCGTACTGTACGGCCACGCTAGCGCCATTTGCCCTGTTCGCCTGTGAAATACCGTCCATAAGCTTCTCAACAACAAGCGCACGCTCTGCAAGGCTCACAGACACACCTGCGGCACGTGGAGCATCCTCTTCAGACTCCTGGGCGTCTTCGGCACTCTCGTGAGCATCAAACGCTCCACCCATCTCAGCTTCCACTATCTTACGCGCCGTATCATAATCAGCGACACCCGTATCAACAAGATAATCGATCCTCTTCTCTGCGGCAGACACTTCAGGCTGAGGCTGGGGCTTTAAGATTTCCCCTGTCGCATCAAAGTCAAATAGTGTCGGCTCTTGTGGTTCTGAGTGAGGTTCGCGTTCTAACATATTTATATTATAGCATAATCAGTAAGATAAATCAATATCCGCCCCTGATGGACTCAGTAAAAATAGACTTATCCACCATATATAGCGTATTTTACTACACTTTTACACCACATAGCACTAGCTTCCGTATGACACTCAGCGTACAATAAGACCCAGATTCGCACTCTCACTGGAGGGTTGAGTACACACCTGTAGGGGGTAGTATTCCTTGTTCATGAGTGCCTGAATCGCTCTTGAACATGGTATATATCCTTTTTTCGCACCTACGAGCGACACCTTCGCTCGTTATTCTTGAAAGGAAAGTTAAATGACAACCGTAACCGTTTTCACAAAGCCGAGTTGCGTGCAGTGCACAGCAACCTACCGCGCCCTTGACTCCAAGGGTATCGAGTACATCATTCTGGATCTCTCAGAGAATCCGATGGCGCTCGAGCGCGTAAAGGAACTGGGCTACCTGCAGGCACCTGTCGTGCTTGTAGAGACATTTGGCCAGCTGCCTGAGCACTGGAGCGGTTTTCGCCCAGACAAGGTCGATGAGCTCGCAGGACGGCTCTCAGACTAGCTCCAGGCATCGCATGATACATACCAATAGTCCAGGAGCATTATAGCCCCGCTAAACACAGATTTAGCGGGGCTTGCTCACGTTCAGCCATAGACAGTAAAAATAAAAACACTCCCGGGGAATGGGAGTGTTTTCGGCACCTGTTTGTTTGAACTTAGTATAGGTCCAAACTGCTTATGGTGCAAGTGTCATTTTCTTTGAAGCTGTGTAAAACTACTTCTTCTTTGAAACAGTAAGGAAGCCGTTGCGTGGGTTTTCCTTGACAACACGGTCAGCTGGAAGGTCTACAGGAGTACCCTTCTCGTTCTTCTCAACCTTAGCGAAGAAGTAAATTGTCTGTGGCTTACCACCGCGAAGTGTTACTTCTGTGCTGTGTAGGTAGTAAGTGATTCCCTTTGAATTTGTGTGACTATAAGCCATTTTGAGTATATACCTCCTATTAGTTCTATACGGTGTTAGCGTACCCCCTCAATGGGGGTGCTGTCAACATTAAACGCGCTTATACTGCCTATTTAGGAGTAATTTAAGGATACCGAAGGCAATGAGCCGGATAGTAATCAAAAGCGCAATCACCCCAACAAGAAGCACACTCCAGCCTGCAAAATCAGCACTCCATAGCGGCGAACTGAAGGAGTGGATGTAGGCCTCTTGGCGCGGCCTGTCAGAGGACGAGTCTGGGCCCGCTGCAGCTGGATATTTAGCTAATTCACTAGTGGTACACTCGAGGTACGCCTGCGAATACGACGAATAACGTGGCGCACATACTTCTTGTGCTTTTTTATAAATATTACCGTTCGGGTTCCCCTCGCCGTACTGCCCCTCTTGCCAGTTTTGTGTATCGCGGTTATACCCCGCCTCTAGATATACACCCCTGCCTAGATCAGTGTTCATATGACCACTCACGTAATGTTGTAAATCATACAACCTCTGAAGGGTCACCTCGGGGTTACCAGACTTGTCCGCCACAATAACCGCCTCGCGCCGCTGCACCATCCCGATATTATTAAGCCTTAAGAAAGTAGCGGCAATAAAAGCAAAAATAATAAGCAAAACAAAAAGTTGCCACGTCTGTATACGCTGCAATCTCTCTATGCCTCGCTGTACTTTTCCTCTATTTTCCACGTCTTAGATGCACACTGTGCACTCCCCACCTCATTCTATATCCTCATTATAGCATGCGCACCGTGGAGGCCTAGGTGTCAAATGTACGCGCCAATACGGCTACTTTCGATACATTGGAAAGCGAATAGTAAAGAGAAGGAGCATCACCCCGGCAGCAATAAAGAAGAAGAGCTTCATCGAATCAACCTCCGAGAATGCGAGTGCGATACACCCGAGAAGAGTCGCGGCGCACGCTGCGCCAGCATTCACCAAAAGCTCCACAAACCCTATATACGTAGAGCGCGCGCCAGATATATCTGCTGTATCAAACGTCCCTCTTGTGTATGGCAGCATATAGGCTGTGTGCGCTGCCTCCCTTGCCGCGTTGAGACCAGCAACGGCAATAGTAGTTGTAATGAACGGCCGCAAGAGATGAACCCCGATATTAATGGCTACACCTGTTTTAAAGAGGACCCATCCGTGATTACGGTCAATGAGGCGCCCATAGATATACGAGAAGACGAGCGATACAATGAACACCACCGAAAGGAGCGTCCCCGTAACTGCGTATACTTCATTACCCGAACTCACCCCGACAATAACAATCGCCACAAAGAGCGACCATACAACACCCGACGTAAAGGTATCATACCCGGCGGCAATGTGCCCCGCAACTTGGCCAAAAAGAAGCCTCCATGGAAATCCTCGGAATTTGAGCACACGCCTTGTTTGAACCTGCTCACCAGTCTTAAAGAGTGGCGCAGCGGCGAATAGAAAGAGGACTGCGGAAATAACAATAACAACCTGAGGACCCCAGATGAGTGCAATAAACCCACCAATCATAGGGGTGAGCCCAGCAGTAACCTTTTCAAATATATTCATGAATGCAATCTCTTTACCTGCATGCTTCATATTCTTCACCTTAGAGAAGTTAACAAGGTGCGAAACAGAATAGAGGACAACACTAAACGCCTGGAGTATGAGAGCGGGTACGATGAGCCAATCGCCCTTCTCTGGCATTAATGCAAAAAGAATCATTACGGGGATATACAAGATATTCGAGACGAAGGCTGAGTGTTTTGGGCCGATCCACGCAACAACGGTTGCAAGCGGAAGCGCCAGCACTACCTTAAGGCCGTAGAGCCCAGCCCACATAAAGGCAATCTTCGCTATCGAAAATCCATTCTGATACAGGTAAATTACAATGAACGCGCTCATCATGTTGAGTGCAGCAATGCGAAGCATCCGCGCCATGTAGATCTCCGCGACCTCGCTCATAGGAGCGTTGCGCCAGAAGCGTCGCCTCAATAAAATAGTCTGAAAGAATTTTTTAATCATTTTTTTGTATTACCACCGTTTGCTCTTCATATTATGCCACTGTTTGCTTTTTAATACAAGCTTCTCAACTGGGGTGATGGTGGTATACTGAAAAGAGTATGAATATCTATTTTTCTGGTATTGGCGGTGTTGGAATTGGACCATTGGCTGAGATTGCTCACGACGCTGGTCACACCGTTACAGGCTCAGATATGGCCGAAAGTCGCGTCACCCAGCAACTCAAAGAAAAGAATATCGCCTTCGCCATTGGACAGGACGGAACCTTCCTTGAAGCACAGCACAGAAAGCAGCCGCTTGATTGGTTCGTCTACACATCGGCACTCCCCGATACGCACCCAGAACTTGTCCGTGCAAAAGAGCTTGGGATTCGCACCGGCAAGCGTGATGAATACCTTGCAGAGTTCATAAAAGAGCATAATCTAAAAATGATTGCCATTGCAGGAACGCACGGAAAGACAGGGACAACAGGTCTTGCTGTTTGGGCATTTAAGCAACTTGGCATACCCGTAAGCTACTCCGTAGGAACCACCCTTTCTTTTGGGCCAAGTGGCGCGTACGACCCGGCAAGCGAATACTTCATCTACGAGTGTGATGAATTTGACCGTAACTTCCTCCACTTCAATCCTGAAGTTTCACTTATCACCTCAGTGGACTACGATCATCCTGACACCTACCCTACCGAAGAAAACTACAAGCATGCATTTTACCAGTACACCCAGCAATCATCCCATACTATCTTATGGGAGAGCGACCGTGAATATATTGGAGTATCTGCATCTGATACCGTTGAGGTACATCACCCAGACGAGGCCCTTCCACCGGAACGTCTCCATCTTCATGGTGCGCATATTCGCCGTAACGCAACGCTCGTATGGAAACTCCTTTCATACCTCCGACTCACCTCAGAAGACAGCGCCATTGAAATTTTCAATCAATTTCCGGGAACTGATCGCCGGTTTGAAAAACTTGCACCCCTCCTCTACACAGATTACGGGCACCACCCAAAAGAAATTGCTGCAACGCTCCAGCTCGCACGCGAGGTAGCCAGCCACGTCACGCTCATCTACCAACCTCATCAAAACCAGCGTCAACACGAAATCAAGGATGACTACGTCGATGCAATCTTTGAAAACGCAGATGAAATCTACTGGCTTCCCACACACCTCACACGCGAAAACCCCAACCAAGCAACACTCACCCCTGCAGAGCTCACTACGAAGCTAGGCAGTAAGGACAAGCTTCACTTCACTGAACTTAACCCTGAACTCGAGTCAATTATAACCGTTGCACGAGCAAGCGGCAGTCTTGTGCTTTGCATGGGCGCAGGCTCTATTGACGCATGGGTGCGTGCATACGCACAAAGAAGTCAGTAAGGCTACTCCGAACTACCGAAAATAAGCACTTCAGGGTTCAGAGGATCCCCTGAAAATGCATCCACAGACTTCGCTCTGTCCGCCTGCTTTCCATAAAGTTCAATAAACTCTTTTATCGTTCCGTCTGTTACTGGACCAGAGCTTGAGTAGCGATCTATCTCCGTATCATGCTCTACCTTATCGCTGACTGCGCGGTAGCCTGGGCGGCTCAGGTCAAGCTGTGCGGCACCAGAACTGTTATAAAGAAATACACTAACAATTGTGAGCGTGAGGGCAATTGTAATAGCCATAACAAGGAGAAGTGAGATTCTATGCTCTCTCCAGAAGCTCAGCGGCTCTTCCTTCTGAGGAATCGGGGCCTTTAGCGGTTCTTTATCCATATCTACTCCGCAAGCCTCTTAAAATTAAGATAAAAATCATCCACTGACGTACCATAATCTGTAATAATAGCGTGGAGTTTTTCTATGTCCGCATGAACAGTATTACGTAGCTCGCGAGCATCGATGACGGCCTGATAGAAAGTATCTGGCTCCTTGCGACAATCGATACGCAGCGCCTCAGATAGCTTCTGCTCATACGCTATATAATGTGTGCGAAACGAATTCAGCGCCGATGCGTATTGAGTGGTATGGGTTGTCATTGCCTTATTATCAAGCCCGGCAGAGCTGAGGCGTGCGTTGAACGGTACCATAAGCCTACTTGAAAGAGACTCATACACCTGGCCACGGTTCACCCTGAGAAGTGCATCACTGGCGTGAAGCTGGCTAAGAGACCCCTTTATCTGTGCGCACTCGGCTTGCACCCTTGCACGCTGCTCATCAGTCAGCGGTGCAGATTGAGCGCGTAGCACCGGCGCACCGACAATCGAAAAGACGAGCACAAGAATGCTCAGAACACTAACAGTACTAATACTACGGCGGTGTTGCTGCATATACTTAGTATACCTGCTTAGCGGGCAAGTTGCACTGTATCGCCTTCAATAATAATGAGTTTATCAACCTGGAGCCCCTCAAGTGCACGCGGAAGTCTTTCGTCATCTGCATACCGTACCTCTAAGGCGGCCAGAGACCCTACACCAGCAGCCGTCAATTCCTTCAGGATCTGCCCGCGCACTTCACGCACACTCCCCTTGAGCGGCGTCTGCTTCTTGTAATGACGACTCTTACTGTTTGCACCGGCACCCTGCTTCTTAAGAAATGAACCGTAGTCCATAACAGCCCAGTACCATTCGCGCGGATGCTCCCTATCTACTGTCTGTGCAGCGTACTCACGGATTGCCACGTCAGAAACCGCCTCGTCATCCGTAAAAAAGTGATGGAAATACACCGTCCGCACGTTCGTCTCTATGTACACCACAGGTTCATTGAAACTATACGCCATAATGGCGCCGGCGGTATTTACCCCAACCCCCGGCAGGCGCACAAGGTCAGCCTGCGTATGCGGAAATACACCCTTGAAATCAGTGCAGATCATCTTTGCTGCTTCATGAAGAAACTTCGCGCGGCGGTTATAGCCAAGACCACTCCAAAGTTGCAAAACATCAGCCAGTGGTGCCGCCGCAAGGTCCGTGGTGGACGGAAATCGGCCTATAAATGCGTGAAACTTTGGCACGACCCTATCTACCTGGGTCTGTTGAAGCATAATCTCACTCACCAGCACCCAGTAGGGGTCGGTGTTTTGGCGCCACGGCATATCTCTATAGAGTTCTTTACCGTGAGTCCAGACTGTCTCCTGAAAGAGATAGATTTGCTGCTCTGTAAGCGGCTGCACTGTGTCTAAATCCTTAATTATGGCCCAAGACGATTGATGTCGCGCGGGAAGAGCGATGCTTCCTTTACGTTTTTGAGGCCAACAATCTTCTGCGTGAGGCGCTCAAGACCCATACCAAATCCGCCGTGTGGAGGAAGTCCGTATTTAAATGCCTGGAGGTAGTACTTGAAGCCTTCTGCTTCTGGGTCGCCACCGGCAATAGTCTTCAGTTGGTCAACAAGAACTTCATAGCGGTTTTCACGCATGCTGATTGTGGCAATTTCAACGCCGCGGAAAATAAGGTCGGCACGGTCGGCAAATTCTGGATTCTGTTCATTCTTCTTGTGGTAGAACTTCATCTCGCTTGCTGGCCAGTCAACAATAAACACAGCTTCGCTGCCAAACTTCTTCTTTGTATACTCACTCACCCAACGCTCTTCATCAGGACGAAGGTCTTTTTCACCGCGAGTATCTTCGCCAGTTGCCTTTGAGTACAGCTCGTGCACTTCCTCAAGCGCAAGGCGCGGAAGTGTTTCAGATAATTTTACCGGCGTAGCATTCCAGCGCTTCAGAGCAGCTTCATGCGCACCCCACACCTGATCAACAACGGCGTGCACAAGCCCATCAACAAATCCAAGAAGGCCGTCAAAGGTTGTGAAGCCGATTTCTGCGTCAATGTGAATAAACTCTGTCATGTGGCGTGTTGTTGCAGAAAGTTCTGCGCGGTAGGTTGGGTTGATTTCGTAGGCACGCTCAAACACACCGACCATAATCTGCTTATAGAACTGGGCACTCTGCGCTAAGGTAGCTTCTTTACCAAAGTAATCAAGCTTGAATACCTCCGCTCCACCCTCTGTAGCAGCAGGAAGAAGTTTTGGTGAATTAAACTCAGTGAAATCATTTGCCTTGAAGTAATTGCGCGCAGCATCCTTTACTTCAGCTTGTACCTTAAAGATCGCGGCTTCTTGAAGATTACGAAGCCCCACGACGCGGTGCTCAAATAGCGTATCAAGATTTTCAGACTTGTGATCAAGTGGCTTATCAATCTCAATTGGAGATTCATCAGTTACCGGAACAATTACCTCAACAATAACATCATGAAGCTCTGCACCACCTGGCGCACGCTCATCAGCCACTACTAGGCCGGTAAGGGAAAGAACGGTACCAATCTGCATGCCGCGAAGCTTTTCTACCTGTTCTTTATCCTCAACGAGGCTCTGTGCAAGACCTTTGCGGTCGCGAAGGGTAATAAAGTTCAGTCCGCCAAGAAGGCGCTTTTTATGAAGCCATCCTTCAATTGTAATTGTCTCGCCAACATGTGTGACGATTTCATCTGTGAGTACTCGTGTCATATTGCACTTATTTTACCACTTTTTGACGGTCTTTTCTAGAGGTAGGTGCCGTGAGGGCTGTTGTTGTTTTGCTTGCCCTTTTCTTTAGCCGCGGCGCGGAGGTCTTCATGAACATCATCTTCATCTATGATCTTCTTACCAATGAGCGCCTCCATGGCATCCTCGAGGGTAATCAGCCCTACGGTTTCACGCTCTGAGTTGACCACTATAAAGAGGTGGTAGCGCTGCGTAATAAAGCCGTTCAACGCCTTCTGGAGTGAATCGTCTTCGTGGACATAGTAGACCCGCGGCTCCATGAGTCCCTCTGCAGTTGTAGACTTTTTTACATCAAGTGACAAGAGTGAGCGGAGCTGCAATACACCCACTACATGATCAATATCGCCGTCAATCACCGGAAGGCGCCCGTGCCCCAGGCTATGCAGCTCGTCCAGCACAAGTGGACCTATGAATTCGTCCTTGCTCACAGACTGAATCACACCCCGTGGCGTCATCACATCCTTCACCTTCTTGTCTCGAAAAGTGAGTCCATTCGAAAGAAACTTGCGCTCATCATCAGAAAGAATACCAACGGAACTCGCGATAGTCTCGCCAAGCTCTTCACGCGATGAGAATGAACGCTCCCCACCCAGCACATCGGGGAGTCTCCCGTAAAAGAACTTCCATAGAGCTGGTAGTTTTTCTGCAGCCTGAAGAAGATGCACCTCCACCTTACTGTAGAGCTGCGTGCTTAGCCGCGAGACCACACTCGCACGCGTGCAAATAGGATAGAGTATCGCCGCCGCCGCAGAGAGCAAGAATCCATTCAACCACCCAGACCACACCGCCGCACTCACAATAAAGAGAATAAGGAAGAGCCACGACCCAAGACGCGTCATCACGACAAGGCTCGCTAGTGCGCGCTGCCGCCGCAAGCGAGTAGTAAACTCCTTGGATCGTTTTGCCCGGCGCTCTAACTCACTACTACTCAACTCATCAGGTATAAGAGAAACCGAACCAAAGAACACCGCGGCGCCGAACAACACTAAAAGAATGATAACCATAAACATATCCCCATTGTACCCTAGTATCTGATACAATAGTAAGAGTAAATTTGGAGGAATTGAATGACTAAAACTGGTTGGATTATTTTTATTACGGTCGTTGCTGTTGGACTTGGGAGTCTTATCGCCTGGACACGCATCGCAAACCCGCCGCTCGACGTATCTGACATCAACACACACGCCGCAATTGCAGCATCTGATAGAAGCGGAAATATCGCAGATCATATCACAGGAAATGCAGAGAGCAAGGTAATCCTTGTTGAGTATGGTGACTTCCAGTGCCCTGGGTGTGCTGGCGCATCACCAAATATACAGGTGCTCCTAGAGGAATACGGCGACAGGATTGCAGTTATCTTCCGTAACTTCCCACTTACAAGCATGCACCCGAACGCTAAGGCTGCGGCTGCGGCTGCTGAAGCCGCTGGTAAGCAGGGCAAGTACTGGGAAATGAACAGCCACCTCTTTAAGAGTCAGGGTGAATGGCAAAACGCCGACACAAAGACACGCACAGACATCTTCAAGGGGTACGCAGAAGCCCTACAGCTTAACGTTGATACCTTCATGGAAGACCTCGCAAGTAGTGACATTGCAAAGAAAATCTCATTTGACCAAGCACTTGGAAAGAAAGATGGCGTAACAGCAACTCCTACCTTCTTCCTTAACGGCGAGAAGGTATCAGAGGACACTGCAGATGGAATCATTGGCGGTGACCTCACTGCAATAAAGAAGGATCTTGACGAACTCCTTAAGTAGTTTTTTTGCAACAATAGAAAAACACCCCGGTGCCTTGGGGTGTTTTTAATTTTCTTTTTAGGTGATTGCACAGTTTGCGTAAACGCAGCCTAGATAAAATCTAGTGTGCAATGAAGATTTGCCATTCGGCAGGCACCACATCCACTGCTATCTTTTTGCGTCGTGACGACACAAATTCGACGGCTATTGGCATGTGATTATTCACTCCTTGTACTATGTACAGCCCCGAGCACTCCGACCTTTAATTAATAGTTTTGGCGCGGGACACATCATCTATAATAGCAATTCACATTGCATGCGTCAAGAATAGCGCATAAAATACGCCCTTTTCTCTATAATACACAAGCGCTTCACCCCTTTCAATAACCATAATCACTAAATATGTAGTACTTTTAACTACATGCTTGAAAAGACGTGTTTTTAGACCTATTTTTGGTAATATTCGGCGAAAAACTGGGCCTTAAAGGTTTCGTAATTGTCATCCACAATTGACTGGCGAATCTTCTCTACAAGCTGAATAATAAACCACTCATTGTGGTACGAGGCCAATGTTGATGCGAGCATTTCTTTTGCCTTAAAGAGATGATGCATATACGCACGGGTATAATTCTGACAGACATAACATTCACACCCCTCTTCAATTGGACTAAAGGCGTGTCGGTTCTTAGCGGTTGTAATGTTATAGCGGCCCTGTGCCGTGTATACTGCCCCATTACGGCCTTCACGAGTTGGCGCCACGCAGTCAAACGTATCAACGCCCTGCTCTACTGCGGCGAAGATATCGCTTGGCTCACTAATACCTAGAAGGTGCTTTGGTTTATTTGCGGGAAGCTCCTCCGTTACCCAGCGGACAATCTCACCCAGCTGGCTTTTTTCAATTGCACCACCAATACCAAACCCGTCAAAATCCATCGCGCCAACGTCTTTTGCGGCCTTACGACGAAGATCCTCGTAGTTTGCACCCTGAATCACACCAAAGAGCGCTTGGTAGTTTTCTGTCGTTTCCCGGAGGCGTTTAAACTCATCAAGGGAGCGAATTGCCCAGAGGCGTGTTCGCTCAAGCGCTTCAACCTGGTAGTCATACGGATCCATAAGCGAGGTAAGTTCATCGAATGCAAAACAAATATCTGCGCCAATACCATTTTGAATATTCATAGAAACTTCAGGTGTAAACTTATGGAGCGACCCATTGCGGTGCGATTTAAAGGTTACCCCGTCTTCATCGACAAAAGCGTGGCGTGCGCTCTTTTTCGTATTTTCAGTGGCGGTAGTAGCGGTCATTTCAATCGTCTTTTTATAACCACTCCCTAGAGAAAGTACCTGAAACCCACCAGAGTCAGTAAACACTGGTTTACTCCAGTTCATAAATGAGTGGATACCGCCCGCTTGGCGAATAAGCTCGTGCCCCGGCTGAATATAGAGGTGGTACGCGTTAGAAAGCATCGCCTGAGCACCCATAGAGTGCATCATGTCTACCGTCAGCGCCTTCATTGCCGCCTGCGTACCCACAGGAATAAATGCAGGTGTCTTAATTTCACCATGCGGTGTTTTAATAACGCCTGCACGCATAAAGCGCTCGTCACCCGGCGCATGAGTAATAGTAAAAGAAAATGTTTGCATTATTTTAGTGTACCGCAAGAAGAGAGTCCCGTCACCCCTGTGAGAAGGCTACCTACCAAAACGGCGACTCTGCTGCGTCTGCATACCACGCTTCTTCGCTTTTGGCGCGCGGCGTCCAGGCGCCGACCTCCGGCGTACAATAAACACAACGAGCAGTACGGCACCAGCAAGAATAACCAAAAGAAGAGACGCTACACTTATCAGAATCCACAGCGGCAAGACCCAAAACACCCTTTCAAGCTCAATCGTCTGATTCTTCTCCCCGTAGGTAAATGTTGCAGTGACGGTATACCGCCCAAAGGCTCCTATATCTTTCAATGGAACATCCCACCGGCGCGCACTATCCGGCAGAATCATATCCGCTGGCGTCCCCACATTAAAGTCTGCCTCGTAGACAATATCTTTGCCGCGCTGTACGTACACCTTTCCACGCGGCGCAACCTGAAGGTTTCCCTTATTTTCAAAGCGGGTAAATAGCTGCAGATTATCCGGCTGAGAGAAATAGGCCCCGGCCTTCCCTTGCTTCTGCACTTCAAAGGTTGTAACACGAAGATCCTCTACAGTTGCCCCCGGTACCTTAAGAAGCACCAGCGATGCAACACTTGGGCTTAGATTTACCTGTCCTCCGTCGTCTGGGTTGCTCGGCATAAAACGTACCGAACCAAAATAGCCACCAGCTTGCGCAGTAGAAGGTACGCTCACGACAACATTAATCGTCTTCGATTCTTTCGGCCCAATCGTAACTGGAGATAGTGGCGACATAAAACGCTTGAGGCTGTGCGTTGGCGCGTAGGCATCCTCATCAAGAATCAGCGCTGCCGTCCCCCGTTCATCTCCAGCAATAAAATCATTCGCGACTGGCCGCACCGTCACGCGCGTTTCAGCAAGGTTGGTAATTGTCACCTGGACAACCTTACGCGCACCTGGCAAGACCTCTATGTCCGTACGTACTGGCGACACCTTTAACGTGTTTGCCGTCTTAACAGCCTGAGCTTCAGCCTCTGGGCTATAGGAAAGGACAGCAAAACCTACAAGAAAAAGCGCACCCAGGCCGGCAAGGGTCGCCCAGACGCCTTTCTTCATAAAATCCTGCGGCACCTCACGGCGCATAGCTTAGAACTTCCCTGCTGCAATCAAACTGAGATCGGTAGAGTAAAGACCAGCAGGCGTACCATCAGCAATGCTCGCACCAAACGTCAGTGCAACGTTCTTATTGTTCGCTGGCTCGTCATTCGTATCAAGGAACGGATCACCAAATGTGCTGGTAATACCCGTTGCGTTTCCAGCTATGAAGTTGAGTGAAAATCGCGATGCTCCGTACATAGACCCCGATGCAGCCCCGAATACACCCGAAGGGTTTGTCCCCGTATCGTCTGCGGAGGCTACCTTTACGCCAAATCGTGCCTCGCCAGCAAGAATACCCTGGTCTAGTGCAGGCTTTATGTCACACGCGCTTGCACCACCCGCACGCATCAGTCCACCGCAATTAAGTGCACTGCTCTTTAGATTCACCGTCACCCCACTCACGGCATTTGTAGACACTTGTGCATAGATAGTCTCCTCACTTACGGCAGATGACGTCAGTGCAACAACATCGCCCACCTGCTCACCAAGTCGCAGAACTGGCCGCTCAACACCTGAGCAATTAGAGCCGATTTCTTTTCCAGAGACGCAGAATGTCACGCTTTCCATAACCGAACCACTCACGCCGATTGTATCTGTGATAGAAAAGGCAACCGTCCCGCCGTCAACACTCCCGCCCCCTACGTCAGCAGAAGTATAGAGAAGTGCATTCTCTAGGCTGTTATACGTGGTAATACGCGCATACACCAGACCGGACGCGGATGGATTCGTAACACCGTCAAGCGTGAACGTAACTGTAGATGAAGCCTCGACAGTAGCCGCTAACGCAAGTGTATTTGCATCCATCGCCGTCTTCGTAAATCCGCTCGTAGGCGCTGTAGCCGAAGCAACCGTCATGCCTGCAGGTGCCGTACATTCGGTTCCAATTTGCGGAGAATTACTACAAAAATCAATAACAAAGGCATTCGCAGCGGCGTTAACAGTAAATTCAAACGCATACGTCACACCTGTAGCCGCGGCCGATGCGCTTGAGAGTTGCACCGAACGGCTTGGAAGTTGTGCTGCTGAGGCAAGTGATGAAAAGCCTACAAAAAGGCCCACACATCCCGCTAATACCCCGAGTAATCGGACCTCACGGTGTATATGGATTGCACGAAACAAACCCCTCACCAACAATATCTCCACATATCTGTATTAAGTGTACCATAATACCCTTATGCTTCAGTGCTTTTTAAGAGAGGGAGTGCCTATTCCTGAGTGTACTTATCACGCTCTTTCATCATCTTCTTGCGGATAGAAACCGTCTGGCTCCTACGCCCCAGCCAGAAGGCAGGAATAAGAAGTATAAGAGCAACCGCAGCCGGAATCCAAAGAATGACGACACGTGACGCCTCAACCGTCTCCTTCTCAGGCTCTGGCTCAACAATACCGCTTGAAACAGCAATAACCTGCAGGAATGCCGCCACGCCATTACTATCCGTCACCCGGACGTTTACAGAGTAGATTCCGGCCTTCTTGTAGGTATGTGCCAGCGACACAAGCCCTGCAAGCGACTGACTCTTTAATTCTGCCGTAGAGCCATCGCCCCAATCAATACTAAAGGCATACGGACCCGCACCACCAGAAAGTTGCATCGGCCACGTAAGCTGACTCCCCGTAGGAGCTGAACGACGCCCGTAGGTGCTTGTTAGTGTAATGAGCTGCCCAAATGCTGTGAAGTTTGTATCAGAGTAGTTGACCGTAGCAATGTTAGAAGAAGGGCCCGCCTGGTCAAGCTCGTCAAAAACCGTTGCACTGAGTTCATTCGTCCCGGCAAAAAGGCTCACCTCAAGGGTGAAACTGCCGTTTGTACACATAACAGACCCGACCATAACATTATTATTATAAATCTGGACAAGATGGTCGTTTGGACAGGTGCCACTTACTGTAATAGGTGACCTGTTAAATGAAGCTCCTGAACCCGGAACGGAGATTGTTGCGCCAACAGTGGGCGGATCTTTCTTTTTGGTTGCCTCAACACCAAATGACCCCGGCTGTGGGTCAGGCGTTGGGAGTGGTGTAATCGCTGAGGCGTGCGAACCAAGAAGTACTAAACAAACCAGAAACGACCCTAGTAGTGCTAGGGTCATTCCGTATATAGTTGTTCGTTTTACTGTCATGCGCATCGCTGCTACACTCCGTATTTACCCTACCGGCGAAGGGCTGATTTCTTACCGCGAACTCCGCGTTGCTTATTCTTTGTCATGCGGACAATGCGCCAGACACCAAGACCAATCGCTACAAGTAGTACACCAAAGACGAGAATGAACCAGAGTGGTGCATAGATGAACCAGGTTGTTCCAGTAATTTCTTTTGTGTTATTACCGTTTTGACCGTAGTAGGCGTCAATACTTGCCGTGTAGAGTCCAGGCCAGAGGAATGTTTCGTCACAAACCTTTGCATTAGACTGAGAGTTTTCGCCCTGGTCCTTAATCCCCATACACGCAACGAACGTACGCGTCTGACCAATCAATGCGAGCGAGCTCTGCGGGTTAATATCACTAATCTGCGTCTGCATACCAAACATATGCTTTAGAGTGATCGTACCAACCGGCGCTTCAGCTACGTTACCCTCGTTTTTGAGCGTATAGCCAACACGATACGGATTATCAATCATAAGGCGAAGGTATTTTGCCTTCTTCTGCTCTGTTGCAAGACGGTACGGCCCGAAGCGTTCAAGGATGAGATTCTCCTTAACAGTACCAGGCACATTAACAAAGGCAAGGGTCACACCTGATGCGCTCAGACCAACATTTCCAGTTCCAGGAGTTCCAGAAGAATAAACAATGGCACTGTAGTAGCTTCCTGCACCCTGCTTTGCTGGGATAGCGACACTCATGTTGAGCGTACGGCTCTCGCTAGGTGGAACGGTTACTTCCTTAGGAAGTGTGATGAATGGCTTCAGCGACCAAGTAGTCTGAGGAGCGTCTGCATCAAGCATGAGCTCAGGCGTACCACCGTCATCTTTAAATGTAAAATCAACAACACTAAGCGTAAGACTGAGCGGACGCTCACTGTCTAGGTTTCGAATAACGAGTGTGTCCCGTACCGACTTCCCCGCCTCAATTGTATAGTTTTTCTTTGGCACAATGCTCAAAGCAGCTGACGACTGCGCAGACGCATCTCCTGCTGGTACAAAAGCGATTGTAGCAGCAACAACAAGCGCGGTAAAAATGCTCGCAAAGCGTTTCATGTAATTTCTATTCCCTCACATTACTTTGATTATAAGTATAAGCTGTATTGTACCACTAAAAGCGACCGCTCGCTATATACGTGACTGTTGTGCTATATACACCAGCCTTCAGATTTGGCTCTGCATTTACCATGTAGCTCACAGTGTACTTCTTCATAAGACTCACGTTTGGAGAATAGGCAACAACATCACCAGAGACATACTTAAACTTATCTGGCTCATTATAGCCATCGGCCACCACCGCGTTTGTCCACGTACCCTCAGGGTCCTTCCCTATAAACGGTTCGTTATTTGCAACAAGATTAATACCAAACTGATTACTCCCTGGCCTACTCTCAGTAGGCTGCTCTAGGGAATCTATCGTATGAATGCCTGCGCTCATAGGAGTGCCGTACACCGTAATCGCAAAGCCACCGGTTGCATTCGTCCCTACGGCCATCTGAGACTGTGCAGCAAGGGGCTGATTTGCACTCAGTTCACCCATGTCCCTGTAGTGCGTCTCATTCGTACCCGTACAGTTATCTTCCACCTCTTCAGCAAGACAGAAAATTAGCATCGGCGGCACCTGTGTCGCAATCTCAATCCCGTCCGTCACCTGTCCCTTCAGGGAACCAAAATCTATCTGCGGACCGGTTGCGTTATTTGTAGAATGGGTGCGTAGCCGTATAGAAAAGGATTGGCTAGTATCGGTTGGGTTCTTGATATTGTCAAAGGTGTATGATGACTCCTGTATAGATGGAATAGTTGCAGGGTCCCGTGTCAGTACAATATGGTTTGCGGAGCGGACATCGGCGCTGAACCCAGTCTCCCCTATCTGGTCAGACAATTCCGCATCAGAGACATCAAGACCTTCAGGCGCCACACACGCGTGATGAGGGATTGGATCCACGCAAAACAGCATATCCACAGACCCAACAGGAAGCGCGCTCATATAGCTAAAAGATATCTTGTAGTACGTTGTTTCACCTGGAGAGGTGCTGTTCATATAAAGACTCCTGTCTTGAAGACGAAGTGCAGCGGCAGATGCAGATGTAACGAACATAAGAAGTGCCAGCGCCACCGCTAAGAGTGCCTCTGGGCCAATAAAGCGCCAAGGACTCGACTGTTCATGAAGACGATAAACACGGTGTCGCATATGCTTCTATTGTACTAGATAACACCCCTCCTGCGTAGTGCACGGGCGTATAAATAAATACAGCCGGGAGATCCGGCTGTATTTTAGATTATCTACAAGAATTCAGTCTAGTATTGAGGAGCAGCAAGGTAGTTAATCTTTGTTGTGTATACACCAGCTGGTGTATCTGGAGCGATGTTAGCTACGTAGCGCATCTTACCAGTTTCACACCCGAGTACCCCACCGCTTGTAATGTTATCAGCGATAGCTACTGGGTTCTTTACACTGTTTACGTCGAATGCGAAGTTCGCTGTTGCTAGTGTTGGGCTAGAACCCTTAACACCAAGCTCACCGTGTCCGTTTGCATAAGCTGCAACCTTGTTAAGTACATTGAGTCCTGGAGCGTATGTACCGCCACCAGTGTTAAATGCCGCAAGCGCAAGGGCGAATGAACTTGATAGTTCAGCAGTAGGGATGAACTTGTTTCCCACACCGTCCATGTCAAACGCAAGGCCAAACTGTTCAGTGCCTGGGTTGCTCAGTGTACTTGTTGTTGGTGAAGGAGTAATCTTGTCACCAACGGTATTTGTCAAAGTTTCACCTGAGTAGTACACAGTTGCACCACCTGATGAGTTAGATGAGAGGCGCCAGTATGAGTTTGCGCCATACCCACGGTCTGTTTGAAGTGAGTTTTCTGCACTTACATTACCAAGGTCTATACGGTTATTTACCTCGATGATGTCACAAGTACCGTGACGGTTTGGATCAACAGGCTCTTCTTCATCGTCGTCAATGTGATAGTTAGTGTTATCTGGGTTGGTTGTACCAACTGAGAATGACATTGTTTCCAGAACCTTAGTGGTGATGTGGATTGAGTCAGCCATCACGTTGGCAACGGTTACGCCGCCGTCGATGTTGTTAGGGCCACCAGGTACGTAGTTTGCACCACCAACACCTGGAGTTACAGCACCTACAGTTTCAGTACTCCATGTATTCATCTTTACGAAGAATGAGCCTGAACCCGGGTTAGTAATATAGTTAGTTTCTGATGCGATGAATACAATGCGGATCTGCGCGTTTGCAGGAGCATTTGTAAGACCTGTTGCGCTTGTAAGTGCAATGTAGTTGTTCTTACCAGTAAGACCACCGTCACCTGCATAGGCAGTATCTTCAACGTTCTGCGCAGCAAGGCCCCAGCCTGTGTAGCTAGGAATTTCTACGCTATTTACAAAAATCTTGTAGTCTGTACCAGCGACAGCGCTTCCCATGTTAACGTCGAGGTCACTCTTCTTTCCTGCAAGAGAGTCTGCGTTCGTTGCACGGTCTGTAGTGCGTTCATCACCGGCGTTATCACCAGGTGCCTGGCAAAGACCAGCTGCCGTTGTACAGTACTGGAGTGAGAATCCCTTGATTGGCGCACCAACTGTTGCAGGTGTGCTAATACGGAAACTAAATGTTTGCCCAGTCTTGCGACCGTTTGCACCTGAGCCTGCTGGTGCGTATGTTCCAGGAACGTATCCAGGCTGGCCTTCTGTACCACCTGCTCCTGGGTTTGGATTTGCGGTTGAATATCCAGAACCGTCTGTATCTTGCCAACCAGGTGCGGAGCTACTTAGTAGCAACGAACGCTCGGTAAGCGGGTTAAGCGCGTCAGCGAACACTGCTGCTGGGGCAAACGTTGCTGCTACAAGAGCTGCTGCTGCCACGAACATTGAGCCGCGCTGCGCGACTGACTTGAGTTTATTAATACTCATATGTCTCCTTATATGTTTATTTTTTCTGCTCCCTATAATAGGGTTACGTCGCTATTTTAGCACTAACGGAATGGCAGGGCAATACAATCCATTCAAAAGTTATCCACATCCCTCCCAAAGCAAGCCGTACCGTAATGAATAAGCTGGCTCTAATATGTTGGAATGACGAGCGCAGCGAAGTCGCTCGTGTACTTGCCAGCTGGCGTTGTATTAGAGATATTCACAACCATACTGATTGTGTAATCTGTTCTTCCTTCTGATTTTGTACTCTTCGCAATAACGTCGCCGCTCACAAACTTAAATAAGTTCGGTGTATTGTAGCCATCCACGGCATCACCAAATATCCCATTGCCTCCAGGAACCTGGGCCGGAGCAGCACCAATAAGTGGTGTTGTATTAGCTACAACATTAATACCAAATTGCTCAGTTCCCGGTGCAGAAGCTATCGGCGTCTGAGATGTCTTAAGTGTATGACCACCAAACTTCGGCGCATCTCCTATAAGCTGCAGGATATACCCCTCGCTTAAATTATTACGAATACGGATAATGACAGTCTTCGTAGCAGTGTGTTCTGTAGTGAGCACTCCAAGGTTCGACTCGCCCGGGTCAATAATAACCTCAAGGACAGGTTCGTCCTCAGGCTTTGGATCAAACGCGGCAGAGCTTTTTCCTACCGTACGACTCATATCCCCAAGGGTTGCCTGTGCGCAGTAGTTACCAGAGCAGCTGTCTGTAGTTGTTCCATTGTTAAAGTGAGTCTCTGTAATCTGGTAATTAGGAGAGCTCGACGTTACCGCGAGAAGTGGCTGCGCCAAAAGGCCTAGAGTTAAAGTAAATACAGCTACTGCGAGTAGCGTCGTTTCTACCTTTTTGTACACCTTCATCCTTCGCATAAGCGTTACTGCTTATTATGGCACAGTGGACACCTAGCAACAACACGGCGCATATAGTACACTAATAACAATAAGCGTAATCAGATACATACATAATGGATGAAGATAAAACTACTACTGAAGAGCAACAACAGGACGACACCCAGTCGCCCGCTCCTGTAGATGACCAGACCTCATCGAGCATGCTTGACTCATCAGACTCAACCGATGAGACGCCTTCTTCGAGTGAACCGAAAGAAGCAATAAGTCTTGACGATGAAGATGAATCCCCTGCGGACGCACTCACTCGTACACCAGAAGACCTAGATAAAGAGCGTGAAGAAAAGCGCACTGAAGAGGGTGAGGCAGTCGCACCCGCTACTCCAGTAAAGAAGGTTTCTCCAATCCGCCGATTCTTCAGGAAAGTGAACGTGTACTTCCTCTTCTTCGCACTTCTCTTGGTTGTTGCTGGCGCCATCACTATTGTGAACTATCTTAACAATCAAAAGGCGACGCCAAAAATAGACATCGCTACGCAAGAACTTGCAGATAAGACACTGGAGCAGCTCGCCAACACGGACGTGTCAGTAGGTAATACTTCGCAGACGCTTACAATCCAGGGTAATGCAATCATCGCCGGCCAGACCCTTATGCGCGGAAGCACCAACGTAGCAGGAAACTTCCAAGCAGGAGGAACGATCCAGGGTCCAAGTATTACTATTTCTGGTGCGGCAAACCTCGGTGAGACACAGTCAAATTCACTCCAGGTGCAAAACACCTTCGCCGTCCAGGGAAGCACGACACTCCGCGACCTTAATGTTGCAGGCGCCTCTACATTTAGCGGTGCAATTACAGCCAATGAACTTACTGTTACCCGCCTCGTCCTCAGCGGCAACGGCGTCCTTGAGGTGCCAAATCACATTAGCTTCACAGGGCCAACACCATCACGCGCGTCTATTAACTATTCTGTACTTGGGAGCGGTGGCACAGTATCCCTTAGCGGGTCAGATACTGCGGGCACTATCAACGTACAGACAGGAAACGGGCCAACCCCTGGATGTTTCGCGCAGTTTAACTTCAACAGGCAATTCGCACGCCAGCCGCGTGTCATTGTGAGCCCAGTCGGGCAAGCAGCTGGTCAGATACAGCACTACGTGAACCGCAACGCATCAAACTTCAGTATTTGTACCGCCAACGCAGCGCCAGCAAATCAGACCTTCTCATTTGACTATTTCGTAACAAACTAAACGTCAACAAAAATAACGACGCGATCAGACTTTACGTGCATGAGCGCTTTCTTTATTGGCACCGACTCTTCCCCGTCTGGTGTCTGGACAACAATAGTACATGGCACCAGCATACAAAGAAAATTCCGGTGCATAGGAAGAATATCAAAGGGACCGACCTCATTTACAGCACTCACGCTGTAACCGGGACCCTCATAGTGCACCTTGAACGGCGCGTATATTTTCACGTCCATCTGCGGACGTCCGCCACTCTCTGGTGCGGGTGAAATTGTAGCCTCTACGTCCTTGGTAGGCTCGGTCACTTAATAATTTCCTCAATACCGTTAAGTGTATCTTCGCGCGTAAAATGCTCACCTGGGATGCCAGACATCTTTTCCATCACGTTAAACTGCTGAGAGAAGAACTGGATAAGCTTTTGTGCTTTCTTGTAATCTTCACGGTCTTCAGCAGAAAGCTCGCTCTCACCAATAATTGCGACGATACCCTTGAGTGATTCGTACTTCTGCAAAATTGCCTGTACGCGGACACTGAGCTGGTAGTGACGCTCACCGACGATTTCAGGCGTCAGGAGACTAGAGCTGGATGCGTTAATATCCACCGAAGGGCGAATACCCTGCGCCGCAACTGCACGGCTCAAGACAATCGTGCTATCCAGCTCATGCTGAATCATCTGCACTGCTGGGTCACTGAGGTCGTCCGCTGGGACATAGATAGTCTGGAGTGCGGTAATGGAGCCATTCTCATTGCTTGCCAGGCGGTCTTGGAGTGCCTTTACATCGCTAAAGATAGTTGGTTCATAGCCACCCTCGGCAGGGGTCTGGTCCATAATGGTCGAGACTTCGTTTCGTGCCTGAATGTAGCGGTACATGTTATCTGCAAAAAGAAGGATGTCTTTCTTCTGGTCATCACGGAAATGCTCTGCCAGTGTAATTGCGCTCAAACCTACCAATGAACGTTGCACCGGGTTTTCATTCATCTGCCCAAAGAACATTGCCGTCGTCTTAAGAAGGTCGTTATGCGCAAGCGTGTCATAGAGTTCGTGGCCTTCACGAATACGCTCACCAATACCGGCAAAAATACTCAACGCGCCAGACCCAACTGCAACGTTGTTAATCATCTCCATGGTAAGGACCGTCTTTCCTACACCCGCACCACCGACAATACCGATCTTACGGCCCTTTACAAACGGCGTGAAGAAATCGAGCACTTTAATACCTGTCTCCAGAATCTCATCTGGTCGGCTCTTGAGTGAAGTTTCCTGAAATGCTGGTGAGAAAATCGAACGCCGCTCCATCTTCTCAAGCACCTCGTCATCAAGCGGCGGCTTACCGTCAATAGGGCGGCCGAGTGCATCCCAAACACGCCCAACCATGGCGTCACCTACGGGGATTTCAAGGCTTCTTCCGCTGCGGCGTACCCTTGCACCTTTTTTAATGCTACGATCACCGGCAATGTTAAGACAGACAGCTGTATCGCCATGCTCCAATGAACTAACAAGAAGCGGGGTCTTCTGCTCATTCTCGACGTATATAATCTCATTTAGTTCTGGCATGTCATCAGGAAACTGCACCTTAATAACAATGTCGCGTAGTACGCGTACAACACCTAGCTCTTCCATATCTCTTGTCTCTTCACTCATTACGAATCACTCCCCGCCCGTATCTTCTTTAGCCCCACAAGACTTTCACGCAGTCGCACGTCTACTAGGGCACGTTTCGCCCTATTAAACTGCAGGTGTAAATCCTCCATCGCTTCAGTAGAGCGGTCTTTTGCGGCTGACATCGCCCTAAAACGGCTCGCCAATTGTGCAAGGCGACTGTCGTAAATAAACTGCGCTAACATGAGGCGCAAAATAGCCGTCTCTAGGTATGCCGTCACCGCGTAGGTGTTTGGCTCAAAGATATAATTCTTTTCTGTAATCACCCCATCACCCACCGTCTCAAGGTCAACAATCTTCCCCATCGTTGAAATTGCTTCACTCACGTCAATATCGATGATATCTTGCTGCGAAAGCGAGACGTAATCTTGGTAGTACACCCGGCTCTTCGCGTACTTTTTAATCTCTGCTATCAAAGGCTCTACATTTATATAGTCTTTTTTTGGAAGATCAAAATACTTATCATAGCTAATCTTCACCTGGTCAAGTTGCTGCGCGCCATGCTTTCCAATTACAATAATGTCGTGTTTTTCTTCGTCGTAATACTGCTGAAGTTTACGCACAAGACGCTGGTCAATATCACCCGTTAGGCCGCTTGGCGCTGTAATGAGAATGAGCACCTCTTTATCATTCGAAGGCTCGTGATAGGCGCGGCCGAAATTAAACATCACGTCCACCCTAATCTGCTTGTAGATATTCCAGACTTCATTAAAAAAATCATTACTAATGAGGACCTTTTTCTTTGTCTGCATGATACGCATACTTGAAAGACTTTCAAACGCACTCGTGAGACTCACGATGGTTCGCATAGACTCCTCTGCCGTCTTTATTTCTTGAGGTCGCTTCATCTCTTCGACTCTTTCTTGGTGGTCACTTCAGCACGAAGCTTGTCACGGAGTGCATCAAAGTTGCTATGCTCTTCCTTTTCAACAACCTGCGCCGTATACTCACCGACACGCTCTTTGAGCTTTGCAATATCAATAATATCCCCGGGTTCCGAACTCAGAACGATATCAAGAAGGAACTGCTGATCCATAAGGTTATAGCCTTCACCAATCTCCTGGTTCATAAGCTTAAAGAGCATCGCTCCCTTATCGTAATCAGCTTGCGCCTCAGGTGAAAGCTCAGAACCAAAATGGGCGTATTCCTCTGCCTGACGATATCCAGCGAGCGTCTTATTGAGCTGAGCAGCTAAAGCCTTCTGGCGCTTATTCTGACCAACACCACCTACACGAGTCACACTCAGCCCAGTACTCACAGCAGGGCGCATTGTATCTTTAAAGGTCTTCATATCAAGAATCCACTGACCGTCTGTCATAGACATCACGTTTGTTGGAAGATACGCCGTAATGTCACCACCCGGTGCGTACACAATAGGAAGAATTGTCTGAGTTGCACCGTTAGAGTCAAGACGACCCGCACGCTCAACAAGCGCCGAGTGCGTATAGAACATGTCACCTGGATAGCTATCACGCCCCGGGCTCACCCCTGCAATAAGTGAGATTTCACGGTACGCCTGTGCATGGCTGGTGAGGTCGTCGTAAATAATAAGCGTATCCATCCCAAGCTTTTGCCAGAAGTACTCGCCGTGCGCAGCGCCCACGTACGGTGCTAGATAGGTAAGAATGAGTGACTCAAACATGTTCGTGACAATAATGACAGCATTATCCATAGCGTCATTCTTTTCAAGGCGGTCCACCAACTGCGCAACATCATGCTGGCGCTTTGCAATAAGGACGTAAATAACCGTAATGTCAGAGTTCTTCTGGTTAATAGCAATCTGCGTTGTGAGTGCAGTTTTTCCAACCTTACCATCTCCAAGTACGGCCATGCGCTGCCCGCGGACGAGCGAGAAGTTCACGTCGAGTACCGTAATGCCCGTCTCTAGCTGAGAATCAAGGAGCTTGCGCTCATAAAGCATTGGGGCGTCATGGAAAATATCCCACTCTTCATCGGTTTCAATAGGCCCCTTATCGTCAATTGGCTCACCAAACGCATTTACAACACGCCCAATATACCCCTTGCCGACCTTCGTAACCATACTGTCACGCTCAATCGTACACACCATCCCAATTGAAAGCGTCCCCGGGTCAAGCTTCATAATCATGACATAATCTTCATACACGTGATGGACATAGCCGCGCATGTCATTCTCAAATCGCACAAGAGCGTGAACGTTTGTTGGCTGGAGGCCCTTTACTTTCACCATAAATGAATCGATGGCAATAATCTCACCTACCGGTGCGCCGGACTCAACACGTTCATCGAAAATCTTACTCGTTGCCATGACTGAGCTCCTCTATCTTATCAAGGAGTACTGTTCGTCCACTTTTAAATGCAGAACGAAGACTCACGTCATAGATGTGGTTTGGCGTACGAATATAGGCGCCCGCCACAAGTGCCGGCTGAAACCCAACCACAATAATTGTTTGTGAATGTACAGAATCGCGAAACCAACCGACAATCTTGCCGAGGCTTGGCGCATCTGCTTCAACCGCAAACGACATATGCACAACCGGCGCCCTCCTTTTTAGGAGGCGGAGCTGCGTAATCATTTCACTTCTATCATTTGAGTTATCAAGTGAAAACTCATTTAATGACAGGAAATCTTGCACCATTTCTGGTACATCAGGATACGGCAGGTCATCACCTTCGTGGACGGCCTTTGCGGTCAACTCATTGTCTATTCGCTCTAACTCGTTAACGAGCTGTGAGAGATTACGCTTCGTTGCAACACTTTGCGGAAGAAGATAACTCCCATATGCTCCAATTGACGCACTGCTCATAGTTTCATATCTTCCACAATTGCCTGCTTCTTATCCTCAAGCTGCTGCATAATTGAAGGAAGCTGATCCTTTAGGTCATACTGGCCGCCAAGCGCCTCTAGCACGTAATGCTCAACAACCTGCGCCATATTATTCTTAAACGCATCCACGAACACATCCTGCTGTGCGGCAATATTCTTCTCAAGCGTATCCTTGAGTCTATCGTGCTGCTTCTGGAGCGCCTCAACACTATGACTTAATGATTCAACGGCCATATTCTGCGCATCATGCATGGCAGCAATACGCACCTTATTCTCTTCAAATACGTTTGTGAGCGTTACCTTTTGGTCATCAACGCTCTTACGCAGAGAGACACGAAGGTCTTCATACTGATTCTGGAGCGCCTTTGCGTTATCCTGAAGTGATGTCAGCGCGGCATCCTGAGCCTTCTTCATAGATTCCGTATATTCAACAAACTTATTTTCAAGCTGTTGTGTAACGTGCTGCTTCAGCTCAGTATCAATCTCTGAGATAGCTACATCCAGACGGCTCGTCACCTGCTCCTTGAGCTCAACATTCACTTCTTTTATAGTGGCGTTAAGATCTTCCTGAAAGCGCTCTGCGTTTTCCTTAATGACATTCTCAAAATACCATCGCCCACGATTACGAAGCTCTTCACTAAAATGCTCATCAAAAAAGAATTCTACTTCCTCTTGAGGTATCACGCTGTTTGTTTTTTTACGTCGAAATAATCCCATATTGTCCCACTCTTTGATTAAACGATAATCATAACCTTAATAGTAAGTATACCGCAAATAGCCCAATTATGAGAATGAGGATACTCGTTAAAATAATTTCGAGAAGCGCCCTAAAGACAGCCTTTTTGGACATTGGGTTACGCCCAATAGAGATGACGCTGTTTCGCACGCCTGAATAGAGAATTGCAATGGAGGCAATAATACTAATTGCAGTAATCCCTAGACTCAAATAAATCCTAATAGGACTCACTTCTTTCTCTGCAATAGCCTGCCCAATCCGCTGCAGCGGCTCTGGCACCTTAACCTTCGTGCTCTTTTCATTTGGGTTGCGCTGAATGTTGATTGTGACTGGGATGGAGCCGATCTCCACCTGCTCAATGTCGTTCCCCTGTGCATCTTTGAGCATAGTGGTGCCTAAAACGATATCCTTACCGTCAAAGCCCGCATTGGCGCGCCCAAACACCGTCTTCTCCTCAGTACCCGCCTTCATTGCAATGCCATCTACGGCAGAAAGTGTTACATAATCACCAGACTTAATAGGACCCGCCTGGTTACTTACAAGGACGTTATACGTGCCAGATGCGGCTACGTAGACTTCGTTACGATCTTCTTCTGTAGATATGGTAAACGGAAGGAGGCCGCGGTCAATCGTCACGCCAAACATATTCTGCAAGTTCTTCTGCGACGCAATCTTCACCTTACCCGCATCCTTACTGACAAGCTCAACAATAGTGCCGTTATCAATCCTTGAATCAACAGCGTACGACTGCGCACCCCCAGAGCCTACCGCCTGAACTGCGGAACTCACAAAAAAGAGCATGCCAAAGCTCAACACAAGACCTAACGCTATCTGTAGTCGTCTCACGATGTTTATTTACACTCCTACCCTTGTTGGTTATGTTTAATTATAGCATATGCATGGTACGTAGACGCACTGGCGCAAAAAAGCATGACCATATTGATAAAAAACGCCATATTCGGTACAATAGCCATAAGCTTTAGATGGGCCACCACACGTCAACAAGTGAAACAAATATTTTATACAAAATAACAGGTTATAAAATAAAGAAAAACACAAAAATGACAGTGTGGTATCACCTAACCACTATTTTTAGACGGTGCCTTTTTGCATATCGTCACAGGCTTTTTCTGCCAATTGCAGGGATTATATTGCTTGTCGTTGCTTTTATTACAACGCTTGCATTCACATCCACTGCGTTTGCCGCGCCTAATGTGTCGAGAACAATTGGTTTCCAGGGTAGACTTCTGAATTCAGCAGAGGCTCCTGTTCCTGATGGCTACTACAATGTACAGTTCAAGCTCTATGAGGGCGGAACTGGCACAGAAGAAGGCAATCCGAACGGCGAACTCGTCTGGACCGAAACCCACGTTAATAACGGCGACCCTGAGGGCGGCGTTCAGGTTAAGAATGGCTTCCTCTCTGTCGATCTGGGGTCAGTGACTCCATTCGGCTCAAACGTAGACTGGGATAATGATACAATTTGGCTCTCTATAAATGTCGCAGGTAACACTGTGGCTTGTTCTGATTTCGGGGATGAGGGCTGTGAAGCTGACGGCGAGATGTTGCCAATGCGCCGCATCACCGCAACACCATACGCTATCAATTCCGGGTCAGTAAACGGAAAGACTGCAAATGACCTTGTACAACTTGGCCAGGGAATCCAAACCGACTCCACTACTGGCAGCAGTATCTTCATCAACAAGACTGGCGACGGAAACCTTATCCAACTCCAGAATGCAGCCGACGACGTATTTGTTGTTAACAAACACGGAGACATTGAATTTGGCGGGTCGCGCAACCATTTAATCGGAGTACAGGATGCGCCTGCTGATACCGAGGGTGCACACCTAGGAATCTCTGCTGCAAATGGCGGCGCCGGAGATGGAAGTAACGGCGGAACACTCTCGCTTCAAGGCGGCAACGCTGGTGGCCTTAATGGAAACGGTGGCGATGTCATTATTAGCGGTGGAAGCGGCGAAGGTACCGGCGCAGATGGACTTGTCATTATCTCAACCCCAACCTTTAAGACCTCAGAGCAGCAAGTGTGTGACGAAGACTGTATTGTCACCCAGAGCAGCATTGACAACAACGGTGCAATTGTCCTCTCTGCAGGTGAACCAGGACTCACCTTTACCTTCAACGACCCAACCCGCACAACTGCCGGGCGCGTTATCTACGTGACCTCATCAACCATATCTGAACGCTTTACACTTGCGATCAACGGCGGGGTTGGCGCAGACAATACCATCACCATGAAGCCAAACATGACCGCCACCCTCTTCTGGAACGGGTCAGACTGGACAACATCAAGCCTCTCAAGCGGTACAGAAGCACCACTCCAGCGCGGAACTGCAGATAACGTCCAGATTGGCACCGGCAGCGAAGACGCAAATACAACCCTTATCACCCTGGATAAGAGCACGTCGGCACCAGTCATTACGGATGAATCACTTGTTGGAAGTATGTACTATGACACAACCATTGGCGCCGTACAATGTTACGAGGCAGACGGCTGGGGTAACTGTGGCGCAAGTCCAGATACATTCGTAAGCCTGAGCCCTGAATATGCCAGCGCGGTCACGCAGGGAAGTAATGACGGAACGTTCACTTCAAGTATCTGTTCTGATGAGCTTGGTATTAATAACGGCACAAACAACGAACCTGCAATCTGTGGAACAAATGAAACACACAACTTCTACGGCTGGACAACAGACCAGGTGACAACTCAATCGAAGAGCATCTTCGTCACCTACGAACTTCCAAACACATTCAAGGAGTTCGTAGAGGGCTCAACCTCACTCCTTGCAAAGACAGACAGTGTCGATGCGCACGTCAGCTACCAGGTGTATAGAAAATCAAGCACTGGCCTCACCGCCTGCGGTACCCCAACAACAGCCTCAACCGGTGTCCAGTCAAGCTGGCTCACAGAAGTAACAGAAGGCACTGCAGACCCAGCAGAGTGTGGCTTTGAAGCCGGAGATAGTATTGTCATTAAGGTAACACTCCAATCAGTCGATGATGCGCACGCCTACGCAAGCACGCTGAAGTTTGCCTTCAGCAATAAGTAGTAGCAAGCCGTCCAACAGGGGCTATGTGCTAAAATAAGCGTTAGTGGATTTTGATAGCAAAGAGAAAATACAGCCCTCTACGCGGCGCGCACCTCAAGTAAGGCCGCCTTCTTCAAGCGTGTCGCCTCATCGAAATCATATACCTCAGCAAGCAGCACCCCAGAAACAGACACCTCGGCCATCAGCAGCGGCACCAAAAGAGACGCCAGGCGCAGTACGCAGATCTAAAGATGCAATCACTGCATTTGTAAAAAAACATGACTCAAAGAAAGCACGCATTGCAGTGGGGGTGGTCGCCGTAGTAATAATTTGTGGCATCATCACCCTTTCTATCAACTCTCAGTCCGGGGAAAAGCCGCAATACGCAACCGTCCTGCCAACAGGGAAATCAATCAACTCACTCGGCGGATGGAAGCGCGTCACACCGCCAAACGCAGCACCCGCCTACGCCTATAACGACACCCTTGATGGTGTCTCCATTCTTGTAAGTCAGCAGCCCCTTCCGGAAAACATCACCTCAAGCCCAGATGAGGGCCTAAAGAAAATTGCAGATTCATTTAACGCAAAAGATAGGATCTCTGGAACATCGGCGTACATCGGTACGTCAGCCAAAGGACCCCAGTCTGTACTTGTTATTAAAAAAGGTACGCTGGTACTGATCAAGTCTGAAAAAAATATTGCACCCGATTCATGGGCGCAATATATTCAATCTCTTAAGTAGTGTAGTTAACGAGCCTGCTGCTTGTGCTCACCAATGAGCTTTACAACTTTGCCGCTATCCTGAAGGTTTTCGTAAAAGAGCACCTGCTGTTTTGGAATAAACATCGTGTCTTCTGGGGCGTGTGGCTCAATCTCACCAAGCTTCCTGAGCGTTGCTGTTGATTGCTTCGCCGCCTCTTCTGCACTCGATACGCTCGCCGCGCTCTCTACCTGTTCAAGATAGTACACATCATCAAGCTGAAAAGTCACATCACTCAGCACCTTCATCTTGCCAAAATACAGCTGCCCATTAGAGAGGAATACGGCCTGGTACTTTCCTGTATCAATCCCCGTCTTCCCCTTTTCAGACTGGCTCCACAGAGCCCAGCCACCAAAAGCAAGCGCCGCAACTGCAATAATAATGAGCATCCATAGCCATCCAAGGCGCTTTTTCGGAGCTGGCGCAGGCTCTTGCCGTGAGCTTCGTGCTCGTATAGGCGGCTCCTCTGCGGTGTACTGCCGTGGCTGCGGCGCAGGCTGTACCGGCTCATCGTCCTGGCGATATGAAGGTGACGAATCTCGCCCTCCTGAAGAACCATTTACCACTCGCCTATCTGACGCGCGAAACCTATCGCCATCCATATGTACCTACACTCCCTTTTCTTATTCACTTTATTATAGCATGAGCGAAAACGAACCGGCGCACGTAAAACTGCTACAATAACACCCATGGCATTTAATCATTATGCAAAAATAAAGCGAATTCTTTCACAAACCCCAGAGGACTGGTATATCTTGCGAATTGACGAGCCGACCTCGGCCCAAAACTTCAAAGGCGAAACCGTCCGCTTCTCTCATTACTACCGAATTTATACCGCAGATGGTGCACCTATTAAATACTGCAAATTTCAGCAGATTGACCGCCTTGCGCAAGCGCTCAACATCCCCGTAGAAGCACTTCCTATCCGTTAAGCAGGCTGATTCCAGGTAAATGTGGCGTCGGCAAAGTGACCGTAGCGCGCCGTCTCCTCAAAGCACGGTCGCTTCAGGTCTAGCGTGGCGATGATGCCATTCGGCGATAAATCATACCCTTCTACTCTGCGCTCAACGCCATCAACCACCACCTGCGCCTGTACTGGCTGATCGTAGCCAATTGCATACGCAAGCGTTACGTGCACCTCTTTTGCCTGAAAGCGCTGTACGTAATCCACTGCGATCTTTCGCGCCATGTACGCAGCCGACCTATCCACCTTGCTTGCATCCTTGCCGCTAAACGCACCCCCACCTAGTGGAATTGATGGACCATAGTTATCTACCACCAACTTCCTTCCCGTTAAGCCAGCGTCAGCATCAAAACCACCCACCTGCCAGTCGCCCGCAGGGTTTATGTGATAGATTGTCTCGCGCGCATAGCTTGCCGCCCATCGCTGCTGATTCTTCCACTCTTTTACTGCGGCCCTCAACTCTTCCGTTGGCGCGTTCTGGAAACTCGCTACAATAGTGTGAATCAGACCATTCGCGGTTGTTACCTGTGTCTTACCGTCATACGGCCAGCGCTCATAGAGGTACTGGTTCAGACTCCTTGAGAGCACCACTTCAAGTGGAAGGAACTCTGGCGTTTCGCTTGTGGCATACCCAACCATAATCCCCTGATCTCCAGCTCCACCCGTATCAACACCTTGTGCTATCTCTGGACTCTGTGTCGAAATAGCCTCCACCACCTTCACATCACCTACAAGACGGCGCACAATTGCTGGCACATCTACGCGCAGTGCCTTTGAAGTGACCTCACCAGTGACAAACACGACCCCGTGCCCGCCCGCAACGTCTACTGCAACACGCGCATCGGGATCTTCGCGTAAGTGTGCGTCAAGAATAGCATCAGAAATCTGATCACATATCTTATCAGGGTGTCCTGGTGAAACACTTTCGGCTGTTTTAAATGTTGGCATAAAAAATACTCCTTTCGCATATCTTTCCGCCCCAGCGAAAAAGATGAAAGGAGTACAAGATGTACAAAGGTATCTTTCCCGCTTGGGCTAGAAGGGGCACCACTGCATACTGCTGGTTGCCGGCAGGTCATAGAGCTAGTTCTCTCTCTGCACTCTGGATATACATTGCTTTAGTTACTCTATAACTATGCCATGCGAACGAACATAAGTCAACAAATACCTCTCCTCTCGTTGACATCCACCTCTAAACAGGTGAAAATAGGAAGATTATGCTTACTCTTTCTGAATCAAAAGCCCGAATCGAACCCTACCTAGAGAAATTCTTGAAAGAGAAGGTGGAAAAGGCAAAGGAACTCCACCCTTCCTACCAGCAACTCCTAGAGGAAATGATGCGCGTCACCTTGGCGGGCGGAAAGCGTCTTCGCCCACACCTCGTATTTGTTGGGTATGGAAGCGACGCCGATGAAATCCTTCCCGTTGCAGCAGCTCACGAACTTCTTCACACCGCGCTTCTTGTACACGATGACATCATCGATCGCGACATTATTCGCCACGACCAACCAACCATTCACCACCAATACAACACGAGTCACTATGTTGACCACCTCGATAATGGCGATGACCGCCTCCACTTCTCTACCAGTGCAGCCATTCTTGCAGGTGATATCTTAATTTCATTCGCCTACGAACTCCTTGCAGTAGCAGATCTCCCCGCAGATGCACGCGCAGCAGCCGCAGCAACAATGGCACAGGGTATATTTGAAGTTGCCGGTGGCGAACTCCTTGATACCGAGGCTGCTTTCGTCCAGACAAGCAAGGACCCCCTCCTTATCTATAAACACAAAACCGCCAGCTATTCATTCGTCTCCCCGCTTCTTAGTGGTGCGCGGCTTTCACCTGTTCATAATAATGAAAAGACGATTGAGCTTCTCCATACATACGCAATTAATGCGGGGATTGCCTATCAAATCCACGATGACATCATTGGCGTATTTGGCGATGAGTCTGTTACCGGAAAATCCACAACCGGAGACCTCAAAGAAGGCAAGCAGACCCTTCTCATGAATATCTTCCAAGAAAAAGCATCGGCCGAGCAGCTTCGTCTTATGATTCAGACATTTGGCAATGCACTTGCAGAAACCATCGAGCTTCTTGAGCTTAAGAACGCGATCGAGCAAAGCGGTGCCCTCAAGGCAACAGCCGAGATAGAACAGGAATACGCAAATAACGCATCAGTTGCAGTGGGTCAGCTCGAGAACCCGCAGCTCAAGCAGCATCTTGATGAACTGACCGCGCTCCTCATGAAGCGTAAGTCTTAGGCGTTCACCCCCATGGAGCTCTATACGAAAGAAGCTGTACGAATGAAGTAACTGCCCCTTACTTGCGTTAAACCGTTTAAAGTTGTATAATAATGTCATACCTAGACCGTCTAGCGTACCTTACAGGAAGAGGTGGCAGAGATGTCGACCAACCAAGATGAGATCTTCGAGGCGATTGAATCAAAGATCGCTGAACTCTCAAAAACTGATGAGCAAGTGCGTCAGCTTGAGGTGAGCAAAGACCGTGAAGTGACAGAAATCACCAAGCGGTACGCTCCCCAGATTGACCCGCTTACCGCTCAAAGGCAAGAGCTGGTGAACGAGATCGCCGAGCTATTCATTCAAAACGAATCATGGCTCACCGACAACGACCGCAAGACTGCCGTCTTTCGCAGCGGACTCCTTAGTTCGCGGACGTCACCGGGGAGTCTTGAGGTGGAGGACGAGGAAGCGGCTATCGAGAAGCTTCGCGGCATGCACAAGCTCAAGGCGTTCACGCGCATGGGCAAGCGCTCGCTGGACAAGGCGAAACTCAAGAAGCACCCAGAGATTATCGAGAAACTTCCCGGTGTCTCGCTCAGGGTTGCCGAGTTCCTTTCCATCAAGATTGCTCGTACCAAGATCGAGCTCAAGGAAGAACTCCACCCCCACCGAATCCGTGTAAAGTAATCTGCACTCGCTAGCCAAGAATGGGTACGCCCGCGTCATATCTGTGACGCGGGCATTTTACTAGACTTTCATGCCCATTAGGCGCATACTGGGGGTACACTTAATAAGGAGGGGCGGATATGAAAATATTGGACGCTGTCGTATTATTACTTGTAATCGTAGGAGGTATCAATTGGGGCCTTGTTGGTCTCTTTGAGTTCAACCTCGTAGACGGACTATTTGGAGAGGGGTCTGCTCTAGCACGCGTTATCTACACACTCGTAGGTCTCGCTGCACTCTATAAACTTGCACAATGGGTCGTACGACTCTCGAAGCCTGAAGCAACAAGCTAAGAGAAAAAGGTACACAGATGACACCTCGCATTTCGCGGGGTGTCTTTACTTTAGAGAGAGGGATATTGCATTTATATGATATTTATGCTATAATATACAGTTGGTGCGCATATTTTGCGCATTCCCTCTTATTGCACCCGCAGTAAGAGCCCGCACATTCACAGTTTGAATATTACGAGCCCCTTGGAGGGAAATGTCTTTTCGATTCGGTCGCACCGCGCGACACCTTTTGAGCGCAGCCGCACTCATCACAGGAATGGCGTTTGCAGGCACCGTTGCCTCGGCAACACCTGCACTTGCCCACGGCGGATCTGATTCGCCAACACCGTACACCGTTGACCTGACTGGAATTACCCTTCCCTCGGGAAGCACTTTCCAGGACAACGGCCACGTCAACATCCGCACAACGGCAAAAAAGGCCACGGGGCTGCACTTTGAATCAAAGTGTATCACCCGTACCGATGCCGAATGTGCTGGTGAGCGCCACGAAGCAGCCCAGTTTATTGGCAAATCTTTCATCCCATGGTCAGCCTTCGGGGTGAACATCAACACGGAATGTGTTGAATGGGTACAGATCAGCCAGTACAACGAGCACTTCGGCGAAGGTGGACAGAAGCCCGTTGGCGTTCCCTGCTCCACCCCGACACCAGATCCTGAGCCAGAACCTGAGCCCGAGCCCGAGCCGGAACTAAAGGTCGTCGTACCCAACCCGCCGCAGTTTGCGGACTTCTGCGGGACGGAAAATGACGAACTTCAGATGCCTTCAGATACGGACGACTACTTCTATACGTCATCCGTCAATGAATTCGGCGTCGTGACCGTTGTGGTCAGCCCGCGTAATGACACTGTTGTGTTCTTGCATGGCGAAGACAAGGTGAAGGTACTGAGCTGGTCGTACCAGTTCAGCAGCAAGCCGTGCGATGAAGTCGTACCGCCTGTTGACCCGCCTGGAGACGAGGAGCCTCCAGTAACCCCGCCAACTGACGAAGAACCTCCTACCGAGGTTCCACCAGTAGACGACACTGATATTCCGGTGGACACCGTCAAGGACCCGCCCGCGAAGAGCACGACCACTCCCGTAGTGGACAAAAAGACTCCCGCCAAGACCCTTGCGGTCACTGGTGGCGAGTCCAATATGCTCATCATGGGTGCACTGGCCCTTCTGACGGCTGGTGGCGCTGCATGCGTTACCCCTGCGCTCGTTCGTCGAGCTCGTAATAACTAAATAGTGGATGTGCTGGTATGCATACATAAGGTAGGAATCCCGATATACCAATCGGTGAGACCCCTTGTGTGTGCATGCCACACATCACAATATCACTTTATATAGATAGACGTTGCGACGCCTCGCTCTATAACGCGATATTGTACAAATAAAAAACACCCCGCTAATCTCTCGGATAGTCGGGGTGTTTTTTATAACTCGACCCTTCTAGAGGATTATGCGGGGATGGAAGCGCGCGGTGCGTCGCTTGATGGTGATTGCGCTTCTTCTGCTTCAGCTTGCGACGAGCGTCGGCCCGGAACAAGCAAAATACCCACAATAGCCAAGATGAATGAAATAATCAAACTCCTTGGCAAGATAGCAAACGCCATCTCACCCTTCACGTCCTCCATCATAAGCGGGGGATTGTGAACATCAGGTGTTGGGTTAGCGTCACCCTTTGTCATCAGACTTCCATCTTCTGCATACCCAATAAACGTATGTGTTGTTGGGCGTGCATCACCTTCCTGTTGGTAGGTGATGATGTCAGTAGGCGTCAGGTCATTTGCAGGCTCCAGCACGACAATCGTACCAATAGGTAACGTTGGCGCCATAGAGCCCGACCCAATGATGAACTTCGGCACCGCAAGGTATGCGATGATCAGAAGCACAGCAAGGGTCGTTACTACAACAAGTCGCGGGTTAGCGAACAGATTCTTTACATGCTTCACTCTAGGGTGACTCCTTCTTCAAGAGTAGGCTCAGTAGCTGCCAGTGCTTCCGGCTCTCCGGCAGGAGGTTCGGATGTTTGCACGGGTGGCTGCACAACTTCTACAGGCTCAGGCAATGGTGCCGGAGCAGGAACAACTGGTGGTGCGGGCGGCTCAGGTGCCGGTGCAGGCGGAGGTGTTACCTCTGGTGCTACAACAGACTCGGGAGCCTCAGGCACCACAGGTGGTGCCACTTCTGGTACATCCTGCGGTTCTGGCGCTACCTCTGGGATAGGCAGAGACCGTGCAGTGTTGCCACATACAAGGTTCCCTTCCCAGTGATAGTTCGTGCCGTGAACCTTCAGGCGCGTCACCGTCCAAGTACCCGTTTCCGGAATCTTGGAGTTTCTGAATTCCGACCAAGGAACAAATACCGTCTTACCGGCATGTCCACTTGGATACTTCAGTTGATACGCTTGACCCTCAAGCTTGTACAGCATGCCCGAAGTTGATCCACCAACCACGCCAATCTCCATAACCCCCTGCTGGCTTGCAGGAAGATTAGAGGGGAAGGCAATGGTCACGCCATCACAGGTAGGAGCTGCATACGTCCAGTTCCAGTCGAAAGGTTTTTCCGGCTGAGGTGGCGTAGGTTCAGGCTCTGGTTCTGGTTCAGGTGCTGGTGGCTCGGGTGTTACGGGTATAGAGAAGGTTATCTCAAGCGTACCGTCTCCGGCCGCGGTATAGTCCGCCCCAGAAACTGGGGTGGCAAGCAGCAGGATACCCGAGACGAACACCGCCCCGGAAACTCCCGCCAATGTGTGACGTAGTGACATAGGGATGATGCTCCTTCGGTAGTGTTTGAAAAGAAAAATGCAATCGGTAGGTACATAAGGTCCAGAGTGAATCGGGGCCTTATGCGCATGTCTATTGCAAAAGTACAAAGTGTATTTGCCCTAGTGGGCGCTCACCTTCCATCATGTGAAAGGGAGCGCCCACCGGGGTGGTAGTGGAGGCGCTAGGGTTAGCGCTGGTCCAGGGTGACCGTGGCGGTTCCGCCAAGGGTCTTACCCTGCCACTCGTTGCCGGCACTCGAATCCAGACTGATCTGGACCGGGTATGCGCGGCTCTGGCCTGCAGCCAGGGTGCCGAGATCGATTGCCGACGGCAGTGACGTGATCGGCACAGCGTTCTGGTAGCCAGGGATGGCCACCGTGAGCTTTGCCAGATCCGACGTCGACAAGCCCTGGGGCAAGGTGACGCCGGAAATCGGATTGCCCAACGAAGCGTCAGCTGCGATGGTTCCCGAGTTCTTGACCACGATGGTCTGGCTCTTCGTCTCCCCCGGCTTGAGGTTGAGGAAGTCCAGATCGAAGGTCCCCTGGGAGCCGTTGCCGTCACTCAGGTCGATCGTCAAGGTCGCCGTCGAGACGTCAGCGCGTCCGGTATCGCTTGCCGAGAAGTCCGCACCCGTCATCATCGAGGGCAGAAGGACCGCGGCTACTGCCAGGGTCGCGACGCCAGCGCCGGTACGAGCAAGGGTCTTCTTGGTGGTGGGCTTAAGGGACATTGTGTCCCCTTTCTGTGATACATATCACGTCGGTGAGTACTACCTTAGGTTAAGGTAGTGTGCTTTTTTCACGAAGCACAAAGAGTATAGTATCATTTATTTTGCACTGCGTCAATACTATTTTACAATAATTATTTTATAATAGTGTGCGGCGTGGGGCTACAGGGGTTGTTGGATTCGCGCCACCATCTAATGAGACTGTACAGCCATCTTCATCTACAAGAGTGCCTACTGGGGTATTTGGACACAAGTCATTACCATCTGGTACGCCATCGTCGTCAGTGTCTATATCAGGGGTCGGTACAACTTCTTCTTCCTCTACAGGACAGCCCTTACTATCAACCTTCGTGCCTGCTGGGGTGTTTGGACACGCATCAATATCATCATTTACACCATCTTTATCTGAATCTTCTGGAGGTTTCGGCACATCACAGGTTCCGCGCGGCACATTGCTCGTCTTAAAGAACTCTTCATAGGTGCCGTCAGTACCACCGCCAACCGCTCGCATACCATTACTCTTACAAATAAGAATCTTCTGCACACTAGACGGCGCGGTGAACGGCTGATTCGCCTGCCCCTTGAGGCCCGCCAGCATAAGCTGCCGCCAGATTGGACCGGCCATATCCGAACCACCACTGTTCATTGGCTGGTTATCATTATTTCCTACCCACACACCTATAGCCAGTTGCTTCGCATAGCCAATTGTCCAGGCATCACGTGCGGCATCTGTTGTACCCGTCTTTACCGCAACGCTATATCCACCGGTGTTAAGGCTTCCACCGAATATCGGCGCCCGGGCACTTTCATCGTCAAGAATGCTTGATGTCAGGAACGCCGCATCTTCACCCATTACCTGTTTAGCAGCCTCACTGTTACTCTTAAAGATTTGCTTTTCAAACTTATCTTTAATCTCAGTGATCGTGGTGATGTCGTACTTCCGCCCACTATTTGCAAAGGCAGCATATGCGTTGGTCATTTCAGTAAGACGAGCCTCCGAAGAGCCAAGCGCAATAGAAAGTCCATAATCAGTAGAATCGTCTATGGTTGTAAGGCCAAGTCTCTTAAGCGTATCGACCGTTGTTGAAACACCTAACTTTTGCACCACTTCCACCGCAGGGATATTCAATGATTGCGCCAATGCATTTCGCACCGTTACATTACCCCTAAAGCGCCTGTCTGCATTCTGCGGTTTGTAGCCGCCGAAGTCCGTTGCCTTATCTTCAAGGATCGTTGCTGGTGAGATAAGATTACGACGCATCGCCTCTGCATAGTAAAGCGGCTTAATGCTTGAACCCGGCTGACGTGGTGTTGTAGCCATATTCACCTTACCGAAGTCCATATTGTTATAATCAGCACTTCCAACGAGCGCCTGTATACTACCTGAACTTGGATCAATTGCCACAACCGCAGCGTTTGAGCCGCCATTACGTTCAATATAGCCTATCTGCTTGGCCACTATTTCATTTGCTGAGCGCTGGAGTGAAAGGTTCAGCGTTGTGGTAACGCGGAAGCCAGAACGAGCCACACGCTCTTCACCGTACTCATCGTACAGCTGCTTAAGGACCATCTCTGCAAAGTGTGGTGCGGTATTATTCAGACCTTCACTCTGTGAGGCATACGCAAGCTCCTGCCCCTTGGCGGCATCGGCCTCTTCCTGAGTAATCACCCCGTTATCCACCATTCGGTGCAGCACTGTCCCCTGACGCTCCTTGGCATATTCAGGATTACCAGAGATTGGCGAGTACGATGATGGTGCCGGCAAAAGACCAATCAGCATTGTACTCTGCGCAAGGTCAAGATCAGCCGCGGATGTGCCAAAATACGTCTTGGCTGCGTTTCCAATACCAAACGCACCCTCACCGTAATAGACAGAGTTAAGATAAAGATCAAGAATTTCGTCTTTACTGTAGCGCTGCTCAATGGCAAGCGACACGGTGAGCTCCTGATACTTACGGAAAATAGTCTGGTTACTGGAGAGGAGCGTATTCTTTGCAAGCTGCTGCGTTAGGGTTGAACCACCATAGGCAGTTGCGTCACCGCTAAGGATATTGGCATAGAGTGCCCCCAGAATACTGATAATAGAGAATCCGCCGTGCTCATAGAAGTTCTTATCCTCAGCAGACACAAGTGCCTTTTCAGCATGGTCAGATATTTGATCAAGTGGCAGGCGTTCACCCCTATTGGCCGTACCAAAACTATAGAACGGCGCACCCTCTGAGTCCATCAATACCACGCCCGCATTGTTATAGTTCATAAGCCTATCCGGATCACCAATGGCGTTCGCGTAGTAAATATACGTGAAGATAGGGGTTAAAATCATGAAAGCCAGCACTGGCGTGGCAATCACAAGCGCTTTTTTTGGCTTGCTGAGGCCCTTGAACCAATCCCAACGACCAACAAAGAAATTACCAACCTTACCATAATCCTTGCGAGGCTTCGCAATAGGCTTCGCCGCCCTGCGCGTTCGCTTTACTGGCGACTTCCTAGCAGGCTGCGTTTTTTTAGCTGGACTATACGACCGAATACGTGTGTATTTTGACATAGTGTCTTTATATTATAGCTCTTTTTGAGGGAAAGGGGAATTTAGGAGACAAAAAACGCTCCTAAATAAGCTCCGCCAACTTCCGCGCCGTATTCACGTTACGCACCGTCATATCTGCGTACAATTTTGTGCCAATAAGCCTCTGAAGGCTCCCCTTTGACTGATTCGCTCTTGATATTGCCGTAAGTACTGCGCCGTCCACATATATCATCTCTTCAATCTCGGGTTTATAGCCAAGCTCCTCTATTATTTCAGGTGTATTGATATCATCAAAAAGGTAGAGAACGTCTGATTTTTGACCAGATTTATCTGGCTGGGGTGTATCGTTTGTCCAGTGAGAAGGAATTGCTTCGGCGATTTTCTTAACTTTTTCCTCTGGCAGTACGAGTGTAGGGATGGTGAATCCGAAGTGGCTTTCCAGTGCCTGCTGAACCATAGCTGCCTCTACGCTACTATCACTTGCGAAAACCGCATTTCCTGAATTAAGATAAATCGTCACATTATAAAAGCCCAGCCCCTCAAGTGCAGCCTGAAATTCAGCCTTTGGTACGCGGTGGTTTCCGCCAACGTTGACGCCGCGAAGAAGGGTGACGTATCTCATACCCTACACCCTTCCGTACTGCGCCATAGCACCTTCTACCTCTGGCTTGTGCCTATTTACGACTTCTATAAAATTTGGTGAACCAATAACAAATTGCAGCGCATCGTGCGTATATGCCTCGCCCTCAAAAGACACAACCTCGGCACCAGCCTCCTGAGCAATCAGTACGCCAGGGACGTTATCATGTACCTGCGAGCTACTATGAAGCTTCATGACACCCTGAATATTCCCCTGCGCAAGCCGAGTGTATTCGTAGCCAGAAGCACCCATCGGCGCATAGATACCCAGCCTATAATCTTTAAATATTCCGTAAAGATTGTTGTATGCAAACGGACCGGCAAACACAACCGTATCATTCAGGGCCGTATTCTTCACCGCTATCCGCTCACCGTTCTTATACGCACCCATGCCTTTACGCGCTGTATATAAATCATCGGTAACAAACTGGTAGATAACAGCAGCAACAGTTTCGCCATCAACCACAAGCCCCGCCATATTCGTACAATACGGAAGCCCGTGAACGAAGCTTGAAGTGCCATCTATAGGGTCGATGAACCACGTTGCGCCAGAAGTACCTTCTGTCGGTTCAGTTTCTTCTCCGTGAAAACCTATATGCGGATAGGCCTGAGCGAGCCTTTCTTTAATAAGAGACTCGACCATCACGTCAAGTTCGGTAACGGGTGAATTATCGACTTTACGAATATGGTCAACAGCACCGTAGTATTTCATTAGCTCCGGGCGCAGCTCTTTGAAGGTTTTGATGATGAGGTTGAGAGAGGATTCTGTTTCTTGCGGGGAGAGGGGCATGCGGGTTGACTTTAATCTTTCTGTGATTTATTTATACTATTATTACCGGCACTAATCCACGCCTGGATAGACGCCACGCACTCGTCAATATTGGCGCGAGATATCTGGTGGATAATCATTTAATTCAATTATAGCTTAGTCAGCACTTGCGATACAATGAAATACAGATGTCTGGCAAATACTCAAAAATAGATTGGCAAGAAACCATGAACGGTGTCACGATTGATTGCTCGCTCGATATCGCTATTCATCCTGCCGACAGCAAAATCGTTTTGCTTACAGTGCCAGGAGTTGATGGATCAGTTGATGGCTTTGAAAACAAGTACGTAAAGATTGCGGAGAGTATTCAGGAAAAATACGGTGCTGCGATTGTACGAATGGCTAATCCGTTCATCACTTCGTATCACTGGGAGTCCAATATACGCCAGTCCCTTAATTATATTATCGAAAACACAGAAGAAATAACTGGCCACAAAGATGTTGAGATCCGTATTATGGCCCACTCCGCTGGTGCTGCCATCGTTGCGCAAATCGCATGGGAATATCCAGAGATTACACGGATACTGCTCATAAACCCTGCCACAAAACTTGGTATCGACAAGATAAAATACGGCTTATCTGAATTTGGCGTCGACAGGATTACAATTATTTTTGGAAGCGAAGACCCAAGCGTCGGTGACGTGGATACAATCGCCAAGCTTTCTGAAGCCAAGAATGTGAATACGCACATTCTTGAAGGAGTTGATCATAACTTTTCTGGAGATTCATTAGAAGAATTTATTTCTGCTCCTAATTTATACTTATTTTATTAGTAGTTTGCGCATTCTGTTTATCCTTTGATAATTGACTTTAGAAGCTTTAGCATGCACCATTTGATCTGGGTATTTAGCTAAATTAACCTCAATACCCTACTCCTATATTTGGAATAGTTTTCTTACCAAATTCTATTAGACAGTCCCCAAGGGGCTCGGGAATATAGGCAGCGACCTTATCGCTAATGTATTTGGGAATTCCGTAATACCCCTCCGCAATCGACCCAGCTATAGCCGCGATAGTATCACTATCACCGCCAATCGAAATAGCATTACGAATAGCATCCTCAAATCCCCTACCTTCCAAAAACGCTACAATGGCTTGCGGAACCGTGTCCTGACTTGCTTCACTGTGCTTATGGGTGTCTCGTATTTCATCGAGCGTAAAGCTTAGATCATAACCATATCTTTGCTCAATGTATTTCTTGATATCCTTTTTATCCGCACCGGTTCTAGCCATAAAAATTGCACTCGCAACACTCTTTGCGCCCTTAATGCCTTCTGGATGATCGTGGGTAACGGTCGCAGATATTTCTGCCACCCTCTCAACTTCTTCTAGATCATCATAAAACCAGGCTACTGGACTGACTCGCATTGCAGCTCCATTACCATAAGACCCATAAGGCGCATCACCTCTACTCATCACCCACTGAAAGAATCTGGCACCATATCCAGCTCCATGCGAATTACCCTGTAAGTCTTTGGTGAATAAATGCGTCTTGGCTATTGTTTGGTATGATTCTGCGAAATGTTCCGCCGCCCCTCCATCCAAGAGCGCTTTCATTGTTGCTATAGTGAGCAACGAATCATCCGTGATATAACAATCGTCAGCCAGTAAGTCAAAGTCTTTAGTCTTTGTATTGTTGAACTCGTACTTCGAGCCGGCGACATCACCAACTATCGCCCCTATCGGTCTAATTTGTCCGTTGAAATAATCGTCAATTATAATTTGGGTCTCTTAGTCATTCGCTTCAGTCGAAAAGCCAGGCCGACAAGCGCTAGTGGCTTTTTATTTAAATCAACTGTGACCAAACTTGCCTCAGCATCATGATCTTTCATAGTTTTTGCATCCGCCCAACCAAGCGGCTTATCGTCGAACCACAGAAAGGGTTTTGTAAAATCAATACCTTGGGTCTTTACTGTCCAGCTTGTAGGATTAATATTTTCGATGATTATTTTTGATAGTCGTTTATCAATATATGGTGCTAAATACTTCACCGCCGTACTCGCATCGCCGTTGCAGTGAGTAGTTAGCCAATACACCTCATTACCTTCAAGCATGAGTTTGTTGAGGGTTTTCAAGAAAAAGTTCAACCCAATGGCCGGCTTGTTCTTCTTGCTATCCAGTAGCACGCCGTCGATATCGAGGTAGATATTGACGGACTTCGCTAGGAGCTCCTGCTCAGCCTGCTTGATAATAGACACCTCATCACTAGATAGTTCATCAACAGAATCAGCGACAGTCGCTCGATTCACGAGCTGGTTCCAACGTTTATAACCGATCCTACCTGCCGTCTTGGTCGTTGCTAGCTTTGCGATGCGCCGTTCTAGCTGGCGACTCATCGATGCAACTCCAACACAACACTTCTCATTCCTTCTAAAAAATTCTCCACGTTCTTTTTATGTGAGCTGGGGAAATATATTTTAAAATCATTAATAATATTAAAATCGCTCTTCATCAAGTCATATAAACCGTCAAATACGGTAGCCTTTATAAGAACAACTTTAGTATTTTGATCGCCATGTTTATCCAAAAGCTCACGGACCTCGACTATCTTTTTGTTAGCATTTGCTTTGATAGCTCTTGTGCGTTGGGGTGACTTCATTTTAGAATCGATTTCATCAACAGCATCAACCAAATAGTAGCCGTCTCGCTTGAATCGATTGAGAAACTCGGCTTTATGGTCACGTAGATACTGCATATCGTCGGCTGTTTTACAGTAGAGTGCATACATCATATGTAAGTACAGGTAGTCGCGAGTCTTAACTTTATCGTAATAAAAAAATCGATCATCTGCGTCGGGCTTCGCTTCGGCAATGAATAGCACCTTTATCTTGCTGGGTAGATATTGCTTCCTGAGCGCTTCGACATCCATGATGACCTTTCTCTTGAGTGTTTCTAGAATAAAAACGACGAGCTACATAAAATACATAGGTAGATTATTATATAGCTGAATACTCTTTCATTATAGCACAAAATAGTTCAAAAGTCACGTTTCTACCTCTGTAAAATACATTCTATGCCTGAGAGCTGTAAAGACAAGTGATCTTAACCCTCTGAAATAGTCAGACGAGGCGATTACTTGCTCAAGGAGTTGCTGTTTTTATCCGAATCACGCTAGATACCATCCCTATCAAGGCCAGCCTCTTGCTGAAAATCAAACTCGACATCAATTGCACTCATATCTGAGAGTTTTTCTATGGCTCAGCTTACAGGTCACAGACTTTATAGCTCTCGTAAGTTACTGGCTTCAGCTAGGCGAACCATCCTATCAATAAACCAAAATTTAACAACCATAACAAGCAACGAAGATAACACGAGAGGTATAAGTTCTTGTTGCCAACCAAAGTAAATAAACAGTCCAAATAATGGAACATTGGCTAAGTTCAGTAGTGTCGGCAGATCGAGTCTTAATTTTTTACCATCCTCAAAATATAGCTTTTCACCAATAACACCTTTACTCATCCAGTTATCGACACTTTTAGGTCGTGGAAATAGCACCGGATTCACAACAAGCCAAACCAAAGTTATTCCTATAATCCAATAACTGTGCAAATATAAGCCCACTGCCAGCATCGGCATAGACAGAACACGGCTCCATCCGCTCCATGGATTAGTATGCCTATCCCAGACTTTATCACTTAGTATTGCCATAAACCTACTGTAGCAGAAGATTAAATTAAAAACAGGTTATCCAGTAGCGTGAATGCTTACTGGATAACCTGTAAAATATATGCTCTTGGCTCCGCATATAGGTCACGAAATGTTATTCAGATAGCTCTTTTCAACATGCCCGGCATTGATGCCGTTCACGAGGTTCGTAAAACCTATCTGTTTTAGTATCTGAATAGATGCGTTTGACCTGCTACCTGTTAAGCAATAGACGATGAGCTGCGTGTCTTTCGGGACGTCGCCCAGCTGATTCGCGCCTGCCATCAGCTCAGATGGTGGGATATTGAGTGCGCCGCTGACATGACCCCGTTCGTATTCAGAAGGCTCACGGACATCAATGATTACTTGCTTTGGGTTCATACACCTAGTATAGCAGATCTAAAAAGCCTCGCTTTATTGCTACTCTCATCGCATCGACTATACGGAACACAGTCTAGGGTGCTATATTTAACCTATGACAATAGACAGCATAGTAACAGTAGACCTATGGATGATACTACCTCTATTCTTGCTCGGCTCGCTGCTTCACTTCACCTACGACTGGTCAAAACATAACGCCCATGTTGCAATATTCTCTGCAGTCAACGAGAGTTACTGGGAGCATATCAAGATAGCCTTTTGGCCGGTACTGCTTCTTGCCATAGTCGAGTTTATTCTTGGCGGATACAGCCACATGTCATTTCTACCGGCAAAAACTATTGCCCTCTATTCCATACCAATTTCTATGACTGCATTTGTTTTTGCATATAAACATTTTTCAAAGAAAAATATCCTAGTACTCGATATCATTGCCTTCCTGGTGGCAATTGCTCTAGCTCAAATCATCAGCACTCAGCTGCTAGTGCAGCTCGATGCAAACATATGGACGGTTGCGCTCAGCACCCTTTTCCTAGCTATACTTGTGGTTTCGTTTGTACTCTTTACACTGAAACCTCCAAAGGAGCCGGATCTCTTCAAGGATCCGATATCTTCAGAGTACGGAGTAAACGCTCACCGATAGCAATAGCCTTGCACTATTCTGGGTGTAAAAAATCAGAACTGAATTAACGTGCCATGTCTTTCATGACAAAATCTTCACCAACATAATCAACAGTAACTTCCGAGTTCTCTGTCACGCTACCATCGATGATTTGTCGAGCAAGTTTATTAAGAATGCGCTTTTGTATAACTCGCTTTAGCGGTCTTGCGCCAAATGCTTCGTCGTAGCCCTCTTTAGTTAGTGCCTGTTTCGCATTCGAAGTGAGAGTAATCTTAATACCTTTCGATTTTTCAATCCCAGCGAGCATGCTCTCTAACTGCACTTCAACAATATGCTTCATATCTTCTTCTTTAATACGGTCAAAAATTACAATATCATCAATACGATTTATAAACTCAGGACGAAATTGGACCATCAATTCCTTTTGCAGCGTGCTCTCCAGATTGCCAAAATTGGTGCCATCCCATTCCAAAATAAATCGCGAGCCGATATTACTCGTCATAATGATTACGGTATTAGAAAAGTTCACAGTTCGCCCTTGGCCGTCAGTGAGCCTGCCGTCATCAAGCACTTGCAATAACACATTGAATACATCTTGATGCGCTTTTTCAATCTCATCAAACAGTACGATACTATATGGTCTGCGTCGAACTGCTTCGGTCAATTGCCCGCCTTGGTCGTAGCCAACATAGCCAGGAGGAGAGCCGATCAGACGCGAGACAGCGTGCTTCTCCATATATTCGCTCATGTCGATTCTGGTAATTGCCCGCTCGTCATCAAAAATCGATGCCGCCAGGCTCTTTGCAAGTTCGGTCTTACCTACACCGGTCGGACCAAGAAACAAGAATGAGCCAATCGGGCGACGCTGGTCACCAATACCAGCCCGAGACCGCCTAATGGCATCCGCCACGGCGTCAACCGCCCTGTTTTGCCCAACGACCCGCGCATGAAGGTCGTCCTCAAGATGACTCAGTTTCTTAATTTCACTCTCCTTGAGACGATCAACTGGTATGCCAGTCCAGCGCGATACAACCGATGCTATATCTTCGGCACTAACTTCGTCTCGAAGTAGCCGCTGGTCGGCTGGTATCGTGTTAATTTGGCGGCGGTACTCCTGAATGTTCTGCTCAATTTCTGGGATCTCGCCGTATTTAATACGACTAGCAGTACCGAGGTCGCTCTCATTTTCAGCAAGCTCCAGCCTCGTCTTAGCGGCCTCAAGTTTCTCATTCTCATCATTAAGCTTTTCGATGAGGCCTTTTTCTTTTTGCCACTCAGTCTCGAGCTTACTTGCCTGCTCAGTGAGCGCTGTGATCTCTTTCTCAATTTCTGCTTTTCTGGTTTTTGCAGTCTCACTCTTATCCTTTTTGAGAGCGGTTTGTTCAATTTGTAGTTGCATAATTCGCCGGTTGAGCCGATCAAGTTCGATTGGCTTCGAATCGAGCTGCATCTTTAGTGCTGAAGTGGCCTCGTCAATCAGATCGACTGCTTTGTCTGGCAAAAACCGCTCCGTAATATACCGGTCGCTCAGACGCGCCGCTGCTATGATGGCATCGTCGAGAATTTTTACGCCATGATGCACCTCATATTTTTCCTGTAGTCCACGAAGTATCGCGACCGTATCATCAAAATCAGGCTCACCAACATAGACTGGCTGTAGCCGTCGTTCAAGCGCGGTGTCCTTCTCAATATACTGCCTATATTCGTTCAGTGTGGTAGCACCAATCAGGTGCAGCTTACCGCGCGCCATCATTGGCTTTAACATGTTAGCGGCATCAATGGCACCTTCGGCCTTACCGGCACCAACAATAGTATGAATCTCATCTATGAATAGAATAATTTCACCGCTCGCATCTTCAACTTCCTTCAGTACAGACTGTAGTCGCTCCTCAAACTGCCCCCGGAAACCAGCTCCCGCTAGAATACTACTTATTTCAAGGCCAATAAGCCGCTTATTCTTCAAGCTCTGTGGCACGTCGCCTTTAATTATACGCTGTGCGAGACCCTCGACGATAGCCGTCTTACCGACACCCGGCTCACCTATTAGGACAGGGTTGTTTTTACTCCGGCGAGACAGCACCTGCATACAGCGGCGAATTTCTTCGTCGCGGCCAATAACTGGATCTAGTTTGCCTTCGCGCGCGAGCGCCGTAAAATCTTGTCCAAATTGTTCAAGTGGTTTTTTACTACTCTCTTCAGGTTGCATAACATACCTCCTTTTGTATCAATTATAGTAAATTAGCACTCTAAGGGCAAGAGTGCTAATTTACTGCATCAAAAGGGCAACAGACGAACCGCGATCGCTTGCTACTTAACAGGGGTGAACTACATACCGACCACACAGTTGGCCGGTATTGTTCTATGTCCAGTTTGACTCCGCTTACAGGTCACGAACTCTTTAACAGCGGTAGAACGCTACAAATCGGACACGGGGTGTTTAGAATTGGATAGTAGCAATAATGAGCCGCGAGGGGGTCTAGCTATGAGCGATAAAGAGCAATTAAAGCGCGAATTTACAGACGACGAACGCCGTAGGCTAGTTGACTACTTTAGCTTACTAATTGAGATAGATCAACAAGAAAAAGAACGTTATGCAAAGCTCAAAGATTCACCCAAAGGATATACTATGGATGGCGAAGGTCGCCAGTGTGGACTATGTTTCAAATCCGTATATAGCGATATCTATGGATGGTTCGATAGATGGGGCTTTAAGTGCTACAATGTAACTAACCATAAACGCTACATTAGTAACGTCGGGTGGTACACTGCGGTAATCGTAGTATAATATATCCACTGACCAAAGGAAGCGCATGAGCAAAGGCCAAGACAAACGCAAAGAAAAGAAAAAGGAACGTAAAGCTAAGTAACCCATCATGCCGCCTGTAACGACGACAGAGCTTTCGCTTGATCACATCCGCACACTGGTAGACGCGCATATGCGCGCACTGTTTACTGAGCGGCGACGGCAAGCAGCCATGATACACGATTCTTACGCGGCATTTTGGGACCACATCGCCGAAGTGGCGGTGGCGGGCGGCAAACGCATCCGCCCCTATTTAACCATGGTGGGCAATGGCGGCTTCGACGAGCGCGTGCTGCCCGTAGCGCTTGCCCAGGAATTCATTCATATCGCCATGCTGGTGCACGATGATATCATCGACCAAGACACCATGCGCCATGGGGTGAAAAACCTGACCGGCCGCTACATCGATAACTACAGCCCTCACACCGACCCGGCCCGGGCGCATCACTATGCCAACAGTGCGGCGCTACTGGGAGGCGACAGCCTGATTTCGGAAGCCTACCGACTGATTGAAACCAGCGATTACCCGCACGACGTACGGCAAAAACTGAGCGACCAGTTGGCGACCTCTATCTTCGAAGTGATCGGGGGTGAGCTGCTGGATGTCGAAGCCGGATTTATTAGCGGCGCCCCCTACGACCCGCTAACAGTGTACCGCTACAAAACATCGAGCTACAGCTTCATCGGGCCCCTGCTTTCGGGCGCATACTGCGCAGGTGCCGACAACGATACCCTGGCCACGCTGGAACGATTCGCGACCAACATGGGCGTGGCGTTCCAAATACAAGACGACCTACTGGGTGTATTTGGCGACGAGCAACAAACTGGCAAATCGACCACCAGCGACCTGCGCGAGGGCAAACAAACCCTGCTGGTGCGCTATCACACCGAACTGATGACGCCCGATCAACACGAACGATTCACCTGGTTCGGTAGGCAAGACGCCACCGAAGAACAGCTGCAAGCCATAAAAGCCGATATGACTAGTTCGGGTGCTCGCCAAAAAACAATAGACCTGGCGGAATACTACTTTGCGGCCGCTCATACCAACCTGGCACAGCTACCGAGCGATGCACGCACCGCCGAACTCACCAGCCTGATTACCCAACTAGAGGGGCGGAATGTGTAATGGAGCTATACGCCAGAACCAGCTACGAACTTGCCGAGCGCCTCACCAAGCGCTATTCAACCTCTTTTTCACTCAGCAGCGGCCTGTTTGACCGTGCTATTCGCCACCATATATACGCCGTGTACGGCATGGTGCGCATTGCCGACGAAGTAGTCGATACGTACCGGGGTAACGACGCTGCCGAGCAGCTAGCAGCCCTAGAACGTGACGTGATGGCGGCAGTTGCTAATGGCTACTCCACAAACCCTATTTTGCATGCCTTTGCCCTGACCGCTCGGCAGTATGGCATAAATGAATCACTGATTCATCCGTTTTTTGAAAGCATGGCCACCGACCTGACGGCGACAACGTTCACTCAGCAAGAATACGCGCGCTACATTTACGGCTCGGCGGAAGTCGTGGGGCTGATGTGCCTGCGCGTGTTTGTATTGGGCGACGAAGCTAAGTACCAAGCGGCCATTAACAGCGCACAAAAGCTGGGCGCAGCCTACCAAAAGGTGAACTTTTTGCGTGATATGCAGGCAGATTACAACGAACTTGGTAGGGTATACTTCCCCAGCGTACAGTTCGAGGGCTTCGACGAAACCACCAAGCAATCAATTGTGGCAGACATCAAGCAGGACTTTGCCGTTGCCGACCGCGCCATTAACGACCTGCCTGCAAATTCCCGGGCCGCGGTGCGCGCCAGCTATTACTATTACTACGAGCTGCTAAAGCGTCTAAAAACAACTCCAGCCAGCACCTTGAAAACCCAGCGCATCCGCGTGCCAAACTGGCGCAAGCTGGCGCTGCTAGCGAAAGCAAAGTTGGGCGCATGAGTAAGCCACGAGCAATCATCATCGGTGCAGGCTACGCCGGCATGGCACTGGCCAACCTACTAGGCAAAGCCGGCTACCGCGTGGACGTGTACGAAAAAAACGCCGCCGCCGGGGGGCGCATTGCCGCAGTGTATAAGGACGGCTACGTGTTCGACCTGGGGCCATCGTGGTACCTAATGCCCGAAGTGTTTGAACAATACTACCAACTGTTTGGTGAATCAGCCGACACTCGGCTGGATCTAGTGCGGTTCACCCCCGGCTATAAAGTCTACTTCGAAAAGTACCCTACTCTGACGATTCAGGGCGATGTGGACGTCGACAAGCATACCTTTGAGATGATCGAACCAGGTGCGGGGCGCAAACTGGAACACTACGTTGCCCGCAGCACCCAGGCCTACGAACTGGCCGTGAAGCACTTTTTGTACAATAACTTTTTGCGCCTGCGCGACGTGTTTGCGCTGCCGGTGATTATGAATGCGCCGCGCATGCTGGCGCTGGTGTTTACCAACCTAGACCGCCATGTCGGCCGCGTTTTCCGCGACATTCGCCTAAAGCAGCTCCTGGAGTACCACATGGTGTTCCTGGGGAGTTCACCGTTCCAAGCGCCCGCCATTTATACCCTGATGAGCCATTTGGACTACCGAAGTGGCGTGTATTACCCGCGGCGCGGCATGCTGTCCCTCGTTGATGATATGCAGGCACTAGGCACAGCCTACGACGTGGAGTATCACTACAATTCACCGATTCAGCAAATACTGGTCGAAGATGACAAAGCAGTCGGCGTGCGACTACCTGATGGCTCCGATGTACGCGCTGATATAGTCGTGTCGAATGCCGATATGCACCATACCGAAACCGCGCTGCTCGCGCCAGAGCACCAAAGCTTCCCCGCCAGCTACTGGTCCAAACGCCAGCCAGGGCCAGGCGCGCTGCTGGTATCGCTCGGCGTGGAGGGTGCGCTGCCCGACCTGATGCACCACAACCTGTATTTTGTCGACAATTGGCGCGAGAACTTCGAATCTATATACGTCGACAAAAAAGTACCTGAAAATGCGTCTATCTATGTGTGTAACCCAACCAAAACCGACCCAAGCCTCGCGCCGGAAGGTCACGAAAACCTGTTCATCCTGATGCCACTGCCGGCAGGTGTTGCCCTGAGTAACGATGAGCAATCGCAGCTGGCCGACCGCGCCATCGAGTTATTCGCCCGCGCCATCGATGTGCCAGACCTCGCCCAGCGCATTACGACACGGCATACATTCGGCCCGCGCGACTTTGGCGATACATTCAATGCCTGGCAATACAATGCCTTTGGCGGGGAGTCACACTTATTATTCCAGAGCATCGTCTTCCGCTCATCCAACCAAAGTCGCAAAGTCAAAAACCTGTACTACGTAGGGGCGGGCACCGTGCCGGGCATTGGGCTACCGATGTGCCTGATCGGCGCGCAGCTCACCTACAAAAAGATCACCGGCAACCGCAAGGCCGGCCCACTAGCAGAAAGTGATTTATTATGAACCTCGCCTACCTAGCGGCCATTTTGTTCAGTACTTTTGGCATGGTAATGCTCGACAAACGCTTTGCCCTGGCGTTGTTCCACGACGCGCGCCGAACCATCATCGCCATTGCCATTGGCGTGGCAGTGTTCATTGCCTGGGATATACTGGGCATCAGCATGGGAATATTCTTTAGCGGTAGCTCACCCTACACCACGGGGCTGTTCCTGGCGCCCGAATTCCCCGTTGAAGAACTATTCTTCCTGACCTTCCTGTGCTATTTCACCCTCATCATCTACCGATTATTGGAGCAACAATGGCCACGTACTTAGTGCTCAACATAGTCGTACTGCTAGCAGTGATGGGCGTACTAAAACTGCGCGGTGCCTTGGCGTGGAACCGCGCCACGACCATTACTCTCGTCGTGCTGCTGGCCACAACGGCAATCTTTGACTCGCTGATTGTGGCAATGGGCATTGTGCAGTACGACGCAGCGCAAATACTCGGCGTGACGGTTGGCGCCGCGCCGGTCGAAGACTTCTTTTACGCTGCCCTCGCCGCTCTACTCATACCCGCCACATGGAACGCATTAAAGAAAGGGAAGTCCCAGTGAATAAACTGAAAATTCTGTTCAACACCTCACGCCCAATATCGTGGGTGAATACCGCCTATCCGTTCGCGCTAGGCTACCTAATGATGGGTGGCGTGTTTGACTGGCGACTGGTCATCGGCACGCTATTTTTCCTAGTCCCCTACAACCTGACGATGTATGGCATCAATGATGTGTTTGACTACGAGTCCGACATTCGCAACCCGCGCAAAGGTGGCATCGAAGGCGCCGTGACCGCCAAAAAGTACCACCCACTCATCATTTGGGCATCGGTACTACTGAGCGCGCCGTTCGTAATTGCCCTGTTGCTGACTGGGTCCGGCCTGAGCGCACCTACCCTGGCTGTGGTGCTGTTCTTTGTGATAGCCTACAGCGCCAAAGGGTTACGATTCAAAGAAGTCCCGCTGCTCGATTCCGTTACGTCCAGCATCCACTTTGTCGGCCCACTGGTGTACGCCTACTCGCTAGTTGGCGCCACGCCAGCCGGTTGGGTCGCCGCGATAGCCTTCTTTGCCTGGGGTGTTGCCAGCCAGGCCTTCGGTGCCGTGCAAGACATCGTGCCCGACAGGCAGGCGAATATTCGCTCGATTGCTACCATTTTGGGAGCAGCCTGGACGACCCGCTTCGCGGCTATTATGTACCTTTTCGCCGTCGTACTCGTAGCATTGCTTGGCGGGTTCGCGCTCGTTGTGGCAGCCGCAGGCCTGGCCTACATCGCCAATGTGGCGCCATTTTTGCACATCAAAGACACTCAGGCAAACCTGGCACGAGCAGGCTGGAAACGCTTTTTGTGGATTAATTACGTCACCGGTGCGGTCGTGACCATCACCTGCGTCGCTGCCATAGCCTTGTAGCGTTAGCAACTTAGCCTACATATGCGGTAATTACTAGCATTATGCCTACATGACTCGAAGCAATCATTGTTCTCGTTGCCGTGCTCATACTAGCGCGGGTGGTCAAGCGTGGCACAAAACTACTGCAACGATACTTCATACCAAGCGCACTTGTTGGTGGACTTGGCGCGCTCCGCTAATCATCTGTGACTGCCCGTTAATAAGCACGAACAGTCCGCAAATGGGACCAGCTTGTTATTCAAATCTAGACCTTCTCATAATAGCATAAAGCCCCTGTTGAGATGTGGGCGTGACAACATAAAGAGCCTCTCGGTCAAGGAACAAGGTCAGCATTTCGGCTGTCCAGTCGCCCTAGGAAAAACCAGTCAATTTCAGGACTAAACATCAGGGGTAAATACGAAAAAACCACCCTTTCGGACGGTCCTATCGGTTTTGTACCTTTTGGTAACAAATGGTACTTTTGTCTGACTCAAGGGGTAAATCTGACTTTTGGTCAGGGAACCCGGTCTGGGTATTTACCTGCTGAGTCTGGCTCTCTACGATAGAGCAAGTTATAACCACAATTAAGATGGATTGCGTGTACTAAACTTCGTCGGCTAATACTTCTTCGATAGGGCCGTATGTATCTTCGAATTCTTGACGACCGATAATGTAGCGGTCAGATCCAACTTCATTAGGATTATCAGGATCGAATACCGTAGCTATCTTGCAGTCTGGTCCACCATACTGGAGTTCACCCCACGGGGCCATGATCTGAATGTCTTGTCCCGTAGGATTGTCGACCGCGCGCGCCATTCCCTTTGCGCGATATACACCTTCTTCAACAGTAGTGTCGTATCGCTTTTCGAACTTTTCCCGTTCGATTGCGTATTTTTCACCACCAGGGTTCGTAACGATGACTTCTCCAGCAGGAACTGTACGAGAAGTTTCTACTGTACCGTCAGCTAAAACGGTATCAAGTTGCTCATCTTCCGTAAGGATCCTAGCTTCAACCATTCCCTTCTTGGCATATACAGGGGCTTCTGCAAGTTTTTCGGTCCACTCCTCAGTAGAGAGATCGAGTTCGAGTTTCTGTAGGTTTTGCTCTGGGCTTGTTTGTATTTTTAGTTCAGACATACTTATATATTAGCATAAGTTTTATTATTTGTCAATATAGTTATACGACAAAGCAAAAACACTCTGCTTTCGCAAAGTGCTTATGCTTGGCTCCGGCGGCTGGATTATTCAAGATATACCATCGTCGCGTTCGGAAAAGTAAACTTTCCCGCTCTGCTCCTCGTTATCGAACCGCGACCAAGCGCGAAACAAGTTCGCGCGGTCCCTGGCTCAAACCCCAAGCAACCCAAAAGACAATAGAAAAACTCCCAAACCTTGCAGGTCTGAGAGTTTTTCTATGGCTCCGGCGGCTGGATTCGAACCAGCGACCTCGATGTTAACAGCATCTTGCGCTACCGCTGCGCCACGCCGGAATACAAGGTGTATTATACCGTCCTAGAGGCTGGGCGTCAAGGTGTTCTTAAGTGGAAAATGGTAACTCTAAAATCCCGCCCCAATCTATCCGCATCCGTGTGGCGCCACAACTAAGCCGCCGACCAACTCTCTACCCGTTCCTCAAAGCCTCAATCTGCTTCGTCAACTCCGCAATATTCGCCCAGCTTGATCCATCGGTCAAAATCACCAACACATACGCGCCGCTTGGGCTATACACTATAGCTGCATCATGAAGCAGTCCATCCAAGAATCCCACTTTATTCGCTACTGCAACGCCCGGTACGCCCGCCGGCACGCCTTTTCGGTACACATTACGCTTCAGTGCGTTAATCAGTCTATCCCTACTAGCCTGCTGCGAAAGGAGCTGCCCAGAATACAGCGCACCCATAAACACGGCTTCATCGCGTGCGGTAGACTTAATGCCATTACTACCCATAAATGACGTACTCGTTGCGCCAAGCGCCTTGGCCTCATTTGTCACGGCGCTAAAGCCAGCTTTTCTAAGCATTGCCTCCGCGCAGGGGTTGTCGGATTTCACAATCGTATCATCAATACACTGCGCCAAATCACGTCCACCACTTATCTGGTCACTGTACTTCCAGCTACCGTTCTCTACGCGCAGCAGCGCGCTGTACACTACAAACAACTTATACGTACTTGCGGTAGTAAACTGCGCCCCAGCATTATATTCTGCACGGCGCTTCTGGCCACTCAGCTCAACCATACTCACGCCATACGTGCCCGAGTGCGATTCAGCAAAGTTCTTCATAAGCGCAGAAAGGCCCGCGTCAGTTGGGCTATAACTACGGTTGTATTTCACAGTTGGCGCCACAGGTTTCACAGCCACAACCGTCACATCACCCTTGCCCCGTAGCTGTTCAATCAGCCCGGCACGGGTTGTATCAGTATCAAGCGCCTGCCCACTTACCCCTACAGAGCGTGAGAGTTCCGTGAAGTCACGAGTTGTCACTGTTGTCACGCCTGGTGCTATGGCCAGTTGCTTTCCATACTTTTCGTTCAGCCAAGCCGTAGACTTCTCGGCATCTAGTCCCACCTGCAGCGCACCTTCTTCTACAGCATACTGGAGCCACTCATACAGAGCATCCTTTGGTACGGCCTCCTTCTTATCGCCCACTTGAACCGCCACGCCGCCATTAATCAACCCTTCAATCCGCGTCTTTTCCTTCTCCGCTATTTCATCAGAAACAGCCGGGAGTTCTGTTGTACCGTTCACAACAATCTTCTTTGGCGAAAGGCTCACTGCCACCTTCTCTAAGGCAGGGTGCAACTCATCATAATCACACACGCCACCACTGATAGCATTCACTACCCTCAAAGCGCCATCCCTCACTTCCAGCCCAGCATTCACCGGGCTCAGCGTACAGTCCGCTCCAAAATGATCCGCAAAGTACGCATCTAATTGCTTTGCATCACGGCTCACCTTCTCTTCGCCCGACTGGTCAATCAGCCCGTACCAAAGCAGGGAAGTCGGGATAATTCGCATATACCAAGGGTAGTCATGCGCGGCAATCCGTTCCGTATTATCAATCTTCACGCCCAACTCTTTATAGCTCGGCTTCACCTTTACATCACTGTCGCTTGAGAAGTAGATCGGCACCGCAGCCTTTACGTACGCTGCATCCAGCACCTTCACCGCCGCCTTCTTTTCCATCCCGCCAACAGCAATAGTGTTCACCTTCGCAAACGGCACCACCTTGTCTGTAGGATAAAAGAATTGAAACGCCACCACACCCACTACCATGAGCACACCTACTGTAATAGCAATCTTCTTCGGCGTGCTCAGCGCCTTATGATGCACCTTTCGCGCAAAGCGTGCGCCTTTTTCTTTATGCGCTCCATAGGCATTTTTATAACTCTGTTTTATCATCCGTTTACCACCTGTCCTAACTTAGCGCGGACCGCTTCATAGGCGCCGTCAAAGCCAAGTACCTTCAAAGCGCCAATCAGCACGTATAGCTCATCCAGCACCTGCGAATCCTTTGAATCCCCGTACTGTGTAAACCGCGCCTCAATAGCCTCAACCAGCCACTTTTCCTTTGCACCCCCGGGCGCAGCAACACGTGCAGTAGATCCGCTATACTGCGAGCTCACCACCTCTAAGGACCGCGCAGAATGGTCGCTCTTGCGCAGATATCCCTTTGAAATCAACCCGTCTATATGTACCGCAACCGTTGAAACGGACTTATAATCCAGTGCGCGCATAATTTCACGGTAGCTTGGGCCGTAGCCGTGCTCTTTAATAAACCTATCTACGTACTCTAGGAGTTCTTTTTGGCGCTTGGTTGACCTATCAGACATTGCGCCCCCGTTTCTTTGGCGCCTTCATATTCCAACTCAGCGCAATTGCCATAGCCGCCAGCGACCACCACACAATAGACACCGTATCATCCACCCATACCGGCTGAATCAGCCCAATAACACTGAGGCCAATTCCTGAAGCAAATACCCCCAGACTCAGCCAGTGCTTGCGCGTCTGCCACAAGCGCCGATGCACCATCACTAAAATCGCCATAAACAGCGCCAGACCTATCCAGCCTGTTTCATGTGCAACAAATAAATACTGGTTCTCAATCACAATCGGATTCTCAGTATGCAAAGAAGCAGACCCTGTACTTCCAATCCCCGCACCCAGTGGCTGCATTGCCATCCGCTGCAATCCAACCTCCAACGATTCAGCATGCTGGTCATTCGAATTCACCACGCCACCCTCAGCCGGATCCTCATGAAGAATCACATGTGATACAAAGCTTGTATCACGCGCCGCAACTAAGCTCCCCGCCAATACCAGCACGGCAATACCTATCACCAACCAAGCGCTCTTCGTTATCTTCCCACCATATGCCACCATCAGCACCAGCCCCATAGCAATCACTGCTCCCAGCGCCGCACTCCGCGAATAGGTCGCCCAGAGCACTACCGCAGAAGCGATTCCCGCCACCAAGATAAGCTGCACCCAGCTCTTACGAAGCCGCTTCGTACTCTGAAGCCACGCCGCCAACAGCACCGCCAGCACAATAACAATATATGCGCCCAATGGATTCGGACCGCGAAGCGTACTATTAATGCGCACAAAGTCAGTATTCTGGTCTACCGTCAGAAACGGCATAATCGTCGCCTCACCGTAGCCAATATATTTCAAAATATCATGCGGCAACACCGTCACCTGAAGCGCCGCAAAGACCACTACAATCAGCGCACCGCCCGCAACCGCACTCAGAAACAGCGGCACAACCTTTGGATACAACCGCACTGCTCCATATACCAACGCAAACACAAAGAAGTAGCGCAGATTAATAAGAATCCCAGCCAAGGTTGCCTCAACCCCCGTACTGAAGGCGGGGATAAGCGCGATATTTACCGCCGCAAACCCAGCAATATACAGAAACAGCTTAGAACGGTACACCCCCCATTGCTTTTTTGTTGTTAAAATAACTACAAGAAGAAGGCCCGCAACCCCAAGAAGGATTTCCTTCCACGATTTAATAAAGAGCGCCTGTTCAGACCAAAGCGTGCCAAAGCCTACAGAAAGTGGCGCATGCAGTGCAATACCAAAAAGAACACCCGCTAAAAGCCATACATATGCTTTTTCAAACCAGGACGTTTTTGTATCACTCCAACACAGTACATTGCGTACCTTTCCCATACCTCTAGTGTACCGCAAAATGGTATATACTACATACTATGAACCGCCGAAACTCAAGAACGCACAACCTGACGCTTATCCTGATAGATACACTTGTTTTAATTGGCGCCTTTGTCCTTGCCTACGTTGCGCGCGTTCAATATGACCCACGCCCGCTGCTGCATAATATCTACGCCTATGATTACCTCTTCGTCTTCCTTCTTATTGTGCCGTTCTGGATTGGTATCTTCGCGCTTATTGGCCTATACCAATCAAAAACTTACAACCGCCGCCTCTTAGAGTGGAGCAAAATTGCCATCGGCTCCTTCCTGGGTGTCTTGCTTATTATTGGATGGGAATACGCCAGCGATAAAGAACTGTTCCCTGCCCGCCTTGTAGCGGTGTACGCCCTCTTTGCATCGTTCTTCCTTATTGTGCTTGAAAGGGAAGTCATGCGCATTATTCGAACCCTCAGCTTCCGCTACGGCAAGGGTGTGCAGCGCGTCCTCGTTATTGGCTCGTCTGAAGTTACAAAAGACCTTGCCCATAATCTTTCGGACACAAAGCATAGTGGCTACCGCGTTGTTGCCGTTGCAGGGGCGAAGAAATTCTTCCCAGAAGGTACTGATGCGCTCCACTTCTCTACGCCAGAAGCCGCCCTTAAGCAGCTTGAAACCCTTAATATTACTGCCATTATGCAGACCGAGCTATACGAGAACGCCGAACGCAACCAGCGCATCCTCTCAGAAGCACAGCATCGCCACATTGAATATAGTTTCATCCCCGGTGAATCAGAGTTCTATTCAGGCAAAAACATCATCGATATCTTTGCCGGCTACCCTATGATCACCGTCTACCAGACACCACTAGTTGGCTGGGGTGCAATTGTAAAACGCGTCTTCGATTTCTTCGCCAGCCTCCTGCTTGTCATCATTCTCTCCCCTGTATTCGCTATTCTCTACCTCATTAAAAAGATTGCCGACCCAGGGCCAGCCTTCTACATCAGTAAGCGCCTCAGCCGATTCTCTCAGCCAATCGGCCTGATTAAGTTCCGTAGCATGGGTGCGCAATACGGCGCTAAAGATGCCTCAGAAGAATTCCGTGAAATGGGTAGGGAAGACCTGGCACTGGAATATGAAAAGAACCGTAAGGTTGAAAACGATCCACGCATCACAAAGTTTGGAAACTGGCTGCGCGCAACCTCACTTGATGAACTCCCGCAGTTTATCAACGTCTTAAAAGGCGAACTCAGCCTTGTTGGACCACGCCCTATCCTTCCGCAGGAAATGAAGCTTGCAAAGGGCCGCACATCTCTGCTCCATAGCGTAAAATCAGGTGTTACTGGCCTCTGGCAGGTGTCTGGGCGCAGTGAACTCAGCTTCAACGACCGCATTGAGCTTGAGCTCTTCTACGCACAGAACTGGTCATTCTGGCTTGATATTAAAATTCTCTTTAAAACCGTCTGGGTTGTTCTCAGGAAAAAAGGAGCTAAATAACCATGCCGAATGTTAAAAAACCTAAGGTAGCAATTGTCCATGACTGGCTCACTAACATGGGTGGCGCCGAACCACTTGTCCTAGAGATTCACAAACTCTTCCCTGACGCGCCTATCTATACATCCGTCTATGACACAGAGAAGATGCAGGCTTTTAGCCACATAGATGTGCGCACTACGTACCTTCAAGAGAAGCTTCCAAAAGCCCTCCGTTACAAACATGTCCTTTGGCCAGTCATGCGTGCCAAAGCGTTCAGAACATTAGATCTTTCCGAATTCGACATCATCATCTCCAGCTCTAGCGCCGAAGCAAAGTCTGTGCGTAAATCACGCCCAGGCCAAGTACACATCGCCTACGTTCACACTCCGCCGCGCTACTACTGGAGTCACTACGAAGAATTTAGGAAAGAATTTAACTTTGGACCACTCACGCCAGTCATTCGCCCATTCATCCCGTTCTTTGTAAAAAAGATGCGTAAACTTGACCTTGAATCCAGCAAGGACATTGACGTGTTCATTGGCAACTCCACCGTCACACAGCAACGCATTAAAGAATACTACGGCAAGCCAGCGACCGTTATTCACCCACCAGTAGAAATAGATAAGTTCACCCCACCGCCAACAGGCGAGCGTGAAGGTCTTGTCCTTTGGGGGCGCCACGTCCCGTATAAGCGCTTTGACCTTGCTATTCAAGCCTGCAACGAGCTTGGCGTGCCGCTTACCGTCATTGGCCAAGGCCCCGACACAGAGCGCCTCAAAAGCCTTGCTGGACCAACTATTACCTTCGCCGGGCGCGTCAGTGACGAAGAGCTTGTGCGCCTTTCGCACACCCACAAGGCATTTCTTTTCCCGAACGAAGAAGACTTCGGTATCTCTGCCGTTGAAGCACTAGCCGCTGGCCTTCCTGTTATTGCCTATAAAAAGGGTGGTGCGCTAGACATCGTCCAGGACGGCGAGACTGGCGTATTCTTTGAAAACCAGACCGTTGAAGAGCTTGCCGCCGCTATAGAAAAATGCGACCAGCTCATCAAAGATGGTGCCTTCCGCGCCTCTACCCTTCACCGTAAATCAAAGCGCTTTGATAAGGGATTTTTTGCAACAAAGATGCGTAAGATTGTTGAAGACAATACACCGCAAAAATGAACCGCCTAAAAAGCTTCCTTAAAACAGACGTCGGTATAGCCGTTGGCTTGACTCTCTTATGGAAGATACTCCTCCTTACTATTGGCGTCATATTTGATAGTATTCAAGGTGGCGCTTTATCTTTTCTTGACCACACGATGCGCTGGGATTCTGGGTGGTATCTCACTATCATCTCTGACCTATATGCAACGAGCCCTGCATCAGCAGCTTTCTACCCCCTCTTTCCTCTCTTGGTGAGCGGCCTACATGAGTTGTCTTTTGGATTAATTCCAGTTGAGGTGTCTGGGCAGCTTATCAACACCGCCGCGGTGATTGCGCTCATTACTGCACTATTAAAACTAGCCCGTACCTTTAAGCCAGTACTAAACCCGGCCATCCTTATCACACTTGTCCTCTGTGCTCCCGCCGCCTTCTTCCTCCATGCGTTCTACGGCGATGCATTATTCTTCGCACTCACCAGCTGGGCGTACCTTCTTGCTCGCCAAAAGAAATGGATGTGGATGGGAATACTCCTTGCCCTCCTTACTGCTTCACGACTTCCGGGCCTACTTGTAGTTGGACTCTGTGGACTTGAATTCCTCAGAGCGCATCAGTGGAGTATAAAATCAGCCTTAAATAAAAACTTCTTATGGTTCTTCCTTGCACCGGTTGGATTCTTATTCTACGGCACCCTTCTCTTCTTTAGAAACGGGGACTTTCTAGGAATGTTTCACGCCTATAAAGCTACGAGCGATTGGATTTACCAAGTCTTCAATCTAAATATCCTAGAAACGCTCGCTCGCCAGTGCTACCAATTCCTCAGGGTGCTTATTGGAGAAAGGCCCTTGGATATTGGATTTATCGTTAATATTGCACTGCCGCTCATACTCATAGCAGCGCTCATCACGGGCTCAGTATACCTCCTGAAAAAAGGGAAGGAGTATATACCGCTTGGGATATACGGACTCGTCTCCGTTGTTATGTTTACACTCAATAGCAACATCGTCTCAGTCCACCGCTACATCCTGAGTGTTTTAACCTTGTACGTCGCCCTTGCGCTACTCCTGCATCACAAAGGCAAGGCCCGCCCAGTACTCCTCACGCTCCTTCTTTTATGTAGCGTAGCCACGCAGCTCTGGCTCTACTGGCTCTTCATAGACTCCACCTTTGCGGGCTAGGTAGGCGTAAGTGGTATACTAAAAAGTACTGATATATATAATTCCCTACAGGAGATCCGATGCTTGACGACCTAAACGTACTTACTCAAAAAGATAGCGAAAAAACACTTGATTCTAGTGTAATGCAACCAGAACAACTCTCTATGGATGTGACCATTACACACCCAGTCACTGAGAAGCGCGCTGTAAAGAATATTGTCTTTGTTGGCATGGGTGGATCTGCTCTTGCGCCAGAGTTTGTGCAGTCATGGCTCGGCGATGACATCAAACTTCCTATTGAGATTGTAAAAACCTACACGCTCCCCTCATACGTCAATGAAGACACGCTTGTATTCTTCGCTAGCTGCTCAGGCAATACAGAAGAAGTGCTTGAGGCACTTGATGCATCTGAAGCAACTGGCGCACAGCGTGCAATCATCGTTGGTGGCGGTACCCTCCTAGAGCGCGCAAATGAGCTTGGTATCAGCCACGTCCAACTCCCACCTATCAAGATTCAACCACGCATGCTTACCTTTATTCAGGTACGTGCTATTCTTTCACTCCTTGATGACTTCGGTGTTATGAGCAGTGAAAAATACCTTGCAGAAATGGCTGATACGCAGGAATGGCTTGCTACGACTTCCGCAAAATGGGCAAAAGAAGTGCCAACCAGTGAAAACTACGCAAAGCAGATTGCTGAGCTTGCAGTAGGTAAGACTCCAGAGTTCATGGGTGGATTTATTTTCCGCTTCATTGCCTACAAATGGAAGATTAGCTGGAATGAAAACGCAAAGAACGTCGCCTTCTGGAGCTACTACCCAGAATTTAACCATAATGAATTCATTGGCTGGACATCGCACCCGGTAGAAAAGCCGTACGCAATCTTTGACCTTGCAAGCACGCTTGAACACCCACGCATCCAGAAGCGCTTTGAAGTCAGCAACCGCCTGCTTTCAGGCCATCGCCCTGCACCGCACACTATCGAACTTCAAGGTGACAGCGTTCTTCAGCAGCTTTGCTGGGGTCACCTTCTTGCAGACTTTGCAAGTATTTACACCGGTGTCCTTAACGGCGTCGACCCAGGACCAGTTCCACTTATTACCAAGCTCAAGCAAGACCTCAATAGCTAAAAAGCGGGTCTCTGGTATAATCAGTCCTATATGACACAGCCTATTTCCGAAGATCGATCTCATAATTACGCGGTTATTGTTGCAGGAGGGTCGGGCACACGACTCTGGCCACTCAGCCGCAAAAGCCTCCCAAAGCAAATGCAAAAGTTTGTAGGTGACAAGACGCTCATTGATGAAACAGTTGAGCGCCTTGGCTCCTCTGTACCAAAAGAGAATATCTACATCTCTACAACCAGCGCTTATGCAGAGCAGATCAAGGAACTTCTTCCTGAAATTAGCGAGGAAAATATCATTATAGAGCCTATTGCACGCGGGACAACCGTTGCCTTTTCACTCTTCTCACAAGTGATTCACGCTCGTGACCCAGAGGCGATTATCTTTACCCTTGCCTCAGACCACAGTGTGACCGGTGTTGAATCTTTCCGGCAGGCGCTTGATGACACCTTTACGTTCATTAAGTCAAACGAAAAGCACATTGCACTCCTAGGAATCAAACCAACATACCCAGACAGTGGCCTTGGTTATATTAAGGTTGATGCACGCATTAACGACACGCCACCGGCATACTCAGTAGAGAAGTTTATTGAAAAGCCATCCATTGAAGTGGCGCAAAAATACCTTGAAACCAATGAATACTATTGGAACGCTGCCTACTACTGCTTTAAGGCAGCAACGCTGATTGAAGCATACAGAGAAGCAGATGCAGATCTCACCGACCGTGTGGCTGATTACCTACAGAGCGGCAACATTGATGATTTCATGAAGGCCCCTGAAAAGGCTCATGAGATTGAAACAATCAACGCCAGCCACTACCCGCTTGCAGTTATTCCTGCAGCGTTTAGCTGGAGCGATATCGGTAACTGGAGCGCGCTTCACGACCTCCTCTCTGGTATGGGCGAAGACCCTACAGCAGTGGCATCGAAGGGGCTTCACATTGACCTTGGCAGTAAAGACAGCCTTGTCATGTCAGAGGACGAGTCAAAACTTATTGCTACAATTGGCCTTAAAGACATCATCATTGTAAATACTGATGACGCACTTCTTGTTATGGATAAGCACCATAGTCAGGATATAAAACAGCTACTACAAAACATTAAAGATCGTAACCTCGATACATACCTATAGGAGATAGTTTTATGCAAGCACCAACGTATTTGACCGAGCAGGCAGTTGAAAAGCTGAAAAACGCATCACAGAAAATCGTACACATCGTACTCATTGGAACAAAGCCAGATATTATCAAGCAGGCGCCTCTTTATCAGGAGCTTCAGCGCCGCGGCGAACTTGTCCTTCTTTGCCACACAGGGCAACACTACGACCACCGCTACAGTGGTGGTATGGAAGAGGAATTTGGCCTCACTGTTGACGCTCGTCTTGGTATTGACGGCTCACTTCACCAGAAGATCGCTCAGATGATTGAGCGCTTTGGTGACATTCTTGGCTACCTCATTGCAGAAGGTAAGACACCTATCCCCTACATCCACGGCGACACCGGAACCGCTATGGCTATTGGCGTAAGCTCATACATGCACCGCGTTGCTTGTGCGCACGTAGAGGCGGGAATTCGTACCCTGACACCAAAAGCAGAAGTATACAAGAAGTTTTACGAAGACTTCAAAAACGGTACCTTCAACTGGAATGAATACTACCAGGCACAGCAAGTACGCGACAATCTTGAGCTTGGAAGCATGGAGCCATTCCCTGAGCAGTTTAATACGCGCGTTGCTGAGCCTGCAACAGGCTACCACGCAGCGCCGGTTGAAATCACTCGTGACTTTATGCTTTCAGAAGGATTCCTTGATGAGAACATCGAAGTTGTTGGTAATACCGTTGCCGATGCAACCTTCCAGGCTATTGCAGAATCTGAGCAATCAACCATCTTTGAAACCTACCCACAGCTAGAAAATGGCAAGTTTATACGCTACTGTATTCACCGCCGTGAAAACACACAGGATAAAAACCGCTTCACCATTCTTATTGATGCAATGGAAAAGCTCGTCCGCGGCGGCGAAAGTGTTCTGTTTATTTCGCTCTTTGGTACAGAGACTGCTATTGATGAGTTTGGTCTTCGCGACAAGATCAACGCACTTGTAGAAGAGTTCTCAGAAACATTCATCTACTCTGACGTGTGGCCATACTACCGCGATGTAATTGCAGCAATGCGCAAGTGTGCAGCTGTAGCAACTGACTCTGGAAGCATGCAGGAAGAAATGAATGTCCTTGGCGTCCCGTGTGTCACCCTTCGCTTCGGCACCGACCGTGGTGAATCTATCCTTGCAGGAAGTAACATCCAGGCACCACCAATTGATAGCGACTTCGTAGTAGAAATCATCCGCGGCGCTATGAACAACCAAGAAATGGCATCTGTTGGAAATATCTACGGAGAAGACGTGTCACGTAAGATTGTTGACGGCGTTCTTGCCCGCGCAACAGAAGAAGATGGCCTCTTCAAGGCTGAAGAAGAACGCCTCAAGATAGCTGTATAGGCTATACAAACATTAAAAAAGACTGCCGCATATGGCAGTCTTTTTTAATTATAGAAAGTCTTAACTCTGTGAGTCTCGGACTGCATCAATAGGGAACGTAACTGAACTTGAGGTTGGCGCCGTAAGAAGCGAACCATCCTTACCCATTCGTGTAATCGCAGTCTTCACATCTGCCGCTGTATCTGCCGCACCACCCTTTACAATCTCTATTGTAGCAGTCTCAAACGTACCGTATGACCCGTTAACAATCGCTACCACAACACCACGAAGTGCTGTTGCAGAGATAGGTGATTCATCTACTTCAACAGTAACAATAACGTGCTTTGCGTCACTTGGTGAAGCAGCAACCTTCGCAGAACTCACGCCGTAAGCCTTGGATGCCATACTCTGCACAAGGTTTACCCCAAATGATGAGCCACCTCCTGCTGAATCTCCAACCGTACCCTCACTAGCTGAAGACTCAGATGACCCTCCAGTTGCACTTTGCCCTGTAGTCGTACCTGAATCGCGTGTAGACATATAGAAAACGACTCCACCAGCGATAAGCAGTGCGGCTACTCCAGCTGCAATTCCTATAATAATGCCCTTATTCGCCTTCTTCGGTTGCATCACTGGCTGCTGCATAGGCTGCTGAGGAACTCCCTGCATAGGCTGCTGGGGTTGCGGCTGCGCAAACTGTGGTGCAGCTGGTTGAGTTGGCTGAACCGGCTGAGCTGACTGCTCTGGAGTAAACTGCGGCGCTGGCGCCGAAACAGGCTGCGGTTGCGACTGCTGACCAAACTGCGGCTGTGACTGTGGTTCTGGCGGCGTTACCGGCTCGCCTTGTGGAACTTGATTTGGGTTAAATGGATCATTCTGCATATACCTCTAGTATACCATGAGCAGAATCGTCAAAATTACTTGATAAGCGCCAAAATCGTCTCTAGACGAGCAGCCGTATCTTCCCATTCACTCACTTCAAGCGAATCAATTCCCATTGCCTTTACCGGGTAGTCATTACCGCCCTCTTTCATACTGTCGCCAAAGTACAGGATGTCATCACGGCTAATATCAAGAATATCGATAAGCCGCTGCATACCGTATGCCTTATCTATATTCGGCTTCGTCACGTCAATTGACGTTGTTCCACACGCACGCACCTCAAACTCAGGTAGGCTTTTTGCCACCAGGTCACGGAGTTCGTACTTCTTGGTGTTTTCAGGATCCCAGGCATACTTATCTTCTGGCTTTGCATTCTGCCCAAGCGCAGAGAAAGTCACCTGACTCAAACGGTCTTCAATAATATCACCGGCAGGAGAGACCTCCCAGTAACCAAGTTCGCGTGCACCCGCTTCAAGCGCATCGCTAATCTTCTTTTTCTCTTCAGCCGTCAGATCTTCGGCGTACTGAACCTGCCACTCCTTAGCAACTTCATTAAAACGGTAGTACCGTGAGCCACAGGTAGGCATGAGGTGAAGGCGGCGGAGTTGCATTGCGCTAAAATCAGCACGCTCTACCACCTGTTTTTGAAACTGTTCAAACCGAGCCCCAGAAATAATACAAACATCGAAATGCTCAAGGAGGTGTCCCAGCGCCTCGGCCATTCGGTCACTCAGCGGTGATTTTGATACTGCAAGGGTGTCATCTAAGTCAAATGCGAGGAGTTTTTTCATACTTTTAGTATATCACTCCTACTCTACCGTGACACTCTTCGCAAGATTACGCGGCTGATCAACATCGCTGCCCTTTAAAACCGCGATGTAATACGCAAGGAGCTGTGAGACAACATTAAAGACAAGCGGCGTTAATATCTCAAGCTTCGTATTTACACGAATCACCGCCTCGGCAGCAATACGCTTTGACGTATCTGTAATAACAACCGCATGAGCGCCACGCGCATTCATCTCTATCAGGCCGCTCTGAGACTTTTCATAAAGCCAGTTATCCTGAAGGTAACATACCTCAAAGAACCGATCGTCTATAAGGGCAATCGGACCATGCTTCAGCTCTCCTGCAGCATATCCCTCCGCATGAACGTAACTCACTTCCTTGAGCTTCAACGCCCCTTCAAGCGCAATTGGGAATAAAGCATCTCTACCGACAAATAGCGCATGGTCGTACGTCTTGTATGCATCAGCAACAGCCTTAACCTCTTTTACATGCTTCTCAAGCACTTTCTCAATCTCACCCGGAAGCAATTCAAGCTCACGAACATATTCACCTACCAACTTTGTACTCACGCCTTTTGATTGTGCCAACATAAGCCCAAAAATAACAATCGCGGCAACTTGCGACGTGAATGCCTTCGTACTTGCCACGCTAATCTCAGCACCTACGTGCACATAGACACCACCATCAACTTCACGCGCAATGCTACTTCCCACTGCATTCACGACACCAAGCGTCCGCACGCCACGACGCTTCAACTCCTGCAGACATGCGAGTGTATCCGCCGTCTCTCCACTCTGACTCACAATCAACGCAACCGTATTCTTTGGCACCGCAAAAGAACGATACCGCAGCTCACTCGCAATATGTGAACTAAAAACGACATCGCCCAGAAGTTGCTCAACCAAGTAGCTTGCCTCCAGCCCCGCATAGTACGCCGTACCGCAACCAACGATCATAACATGCTCAACTTCACGTAGCTCTTCATTAGTCATGTTTAAACCACCAAGATTTGCAAAGTTATTTTTTGCATCAATCCTTCCGCCTAAAGTACTCCGTAGACTTTCTGGTTGTTCAAATATCTCCTTGAGAAGGAAGTGGTCATACCCCTTCTTTTGTATAGACTGCAAATCAAGAGATATTTTTTCAGTCACCATATCAACGCTATTTGCATCAATATCAAACAACTGCACCCCATCAGACGTACAGACACCCAACTCACCGTCATGGAGGTATATGACTGTATCCGTATACCCAACAAGCGCAGCCGCATCACTCGCGATATAGACTTCACCTTCGCCAATCCCTGCAATAAGTGGACTGCCCTTCCTTGCAATAATAATTTCACTAGGATTATCAGGACTTAACACAGCAATACCATAGGCGCCAACAACCGTCTTCAATGCTTGATTTACTGCTTGGAATAAATTTTTGTTGTTTTTTTGATAATGATAGTCAATAAGTGCAGCCAACACCTCGCTATCTGTGTCACTTTTGAAGTCATAATCATACTTCGCAAGCTCGTCCTTTAGATCAAGGTAGTTTTCAATAATTCCATTATGCACCAGCTGGATAGACCCTACGATATGCGGATGAGCATTCCTCTTACTCGGAACACCGTGCGTCGCCCACCGTGTATGTCCGATACCAACCGTGTCTACTGTGCGCTGCGAAGCCACTCGCTTCTCAAGCTCAATTACCTTTCCCTTTTCACGGACAAGTGTTGTAGACCCTTTCTTACCAACCGTCACAATACCTGCACTATCATATCCCCGATACTCAAGCCTCTTTAGCCCACTCAAAAGCACCTGCTGAGCCTTCTTATTACCGATATATCCAACAATTCCACACATAGTACGTTATTTCCTTATTGTTACGTTACTCTAATTGTATATTTTTTAGATAATTTATCAAAATGTGTAAAAAACAACACATTTACTCTGACTACCCTCACCGTTCTTTGGGTGGTATACTAATGACATGAACATTCTAGTCACAGGCGGAGCCGGCTACATTGGCTCACACACGATTATAGAGCTCCTCAATGAAGGTCATGAGGTTGTGGTCATAGATAACCTCTCCAACAGCGCGAAGGAGTCGCTCGCACGCGTTGAAACAATAACAGGAAAGAATATTATCTTCCACGAAGCTGATGTCCGCGACGCCGACACACTTGATGCCATCTTTAATGCACGGAGCATAGATGCTGTCATTCACTTTGCAGGGCTCAAGGCAGTAGGCGAATCTGTCGCAAAGGCGCTCTACTACTACCAAAACAACCTCGAATCAACACTTACGCTTCTGGAGCGCATGAAGCAATTTGGCATCAAGAAACTCGTATTTAGCTCGTCTGCTACTGTGTACGGCGATCCTGAGTCACTCCCTATTACCGAAGATGCGCCGCGCCGCGCAACTAACCCATACGGACAGACAAAGCTCATGATTGAGCAAATCCTTGAGGACATCTCCCAGTCAAATGAAGGGTGGAATATCACCTCGCTGCGCTACTTTAACCCAATTGGCGCCCATGAATCCGGCCTCATCGGTGAAGACCCAAACGGCCTTCCAAACAACCTCCTTCCGTACGTTGCACAGGTAGCAAGCGGCAAGCTAGATAAGGTACGTGTCTTTGGCGACGACTACGACACACCGGACGGAACTGGTGTCCGTGACTACATTCATGTGGTGGATCTTGCAAAGGCGCATCTGGCGGCGCTCAATAACCTAGATCACCCAAATACGTATAAAGCCTACAATATTGGTACTGGTGGCGCTGACTCTGTCCTTGATATGATCAACGCCTTTAAAAAGGCTAGTGGCAAAGAAATCCCATACGAAGTCATTGCCCGTCGTCCAGGAGACATCGCCTCATGCTACGCAGATGCATCACTCGCAGCAAAAGAGCTTGGCTGGAGAGCACAGTTCTCTATAGAAGAAGGATGCCGTGATGCATGGAGGTGGCAGTCGCAAAATCCTGAGGGGTATGAGATTGTTGGGGAGGTATAAACTCCTGTACATTGATTTTTTACCATAAATATGCTATAATAAAAATATAGCCACTTCTCACGATGTGTCTTGATCTTTATCCTATTTCACCGTGAAGCAGTGAGCCAACCAAAGGAGAATATACATGAAAGGCATTGTACTTGCCGCAGGAAAAGGTACCCGTATGGGCGCCACAACTCTGGGAATCACCCCAGCAGGAGCGGCAGTCAGTAAGCCGCTTCTCCCTACATACGACAAGCCCACCATCTACTACTCGTTGTCCAGCCTGATTGCGGCGGGTATCAGGGAAATCCTGATCATCGCCGCTCCAGACAACGTAGACCAGTTCCGCAGCACCCTTGGTGACGGCACCGAACTGGGGATTGAGCTGTCATATGCCGTTCAACCGCAACCAAAAGGCATTGCTGAAGCATTCATCATTGGAAGCGACTTCATTGGAGGCGATGATGTTGCGCTCACCTTTGGTGATAACATCTTCAGTGGTCGTCGGTTCGCCGAGACACTCAAGGGCTCAACCAAGCCCGATGGTGCAACCATCTTCGCCTACCACGTTCCGAATCCCCAGGATTTTGGCGTCGTGGAGTTCAGCAAAGACGGTCACGCCATCTCGCTAGAGGAGAAGCCAGAGCATCCGAAGTCAAACTACGCCGTGCCCGGCATCTACTTCTACACAAAAGAAGTAGTTGATGTGGCCAGCATGGTACAGCCGAGTGCGCGCGGCGAGCTAGAAATCACCTCGGTCAACGAAACATTTCTCAAGCTCAACCGCCTCAACGTCACCGTCCTGGACAGTGACACCGACTGGTTTGACACAGGCAATCCCGATTCACTTCTGGAAGCCGCTGTCTTCGTGCAGAACTATCAGGAGCGAACTGGGCGCCTTCTGGGTAGCCCTGAAGCCGAAGCCTATCTAGCGGGGTTCATTGATGCGGAAGCGCTCAAGAAGCTCGGAGGGCGGCTCCACAAGTCCAAGTACGGACAGTCGCTCATGCAGTTGGCTGAGGGGAAATGGGATATCTAGACATACGAGAGAAAGGCTAAGGCCGGGGTTTATGACTCCGGCCTCTTTCTTTTAGCGATACCTATAGGTTGTACGATGACTTCACATACCTTATTGCGTCTTCAACGCGTCGCACATTATCACCTACATCACCAGGTCGCATTTCAATAGACACAAGTCCTTTATATCCCACTTCGCGTAGTGCACTTGCCGCCTTAGTATGTGGTATATCCGTGTCCGATAGTACCTCACCTAGCATAGGGGCGCTTACATGGTAGTGCTGCAAAATATCGCTACTCTCCAAGATAGAACACTCTATATCATCACCCACCAAATCCATACATGCAGTATCTAGGTGGAGACCAAACCCCCCACTACCTACAGTTCGAACCAAATCCGCACCCTGATTGGCAGTTGTAATAAAATCACAATTGTACTGCGGGGCGTTTGGCTCAAGACAAAGAACAACATTATTCCTAGCAGCAACATCACCAAGCTTTGAAAAGAAATCTCTTGCAATATCCTGCGCTTCCTCCATGGCCATCTCGCCGCGTTGACGATTCTTTGGAGAGCCAAATACCATCCTTTTGGCACCCATAACACCAGCAAGCTCAATGAACTTCGTCATATAATCAACGGTTTCTATCCTGTTTTCCTCAGATTCAAAGAGCTTTAGATCAGGGCGGGAAAAAAGCATGGATTGAAAGGCGGAGACTTCTATCCCCCTATCCGCCCACCACTGCCGATACTCAAGCGCTTCGTCGTTGCTAATTCGAGTTGGGTCGTCCCATATTTTTGTCGGCGCTATTTCAACATACTTAACACCTAGTTCAACGAGCTTATCAGCAACAGCTGACTCCTCTTCATTTGACCAAGCAATGTTTGAAACAGCGAGCTCCATCACCTACTCTCCTTGCTGCCTCTCAACAAACCGACGGATGTCGTCTAGCTCCTGCTCTTTTGTATAAAGATAGTTTCCTTCGCCACCATAAACATCGGCATACTTACTATGCATATCCCAATAAGCAGGCTGTACGTCATCTGGTGTATTAGTAAACTCCAGACTAAACGCATGGCGTGCAACTTCCTCAGTACTTACTGGTGGGGTTGCAAGATTCACTACTGGAAGCTTATTATCAAGTGCAATCGCAATATCGCGCCCAATATTATCTAAATTGTAATACTGATATACGCCGTCTTTGTGAATCTTCTCTACATTATTATCATGGATAAGATCATAAATAACATTCTTCTTCAATCCATCACCAAAAAGACCTGGGAGTCGTAAGATAGTAGTATTAAAATTCTCTTTACAAAATTCTTCTAGATAATACCTGTTTACACCATAAGGAAGCAGGCCTTCTGTTTCAATTGGCGTATCCTCATTTGCCCCGTTTGGATTTTTATAGACCCCTACTGTTGAAATTAGTACGAGCTTACCAATTTTAGCACGACGAATATGTCCAATGTACTCCTCAATTTCCGCACGATCAACCTCAGGCTCCTGGTTAATTCGCCACATTTCCGCACGATTCGCCGCACTCACTACCAAGTCGTACTCCTGCCCCTCTATATCTGCGATATTTTGACTATTATAAATATCGTCAAACTGCATCTGCTTTTCTATATTTCCGCCAACAAATCCCGTGTAGCCAATCAGTGCTGTCTTCATCTCAGTCTTTTTCTTTACATCTTCCATATTAGTACTTATTTTACAATATTTTTTAGTTTTTCCTAGACCTGCGTGACCTACGGAAGGCTTTTCGCATACCTTTTCCCTCTACAATTATCAGGAGCCCTGCGACGAGAACTGCCCAAACAGACCAGTACGAATAGCGGAAATCAAAACCAACAACCACAGGGATATAGCTGATAATATAGAGTATTGATGATAGAGCTAATGCCACCACCAGTCCTCTGTAGTAACCCGTTAAATACCTAAAAGCGAACCAGAGAGTAAGGACGGCTAATGCAAGCCAAAACCACGGCTCAAACATATAGGAAAAATGTTTATGCCCAAAACTAAGGACGTACACAGAGAGCGCCCCTTGAAGTTCGGGGTACTTGACTTTTCCGTCCCACCAGTCCTCCTGAATACCGTCCTGAAATACATACGCAGTTGGCACAAACAAAAATGCAGTAAAGGTATGAATCTTCCGAAGTATATACCTGTCTGGATGGTGAAGCACTGTTTCAATCCAGTACCCCCTAATATCATCATATTGCCGAATATGCACCGCATGCCTTTGTTCACTATTCGTACACCACCAATATATATTTACAAGGATATTATCTGCCAATGCACACTTTTTTATAGCTAAAATATGCTCATACACCCCACCCTGACGGGCCTTTTCGGACAGCTCATCATGTGTATGCATATAGACAATATCCTCAAGCATTACAGATGATATTGGGTTTTGCTTTTCTACATGGAGCACAGTGCTGATCCCTGCGCTAACTCCCACTACAACGACGAAAAAAGGCAGTATGAGTAGGAGTTTCTTCCACCACCGCGTCACAGGAAGGACTAACGATAAACCAAAATAGAGAATCGGAATTACTGCCACTAGAGCGTTATAGCGTAATAAAACTGCATACACAAGGAGTAGTGCAGCCGAGGCGAATATACTCCACCTAATCCAACCCCTCTTCACTGCAAAGCTCAGTAGAACAACGAATAATGCCACCGCAAGAAGAAGTGCATATGCCATCTGAACATCCTTCCATATCACTCCGGAGATGGCAAGCGTAAAGGGAAGGCAGCTGAGTAAGAAGGGGGTGACTGACTTTTTAATACTTTTTGTCCACTCATATACACTAAGTGCAAACAAAAATAGCGCGCTCCACAGTATTGCATGCTGAAAAAGCATCATTGACGACACAAGCCCCGTAATCTTTATTAAAGCTTTCCAAACAAACACCATTACAGGCGGGTGCCAATCGCCTACTGGCGTAATAGACTGGGCTTGACCTAGTTGCGAAAGACTGTCGGCACTCATAAAGCCTGGGTAAAAAATCAACGAGTTAACAATAAACCCGACCAACGACAAAACACCAAGTACCCACATCCATCTACTAATTAGCGTGTTACGCACCCGCATAAGAAATACCCTCATTACTTCAAAATACCACATTTAGCCGTTATACTACAGGGTGGTATATGTTCAAAAATACAATAAAACGCTTCGAACCAATGATTCCCAGTATGCTCCTTGTTGGTGGTATTGTCTTATTTCTCGCTGCCATAACACTCTCTAGTCTTAATCACATTATTTCATTCAGTGGCTATGCGGCAAATGGAGCCTTTCAGCTCATGAACCCCCTTACGAGGCTCGCAGATGGTCAAGCCGCAGGCAGGGACTTTCAGTTCTTCCATGGAGCGGGAGTGAGTCTTGTTCACTTCCCTCTCTTTATACTCTTTGGTCAAGGCCTGTTCGGATCAGAAATGAGTCGTTGGCTTACTTCTATTATCTTTTTCACACTCTCCACTGTATTCCTATGTTTTGCTTGGTATAAAAATAAAGGGGGTAACTATACCACCTTGCTTATCTCATTTGCCGCAATTCTCATTCTATCCTTCCTTTTTGCAGAGGTTATTACACCAAGCAATTCCCTCCTAGGCGTCAGAACCACTATTCCAATAGTTATAGCTGGAATCATACTGTTCAAACGCCCCCTTCAGAAGCAATGGCCACTTCTCAAAGGAGGATTGCGCCTCAATTTATACACCCTGCTGATTAGCCTCGGTCTTGCAGCTGCAGTATTAATGGGTACAGAGCACGGCATCGCATCAATCCTCGCCTATGTCGTGCTTGAACTTCTCTACACTATTTTTACAGTAGAAAAAAAGAGAACAGCTCTAAAAACAATTCTATCCATCGCATGGCGCTACATACAAAATCTCCTTCCGATTGTTATCATTGGCGGAGTCTTTCTCGTACTTCTATCTACAGTTATTAGTCTTGGGCACCCAGCTGCACTCCTCCAGTACTCATTGTTGACCGTTCCTGGCGATCAATTCTGGTATTTTGGCGCCGAGCCGCAAGGATATCTATCACTAAGTACACTATGGTCACAACTAACCCATAGTTCACTACATCCCCTCTATATCATTAGTGTTATCACGGCTATTTGGTTTTATATAGCAAAGCGCCAAAAGTTACTCTCAAGTACACAGTGGCAAGCGGTAGTATTTTTGATTCTTTACGGAGTGGCAACACTATCAAGTCTTCTGGGGTACTTCTCACCCTCTGGGCAAATTGTTGGGTTTATGCGTGCTCTTATTATTGCTAACGTCTTCATTGCGGCAGCATTTCTCTTGAAAATACAAATTAAAAAACCTGTGATAAAAAAGATGCTCCTCCCATCTATTAGTGCTGGTCTAGCGGTGGTACTTGCTGTACTCTCCCTCACCATCCTATCGCCAATTGATATTCGCTCTACTGCAAAAAACACCCTTCAAAACATAAAAGGCAATCACAACTCTTTACTAAGTAGCGGCTGGAGTACGATGATTTCAGAATTCCAACCCTTTATAGAAAAATCCCACAATACACAGAACTCCGTCCTCTGGTCTACCTACGCCTCTCTTTACGAACGTAACAATAACCTCATCCACCCATCAACTGATGGATTTGACTATATAATTCACGCCCTTGGAAGTAATGACAGGAATCAATACACTCAGGATTTCATCAACCTACAACCACAACTCGTAGCGACCCTGAGGCCATCCTACTTTGGATTTGAAGAGTGGCTATGGGGAAGGCATGCGGATTTCTATACCCATCTTGTAGAAAACTATACTATCATTGCTCAAAATGAGGCGCACACCCTATGGCAGCGTGACACCATCCCTCGTGATAATCTTCCAAAAAATAACTTTGTAGAAATTAACGTACAGAACACAACAATCAACCTCCCCAGATCTTCGACGGCTAACTCGAGACTTATTGAAGTAGAGGTGGAGTATAGGGCATCGGCTCCACTTGGCCTCACGCGTATGCCACGCTATATACTCAAACCATCAGATACAGTTAGCTCTATTGGCTTCTCGTTACCACCCAACAGCTCAAGCTGGAAATTTCTCGTTGTCCTTAAGGATAACGACGCCTCTGCGCAACTAGATTACTACGCAGATGGCCTCATTCCTGGAGCAAAGCTAAGTATCAACAAAGTCTCTTACAGACCGATTCAACTTGATACTCAAGGACTGCAATTCTTTACAGAGCAGTCTGTATTCCTAAAAAATAACCCTCAATAAAACCCAGGAGAATGGCTAAGGCCTATACTGCCCCATAACAGCCTTAAAAAGTACTGTAAGAACATGAAGATTTCCCTTCACTGGACTAATCTTCGTTGGCGTCTTGCCTTTTCTGGGATACGTCCTCACTACGGGGGTTTCTATCGTTTTGTACTGCTTGCGGCGAGAACTCTCTATTGCAAGATAGTAGTGCAACTCGTAGGTCTGAAAAACGTCTCTAAATACCGCTACATCTGGGTCACTAAGGAGCTTCGCACTATATCCCCTAAACCCGTTCGTGGTGTCTGTATGGCGCTTACGCGAGGCTAGACTAATAAGTGGTGCATGAAGAAGATGTAGGCCCAACTCTCGTGCAACGGGTGTATTTACTGCCTTGCCGCCCTTTATAAAGCGCGACCCTTGAATATGATCATACCCCTCTTTTAGTAAGTCGATAAACTGTGGGATAGCAGATGTGTCGTCTTTACCGTTACCATCAACTACAACTACTCCTTTGTAACCTTCGTTAAGTGCCCATGCAAAAGCCATACGCATCTGTGAACTGAGCTTTCCTTTACCTTTTTTTGTAAGAAGCGCTCTAACATTTTGACCTAAAAGATACTGACGCTCAAGAGACCCGTCAGTACTTCCGCCATCAGCAACGACGATATCTATCTTACTAGAGAGCGTCTTCATAGCTTTAAGTTGTTTCTGTATCCTAATACCCTCGTTGATAACAAAAACAACAACACAGTAGTCATGCCGTTTTTCCCGTAGTGTGTCGGCTTCAAAATCAGGAAACTGCCATTCTGGATAGCGCTTCCTAATTACTTCTTGGAGTTTCTCTGCCATACTATCTTGAGATATTCCTTCTATCTGCGTCGGCGAGTGCAACAGTACTCGTAAGTTCATCCGCAACAAAATAGCTTGGATCTTTACGCGCTTCCGTCATAATGCGCCCAATATACTCAGCCAAAACAACAAGGATAAGAAAAAGGAAGAAAAACATTGCAGAAAGCTGTAATGAAGTCGTTGTCCATCCCTCTACAACTCGCACTCCGAGTACATTCAACATGACAACATACGCACCAAAGAGTAGGTTTATAAATCCAGCAAAAACACCCAGCCAGGTTACAAAACGAAGCGGATGAGAAGAGTAACTTGTAATAATCTCTAGCGCTTCAATAACTCCAGTTCTTAACGACCGTTGTCGCGAAGGGTTTTGCTTCGGGGTATAAGTATAGTTTTCAACCTCATACCCGACAAGACGAGAGATATGCCTAATATGACGAAGACTTCTCCCCAAGCTCGTCAGAGCATTAACAGCCCTTCTACTATATGCTGCGAAGTATGTTGCATTTACCGGTATGTTAACACCGACATACTTTCTGTTGTACCAGTAAAACATCCGGCGGCCAATCTGCGTTCCAAGCAATCCCCTGAGCGGCACACTACTAACTCCCTGAACAATATCAAACTTCTTATTCATCTTTACAATACCGGCAATTGATTCTATACCATCAAGATCAGGATTAAAGGTTACCGTATAGTCACCTATTGCCGCCTCTAAACCAGCAAAAAGAGCTGTGTCGTACTGCGTCTTGTATGACAACCTTATTAGACGCACACAAGGAATGACATCAAGGAGATTCACCACATCAATCGCTTCTTTCTCTATAAGCCCATTAGCAACAACGATTATTTCATAGTTTGTATAGGTTTTCGCAAGGTCTTCCTGCATTTCCCTCAGCACTACTGCTAAATCGTGCGTATCTTCATTTGTCACCATCACAAGTGAAACAAAAATATCTTGCAACTTATCTGCCATATCAGTCTTCACATTACGCTTCTTTGCCATATAGCAGGTCTATCTCCCCAAAAGCATCATAAATATTATCTAACTTCCCCCCCATTATACAAGTGTACCCCTGTATACCAAAATCGCTACGGAAGAGAATGGGTCGACTGTCGTCATCTTCGCTTTTCAGTAAAACCGTTTTCACTTCTGTTATTGAATCTATCCTCTTCATATCACGCAGGGCAGGGATAAAGCGTACAACATCAGCATACATTTTCTTGTAATTTGTTTTCAGATTCAGCGAACGTTTATATTCGTAGGTGTCGTGTCTCTCCGTTGGCGTATCTTCATCATCTAGCCATGACATATGCGGAGTGTACCGTACGTGAGATAGTGTAAAAAGCCCCCTACTAGGAAAAGGCATTACTGAGAAAAAAGGACCGTCCATCATAGTAATACTAAAGTCCTCCATATCAAGAGGGAGTTCAACAAGACACATCTCGGTAATTTCATGTTTTAGCGGAAGAAGTTCAAGGTTAGATTTCCTATGGATATTATTAAGTTGTGCATACGTACAGTTGAAGACTCTTGCGGCTGTAAATGTAGTATCTTGAGTAATAATACTTACACCCTCGGTGCCATCCCCTCTCTCTACTCGCTCAACCTTTTGACTATACAGGAGCGTAATAGCTCCCGTAGCCCCCACCCTGTCTATGAGAAGCTCTCGAACTTTATGAGAGTCAAAGGCATACTCTTTGACCTTATAGATAGCCTCTGTGAGGTGCGGACTGAAGTAGCTATAATACGCATCGTCGGCCTTCTCATGTGGCGCTCCGATCTTAGCACAAAACGCTTCAAACTGGCGCGCATTTACTTTTGAAAGTTTTCTTGCTACCCCATAATACTTCGTAAAATTACTGACAACCGCTGATGAATACTCGTCAACGAAAGCGTCAAAACTCTGCGCCGATCTAAATCCGGTCAATATACTTCGGGGGTAGTGATAGCCCTGGTGAATCCTCGCCTGATTAACGTATGAGGCGTGCGTCATAGCCTCATCTTCGGCCTCGAGAACAAGAATAGACTTTAAGCCAATTACCTCGTAAAGATACAATGCTATACGTAAGCCATAAAAACCCGCCCCTATGATAACCGCGTCGTATGTAGGACTGTTCATTTTCGCCTTCCTAGCCACTTCTTTATCAATATGTCAAAATAAACTCCAAAAATAATGTAAGCAATGATTAGTGTTGGTAGGTAGAATAATATTCCATTTATATGGGCATGTGGATACATATGAGCTGGCATAAGAATTAACCAACTAAATGAACCCCCCAGACCAACAAGAAAACTCCACGTAAGTGCTCTTAGAACGGTTGGCTTCACCCTAGTTCTACGAAGAGCAATCAGTGCAACTATAGCAAGGATAATAGTCATACCGATTGACTGAACAATAGATCCAATTGGTTCACGTAATATAAATGGCAATGATATTGCAGGTAGCATCATGTAATTAAAGAGGGAAAGAAAAGCATACTTTAATGGATTCGCCCGCCCATCCTCTATATTATCAAGCCGATAGAAACGTTCTACATATAGCGCTACTTCAGGGGAAGTTGCACGAAAACCATCCACTACGTATTGCTGCATCCCAAGAACTCCACCAACCCCACGGTCCTCAACTCGACTCATCACCATCTGTAGCGAATTCTTAAACGATCCATACTCTGACATCAGCGCCGCTGCATTAATAATGACCGATAGTAATAATGCCAATGCCCCAACTCCGGCTACAGTGGTAGCCTTTATGAATAGGGATTTTATACTCACTCGTTTATGGAGTAGGAGCTCATGTAGTACAATCGGTACAAACGCAGAAACCACTAAAGTCGTCGTATACTCGTAGCCGTTAAGGAGCTTTAATACGAATAAGCTAAATAATGTAGAATAAAATACCCATAGCCACCCCCTCCTCTTGAACCACCTATAGCAGGTGAAAGAGAATACAAACGGCAGCAGTAGTATCCACTCAACCCAGTACATATTACCAGCAAAGGCAACAACCCAAACAGATAATGCAAGACCCGCTAGAGAGAATGCCGCTACTGACGATCCGAAAATCCGATACACATATACAACAAGGATAGACAAAAGTAGTGCAGCAAGAGCTGACAGGACCATCTCGACTTTATGAAAATAGCTATCTAGAGAGCTCTTGTTATCTGGAGCAAAAAAGGTAATGATTCGCACCTGAAGACCATACTGAGAGGCATATGGTTTATAATCCTCCAAACTGCATCTGCTCGTCTCCATTTCGGCCATATAGTTATCACGATTCTTAGCAGTGATTGGACCTTTATATATATCCTGGCCCTGACACCGTGCACGCTTCTCAACAAGCAGACTAGATACCTTTTCAAACGTGCCGTACCACTCCTGTGAAGACCCCACGCCAAATATATTCCCGTGGAAAGAAAAGAAAAGAATAAAAAAACTTATAACACCAACCTTGACGGACGGACGTTTTAGTAATGAAAAAAGCACCTTCGTATTCACCCTACAAGTATACCGTCTCTTGTCTATTGATGCACCTTTTTACACACAGAGGTGCTTATGCTACAATAATACTGTTAAGCAATAGGTTCATACTGTATGAAGATTACACAAAAAAAATCAAAACAGACTCTCGTTATCGCCCTATCCGCGGTTCTACTGCTTGCAGTAGCCAGTTTTGTGTATATAGTCCCCATGGACGGAAGCTTCTTTGGCTGGCAACTCTCACCTAGCAACACAGAAAAAAGAAAAGTAAATGATGTAAACCTGGATAAGCCTACGAAAGATGAGTTGAAAACAGGAAACGACACCAAAGAAGAAACAGTAAAAAGTGACCAGGAAAATAAAAAATTAAATGAAGAAAATCCTAATCACACCACAACAGTTACCATTAGCGCCGCGAATGTCTATGAAAATACAGTCCAGATTCGCGCGCTAATCAGCGGAATCACCTCAAATGCATCCTGTACACTCAAATTAAGCCAAGGTGCAAGTACAAAAACATACTCAGCAGATATCCAAAATCTCGCTAATAGCTCGACCTGTCAAGGTTTCAACATTCCCACCGCAGAACTAACCCCTGGTAAATGGGCTTTTTCAATAACAGTAGCATCACCTAACAAGCAGCTAGGGGTCGCATCTGGCGAGGTAGAGGTATGAGAAAAGCCTTTATAGTAGCTCTTTCAATAGCGATTGTTGCAATTGCCTCTTTATTTACCAGCCAGAACGTCAACGCCTCTGGCTTCAACGCCGGCAACATTATCAGCGATAACGTCTTCGCGAATAAAAACTCCATGAGTACTTCACAGGTGCAGGCCTTCCTAAATAGCAAAGTGCCCGCGTGTGACACATGGGGAACCCAGACGTCAGAATTCGGCGGTGGAACTAGACGACAGTGGGGCGAAGCTCGTGGATACTACGCTCCGTACACCTGCTTACGTGACTATTCCGAAGGAGGTAAGAGCGCAGCACAAATCATTACAGATATCTCACAGGAGTTCTCTATCAACCCCCAAGTCCTTCTTGTACTCCTGCAAAAAGAACAGAGTCTTGTAACAGATACATGGCCAACACACATACAGTACCGCTCAGCGACTGGCTACGGTTGCCCAGATACCGCACCATGCGACAGCCAGTACTACGGTCTTACAAACCAACTCAGATGGGCTGCTCGCATGTTCCGAGCAATCCTAAATGCCACCCCTACGTGGCATACCCCTTATGTACTTGGTAGTAACTTTATTAGGTACAGCCCCGATGCCTCATGTGGCGGTAGTAACGTAACGATTCAAAACAGAGCGACCCAGGCCCTCTATAACTACACCCCCTACCAACCCAATCAGGGTGCTATTAATGCAGGCTGGGGAACGGCACATTGCGGAGCTTATGGAAACAGAAATTTCTACCTGTACTTTACAAACTGGTTCGGATCAACCCAGGATAGCTCGCCGCTCGTCAGCTCGGGCGTCACAACCAGCACAACAAGAGCCGGAACTGGTCAACCTATCTATGTCTCTTACTCCATCCGTAACCCCAATAACTACCCGGTTGTCGCCCCAACCGTTGGCGTAAGCAATAGGCTCGGCGGATCTTTCTACGATTTCAATATCACAAATAATGTTCAGTTCGCCGCTAATGAAACAAAAACATTCTCTGGTGTATTCTTCCCTGGACAGTCTGGTACATATCGTATGAGCGTAACTTATAATTTCGCCTCTGAATGGTGGGCTGGAAACTCAACAGATATACTGGTAGAAAAGCCGACCCTAGAGCTCACTAAGCCAACTTCAATAACGCCAGAGTTCCCTCTAGTAGGTTCACCGCACACAGTTACTTATTCTATAAAGAACACCGGGAATGTAGAGGCGCATCTCACCCATCTAATGGCAGCAAATACCTCTAATGGCGTTAACCTTGGGTATCACTCAGAAAACATAATAGTTATCACACCAGGTCAGTCATATACATACACATCCACAAGAACTGCAACGTCAACAGCAGCGCAAGAAACCTGGGCAACTTACATGCTACCTACAGGAGAGTGGCACTCTCTAGGAGACAGGGTTACATCACGATCGTACACCTCCCCTTCACGCGTAGAAATATCTTCACCTATTAGTGCAACTCCAAAGCACCCCTTGATAAACACGCCTACGACAGTAAGGTTCACACTAAAAAACACAGGCGATCAACCGAAGAAATATCAGAGCGTAGGTGTAGCCGTAACGAGAGAGAGTGACGGCCAGCGCTTCGACTTCCCGAGTCGTAGCATTACAGTCAATGGCGGGGCATCCTACACCTTCGAGTCAAGCAGGACACTTCCAGCCAAAGATACATACACTTATGTCGTCACAGGATCTCTTGACGGTAGTGAATGGGGGAGCCATATTGTTGGCGAGGCCAGCCCAGTAAATACAAAAGTTACTACAGTTAAAACGTATACTTCACCTGCCAAACTAGAAATAACCACCCCGCTCACTACGATGACAAAGAAGCAAGGGGAGATAACGACACTCTCCTATAGCGTGAAAAATACAGGCAGCCAGCCAGCCGAAGGCGTCGCTATCGCATTCTACTGCCGCTTTAACGGAGTTGAGTATTGTGATATCCCAGGCGATACCGTTACACTCACCGAAAATCAGTCACATACCGTATCTCGTACCGTATCCTATACGGTACCGGGTACATACACTCTAAAACCCCTCCGCTACCAGAACGGTAGCTGGACAGACTACGGTAATGCCGTGAGGCTGACCATCCAGCGCCTTCCAGTAACAGCGTCGATGTTCACAACGAACCTAAGCCTATCGAAGTCATCAGTCACTCTTGGAGAAACAGTAACGGCTACCTACTCAATTAGAAATAATACTAGCTCAATACTACAGATTCCACGATACGCTATTGCGGCTCGGTTAAACGGATTTAACGACTTCGGATTCAAAGATTGGTTTGTAATTAACCCCGGCCAAACAGTCACCTACACCGAACCCTTCAAGCCATCCTCTCGCGGACAATACACCCTATTCCCCGTCATGAACATGAATGGCGAATGGATAGGCTATAAAGAGCTAAAACTCAACGTGTACTAAAACCTACCGACCTGACATATAATAGAGATGATGACACCACAGGAATTAATTCTACTAGACACCCTCGGTACACATATCCCCGCTGATATACAAAAGAAGACCGACATATCAATCCTCACCATTGGCGTATTTACAGATCAATTCATAGATACAGTAACTAACCTGCTGCACTCCGCCGATTCGACAGTCTATAATACACCCTCTGAAGACAGAAAGTATGACCTAGTACTTCTCAGTAGCCACTCCTCCTCTTTCTCTCAAGAAGAGATTAAAGCCTATAAGAAGCTCCTCCTATCAAATGGCATAGTCGCATTCTGTGCAAATAGCAAATCTCTCATACAGCGACCTTCTGAAGGTCAGCTGGCTGATATTAAATCAAGCAGGCAGCTCTCCCAACTCGGGCTCCAAGTGCTGTTCTTTGAGGCTGCCGGTAAGCTCGAGTTTATCCATGCCGAAACCACTTTAAAGTCGATTCTTTCAATCGCGAAAAAACTACCGAACTCCAGAATATACTCACCATTCTTTGTTGTAGTTCTCCAAAAAGTAGAAGTTACCTCATCAATCCGACACTATAAGTCCCTCAACTCTCTGCCTTCTCGCCTGGGTAGAATTTTCAATAGAATCTCATATGCGGCTCAGAATCACAAGATAAACGACTACCTAGTCTCTATCAGAGCTGCATGGGAGGATATTATCAAGAGTATAAAAACAGTACTCCTGATGCACCGTGCGGCTTATAATACCCGTGTACTACCACGCATACCCCTCCTACAGAAACATAAAAAACACTCTCTGATTATCGTAATGACCTACCTTCAAACAGGTGGTGTAGAGAGAGTCATACTCAACCTCCTCAAGGGTCTCGATCGCTCCATCTTTGATATTCATCTCGTTACCACGGTAGAGAGCTCCCACGAGTGGCATAGCGTGTTCGAACCTTATGTAGATTCAATAACACACGTAGCTTCAATCATCGATAAATCATGGCCAATTAAATATCGCCAACGGTACCTTTCAGACCTTATCATAAAATCTCAACCCAATACCATCTTTATAACAAACTCCGAGGCTGCATATCACGCCCTGCCAAAAGTCGCAAAACACTCTCCAGATACTCATATTTACGACCTCCTCCATACTCATGGGACTCCCCGCGATAACGACGCATATCTACGCATATCAATGCCTTATGATAGGTATATATCTCGACGTATCGTAATTAGTGAGTACCTTAAGAGTTACTACTACAATAAGTACCCCGTGGACCCTAAGAAAATTGATGTAATCTATAACAGCCTAGACTCCGATACGCTCGCTTTTATGGCGACCAAGCTAAGGGAGGAGCCCCTCTTCACTGCTATCCCAAAAGAGCAAAGAGTTATAACCTTTATTGGCCGGTTGGAGTTCGATAAGTCACCCCAACGACTCGTTACCATTGCACGTAAACTTAAGGAACTTTCGCTTAATGGACATATTGTCGTCATTGGAGACGGTACCCTTAGGGGTGGAATGGAACACCAAGCAGAGGCCGAGGGAACACTCGGTTCGTACATCTCGTTCTACGGCCTATCAAACGACCCTCTAAAACAAATGGCTCAATCGGACTTCACAATTCTCGTATCTAATGCGGAAGGTATACCAATGAGCGTACTTGAATCAATGAGTGTAGGAGTACCAGCTATATCATCTTCTGTTGGTGGTGTTCCGGAAATCATAACACACTATAAAGATGGTCTACTCGTCGATATATCAGAAGATGATGAAGACATGAAGATAGAGGCGTTCGTTAGCGAGATTAATTCTGCGCTTGAGCTGTCCAACACTCAATATATATCCATGACAAAGGCGGCACGTCAAACGATAGATAACAGATTCTCGTCTATGAATAAATACTATCAATCCCTCTTCCTATACGGAACTACCACCTCCGAAGACAAAGCCGCTAGAGAGTAGTATACTAGAGAAGATGACACAACTTTCTATTGGTATTACTGCCCACGCCGAGGGGATTACGCTTCATAAAACACTTCTGAGTGTCAAAGCTGCCTCTCAAAAACTCATAGATAATGACGTGTCATTTGAGATTCTCTTGCAACTCGATAACCCAGATAGAGAAACCTTTGAGTATTCAACCAGGATAATAAATCACTTCCCTAGCCTCCCTATAACAATCTCGTCTAGCTCCTTCGGGAACCCTAGCGAATCTCGAAACGATATAGTCTCACGCGCAAAGGGGCACTACATCACCTTCGTCGATGGAGATGATTTAATATCTCGCAACTGGCTCATAGACTCTATCGCCTTCCTGCAGCAAGCTGAGTTAGATGCGCCCGAAGCGACTCACGTAGCGCACCCTGAGGTGGTTATGGAGTTCGATAGCACCTCAACCATAATCAAACGTCACGGCGAGATAGACCGTGAAAGCGATACACTCCTTAGCGCCTTCGCTAATAGGTGGAACGTTGTCTTAATGATTCGTAGAAGTTTCTTCGTAGAAAACCCCTATCCTACAGAAAAAGGATACGGGTTTGAAGATTGGTATATCAACTGTCTAACCATTCACGGCGGTCTTCACAATACACTAATCCCCCAGACGTCCCTTTTTGTTCGCAGAAAAAGAGAGAATTCCGTATGGCTCACACATCAGTCAGACTTCGCTGTATTGCCTAAGAATCCGCTCCTATCTTTCTCAAATATTCGAAATACAGACGGTTCAGCAATCAAAGAACCTGTCGCAAACCCTTCTATCACAGCAATAAAACGCCTCCTAAGACGTGCTCGCGTTGCAGGTGTTATCAGCAGACTGCGACACACCGTCTTCACATCAAAGACACTCACACCTCTTCCTGCCTGGCTCCAGGAGGAGAGGGATTTTCTATACAAGATAGATAAGACACTCAACCCCTTCTCTATACCCACACCTTACGATAGCCTCACCGACGATCATTACCGTGCCGCCGTAACCTACAAGAGGCTTATTGATACGCTACCCTACGATTCATACGGCTATATTATATTTGCACCATGGCTTACTAAAGGTGGCGCCGACCTCTTTACACTCAACTACGCAAACACGATAGCAGACATTACACCAGGTCGTAAAATCCTCTTAATCACAACAACAGCAACAGACTCCGCATGGGCATCTCGACTTAATGAAAACGTATCTCTATTAGAGTTTGGTAAAATAACAAATAACCAACCCGAAGCTGTCACTTCACGCCTCTTAGAGCATGTAGTCGAGAACAGCGGGGCATCGCACATCCACGTAATCAACTCTGAGCGTGGCTATAAGTTTATCGGGCAACATAAGAAATATCTAAAAGCGACGAATAAAACAGTCTTGGCGACATCCTTTAGTCAAAGCACAGACGGTACTGGACGAATTTTCGGCTATTCACACACTCATGTACCCCCAATCTATGATATAGCGTCGATAATTACAACCGACAATACCCCAGTACAGGCTATGTGGGTGACCGAGTATGGCTTCAAACCCTCTACTATACTAGTACACAGCCAGCCGGTGAGTCTCCCTAAGCACATCGCAACACCTAACAAAGAACCCTCGAAAGCAAAGCCTATAAATATACTCTGGGCAGCTAGACTTAGTCCTGAAAAACAGCCTCATATCCTTAAAGATATCGCCGAGCAACTTTCCGACAAGCCCGTTCATATCCATATATACGGACAACCCGATGAAGGCTTTGACACAACCTTCCTTTCAAGGCTTCCGGGCAATACAACATATCACGGACCCTTCAATGGTTTCGACTCCCTAGACCCTCACTCCTTCGACATCTATCTCTATACATCTTTATTTGACGGCATGCCAAACTCCATACTGGAAGCTGCTTCTTATGGACTCCCTATAGTTGCATCGTCTGTCGGTGGTATACCCGACCTTATCGAAGATGCAGTGGACGGCCTTCTCGTCTCGGACCTAGAGAATGCGGCAATGTACGTCGATAAAATCAACAGCCTCTTAGATAACCCCGGTAAACTCATCTCATTCGGTAAGCTAGTTCGTGCTAAAATTGAATCGGACTTCTCTGAAACGTCCTACCGTAAACAAATTACAGCTATGCTCAAGAAGGTGAAGTATTTATAATGTCAAAAAGACCTACCGTATCAGTTATTCTTCCCGTATATAACGCCGAAAAGTACCTAAAATATGCACTCGATAGTATCCTCGATCAGTCATTTAAAGATTTTGAGCTCATCCTGTTAAACGACGGTTCGACAGACAAGTCAGTAGAAATAATCAACACATACGCAGCTAGCGATGATCGGATAATCCCAATCCATCAAGAGAACATGGGTCTTGTTGCCACGCTGAATAAGGGTATCGGTATTGCAAAAGGTAAGTACATCGCAAGAATGGACGCTGATGATATAAGTCTCCCTCGTCGATTTGAAACCCAAGTCAGGCTATTAGATAAAAATCCAAACGCTGTTCTATGTGCTACTAACTTCGATATTATTAACGAGTACAATGAGTTTCTGAAACTCGGTGTCGCACCTGGTTTTAATGAAGACATTAAACGTTCGATGCGCCTCTACAATCCAATCGCTCACGGTTCTGTTATGTTCAAGAAGTCCGCATTTATAGATGCTGGCGAATACTCAAGCAAGGTTGGCCCAACAGAGGATTATGACCTATGGATTCGTCTAGCAGAGCTTGGTGAATTCACCTTTTCGGAACGCAGCTTATTCAGGTGGCGCATCAACCCAGAGGGTATCACTCATTCTCGTAATGACGTTATGCGAGACGCAACACGCAAGCTTGTCGATAATTACAGGAAAACACACCCCGTTACGCCATACACGCCTTCTCAGATGCGTACACTTGGTCGGAAGTACATTGATACATTCGGTGGAATTGGTGTCACCATGAAGGAAGTCGTACTCGAGGACACTTATCATATAGGTATAAAGGCACTAAAGGAAGGCTCACCTCTTACAGGTTTACGCCACATACTCTCTGTCACATTCACCGGAAGAACAGGTCTTAAGATTACACTCGAGCGCACCGTTGAGTACTCTCTACAGAAAATACGTACCCTCTTCAATAAGTAGCGCGAAGAGCGCCCTATCAGGACCAATTATGGTCAAGTGCTAGTAACCCGCTCCACCCGCCGATGCCGTCTATGTCGGTGTTCCCTATGGTAAATTCGGCAGCATGATGAATTCCACCAATGAGACCGCTCTCCTTTCCATAAGCTTCGATCGTAAATAGATGCTTACCCATCCCAAGACGCGGTGAAAGTGAAAGTGTCACTTCGCCACTAAGTAGACGTTCCCTAGGAATAGCGAGGCCTACGATATATTCACCTGTGTTCTTAAATAGATTCACAACTATCTTATCCGCTTTCATAGAAGCGTTCCATTTAAGGTTGAGTTTTAAATTAGCACCAGAAGTGAGATTAAATAAATCACCCTCTGCTGTCAACTCAGTGACAAAGTCAGAGTCCTGTTGATCACCATCTAGACTACGTCCCGACTCTTTACTGATCTGTTCTAAGTTCAACTTGCTGTATAGGTCGGCAATCTCACGAGGGTCACCATCCTTTATTAATTTTCCGTCGCTAATGAGGATAGCCCTTGTACAGAAACGGCGCACCTGCTCCATATCATGAGTCACTAATATAACTGTCTGCCCTTCAGCCTTGTAGCGCTCAAATACATCAAGACACTTTCTCTGGAATGCCTCATCCCCTACAGCTAGTACTTCATCAAAAATAAGCACTTCATTCTTTGCCATGATGGCAATAGAAAACGCAAGACGCACCTGCATACCAGAGGAGTAGTTCTTGAGCTTTTGATCCATGAATGGCTCTAGTTCAGCGAAAGAGACAATCTCGTAATACATCTCATCCATCTGGTTGCGATTAAACCCAAGAAGCGCGCCGTTAAGGTAGACATTATCCCTGCCGGAAAGCTCCGGGTTAAAACCAACACCAAGCTCAATAAACGGAGTAAGCCCACCATTAACTTGTATCTCGCCAGCAGTGGGCGTATAGACACCAGCAAGCATCTTCAGTAGCGTACTCTTGCCGCTTCCGTTTCGCCCCACAATACCAAAGAAATCACCCTTATGAACATCGAAACTAACACCATCGAGAACCTTTTGTGTCACCTTGTTATTTTTCTTAACGATGTTCACAAAAGACTGCTTGAATGATGAGTTCTTACTCTGAGGAAGGATGAACTCTTTGCGTATATCACGCACTGAGATAGCGATATCTTTTTTTGTAGAATCTGTCATATTAAATATCCTCCGCAAAATATGGTGAACGTTTCTTGAAGTGCGCGTATCCTATAACTGCCGCAGTTATCACGATCACAAAAGGGATCACCACAGGCCATGAGCTAATCGTAGACCAGATAGTAATACTCGTATCTGTCGCAATAGCCCAGCGCGCATCCTGAATAATCTGCACAATCGGGTTCATAAAGAACCACTTATGGAACTCCGCTGGTACCATAGTGAGCGGGAAGATAATTGCACTGGCATAGAAACCGGCCTGCAAGACAATTTCCCAAATATAGGTAATGTCTCTGAATTTCACATACAATGAGGCCAACAGGAACGACACCCCAAGAGAGAGTACGTACAACTCAAGGACAATTGGCAGAATAAGCAGCCATGTAAAGCTTGGTGTAATACCGTTAAGAAGTGCGAAGATAAACACTACTACAAGGCTTAATCCTAGGTTAATAAGCGCAGAAAGTGAACTCGCCATCACCACAAGATACCGTGGAATACTAATCTTACGAATCAAATCACCACGCGCCACCACAGAGCTTGCACCCTGCATCGTCGCCTCAGTGAAGAAGTTCCAAAGAACAATACCGGTAAGAAGGTAGACAGAGAAGTGCTCAACGTCCTTCCCTAAAGGAATGATGTACGTAAATACAACGTAAAGGATTGCAAATAAAAAAAGTGGTTTCAAGAGGGACCAAAAATATCCCAGTACAGATCCTTGGTAGCGCACCTTGAAGTCAGTGCTTACCATCTCGCGTAGGATTGCGCGGTTTCGTGAATGTAGGTATTTCATACTCATACAATTATACCACTACTAATGAGCAGGGGAACACTGTTATACTAATGATACGTATGTCAGATAAACGCATTGTCCTCATTAGAAATGCGGCGCCACAGGATTTCGGGGGCGGCGAGCGTTTTCCTGTGTTTCTTTCTGAGATTCTTCAAAGCGAGGGGTACAGTCCGATTATTGTTTCGCACAATAAAAAACTCCTTACCTTTGCTCAGGAGCGCAAACAAGAGACAATCACCGGTTGGTGGTGGCGAAAGCAGCAATGGAGCGGTCTTAATAACCTCCTCCTTCCCTTCTACTTTATATGGCAAATCGCCCTCTACACCTACTACATCTGTCTCTTCTCGAAAATAAAACCACTCGCCGTACACATTCAGAGTAAGGATGACTTTATTGCCGCCACTTACGCAGCGCGGACATTTGGTATAAAAACCGTATGGACAGACCATGCAGACCTAAAGCACGTTTGGAAAAATGTCACAGCACCATGGAAGAATACTATCGGGAAGCTTGTCCTTCACGCAGCGCATAGTGCAGATACAGTTACCGTTGTGAGTAAAAGCGAAGAGGCGCTTATTACACAGCACCTCCTCACTGAAAGTCCCGTAAGAAATAAAATTACCGTCATCTACAATGGCGTTGTAGACACAGCAGTATCGTATAACGGCACACCAAAAGAAGACGTCTGCCACTTCCTCGTCGCCAGTAGACTCGTTACAGATAAAGGTATTGGTGAAGTCGTCACTGCATTCTCTAAACTACACGCACAACACCCAGACACAAAGCTCACGCTTATCGGCGACGGGCCAGAGGCTGATAAATTCAAACGGCAAGCCTCTAAACTAGATAGTGTCCACTTCCTCGGCCACCAATCTGATCCGTTATCTTTCATGGCAGAAGCGTCAGTGTTCGTGCACCCTACCTACCACGAAGGTTTTAGTGTTGCGTTAGTAGAGGCAGGGATGATGTCACTTCCTATTATCGCTACGTCTATAGGTGGGAATGTTGAAATTATTAAACATGAAGAAACTGGTCTTCTTGTGTCCGTAAGAGATTCAGAAGCACTCTACAGTGCGATGAATGCGCTCTACTTAGATAAAGAGCTTCGTGAAAAACTAGCAAAAAACGCCCGTACTCAATACGAGCAAAAATACCAGTTCAACGAAATAGTCTCTCAGCAGTTTATCCCATTATACGGAGGTTCCCATGAAAATTAGAGTAGAAGTAAGCTCACTCGCAACCCATAATAAAACAGGTGTTTCTAATTACACCCAGATGCTCACAGAGTCACTTGCTAGTAATAAAGATATAGATGTCTCTGCGCACTATTTCAACTTCCTCAACCGCCAGCCCGACCCATCATTTAATAATGAGGGGGTCCACCTAGAAAAGAATAGCCTCTTCCCGCTAAAGATCTACGCAAAGGCACAAAGCTTTAACGCTGCACCTGCTTTTGACGCTCCCCTAAAAAAGGTAGATCTTACTATCTTCCCTAATTTTGCCACCTGGCCAACGGTAAAGTCCGGTTTCACCGCAACTGTCGTGCACGACCTCACCTACTTCTACTACCCAGAATATACAGAGGAAAAGAATCTCCACCATCTTCGCCGTGTCGTCCCAAGAACTATTCAGCAGGCGGATATTGTCATGACAGTATCAGAACATGTAAAGAGTCAGCTTGTAAAGGAACTCGGTCTAGAGCCTTCACGCTGCATCGTCACTCCAATTCCACCAGATGAAATATATTACACGAAAAATACGACAGATATTATTAAAAAGTACTCTATTCCAACACAAAAGTACCTCTACTTCATTGGCACCATAGAGCCACGAAAAAACGTACCCGCACTTATCAAGGCCTACCTTGCGCTTCCAGATGCTATTCGTAAAGAATATAGCCTTGTCCTGGCTGGCGGCATGGGTTGGAAGACCGAAGAAAGTAAGACTGCCATAGAAGATGCAAAGAGTCAGGGCGAAAACGTCGCCTACCTAGGCTACATAGACAGAGAGGACGCCAATGCACTTCAGCAGCAAGCAAGCCTCTTCGTCACCGCATCATCGTACGAAGGCTTCGGTATGCCAGTTCTTGAAGCAATCGCCTCACACACACCTGTGGTTGCATCTGACATTCCAATCTTTAAGGAGGTTGGCGGTGATATAACCTTATACGCAGACTCTTCAGACCCCGCAGCTTTTGCTAGCGCTATTGAAACAGCACTCACGTCAGAGTCATTTAAAGACAATTTCACAAAGGGTCGCTCAGCGCTTCTTTCTAAAATATCATGGGAAAAGAACGTCGCAAGCATCCTCACCTCTCTGGAAAAATTAGCATAACCCCTATATACTAAAGGGTAATGTCCACGGAGGGATACATCCAACACCAAAAAACAGCTCGCCTTAACTCTCTTGATTTCCTTAGGGGTTTATTCCTCATAATCATTCTTGTAAACCACATTGCCCTCTTCCCTAACCTCTTTATGTTTATCACCGGGAAGAGTCAACTCTGGATGTCTGCAGCCGAAGGCTTTATGGCCGTATCTGGGCTTCTCATTGGCTATATTTATACGCGTAAAATGGCAAAAGAACCAGTAAAAACATCTAAAGGTATCCTTCGCCGTGCCCTAAAAGTCTACATTGCGACCATTCTTCTGGGTATTTTCTGCATGCTCTTTATTTACTTTATCGACCCTGTACCGGTTGAAGATATTAGGTTTATGAGTACCCTAAAAGAAGGCGGTATCATAAGCTTCGCTTGGTCAATTATCAACCTGTCCTTTGCCTTCCATTGGGCTGAATTCTTATCAAACTACGCAATTTTCATCGCCCTTGCACCGCTTGCACTCTGGCTTATCGCAAAACGAAAGGCGTGGATTGTGGCGCTTATATCCACTATCGTCTGGTTAAACGCGTTTAACATCTCTGCAGAAAATACCATCTTCGTTCGCTCAAGTTGGCAAATCATCTTCTTTGTTTCCGTCATTATCGGTGCCTATCTCATACCGATACGAAACTTTATAGATAAGAAGTTCTCAGAAAAACAAAAGACCGTTAGTCTTTACGTATTATGGGGGAGCGCCTTGGCTATATTTATCGTCTCCACCTTCCTTACATGGGGGTATACCTTTATTAACGAAAGTATCATACCGATATCTCACACTTTCCTTGGTACATTCGCAAACTGGTGGTGGCTTACGGGCATCCCAGAAAGTTCCCTTATTGAAAAATCGCACCTTGGTATCATACGCCTCGCCGCGGGAGTTGTTACCTTCTGGGCACTCTTCACCTTTGCAGAAGTGCATCTCAAAAAGTTGAATAAATTCACTAAGAATATTGTTGAATTAACCGGAAAGAACGGCCTCTCTGCGTATGTTGTTCATTCTATTATTGCCCTTATCGTGCTTGCACTCCCCGCTATTCCTGTTGAAAATAACATCGGGAAGGTTGTTATCAATACCATCATTACGGCACTTTGTATTTATCTTCTTTATTTCTTCACCCATAGGGCGCCGCTTATTATAAAAAGTATCAAAGAGACCCGTAATAAACAGAAGTTAGACGCTGATACGTAAAGGTGTAGAATAATAAGTATGATCCTTCTTGAATACGAAGCAAAGCAAATCTTAAAAGATTCTAAAATCCCAGTTCCTACTAGTGGCGTCATTTCCGTATCAGACCAAGCGTCTGCAGCGCCGCTCCCGCTCCCTGTCGTGGTAAAATCTCAAGTACCTACTGGCGGGCGCGGAAAACTTGGAGGTATTAAACTCAGCAGCACACCTGAAGACTTTTCTGCAGCAGCGGCATCTATTAGCACTCTAGAGATCAAGGGCTTCACCCCTGCAACACTCCTCATCGAAGAAGCGCTCTCTATTAACCGCGAGCTCTACCTTTCACTGCGCATAGATCGCGCCTCAGAATCTATCGAGCTCCTTGCCCACCAAGATGGTGGTATAGAAATTGAAGAAAACAGCGCAGATTCTTTCCTTCGGATGCAACTAAGCGCAGAGCCAACCCTGGCTCAGGGCGAAGAGCTTGCAGATTTCTATGACCTTCCCTCTCACAGCTTTGCCTTGCAGGATATCTTAAAAAATCTTTATACATGCTTCGTTAAGAATGACGCCACACTAATTGAAATCAATCCACTCATCCTCACACATCCATCAGAAGAAGCACCTGAAGGCATACTTGTAGCTGGTGACTGTAAGATGACCCTTGATGACGCGGCCGCCTTCCGCCACCCAGAATGGAGCTTTGAAGCCCCTACGATTGAAGCTAACTTCGTCACCCTCAATGAAGATGGCCAGGTCGCCACCATCGCTAACGGTGCTGGCCTTGCTATGGCTACCGTAGATGCCGTATCAGCCAAAGGCCTCACCCCTGCCAACTTCCTTGATATTGGTGGTGGCGCGTCTGCAGAAAGCGTCCTTGAAGCGTTCAAATCAATCATGGAATATAAAGACGTAAAAGCCATTGTTATTAATATCTTCGCAGGTATTACCCGTTGTGATGAAATCGCCAAGGCAGTCATTACCGCAAAGGGGCACATGTCAGACCTTCCGCCACTATTTATCCGCCTTGCCGGGACAAACTTTGAAGAGGCTAAGGCGCTCCTAGACGCAGAGGGGATTCCACTCCTCCCCACACTTGGCGCCTGTCTTGATGCCGCAAAACAGGAGGTTGCTCATGCTTAATGTAAAAAACGTCATCGTACAAGGTATCACTGGTTCACAAGGCGCCTTCCATACTAAAGCTATGCTTTCAGCAGGTACTCATATTGTAGCCGGTACCTCGCCAAACAAAGCGGGGAGTACTATTGAAGGTATTCCTGTCTATTCCTCCATTAAGGAGATTCTTGAAAACCACACCGTTGATGCATCTGTTATTTTCGTTCCTGCGCCGTATGCAAAGGGTGCCATCCTAGAGGCAATTAACGCCCGCATCCCGCTCATCGTCTGTATTACAGAGGGTGTACCCGTCCATGACATGCTTGTCATTCATAATAAGCTCGCGGCGCTCGGATCAGACGCACCGCGCCTGATTGGCCCTAACTCACCGGGGGTGCTCATTCCTGGCGTGCAGCGCCTTGGTATTATTCCGCACAGCATGGGACTCCCTGGCTCTGTAGGAATTGTCAGCCGCAGCGGCACCCTTACTTATGAAGCTATGTCTGGCCTTACAGAACGTGGCATTGGGCAGAAATACGTCATTGGTATTGGTGGCGACCCTATCCGTGGAACAAATTTCATTGACTGCCTTACCCTTTTTGAAAACGACCCAGACGTCACCAGTATCGTGATGATTGGTGAAATCGGCGGTACAGACGAACAGGCTGCTGCAGACTTCATTGTCATAAACGTATCAAAGCCCGTCTACGGCTACATTGCCGGCCATGCCGCCCCAGCGGGCGTCCAACTTGGTCATGCCGGTGCAATCCTAGGAAGTGATAGCGAATCAGCTGGCGCAAAAACTGCGTACCTACAGGAGCGTGGCGTTACTGTGGCAGAGAGTATTACGGAGCTTGTATCACTAGTAAAGTGATATACTGATAAGTAATGAAGACCATCTCAATCCTCATCCCAGCCTACAACGAAGAAGCAGTCCTTGATAAGCTCTTCGTACGCCTCTCAGACCTTGCAAACAAACAAAAAGACTATGATTTTGAATTTCTTTTTGTAAACGACGGCAGCAAAGACAAAACCCTTGAACTCATCAAAGAATACGCTGAAACCGACCTCCGTGTTTCGTACGTGAATCTTTCGCGCAACTTTGGTAAAGAAATTGGCATGATTGCCGGCCTTGATCACGTCCGCGGTGACGCAACCGTTATTATTGATGCTGATCTTCAGGATCCACCCGAGCTCATCCCTGACATGATTAAGCTCTGGGAAGAGGGGTATGATGACGTCTACGCTAAGCGTCGCAGCCGTGAAGGTGAGACCTGGCTCAAGCAAGCCACCTCTAAGCTCTACTACAAATCGCTTCAAAAAGTAACAAACATCCCTATCCAAGAGGACACCGGTGACTTCCGCCTCCTTGATAAGCGCGTCGTAGAGGCGCTCAAACTCTTCCGCGAATCACAACGCAACACCAAGGCTATGTTTAGCTGGGTTGGCTTTAATAAGAAGGAAATCCTTTACGACCGCGACCCACGCGCTGCCGGTGAAACAAAGTGGAACTATATGAAGCTCGTGAATCTTGCAATTGACGGCATCACTACCTTTACCACCGCACCGCTTCGTATCTCAACGGTCGCCGGCGTACTCGTCTCTGCTTTCTCATTCATCTACCTATTCTTCCTCATTATACGCACCGTCTTCTTCGGTACTGACCTTGCGGGCTACCCGTCTATGATGGCGGTCATCCTATTCCTCGGCGGCGTACAACTTCTTTCGCTTGGTATTATTGGTGAATATATCGGGCGCATCTTCAACGAAACAAAGCAGCGTCCATTATATTTTGTAGAGGAGTATCACAGTGGAAAGCCTACTAAAAAAGCACGAAACTAAGCTCCGCTTCCTTATTGTTGGCGGTTCAAATACCGTCTTAGACTTTGCGCTTCTTTTCCTGCTTACAAATCTTGGGCTTAGTAAAATCGTTGCAAATACCATCTCTACTGGTACTGCATTTATCTTTAGTTTTTTCGCTAATAAAAAGTTCACATTCAAAAACACCACAAAGAATCTAAAGCGCCAGCTTATAGCATTTACACTCGTCACCCTCAGTGGGCTCTGGCTCCTCCAGCCGCTTATTATCTGGATAGCAACTAGCTTCCTTGAAAGCCACATCACAAACGAAGACCTTAATCTCTTCATCGCCAAAGTAATCGCTACCGCCGCCTCTATGGTATGGAATTACCTCCTCTATAGCCGGCTCGTATTTATTGAAGAAAAGAAAGGGGAGTAGTCACATGGCACATATTGTTATCGATGCACGCATTATCAGTTCAAGTACAGGCCGTTACGTAGAACGCCTTATTACACACCTCCAGCAGGTGGATACAAAAAACCAATACACCATCCTCGTTCGTGAAAAAGATCGTGACTACTGGAAGCCGTCGGCAAAGAACTTCTCTGTTCGCATTGCCGACTTTGCTAACTATTCTATCCCAGAGCAGATCGGCCTAAAGAAGCTTCTTGATGAAATTAAGCCTGATCTTGTACACTTCTGTATGCCCCAGCAACCACTTGGCTATAAAGGGAAAAAGGTCACCACTTTCCATGACCTCACCCTTCTAAAAACCTATAATTCAGATAAAAACTGGCTCATGTACCATACCAAACAAAAGATTGGTAAGTACGTATTCAAGCAGGTCGCAAAAGATAATGATCATATCATCACCGTCAGTAACTTCACAAAAGATGAGCTACAAAAACTCGTTTCTATCCCAAATAATAAAGTTACTACCATCTACGAAGCTTCTGATGTAGATAGTACAACACCTGAGCGTATGAAATTACCGTTTAAAGAGTTTATTTTATATGTTGGCCAACAATCTGATTATAAGAATATTAAACGCCTTGGCGACGCGCACCAGCTCCTGCGTGAAAAGCATCCAAACCTTGGGCTTGTTCTTGCCGGTAAAAAGAATGCAGCCACAGCCATAAACGAAGAATATTTTACGACGTCAGGATATAAAGACATCTACTTCACCGATTTTGTCTCAGATAGACAATTAAGCTGGCTTTACTCAAGCGCAAAAGCATACGTCTTCCCTTCTCTCATGGAAGGATTCGGACTCCCCGGCCTTGAAGCCATGAGCCACAACCTCCCCGTCGTCAGTAGTAACTTCACCTGTCTCCCAGAGGTATACGGTGATGCCGCTCACTACTTCGACCCGCTAGACACAGAAGATATTGCCCGTGCTGTAGATGAAGTACTCTCAGATATATCACTTCAAGACACCCTCACTAAGAACGGTGAAGCCCGCTTAAAGCACTATTCATGGCTCAAGATGGCTAAAGAAACCCACGCAATCTACAAGAAAGTACTGAAGAATTAAAAAACGCCGCATTTACCGCGGCGCTACAGATCTATAGAGGGGCTATGGTGATGGTTCGGTCTCTCCCTTCACCTTCTGAATACGTCTTTACATCTGAGTATTCAGACGCCACGTGATGAACAATACGCCTATCGGCAGGATTCAGTGACTCTGTACGAGCCACGCCCGTTTCCTGCACCTGCTTCACCCATTCGTGTACTTTACTTGCAAGACGCTCAGCACGCTGCTTCTTATAATCTGCAATATCAAGATTAACGCGCTGGTATGCCGCATCTTTGTTACGAAGTACGGTAGAAAGTATAAACTGAAGACTCCGGAGTGTGTCTGCATTCCTACCAATAAGAAGGCTACTGCTTCCTATAGATGGGACTGAAACCTCTAGTACGTCATCACGCACTGAAACGTTCACATCTACGTTCTCACCAAAGAAGCTCAATATGTCTGCAGTATACTTCTCTACAAACGCTACTGTTGCATCCTTATCCATAACTACCCCTCTTTCTTGTTACGTGGAGTGTCTTTCGCGGTGATACGGGTTACTTTTGTTTCGGTTTTCTTTTTAGATGACGGTACAACTGAAGCTTCGCGAGCCTGTTTTGCTCGTGCCTTTGCTGTAGCCTTTTTATTAGAATCTTTCTTGATCTGCTTATCTGCAAGCTCGTCCATCTCTTCTTTATTGCGCTTAAGAAGGAAGTGCTGTTGAATTGCAGCAAAGACGTTAGAGGTAACATAGTAAAGACCAATTGCACCAGGGAGGCTCATCATAATGAAGAACATCATGAATGGAAGGAATTTAATCATCTTACTTGCCATAACAGCGTTAAGCTCTGCCTGATCTGGCTGCTTTCCTTCACCCGCCTCTGCAAGTACATCACGAAGGCGCTTTGAACTTGACTGAGGTGATGTCTGCTTTGAAATAAGATACTGCGTTAACGCTGCCGCAACCGCAAGAAGCACCAAGAATAGACCACTGAGTACGTTTGGTGAGTTAATAGCAGTCTTTGTAATATCAATGAAGCCAAGGAATAGGTTATTAAAGCTGTCTGGGTTTGCGATGAGTTCACGTACCGGCTCAAGGTTTTTCATGAATCCGTAGGTAAACTTCTCAATCGCATCGCGGTGTGTTGTAAATATCTGAATCACCTGGAAAAGTGCAATAAAGATAGGAAGCTGAATAAGAAGAATCAGAATAGAACGGAACGGCTTTACCCCGTGCTTTCGGTAGAGCTCAAGCATCTGCATACCTTCAAGCTGCTTATTCCCCTTCGCTGCCTTCTTGATCTTCGCAAGCTCAGGTTGAAGCTTACGCATTGCACGCACCTGATGGAGCTGCTTCACAACAAGCGGCCATAGTGCAAAACGGACAATAATAGTAAAGAGGATGACCGCAATACCAAAGTCTGCAAATGGAATATAGCTATAAATAGCTAAAAGTAGGTTAAAAATTGGCTGTACGATAAATAGTTCAAAAATGTTCACTTAGTTCAGTCTCTCCTGGTTTTCTTCATCTAGTATAACAGTTTTAGTACCGTCTGGGTATAAACCCGCCTTTATAAAAAGCTGGTCCAACTGATCAGAAAGTTGCTCGTACGGCATCGCACGTAGTTCACTTGAAGTACAAATAATCACCACGTCGTGCACGCCCTGCATAAGATCCATATTCTGACGCACATATTCATAGATACGGCGCCGGATTCTATTACGGCCTACCGCAGACTTTAAGACCTTTTTACTTACTACAACAGAAAAGCGGCTAAACTTCCTGCGCGCATTAGTAACACTTTTAACTGTGACGTAGTGCGAGCGTTGAGCTTTGCCGTTTACATACACGTAGCGGAGGCTTCCGTGCCCGTGAAAACGAAACTTTCCAGCAATCATTCTATCTAGTATACCTTAAAAATATCCCCGGTGTTGATACCGAGGATATTTTTTATGTGTTAAACCGTCAGGCGTGCGCGGCCTTTAAGGCGGCGTCGCTTCAGCACAGCACGCCCACCCTTTGAAGAAATGCGAGCGCGGAAACCGTGCGTACGAGCGCGGTGACGGGTGTGTGGTTGATGGGTTCGTTTTGGCATATCTTTGTAAGTATATACTATTTACCCCTATAAATCAATCCTATACTAAAATAACAACGTTTGATTTTATTCTGGATATATGGCGTTACAGTATTAGTTATCCCCACACACGACCTACTTATCCACAGTTTTATAGAGGTAAAAACCAATTGTGGATAACTGGTTGTCAATGGCCTAAAATGCAAAATAACCCTTTTATGGTTGTGGAAAAGTATCAATTCGGCGTATAGTAGGTACTAGTACTGAATTACTATCTAACCGCGTGAAGTGAGGGGAAAACATGCAGCAGGATGCACGCTCAATTTGGCATAGCATTACCGGAGAAGTAGAGCTAAAATCTGGAGCTAACTACAATGTCTTCTGGGCAAAGACGTCACTCCTTCAATTTAACGACGAAGAGGCCGTCTTAGAAGTTCCTAATGTATTTATCCGAAGGCAGTTTGAAACAAAGCTCAATGCCACGCTTCGTGAACTTCTTACAAAAAACGGCGTCACCTCCCCAAAACTTACTTTCGTTACCCCTTCCATAAGTAAGAAGCCACGCATCAGCCGCGAAACAACCCAAGACGCAAACCTCGCTATCGCACTCCAGAGTGGCGCAATCACCACAGACGTCACTTCTGGAGCGCAGAGTATTGGATCGATCGCCGCAAGTAGCGCCAGTCCAGCCAGCGCTTACCAAGTACACTCCCCTGCACTTTCACCACTCGCTGCAAGAGGAAATCTTAACCCTCGCTATACTTTTGATAACTTCATCGTTGGCTCAAGTAATGACCTCGCCTACTCCGCTAGTCAAGCCGTAGCAATGAATCCCGGCGTAAAGTATAACCCGCTCTACTTCTATGGTGGCGTTGGTCTTGGTAAGACCCACCTTATGCAAGCTATTGGAAACGAGATCCTAAAGAACTCACCAGATGCAAAGGTTGTCTATATTAGCTCGGAAACGTTTGTGAATGAATTCCTTGATTATATTCGCTTCAAGAAAAAAGGCTTCTCTGATAAGTACCGCAATGTTGACGTGCTCATTGTTGATGACATGCAATTTATTGCAAACAAGGAAAAGACCCAAGAAGAATTCTTCCATACCTTCAACTTCCTTCACCAGAATAATAAGCAGATTATTATCAGTAGCGACAAACCACCAAAGAGTATCCCGACCCTGACCGAGCGTCTTCGTAGCCGCTTCGAAATGGGAATGAGTATTGATATTCAAATGCCAGACTATGAAACCCGCTGCGCAATTATTAGCGCGAAGGCTGGCCTTTCCGGTGTCACTCTTAATCCAGAAACAGTAGAGTTCCTTGCAAGTAATGTGAAGACGAATATCCGTGAGCTTGAAGGCGTTCTTAATCAACTCCTTGCCTATGCGGAACTTCATGGAACCGAACCAGACGTTGCAACAGCAGAGGCACTCCTTGGTGATGTTCGCCGTTCCCGACCACAGCATATTACAAGTAAGCAAATTGTAGATAAAACAGCGAAGCACTTCCAACTTAAGATTGAAGAAATCTGCAGCAGCAAGCGCGATAAGCATATTGTCACCCCGCGCCAGATTGCAATGTACCTCCTTCGCAGCGAACTTCACCTCAGCTTCCCAAAGATTGCCGGTGAACTTGGCCGAAAGGATCACACCACGGCCATTCACTCTGTAGAAAAGATTGAAAAAGCTATGAAACTTGACCATATCCTTCGCCAACAAGTAGAGGCTATAAAGGAGAAGCTCTATGCGTAGCTCTATTTCCCTTGTGTGTAAGTGGATAAAAAATGTGTACAACTTGGGGATACACCAGGTAAAAACCCGTGGACAGCTTTCCCCAGAAGATACAAACCTCAAAGCACACCACACAAAACCTGGGTATATCCACACAGTAATCCCCAAACTTTCACCACTTTTTAACCCACAGTATACACAGCACTTTTTACCCCACCTACCCCTGAATAATCTCCAGTTATACACAGTATCCACAGTACCTACTAATACTAGAACGAAAGAAAAATAAGAAAGGAATTACATAGTATGGAACTCTCTGTAACCCAGGAAAATCTCTCCAAAGCATTATCTGCTGTAGGACGAGTAGCAAGTACAAAGACACAACTCCCAATCCTTGGAAACATTCTTTTAAGGACAGATGGAAATAGACTTCTTGTTGCAGCAACAAACCTAGAAATCGCAACAACGCAATATGTAGGAGCAAAAGTTGCAAAACCAGGTGCAATCACCGTACCAGCACGCCTTATCTCTGAATTCGTCAGTAGCCTTCCAAAAGGTCAGATTGAACTTAAAGGGGTTGGTGAGGCTATCCATATCACTAGTGGAAAATACCGATCAGTTATTAATGGTGTCATTGCCGATGATTTCCCAGAACTCCCTGTTATTGAGGAGAATGAATCAGTAAGTTATGCACTCAATGCGGAAGAATTTAAACAAGCTGTGGCACAGACAGTTATTACTGCAAGTTCAGACTCAACACGCCCCGTTCTTACCGGTGTATACTGGCACTCACACGAAGGTTGGATCTATCTTGCCTCAACAGATGGGTATCGCCTCTCTGAGCGCCGTCTTGTGGAAACAAAGAGTGAAGTTGCTGCTATTATCCCACTCCAAACACTCCAGGAAGTCCTCCGTACTATCCCAGACAGTGCAGAAACTGTGGATGTTCTCTTTGATGAGAATCAGGTTCGCTTTAGGGTGGATGAGGCCGAGGTGATTAGTCGTCTTATTGATGGAAACTTCCCTGATTACCGCCAGCTTATCCCGGCTAAATCAGAAATTACAGCAGTTATGAAGAAGACTGAATTTTCACGCGTAACCAAGGTTGCAGGGCTTTTTGCCCGGGAATCCGGCGGAAGCGTCACCGTGACAGTGGATAGTGAAGCGAAAAGTGTTTCACTCCACTCTATTGCCTCTGAGTTTGGTGAAAACACCTCAGAGCTTGATGCAGAAATTAGTGGTGATGGCCAGGTAACACTGAACTCGCGCTATCTTTCTGAAGCACTAAATGTAGTAGATGCAGATGAAATCAGCTTTAGTTTTAGCGGTAAGCTTTCTCCATGTATTCTTAAATCTACAAAAGATGACACGAACTACTACCATGTCATCATGCCACTAAAGAGCTAGGAATGATCCTAAAAGGTCTTTCAGTTCAAAATATCCGCTCTCATGAAGGGAGAGTGATAGATCTTTCACCAACTGTCACTGTCATCACAGGAAATAACGGTGTAGGAAAAACAACACTTCTTGAGGCGGTGTATGTTTCACTGCAAGGTACTTCCTTTAAGGGTGTTGATAACGATATCCTCCAAAGAGGTGCGCCGTGGTACAGGATTGATGTGAAGCTGGATGACGATGCACTGCGCACAGTAACATTCGACCCCTCGCGCACAAGTGGTAAAAAGCGCTTCACTGTTGATGAGAAGATATCATACAGACTACCGCCGAAGTATAAATACCCAGTCGTTCTTTTTGAACCGGAGGACCTGAGGCTTCTCCATGGCTCCCCTGCTCGTCGTCGTCAGTTTATAGACCATTTCATTGCGCAGATAGACCCAAGTTACAGTACGACCCTTCGCAAGTACGAGAGAGCCTTAAAACAGCGTAATGCGCTTCTTAAGAAAGAGTTTATCTCTGAAGAAGATCTCTTTGCCTGGAATATCTCACTCAGCGAGTACGGCGCAGCAATTATTGAGCAACGCGTCCACGCGGTTGAGATGATAAACAAAGAATTAAATACATACTACCACGAGATCGCTCATACAGAAGATGAGGTGACGGTTCATTATTCGCACACGGTCATAGACCACTCGGCACAGAAGCTCCTTCGCGAACTAGAGAGTCGCTTTGCCTACGACAGAGCCGTAAAACACACAAGTGTCGGCCCACACCGCCATGATATAGTGTTTCAATTTAATGACTCCCCTGCCCTGTCCGTTGCCTCACGTGGGGAGGTGCGCACAATTCTTCTTGCCCTTAAACGTATAGAGGCATCTCTTATTGCACGCACAACCGGCTATCATCCCGTCGTCCTTCTTGATGACGTCTTCTCCGAGCTCGATAAAGACCGCCAGGATCACATCATTGAGTATTTTAAGGATAATCAGGTAATCATAAGTTCAGCAACGACGCTGACGTATGAGGGGTTTTTGCACGTTGAGCTAGAGTAGCTACTTACTAACGCTCTTTGTCTGATTACTTATGTCACGCCAGACGATTTTGTAGTCGTCAGGGTTAACGCCTTTAGATTTTATCCATTCAATCGACGAGGCCTTGTAGCTGTCAAAAAACTTCTTTGAAGGGTCATTATCATTACTGTAAGATAAGTCTATTTTAACAATTACCTCAAGATTACCGTCTGGGTCATAGGCGGGGTGTATGGAGTAGTGATTAGATTTATAGGGAAGCTCCCTCACGAGTGGGTCTTTCTCTACGAATTCAGGCCTATCAGCTTGCATCGATGGCTCTTTGCAGTATTTGTCATTTTCGTACTTACTCTCCACTTCGGATGGGCATTTTGTCACAATACCACTTGGGGCGATAGTGCCGTTTTGATAGAGAACGGATACCTTCCATGAGCGGGCAATCTGCTCAATGTCTAGCATGAAGGTGATATGTCCGTTGGTGATTCTATTATTACGGACAGCATCATCTGGGTTTGTGAAGGAGCCTTCGCGCACAAGGCCCGTGTAGGATACGGATTCGCCCTCGTCTTCAGAGGCACCCCTTAGTACCTGTGCGAATACCTGATTTTCTATAGATTTCTTATCGTCTGAAGAGACGGGGTGTTTATCGAGGTTTGATATGGTGAGAGGTCGATACTCGTCATCTTTAGGTGTTATAAAATAAAGTACAAGAGTTATTACAGCAAGAAGTGAGAAGACACCTACAACTACACCTATGAGTTTTGATTGGTTGAACATATTAGTTAATCCCCTTCTCTTGCATAAACGCTTGCATGTCACTGAGTGCCTTCGCCCCATCAACAGGTGCGGCCATCGCCGGGAGACTTTGTCCGTTCGCAGTTGGTGGGATGAAATTGAAGCCTGTCTCTGCAAGCGTCTTTACACGTAGTACACGTCCAGGGTTTCCGCCGCCTGTCCCGCCACGTATATATCTTCCGTCTGAGTCTTCAAGCGGGCTTCCAACGTTCAGGTCGGTGAATATGATTTCACCATCTTGTATGCCAAGAACAACCATTACGTGCTGGTCTCCTGTCATGTCACCGTGTGAAATAACAGTGAACGGCTGCAAGTTCTCTTCTTTTACTTCCTGCCATTTTGTATTAGACTCACTCGCATTATTGATGAGGGAGTGTGCAATACCAGGTGCTGACCATGAGTTGGATTCACAGGCACCACCGAGGATATAGTGGGAGATGAAGCTCGCCCAAGCATAACATTCTCCGAAGCCTGTACCCCAAGGGTTACATACGTCGCTAATAGTAAGCTGCCCGCCGCCAGCTCCTTGCTCAATGTACCAGTCCATGAGTGCCTTTGCCTGGTCAAATGTAAGACCCCCCTGTCCTACAGAGCATTGCCCACCAGTAGAAGAGTTACCTCCGTAGAGCTCAAGATACTTCTTTGCGCTATCGATCCTATGTGTGAGTACGCCATAATTCGGTATTCTATCCGCCTCAGTAGGGACGTCACCCGATCGCTCGATAAGTGCATGGAAGAGCATCGTTGACCCGTTTCCTACTTGAGACTCCGCCCTTTGATGAGAGAATCTTCCGTTGTAGCTTGCGATTGCTGTATTACCTTCAACTGTCGTCTCTGCATTAAGGAGTGTAAATGCTTCGGTCTGTTCATCCCAGAGGTAGTTAAGCTGAATAAGGAGGCCTTCCTGTTCATTTGCGTCAGTGTAGCTTGTAATTCCGGCTGCCCTGAGAGCCGCTTCTACTGCCGTTCGCCGTTCAAAAGACCATTGAATGAGACCGAATCCAACACCGGTAGATTCAACAATCCAAGGGTTAAACCCGGACTCTTTTTCAATATTACCCATTGATCCAGCTGCTGCTACTGGAGAGAGGCCTCTTGCAACAAAGTAGTTCCATACACGCTCGGGGTTTGACTCGCCAACAAGGGATGTTGGTGCTGGGCCGGATGGTGAACCTGCTCCAGCCGAACATGCGCCACTACCGCCAATGCATGGGTTATGGAAGGCGCGGTCGTCGTTACGGCTTGTAAAGTCGTTAAATTCACCACAATTAATACTAGAGGCCTCACTTGATTGTGCATGAGCAGAGAGCGGCGCAAGGATTGCCTGTATTAGGAATAGCCCGCTAATCCCAAGAATGAGAAAGCGTTTTGTTTTTAATAATTTCAGGCTCATATACTACTCCATTATACAGTGTTTATTAGTAAAGGCTGTATAGTATCTCTTTTGGTATGTCGTTAGTGTCTGTGCTAATGATAATCGCTGGCTTTACTGCAATATTCCATGACATGTCCTTTTGGCGTTTCAGTACAAATCGGTAGATGTCGCTGGTGTTTGAATTAAGTGTTAGCCTACCGTATGCCCAACTATTTGACGCATCTATAGTTAGCGACTGGATAGATATAGTCCCTGCGGTAGGATATGTTTTACTCAGGAGTGAGAGAATACCTTGACGCTCCTCTTGTGCAAGTGTTGCAATATATCTTGAGAGGTATTTTGGAGTGACGGATATTGAGTTAGTATCGCTTGTCGAGAATTTCATACTCCTTCCTTCAACACCCTTTCCAGTAATACTATAGGTGTACTCACCGCTACGAAGTTGTATGTCCTGTGATGTACTAATCTCTTGCACTACTTTACCCTCTAAGGTCCTAATCACGACAGAGTAACCGGTGCCCTTGAGTGTGAAGGTCACATCCTTTCTAGAGAGCAAGAGGAAAGCTATAACTGCAGTGATAACGAGTGCGAGTATAGCTAGAATAATACCAAGCCTCTTCATTAGAAAGGACTCCTGTAATCTGCGAAAGATAAGGATAAGTCAGGGATTTTATACCCAATACTCTTTATGTAGTTCAGGGCCTTCTCTTTATTAGAGGTGGTGATTAAGATGGAGTCATCCTTCACGCTTACCTGTTCTGTCGTAAGTATATCGGACGAGATGTCATTGAGACCTCCAATATAGATAAAAGGCTTATCGGATGAAGGGTCATCGATACTTATATATGCATGTCCGGATTTTTTAATATCAGCCGTAAACTTCACAATAGTTGAACTCTTCCCTAGCCTTAGAGAGCCTTTGATTGCTGAGGTGTCTACGGTTGTTTCGTTTGGGAGGATGGTGATACTTGGATACTTCTTATCCAAGAAGGTATCACCATACTTAAAGAGTGCAGACTCCGTGTCTCGGAGGGTGTTTCGTATGTGGGGGTGCTGAGAGAGGAGTGCCTGGGTGTAGCTAGGTATACCATAAAGTACGGTAGAAAAGACTTTGGAGGGCTCTAGTACGATACCGCTTGAATCAGTTGGGTCATATTGAACAGAAAGACCAAGGTCAGTCTTAGGGATTCCGTCGTTGGTCTCGGCAGTATCTTCACTAGTTACTGGAGGTGTGCCGCTCCTCCCTTCTTGCTGCCCTATAACTGCAATAGTCCCAATGCAAACAATGAGAACTACGACGCAGGTTACTATGAGCGTCTTCGCCTTCCTGCTCATACTAGTCATGATACACAAGCCCCTCTTTATTTACGGACGGCAAGATATTGTAACGCTTCAGCCATTCAAAGCTCGCAACGTCTCCGATTCTTGCGCCGTCCTCCCATACATCAAAGTGGAGGTGGTCGCCGGTGGATCTACCTGTTGAGCCAACCTCGCCGAGCTGCTTTCCAGGTGAAACGGTATCACCCACCTTAACACGTACGGTTCCTGGGAGCATATGGAGGTACCTTGTGAGGATGCCATTTCCGTGATCAATCGTGACGACGTTCCCCATGTCACCATTACAGCCATCACCTCTTGCTGTACATACATCATCGGCCCGCTTCACCGTACCTGCTGCTACGGCAAAGATTGGCGTGCCCTGAGGTGCTGCAAGGTCTACGCCCTGGTGACCGGCATAAGTTGTTGCATTTTGGACAGACCCGTCTGGTAGGGGGAAGGCTTTATCACCAACAAGCTGTCCTGCGCCGCTGTCTTGTGATTGGTTGCCAGATCCCGACTCATCATCTTCACCGTTTATAGACTGAACAATTTGATAGTCAAGGAGGAATGGTGTCATGGCGCTCAGAGATGTACCGCTATTGAGGCTCTTTACTACGTTAGTGACAACGTCAGGATCCTCATCTTCACCCACCTCTTCCTTAATGACAGTTTCATCAGAATCTGTAGTACTTCTTCCGCCGTCTTCTTCCGCCATACAGCCAGCGGCTGAGAATAGGTAGCTTCCATCCTCAGGGTTGCTACAGGTCTCTATAAACTCTCTAAGGGGGGTGTCTTCTTTGATAACCTTGCTACTGAAGAGTTCATCGATTGTGGCAGATTCTGAAGCGCTTATATCACCACCATCAATCCAGCCCTCTGCGATCATATGGTCAATAGCAGTACTTGTACCCATGCTTGCCTGAGTACTTGTAAGTCCAACGCCAGGGAGTCCAGACGCGGTAATACATGGCGCATCTGCATACTCCCCTACGCTTAGTCCAAAATCCTCGGCGTAATCACAGTAAGCTTCGCTATAGTTTGAAGCGCTCGCACTCTGAGATATTCCACTAAGAGGAAGTCTCAATAATGATGAGAAGAGAGAGCTTGTGCTGGAGAGACCGCCATTTGCTATGACAGCTGTTTGAGTGTTGTAGACAATAGAGCCAAGGAATGTGTGCCTGCTCGATATATCGAACGGACTGAGTGATGCGATATCCATTTCTTTTTGAAACTGCTCGTTCTCAAGCTTCATGTCATTAAAGGCAATGGCCTGGGATTTACTAAGTACAGGTAAATGACGAGAGAGTCCGCCGATAGAGAAGAACGCCATAGCACTCACGCCAATAACGTCACCCAACTCCTCGCCTTCGGCCTTAGGTATCACATCATTCTTAGCAAGATCCATAATTATATCTTCAGCGAAAGCACCAATGATCGCCTTTGTCGCCTCCTCAACGGCGATAGAGAGAACGATACTCCCACCAATCTTTATAAGTGCTGTAATAGGATTTGACGACATTACAAATGTAATGGCTGCATCTGTTACCATCGCGGTGTACATTGCCGCAGGGCTCATAATTGCGTTACAGGCTTCTTCTGTTTCCTTCTCGGCACTCTTAAAGGCGAGTATCTTTGGATCTGTAAGTATCGAGTAGCCAGGGGTAATAGACTCCGCTACTGGGGCCTTGGCCTTATTCACCCCAAGTGCAGAGAGGAGGATCTGAGAGTCAAGGGGGGATTTCCCGTTTTTCTTACTGGTGAGTATTGAGCCAGCCGCATCTGCATCTTCGGCAGTAAACCCACTTCCTATGGCTGATTGCTTTGCCTTGGAAGCGGGGCTTCCGATTGTCTCCATGAAATATGGCATTACTTGCATGAGCTGCACAGCAGCAACGCCGGATGCAATATACCCAGGAGCGCGCACGCCAATACAGCCTGCAACGGCAGTGAGGTACCCCGCCCCACCTTTGCTGGCTTTGCCAATGTGTTTGCCAACCTTGTCTTTAATGTTATTGGATATTTTATCAGCAGTCTCCATGCCAGGTATTTTATCCTGGACTTTTTTCATACTCTCGCTTAGGCGCTCTCTGGCTGTTTTCTTGCCACCATTTTTACCGTCCGCAACGCCGCCGCTTCTGCCAATATTAAACTTCTTGTAAAGCTGTTTATTTATATGCTTCCCAGTCCATGCCTTAGCTCTTAGGTTGAATGCACCGCCTGTTCCAAGAACGCGATTAGCAAGCTTGCGATTCTCTTTAGCTGCTAGAAAGCCCGGTAGGTCTCTTGCTGCAACGCGCCTAAAAGAGCCGTCTTTCTCTGTAAACTTATAATGAGTCGGGTTTTTATCGGGATACCCTTTTTTTACACCATCGAAGGTTTTGTCTTTACCCCACTCTGCAACAATACCCTTCTTATTTAAGGCGTGGAGTGCGTTGTTTGAGATTCTACCCATACGACACTTTATAGACTTAGAGCTGTTAGCACAGAACACATCATTGTCTGTATTGGTCATGTTCCCGAAGACCTTCATAAAACGGCGCTCCATAGCTGTAGAAGACGAGTCGTTATGAGATGATATATTCTCCATCAAGTTGAATAGCATACTTGCTGGCGCAAGGGTTACGAACAGGAGTATAAGTAGAAGGCCACCAAGAGAAGCGCCCCCGGCAATAACACCTTTGTTCCTGATGAACTTAACGGCTGTTTTAATTGCCTGTCTTGATTTGGGTGCAGCAGAGTTAGCGCCTGTATTATTCGACCAATCAGCTGGCTTATCAAAATCATCTGTGATGTCATTAAAAGTGGCATCTTCCTCTGCCTTTGCAATTTGAGCAAAACGGTCGTCATAATGCTGCTGACCTTTATTCAGCGCTTCATCTTGGTCTGCATCGGGTGACAGTAGTGAATTTGCCATAACTACCCCTTAGTATACGCTACGCTTCATTCTTTGTGCTAGGGTTTGTTGTAATAAGCTGGTGCTCTGTGGCGCTAGCTTGAATCTGAATATGTACGTGGCTCTGACCTGCAAAGAAGAGTCCCTGTCCAATTGGGAAGTTTGCAAGACGTTTCTTTTCTTCTTCTGTGAGTTTAAAGACGTCAGAAAGCACATCAACCGCACTTGAAGATTGCTTAAGAAGGAGTTGAATAGAGCTATTGGCAACAATTGCACGCCCCATTTTGCTACTAATAAAGTCCTCCACGTCTTGAGTGATAGTTGTAAGTCCAAGGTGATACTTACGAGCACGCTTTGCAAGACTAAAGAGGAAGTTTGCTGAATCTTCATACTTCATAAGCTGCCACGCCTCATCCACAATCAGCATACGCTGACGCTGATCAGTACGAGTAATATTCCAGATGTGGCTCAAAACTATGTACATTGCAACTGGACGCAGTTCATCTTCAAGGTCACGGATATTAAAGACAACCATTGGGTTATTAATATCAATATTTGACTGCTGACTAAAGATACCGGCAAAGGTACCAGTTGTGTACTTACGAAGACGCTGCGCAAGCGCAGGTCCGCTTCCGCCCATGTGAAGGAGTGTGTCGTAAAGATCGGCAATAACTGGTGGCGGTGAGTTATGCGTTAACGGATCGCTTGTGATACCAACGCGTGCATAGGTATCAATCAATGCCTGATCAAGATCTGCCTCTTCGGCAGGGTTGAGACCCGACATAACCGCCCCGCCTGCCGCTGACTGAGAACCACCAAGCATAAGGCGGAAAAGCCCATGAAGTGTTACAAGGTTCGCACGCAGTGCGTCATCTGCCTCATCGCTATCAATAACCCTAGGAAGATCAAAAGGATTAATACGTACCTGTGAGTTAAGACTGAGGCGAACATATGCCCCACCAACCGCCTCTGCAAGCTTTTGATACTCATTCTCTGGGTCGATGATAATAATCTCTGTCCCCATCATCATGCTGCGCAGTGCCTCGAGTTTAACGGTAAATGATTTACCTGCACCAGACTTCGCGAAGACAACGGCGTTTGCGTTTTCTAGGCGGTACCTGTCAAAGATAACAAGACCGTTGTTGTGCATGTTGATGCCGTAGAGGATGCCAGCGTTATCGGTGAGGTCTGCGCTTGTGAATGGGAAGCTGGTGCTAATTGCACCTGTGTTCATGTTGCGACGAATCTGTAACTGGTCTGACATCTGCGGAACGGTGCTATTAAGCCCCTGTTCTTGTTGAGACGATGCAACCTTACTAAAGACCATCTGTTGACCAAAGATTGTTTCAATCTTTTGTTGAACAAAATTAAGTTCGTCCATACTGTCCGCCCAAAGCGTCACATAGAGACCAAAGCGGAAGAAACGCTCTGCACCAATCTGAATCTTGTCTCGGAGCTCTTCTGCGTCACTGATAGCAGCTTCAAGCGCTGGGTCACGGACCCTCCCCTTTTCGCTGTTGATTGCATAGCTCGCTTCAAGTTGGGTCACCTTCTTTCGGAGGTTATTAAGAACCACCTGGCTTTCAACTGGGTAGATATACATGCTCACATCAAGCACTTCGTCGATATTAATAATTGAACTCAGCCACCCTGTGTAGATTTCGCGTGGGTAGCCGTATACATAAAGTGTTCGGCCGTATTTCGTACCAAGCCTAAAGTGTGAAGAGTGAATCTCAAGACTACTTGGTGCAATCAGGTCACGAAGGGTTGAGACACCTTTTAAGAATGCCTGCTCTACTTCTTGCTGTTCTCTTGCTCGCTGCTCTGCTGCAATATCGGTCGCTGTGCGCTTTCGTGCCATTACATCCCTCCCTGTGGTGTCTGTTGTGGCGATTGAGCGCCTTGTTGGGCTGGTTCAGCCTTTTTTACAAACGTCGTCGCCATAGTATCGAAGTCGCCAAGCGGCTGACGAAGTGCTGTATCTGGGTTGTAGTAGCTATAATAGAGCTCTCCAAGAGCCTGTGTATCAAGCTGTGCACTCTGGACGCCAATCTGGAAGAGACCTGACTGTACAAGGCTTACACGGTTCGCAATTTCATCTTTTGCCTTTTGGTATGCCACCGAATCAATACGTGTAATAGAATTCTGTGACTTAGGAAAGAGCTTCCCAAAGAAACCCTTTCCTTGGTTAATGAGGTTTTGCATATCACCTTCTGGGAAGAATGGAATAGTGATATAAAATGACTTCTCCATAATATTTGCCTCTTCTGCAAGAACATCAATAAAGTTAATGTAATCATCCATAAGAACACCAAGGAGCATATTGTCCTGAGACCTGCGGGTGTTTACGAGCTTCTCAATGTATGGGCCAATATCTACACGCTGTGAACGAATAAGGATTTGTATAGGGAAGTTAAGGGAGTTAATGAAGTTCTGGTAGCTATATTCAATACCCTCTCTTTCACGTGCGCTCATAAGATCGAAGTTGATAGACTTACAGGCAACGACAGCCCTGAATGACCCGTCGTTCATAATAACCATACTCTCACGCACCTCAGAGAGCTGTAGTGAGTTTTGGGTAGAGTTTGGATTAACCGGCGCAGGTTTACTTGGCTGGTTTGCAGCTCCACCCTGAACGTCAGCTGGTGGCCGGACGCCGTGGTTTTGCGTGAGAGATTGCTCCTGTAGTCCTGGTTGACCTACTGTAGGGAGCTGCGGCATTTGAGGCTGAGGCGCTTGTGCAAACTGCTGAGGCTGCTGGGCTTGCTGTGGGTACTGAGCAGGAGCGCTCTGAGATTCAGGCGCCACAGGAGGCTGAGCTGAAGGCGTAGCCGGCTGACCATATTGATTGTTATTTGGCGGCATTTCCCCGTACGTCCCTACCCTTTAGATTGATACTATCGTAATGAAATAACGACTTCGTCAGAATCTTCCGATTTCTTCTTAAGACGACTTGCTTCACGAGCAATCGTTTGAACTGACAACTCACTATTGTTAGCAAGTTCTATTATATCAGCAGACGGGGGTGTTTCGCTAGTGGTTACTTCTACTGGCGCGGGAGTTTCCTCTTGTTTTGGTGGAAGGCTCCCTTCTGCTATATGGTCCTCAGTATCAAGGGGCTGCATAACAGTCTGCTTGATTGTTGGATACGGGTTAAATACAGGCTGAATAAACACCTCTGGCTGCGGTGGTTGCGCTACAGACTGTGGGGTTTGAGGCTGTGTAATAACCGGATCTTGTACGGGTTGAGGCTGCGGTTGGGGCTGAATAGGCTGTGTATAGGCCGCAACTACCGCTTCCTGGGCTTGCATGACCGGTTGCTGTACTGGGGGCTGAATTTGAGCAGGAGGCGCGGCCACAGGCTCTGGAGCTATAGACGCCTGCATCATTCGCTCCCTCGCCTCTTGGCGCATACGGTCGGTACTTTCCTGCATCATCTGCCCAAACTTATTCGCAACAGATGTGTTTGTGTCAAGAATATCCTCGGCACCCTGTGCTTCAAGAATAACATCAGTGTTCATTGCGATATTCTGCCCAGCCTGCACGCCACGAATTGACCACCCTTGGGTGTCAACAAGGTTTGCTAGGTAGTTAAGACGCTGTACGGCTTCACCACCAGAGATATCCTTAGTGCGCTTTACTTCAACTACCTTTGGAGCCGTAATCTCAATAGTTGACTCAATACCTTCTGGATCCCACATGCGCTTACGTGGCTTTAGGAAGAATGAAATGATAGCCGCGAGATAGATCTCCATTGGCTGATCCTTACGGAGCGGCAACGCAAGTGCTCCAAAAAGCAGGATGATAGGGACTGGAATGATCGCGAGGCCAAAGAATATCTGCGCAAGCCCCCATGCCATTGCAATCGCCATCGCAACAATTATCAGGTAGATGAACTGGCGAAAACTAAACGGACCGATAAGTTTATCGTCTGCTTCTACGTCTTGGGGTACTTTGTAGGATGCCATGGGTTATATGTTGCCTTCTATACCTTGCATTCTTGTGAGAATTTCAGCTGCAGGTTTCTTTGTGGACGGGTTGGCGATATATGTGTTGATATCATTCTTGAGCATTTGAAGATTCTTGATTGCGGCTGGGTCACCAGAACCTTTAACTCTATTAATAGAAGCCACCATCTTATCAAGTTCGTCTGCGGACGTATTTGCTAGTGCCTCTGCGGAAATCTTACCATTCCCCATTCTACTATCCATACTCTTCTCGAAGGTTCCATTAAATTGACCCTTATTAAGAGCTGACATATCACCCGCACCTATAGAGGTCGGCTTTCTAGGTGCAAGATCTGTTGCTGCTTGTTGCTGAATAGTTTCACTGACAGCTTTGTCTTTCTCGCTTGCTCCAGGTGCTGCACCTGCAAGACCTCCAAGTTCATTTATAGCAGAGTGAATTTCATTATCTGAGCCAGACTTCATAATCATCCCGGCGGCAGCAGCTCTACGCTCGGGACTCTGAGAGGTATCTTTTAGGATTGACATCAATCCCGGTGCGCCAGTTGTTGGGTGATTTGCTACTCCTAGTGTGCTCATTGTAGCCTTTTCTGCTGCAATTGCCTTTGATTGCGCCTCAGAAACAACTGCGATTGCAGATGCCGACGCTCGCGTTGCTCCGTATTCGTGTCCCCTGCCCGCAGTTTGTTGCATTCGTTCACTTGTTGATAAGTCCGAAGCAAAACCTTCTTGGTTGGTAGCTTCAACCATATTTTTTCTCATCGCATCAAGACGGGCACTATTTTGACTTCTTCTGTAGAGGCGGCCAAATGGGTTGCGTGCATTATTTTTACTACCAAGTGTTTCATGCATAGCAAGGTTGGCTTTTCGGTTGCGCGTATTACGAGCCCTATCTATAAGACCCTTACTTCGGTTATTAACCATCCCTGCGACGGTCCCCATGATACCAGAGCTGAATTTAATGATAAGCGGTGTAAGCGCAAGGGGTATTGCCATTACGGCCAAGCCAAGTATAGGGAGGAGTCCTACTGCAGCGTCACCTGATGCACCACCTGCAGACCCGATAATCACCATACCTGCAATATACGATCCTCCAAAAAGCACGGAAAAGAGGGGATAGAATATAAGAAGGGTTGTTAGGGATTTGCGCCAAACACCAAAGTATTTTTCGGTGTTTGGGAGTAGGAACGCTACAAAAGCAAGTGGCGACAGTATTATAAGTATAATAATCAAAGCTTGGCGCAGAGCAAGGACGAAGAATGCGACAAGAAGAGATAGCGCTGCCATAAGAAGTGCTACAAGACCGCCCCATAGAAGTACAGGAACAAATGCACCTGCTGTTCCTGCTGCAACAACAGCTTTTGTGGCAATAGTAGCCGTGACTATAGCACCACCCGAGAGAAGCAATGTAAAAACCTGCTCCCATGGATTAATATTGAGTGTTATAGAGCCAAGATTTACACCTTCGCGAAGAAAGTTGTAGATAGTGCTACCAATAATATTAGATACATCAACTGCAATGGCTGTCACCCAGTAAGAAATATTTACAAGAATTGCTGCAATCACAAGGCGTGGAAGCATCTTTTTAACACCATAATTGCTTACACCAGCACCCGATAGTTGAGAGAAAATAATAATCAGAAATGCAACGACAAAAGCGACATTGGCAACATTGCGCATACCTTTCCATGCAATATACATAGTATTTTCATTTGATGCAGTATCTAAGTTGAGGGGCTGCACTTTAAGGAAGTTTGACACCCACCCATACAGAGCATCTGTTGCGGCCGCCATGGTGTTGGCGATTGGACATATAATCCAGCCAGTCCCCTCGATGGCGCAGGAGGTTGCACCGTCGTCACTGCCTGGAGGGGTTGTTCCGTCTACTTGTGACTGCTCTTCTCTATCGCGTTGCTCATTGGTGAGCGAATTCATAAAAGCTGAATAAGCTGGGTAGTAACTATTTACACGTTCCCAGTAAGTACGACAGTCGGTGACCCCTTTCTCATTACCATTGGCGCCACGCGGTTTTTGGTTTTTATTACTTTTTGCCCCGTAATATTCGTGCTTGTCTGGGTATACGTCTATATTGTATCTTGTATTTCCACCTTCGGCGTCCCATTCTGCTTTCGTCAGCTTCGTACCAAGACAACCACCCTTAAGAATGTTTAAGCTACGTAAATAGCGGATATGGTCACCTGGCTTATCCATATCAAGGCCGGTTTTGTCTTTGATAACCTTATTAACCTGGGCCTTAGTGGGTATAGTGCTGTTATATTTGAAGTCGCCAGATCCCTTTTCGCAATTAGCAGCACCAGAGTTACGTTCTGCACCAAGACTACATACGAACTGAATAGGATCTATTCCTAGGCGCTTTAGAGCGCCTTTTACAATAGCTTCATCGTATTCACCGCAGCTCATTTCGTTATCATCTTGAAGGCTTGCGTGTGCTGCGACAATTGTTGGATCCCAGGCAACTACTTTCTGGTGAACGGGCGGGAAGACAACTTGCCCTGCCTTTATTTTGGTCTCGTTTGTTTCTAAAACCTTCCCTGAGCCGGCAACACATTCCTGAAGAATAAAACCGTCGTAGTATGCGGTTGCCTTTGCCGTTGTCGTGAGGTCACCATATTTGAGAGCCATGGCAGGTTGGCTTAGGCTGATCGTTGCAGTGAATGCAAGAGTGAGTGCTAGGAGGCCAGTAGTAATACGCTTATAGCTCAGGCGTCTTTTAATAAAAGAAAGATAAGGCTTTGCAACCCTACCTTTATCTGATTTAGCGTTGTCCACTAGTGATGTGTGATTTTCTTTGCCCATTTCTCTACACTCATTGAAGCACAAGTGTAATAAGGAGTAAATAGGTGGACTTAACTAGCCGTTAACTGACCAGCCTGAGATATACTCAGTACCGTCAACTACAACAGTGGTAACATAGAAGCTCCACGGTGCACCGTTATACTTGGTGTTCAGGCTTGTCTTATTCGCGGTCTCTGCACCATTGTTTGTTTCATATCCTGCGATAAAGAGTTTGCGAGTTCCAGCCTCTGGGCTCTCTTCTAGGAGCTCAACTTGTTCAACAACCATCCCTTGCTGCCATTCTGGTGCTTCAGAGCCACCAATCTCTATCTCAACATGAGCTCTTAACCAGTCGGTGAGTGATATCTCATTAATCTCCCTGTATTGATCAGCGAGTACAGAGAGGTTATCTTGCCATCCAGGTTGAAAGAGAGCATTTGCATAGATATTTTTCTGCTCATCAGCGATCTTTTCTTGTAAAACTCCTCCTCGCTGTGTTTCTCCATCTGCTTCAAGGTATTGCTCCCAGAGAGTTTCTGTACCAGCAAGACCCCAGTTACCTATTCGATCTTCAAATAGCGTCTTTGCATATACTTCAGGCGTCTGGCCTGCCTCTATCTTCAGTGCGTCAATTTGCTGCTCTAATGACAGTTCTTTTTCTGGTTCAGGTACTGTTTCTGGATCAGGGGCTACTTCTGTGGTTGCCTTTGGGTCTGCTTCTGGTGCGTCTTCGGTCTCTGTACTATTGCTTGCGTTGATTCCAATGATTGCGCTTGCTGCAATTACTGCTCCAGCAGCACCTGCGGAAAGACCTATAATAAGACCTTTTCGCTTTTTCTTTTCAGGTGTGGGTTTAACTTCAGAGATTGCTGGTTGCGCCTCAGGAATTACTGATGGGGATGTTGGTACGCCTAAATACCCCATTTCAATAGCTTCTTCCATGCTGGTTTTGTCAAATTCACGGACAGGTTGCTCCCGAAGTTCTTCGGGGACATTTCGCCCTCCAGAGTGAGGAAAGTTTTGTTCGGTTACACTACTACCACCTTGCTCACGTGAGGTTACTGACGAAAGGCTAGGGTTGGTAGGTGTTTCGTTGGGGAGTTCGGACACGTTCGTGTTCCTCTCGCACTTGGCGACGTTAAAGCACTGTCGGCTTGGGCGTAATAACAACCGCGTCAGCGTGCCCTTTGGGTCTTAGTTAAGATTATTAACCCAAAAATGCTGAATTGGTAATTTTATTTTAGCATATAACTATAGAAATTGCAAGTACTAGCCTATTGTATAACTATATTGCGGAAAAGTAGAAAACGTCGTAATATATAAATAATTATGCATATAAAACAAAAAATTATACTTATTGCACTCGGAGTTATCGGACTGGTAGTCGCACCTGTAATAGCTACTACTCCAGTAGGTGCACAGACGACATGTGGAGGTGTGGAGACATCAGTCATTAGCTGTACTGGCGATGATGGTAAGAATGGCCTAGAGAGTAGTGGACTTTGGTCACTCCTACTGATGGGTATTACCATCCTCACTGCTGGCGTTGGTGTCCTTGCGCTTGCAGGTATTGTCTACGGTGCGATTCTCTATACCTCAGCTGGCGGTAACCCAGAACAAGTAAAGAAAGCTATCAATATCTTTACAAACGTTGCCATCGGGGTTATTGCCTTTGCGGGCATGTATGTACTTCTTAACTTTATTATCCCTGGAGGAGTATTTAACTAATGAAAAAGATTTGGGCATATATAACTATTGGGTTGCTTGCGCTATTTGTAGCATCTCCTGCTCTGGCGGTCACTACATCCCCTGCCCCTGTCGCTTCTGCGGCATGTACAGATAGGCTTCTTGGAATTCCAACTTGGTATCGTGGGCTCACGAGTGGGGCTGATTGTAATATTGATATGCCAAGCGGCGGTAGTAGTGAGCTAAGCTCCTTTATCTGGAAGATTGTTCTCAATATTGTTGAAATGGCACTCGTTATTGTGGTGTATATTGCGGTTGCGCTCATTCTATACGGTGGATTCCTCTTTATGACTGGCGGTGGTAACCCTAGTACTATTGAGAAGGCTCGCAAAACGATTCTTAACGCAGTGATTGGTCTTGCTATCTCAATGGCATCTATTGCCATCGTTAACTTAATATTCAGGATTATTTAATAAATATGAAATACTTTTTACTTCAAGTTGCACAAAAGATAGACGCTGGCTCCGTCGGTATTCCAACTACCGGTGGTGAATCTCTTCTGACGAATATACTTAACCTGTTCTACTTTATTACAGGTGTGGTTGCGGTTGTGATGATTATCATTGCCGGCCTTATGTATACAGTCTCTAGCGGAGATGCGAGCCGCATAGCTCGCGCAAAGAACATGATTCTTTACTCTGTTGTTGGACTCATTGTTATTATGTCTGCGTTTGCAATTACTAATTTCGTCATAGGAAGGTTTTAAGGATGAATATGATTAAAAAATATATGATACTGGCTGGTCTTGCTATCTTTGGCGCTGCGGTTGCACTTCCCGCTACTTCTGCTCAGGCTTTTAACCCACTTGAGGGGGCATGTAGTAGCGGAAGTACGAGTGAGGTTTGTCAGAATAGGAATGAGCAGGTTGAGCCTGTGATCGCAACTATTGTAAATACACTCCTCTATATTATTGGTGCGGTTTCTGTACTCGTGATTATCATTGCAGGTATTATGTATTCTATCTCTAGTGGAGATAGTGGCCGCGTGAGCAAGGCAAAGAATATGCTTCTCTATGCAGTGGTTGGTCTTGTCGTCGCGTTCTTTGCATACGCTATTGTGAACTGGGTCTTTAATAAGTTTATGTAAATTTATCTATACGAAGCCCTTAACAGGGGCGTCGTTTTGTGATATAAATAACGTTAGATTCTATAAGAAAGGAAAGTAAATAAATTATGAAAACAGCTATTAAGAGGTATGCAGGTCTTACATCAGCACTTGCACTCGCTGTCCTAACAGTAGTTGCTCCAAGCGGTACTGCATCTGCACAAATTCAGGGCGGTATTAACGATGCAAGGGGTGACGATGTTCCAGCTGAACTATTCGGTGGCGAGGGTTCTATCTTTACGACTGTTGTAAATATCCTTCTATTCATCATCGGTGCACTTAGCGTTGTGATGCTTATCTGGGGTGGTATTCGTTATACAACTTCAGGTGGTTCAAGCTCTGCAGTAACATCTGCAAAGAACACAATCATGTACGCTATCATTGGTCTTGTTGTTGCTTTCCTTGCCTTCGCTATCGTGAACTGGGTTCTTGGCGCAGTTGATCCAAACGCAAGCTAGTCTGTAGCTAGATACTGTGAAATACCCCGCCTTGGTACGGGGTATTTTTATTGGTCGGCCTTCTCTGCTTGCTCTACTCGTCCATAGTTACGCTCTATGGTTTGCGGTACATAGAAGGGTGCTGTGTTGGTATATAAAATAAGCACCCGTTTCCAAGTGCTTATTTTATGAAGGGTGCATCCCCTACTGAATCTGAATGCGCTTTGCCTGCTCTTGCTTGATCTTGCTAAAGCTGACAGTAAGTACGCCGTCCTTAAGGACTGCTTCAACTTCGTCTTCCTTTACAGTCACAGGAAGTGCAAGGGTGCGGTTAAACTCGCCCCAGTAACATTCCTGGATGTGCCAGTTTGTTGCATCTGCATCATCGCCACTGTTTAGAGTGCCGCTGATAGTAAGAATACCGTCGCTGATGCTTACATCAAGGTCTTCTTTGTTCACGCCTGCGGTGCGGGCCTTAACAACAAGCTTTTCCTCAGTTTCGTACACGTCCACAGCAAGCTGACCAAGGAGGTCATCCTGGCTGTCATCCCACTCTTCTTCTGCTACAGGAGCTGAAGGTTGGGTCGTTAGGTCGTCGTCACTTAGGAAAGCTGCTGCAAGCTCGTCTTCCATAAGCAGGTCTTCATTTTGTTTCCGGGCCATGATATCCTCCACTTTTCTCTAGGCTCATTTGACAAATTAGTCCTTCGTATTATAGCCGTGTTCCGTAGTATAATCAACTAAATGGGTGGTATAAACGTAAAAATTACAATGATTCAGAGGCTCCTGCAAATAGTTGCGCCAGACCTCTGTTATTTTTGTGGAAAAATAGGGTATCCGTTTTGCTCTTATTGTAAATATGACATCACTCACGAGTCGGTCTCAGTGTGTTTCTGGTGTGATAAGCCGGATATTCGTGGCGTCTGTTCACGACATATGCAGTATATAGAGGGTGTGAGTATTGGTGCGTGGTACGAAGACGGTGTTAAAGCTGCGCTCGAAGCGCTAAAGTTTAAGAATGACCGCTTCTGTGCCAATGCGCTTGCAGAGCTTATACATATGCGGCTCCCCTATCTACCCGCGGATACAGTAATTGTTCCCGTGCCAACGCTTGCGCGTAATGTGCGGTCCAGAGGGTATGATCAGGCGCTCCTTCTTGCAAAGGCGGTGGGGCGGCTTCAGCAGCTTCCTGTTAGACGTTACATACAAAGAGTCCGTAAGTACACACAACACGACACGCAAAGCCGACAGCAACGAGAGGCCCAAGTCCGCGATACGTTCCGTGTCCACTTCCCTACTGGAGTCTTAGTGCCGCAGACGGTGCTGATTATTGACGATATTATTACGACTGGTGCGACAGTGCAGGAGATTGCGAGGGTACTGAAAGATTCTGGCGTGCAACGGGTGTTTGTAGGGGCTGTTGCCCATCCCCGCTAACCTCTTTATTTTCTTCTCATAATCTGATAAAATACGTCAGTACCACACAGAAACACGGAGAGGTGTCCGAGTGGTTGAAGGAACCGGTCTTGAAAACCGGCAAGGTGTAAAAGCCTTCGAGGGTTCGAATCCCTCCCTCTCCGCCAGTAGCAACAGATTGGAACACCCGGTAAGAGAAATCTTGCCGGGTGTTTTTTCTTTTGCCTCCACGGAGATGATTCCTCCGCTTGTTACGCCGTGTGCGGCCGCGTGTGCGCCGTTCATCTCTGGAATGCCTGGTCGCCCCAGTTTGGCGACAGTGGCCACCGGTGCCGCGAGAGCGCCGTTGAGTGTAATCTTCAGCTCCTCAGAAGACCGACGCCTATTCGTGTGCATGGCATCGCCCTCATCATCGACATCAATGTAGACCTTTTCAAATACCGCATGGTTCAAGAGCCTTCGCACCTCGTCCTGCGCGGTCCGGTAGAGGTCACCTGCTTTTTCCATGAGCTTTAGTACTACGTCGAGACGTTCCCGAACACTCAAGATATCGGTTTCGGCGCTCCGTATAAGGCGCTCGGCGTCTGCGATTTCAGCTGAGACCTGCTCCTGTCGTGGGCGAATATCTGCCGCATCGAGTGCACCCTCGAGATAGGCGTCAATCAGCCGCTGCTTCTTGAGATTCAGGTCACGGAGGCGCTTTTGCTGGATGTCTTTCAGCTTTGCGGACTCAGTGTGCTCGGCGTCGAGGAACTCGGATGACTTTTGTCTAGCGCGCTCAATCTCCGAGGCGCTAAATCGCACGGTGCGCTCCCAAATATCCCGCATCCCCTGCTCGATTCGCTCAACCTGAATGTACGGCAAGGTGCAGTCCGTCTTGCCGGTATGTCGGCCGAGGCAGAAGAAGTAGGTATAGATATCACCGTTCTTGTTTCGGGAGTGCCCGTAGCCAATGCGCCCCTCGCAGCGACCGCACACCAAGAGTCCCTTTAGCTGGTGGCCGTGTTTCCAGCCGCGGTCGCCTGCAAGTCGGCGTCCCGCCAGAATTGACTGCACGTGATGCCAGATGTCATCGTCGACGAGTGGCTCATGCGCGCCGTCGTACAGCACGCCTCGATGCTTTATTTTCCCGATGTAGTACGGGTTGCCAAGCATGCGGTGCACCTGCGAGTTGCTCAGGGGTTGCCCCTCGTAGCGTCGAGTCTTTCGGCTCTTTAGCCCCCGCGCTTCGAGAAGGTCGGTCAGCTGAGAGATGCTAATGTCGCCCTGCGCATAGGTGCGGAAGGCGAAGCGGATATGGTCGGCACGGTCTGGGTCGAGCGCAACTCCCTTGATGTCACGCCCTTCAATTCTGGTGACGGTGTTGAGGTAGCCGATCGGAGCGACCCCATGGGTACCTCCGCGCTGTGCTTTCTGAGCGATACCCTTCTTCGCTTCATGCGAGAGGTTGGACGAGTAGTACTCGGCCATCGATGCCATGATTCCGTGCTGCAGTTTCCCTGCTGGGGTGTCGTCGATATTTTCACTGACGGACACGAGGGTTGCCCCTGCCCTCTGAATCGCCATCAGAATATTCACATCATCGGTGCGGTCGCGAGCCAGGCGGTCGAGCTTATGCACGATGACATAGTCCACCGAACCCTCGGCGATATAGGCAAGCATCCGCTGCAGCTCTGGTCGGTTCGCAGATCGTGCCGATTCACCCGCATCCACAAACTCGGCAACGACTCCACCGCCCAGCTCCTCCACTTTCCGGGTGCAGGCAGTTCGTTGCGCAGGGATTGAATAGCCTTCAGCCTCACCGTTCTTATGCGCTTGCCGCGACGTCGAAACACGCAGGTAAATCACCGCACGTTTTGGTGCGGTAGTGATGTCCTGAACCGGTGGGTTTTTTGTCTGCGTATCCATACAGCATGCATGTTCGCTCTTCTTGCCAAAAACATCCAGTCCTACCAAGAGCTACTTTGGGAGCGGTGCGACATGAGAGCAAGCGCACTAACCGGGGTGACATGAAGAAGCGGTGGCGCTGAAAGCTCCTGTTGCGGAAATTGCATCAGGCACCCCACGACCTCTATTGACGAGGTGGCTGCAGCGCTCCCCGCCTAGCCCGACGCGACCCCTGAAAGCGGGGTCAGTCACGGGCAGTGATTCTCCAAAGGTGGCGGGTTCGCGCCGAAGTTCTCGTGCGCTTGGAGCGAGTGAAGTGTCTCCCGAAACGTCTTGTCAGGGGAAGCAAAACGAGAAGGCGCAAGGCCTTCTCGTTAGAGGGAATCAACAGAGCTTTACTTCAATTTCAGTGTTGCTCGACTGAAGCTGAGATATTGGCCATCCGAGACGGTGATGTACTTATCGCTGGAGAAGTTATCGTTCGAAACGAGTGCGTCGAATGAGCCGCTAGCACTTGACGCTATCTCTACGTAACCGCCGCTTCCGGTTGGACTGAGCTTGTACTCACCCGCTGGAATGTCAACGCCTATTTTGTACTTCCCTGAAGGGAGGGTGTCTCCCGAGGTATCAACTTTTGGCGCATCTTCCCAGGTGTAGGCTCGGCCAGAAAATTGTAAGTACTGACCATCGGCTACTAAAATAATCGTCCTGTTTGTGTAGTTGTCGTTCTCGATCAGCGAATCAAAGTTACCCGTTGAGTCGGATGTAATTTCAAGATAGCCACTACCGACAATTACGTATTCACCAGCTGGCATGTCGGTGCCAATCTTGTAATTACCTCCTGCAAAGCCCTTTTCTGGCTCCGCCTGAGTCTTTGATTCTTGTGTAGTGGTCTGAGGGCTGTTGTTTGACGTGTCCTTCGTATTAGAGTCTGAATCGTCCCCGCCCGACAGGGCACTTATAAAGATGATTAACAAGACGACAACTCCTAGTGTCGTCAGTACTTTGTGACGCTTAAACCAGTTACCTTCTTTGCTACCTGCCTGCTTCTTTGCCATACAGTTCTCCCTATTTAATTGTGTAAATGTGGCTGTTTTTCAAAGAAGCAGCCACGTGAGGTTGTTCACACCAGCAATCGGATATTGCACCGTATTGTTTTGCACGTGACTGCAATTTGATGCAATAAGACCCGCCAGTGCCTGGCGAGCAAATCGATTGTGGATGTGAACATCTCTATTTATAACATTTTGTTATGAAAGCTCATAGGCGAGTCACTAAGGATGCATAGACTCACTGGCTGGAGGGGCGGTAACCTCCCCCTAGAGCACCCTGTCTCTCTTTGCACTACTCATACGGCAGCTACCCGTGTATTAACGTAAAGTTGACGAAAATCTAGCCTTCCCGCATAGTCAAGGGAAGTATGGAACTCAGCACGCGCGAACTCGCTTCGATAATCATCTTTATCTCTATCGTGGCCCTAGCGTTCGTGCTTTCCAAAGACCGCCAGAGTATCTGGAAGTCGTTGGCTAACCTCGTTGAGGCGTTTCTGGCGTGGAAGGTCTGGTCGGTAATTCTCGTCCTTCTCCTGTATTCGGTTGCCATTATTCTCCTCGCCGCCTCGCTTGGATTTTGGACTGTGGAATTACTCAAAGACACGATTATCGTGGTCTTGTTCACAGGGATTCCTCTTCTCGTGGCCTCAATGAGCAAGAAGAGCGGCGGCGAAATCATGAAGTATCTCATCGTGGAAATACTCGGCGTGACGGCCTTCTTGGTCGCCTATATCAACCTTGCCCCGTTCGCACTATGGGGTGAGTTACTCCTGCAAGCTGCAGTGGCTTTCTTGGTAATGTGCGCAGCAGTTGGCCGCCTCGACCCCAAAACAAAGTCCGCTGCGAAGGTTTGCGATTTCCTTCTCGGAATAGCGGGGATTGGCGTCTTCATATACACCACGTGGTTCGTGCTTTCGAATCTAAATGCGTTTAACTGGGCACAAGAAGGTCAAGTGTTCGCGCTTTCTGTCTGGCTACCCTTATTGCTCATTCCTGTCGTATATCCGATTGGATTCATCGCCGCATCCGAAACGGCAATGCTTCGTTTGCGATTCGGTTCAGGCCAGAAGAAGATTGGCCGCAGAGCTAAGTTTGCATTGGTGCTGGGGTTTCACGGCCGCCTACGTTTTGCTTCTCGTTTTCGGGGTGACTGGGGCGCAGAAGTAGCAAAAGAAAAGACGTACCGCGGAGCGCGTCGTGTGATGAAAGAGTATCGAATGGCCGTGCTCCAAGCGGCAAAGGATATCCGGGCTAAGAGGCTTCATGCGAAGAAAATGGTTGGGGCGCAGGGTGTCGATGAAGACGGACACTGGCTTGATAGGCGCGAGTTTCAGGAGACAAAGGATGTCCTCACTTCCCTCTGGTTCTCACAGATGGGATTCGCTCGAAATCACAAAAGCCGTTTTAGTGATGAGCCATTAAGCCTGCTCTTATCTTCGGAGCTTAGGAAGTTGCCCGAGCCTCACGGTGTTGAGGTGCGAACAGCTAACGGCAGGAGAACATGGCTTGCCTACCGAAAGACTATTGGGGGACTTTACCTCGCTATTGGGAGTAGAGCTGACAATCTTAACGAGGAATGGCAATACGCGGGAGTAGATGCTCCAGTTGGATTCCCAGGTCGTAAAGAGCGCGGATGGCGCACTGTTGGTACTGAGAGCGATCAGTCCGATGAGTGGGCAAAGAGTGACCGTGAACTTCCGGACGTTTTGTCACCGGATGACTTGCGATTGAGAGCAGTAGACAGAATTCCTAGCCATTAAAGGAGATTCGCAATTTTCTCCCAAATTGATTTGTTCCAGCCTTCCCTCTCATTGCCCGCCAGATGTATGACACTAGAACCCCCGGTAAGAGAAATCTTGCCGGGGGTTTCTTGTTGCTTGCTCGTGTTCGCTGCACACCACTGTCAGGACAGCCTCTGTGACAGGGGCGAGGGTGGCAGTGCTTGCTGGAATGGTGTCCGCGTTGGACGCGGTTGCTTGACTCCCATTTTCGTCGTGTAGTCCAACTTTTAGTTGAGTAAATAGTGCATGGAATAGGCGCTGCTTAGCACCTTCGGGGTCAGTCTCGTAGAGCCGTGCGGTAGAAACGCACAAATACACCACTGCTCTCTTGAGTGGCGTAGTCGTATCCAAAACCGGTGGGGTAAATGCCTGTGTATCCATACGTCTGCACGTTCGCTCTGTTTGCCTAAAACATCCAGTCCTATACCCTCCATACCCCTTCCCGATACGTCTTGCTCCCACCTCTGGAAACCTTGACCGAATATCGCCCATGGCTCATAGTAAGTCGCAGTATTTACATAAGCAGGATCACTATGTATGAAGGGTACACCTCCACAGACCAACTTCACTGATATCAAATCCAAGAATAGCCTACGGGGTTTCACTGTTGTGGAGCTTGTCATCGTGGTGGTAGTCATTGCTATCCTGGCGGCTGTCGTTGTAGTTGCCTACCGCGGTGTGACAAGTAGTGCGTATGAAGCAGCAGTTAAGGCTGATGCGAAGAATGCCGCTTCCACATTGACTCGTTACGTGCTCAAGAATAAGCAAAACCCTGAAGACTGCGAGATTGCCGGAGTCAAAGTCAGTGAGGGTAATGAACTAGATTGCGCGTTTAACACAGGGCTGTATGGCTACTGTGCAACCGTCAGTCGTGGTGAGGTGAGCTACCGGATCACGGACGAACAGTCGACTCCTGAGGAGGGTAACTGCACGATTCCGCCTTCTATTCCGGACACGCAAATGGCCAAGCTAACAGCTAGTGATGGTGTATTAAGTGATTACTTCGGTTTCTCCGTCGCCCTCTCTGGTGACACCGCCGTGATTGGGGCGTACGGAGATGACGACCGCGGCTCCAATTCAGGCTCTGCCTACATCTTCACCCGCAACGGCAGTACCTGGAGTCAGCAAGCCAAGCTCATCGCTGATGATGGTGCAACAGATGACTTCTTCGGTTTCTCTGTCGCCCTCTCTGGTGACACCGCCGTGATTGGGGCGCCCAACGACGATGACCGCGGCTCCAATTCAGGCTCTGCCTACATCTTCACCCGCAACGGCAGTACCTGGAGTCAGCAAGCCAAGCTCATCGCTGATGATGGTGCAACAGATGACTCGTTCGGAGAGTCTATTGCCCTCTCCGGCGATACTGTCGTGATTGGAATGTACCGAGATGACGACCGCGGCTCCAATTCAGGCTCTGCCTACATCTTCACCCGCAACGGCAGTACCTGGAGTCAGCAAGCCAAGCTCATCGCTGATGATGGTGCAACAAATGACTGGTTCGCAGGGTCTATTGCCCTCTCCGGCGATACTGTCGTGATTGGAGTGCGAGGAGATGACGACCGCGGCTCCAATTCAGGCTCTGCCTATATCTTCACCCGCAACGGCAGTACCTGGAGTCAGCAAGCCAAGGTCACCGCTGATGACGGTGCAGCAAGTGACTTCTTCGGCATCTCCGTCGCCCTCTCCGGTGACACCGCCGTGATTGGGGCGTACGGAGATGATGACCGCGCCGGCAGCTCAGGCTCTGCCTATATCTTCACCCGCAACGGCAGTACCTGGAGTCAGCAAGCTAAGGTCACCGCTGATGACGGTGCAGCAAATGACTTCTTCGGCTACTCTGTCACTCTCTCTGGTGACACCGCTGTGATTGGGGCGTACCAAGATGATGACCGCGGCCTCGAGTCAGGCTCTGCCTATATCTTCACCCGCAACGGCAGTACCTGGAGTCAGCAAGCTAAGCTCACCGCCGATGACGGTGCAGCAAGTGATTACTTCGGAAATCCTGTTGCCCTCTCCGGCAATACTGTCGTGATTGGAATGCGAGGAGATGACGACCTCGGCCTCGAGTCGGGCTCTGCCTACATCTTCCAAGACGTAGATTGACTCCTATTGTCTCTATCTCTCCCTCAGTAGCCCTGCCAGTTGAATAACGTTAGAACCCCCGGTAAGAGAAATCTTGTCGGGGGTTTTATGCGTCTGTATCGCAAAATATTACGAAAGCGAAAGAAACAACTTCTCTAGCTCCTCTGCCTGAATATCACCACTCTTCTCTGGGTTTGCGAGGCATTCTCGTAGTGCAGTGGAGACAATAAGATACCCTGCCCGATCAAGTGCTTTGCCGACTGCAGAGAGTTGCTGTACGGTATCTCGGCACGGTGCACCGTTTTCGACAGCGGCAATAACGGCATCAAGTTGGCCGCGTGCTCGTTTTAGTCGGTTAGCGATTTTTCGCTGAGTATCGGAATTATGTATAGTAACAGATGATAGCGGGTCTTTCATGAGGCTCCTTTTGAATAATAGGCTTGACACTTATTATACCCCTATGAGTATAATAAGTATACCCCCCGGGGTATTATTTACAATCGTTCAATAAAAAAAGGAGTGTGTATGTGTGCACCTGCAATTTGTAATAAATGTCACAAAGCAACATGGGTCGGCTGTGGTCAGCATATTGAGCAAGCGCTCGCTGGTGTTGCTGAAGAAGATCGCTGTACTTGTAGTAAGTAACGAAGGAGGGTTTAAGCATGCTGATTAGGCGTATATACGACAACGACTTATCCCAGACAAGCTATTTTATTGGCTGTCAGGCACTGGGAGAGGCGACTGTCGTTGACCCCCGAAGAGATGTCGCGGAATATATCAAGATAGCTGAAGAGAACGGGATGACTATCCGTGCAGTCACGGAAACTCATATCCATGCAGACTATCTTTCTGGGACACGTGAGTTGGCTGCGAAAACCGGAGCAACAATGTACGTTTCTGACGAAGGTGGTGCCGACTGGACGTATGGCGATGCGTTTGATGACGCTGTTCGCATGAAGGATGGACACAGTATAACACTTGGAAACATTACCATTCAGGCTGTTCATACTCCTGGCCACACCCCTGAGCATCTATCGTTTCTTGTGACAGATGGCGCCCAAGCGGACTCCCCTGGGTTTATGCTTACCGGTGATTTTGTTTTCGTAGGAGATGTAGGACGCCCTGATCTTCTTGACGAGGCGGCCGGTGGTGTTGATACTCGTTTTCAAGGGGCAAAGGATTTATTTGCAAGTCTAAGGGATCGCTTCTTAACACTCCCCGACTACGTGCAGGTGCTGCCTGGACATGGTGCGGGAAGTGCTTGCGGAAAAGCACTTGGTGCCGTCCCGACATCAACAATTGGATATGAGCGGGTATTTTCATGGTGGGCTCCATTTGTTGCCTCCGATGATGAACAGGGGTTTGTTGCAGAACTTCTTGGCGGCCAGCCAGACGCTCACGCCTATTTTGCACGTATGAAAATACACAACAAGAAAGGCCCCAAGGTGTTGGGAGATCAGCCAGAGCTAAAGAAATACACAAGCACACAGCTACAGGCCGCTCTTGATAATGATGAAATTGTATTTATCGATACTCGCCACAGCAGTGAAGTTCACAAGGGTACGGTTGCGGGCTCTATAAATATACCCGGAGTGGCAAAAGCCGCAAGCTACGGGGCATGGGCGTATGACCCAGAGCGTGAACATCGCCCCATTGTTGTACTTGCAAAAGACAGGTTTGAGGCGGAAGCCTTCCGAAACCACTGGGTTCGGGTTGGTATAGATGCCGTCGTAGGATATATCCCGACGCTCGATGGTCTCAAGCTTACCCCACCATCAATCATTTCACCAGAGGAATTGGCCGATCTTGACCACGCCCTTCTCTTAGATGTGAGAAGTAAGGCAGAGTTTACTCAGGGGTGTGTCCCGGGCGCGGTAAACGTGAGTGGCGGAAGGGTTATCTGGGAACTGGATCAGCTCCCAGCTGATGGTACTATCGTGAGCTATTGTCAGAGCGGTGTTCGCAATAGTGTTATGGCAAGTACGTTACGTCGTCACGGCTATGATGTCGTAGAGCTTAAAGGCTCATACCAGGCTTGGGCGGAACTGCCGGGCAATACACCTCATCAAATAACTACATAACAAAGGGAACTATATGACACAAATTATTACTACTATTTTAGGAATTGCGGCACTTGCGGGGGTGGTTACCTTCTTCGCACTGAAGCCATCTCATAGCGGGTCTGTATCGGCGGTGATTAATGAACAAACAGTCATTATCGATGTCCGAACTGCGGCCGAATATGCCAGTGGGCACCTAGACGGTGCACGACTCCTTGATGTAAGTAACGGGCAGCTTAAATCAGCACTCCCTTCCCTAGGCAAAGAAGTACATTATGTAGTATATTGTCGCTCTGGAAACAGGTCAGCACAAGCCGTGAAGCTCATGCAAGAGAACGGATTTACTCATGTTACCAATCTTGGATCGGTTTCAGAAGCTGCTACAGCAACAAAGAAGTCAATTACTACAGAGGGGTAGTTATACGTTTGTAAACCCTGCCCCACCGCCAGGGGTGATTGCTGCAAGAACAAAGTTCACAATCGCAAACGCCAAGAACGCAATAATAAGGCCAATAAGTGCATACATGATAGTGTTTTTTGCAGCTGTAACAGCAGAGCTGCTTCCGCCGGAAATCGCATAGCGAATACCGCCCCAAATCACCATAATGACAGCAAGCGCCCCAACGGCAAAGAGAAGGATATTAGTGACTGAAGTGATGACACCGCCGTCACCGAAAAGCTGTGTTGGTTGCCCGTCGCCCTGTGCGGCTTCTACCCCAGCTTGAATTCCGCCGCTACCAATAGCAAAAGCGAACGGCGCAAGGTAGAAAGCAAGGATTGCTGCTGAGATGAGAGTGGTGAAATAGAAAATCTTTTTCATGGTGGTTACCTATAATACAATTATATGAGCATTATAGCAAATATTTACTAAATACGCTAGCCCACCCCTATGTTTTATGGTACAATCAAACAGTTAGCGGCTCATAAACCGCCGGCAAATGGAGGAGTACCCAAGTGGCTGAAGGGGACGGTTTGCTAAATCGTTAGTCTGGGGAAACCTGGAGCGGGAGTTCGAATCTCCCCTCCTCCGCCAAATAATGAAGACCTACGGGTCTTTTTTATTTTCAGTACAGCACACACTATAAAGTGAACACATGCATGCTATACTGAAAGTAGTTATGGATAATCAAATTCCACCTACCCCAGCACCAAATCCGGTACCGGTTCAGCCGGTTGCTCAACCAGTGCCAGCACCGCAACCCGTACAACCTGTGGCACCCCCGGCTCCTGTAGTACCAGTGGCGCAGCCTACAGCAGCTCCAGCTCAGGAAGTTGCCCCGCCTACGGTAGTTACAACCCAGGAGACGCCCGATCCTGTCGCAGTAATAGCACCGCAACCAACGCCAGTACCTGCGCCAGAGCCAGTTCAAGTAGAGGCACCTGTCGCTGCTGATTTCTCACAGGTACAGCCTCAAGCGGCTGATTCTACGGCGCCAGCCGCAGACGCATCAATCACATGGTCAGCGCAGGAATATATTCATCCAGACAAAACACCAGGGTGGTACTTCCTTTTCGGGTTTGTTGCGCTCGCTCTGATTGCAGTAGATGTTTTCCTTTTAAAGTCATGGACATTCTCTGCCCTTGTAGTGGTGATGACGATAGCAATCATTGTCTACATTCGCCGGCCTGCGCGTACACTTACGTATGCACTCAGCGCATCTCAGGGTCTCTATGTTGGTGAGCAGCTCCACTCTTTTGATGACTTCAAGTCGTTCGGACTTATTACAGCGGACGGAAGTAATTCAATTATGCTCGTACCGCGCAAGCGCTTTGCACCAGGTGTATCCGTCTACTTCCCTACTGAGGCTGGTGAGCAAATTGTTGATATTCTAGGAAGCCGCCTCCCTATGGAAGAGCTGAAACTCGACTTCGTTGATATCGCTGTTCGTAAGCTTCGTCTCTAGACTTTGCGGTTTTTTCGTGCTATACTAACCTCTGTTCATCTTGCAAAAGATGAAAGCACCTTCTAGTTACAGTGATAGTACATATTAGTTTATAATGTGCACTATCATATGCACCCGTAGCTCAGCTGGATAGAGCGTCGGCTTGCGGAGCCGAAGGCCATAGGTTCGAATCCTGTCGGGTGTACCACACTGTAATTATGAATGTAAAAAGACTCGTTTTTAGCGAGTCTTTTTTATTAGGAGTACAACTTTGTTATAGCTGTAAAATCTTTTTGCAACTTCCGCGATTCAAAAATATGCTCTAAATACTTCTCAGAAGACGGTGCAGCTACACTCCGAATTACTCTAAAGAGAATAATAAACTTCGGTGTTTGCGTGAGTTCCTGTACAAAGCCAAGCTTATCTACAAAAGCGCGCACCGCCTCTTTTTGCTCCCTCGTTTTTGACGGATCAATAGAGCCTAAGAGGATACGAAATACCGCAAGCATCACCGCTGCAATAGAAATAGCCATACCCACAAGCACCGCTAAGATCCACCACCATCCACTCAGTGAGATGAGCCAGACACACAGCGCAATTAAGAGAATCGCAACACCAGCCGCAAGAAGCATCGTCGACCACCAAAGTCGCTTACCAAAAACAACGCCAATAGCACGAACCGCAAGTAATGTAGGTTTTACCTTTACTGTCATACCTTCAGTATAACAGGACTCCATAAAGGGGTATACTAGGGATATGCAGGATTCAATTTTTACGAAAATCATCAAAGGTGAAATTCCTTCACATAAAATCTATGAAGATGAGCACACCATTGCCTTCCTTGATATCTTCCCGGCTGCAGAGGGGCATGCGCTTGTTATTCCAAAGATACAGGTTGAGTTCATCTGGGATCTCCCAGAGACAGATTACGCCAACCTTATGGTATCTGTCCAAAAGGTCGGTCAGCGTCTCCGTGAAATAACGGGTAAGAAGTACGTTGGCACGATGGTGATTGGCACCGACGTTCCGCACGCACACGTGCACGTTGTACCTTTTGAAACGGCACAGGAAATTAAAGCTGTTGCCTCTATGACTGGACGTGATGAAAAAGAACCAGATCACGCAGCGCTCAGTGCGCTAGCAGAAAAGCTGCGGTTCTAATGGCAGTCACAGTCTTAGCTGTTGGTAAGAAGCACGAGGACTGGGTAGAAGCAGGCATCCGCCGCTACGAGGAGCGCCTCAGGCAGCCATATGACAGCAAGTGGGAGCTGATTCCACATTCAAGCTTCGAGGCCGACAGGGCGCGTCAGGAGGAGTCTGAGCGTATATTGCAGCGCCTTCCAGACGGGGCGTTCGTCGTGTTGCTTGATGAGCGCGGTGAGAACATCACATCTCCTGCTCTTTCATCCCTATTAAGCGGTGAGTTTTCGTTTGGCCGCAGGGTAGTGATTATTATTGGCGGTGCGTACGGGGTGGACGCATCAGTACATAAAAGAGCGGACTTTATCTGGTCTCTCTCTAAGCTTGTGCTGCCACATCAGCTGGTTCGCTTAGTGCTTGCAGAACAGCTCTACAGGGCACAACAGATCGAGCGCGGCTCGTCATACCACCATCAATAGATACTTGACAAATAATCAAGCTTATGCTAATATAAAGAACGTACACATAGTTCAAAAACAAACATAAGACGAAATCAAGAGTACCTTTCACAATGAATCAAATGACAAGTTATTTTGCCGCTTTTATGGGAAGCGCTGCCCTGATTGGAGTTTTATTCCATGACATGCACCTCGACCGTGCAGCCTCGATGGCACTCGGAGCACCTATCGTTGTTACCGCCGGCGCCGCTGCAGCCGAAGTAGCCTTAAAGAAGGCACATCCCCATGTTCACGTTGATCATGTGGAGGCCCCAAAGCGTCATTCAATCCGTACAAATCCTAATAGCCAGCCTGGTCGTGATGACCATAAGAAGCCTATTGGAAGGCGCGCGCACCTACATTTCGGTGCTGACAACGGCGTTATTTGGCCATCAGTTTAATCAAGAAGTGTTAATTCACCCTGCAGGCGCTCTACGAGCGTCTGTCTTTCTTCTAGGGCGTTACGGGTTTCATCAACAAGGGCTACTGGTGCCTTTGCAATGTAATTTTCGTTAGAAAGACGCGCCTCAAGGTTCTGAATTTCCTTATGCGTTGTTGCAATACGTACCTCTAGGTTTTGCCTATGTTCTTCAAGTACCTTCGCCGGTACGTCGAGCCATGCACTATGGTTAGCAAGCGCAAGTTGGAGCCCCTGTGGCTGGTCTGTTTGACGCACCTCAGCAAGGTTTGCAAGGCGGCGAATAAGCTCACCCGATTCCTCTAGAAGAGTATCCTGGGTGTAAAGAAGTGTATAGCGGTCATTGCCTGGAAGTGAGCTCGCAACGAAGCGGGCTTCAGTAACAATCTTCTGTACCTGCTTGAACTGAGCGGCAGCAATATCGCTATGCTCTACTACTTCTGGCCATGATTCAGAGATGAGAAGGTTTGAACGCCACGGAAGTGTCTGCCAGATGGTTTCTGTTACGAATGGAGCGAATGGGTGTGCGAGTTTTAGCGCAGCCTCAAGTACCCAAACAAGCATGTCGGGATTACGCTCTTCCTTTGAAGCCTCAACGTACCAATCAGCAACACTATCCCAGAGTGCGTGATAGAGTGCGTCGCTTGCTTCGGCAAAGCGGTAATCTTCAAGCGTGCGTTCGATTGTCTCTTTTGCCTTTGTCAGTTCGCGGACAATCCAGTGATCGGCGATTGAAACGGGTGTTGGTGCTTCTGGCTTGTAATCTTCCCCCAAGGTGCTGAGGATAAATCGTGAGATATTCCAGAGCTTATTACAGAAGTTGCGGCCCGCTACTACCCTATCTACAGAGAAGGCTTGGTTTTGACCCGGGCTACGGCTAGTGATAATGCCAAGGCGAAGTGCGTCTGAGCCATACTCAGCCACGAGCTCCATCGGGTTGATAACATTCCCCTTACTCTTGCTCATCTTCTGGCTGTTTTCGTCCAGTACCATGCCGTGGAGGTAGACGTCTTTAAACGGCACCGTTCCAGTGTTATAGAGACTAAGCATGATCATGCGCGCAATCCAGCGGTCGAGGAGGTCGGTACCGGTTTCCATGATGTCTGTCGGGAAGAAGCGGGAGAGATCGCCATCAGTCAGTGCGTCGGTTGTGATGAATGGCCACTGGCCACTACTAAACCAGGTATCAAAGGTGTCTTCTTCGCGTACGTATGTCTTTCCATCTACGGTGAGTGTCTTCTCGTCAACCCTGTCGCTGAAGATCCAGTCGCTCTCATCGTCGATGTTTTGGAATGCAGGAATAGGAATGCCCCAAGGAATCTGACGTGAAAGGTTCCAATCATGGATATTGCGAAGGTACTGAATAAGAAGTTTCTTTTTGCCAGCTGGGTGGAAGGTGATATCTCCGCGTTCGAGTGCTTCAATAGCCTTCTCTGCAAGCGGTTTCATACTGAGAAACCATTGGTCCTTGATGAGCGGCTGAATAGGGAGGCCACTCTTGTAGTCATAGCCTACAGAGTGTTCGATTTCCTCTTCCTTACGGATGCTTTCCTCTGCGCGAAGGGCTGCAAGGGTGCGCTTGCGTGCGTCATTTACATCAAGTCCAACAAACTGCTGCGGTACGTTTATCATCTTGCCATCGAAGTCGATGACTTGTGGGCGCGGCAGGTTGTGGCGCTTCCCTATTTCAAAGTCATTTGGATCGTGAGCTGGTGTAATTTTTACAGCACCTGTACCGTAGTCTTTGTCTACGTACTCATCGGCAATGACAGGAATCTCTTTTCCTGTAAGTGGTAGGACAACATGCGAGCCAATGTAGTCTTTGTAGCGTGGATCTTCTGGGTGAACGGCAACAGCCACGTCTCCAAATATAGTCTCTGGGCGCGTCGTAGCAACAATAATTTCGCCAATCTTATCAATAAGTGGGTAAGCAATGTGCCAGAGTGTCCCCTTCTCCATCTTGTAGTCAACTTCAATGTCTGCGTAACTTGTCTGGTACTTTGTGCTGTAGTTAACAATGCGCTCACCTCTGTAGATGAGCCCTTCAAGCCATAGCTTTTTAAAGGTCCCGTAAACAGTATCAATCACCTTCTTATCAAGTGTAAAGACAAGGTTGTCCCATGATGCGCTAATTCCGAGCGCACGAACCTGCAACTCCATATTGCCACGTTGCCCATCTACAAAATCCCATACCTGGCTGTACAGTTGTTCACGTGAAAAGTCGAACCGACTCTGCCCTTTTTTCTGCAACTCTTTTTCATAGACGACCCATGTTTCAAAGCCAGCGTGGTCTGCGCCAGGAATGTAGATAGTGTCATGACCAGTCATTCTTTTGTAGCGAACAAGAATATCTTTTAGGTTGAGGTCTAGGGCATGTCCAAGGTGGAGATTTCCATTGGCATTTGGTGGTGGCATGACGGTGCTAAAAGTTGGACCCGTGCCGCTTGGATTAAAGGCGCCACTTGTTTCCCAAAGGGCGTATACGTTTGGTTCGTATTGGTTTGGTTCGTATGTTTTCGATAGTTTCACGTGAAATGTCCTATTTTGTGCCTCAAAAATGTTCGTACTCAAAGCGATATTTGTATATATAACTACTGTTAGTATAGCATAATTCCTCCCTGTTGCACGAGCGCAAGGATAGGTGTGAATGGTATACTAAAGACATGATTGTAGTTAAAGAGAGCCGGGACACTAATGAGTGGGACGATTTCATCCTTGAGAATGATGGTCATCCCCTACAGCTGTCTGGCTGGGGTGATTTAAAGTCAAAGCATGGGTGGATTGCTGATAGACTTTTTATTACCGACAATGACGAAGTGATTGGCGCGATTCAAGTATTAACAAAGAAGCTCCCACTCCCCTTCCGTGCATTCTCTTACGCGCCTCGAAATACAGTGTTTCACGTGAAACATGCTGAAGGCCTTGAGGCTGTAGCGATGTATATAAAGCACAAATATAAGGGCACTACCCTATCTATCGAACCTGACGCAGAAGAATTCGATAAACCTGAAAAATGGACTAAAGCGACAAACAAAGTATTACCTGCCGAGACAATAGTGATTGATCTCCAGCAGACAGAAGATGCTATTCAGGCTGCTATGGCAAAGAAGACACGCCAGTATATACGGAAGTCTGCCAAGGATGTTGAGATTAAGCAGGTCGTTACTCTGGAAGATATTGATAAATGCTTTGACCTCTATAGAGACACTGCTCAGAGAGCTGGATTTGCTCTTCATACAAAAGAGTATTATTTGGATGCGAAAGCCGCACTAAAGGATCACTCCCCTATTTTTGCGGCATATATTGATGATGAGCCGGTAGCATTCTTGTGGCTCGCAATTAGTGGCGCAACAGCATACGAGCTCTACGGCGGTATGAATGATGCAGGTCAAAAGTATAGAGCAAATTATGCACTGAAATGGCACGCAATAGCCAAGACAAAAGAGTGGGGATTGACAAAATACGACTTCGGTGGCCTAATATCTGGTGGTGTCACACTATTCAAACAGGGGTGGGTAGGGGAGTCGACGACATTTGCCGGGACTTACGACCGTCCTTTATCGCCATTCTACGTATTGTGGAGTCACGCACTTCCGTTTGCGAAGCGCACGGCGCAACGTGTACGCAAGGTAATTAAGCGGTAGGGCTCTGTGCCCAGGCTGTTTTTGTCATAGAAAGACTTGGCTGAATCTCGAGGTCAAGTGGGTCTACGGGGTCGCATGCAGATGCGTAGTAGTGTCCCAGTGCTGCGACCATAGCTCCGTTATCTGTGCAGAGTTGCATCGGCGCATATTCTACAGAGAGAGGAATGCGTTCTTGAAGCTGCTTTCGTAGTTCTGTGTTTGCTGCAACACCTCCGGCAATAACGACGGAAGCGGGGGAGTAGTCAATAAATGCTTTATACGCCTTATCAACGAGTGTCTCGACGGCAGTTTTCTGGAAGCTTGCCGCAAAATCATTGCGCTGTTGGTCACTAAGAAGCTCTGCAAGCTTGAATGAGGGGAAAGTAGTGTCCACGCCCACTTCGCGCTGTACGGCGCGTAGAACGGCTGTCTTAAGGCCTGAGAAGCTGAAATCATAAGCGCCTTTGAGGCGTGCTTTCGGAAGCTGGTACGCCGTTGGATTTCCTGACAGTGCCGCTTCAGCAACTGATGGGCCGCCAGGATAGGGGAGGCCGATTATTTTTGCTACCTTATCAAATGCCTCTCCGACGGCGTCGTCCTGGGTTTGTCCAAGGAGTTCGTAATCTCCATGGCCCCTAAAGAGAACAAGTTGCGAATGGCCGCCGCTTACGATCAGCGCAAGCATTGGGAAGGTCGGTTGATTTTTAGGAAGATTAAGCGAAAGAGTGGGGGACTGAGAGGTGATAAAGTTCGCGTAGACATGTGCTTCTACATGGTGAATAGGGTAGAGGGGGATGTTTTTCTGAAGCGCAATAGTCCGCGCGGTAAGGGTGCCAACAAGGAGTGAGCCTGAAAGTCCTGGGGCGTAGGATACGGCGATTCCGTCAATGTCGCTCCATGTCATGTTGGCGTTTTTAAGCGCCTCATCTATGACAGGATTGATTACCTCAATATGGCTCCGTGCTGCTACCTCAGGAACAACTCCACCGTATTGCTTGTGGATGTCAATTTGAGTGCGCACAACATTCGACACAAGGTGTGTGCCGTTCTCTACAATTGCGGCTGCTGTTTCGTCGCAGGTACTCTCAATTCCTAGTATTCTCATCTGTTATATTGTAACACGTGTTGTGGTTTAGACATTCTATCTTGTAGTTTGCTGAGAACAAGCTTAAAATTATCAGTAGATACTAAGCTAATTCTAAGGAGGCTGCATGAAGTGGGCATTAGGAGTTTTAGTAGGGGTATGTATAGTGGTGTGGTGCAACTCTCCCGTTGTTGCAGCGCAGGAAGAAAACCAGTGGATGAGTGGGGTGAAAGTCAGCTCAAGGGTGCAGAGTAGTGTGTATTACGATACATCATCTACGTGCGGTGGGCAGCTAGGGAAGATCGCCGTAGCAAACGAACCGTCAGTACAGCTCGCTTGCATATATGGCGAGGCGGATACGTTCAGAATGGCTCGATACGTCAACAATAGAGGGGACTCGCTCCTCGTTGCGTCATATCCGACTGACGCGATGTTTTATGTTGTAAGAGGGGTGTGCTCCGGTGTTATAGGCTGTGTGTACAGTCAGTATAGTGACACGCTTCTTTTTAGAGCGCAGGTAGGTGCGGTGCGATACGAACTCCGAGCGCATGCGAGTATATCGAAGAAGTTGAGTAAGAGATTTGATCCCTCCGTTATGAATTCGTATTATTCACTCGATGGGTACGAGGCAGAGGCTTTTAATGGTGGAGTGGGCGGAAGTCTTCCAGTTGGGCGCATGGGTGTGTCGACAGACGGAAGATGGGTGGCGCTTGAGTATATCAATAGGGGTGCTGCACGAATTGATATGCGGACGGGTGATGTACGAAGGGTCGTACCATTCTCTAGCGCTGATTCATCAAGCGGCTATTACGAGTTTGCCATCTCCTTAGACGGAAAGACGATGGCGTATACAAGTGAAAAGTCTGGTCTAATGATTGTTGGTATAGATGATACCTGCGGCGACAGAGTTACGGTCACGGGTGGGTCTAGTTTTCCTGAGTATGTCCGGGCGTGTTCTGCGGTCTATCCAGATATGCCGAGTATGATTGCGCAGTACTACTCCTCTAACTTTGCTTTCTTCACCGGTGGCGACAGGTTGAGTCTTGTGGTGCAGACGCGCGTGGGTACACTTGGTATACAGCTGACCCCTATGTCAACTCGCGTGCAGGATCAATCCGTTGATTATGTTGCCCTTGGTGATTCTTTTACGAGCGGGGAGGGTGAGGTGAGCGATAGCTTCTACCTAGAGCATACAAATAATGGAGTGCATCTATGTCATGTCAGTGCTCGGTCGTACCCATACCTTCTTACTGGGGTAGGGGAGGCGCTTAATAGTGCATGCTCGGGTGCTGTAATGAAAGATATTGTCGGATCGACTGACTACAAGGGCCAGAATGGCAGGATCGCAGGTATGCCAAATGTACAGCGCGAGTCCTTCAAGGCTGACGCGGTACATCATGATAGGCAGGGTATCGTACCGCAAGTAGAGTATCTAAAGAAATATGCACCTACACTTGCGTCGGTAAGCATAGGGGGCAATGATGCAGGGTTTATGGATAAGCTGCGCGGCTGTATTGGGCCGGGCACTTGCGAGTGGGCACTCCCTGGTGCTGCCCGCCGTGCAGTGGCAAGAGAGATCGATGCGCTTTATGATAAATACCTCTCACTTTTCAGCTCCCTGCAGCAGGCTTCACCAGGGACTGTCATAAAGACAGTGAGTTATCCACAAATTATCAACAGTGAGGAAGCTGCATCATGTGGGGGAGTGATTGGTACGCTGCTTAGCTATGAAGAACGACTTTTTATGAGCCAGTCCATCGCAAGAGTTAATAGTGTTATGCAAAGAGCTTCGCAGGATTCTGGAATTGACCATATTTCAGTTGAGGATGCGTACAAGGAAAGTGTGCTGTGCGGGAATTCTCATGAACAGCCGGCAATGAATGGTTTGCGGCTTGGTGGTGAGGTGAGCCCCATTAGCGGGCTACCCGCCATTAAAATAATAGGAGCTGAATCGTTTCACCCTACTCCCTACGGGCATTCACTTGTTGCGCAATCCATAGATATGACGGTAGGCTCTCAGGGGCAGGTGGGCAGCGCGAACGGGTCAACGGCGGGTGCTGGATATTGGTCTGAGGCGGGTGATGGTGCGGTGGAGGCTGACTTCAGATACTACCTCCTCACGTCAGATGTCGCACAGCACACGTATGACGAGCCTGTCTACAGAGAGGTTGTGCAGGAGTTTGTATTTGCTCCGCATGCGGCCGTCGAAGCAAGATATCTAGGCTCAACTGAATTAATAGAGGCGACGACTAGCGATGACGGCACTATAGAGCTTGTACTGCCAAGGCCGGTATTTAGCGAGGCGGGCGTAGCGACACTCCTTATTTCAGGGGTGTCAGCGGGCGGGGAGAATATAACAGCATATAGAACAATCGCAGCTGGCACTACAGGCATCGCTAGTATAGAAAATCCTGCCCAAGAGGACGTACCTGCAGGTGATGAAAGTAGTGGCGAGGTGAGTAGCGAGAGGCCACATAATGATAGGACGATTGCTCGGCAGGATAGCTATGGGATTGATGAAGCCTTGAATAGCACCTTCGCACTCAGCGATGCCATGGTTCGCATAGGGGCTGTGAGTACCGAGCCAGCCGAATCGACCATAGAGAGTGTACTAGGGTACGTATCAAAACCTGACGAAAATGGCGACAGGAAGGGGCGCGGACATCGAGGTGTGAGTGCAGGCCTGGTAGCTACTGGTGTCATCGGCGCGAGTGTATGTATTGGAGCAGTAGGCATGCTTCTCTACAGAAGACTTAAATATAAAAAGTAAAAGGGTATAATTAGGGATATGAATATACGCAAAATTGTTAAATCTATTATCCCTACCACTATCTTTAGGCGTATTGAGCCACTCGGTCATCTTATTGAATCAGTACTCGCAAATATACGATACGGCTTTCCAGCTCGGAAGCTCCGAGTAATCGGTGTAACAGGAACGAACGGAAAGACAACAACTTCATTCTTTATACATAGGATGCTACACGAAGCGGGTATTCCAGTCGCACTTATGAGTACGGTCGCCAACGGCATGGGTGCTGAGATAGCAACGCAGCAGGAGCACGCAACAACTGCACGTGCGTTTGTATTGCAGCGTCGCCTAAGAGAGTACGTAAAGAATGGGGCAAAGTGGGCTGTCGTCGAAACGTCGAGTCATGCGCTTGCACAGCATCGAGTCTGGGGTATTCCTTATGAGATTGCTGTCATGACAAATGTTACCGGAGATCACCTTGATTATCATGGAACAGAAGAGCACTATCGTAACTCAAAGCGCCGCCTTTTCAAGATAGCTCGCCGCAACAAGCATGGTTTTGGTATCGTCAACTATGACGATCCGAGCGCTGCGCTCTTTGCGAGCGACGTTAAAGAGTCTGTCGCATACGGTATTAAGGGAGGAGAATTAAAAGCTCACGACATCCAACTATCGAGCACAGGAACAAAGTACACTGCCTCCGTTGATTCAGAAACCTATGCTATTTCTGTAAATATTCCTGGTGAGTTCAATGTAAGTAATAGTCTTGCGGCAGTCGCAGTTGGACGGCGAGTAGGCTTGAATGTTCAGCAGATTCAAGATGGCCTTGCTTCGCTGCAGACCGTTGAGGGGCGAATGAATACAGTTGATGAGGGCCAGGCCTTTAGTGTGATTGTAGACTTTGCGAGTACGCCTGATGGCTTTGAGCAGTTCTTTGCCAGCGTCCGCCCTCTTGTTAAAGGGAAGCTCGTCGCAGTTTTTGGCTCAGCAGGGCGAAGAGACGAGGCGAAGCGAGCTGTACAAGGAGCGATTGCTGCCAAGTACTCGGATGTAGTAGTTCTCACAGAAGAGGATGACCGTGATGTTGACGGGAATGAGATTCTTGAACAAATTGCAGAGGGTGCACGAAGTGAAGGCGCGAAGGATGACGCAACTCTATTCAAGGTACTTGATCGAACAGAAGCAATAAGGAAGGCATTTTCACTTGTTAGCTCAGAACAAGATACGGTTGTACTTCTTGGCAAGGGGCACGAGCGTACGATTGAACGCGCTGATGGTGAGCTCGACTGGAACGAGACAGAGGTCGCGCGGACGCTTTTGCGGGAACTATCAAAATAGTCTAAGCGATACTAAGGCTTGTGCAGCGAATGTAGCCGCCACCTTTAGAGAGTTCACGAACCTCTGGAGTGTAGACAGTAAAGCCGCGCTGCTCAAGCTCAAGCTTTAGTACAGGTGCGGTGCTTGTCATAACAACGGAGCTTCCGGTAGAGACGAGGTTTGCGGCAAAAGCATTGCGAGCCTCTTCTTCGCTGATGGTAATTGTTTCAAAGGTATCACTAGGAAGCGACTCAAGTATGCGGAGGCTCTCTTCCGTGAACGCCTCTTTACAGTAGGCGATGAGTGCTGGCGATTCAGCGCTTGGCTCGCGTAGGATAGCGAGCGCCAAGTCTATATCGTAATAAAAACTATCTTCCCAGCCTGAGATTGGGTTGACGACAGGTTCGCCGCTCGCGTCTAGTTGCGGGACAGTCCTGAGCTGGATACGCTGCAGCCCAAGTGCATTTGCTGCAAACTCCTGTGCCGCCTCGTCACTTCGATACCCGCTTCCGCAAAATAGGTAATCGCCGCACATAAGCGCATCGCCCTGACCGCTGAATCGTAACCCTTCTGGCACTTTGACAACATCCTTCCCTAAAGAGGTAAGTACTGCTTCTGCATGTGCCTCCTCTGCCTTTCGTACGTTGGGGAGGCGTGCAAGTACTGCCTTTTCACCCCTGACAAGCGCCCAGTTTGCAGTATAGACGCCATCTTGACTATCACTTGGTGATGATGTTGTAATAACTTCAACACCTGCAGCTGTGAGTGCATTTCGAATTGCGTCATGTTCACTTTGCGCAAGCTCTGTATCAGTGTGACTGTCGTAATAGTAAGGGTTGATAGGCTGTTCGGCACTAAAATGCAGGGCGTCAGACATTAGGAGTTTTGAATTCATTGATATAACCTCGTGATTTGTTAGTAGTAGTAGTCGCGTGTCTTGCTGAAGTAGAGCTTTTTATGGATGCGCTCACCAACCTTGGTCCATATTTTGTAACGCAGGGGTGCGAGTACGCTGTCGTAGCACCCTATATAGTCCGTGACGGTTTTATTAAAGGATGTTTTAAACAGGCCGATTTTATAGTGCGCGTGCGCTTCATTGTGAATTTCTGCTGATGGCGGAGATCCACAGAAGTCGTGAATGGTTGCACCTCGGGTTTTCGCCCATTGTATGACATGCCACTGTAAGAGGTGGCTCGCCCCGTAAGCGGAGCGTTCACGGGCGGATGCCCCGTCCTTGTAGGTGCTTTTTCCGTTAAAATAAAGAGCGTATGCGCCGGCAACAACCTGGCCATTGTAATAAGCGAAGAATAGCTGGCCTATATTCGCCTTTGAGAATGTTTGCCAGTACGTACTGTAATAGTCATAGCTTCGTATGCCAAACTGACCCTCGGCTGTCTTAGAGAGGAGTTCATACATTTTCTTGCTACTTTCTTCATCCGTAGGAACAGCCTCTACGGTAACGCCGTCACGTTCAGCTCGCCTGATAGCATACCGCCCCTTTTGAGGAAGTGTTGTAATTATATCATCAATAGACGGGGTGATATCAAGCGTGATAGTTGATTGGCTTGGGATGATCGACGCTGCTTTAATGAAGCCCCGCTTCTCTAGTTCTGCTGCGTCTGTAAGTGGAAGTTCACTTTCAGCGCGTATAACAAATACACTATTTTTCTTTGCGAGCGTATTAAGTGAAGAGATGACTGCATCGAATTCTTCCACGCTACCTACGTTCGGGCCTTTTGGTGCATACCAAAGCCTTCCTAGTGGCCATGTCTTTTTTTCTAACACTAAAACAGGGAGTGAGCCCACTATAATATAGCGTGGTGTGTAGTCAGTAAGCTTCTTGATAGTTGCATATTCTGATGTAGAAAAGACCGTAGAGAGTATTCCATGGTCGGAGACGAGCGTGTCCCAGTTGGACACCTCATCAGCTGTTGCGAATCGTGCGATCATATATATCTAGTATACCTCAGGTCGAGCTGCAAAATAAAACGCACCTCTTTATGAAGTGCGTTCATGTGAGTCGTGGTTGTTACTTTGACTTCTTTGAAAGGTAGTCAATTTCTTTAATGATATCAATCAACGCTTCGGCCTTGCGAGTTTCATCTGTGATTGACTGAGCAGCTTCGTGCGCTGGCTCAATCAGAGATGAGTCATCTGTGCTACGGATAAGCATGAGGTAGGTATCAAACTTTTCCTCAGCCGGAAGGTCTGCACGGTTAATAAGTGGGCGCAGTTCATCAAGCGCCTTGTTCTTGATGGCATCAAGGCCAGATACTGGTGCAGATTCCACAGCGGTGGTCACCTCAACTTCTGGCTCCTCCTGAGCTGGAAGGGGAGGGAGGGTGATTTCAGGTGTTTCCGGCTCGGCAGCTACAGGCTCTGCTGCAGGTACTACTTCTTCGCCTGGAAGTTGAATAACGGGAAGAGCTGGAGTCTCTTCAAACTGAAGGTCTGACATGCTTGTATCTTCTACTGGTGCCTCTGGCTCATCAGGAAGAACGCCCGCAAGTGCCTTTGCAAGGTCTTGATCGTCGCTAATTGGTTGCGTTGTTGTTTCTTGCGGAGTAATATTCATGTCCCACCCTTAATTAAACCGTTATACTTATGCTTACTATCCACTGTAACACATATGTGGTAGAGAGGAAATATTCTTCATAAGCGGGCTGCGCTAGTTGTAGAGACGGAGTGCCGTGATTGGGTCTTTCCGTGCTGCTTTTATTGCAGGGAACGCACCAAAGAGTGTACCTGTAATGACCGAAACGCAGAGGGCTGTTGCAAGAATTTCCCACGAAAAGACAGGGTCAAAGGTGAGCAGGAGGCTGACGCCAAAGGCAAGGAGATAACCAAGTACGTACCCAAGTATTCCACCGACAATACTCAAAAGGAGGGACTCGGTAATAAACTGCATAGAGATATTTCCGTTTGTTGCGCCCATTGCCTTTCTAATACCAATCTCCCTCGTTCTTTCTGCAACGCTGACCAGCATGATGTTCATAATACCAACACCACCAACAAGGAGTGATATTGCGGCAATTGCCACAGAAACCCCAGTAATAATAGTGAAAAGCTGACTGTTTGGCTGTGCAATAGAAGCACCAGTTGCAACCGTGAAGTCCGGCTGATTAAGATGATTTTTTAGGAGCGCTTTATTTACCTCAATAACCGCACTGTCAAGGTTGGCTACAGAATCAACCTGAAAATTAATCTGCTGAATATGGGCAGTGCCTTGATTTTGTAAGATGCCGGATTCAAAACCGATAAAGACAGATTTATCAAAGTCGACCGTGTTGAAATTAATCGGTGTATTGATGCGTTCGAGTATACCGATAATTGTAAATGTTTCGCCACGAACTTTTATGGACTTTCCAATAACTTGCTCGGTTCCAAATAAGTCTATTGCGAGCTGATAGCCAACAACTGCGGTCGTTTCTATGAGATCTTCGTCAAGGAATTGACCGTCGAAGATTTTAATCTGGTTTATCTCCTGCAACTGCGGAGTTGTTGCAACGATGTGCGTACCAACAGGGGGTGCTGATAGGTCTCCGTGCACCGCACCCTGAAGGACCATGAGCGGCGCTACGGCACTAACGTGTTCGGTCTTGCTAATTGTGGAGAGGTCATCTTTAGTAAGTGTGCTTGCCGCATACTGAGGACTAGAAAGCTGACTGATGTTTTGTGATAGTGAGGAGGCTTGCACTCCTGGGCGCACAATCGCAAGAGTTCCACCCAGGGAGTCGACCTGATCGGCGACGATAGCGCGTGCACCTGCACCGAGTGAAAGAATCGCCGTAATACTTGCGATACCAATAGTGATGCCAAGTGCCGTAAGGAGACTCCGTAGTTTGTTGCTCCTAACAGACTGCAGGGCGTTTTCGATGTGGTTATAAAGAAGCACTACTGAATCTCCTCCATATCCCCGAGCGGGATTTTTTCGTGTTTCGACTGAGACGACGGGAGGCGGAATGTATCCGTATCAATCTTTCCATCAAGCATAGTAATGACACGGCTGGCGTAGGTGGTGAGGTTTGGGTTATGCGTCACCATAATAATAGTGTTACCTTTTTTGTGAAGTTCAGAGAGCTCCTCCATAATAATGTGACTGGCGTTTGAGTCAAGATTTCCGGTCGGCTCATCGGCTAGGATAATAGATGGCTCGTTTACAAGCGCACGTGCGATTGCTACACGCTGCACTTGACCGCCAGAGAGTTGGTGGGGCATATAGTATTCACGTTCGTGAAGATGGAATGTTTTAAGGATGGCGCTCGCTTTTTTAAGACGCTTTGTTTTTAAATCTCCTTTGTAGAGGAGTGGCATCGCAACGTTTTCTAGAACAGTGAGGCGGGGAATAAGATTAAAGCTTTGGAAGACGAAGCCGATTTGCTTGCTTCGAATATGTGCTTGTTTGCGCCTACTAAGGAGTGTTGTGTTTGTACCATTAAGAATATAGTCGCCGTCGACATCACTATCAAGAAGACCTAATACGTTAAGGAGTGTTGTTTTTCCGCAACCGCTTGGACCCATGATGGCAATAAATTCACCACGCTCAACTGTTAACGTGACGCCGTCCAATGCGTCGTGGCTTGCATCGCCGATCCCAAATCTTTTCTTGAGATCCACAAGTTCAATAACAGGCGGTTTTTTATCACTCATTACTCCTAGTATGAAAGGTGTGCTCGATATTCGCAACACTAGGAATGACGTGGAAAACACAATACTACGGAGACATAGTATAATGGGTGAGTTGGAAGAGTGTCCGAGTGGTTGAAGGAGCACGCTTGGAAAGCGTGTGTGCGGGCAACCGTACCGTGGGTTCGAATCCCATCTCTTCCGCCAGATGATCGACGTTAGAAACCTTGGTAAGAGAAATCTTGCCAAGGTTTCTTTCTTTTCTGCTCACAGGGGCGGCGGCAGGCCTGCCGATAGCCTCGAGCACGGACTGGATGTGCGACGTTAGAACCCCCTCGCCAGAGGTGGAGACGGTGCAGCCGACGTTGGTATGTGCCGGGTTGCCGACTTCATCAACAAGTTCCACGAGCACTTTGGAGAACACAGTTCGCAGTAGGTGCTGCTTTCCACGGTCTGGTGCCATCTGGTACAGCTCAGCGGCCGTGTGTGCCATTTGAATCAGTTCATCGAGCCGTTGGTGCAATCGGTTGGCATCGCGGCTGTAGTCCGCCTCACGTGCGCGCAGCTCGGCCGTTTCTCGGGCTATCTCATCCTGACGTGGCTTCAGATCCTCCGCCGAGATGGCTCCGGCTAGATATCCATCGATGAGCTTCTGCTTGGTGCGCTCCAGTTCTTTGATGCGCTTTGCTGCATGCCTTGAGCGCTCCGCATCACCGGCGAGTTGCTCGTCAAGGAGGGCGTGCGCCTTCGCGCCGCCTGACTCCATCTGTTCTTTCGTGACGACGACCTGCGTTTCAAGAATCCGCAGCACATCCTTCTCAATCTGCGACTCCTCAATGTAGGGCAGGTCGCACTTGGTGCGTTTGGTGTGCCGCCCGAGGCAGAAGAAGTAGAAGTAGGTGATTCCCTTCGCCGTTGTTGGCCCGTAGCCAATCCGGCTGCCACAGCGCCCACACTCCAGCGTGCCCTTGAGGAAATGAGTGTGCTTCCATGACCGGTCGCCGCTAATCCGACGAGAGGCGAGCAGATCCTGCACCTTGAACCAGGTGGCATCATCAACGAGTGGAGTGTGCGCACCTTCTAGTTCTTGCCCCTGGTACAGAATCCGCCCGCGGTAGTAGGGGTTCTTGAGGAGCCGGTGTACTTGTGCGTCTGAGAGTGACGTGCCTCGATGCTTGGTGGTCGGGCGGCTCCGAAGCCCCCGCAGTTCGAGTTCATTTCGGATCTGCGAAATACTCCATTCGCCAGTCGTATACGCCTTGTATGCCCAGACAATGTGGTGCGCCCGGTCATTGTCAATCACAACAGAGCGAATATCGCGACCGTCGATCCGTTCAATGGTGTTGAGATACCCAATCGGGGCAAGCCCGTGCGTCCCGCCGTTCTTTGCCTTCTGCGCCATGCCTTTCTTAGCTTCGGTGGAGAGATTGGCCGAGTAGTACTCGGCGAGGCTCGCCATAATGCCGTGCATGAGCTTGCCGCCCGGCGTATCATCGATCTGTTCTGACACAGACACAAGTTCAGCGCCGCCCTGCTTAATGGCGGCAATAATCTCGACATCGTCCGCACGGTTACGAGCCAACCGGTCAATCTTGTGCACGATGACAAAGTCAGCCCCCAGCCCTTCTGTGGCTTTGGCTTCACCGAGCCAGCCGAGCATCCGCTGGAGTTCTGGTCGGTTGGCAGAACGTGCCGACGCCCCACGGTCGACAAACTCCTCGACCACCTCCGCACCCAGCTCCCTAGCTTTGCGGTAGCAGTACTCCCGCTGCTGCGGAATTGAGTACCCCTCCGCCGAGTCGCCCTTGGACGCCTGCCGTGCAGTTGACACGCGCAGGTAAATCACCGCGCGCCTGGGTGCGGTAATTATCTCCTGAACTGGTGAAATCTGTGTCTGTGTATCCATACTGCATGCATGTTCGCTCTTCTTGTGAGATAAGTCCAGACCCCTGTAAACCTCTTGCTCCCGCGATTGACCACGACGTAACGGGGGCCACCTCCCGAAAAGGTGGCTACGTGAGCTGTTGTAGCGAAATTGACAACGGGGGTACCAAAACGCACCTGTGACCTCTGGTAAATAGCCTTCTCCTGGTCCTGCTGCCAGCTCCGACGCACAGCAAGGAGTCACGGCCACCATAGCTGGAACAGTGGCGGGTTCTCGCCGCAAGGGGTGGAACACCGAGCCACGCGGAATGTCTAGGGAAATGTCTTGAGTCCGAGCGAAGTACTGGTGCGTATTCTCGCCACCGGTCGGCCTCTGTTTCGCTTGACCGATTCGCTCTCTTCCCGCACAATGAGGCGCAGTATTTACATAAGCAGGAACATTATGCATGAGAGGGGCATCTCCACAGGCAAACCGCGCCACTGACTCACCGACCAGGCAACCCCGAGCGGTAGGGCATAACTTAAGCCTCAGCCAGCGGCGCTCGCAGAGCTTTTCTCACTTCCGCCAGGGTTCTGCACGCGGTCCCGCTCATCGTGGCTTCACCATCGTGGAACTCCTCATCGTTGTCGTAGTCATCGCCATCCTCGCCGCCATCACCATCGTCGCCTACAACGGCATCACCGCCAACGCCAAAGAATCTGCCCTCAAGGCAGACCTCAACACCACCGCCAAGAAGGTTGGTGTAGCTCAAGCAGAAACCGGCTCCTATCCAAGCTCAAAGCCAGCCGGTCTTCCTGACTCCATTCAGTACACCCAAACAAACAGTGGCCAAGGCTTCTGTGCCACTGCATCCAAGGACGGCAAGGTATTCCATATCACGGAAAGTGGTTTAATCCAGACAGGTGACTGTCCTTACATTCCACCAGCTGGTTCAATGCAAGCCTTTACTTCAAGTCAATGTTCCGCCTTAGCCGTCTACACCGGCTCCAACCCATCTGCCATCCTAAGCCTCACTGACTCAAGAGGCGGCACAACAAGCACCTACGAAATAGCCAAACTCGCTGACGGCAACTGCTGGATGCTCACGAACCTCAAGCTTGGTAGCACCACCGGCCCAATTACGCTGACTCCAGCTGACAGTAATGTTGCGAGCAACTTCACACTGCCGCAGCTCGCTACAAGCGGAGTGACCGACTACGACAGCCCTCAGGCAATAGGCCCCATCCCTGGCGACACCAGCTCCGGCGCTACTAACTACGGCTATCTTTACAACTTCCTAGCAGCGACCGCCGGAGAAACAAGAACTTCACTCACCACCGGCAGCGCACAGCACTCCATCTGCCCAGCCGGTTGGCGCCTGCCAACCGGTGGCGGTACCGGCGAATTCGCCTGGCTCAACGCCAAGATGAACAACCCATCAGCATCTAATCCATCTACAGGTAACGGCTTTGGCTATTACCAAAACTGGCAAAATAGCGGCCCATTTAAAGGGGTGTTTTCTGGCTACTGGAACGGCAGTTTCAACAACCAGGGCTTCGACGGCCGCCTCTGGTCTGGTTCGGCTTATTCGTCCATCTCCGACGACTACGCGCATCTCGCGTCCTTCAATGCCAGCAACGCCAGCCCGGCCAATGGCAACCTCCGGAGCAACAGCTTTGGGGTTCGCTGCCTCTTAAATTGAGCCAGATGTGTAGCTGGGGCTGTAAAGCACCCCGGAATAAGATCGGTCTACCGGAGGTAATGCGTCTGACTGGCTATATTGCTCTTGACCTGTCAGGGCAGCTAGGCCATAGTCAGGGGCGGAATTTAACGTAGGAGCATGCAGTGGGAGGCCAACCTCAACACCAGTCAACCGCCAGTGATGCTTTTCGTAATACCGTCGATAAGGCCCTCGCAAATCTAGCGCAACGCAGGCCGATCTTCCACTCAGAGGCAGATTTTCAGTACGAGTTTGCTCGTGAGTACCATTCACTTCGACCAAGCGACGAGATTCGTCTTGAGCGGCCAGTGCGAGTTGACGAGGCAGGCACCTTTAACGTCGATATCTTGATCGGGATTGACGGCACCTGGCATGCGGTAGAGCTGAAATACGTCACCGCCGGCCTCACGACAGTGATATCGAATGAAGAGTTCAGGCTCAGATCTCAAGCTGCTCAAGATCTTCGCAGGTACGACATTATCAAAGACATATTGCGCTTGGAATCGCTCATTGCGCACGGGGCTGTGGCATCAGGTATCTCTGTCACAATTACCAACGACCGGACACTCTGGAGCGAGTCCAAACACCCCGACCCGGTAGATGCTGCATTTCGTCTTCACGATGGCCGAGTACTGACAGGCTCTCTCGCCTGGCACGACCGGGCAAGCGCTGGCACACGGAGTGGTAGAGAGGCCATGCTTGAACTGGCGGGTAGCTTTCCTCTCCAATGGAGCGAATACTCCTCGCTGGATACCCTGCGTAACGGAGAGTTTCGCCAGCTGGTAGTCCCAGTTGTCTAAGGCCCGAGCCTTCGTTGTGGGGTATTATTTCAAGCTTTCCCTCAGTGTGCCCGCCAGATGTATGACGTTAGAACCCTCAGCAGGGAAAAACCTGCTGAGGGTTTTCTCGTTCCCGCTCCCAACAGGTGTGGGTCGCTGCTTCACTGCAGTCTGCACCGCTTGCACGACCGGCAGGACTTCACCTTCGCTTGCGGGGTTGCACTCGCCTTGAGCCGTCACCGCTGGCTGTCCACTGTCATCGAGTAGCTCTACTTTCAGGGCAGAGAAGAGCAATCTGAGCAGCGCTTGCTTGGCTGTGCCGTCCGCTGCTTTGTAGAGCTGTGCGGCGCTGTGCGCCATTTCAATGACCTCATCGAGGCGCTTGTGCAGAACCTCCGCATCTCGCCCGTAATCCGCCTGACGTGCCTTCAGGGTGGCAATCTCGCGTGACATCTCCTCTTGTCGTGGTTTCACGTCTTCTATTGCAATCGCATCGGCAAGATATGCGTCAATGAGCTTCTGCTTGTCGCGCTCCAGCTGTTTTATGCGCTTGGTTGCGTGTTCGGCAGCTCTGGAATCGTCGCCGAGTTCTTGGTCGAGCTGCTCGTGCGCTAGTTTGCCGCCGACCTCCACGTCCTCTTTTGAAATGCGCACCTGCCGATTAATAATGCGCAAGACGTCTTCTTCTACCTTCGATTCCTCGACGTACGGCATTTTGCAGTTCGTCTTCTTTGTGTGCCTGCCGAGACAGAAAAAGTAATGGTAGGTATTCCCTCGGCTACTGCTTGGCCCGTACCCCATGCGACTTCCGCACCGTCCGCAGACGAGCAGTCCCTTCAGGTGGTGTGTATGCCGCCATGACCGGTCGCCGCTAATCCGCCGAGACGACAGCAAGGCTTGTACCTTGAACCACGTCAGATCGTCGATGAGAGGCGTATGTGCACCTTCGAGGTCTTCTCCGCGGTAGAGAATCCTGCCGCGATAATACGGACTCTTGAGGAGTCGGTGCACCTGTGCGTCAGAAAGTGGCGTGCCACGGTGCTTAATGGTTTCTCGACTCAGGAGACCTCGCACCTCTAGTTCATTGCGAATCTGCGAGATACTCCACTGCCCAGTGGCGTAGGTTTCGTACGCCCAGACGATGTGGTGGGCGCGCTCTTCGTCAATGGCGACGGAGCGAATATCTCGTCCTGCAATCCGCTCCAGTGTGTTGATATACCCGATGGGTGCAAGACCATGCGTGCCACCGTTCTTCGCCTTCTGCGCCATTCCTTTCTTAGCTTCAGAAGAGAGATTAGCTGAGTAATACTCGGCAAGACTCGCCATAATACCGTGCATGAGCTTGCCACCGGGCGTATCGTCAATGTGCTCTGAGACCGAAACCAGCTCCGCACCAGCCTGCTTAATGGCTGCAATAATCTCAACGTCATCCGCTCGGTTACGCGCTAGACGGTCAATCTTGTGCACGATTACAAGGTCAGCTCCGTTGCCCTCTAGTTCACGCGAATCCTTAAGCCAGCTCAGCATCTGCTGCAGTTCTGGTCGGTCTACCGACCGCGCCGATGCTCCACGGTCGACGAATTCCTCAACGACCTCCGCACCCAGTTCTTGCGCTTTGCGGTAGCAGTACTCACGCTGCTGCGGAATTGAGTAGCCCTCCGCCGCGTCACCCTTGGACGCTTGCCGAGTAGTGGACACGCGTAAATAAATTACCGCGCGCTTCGGTGCGGTAACTGTGTCCAAAACTGGTGTGGTATCTGCGTGTTTCTTCATACTGCATGCATGTTCGCTCTGTTTGCTTAAAACATCCAGCCCCACCCCCTGAATGTTCCGACCCGATACATCTCTTGAAGCGATGAAGTAACGGGGGCGGGCACACGAAAACGTGGTTATAAAAGTCACAGTTGCGGAAAATACAACAATGCAACGAACTGACCCCTGGAGGGCAGTGGAACCACCTCTGTAGTTTGTCTGACCGGTGACCCCTGAACTGGGGGTCAGTCACCACTACTTTGTGGGAGGTTCTGGCGGATTCACGCCGGAATGTGCGATTTGCTCAGGTGAGCGACACGTCTGCCGAGACGTCTCGCCCTTCCTGTAACGCTTGACCGCATTCCGCTCATGGCTCATAGTAAGACCCAGCATTTAAACAGGTACATTACACATGAAGGGAATCCCTCCAAAAAGTTATTTCTCTAATGCCAGACGACGGCAGAACTTGAAGGGGCTTCGTGGTTTCACGATTGTAGAGCTGCTCATCGTGGTGGTGGTCATTGCGATTCTTGCTGCGATTACCATCGTGGCGTATAACGGCATTACCGCCAACGCCCGTGAGTCTGCGCTCAAGGCAGACCTCAACACCACCGCCAAGAAGGCCGGCTTGGTTCAGGCAGAAACCGGCTCCTATCCAGCTTCAAAGCCGAGTGGTCTCCCTGACACCATTCAGTACTCTCAAACCAACGGTGGCCAAGGCTTCTGCGCTACTGCCGCCAAAGACGGCAAAGCCTTCCACATCACCCAGAGCGGCAGTATCCAAGAAGGTGCCTGTTCTGGCCACACCACTGGCGGCGGCGGTGGAGGTGGTAACGAGATCGCCGCTGGCAGCCCCATCCAAGACGTCACCTCAGCACAGTGCCAAGCCCTTCCAGAATTCACTGGCAGCAACACCAGTGCCATCCGCACCGTCACAGACAACCGCGGTGGCACCACCCAAACCTACGAAGTCGCCAAGCTCGCAGACAACAACTGTTGGATGCTCACCAATCTCAAGCTCGGCTCCACAACTAGCACGGTCACGCTCACACCAGCCGATAGTAATGTGGCGAGTAACTTCACGCTGCCGCAGCTCACAACTGGCGGAGCGATAGAGTACGACCTCCCTCGTACCTACGGCCCTGTTCCTGGCGATACAGGTTCGGGTGCAACTAATTACGGATATCTCTACAATTTCCCAGCGGCTACCGCTGGCGAATCCCGAACTAGCCTTCCGGGAGGTAGTGGTAATGCTCCATACTCTATCTGCCCCGCCGGTTGGAAGCTCCCGACTGGTCGAGTCGGTGGCGACTTTTCCCAACTTGATATAGCGTTCGGTGGAAACGGTAACCAGCAGACCGGAACGTTAGCGCACCTTGCGACTGGCTGGTACTATGGTGGTGCTTTCAAGGGTGTTTTCTCTGGTTGGTGGTATAGCTCACTCAGCTATCAGGGATCGTTCGGGCGCTGGTGGTCGTCTTCGGCGTTTCACGCGCTTGATGCTGAAACAGCACTCAGCACGGAAGTCTACACAGGGGGCGTATCTCCAAGCGCAGACAACAGTGGGGCAAATCGCTTCACTGGGCTTGGGGTTCGCTGTCTCTTAAATTAACCCTGATGGGGTTACTGTGGCCCCTCAGGGGGGTGCGGTGACTCCGGAGGGGCTAATTTCTGGTGCGACCACAAAGCAAGGTGAGCGTAAGGGAGTGGCCACGACCGTACCTATTGTGTCGACCGGGGTGTTCCGGAGAGCAGGAAATGTCTACTGCTCGGAGTGACGTAATAGTCCTATCTGTCCCTCAGTAGTCCCGCCAAATAAAAAACGCCCGAAGGCGTTATTTTATTTTCTACCGAATCACCCCCGCAATAGTCGGCACCAATCGCTCCTCAAATACAGATGGAATAATAGTATCTGCATCCGGATTCTCAATAAGCCCTGCAATCGCCTCTGCAGCTGCAATCTTATGCTCATCAGTAATCTTCGCCACGCCGTTATCAAGCGCACCGCGGAATATTCCCGGGAAGGCAATGGCGTTGTTCACTTGATTAGCAAAGTCACTTCGCCCAGTAGCAACCACTGCCGCACCCGCAGCCTTAGCTTCGTCTGGCATAATCTCTGGTGTTGGGTTTGAAAGTGCAAAGATGATTGGGTCGGCTGCCATTGAGCGCACCATGTCTGCCGTAAGGAGCCCTGGCTTTGATACACCAATGAAAATATCAGCACCTTGAATGACGTCCTCTAATGAACCAGCTGCGTCAGTCCGTACGTAGTCTAGAAGCGCCTTCTTTTCATCATTGAGGTCATCACGATGCACCCCAAGCGCACCCTTACTATCTACTGCTGTAATATTTACAACTCCATACTTATGGAGGAGCTTTGTAATTGCAGTCCCTGCGGCACCCGCGCCAATAATAACTACCTTGCTCTCAGATAGGGTTCGTCCGGTCACCTTCGCTGCATTAATAAGTCCACTCAGTACAACTACTGCAGTGCCGTGCTGGTCATCGTGAAATACAGGAATATCAAGCTCGGCCTTGAGGCGTTCTTCAATTGCAAAACACTGCGGCGCGGCAATATCTTCTAGGTTGATAGCCCCAAAGCTTGGCGCGATCGCCTTAATTGTATTTACGATCCCATCAACATCGTGCACATCAAGTGTGATCGGGACACTATCTATATCAGCGAAGTGCTTAAAGAGAAGGGCCTTTCCTTCCATAACAGGCATAGATCCGCGTGGGCCAATATTCCCAAGTCCTAGTACGGCCGATCCGTCAGAAATAACAGCAACAAGGTTATTTACCCAAGTATATTCTTTAAGGAGTGACGGGTCATCGGCAATGACGCGGCTCACTTCTGCAACGCCCGGAGTGTAGTAGGCGCTGAGCTTATCTTTATCAAGTACGCCAGTATCGCGAAGTGCAGAGGTGATTTTCCCCTTGTGTTGTTTGTGTAGTTCAAGTGCGTAAGTATTGTAGTCCATATACTTAGTATAGTGAGAGTCTGGGAAATGTACACGAAAACAACACCCGATTCCCCCTTGTTGTTGTATTAAAGTCATAGCCATAAGGGGTGGACGGAGCAAAAACCGCTTGTGGTGAAAAATACACGCTCAAAAACCTTGCAAACCATATATATAGGGTCTATAGTCGTAACTAGACACTACATATGTAGGTGTAGAAAAAATAAACATAGATATTTTGGAAGATCGCACGCCACCAGATGAGAGACCTGGGGGTATTGTTTGTACACCAAAATTCTATGAGGGGAATAAAAGAAAAGGGGAAATGGGATGTCGTCAATGAGTGTTGTAAAACGCAACGGTACAAAAGAACCGTTTGATGCAAATAAAATTAATCTTGCGCTTGTAGCGGCAAGTGAGGGTCTTGATGATCAAATTGCAAAAGTAGTGGAAGTTGCATCTCAACTCCAGCTTACGCTTTTTGACGGGATTACTTCTGAGCAACTTGATGAGGCGGTCATCCAGACTGCACTCCAGAATGTAAAAGATGATCCTGACTACGATAAAATTGCCGCACGTCTTCTTCTTAAAACAATTTACAAAAATGTACTCGGTGATTACAAGAACATTGAAGAGCTAAAGAAGCTTCATGAAAAGAAGTTCGCAAGCTACCTAAAAGACGGCGTAAAGAGCGGACTCCTTGATACGCGTCTCACCGATGGCCGTTTCGATCTTACAAAGCTTGCAAAGGCACTCAGCCCAGAAAAAGACGACCTCTCTAAATATCTCGGTGTTATTACAAACAAAAACCGCTACGCCCTGCGCAAGGGGAGTGGCGAGCCAATCGAAGTTCCGCAGTTCACACACATGCGTATTGCAATGGGACTTTCTATCTTAGCGCAGGATCCAACTGAATCTGCCCTCGATTTCTACGAACATATGAGTAATCTTGATTACGTTCCTGGTGGTTCAACTCGCGTGAACGCTGGTGGCGCCTTTCCGCAACTTTCAAACTGTTTCCTTATTAATGTCGATGACGACATGGAGTCGATTGCAAAGAGCGTGCGTGACACAATGTACATTGCGAAGGGAACGGGCGGCATTGGTATTGGGTTTACAAAACTCCGTGCAGCCGGGAGTCCAGTGAAGACAACGAACACTGAAAGTACTGGCCCGATTCCGTTCATGAAGATGATTGATACGGCTCTTTTCGCGGTAAGCCGCAAGGGGAAGAAGGCCGGTGCGGCAGCGCTCTACATGGAGAACTGGCACCTGAACTTCCCACAGTTCCTTGACCTAAAGGCGAACTCAGGTGATCCATACCTTCGTACGCGTTTTGCAAATACGGCAACATTTATTAGCGACGAATTCATGCGCCGCGTTGAAGCTGATGCCGATTGGTATCTTTTCGACCCAGCAGAAACAATGGACCTCACAGAGCTCTACGGCGATGAGTTCAGTAAGCGCTACAACGAATACGTGAAAATGGCAGAGAAGGGCGAGCTTCGCCGGTTTGATAAAACATCGGCACGTCAGCAGTTTCGCCAGATTCTCATCCAGCTTCAGGCAACAAGTCACCCGTGGCTGACTTGGAAGGATACTATTAATGTCCGTGCACTCAATAACAATACCGGTACAATCCACCTTTCAAATCTTTGTACAGAAATTACCCTGCCACAGGATAATGAAAACATTGCCGTTTGTAACCTTGTGAGTATTAATCTTTCGGCACACTTAAATGAAGATAAAACATGGGATTGGGACCGCCTCGCGCAGAGTTCACGTAGTGCAATCCGCCAGCTGGATAACCTTGTAGATATTACTGAACTTGCCGTGCCAGAAGCGATGAAGGCAAATAGCAGTACTCGTGCACTTGGCCTTGGATTCATGGGATTCATGGATGTGATTGAAAAGCTTGGCTATAGCTACGATTCAGAAGAGGCGTACGAACTTATCGACCAGCTCTCTGAATACATTAGTTATTACGCAATTGATGAGTCGGCTGAACTCGCGAAGAAGCTTGGCAGCTACCCTGCGTTTAAGGGGAGCGGCTGGAACAAGGGTATTCTCCCTATCGATACCATTAAGACACTGACAGAAGACCGCGGTGTAAAAGTTGAGATAAACAACAAGACTCGACTTGACTGGGAAAAGCTCCGCGCAAAGGTGAAGAAGGGGATGCGCAACGCAACACTTATGGCAATTGCGCCAACAGCAAATATTGCACACATCGCCGGAACAACACCTGGTATCGACCCGCAGTTCTCACAGATCTTTAGCCGCTCAACGCTGAACGGAAAGTTCCTAGAAGTGAACACAAACCTTGTTCGCGACCTAAAGAATCTTGGCATCTGGGAGCAGGTGAAGGATAAACTTCTTATTAACCAGGGTGATATTCAGGGCATTGAAGCAATTCCTGAAAACCTTAAGGCAATCTACAAGACAAGCTTCCAGCTTTCGCCGTACGCATTCATTGAAGTTGCAGCACGTGCACAGAAGTGGGTCGACCAGGCAATTAGTCGAAATATGTATCTTGAGACCCGCGATATTGATGAGTACGTTAAGATTTACTCAGAAGCATGGCGACGTGGCCTAAAGACAACCTACTACCTCCACGTAAAGCCGCGTCATCAATCAGAGCAGACAACGGTAAAATCGAATAAGGCAGAGCAGATCACGGCAGCAAGTGGTGGTCGCAAGGTAGGCTTTGGCTTCGCAAAGAGGGCAGCATAATGGTGGAGACAGAAGCACTATTGAATATTCGAAAGTCGATCGTCGAGAACCTTTCGGTTCCGCGCCCTGAAAGTTTACAGGACGAGCTTGTCGACGAAGTGCGAGCAATTGATTGGCAGCTTGGCGCTACAGCACTGTTCGTTCTTGACCGTAATGAATATCAGGCACCGCAGACATACGAGCAAGAGTCGCACGAAACCCCTGCGTATGAAGAAGCAACATTGTTTTAAGGAGAGAGTATATGTCAGACGCTAATAATCAACCAAAAGGTATCCTCGGCTCAGGCCTCCGTGATGGTCTGCAGCTAAAGCCAATTCGCTATCAGTGGGCGAAGGATCTTTACGACCAGGCGGTCGCTAATACATGGTTTCCAAACGAAGTGCAACTCGTACAGGACCTTGCCGATTTCGATAAGATGACCGACGAGGAAAAGCACGCGCTAAAGACAGTGATTAGCTACCTTAACCCAAATGAACTTCTTATTAATAAATCACTCGCATTCGGCATCTACCCGTACGTGAATGCAGCAGAAGCGCAGATATATCTTTCGAAGCAGATGTGGGAAGAGGCGAATCACTTTATGACGTTTGAGTATATTATTGAGACGTTTCCATTCGACCGCGAAGAGATTTATGCTGCTGGTTTTGGTAAGAAGTCACTTGCTGATAAGGCCGACTTCCAGAATAAGCACCTTGAGGTAATGCTTGACCCAAACCTCGACATTACCACGATTGAAGGGAAGAAAGATTTTGTTCGCTCGCTTGTGGCTTACAATATTGTCCTTGAAGGTATCTGGTTCTACTCAGGGTTTATGGTAGGAATGAGTTTCCGTCAGCGCAACCTGCTGCGTAACGTTGGCTCACTTCTTGACTGGATTACGCGTGATGAGAACCTACACCTCACCTTCGGAATTAACCTTCTTCTCACTATTCTTGATGAGAACCCGGAACTTCAGACGCAAGAATTTGCCGATGAAATCCGTGCACTTATCCTAGAGGCAGTTGAGCTAGAAAGGGCATACAACGAGGATATGCTCCCGAAGGGGATTCTTGGACTGAATGCAGAGTACGTCAATCAATACATAATGCACATGACTGACCGCCGCCTCGAAGAGCTTGGGTTTGAGCCTGAATATAATGTATCGAATCCAGCAAAATGGATGGCAGCGGCAAACGATACGCTTGAACTTGTGAACTTCTTTGAGAGCACGAACACAAGTTACGAGGTAAACAGCACATCATAAGCGGGTTGTTGGCTTTTTTACACCAATAATCACTGGACAAACGCTATATGTGGCGTATAATAAGTAAACATAAGCACCATATAAAAGCAATTTTGCAAAAGTAGGGGGATAACAAACATGAATGCAAATACAATCATCTCAGAAGAAATGAGCCTTGATGAAAAGCTTGCAGCTATTGACGCAGCAATGGCTAATGCAATGGCAGTAGCGCAGGAAAAGACAAACACAAAGGGCTTCAGCGTACAGACAGATCCAGCGGATCTAACTATGTGCCTTGGTTGCCAGTAGAGATATAAATGCACTGCTTGGGAGGTAGTGCATTTTTTATGTAAAAATAAAAATGAGAGACAAAAAGGGGAGTGTGGGCATGACCAGTTCTTATAATGTGAAAAATAATGAATCGCGGGCAAAACTCGTCCAGCGGTATCGGCATGTAACAGAAACGATTGCACTCATAGAGCGTAATCTTAGCTCGGGGCGAATATATCCGCCAGACGAGCGTGAAATAAAAGAAAGTAGAGATCTTTTTCTCAAAGAAAAGGAAGCTATTAGTACCCAGTTGGCTCAAGCGTAGACCCTACATATAGCGTAATAGTAAAGTCTACAACACTCTACATATAGCGCTTACGTCCAAAAAGGTGCTATACTATAACTCCATGGAGGGGAGACCAAACATGGGGAATAAACAAAAATTTATATTTGTAACTGGGGGTGTGCTTTCGGGTGTTGGCAAGGGTATCACTGCGGCAAGCATTGGTGCTATTTTGCAAGCAAAGGGGAGTACTGTCTCTATTCAAAAATGTGACCCGTATCTTAATGTAGATGCGGGTCTTTTGAATCCGCGCGAACACGGAGAATGTTTCGTCACAAAAGATGGCGCGGAAACGGACCTCGACCTAGGTCACTACGAACGCTTTTTAGATATTGAGCTCACACAAAAGAGTACGACGCTTTCTGGTCGTCTATTAAGTCAGCTCATTGCGGATGAGCGCGCCGGAAAGTTTAACGGCCAAACAGTACAGCTTGTCCCGCACCTCACAAATGCCATCAAGCGCTCTATCTTTGAAGCTGCCGATGGATCTGACGTGCACATTGTTGAGATTGGCGGAACAGTAGGGGACTACGAGAGTCTTAGTTTTATTGAGGCGATCCGTGATTTTGCGGGTGAAGTTGGCCGTGAAAACTGTCTCTACGCACATATAGTATACGCGCCGTTCCTAGAAACAAGTAAAGAGTTTAAATCAAAGCCAGCGCAGAATGCACTGCACGAACTCCGTGGATTTGGTATTACACCAGACTGTGTTGTTGTGCGCTCTGAAGGTGCCGCCCCTCACGCTATTGCGGCGAAGATTGCGCGCTTTAGCGGTCTCCGCGAGGATGCCGTCGTGCTTCTTCCTAATGCAAAGACGGTCTATGAAATTCCTCTGACTATTTACGCAAGTGGTATTGGCAAGGTACTCGATACATTTGTAGGCAATACGAAAAAACCTGATCTTTCGAAATGGAGGCAACTAGCTGCGGCACAGCAGGCTTCCTATGCACAAAAAGTGACCGTTGGGGTCGTTGCAAAGTATCTTGATAATGAAGATACCTATCTCTCCGTGGTAGAGGCGCTCAGGGCAGCCGCGTGGAGTGAGAAGGTTGCACTTACGATTCAGTGGATTGATGCCGAGGTCGCAACGGCAGAGGACTTCACCGCTGTAGATGCACTTCTTGTTCCTGGTGGGTTTGGCGCGCGTGGTGTAGAGGGGAAGATTGCCGCCGCTACCTATGCGCTTGAAAAGAAAGTGCCATACCTGGGTATCTGTCTTGGTATGCAGACAGCGGTGATTGCCGCCGCACGAGCAGCCGGACTAGCGACTGCGAATAGCGAAGAATTTGACGCAAAAACAAAGCACAATGTTATCTACACTATGAACGGACAGGCTGGAAAGGAATCCACTGGTGGTACGCAGCGCCTGGGTGACTATCCTGCCACACTTATTCCTAACTCCAAAACTGCACAGACATACGAGGTAGCCGAAGTAAGCGAGCGCCACCGTCACCGCTACGAAGTAAACCAGGCTTTCGCTGAGGATATACAAAAGGGCGGACTAACCATTTCTGGAACATCTCCGGATGGAAAACTTGTTGAGTTTGTAGAGGGGATGAGTCATCCGTATTTCCTCGCTACACAGGCGCACCCAGAGTTTAAGAGTCGTCCGCATAGACCACATCCGCTTTTCTCGGGGCTTATTCGCGCAGTAAAGGCAGCAGCGGATTCTTAAGGAAGCTACCCCAGTAGTCATGGTATAATAACAGGGATGGAAAAGAATCTCGCTCAAATAATTAAAGACCTCTACGACGTAGAGGTAACGCCACAAGTGACGCAGCCCGCGCCTGAGTTTGGTGACTATGCGTCAAATATTGCCTTGCAACTTGCAAAACAGCTGGGTAAAAATCCCCGTGAAATTGCTGAAGAAATTGCTGGAAAACTCCGTGAAAATACAGACGCAATTGAAAGCGTTGACGTTGCAGGTCCTGGCTTTCTTAACCTTCGCGTAAGCACGGCCGCGAAGTTGGAACAGCTCCGTACGCAGCCTCAACCAAAGCGCGTGGGTCAATCAACGGTGATTGAAACTAACAACCCAAATCCGTTTAAGGCGATGCATATTGGCCACGCTATGAACGCAATTCTTGCCGATACAATTGCAAACCTTTTAGCTATAGATGGTGCACAGCCACGCCGCGTAAGCTATCACGGTGATGTTGGTCTTCATGTTGGTAAGAGTATGTACAGTCTTCTTCGCTATGCGGATGGTGATTTTGAGAAGATCCAGTCTATTGCTGAGAATGAGCGCAATACATTCATGAGCAAGATGTACGCGGAAGGCTCACGTGCTTATAAAGAGGACGAAGCTGCGAAGGTGGAAATTGACCAGCTTGCACAGCGTTCATTCGCCCCAGGCGAAGACTTATATGGGCAGATTTATGAACTATGTAAGGCGTGGAGTTTTGAGCAGATTGATGCAACAGTTGCGCGGCTTGGAAATGTGCCAACTGTTGCACGCTTCCTTGAAAGTCTTGCTGATCCACGGGGTGTAAAGATTGTAAAAGAAAATACACCAGGTGTCTTTGAGCTTTCTGACGGTGCATATATTTTCCGTGGAAGTGAGTACGGGAGTTTTGATAACGCCTTCGTTTCAAGCAATGGTCGCGGCCTCTACGCTGCACGCGACCTTGGACTTATGGAGATGAAGAATGAACTCTTCGGGCCAGACAAGAGCTACATTATTACGGGTGGTGAGCAGGCGCAGTACTTTAAGGGTGTCATTGCTGCTGCTGGTTTGGTGGATGCCTCTATGAAAGACCAGACGGTAAATATCCCAACTGGCCTTGCGAAGTTATCTACGGGAAAAATGAGTAGCCGTGACGGTGATGTTATTGAAATTGGATGGCTTTTTGATCAGTTTAAGGATGCTATTGCCACGCGCGGTGGCGAGCCTACAGAAGAAATTATTGCTGGTGCACTCCGCTATCAATTCCTAAAGGTGAAGGTGGGAAGTGATATCGTCTTTGATATCGCTGAGGCCGTGAGTATTACGGGAAATACAGGAAGCTACCTTCAGTATGCACATGCACGTGCTCGGAGGATTTTGGAAAATACAACAGAAAAGGCAGAGATGCCGACCGAGCTTTATGAAGAGGACGCCGCGCTTGTGCGCAAACTTGGCGAGTACAGTGGGGTTGTGGAAGTTGCCGCAAAGCTGCTTGAGCCGCACCATATTTGCGCATACCTGTTTGAGCTTGCGCAGGAATTTAACCGCTACTATGAGCAGAATCGTGTTGTAGGTGATGAAAAAGAGGCGCACCGCGTAGGGCTTGTGTCTGTGTATGCAGATATTCTAAAAGCAGGCCTCTTTATCCTTGGTATTCACGCGCCAGAAAAGATGTAGTAAGCGGGAGCCGCGAATTGCTTTTTTCGTTAAAAACTGCTATAATAAGAAGGTAGAGTTCTAAAGTACGCCGGGGAAACTCGGCGTTTTCTGACCCTGCACGCTGTGCACCCAAACCGTGGGAGCACCTTTACAATGAGGAGAAGCAATGAGAGCTAATACGGTCCGCAGTCTATCAGACTACATTAAGCGGCGACTTGCGCAAGGACCTATCGTGATTCGGTACAAGGATGACCCAGATCACACCACCAAGAAAGAGCTCAAGGGCATCGTACATGGCGTGTCGAGCGCATCCGAAGATGATCTCTTCGGGGCGTTGACCGCACTCTGCGACGAAGGTGTCGTTGTGCGAAAGCTCGAAGAGCGCGATCAGGTGAAGTGGGGGTCGCAGCCGGACCCGAAGAAGACGACATTTAAGATCGTCACGTACGTGCTCGCATAGGGTATGTGCGAGGGCTGGTAGTAACTAGCCCTCGCACCCCGAATCTTGCTCCTCCTCATTCTTTCCAGATGATATACTAAATGACAGACATAATCGGAGACGAAACCATGGCTGAGAAAAAATCAACCGTACGCAAAACAGTAGCAGAGAAGCGCAAAGAGATTCGTAAAAAAGCAAAGCGCCGTGTAGAGGCGGTTGCAGTAGAAGGGTCTCAAAAAGTATCCGGCCACGTTGGTGGTTTCTTTGAATTTATTCGAACACAAGGCGTGATTGGCCTTGCGGTAGGTCTTGCTATCGGTACCGCTGCTGGTGATACGGTGAGAAAGATTGTTGAAGGGTTTATCAACCCGATCGTTCAGTTTATTGTGGGATCTCAGGCAAAGTTGAACGCTGAAGTTTGGCAGTTTGAGGCGTTTGGGCGTACAGCTGATTTTGCATGGGGTGCAGCGCTTTCATCACTCATTACGCTTATCGCAACAGCACTCGTTATTTACTGGCTTGTTAACGTCTTCAAGCTTGATAAGCTCGACAAGAAAAAGAAATAATTCATGGGCAAGCTCGTCGATCGTCCAAAGAAGGACGCCCGCATACTATGGGTTGATCTAGAGATGACCGGTCTTGACCCGGTAGATGATCGTATCCTTGAGGTTGGGGCAATTGTCACTGATTGGAACCTCAACGAGCTCGCGACGTATGAGGCTGCCGTACAGGTAGGGCCAAAGCTTGCCGAAAAGAGAATGCTTAGCGGCCCTGCTGCAGACTTTTGGAATTCCGTTCCAGAGACACGTGATGCACTTCTAGAGCAAAATAAATCAGCGCGCTCTGCTCGCACTGTAGAGAATGAGCTTCTTGCACTTCTAGAGGAGCACTTTACACAGGCTGGTCCAATCATCTTGGCGGGAAACTCCATTCATATGGATCGTCAGTTTATTGATAGGACTTGGCCGCGCGTTGCTGCACTCTTGCATTACCGTATGCTCGATGTGACGTCATGGAAACTCGTATTTGAACACCGATTCCGAAGGAAGTTCGCAAAACGTGAGGCGCACCGCGCACTTGATGATATCCGCGGGAGTATAGAAGAGCTCCAGTATTATATTGACGCACTAAAGAAAGGGATACAGTAAATGAATAAAGATACAGTACATGATTTTATCGCATCACTTTCAGATGTAGAGCGAGGTGAGTCACTTGGCGAGAATCTCGTTGCGTATACGGTGAAGACAGGTAGCGAGGGTGAGGCGAAACTGTTCGCTATTGTTGATGAAGGTGCGGCGCCACTTCGCGTGAGTCTCCGCTGCGATCCAAACCTCGCACTTGTTCTGCGTGAGCAGTATGAAACGGTACTTCCTGGTGAAAACCTGAGTAGGAAAGACTGGAATACGGTTATTTGCTCAGGACAGCTGTCAGATGATGAAGTGTATGACCTTGTGCGCCATGCACACCTGCTTGTTGCAGGAGTGTAGTATTACTCGTTTGAATCGCTGAAGCCGGCGATTGCTTCCTGGGTAGGTTTAAGGTTATTGTAGGCGGTCTCAAGGATTTTCTTTGAGGCTGGTCCACTTTTTGCGTAGAGCTCTTGGTAGAGGGCGAGGATAGTAGAAAGCTGGTAGCTCATCTCGCGCGCGTAGGCGCTGTCATACTTAGCGTTAAGGCGCGCCGTTTCAAGACGCGTAGTCATCTCGGTGTGTGCTGCTTTCTCAATCTGTGTCACAGCGACAGGAATTTTCTTAGGAACGACACCAACCGACGCAAGTGGTGCAGTGAGGTCACGTTGTGTATTAGTGATAGTGAGCTTTACTTCGCTATTGAGGGAGCGGAGCTGACTGTTTTTAATCGCCTTAGCTGCGTCTGTGGCAATGAGGTCGGTGTTTGTGAGGCGGATAGACAGGTGCTGCCATGGCGCAATGCTGCGTCCACCAATAGAGTTGGCAATAATAACAGCAACAATAACAAGCGCTATAGCCGCAACTGCTAAAATGATAATATTCCTCAGATTTAACTCAAATATCTTGCGCTTTGGTGCTTGTGGGGCTATTTTATCCAAATAGTCAGTAGATGACATGTTCATACCTTCATTTAAGCATAATCAATAACAGAGGTAAAGGGTGCTATAATAAAGTCATGCAGGACGCCAAAGAAGAAATACGGTCACGGCTCAACATTGAAGATGTTGTAGGTGAGTACGTCCAGCTTAAACGTGCAGGCCGTAACTTCAAGGGGCTTAGTCCATTTACTGCGGAGCGAACACCGAGTTTCATTGTGAGTCCAGAGAAGAATATTTGGCATGATTTCTCTTCAAATAAGGGCGGAGATATCTACAGCTTCGTCATGGAGGTAGAGGGTGTTGATTTCAGGGGTGCAATAGAGATCCTTGCTCAGAAGGCGGGTGTTGACCTGTCTGCTCGTGACTCAAAGCAGGCACAGGAAAATGCGAAAATAAAGCGCCGTCTTTTAGAGGCGCATGCACTCGCTGCGCGCTATTTCCAGCAGAGTCTTCTTCAGAACCAGACCGCGCTTGAATATGTTTTTAAAAAGCGTCGTCTGAGTAAAGAAGTAGTGCAAGATTTCCAAATTGGCTATGCGCCAGATTCTGGCTCTGCCCTTGTTCAGTTCCTAAAACGAAAGGGCTTCACGCAAAAAGAACTTACTGAAAGTGGCCTCCTGAACCGTTTTGGCGGCGATCTTTTCCGTGGCCGTATGTCCGTGCCACTTATGGATCCATCGGGGAAGGTGATTGGATTTACCGGCCGTATTTTAGTAGACGATCCATCAGCGCCAAAGTACCTGAACACACCACAGACCCTTCTGTATGATAAAAGTCGTCACGTGTTTGGTCTGAGCCAGGCAAAAGAGGCAATTCGCAAGAACGATTACGCAGTGGTGGTAGAAGGAAATCTTGATGTCGTGAGTAGTCACCAGGTGGGTGTGAAGGCAGTGGTAGCTACTGCGGGTACGGCAATGACGGAGTATCACCTAAAGGCACTCGTTCGCCTCAGCCCTAACATTAAATTGGCCTTTGATGGTGATGCTGCTGGGCTTGCCGCCACAGAGCGGGCCATTCCTATCGCCCAGGCAGTCGGTGCGGAGCTTACTATTGTGACACTTCCTGATGACACAAAAGACCCGGATGAGCTTATCCAAAAGGATGTTTCACTCTGGCAAAAGGCTATAGATAGTTCAGAGGCGGTGGTCGATTGGCTCCTTCGCCAATACACGAAGCGTGAAGATATGTCTTCGCCAGCAGGGAAGCGCCGCTTTACCAGTGCTGCTCTTGCGGTGGTGCGGGCGCTTGAAGATGCCGTAGAGCGTGAATTTTATCTTAAGAAAATCGCAGAGTACACAGAAACGTCATTGAATGCTGTGACAGAAAAGCTCAATACAATTGACGCACCTGAAGAAAAAGAATTAAAAGAGGTAAAGGCGCCCAAAGTGGCCAAGCCAGCCGGGCCATCGCATCACGATACCCTCCTTGCTATAGCGGCTATTGAGCCAGAAGCGCGGCCATTCCTCCAGCCACTCACGGGTGAACTTTTTGCTACAGACGAGCAGGTTGATACATTAAAATACCTTCAAAAATCAACAGAGGTGCTCTCAGAGGTACCGCAAGACTTGCAAGTTTATGAAACCTATGTCAAAATAATACTATTAAAGGCCGATACACGATACGGGGCTTGGGAGCCCAAAGACCGCTCCCTTGAAGCAGCCCGCTTGGTCCGCCTCATTACAACCGAACACAAGCAGAAACAAAAAGACATACTAACGACGCAGTTACGCTCCGCAGAAGATGCGGGGGATGAGACCGAGGCGACTCGGCTCCGAACGGCGTTGAATGAACTCATTAAGGAGACAACACGTGCCAAGAGGTAAGAAAAAGCAAGACGCACCAGCAGAAGATACACTTGCTGAAGGGGTAGTAGATGTATCGGGTGGAGCGCCAACACAGGGACTTTCAGCTATTGATATTGATGGCCCAGACGCAGAAGAGCTCGAAGAGGTTGATACAGATGAAGACCTTCTGAGCCAAGAGCAATACTTTGACGATGCCAGCGACGACAGCGTTCGTCTCTATCTTCGTGAGATTGGTAAAATCCCCCTTCTTAACGCAGAAGAAGAACTTGCGCTTGCGCACCGCGTGATTGCAGGTGAAAAGCGGGCGAAGGATAAGATGGCAGAGGCAAATATGCGCCTCGTTGTCTCTATTGCAAAGCGCTATAGCGGCCGTGGTCTTGATTTCCTTGATCTTATTCAGGAAGGGAATACAGGACTTCTTCGTGCAGTTGAAAAGTTTGACCCAGACAAGGGATTCAAGTTCTCAACCTACGCAACATGGTGGATTCGCCAGGCAATTACTCGTGCTATTGCTGACCAGGCGCGTACGATTCGTATTCCGGTGCACATGGTGGAGACTATTAACAAGCTCCTTCGTACACAGCGCCGCATGACCCAGGAACTTAACCGTGAACCAACCACCGAAGAGCTTGCTAAAGAGCTTGAGATGGAACCAGAGAAGGTTGAGTACGTCATGAAGATTAAGCAGGATATTACCTCGCTTGATGCCGGTGTTGGCCGTGATGGTGACGATGAAGATTCAGTTCTTCGTGATTTCATTGAAGACGAAGATTCTGCAACACCAGAAGAGTCAGCTGCATCACAGCTTCTTAAGGAGCAGGTACAAGACATTCTTTCAACACTCTCAGACCGTGAGCAGAAGATTATCAAGATGCGTTTTGGTCTTGAAAATGGCAAGAGCCACACACTTGAAGAAGTGGGGCAGGAATTCGCCGTTACCCGTGAACGTATTCGCCAGATTGAAGCCAAGGCACTTGCGAAACTCCGCAAACATAAGGATTCAAAGAAGCTCCACGACTACATTAATTAGCCCAAGTGGCGTAAAAGAACAGCACCGCACTGCGTCTTCAAGACGGCTTCGCACCGGGTCTCGTCAGGGCCTCAGCGCCTGACTCAACTCGGGCTGCAGATGTCGTTGAAAACTGCAGTACGGTGCTATTCTTTTTCCATCCCCCTTAAGCTTTCTAACAACCGTAAAAGGTGCTACTATTACCCCATATGGCACAGCACAATAACGGGAAGGCTCCATTTGCACGACGAGGCTACGGCAGTGAGCGTCGCGGGTCTATCCCTGTGCCTGCATTTGACCTTGTTGAGCGCCAGCGCCAGTCACGCGCCGATAGAGAGCGACTCCAGGCACTTATCCGTGAGCAGACTGAGCGCTTTGCGAACACACCTGAAAGCCTTGACCTAGGAAACCGTGACCTTCCAGCTTTTAAGCATAAGGCCGAGCTCGTCGGTACAATCGAAGCGCACAAAGCGGTGGTTGTTGGTGGGGAGACGGGAAGTGGTAAGAGTACACAACTTCCACAGTATCTCTACGAAGCAGGGTATGACATGACCGTCATGCTTGTACCGCGCCGTGTTATTGCCGATGGATTAGGTGACCGTATTCGCGAGGAGCTTTCCGCACAAATAAAGGATTTTGACGCCGAGGAATCGGTAGGTATTATCCATGGTGAACGTGTTGAGCGTCATGAAGAGAACAAGATAGTTGTCATGACTCCAAATACGTTCATTAGAATGCAAACTGAGTTTAAAGAAAAGTATGCCGATAAGAAACTCGCTATTGTTGCTGATGAAATTCACGAAGCAAATCTGTATACGGAAATAGCCGTTGGTGTTGCCGCACTTTCTGTACAGCAACACGAAGATTGGCGCCTCATTGCTGCAAGTGCAACTCACAATGCTGCAACGCTTGAGAAGCCATTCCAAAAGCTCACTGGCGGATTCGTTCCTAAGGTTGAGATCGAGGGTCGTCCGTTTAACGTGACACTTGAAGAGGAGCCCGAGCTGACGCCAATGCAAGCGTACGCACGAGACGGATTTGACCACAAAAAGGCAATGATTTTTACTTCTGGGAAAGAAGAGATTGCGCACATTATTGATCAGACGCGCAATGAGCTTGAGTCGGTGCAAAAAGGTGCATCGCAGGACGTTGTTTTCCGTATGCTTCACGGTGAACTGACAGAAGTTGAACTTTCACACATAGATGACCCTATCCCAGAGGGACAGCGGCTCGTTGTTGTGTCATCACCGGCGGGTATGTCCGGTATTACGATTCCGGGTGTTACGTATGTTGCTACAGACGGTACAATCAACCGTGCTGAACTTGATGACGATAAAGCAGACGGACTTATTCGAAGGGTGCTTTCTAAGGCCGGTATTACGCAGCAAATCGGACGAGCTGGAAGGGATGTTCCTGGCGGGATTGGCGTGCTTTGTGCGCCCGTGGTGGTGAAGCGCCATGATCGCAGGGAGGCCGAGGGTCACGATGCTAAGTTAGCGTATACGCCATTTGATGCGCGTGATGAGCATGAACCGCCAGAGATTTATAGCACAAACCTCGAACGGATTGTTCTTTCTGTGGCGGCGCTTAACTACGATTTCTCAGAATTGAATGAGTATATTCCACACCCTGTCTACAGGAGTGACATTGTGAATGCAGAAGAGGCGCTGGCGCGTATGGGTGCCATTGACGATGATAATAACGTCACAGAAGTTGGCACTGGCATGAATGCCTTTCCGATTATTCCTGAACTGTCACGCGGCCTGTATGAAGCGATGCGTCCCGGTAAGAGCTTGCAGCATATGGCTCGCGCTGCCTTTATTGCAGCGGCTATTGATACGGGTGGCCTGCAAGACTATCGAGCCTCTGAAGATGCGGTAAAGACACGACGCCAGATTATTCGTCACACATCAGAAGATGACCTCATGGTACAGCTTGATTTGATGACAAAACTCTACGAGCGCACAAGTGAGCAGTGGTCGGGGTATGATTTCGTTGAGCGCCATGGGCTTCACAAGAAGCGCGTTGAACGTGTGCGAAAGACGGCTCGCAAGATCTTGAATAAAATGGGTATTCACCCACAAAATGTTATTGTTACGGCGCCACTCCCGGATGAAGAGCAACAACTCCGTGATGACTTTACGGCTGGATTTATTGATCAGGTGTATGAGGATGTCGGCCGCGCAACTCGTGCTAAGCAACGCCTTTACCGTAATATTCATGGTGACGAAAGTGCTACGGAGAGGACGATTGATAGTCGTTCGGAAGCGAAGGTGGAGCGCGGCGCATTAGTTGCTGGTATGAAGCGATGGTATGAAAAGGGACACCATAAGGACGGTACGGCAATAAAGCACGACGTTGTTGCGAATGTATTCCCGGTTCGTTCCGAGGTTGTGGGAAGATATGCGGAGCAGAACGGTCTCGTGCAAGGGAAGCGCAAGGCAGCGGGAATGATTGGCGATAGGGCCGTTGATTACACGCAAGGGATGTTTGGTTCAATTGAGGTAGGTGTCCCTATGCAGTACACAGCCGCCGAACGGCTGTCGTCTGAGGCGCAGGATGTCTTGGCTGAATACGTACTGTCGCGTCCAGGTAAGGTGCAGCGCGTACTCAGGAAGCTCGCGGTTGACCTTGAGGGCTACCAAGAGCGCATTCCTGCAGATATTCTTCAGCAGCTTCGCAAGCCTGGCACTCCAGCAGACCTCACTCAGGATGAAATCACTCATGTTATTCGTGAGGTAATTAAGGACGTCACGACTGCACATGAAGTTGAAGAAAGGCTCCGCGAGTACTCTTACCGTGAAAACATGAGTCTCTCAAAGTATTATGATGTTGAAAGTGTTCGAAAGATGAACGAGATGTCGCCTCTTGGTATAACCATTGCGGGTAACCATACGCAGCTTCGCTATGAATACGGCCAGCCATACGTGAGTGGAATTAGCATGCGTTCTGCGCAAAAAGTGCAGTCGCCTGTGTATCTTGATGATGGCCGCGAGGTTCTTTGGCAGCGCGCACAAGACGGCAAGAAAGAGCGCGTTTCCTTCGGCGCGTAGAAGACTTAAAGCTTAAAACGCAATGTCTTCTTGAAGTTCAGCGAGTGTCTTGTAGAGTGCTTCTACGGAAACATTATTGGTAATGTAGTGATCTGCAATAGCAATAGGACCGCCCTTTTCTAGATTTTCAATCTCAGAAGTGTCACGGTCATACGCTTCTGTAGCAGTGAGTGGGCGAATAGGGCGCTCGGCCAAGCGGCGGTAGCGTGTGCGGCGTGGTGCAACAATTGCAACCAGTGTGAGCTCTCTAGGAAAGGCCTTTTTAAGAATCTTATACTCAGTCCATGTATAGAGACCGTCTGCAATAATGCGGCGTTGCCCTGCATCAATAAGGTTTTGGATTTGCTCCACGATGCGATTTACAACAACGTCCTTGCCGTGCTCTTCGCGGAATGATTCACGGAAATTCTTCTCATTTTCCGGAGTAATCTCAATACCCTCTGCGCGCATCGCTTCTAGAATAACGCCACCAAAATACACCTTTGGAAAGCCATTTTTTGTAAAGTATTCTACAGCCGTTGATTTACCAGAGCCAGGAAGGCCAACGAAGGCCAAGATTTGTGTGTGTTTTTGAGTTGCCATATATACCCAGTATAGCAGAGTCAACCTCTTGATTGTCCGTATCTGTTACAATAAGACTATGACAGCCGCATCTCGACCTAAAAAACTTGCCATAATTGACGGAAAATCAATCTTTTACCGTGGCTACTATGCCATGCCGGGGCTTTCGTTGCCAGACGGCACGCCAACGGGTGGAGTGTTTGGCTTTGCTTCTATTGCTATTGAACTTATTAAGAAGATCGAGCCTGATTACGTGGCTGTGGCGTGGGATAAGCCAAAAACGAATATCCGCAAGCGCAGAGAGATTTATCCAGAATATAAAGCAGGGCGAAAAGCCGCACCGGATGATTTCTATGCACAGGTGCCAATCCTCATGGAGCTCCTTGACGCCTTTGGGTGGCCATTTTATGAAATAGATGACTATGAGGCGGATGACATTCTTGGTGCCTTTGCAAAACAAGCTGAGGAGAAGGGGATTGAAACCTACCTTCTTACTAGTGACCTTGACGCCCTGCAGCTCATTACACCAATGACAAAGATGATTGCCATTAAAAATGGCCTGTCTAATATTGAAGAATTTGACGTGGCGGCGTTTGAAACAAAGTACGGTATTGATGTTGAGCAGTTCCTTGACTACAAGTCACTTGTAGGGGATTCTTCAGATAATCTTCCTGGCGTTCCTGGTGTTGGTCCAAAGGGTGCAACACAGCTTCTTCAGGAGTTTAAGACGCTTGATGGAATCTATGCAAATATTGAGAATATAAAACCAGCCACCGCAAAAAAGCTTGAAGCCGGTAAAGAGCTTGCCTATATGACGAAAGAAGTCGGCCGTATTTGGACGGACATCTCCCTTAATCTTGATTGGGACGTGGCAAGCGTGGACGATACCGATCTTCACAAGGTAGCGGAGATTTTGAAGCGTCTTCAGTTCCATTCACTTGAAAAACGCCTTCCAAAGTATATGCAATTTGCGCCGAATACTATGACGGACGAGGGGACGTTCCAGGCACCTGCGCTCACAGAAACTCCATGGCCAGCACCGTTGCTTATAGACGGCCCTGTCTTTATAGGATTATTTAATGATGAGCTTTGGGTTTCAACTGACGGCGCAACTGTGCATCGAAAAAACCTCAAGGATATTGACCCAGGATTGTGGCGTACGCTTGAGCTGGGCACGGTCGTGAGCTATGACGTAAAGACCCTTTATCACGCGCTTGATGCGCAGGGTGTCGCTGTTCGCTTTAGCACTGTTCATGATTTGCGCCAGGCGGCGTTCTTGATTGACCCGCTCGCTCGCGATCGATCCCTCTCTGCACTCTCTGGAGTTGAGGATGATACGTACGCTTCTGAACATCCGCTTGAGACAATGGCGGGACTCGTCGCCACATACAAGCATCAGCAGCAACGCTTCGACGCAATGCCGCGTGTTGCAACAATCGCACATGACTACGACTTTCCACTCACATACACGCTCTTCAGGATGGAGAGAGAAGGGGTGAAAATAGACCCTGAATACTTCAAGCGCCTCAGTGAAGAGCTTGGTGAAGAGCATGCGCGACTTGAGCAAGAAATGTATACAATGGCCGGGTACGAGTTTAATATTGGTAGCCCTGCTCAGCTTTCTGAGGTATTATTTACAAAGCTTCAGCTCCCTACGCAGGGAATTAAAAAGGGGAAGACCAGCTACAGTACCGGTCAAAAAGAGCTTGATAAGCTCCGCGGTCAACATCCTATTATTGAACTTATTGAGCGTACCCGTGAGCTTGCGAAGCTAAAGAACACATACGTTGATGCCCTCCCGAAACTTGCTGACGCGAACAACAGGATTCACACCACACTTAATCAGGATGTTGCGGCCACGGGGCGCCTCAGTAGCACACAGCCAAACCTGCAAAACATTCCTATTCGCACAGAGCAAGGTCGCCGGATTCGCGAAGCCTTTATAGCGGAAGAGGGTAATGTCCTGGTGAGCGCTGACTATTCTCAGTTCGAACTCCGCCTTGCGGCAATTTTAGCAAACGATGAAAAGCTCATTAACGACTTCAACGCCAATACGGACATCCACACAAAGACGGCCAGTGAAGTGTACGGTATTCCCATGGACGACGTGACAAAAGACCAGCGCCGTGACGCGAAGGTGATTAACTTTGGTGTTCTCTATGGCATGAGTCCGCACGGGCTTGCCTCAGCTACGGGCATGTCGTTTGGCCAGGCGAAGGATTTCATCGATCACTATTTTGAACTTCGTGCACCAATCCGTACGTTTATTGATGCAACACTTGAGCAGGCAAGGAATGATGGCTACGTGGAGACCTTCTACGGCCGCCGCCGTCCAACTCCAGACGTGAAGAGCAGTAACTTCATGGTCCGTGCAGGCGCTGAACGTGCCGCAGCAAATATGCCAATTCAGGGTACGGAGGCAGACCTCATGAAGCGCGCCATGCTCCAGATTGATGAAAAGATCACAGGCCTTGGTACGCAGATTCTCCAAATCCACGACTCAATTCTTATTGAATGTCCAAAAGAAAATGCAGAAAAGATTGCTACAATCCTTCAGGAAACAATGGAAGCGGTTGCACCCGAGCTTGCAATTACACTGAAGGTAGATGTGCATAGCGGGTATAGTTGGGGCGAGCTTTAGTGAGCAAGGTGAGGGCAATCATCTTTGATTATTACGGCGTTCTTCTTGCAAATACGCACAATCAGAGGCTATTGAAACTTTGGTCTGACGATCCGGATAAGGCGGAGGAATTCTCTGCGGTGAATAGGGCGGCAGACAGGGGGATTTTAACGCAGGAAGAGTCGCGTATGCGCATGGCTGAACTTATGGGGATTTCCTATGAGCGGCTTCTACGCGAGTACGCTGACGGTGAAGTGCCGAACGAACCTCTTATTGAATTCATCGAAAAAAACCTAAAGCCCCGCTATAAAATTGGACTCCTGAGTAACAGTACGGGCCGCGAGCAGCTTGATGTGCGCTTTGCACCGGGAAGGCTTGATCGGATTTTTGATGTCGTGGTGTCATCTGGCGAGATAGGGTGGATTAAGCCGCAACCCGAGGCGTATGAGTACGCTGCTATGAAGCTCGGTGTACTGCCAGAGGAATGCGTAATGGTTGATGACGTTGAGCTGTATTGTCAGGGTGCAGAGGATGTTGGTATGCATTCTGTGCATTTCACGCTTTACGACAAGGCTGTAGCTGACCTTAGTCGACTCCTTGACGAAACCTCAATAAAAGTATAAAGTTAAACCATGTCACGCTATACCAAAAACCGAGCCCTTCCCACAATACTAGCCATTGTCGTTATTATCGTTGCTATTGCCGGTCTTGTTGGCTTAGCGCGCCTTCTTTTTGCGGGCGGGGATACAGCGAAGACCCCTGAGGTCGATATTGCTCGTGAGGCGCTCCTTACGACAACCGCTGGAAGTTCAGTCACTATGAACGTCCGCGGTCCTATTGTTGCAAATGAGAATTTCCGCTCATTCCAGATTACCGTTTCACCAACAGCGCGTGAAGTCCGTACGTACAGTGGCTATCTTGATACAGTCATAGACCAGGAAACACTCTCTAATAACGTATCTGCCTATACGCAGTTCGTCTACGCACTCGATAAGGCAAATATGACCTCTGGTAAGCAGCTTGAAGGCGATGCGAACGACCTTCGCGGCATCTGCGCAACTGGGCGAATTACACAGTTTATTGTTAAGCGTGATGGCGAACCAGTTCAGTCCCTCTGGACGTCAACCTGTAGCGGCTCTAAGGGTTCACTCCGTGCGAGTACAGACCAACTGTCACAACTCTTTACACGCCAAATTCCAAACGCACCAAACTACATTTCAAAAGTATCTCTCTAGGAGCGCACCGTGCCTGAACTGCCAGAGGTAGAGACGGTTCGCATAGGCCTCGCTGATCGTATTATTGGCCGCACTATCAGTGCCGAGTCGCACGATACAGAGAAGGGGTTTCCAAACACACCTATTGATGTAGCGAACTTTCTCATTGGCGCAAAAATCATTGCGGTCCGCAGGCGTGCGAAGGTGCTGATGATAGACCTTTCATCGCAGTATTCATTACTTATTCACTTAAAGATGACTGGCCAGCTTGTGTTTGTTTCAGCTGACGACCGCTTCGGTGCAGGGCATCCAAACGACAGCCTTATTGAAGCCCTCCCTGATAGTTCAACGCGCGTCACGCTTACCTTTGAAGACGGAAGCCTTCTCTTTTTTAATGACCAGCGCAAGTTTGGCTGGATGAAGCTTATTCCAACTGCTGAAATTCCAGACACTCCCTTTATGAGGAAAGTAGGGCCAGAGCCGCTTGATCCGCATTTTACCGCGGTTGCATTTAAACAGCGCTTTGCACGTCGGCCGCGCACGACCATTAAGGCTGCGCTACTTGATCAGAGTGTGGTTGCGGGAATTGGCAATATCTACGCAGATGAGGCGCTGTGGGGTGCAAAAGTACATCCATCGCGACTTGTCGGTTCGATCACGGATGATGAATTCACTGCGCTCTATACAGAAGCTCGCGCCGTCATGACCTTAGCTATTGAAAAAGGCGGCTCATCAAATAGAAATTATGTGAATGCAGAGGGTAAAAAGGGGAGTTATATGGACTTTGCGCGGGTATTCCGGCGCGAGGGCCAGGAGTGTCCACGGTGCGGCGCTATTATTGAGAAGACACGCGTTGCTGGGCGCGGAACGCATATTTGCCCACACTGCCAAGTTGCCCCCGAGTGATATAATAGAGAATAATGATTACGGTACTGACGGGGGATAACGATTTTGAGCTGAAGGCGGCGCTAAATGCTATTGAGCAGTCGTTTGGTGGCGCCCCTGAGCGCATTGATGGCTCAAGCCTCACACTTAACAATATCCCCGACCTTCTTATGGGCGTGAGCCTTTTTGCAGAGGAGCGTCTTGTTATTATTGACCAGCTCTCAAGTAATGCAGCTGTTTGGTCAAAGCTTCCCGATTGGCTTTCGCGCCTCAGTGATACAATCCACCTCGTTCTACTGGAGCCTGCACTTGATAAGCGTACAACCGTGTATAAGGCGCTCAAATCAGTGGCCGATATACAGGTATTTTCTGCGTGGACCCCGAAAGATGCAGTGCGGGCAGAGACATGGACGGCGGCATATGCAAAAGAACAGGGTGTTGCGCTCTCTCGCCAGTCGGCGGCCTATCTTGTGCGAAGGGTAGGGATGAACCAATGGCAGCTCTCTCAGGCGGTGAAGCTTCTTGAGCTGACAGGCGCGGCCGATATTACTCCAGAGGTCATAGATGCAGTGATTGTTCCATCCGCAGAGGAGAGCGTCTTCCAACTCCTTGATGACGCGCTGAATGGCAACGCCGAGCAAGTATCGCGCACAATTCAGTCTCTGATACTTTCCGAGGACCCGCATCGCCTCATGGCACTGGTAGTGAGTCAGGTGTACTCACTTGCGGCTACAGTCCTTGCGCCAGTAGACGCTGATCCAGCAAAAGACTTTGGAGTGCATCCCTTTGTTATCTCTAAGTTAAAACGCTTTAAAAGCTCACTAGGGGCGAATGGTGCGCTTCGCATGCTTGCAGCCTGTGCAGCTGCAGATACTGGCCTTAAATCGTCTAGGGGCGAGCCGTGGGTGCTTGTAGAGCAGCTTCTTCTCAAGATTGCCCATAGAAGTTTCTAGAGAAACAAAAAACCCGCTCGGTAGTGAGCGGGTTTTGCTTTTCTAAAAAGAGAATTACTTCTTTTCAGCAGTCTTTTTTGCAGGAGCCTTCTTTGCAGCTGGCTTCTTTGCTGCAGGTGCAGCTTTCTTCGCAGGAGCAGCCTTAGCTGCAGCCTTCTTTGCTGGAGCAAGCTTTACGCCTGCTGCCTTAGCTGTCTTTGAGAGGAGTGCCTTACGGCGTGCCGCAGTGTTCTTCTCAAGCATGTTCTTCTTTACAGCAGTGTCAATTGCACCCTGTGCAGTAGAAAGAGTTTCTGCGCTTGGCGCTGCAGTAAATGCCTTTACAGCCTCTTTAACAGCACGCTTTGTTGCGATGTTGCGCTCACGACGCGCGATAGTTTGTTTTGCTCGCTTTACAGCAGATTTGATGATTGGCATGAAGTTCCTTTACCTCTTAAGATTTATAGCACTAATCAAGGAGTAATTATAGCTGAAAAGTGTTAAAAAGTAAAGGGCGCCGGGGTGTGCATGTGAAAGTAATCCGTAGTATTACTGCTTGACCACCCCAAAACACTTATGGTATAGTTAAGAAAATAGTCTATTGCAAGTAGCTAACAATAGGACAAAAACAAAAAACCATGGACGAACTAAAAACAAAACAACAGGTCATAGATAAATTGAAGCAAGCCGAAAAGGTGCTTGTGACAGTTTCAAAAAATCCTTCAGTGGACGCACTTTCAGCGGCACTGGGGCTTGCGCTTCTTCTTGACGGGCAGGGGAAGTACGCAACGGCGATTTTCAGTGGTGAAACGCCACCAGCGCTCGCATTTCTTGAGCCAGAGAAAACATTTGATGACACAACAGATAGTCTTCGTGATTTCATTATTGCCCTCAACAAAGAAAAGGCCGACCACCTTCGCTACAAGGTCGTTGATGACGCCGTTAAGATCTTTATTACACCGTACAAAACCACAATTACAGAGGATGACCTTGAGTTTAGCCAGGGTGACTATAATGTTGAACTCGTGGTTGCTATTGGCGTTGATAACCAGGAAGACCTTGATGCAGCGCTTGATAATCACGGGCAAATTCTTCATGACGCGGCTATTGTTACTGTGTCCGCAGGTGAGCAGACAAGCAGCCTCGGTGGTATAGATTGGTCAGATAAGAATGCTAGTAGCTTGAGTGAGATGATTGCAAGTATCGCAGATGGCCTGAAAAAAGACAAGAAGGATACCGTGTTGACCGCTCCAGTGGCAACAGCGCTTCTTACAGGTATCGTTGCAGAGACCGACCGCTTTAGTAACGAGCGAACATCATCAAAGTCTATGACGATTGCAGCTACGCTTATGGCTGCAGGTGCTGACCAGCAGCTGATTGCAAATGAGCTACAAAGTGCGCATGAGATTGATACCCCACTAGAAGTGGCTCCAGAGGCACCTGTTGAGGAGGCGAAGGAAGTATCGACCGCGACGAGCGATGGTGGATTAAGTATTCAGCACGATCCGTCTGAGCGCCCTGTAAAGACAGGTTTTGATGCAAATGAGGACGAAACGCTTGAAGAGCTTGATGCGCGCGTTCGCGGCAAGACAAAAGAAGAAATCATTACAGAAGAGGCAATGCAGGCTGCTGAAAATCCAGTTCGTGGACCATTCACTGAAGAGCCACAGGAAGAGGTGCAGGCCGAGCCTGCAGTGACTCCAGAGCCTGTCTCCCAACTCACTCCACAGCCTGCCCCGAGCGCACCTACTACGGAAGCTCCGCAGATAGAAGAGGTTCAGGCAGCTGCACCATCAGCACCACAGCAAGAGCCAGATGAGGCGCCACTTATGGGCGGAACACTTAACGCAGCGATGTCACAGCCAGTCGAGCAGCCATCAGCAGAGGGCTCTCAGAATACTACCATTCTGACGCATGGCTACCTAGCAGGAAGTGAGTCGGCTTCAGAGGCAGGTCAAGCTGCTATTAATAGTGTTGGCGACACGGACACAGACGCAGTAGTGAGTCTTACTGATACTGCTTCTGCGTACGCTATTGCAGGCGAGAAGGTCATAGAGCCACTGACGCCAGACCCAGTTGCGGCACCAGCACCTACTCCTACTGAGAATGCATACGGTATCGCTGCCCCAGAAGTAACACTTCCTATGCCACCGCCAATTCCTGACTTTTCACAGGTAGGTGCAGCTGGTCCAGCGCTCCCGCTTCCACCAACTGAACCACCGCAGATCCTTGGAGATATCCTTAATCCAGCGCCAGTAACGAACGCATATGCGTCGGAAGATGCTCCTGAAGCACCTCTTTCACAGTCAGCTACTGTTCCACTTGCGCCAGTTCCAGAGGCTCCACAGGTCGCCGTGCAGCCATCAGGCGCCTATGCCTCTGACCCTGGGCAGTTCCAGATCCCAGCTCAGGAGCAATAGTGCCACTTCAGCTAGAAGAGCATACTATTCAGCTTGTTGATAAGCCCGCAGGCATCACCAGCTTTGGTGTTGTTGCGCGCGTGCGCCGCCGTATCTCTGAGGTACTGGGTAAAAAGGCGAAGGTGGGTCATACGGGCACGCTGGACCCCTTTGCAACCGGCCTTATGATTATTGTGACAGGAAAAGAGTGTCGCAATGCTATGCAATACTCAAAACTTGATAAAGAATACGAGGCGGTGATTCGTCTTGGTGAAAAAAGTACCACTGGGGATCCGGAGGGTGAAATTGAGCCTGTGTCGGACAAGGTGCCAACCCAAGAAGAAGTTGAAGCGGCATTAGTGCGTTTTACGGGCGAAATAAAACAGCGCCCACCAATCTTTAGTGCTATAAAGATTAACGGACGCCGCGCCTACGACCTTGCGCGTAAGGGTGAGGCTGTAGAGATGCCGGAGCGCACGGTAACTATTCACACACTTGAACTTATTGACTACGCCTACCCAGAACTGAAGATCCGTACTCACGTCAGTAGCGGAACGTATATCCGTACACTTGCCGAAGATATAGGGAATGTCCTTGAGACGGGTGCATACTGCTCAGCTCTTCGCCGTACAAAAGTGGGGCAGTGGAGCGTTGACGGCGCTACGCCAATAGAAAAGTAACTGGCTAAATCTTTGGACGAGGGTCGAGTGTTGGAGCTTCGTTGAGATGCTTCGCAAGGATCTCTTCAATAGTACGAACAAAGCCTTCACGGTTATCGAGTTTGCCAAGGACGTCATCATTAGTAAGTGCTTTCTTAACAGACATGTATGCGTCAACAAGGGTCGCCTTTTCCTTATCTGATGTCATGTAACTGAGGGCTGTCTTGAACTGAGCAGGGTCGGCAAGTGCCTCAACCCATCCAGCCTTGAGGCCAGCAATATTTTCAGGGCTGACGCTTGCAAGGGTGTTAATACGAGCCTTGGCCATCTCGCGCTCAAAGTTGGTGCCAAGAGCCTGAACGTTAAGGCTTGGATCAGCTTGAAGGTGGAATCCACCAGCAGCCTTGAAGTTACCAACATTTTCAGCAATGATTTCGCTCACAATATCTTGATCGACGTGTACAGAGCCACGAGCCTTTTCGAAGAGTGACATATTCTTCTCTTCAGCCTGAAGCTGGAAGGCTGCGCGAATCTGGTCTTCATCAAGCGCACCGCCGCGACCTTCAATGACATCGGTAACGATACCCTGTGAGTATGCCTTGATGGTAGTCTTTGCCTGTGTGGCATTTGCCTTGAGCAGCTCCATGTTGCTCTTGAGCACGTCGGCATCAAGCTTGTTAAGTGTAGAAACTGCCTGCGCACGTGCACGCGTTTCACCTACGGTTCCACTCACGCCTGCAGCAATCTTGCGGAGTGCTGAGCCAGCAACAGATGCTTCATTGATGGCTTCAGAGATTGAGCGAGCTGTTTCGTACTGAGCAGATACAGCACCCTGCTTCTCTGCAGAAGTCTGTATGGCAGCTGCGCTCATAGTATTCATAAGGGCATCAACGGTAGGGTTTGTTGTGCTTGCCTTGCCTGACTTGTACTCTTCCATCATGCGTGCATTCTGTGCAGTAAGCTGCTCAACAGTAGCCTCTGATGTCTTTGCACGAAGGGTGTTAATGTGAAGGTCTGATGCCTGATCAACGCGCACCTTTTCAACCTCAAGTGTTGCACGGTTCTTTTCAGCTTCAAGGTTCTGCTTCGCTGATTCAAGCTTAATAGCACGTCCGTGAAGAACAGAGCCAGCGGTAGCCTTTTGGGTCTCTGTGTGTGCCGCAAGGTTTGCATCAATAATATCTTTATCAGCACCAATGACAGAAGCGTTATCGTGAATCTTCTGGTAGGCGCGTGAGCCGTGGTAGGTGTTGTCGTATGCGGCGCGTGAGTTCTTGAGCTTTTCGTCAGTGTTGCGGTTGAAGTTGTTAGCCATGAGGGACGCCTTGCGCATAAAGTTACGTCGCTTTAGTTCGCCTGGCTTGTCGCCAAACTTACCGCCAGTAATACCCCTGTTGCGGTGAAGCTCTGCGCGCTTATCGGCGAAGCTGCGCGTTCGGTCCATAAGCCCCTTATTAGGGTTGTTTACAAGGCCAGCAATACGGCCCAGGAGGCTTCCGCTAAACTTCAGGAGGAATGGTGTAATCACAAGTGGGGCAACCTGCACAATCATACCTAGAATGGCGATGTTGATAGATGATGCATTCTGGATAATAACCGCACCAGCAAGCTGTGCGCCACCAAAGACAACTGCAAATGCAGGGAAGAAGACGAGCATGGTCGTAAAGAGCGAGCGCCACTTACTAAACCAGCTTTCCGTGTTTGGGAGGAGGTAGGCAACGAACGCCAGAGGGGCGATGATAATCAGGATGGTGATGATTGCCTGACGCGCCGCAAGGATAAGGAGCACCACAAGCACCGCCACCAGAAGGCCCACGAGTACAGGAAGGAGGAGGAAGACGAGCCCAACAACTGTACCGCCGCTTCCAGCCAATGCACCAAGCGCACCAAGGCCAACTGCTGCCATCGCAGTACCGCCAGAAAGGACAAATCCAGTAATACTCTCCCAGCTCAGCATGTATTCACTGTTCCATGTCTCGTTATCTACCTGGAAGATTTGGTTACGCATTTCAATAAAGGTATTTTGAAGTGCATAGCCAAGGAGGTTTGAAAGGTCAACGGCAAGCGCACAGATGATGTAAGAGATGTTTACAAGTATTGCCGCAACAATAAGTCGCGGAAGGAGTCGTTTGATACCGTACGTACCTGCGTATGCACCGCTCAGCTGACCGTACACGATGATAAGGAAGGCGATAATAAAGGCAACGTTTGCGAAGTTACGCATCACGTTCCAGCCGACGTACAGTCCGCTATCTTGGTCTGATGAGAGCGGTTGTACTTCCATGAAGCCAGCAATCTGATTGAATACCCAGTCCATACCGCTCGCAAGCCAGGTGCTTATGCTACAGATAAACCACCCCACACCGACAACGGCACATGAGGTTTCATTCTGCCCATGGTCACCTTGGATGGAAACAGTCTGGCGGTCGCTTGGAGTACTGTATGTCTTCGTAGAAGGGTCGAAGCGGAACTTTACGTGCTGAGCACTGGTTGCAGCCGGTGGATCGACTCCCGGTGAAAGGTAGAGGATAAAGACATCACGAGGGGTGTTATTTGTTTGACCTTGGGTCGTGTTTGTCATAGAGGCAACGTAATAGACGGCACCTTCGCTAATACCAGGGAACTGGTTGCGCTGTGCCTTTTGACCACCGGTAAATTGCTTGCCGTCGTAGCGGAGTGATGCGCCTTCCCATTCTGCTGTGGCGCTTTGAGCATGCGATGGTTGAGTAAAAAGAGTTGTCCATAAAAAGACCGTGAGTATCGCGGCGAGGAAAACACTGAAGATAGTCCGCACAGAACGCCTCTGGAGAAGCGCTGTATGCGGAGCTGACCCAAATCGCTCCATATAATTTCATTATACCATTTAGAGGAGGAAAAGTCAATACTCATACCTCTAAAAATGCAGAGAATATCCATGGGAGGTGGTTATGCTTGCTGTGCACCCGTAAACGTTATATGATTACCCCTGTTCTTACTGTTCCTTAAAAATCCGTTTTTTATTGATAGAAAGAGGTGATGAACCTTGGAAAATCTCAACACGCTTCTTGACGATGTCTATCGCCAGGGGCTTGGTATCTCGCGGTCCCATGCAAAGGGGCGTGTGAAGTATATACAGCAAAAGATGGCTGACCCCCCTGAGGGTGAGGCAAGCGTAAAGGAAATTGAAGCACTTCGGTATCAGTTTGAGTTTGAGCATCTTGGTGGGCGTTTAGCCGATAGAGCCTTCCTGAATCTGCCACATCACATACGGCAACTTGCTTACCAATGGGGCGATATGTCCCTAGAGGAGCAGGAAGTTGTACTGACGATGCTTGGCGATGAGCTTCGCTCGTCTCAGTGGCACGCGCGGCGAGCAAGTAACGCACCAGCGCTTGATGATGCCGTCATTCCTGATGCGAACGGCGCTTTCCCGGCACTTACAAAGAGCTGGAAGCGCGGTCCGTATATGCCAAATTGCCTGGGGATGGCGCAGATGCTTGTGGGCTTCGCAAGAGCCGCAGGCGTCCGGCATTCGCTGATAACACCGCTCGTGCCGTCTTGGTATTCGGCAATGGTGACACAGCGCAAACAGATCGCTTACAATCTGCGCCAGCTCGATACGTTTCCCGATGCGCCCTATGTGCGCAAATGGAGACGTCGCCTTGTACAGTTTGATAAGTCAACGCTCGAGACCATGCTTTTTGCACGTGACGAGCTGGCACATCACGCCCTTGTGATTGAGGTTGCCGACGGTACGTCGCGTATGGTTGATCCATACCTCAACGCATATGGTGAGCACGAGGCGCTGACCGAAAGTGACGTCATGAGTACCTGGACGCGCACCTATAGGGCGCGCGGGGTGGTGTCCTTTAGCTACGAAGCCGTGCAACGTGCAGTTGCGTGGACCGAGCAGGGGAAGAGGCCTCGCACGAAACTACAGATGATTGCGCGCCTCGCAGGGTATGATCCGCCGCGGACAAAGCGCCAACGCGAACGTGCCTACGATGCGATGATTGAATGCATCACCGAGTACTGCCGCCTTACTGTAAATAGTAGGGTTGCAGACGTGCCGACCGTGTACGAGCTGACAACCCCAGCGGTTGCGCTCGCCGCCTATACGCTCAACCATTGGTCCGTTGTAAGTAAGATTCCCGGTGACGACATTGTCACCATTATTGGCTTACAGCATATACTGCGTGACCAGATTGCGCATTTAAAGGACTATCCAGGATTCTCCGAATGGATGTCGGAGAATATCGACGCAGGCGCGCTTTTGCCCGAACTGCGACCGTACTATGTATCAATAAAGAAAGGAACCCATCATGACAAAGAAGGCAATGCCGAAGAAGGCCCAGGAGGCTGCAGTCCGGAGTCTGATGCATGACGAAGGCAAGAAGCTGACGTGGATCAAGAAGCGACATCCTGAGCTAAGCGAAGGAATCGCCGCTGTTGAAACGGCGCTTGCTGCCGAGTCGACGCCGCGTGGTTCTGGGTCGGTTCGTCCGGTTCAGCTCCCGACGATGTCAAAGGGAAGGTAAGTACACCCCGAGTGGGGCGGTTTGAGCGGAAGTAATTCCATTCGCCGCCCTGCCCGGGGCTTTTTCTTTTGCATAAGCAGAGCGGTTTCAGCACTCACATCTTGACCCCTTGAAAACATCTATAAACCCTGCTATAATACACACTTGATGATTACAGCAGATAACAAAGCACAGGCGTTTGCTCTTACACAGCGACACAAAACCGACGTTGGTAGCCCAGAGGCTCAGGTGTCAGTTTTGACAACTCGCATTAAAGAGATCACTGAACACCTCAAGATCAACAAGCACGACCACATGGCTCGTCGCGGTCTTGTACAGATGGTTGGTCGCCGCAAGAAACTTCTTAAGTATCTTGAGAACAAAGACTTCGAAGCCTACAAGGCTGTCGTAGCAAAACTAGGACTCCGCAAGTAAGCGGGGTTCTTTTTTTATCAGAGGGTTTTATAGATAGGGGGAAGGTGCTTATTCTTGCGGCTTCCTGCATATGAGGGTATGCTAGGCCATAGCGCGGACATTCCGTGCGCATCCAGTAGGGGTACGCCCCAAGGATGTTCTTTGAAATGAAAGTGGTGATTGGTAATGGGCACGCCCAACAATCAGAATGTACATGAACTTGCTGTACAAATCGTTACTGATCCGGCGCATCGCGTCTCAGAGGAGGATTTGCATAAGCATGGCTTTGACGTCAATGTTCTTGAGGCAACGTTCACTGAAAGCATTAAGCCATACCTGAAGTATCTCGTCTACGAAAAGCTCGGGAACTCAGGTGAGTTCGGCGACATGCTTTCGAATAGTCTGGTTTCAGGTCAGCTTGCGCGTTTTAGCGATGCGCAGGCTCGTAAGGTGCTTGATGTCGAACTGAGGATACCGGGAACAGCACTGTATCAGTCGCCATCCAGATGTATCAAGGTGTGGATGACACGACTCGGTACGTGGGTCGTATGGACGGCAAACAAGCAATGTGGTGCTGACGCCCCGAAGGATTGGAGAGCGTATGCTGCCGAGCAGGCGCATCATTTCGAGTCAGTAGGGGAGCTTGCCCGGTTCCTTGAATCGGTGACGCCGGCTGAATTTTATGTTGCAGGAAGGACCGACAGGCATCTGCCGAAGTTTCTTCCACTCATGATTGAGCGTGCACTGCGTGATTTCTTGAGTAAGACGATTGGAGAGAGGCGCAAGCGTCTTTCAGCGCTCGAAGGGGCGCTGCAAAGCGCAGAGCGCCGTGTTTCAGTTGTGACATTCCCGGTCTACTAATTTCAGATACCCCGTCCTGAAGGTTGAGCCTCGCTCCCTTGATTGGGGCGGGGTTTTTCCTTTTGGTGGTTATTTGGATAGGTAACGCCTATGGTATAATCATACCTAGTGTATGCAAAATCCAGCAAAGCAAACGAGTATACAAGAAGAGGGTAGGGAATGCTTAAAACTTCATTATATCATAAAATAGATAATAAAGCAAGTATGACCTCTGTTGTACGCGGTGGTTTTACGATCGTCGAGCTGCTAATTGTCGTGGTGGTAATTGCCATCCTCGCCGCCATTACAGTGGTGTCCTACAACGGCATCACCGGCCAAGCCAAAGACGCCGTTGTAAAATCAGATCTTTCGACTGCCGCTAAGAAACTCCAGATTACCAAAGTAGAGTCCGGCTCATTCCCAGCTAATACGGATGGCATCCCATCCTCCTCTGGTGTAACCTTTGCAC
>Ga0265293_10000056_pt1 | contig 246514 bp, 259 predicted proteins | sample Munlanlewell138R_FD_192505 | JGI IMG/M metagenome (GOLD analysis project Ga0265293, IMG submission 192505) | Leachate microbial communities from a municipal landfill in Southern Ontario, Canada - Leachate well 138R | ecosystem: Engineered > Solid waste > Landfill > Unclassified | place...
ATACATTATGTTATAATACCCCTTAAAATAATAGTGTAATTGTACCCACACTACCTAGAGAGTTTTATGAAAAATATATTGATTCTAGCCGAAGGTAAAATTGCAAAGTATTTTATTGTATGGCTTAATAAAAAAAGAGTTGCCAACAATCACTACCATATAGTCTCAAATACAATACTAGAAGAAGATATTAAACACAATAAAAATACTATATTTTCCAATCTAGACGCGACTAGCTATAGTAAACTCCAGCACATTCTAGAAGAACAAAACTATTCTCATGTTTTTATAATTATAGAATCTTATGATGATGTCAAACATATTATCCATAATCTTAATAGAATAGATGATAAGCTGCGCATAATTTTACTTAATCAATGGGATGACAAAAGGACATCTAAATTCAATCATAATGTTATAGTATTGGATATGTATGATCTAATATCGGGGCACTTATTTGATAAGCTTCCAAATGTTCCAATAGTTCCCAACAATATCGGTCTTGGACAAGGTGAAGTAATGGAAATACATGTGCCTTTTGGCAGCAGTTATGCCTTTAGACATGTAGGCTCCATAGTGCAGCAAAAATGGAAAATAGTAGCTCTTTATAGAGATGAAAAGCAGATACTGCCAACCGGTGCTACTATGATCCGTCCCAATGATACACTATTGGTTGTCGGCAGACCAACGGTACTAGATGGGATTTATAAACTGATCAACAAAAGAAAGGGCTTGTTTCCAGAGCCATTTGGTAAAAACATATATCTATTGCTTGATCTGCGTTATGATAAGAAAAAAGCTATAGAGTATTTAAAAGAGGCGATACGGCTAACAAAAACATTACAAAACAAAGAGCTTTATGTGAGAGTATTTTATCCTACAAACTTAAAGCTTACAGAAGAGATCAAGGGCTATCAAGATGATGGTATTCATATTGATATAACTTATGAATTAAATGGAACACAAGATACTGTAGAATATGATATTACTCAATATGATATAGGTCTTGTGATGTGTTCACAAATTTCGTTATATAAAGAGTATCACAATCTCACTTTTTACTATCTCAGAAAATTGATATATATTTTTGGCAGTATAAATATAACAGATATAAATTCTGCTGTTATCATGATGAATGATGAAGAAAAAATGGAATCAATATCTTCTACAGCTTTTGATGTGTGCGAAATATTAAAGTTGCCGTTAAAATTATGTGATTTTGACCCAGATGGCGATTTTAGCGGTAGAAAAATGACCATTGACCACTATGAAACAATGGCAAACTTGTTTAATTCCAGTATAACAGTAGAGCAAAAAGTCGCAAACCCTATTAGAGAATTGTCAAAAATGAGGAATATTTTACACATAACTTTTTTTCAAGACAAATCAAAACATGCTTTTATACTACAATTAATGATTATCAAAGTTTTAAATCTATTTCCAAGAATCTATAGACATCCGAAGTTGTTAATCCCTTTTGAAGATAGCGATACATAAGACAATATTGGTTTTTAATGCTAAATAGGATAAAATCAAGCATAATAAATACAAATATAAAAGGTTAAGAATTAATATGATTATACCAATTGCACTAGAATCTCAAGAAAATCACTCTTATGAAATCACTATAGATTCTTTGCCTGATTTGAATTTTGATAATAAAGTAGCCATAATTACAAATCCAACAATAGCTAATTATCATTTGGAAAAATTGTTGTCCAAAATTACTGCTGCACAACTTCAAGTCATTATGGTACCAGATGGTGAAGAATACAAGACATTGCAAACTGTAGAAGATATTTTGAACAAATTATTTGAATATAAATTTGATAGAAAATCGCTCCTTGTCGCTTTTGGCGGCGGTGTGATAGGCGACATGACAGGATTTACCGCTTCACTATACCAAAGAGGTATCGATTTTATTCAAATTCCGACAACTCTTTTGGCACAGGTTGATGCGAGCGTAGGCGGCAAGACCGGAGTAAATAATCAATTTGGCAAGAACTTAATAGGGGCATTCTATCAACCAAAAGCCGTATATATAGATCCATATTTTTTGGATACGTTACCCCCAAGAGAGTTTGCTGCCGGTGTTTCAGAGATGATAAAAGTAGCTGTTACTTTTGATAAAGAATATTTTGAATTTTTACAAAATGCTGATTTACACAACAAAGAAACTCTCAAAAAAGCGATAAGTAAAAGTGTAACTATCAAGGCAGATGTTGTTAGTAAAGATGAAAAAGAAACAGGCATAAGAGCAGCACTTAATTACGGTCATACATTTGGCCATGTTGTAGAAAATGAAACAGGATATACAAAATATCTGCACGGTGAAGCCGTGGCTATTGGCATGGTTATGGCAAATCGTTTGGCAGTAGAGCTTGGATTTTTGAGCCATGATGATGCTTTGAAGATAGAAAATGTGTTGAAAAAATTTGACCTACCAACAGATTATCATATATCTGATGCGGATAGTTTTTATGACCATTTCTTTTTGGATAAAAAAAGCGCCAAAAATAAAATAAAATTTATATTGCCAAAAGGCATAGGAGACCATATAATAAGCTCAGAGATTAGTGAAGATATGGTCAAAAAAGTTCTCAAAACATTTGGGGTTAAATGATGAATGCAAAAATAATTCTTTTTTTTATATTAACATTTTTCTTATTTGGCGCACCAAGTCAATCAAATATAGAAATAAATGAAAGCCAAAAAGAAGAATTGAATACGATAAAAACAAAAGATCTTGTTGGCGAAAAAAACAATATCGATGATGAACTAAAAAATAATATTTGGATTACTGTATACGAAAACTACCAAAACTATCAAGTACTTCAAAATAAAAAAAATACTTTAGACAGAGAGATAACCAGATTAGAGAGAAAATCTCCGGAAAACAGTGAAAGACAAACAAATCTCAAGGCTCTGCAAGATGAAAGAGAGGGGATAGTCAATAAATTACAACTGTTGGGCGAATACGAAGAGGAACCGTTCAAGAAACTTTTATCACCAAACCAGATAGATAATGCTCCAATAATTAGTAACCCATTATCAATTTTTTCGGCTTTATCTTATAGAGAAAAGCTCAAAAGTGACCAAAATGAATATGAACAAAGGTACAAGTCTCTAATCTCTGTTGTAGAAAACTTAGAGAGAAAAGAACAAATTTTAAAAGAACTAGTAGATACTTCTACCGATAAGCAAGAGTACAAACAAGAAATTGCAAAAACAAAAGAACTGCTAGATACCCTAAGACCTTTTGTGGAGCTTTTTAGAACTACGCTAAATGTTTACAGTAAAAAAATAGAAGAGATGAAGATCGGCATCACTCAAGGAATAGCTCAAGAAAGTAAAAAACTTATAACAGTAGGCATAATTCTTGGTGTTCTGTTTGGACTATTGTTATTTTCAAAATATTTAATGAGACGCTATTTGACAGATATTGAGCGTTTTTATACGTTAAACAAGGCATTGAATGTTACTTTTGTTATATTTGTTATATTGATTTTACTTTTTGCATATATTGAAAATGTAAATTATCTTGTAACTATTTTGGGATTTGCATCTGCTGGTATAGCAATTGCGCTTAAAGAATGGTTCATGAGTATAATCGGATGGCTTGTTATATTTTTCGGCGGCAGCGTTCATGTAGGGGATAGGGTTAGATTTTTTAAAGATGGAGCTGAATACGTAGGCGATATTATAGATATTTCTCTTTTGAGAATGACGATATTAGAAGATGTAACTCTTACAACATTTGAAAGAAACAGAAGGGCCGGAAGAGTAGTATATATACCGAATAATTATATCTTTACCAATATGATCGCCAACTATACTCATAGTGGGTTGGATACCGTATGGGATGGTATTGATTTTATTGTTACTTTTGATTCAAATATAAATAAAGCATCTTCTATAGCCAAAGATATAGCACAGAAATATTCAAAAGGATATACAGAAAATACACGTAAAAAATTAAATAGACTTCGCAGGCATCATCATCTAAAAAATATTAGCGTTGAGCCTAGAGTTTTTACTCTTATAACTCCTTATGGTATGAAAATAAGTGTATGGTATTATACAAATAGTTACGCTACATTGCCGCTGCGAAGTACAATATCTGCTTCTATAATAAACAGTATAAAAAATGAACATGATATTTTGTTAGCATATCCTTCTCAATCTATTTTTATGGCGAATGATAATCAAAAAAATACACCCCCCGAAGACGTTCAGGAACACAAAGAGTCTATGCAATGAAAAAAGTATACTTTAAAACTTTTGGATGTCGCACAAATCAATTTGATACGCAAGTGATGTTGTCAAATTTACATCAATTTGCAGTATCAAATGATGAAACTGCAAGTGATATAGTAGTTATAAATTCATGTACAGTTACAAATGGTGCTGATAGCTCAGTGAGGCAATATATATCTTCACTTAAAAGACGCAATCCAAATGCAAAAATTATTCTTGCCGGATGCGGAGCTCATGCAAAAGGGGATGCGCTATGGAAAGATGGCTCAGTATTTGGCGTAATGGGACACTCTGAAAAATCAAATATAGACAAACTTTTACAAAATGAAAAACCGTTTTATGAAATAGGTGATTTGAAACATATTGATACTACCGTGGTAGAAAATTTTATAGGCAAGAGTAGGGCATTTATAAAGATCCAAGAGGGGTGTAATTTTGATTGTTCATATTGCATAATACCCCAAGTTAGAGGCAGAGCTAGGTCTCATACACATGATACAATACTAAATCAAATCAATATTTTGGCATCCAATGGATATGGTGAGTTTGTACTTACCGGTACAAATGTAGGAAGCTATGGTAGAGATATCGGAAGCTCTTTGGCTGCGCTTCTTAAGAAAATCTCTTTAATAAGAGGTGTTAGACGCGTACGCATAGGCAGTCTTGAGCCTATACAAATTGATGAGGGTTTCAAAGAATTATTAAATGAGCCATGGATGGCAAAACATCTCCATATTGCCTTGCAGCATACAAGCGATGAGATGCTCTCACTCATGAATAGACGAAATAAATTTGATGAAGATATAAAACTCTTAAATTTCTTATCCGAACATGGTTATGCATTGGGTACTGATTATATAGTTGGACATCCCGGAGAAAGTGAAGCGATATGGAAAGAGGCTATGCAAAGAGTTTGGAGTTTGCCCCTTACTCACATACATGCTTTTACATACTCTAGGCGAGACAATACTGCATCTGCTTTGATGAAACAAGATGTCAGCGGAGACATTGCAAGAATAAGACACAATGAGCTTACAAGCTGTATTAAAACCAAAAATAGGGAGTTTAGAGAAAAAAACTGCAAAAATCTCGAAGTACTTTTGGAAAATGGGCAAAATAATATCTATAAAGGGTTTGACCAGTATTATAATACTCTTGAGGTTTTTAGCCAAGAAGATCTAAGCGGAAATTGGATTTTAGCAGAGAGCGTGGAGGTACAAGATGAAAAAAATCGGCTTCAATTTTAAAAAAATCAAAGCAATTGCTCTGTTTTTTGGAGTTTTGGTAATTTTATTACTTTTTTCTATCTTTAGGGACACTAGTACGTTGATCACGAGGTCGCAAGCAGACAAATTAGATGCTAATAAAACCATAAAAAAAATTACAGTAAATGGAGAATATCTCTATTTTACAACTCCACAACAAACATTTAGAATTTACAAAGAGGTGATAGATTATCCTAAATATTATGCAAAATATCCAGTAGAGATAAAAGAGAGAGAAAATTGGCTTATTTGGGTTTTGAGTATATTTATTCTAGCTATATTGGCATATTATCTATTTTCTAACAAGCAGCCATTATCCATATTTTCATCCCCCAAAAAAGCACCAAATGATTCAAATGATACGGCAGACGAACCAATAAGAGCCATTAGCTCATCGGTTCGTTTCAAAGACGTAGCAGGTATCATAGATGTAAAAGAAGAATTAGAAGAGATAATTGATTTTTTAAAATCACCCCAAAAATATACAAATTTTGACATTAGACTGCCAAAGGGAGTTTTGCTAGTTGGACCTCCAGGTGTAGGGAAAACAATGATAGCAAAAGCAGTGGCCGGCGAAGCAGCCGTGCCATTTTTTTATCAAAGCGGGGCATCTTTTGTCCATATGTACGTGGGTATGGGAGCGCAAAGGGTATCTACATTATTTCAAACTGCCAAGCAAAATGCACCTAGCATTATATTTATTGATGAAATAGATGCGATAGGTAAAAGCAGGGGCGGCAGACAAAATGATGAACGAGAAGCAACACTCAATCAGCTGCTAACAGAAATGGATGGTTTTGAAGAGAGTTCTGGGGTAATGGTAATAGCGGCCACAAATAAGATCGATGTGCTAGATGAAGCTTTATTGCGTGCAGGTAGATTTGATAGAAGAATATTTGTTTCATTGCCAGATATGCAAGAGAGAATCAATACTTTAGAGCTATATTTATCAAAAAAAATGCACAACGTGGACATAAGCGAAATTGCCAAAATGAGTGTCGGATTCAATTTCGCATCTTTGGCCACATGGGTCAATGAAGCCGCCATGTATGCACTAAAAAATCATAAAAGAATGATAGAATCTAGTGATTTTGAAGCAGTCAAGGATAAAGTAATGGTTGGCAAAAAACGATTATTAACACTTGACGAAAACGAGAGAGCCATTCAAGCAACATATCAAGGAGCCAAAGCACTGGTGGCAACTTGGTACGATATAGGGTTTGAAAAAATAGGCATAGCAAGCGAGAGATTTGAAGAATTTGATTATACTATTTTAGCAAAAAGCAAATTACTGCATAAAATAAAAGTGGACTTGGCCGGTACGATAGCAACACAGAAAAAATATAAAGAAGTGTTTACAAATAGTAGCAAAGACATTGTTCACGCTAAAGATTTAGCGCAAAAAGTTATAAATGATTTTGATTTGATGATAGAAGCAACAGATGGTATAAATGTCAAAGAACAGCTATTGCAAACAGCATACGAAGAGACAAGTGCATTGCTTGATAAACTGGATAATATTTGCACCATGATGAGCAATTATCTATTACAGCATGAATCCATTACTCAAGAACAAGCTAGAGAGATGCTTCGTGAAATTTTTTAGTGGATTTTGTCTAAAAAATGAGCAAGAATTGTTTGAGCCATTTTTAGACCAAACTGATTATACAGTAGCAGGTTTTAGCTATGGTGCTCAAAAAGCAATAGAATATACTCTAACTACTACACAAAGAGTTGAAAGAGTTATTTTGCTTTCCCCTGCATTTTTCAAAACACAATCAAAATCTTTTTTAAGAGCTCAAACTCATTATTTTAGTGCCAATAAAGATAAATATATACAAAATTTTCTAACCAATATTTGCTTGCCAAATAGTCATATCAATCTAGAAAAATATATAAACGATGGAAATGTTCAGCAACTAGAAGAGTTATTGACCTATGAATGGAACGAGAATACTCTAATGTCATTAAAAAACAGAGGTATAAAAATAGAAGTATTTTTAGGAGATGAAGATAAGATCATTAATTCCAAAGATGCTTTTGATTTCTTTTCAAAATACACAACAACTTATCTTATAAAAAAGGCTGGTCATTTACTGAATGTTAGATAGTATCGATAAAAATCAAAAGTATGCGCTATTCTTGCTATTCATTTTTTGTATAGTTTGGATATTTGCTGCTATTTCACCTTTTAGCAGGCATGATTGGATGCTGGAAAATATGCTTGTTGTTGCTATATTATCGGTCTTGATTTTTACTTATAGAAAATTTACATTTTCAAATATCTCTTATACTTTGATAGCAATTTTCATGGTTATTCATGAACTTGGTGCGCATTACACCTATTCTTTAGTACCATATGAGGAGTGGCTAAATGCTTGTTGCAATTGGAGCCTGAATGAATTTATGGGCTGGGAGAGAAATAATTTTGATAGATTAGTCCATCTTTTATTTGGACTTGTTTGGGTATATCCGGCCAAAGAATTTTTGGAGAGAAAATTATTATTTAGTAATGGTTTGAGTTGGTTTTTTGCTGTGCAAAGTGTCATGACCTTTTCGCTTGTTTATGAGCTAATAGAATGGGGGGTTGCTATGATATTTGGCGGCAAACTCGGTATGGAGTATCTAGGTACTCAAGGTGATATATGGGATGCGCATAAAGATATGCTACTAGCAGCCTTAGGTGGATTAATACCTGCACTATTATTTTACAAAGTCGGTCAAAAATGAATATTATTGTCATAACCGGCTGCAGTTCTGGTATCGGATTGGCCACCGCTGTATATCTTAAAGAGCAGGGCATGATAGTCTGTCCGACTGCTAGAAAAAATGAAGATGTTTTAAAATTAAAAGAACTTGGCTTTCAAGATGCCAAGCTTTTAGACGTGGCAGACCCAAATCAAATATCCAATGTCATAAGTTATGTTCTAGATAAATACGGCAAAATCGATGCATGGTTTAATAATGCAGGTTATGGGCAACCAGGGGCAATAGAAGATCTACCCACTGAAGCTTTAAAAAAACAATTTGAAATAAATGTTTTTGGGCTGCATGAGTGTACGCGACAAATATTACCCGTGATGCAAAAACAAGGTTATGGCAAAATCATACAGCACAGCTCTGTGCTGGGCCTTATCTCTCTATTTGGCAGAGGTGCTTACAATGCCAGCAAGTATGCCGTTGAAGGACTTACAGATACTTTACGCTTAGAGCTAAAAGATACAAATATCTACCCCATACTCCTAAACACCGGACCGATCACCAGCTCTTTTAGAAAAAATGCTATACAAAAATTAAAAGAAAATATAGATATTAACAAATCAAGATTTAAAGAAACATACCAAAAAAATCTAGATGGTACAAGCAAACGAGTCCCCTTTAATGAAGAGGCAATCTCTGTGGCAAAAGCAGTGCATCGTATTATATTAACGCCAAAACCAAAACCAAGATATTACATCACAAAGGCTACCTATATTCTCGGATATTTAAAAAGAGTACTAAGCACAAATATGTTAGATAAAATACTTATCAAAATCTAAAAAGGAATAATTCAAAATGGACATCATAACAATTGGCGTAGTAACGACTAGCGATAGAGCATCAAGCGGAATATATGAAGATCTATCAGGTAGAGCTATCATGGATACGCTTAGCTCGTACCTTGTAAATGATTGCAGATATGAATATCGCTGCATAGCAGATGAGCAATCACTTATAGAGCGAACTTTGCTTGAACTCGCACAAATTTATGAGTGCGATCTCGTAGTAACTACAGGGGGCACAGGCCCGGCACCTAGAGATGTAACTACTGAAGCTACAGAGGCTGTGTGCCATAAGCTATTGCCTGGCTTTGGAGAGCAAATGAGGGCAGTTAGTTTGCGCCATGTCCCTACTGCTATATTATCTAGGCAAACGGCAGGTATTTGCAATAAATCTCTCATTGTCAATCTTCCAGGTAAGCCAAAATCCATAAAAGAGTGTTTGGAGGCAGTATTTCCTGCAGTCCCTTATTGTGTTGATCTGATCGGCGGTAAATATATGGAAGCAAATGAAGAAAATATAACTATATTTAGACCAAAAGCATAAAGAATATCGATGAATATTGCATATATAGAAACCAAAATTAATGAAATTTTAGCTGAACTGGAAAAAGAAGCAATGGATTGTATACTAAATGATAGTTTGGATAAGAAAGCTACCAATCTACGTATGAAGCCTATTGTTAGCACGAAACAAATATTATTAAATGCATTGGAAAGTATTAAAATGGCAGATAAATTAGCACAAGAAGAGATATCAAATATGGCTACGAAGTAGCCATAAAGAAAAAATTTTTATTTTAAGATGTCTCTCTGAGCTTTTTGTCATGCAAACGGCTAAAAATAGCTAGAGATATTATGCCGCCTAGCAATGCATACCACATATCAGACTGTGTATCCCAAACATACCCCTGTGTCGCCAAAAACTCATCTGCGGCACTTCCTATCAGTACCGCACTCCACCATTCGAGCAATTCGTAAAAAGCACTTACGGCCAAAACGAAGCATAATAGAAAAAAGATCATCCAAGAGTTTTGTGCTGTAAAAACATTTTTTCTGATCACAATTTCTCTGGCAATAATTATAGGAACAGCTCCTTGCATAAAATGACCGACTTTGTCATAATTGTTTCTATTACCGTTAAAATAATCATTTAGCGCGTCAAATAGCGGTACTTCTGCGTACGTATAGTGGCCGCCGATCATTAATACAACCATATGCGCTAATATCAATATGTATGCAATAGAGGTTAATGGGAAGCTGCGATAGGTAACGACTAAAATTACAAATCCTATAATGGCAGGGAACACCTCTAATATCCAGATCATTCTATCTTTTGGTTCATATCCGGACCAAAGAAAAACCAAAAAAAATATAGCCAGCCAAAGTATTTTCATAAAATCATACTTTTTGTGCAGTCATTGCAAATACAGAAAAATTAGCATGCGGTTTTTCTATAATATTTGCAGTTTCAAAATTTATATTTTCAAATCCGGCTTTTTGAGCAATATTTGTTAGCTTTTCTCTATCAAAACCATAATGATAAACCCCTTTATTGTCGCTATGGAATGTTCCATCTTCACTGTCTAGGTCCGCAATAGCAATAAACCCGCCTTTATTGAGCATATTAAATAATTTTAAAAACAGAGCTTCAATATCTTCTATATGATGCATAGTCATGGATGATATAACACCATCAACATTTAATTTTAGGTCATCATCCATGATATCGGCCTTTATGATATCCGCTTTGCATGCAAATTCTGATTGTTTGGCTCTAAATTCCTCTAGCATAGAAGGAGAATTGTCAATCGCTATAATCTTGGAGACATGTTGGGCTATAAAAAAGCTAAGCAATCCGGTTCCGGCACCAAAATCTACAATTTCCATAGAAGAATCAATGTCAATATTGTTTAATATGACGTCGGAAATTTCCTTAGCATTGCGAACACGAACGCTATTCATGTCCCAATTTTTAGATTTATGAGCAAAAAGATCATAATTTTTTTTCATTTCTATCCTTATATTATATAATATTATTAAAATAATGTTTGTTTTTGGTTAATTCTAATAGTTTCCCAAAAATATTCTACGTGTTTTTCGAATAATGATACCATAGAAGAGGTAGATTTTTTATCTAATTTCAATAAAGAGATCTGCATTTGATAAAAAAATAGGGGTGCAAAGAACTCGTTTGCCAATAATAGAGGGTCCGACGATGTCACCATTTCGTCTTGCATCATTGCAAATAGATAAGATGAGAGCTTTTTGACGTTTTCTTGGTAAAAATATTCATTATATATCTCTCTAATACGCTCATTATTGAAGATTTCTTGCATCAATAGCTTGAAAAGGGCTTCATTTTGTACATCAAAACTAATCAGTTTAAAAGTAGTCGCTATAGACAAAAGAAGCGATTTGCCTTGCTTGTATGATTCTGGCGTACTAAAATTGGCAAAAAGCTTGGCTATGGCTGATGTAGTAAGCTCTTCTATGAGCGATTCCAATATCTCATCTTTGTTTTTAAAGTGATTATACAAGGCACTTTGCTTTATACCTATTGCTCCGGCTATATCACGCACTGTAGCGGCTTTATAGCCTTTGGCAGCAAATAGCTTTAGTGATACATCCAGTATCTTTTCCTTTGTTTTATCGCCTTTAGAGGGCAATGAATTGGTGTTTTGTTCTGTATTATCCATAGCATATCCTTTTAATAAAAGTATTATAGTGAACATCTGTTCATATGTCAAGAGTGGAGAATATTGATTATATGAACACTTGTTAATTTAATTAAAATCAAGAATTAAACTAAGTGAACAATTGTTCATTAACATAGCATTGTTTATATATACAAAATGAACGTATGTTCATAGAAACCTATTTATCTCCCTATATAGCGTGATTTGTATACGATATGGTAATATTGGTATTACATAGTTGTGATTATTATTAAATAATATATTAAATATGTGCTATATAGATTTAAAAAATAGGGCGTTTTGATATTTATTAATAGTAATATTTATTAATTGAGGCCTCTAGCTTAGAATAAGACGCTTGTGGTCATTTATTAATTGAACTAAAATCAAATTATGATTAATCAGAACATCCGATTAAATGTTTTTTATAAAATGATTACTACTAACTGTTTTTTAGGAATCATGTTCTAATTGAAAAAAAAATTTCGCTTTGTGTCCAAAGCGTAGAAGCAATAAAAAAATTATTGGGGATTCTAAAAACATTAATTCGCCTGAGAAAAATAATATTTCTGATCAATCATAAAAAAATAAAAAATTAAATCATACGAAATAAAATATTTTTTCATAATCACATTACAAACTAGACCAAATGCATAAATATATAAATTTTTTTATAGGATTTTACATAAACAAATTTACTCTGGGAGGTAATAATATATTTTTGATAGAATTTATATTATGTTAACCAATATAGTTTTTTTGAATAAATTTGCTCAAATAACTTACTATATACAACACTTTCAATAATTAGATATAATAAATTATACAAATCAATCAAAAGAGATACCATGATAAAAGAACTTTCAAATATTGTAGCCAAAAACCTAATCAATCGTCTTCGTGAACAAAAAATGGATTCTTTACATTTTAGGCATATAATCAAAGAGTTGGCTAGATTTTTGGCATATGAAGCGCTCGGCTCTCAAAAACCAAAAATATATAGCATAGAAACATGGAGAGAGAAAATCTCTTGTGATTTTTTGGATGAAGAAAATATTGTCTTTGTATCTATCTTGCGTGCCGGGCTGCCAATGATAGAAGCTTTGAGTGATCTTTTTCCAAAAGCTTCATTTGGATTTTTGGCTATGAGACGAGATGAGCAAACTCACAAAAGCAAATTATATTATGATCGTATCCCAGACTCAAAAGGAAAAATAGTAGTTATCGTAGATCCTATGGTTGCTACCGGCGGATCATTGAGTGATGCAATTGATGTTATCAAAACCAAAGAACCAAAAGAGATCTTTTCTCTTAATATCATAGGTTGTCCCGAGGGAATATCTGTGATAGAAAAAAAACATCCCGATATTAAATTATATATAGCTCAAATTGACGAGAGGCTTGATAGTAATATGTTTATCTTGCCCGGATTAGGAGATGCCGGAGATAGAGCTTACAATACTCCTGAATAAGTTTGCGGGATATTAAACTCTGTGGATATCAATTATATTTACAGTAATATTTTCAATATATTTAAAATCGATAATAATGAATTATTTGCATAATAAATATTTTATTTTTTGTTTGTTATATTAATAGCAACCATATGCACTCTAGTTTGTTTATGCTATACTTGTAAAAACTTAATTTAAAAGCAAGCAAAAATGGCAAAAAAGAAAAAAAATATACATATAAAATTAAACAATAAAATCCGTGCTTTCTTTCAAGGGTTACCGTTCGATGAAGGTGTAGCCACATTGAGTGAAGAACAACTCATGGGGCTGATGATGCTGCTTGAGCTATCACCCTATTCTCTTAGCAGAGAAGATATGGTGCGTGCCTTAAGACGCATATGGAGCGAAGGCGAAGCAAAGCCTAGGGAAATAATAGTCTCATTTTTGACAGACACGGGTGAACGTAAACAATCATCAAAGCAGTTTGCAACAGAAAGAACAGCCAACATCTTGGATGTTCTTTCTCAAATCCCTCATACAAAAGAAGAAGAATATAATATTTTGGATTCTTTTGCTGATGTAGCAAGCCACAAGATCACACCAAATAAAATACGAAACAAACTCCTATATGGTAGGCAGAAAAAAAGTTTTGCCAATTTGGAACAAGCCTTGGATGTGACATTTGATGCGCTTGGACGGATGGAGTTTTATCATAGTTTTTCTTTTAGTCTAAAAGATATAGATTTCAATAAATTGCTGCTATGCACATCTGATCAGATAGATATAGAAACTACGGGCGACGAGCCGACACAAGATTTGATATCAAATCTTCAAACCATAAAACAAGAAATTATCAAAGAAAAGCAAAAAGAAATTGACAATTTTTTGGAAAGATTAAAAAAACACGGCAATCCGTATTTGAATGAAAAAGAGATTATAGATGCGATTAAGTCCATGCCTCCTGATGCACCTCTTGATCATATACCTCTGCCTTTTGATAAAATTGAAAAAATAATTAAAGATTTCAACAATAGATACTATCTAACCCAAAGTACAGATGATTTCATAATCCAAAAAGAAAAATCATACGAATATTGCGATAGAACATTGAGGTATGACATATCTTTGTCGTATACCAAGAAATTTATCTACGGTCTTGTATGGAGAGGCGATAGCCTGCCGTATCAAGATGAGTTTGAACAGCTCAGCGATAGACTCATAGAAGATTTGCACATTAGCATAGATGAGTTAAAAGATGAGATGCTCGAATTAGCAGATGGGCTCAAGATAGACGATGAAAAAGCTACAGATTTTATACTTCAATTTTTTGAGCCGCAACTGATATCATCTAGAACACTAAAACTAAAAGAAAAAACAAAAAGACGTATACTATACCATTGGCATGAATATATAAAGCCATTTTTGGAAAAATACAAACAAGAGCAATTACTGGCAAAAAGCATCCGAGATTTCAAACAGCTTTTTCCATTGGCTAGATCACTAAAAAGAAAAATTATTTTTCATATGGGTCCTACAAATAGCGGCAAAACTCATGCTGCCTTGCAATATCTATCCAACGCTACGACCGGCTCATATCTAGCTCCTCTGCGTCTGCTTGCATTAGAAGGATATGAAAATCTGCAAAAACTAAATGTAGTTGCATCTCTAATTACCGGAGAAGAAGAGATAATTCACGAAGATTCTACTCACATAAGCTCTACAATTGAGATGATGAATAGCAGTGTCGTTGTGGATGTATGCGTCATAGATGAGATACAAATGATAAATGACAGAGACAGGGGCTGGGCTTGGGCAAATGCTCTCATAGGTGTGCCGGCAAAAACAGTAATACTTACTGGCTCATCCAATGTCCTAAGGGCCATCGAGCAACTAGCCTTGTATCTTGAAGAGCCGCTAGAAGTCATTGCTTTTGAGCGAAAAAATCCACTTGAACTTTTGCCGCACCCTACTCCTCTTCACAAGATAGAACCAGGAAGTGCTTTGGTGGCATTTTCAAGAAAAGATGTATTGTCACTAAAACAACAATTGACAAGCGAATATAGTGTATCGGTGGTGTATGGCAACCTATCTCCGGAGGTCAGACGAGAAGAAGCTAGACGATTTAGAGATGGAGAAAGTGATATACTCATAGCTACCGATGCCATCGCAATGGGGCTGAACCTGCCTATTAAAACCATAATTTTTGCAAAAGATAATAAATTTGATGGTGTGCACAGACGAGAACTTGAACCATCAGAAGTATTGCAGATTTCAGGAAGAGCCGGGAGATTTGGTTTTGAAGAGAAAGGTTATGTCGGCGCATTGGAGAAAAGCTCGCTAGACACTATCACTAAAGCTTTTCATACACCGCTAACCGATATTGCTCTGCCTGTGAGTGTAATGGCAAGTTTTGAACATGTAATGCTAATTGGAGATATACTCCAAACAGAAGGTATCGTCGAAATACTAGATTTCTTTGCAGAGAATATGGAATTTGAAGGTCCGTTTGTGGCTGCAAATATAGAATCTATGATTGAAATAGCTACAATAGTTGATGAATATAAATTAGATCTAAAAACAAAATATCATTTATCATGTGCTCCAGCCAGTCTATCATCTCCATATATAGAATCAGTACTACATAAATATATACGATATATCGAAGCGAACAAAAAGGTTCCGTACATTCCTCCAAAAGATCTACCGCGTTTTGCACAAACCAATGAAATGCTTTTAAATGCAGAAGATAGGGTCAGAGAAATATCATTATATCTTTGGTTATCCTTCCGTTTCCCGGAATACTTCGAAGATACTGCGCTTGCTATTAAGAGTCGTGGCAGACTAAACAGCTTTATTGAAACATCATTAAAACATGGACATTTTGTCAAAGAGTGTCATCGTTGTGGTAAAGTACTTGATTTTTCTTATCGGTTTTCCATATGTGAGAGTTGTCACGCGAAAGGCAAACGAGGCACTAGATATGCTTCTAGCAGAAACAGAGAAAAAACAAAATAATAATTATTTATATTATAAAGGCATAAGATAATGATAGAAAGCGGTATAGTATTTTTGACCGTACTGATATTTATAATAGGAATAGTCTCATCAATAGAAAACAGATTTAAATGGAAAATATTTGATGTCTTGCCGAGTATAGTCATCATATATGGCCTAGTAATGATACTTTCGTCACTTGGTCTTTGGAGTAAAAACGAAAATATCGAATCGGTATACAGTTCATTCAAAAACACACTGCTTCCTAGTATGATATTTCTTATGCTACTAGAAGCAGATATCAGAACCATAGCCAAACTTGGTAAAAAAATGATTTTTACATTCATCCTGGCAACAGTATCTATCATGATGGGCTTTATAATATCTTATGGTATATTTCACAATTATCTTGACGGCCATGAGGCCTGGAAATCATTTGGCGCGCTTTGCGGTTCCTGGACGGGAGGTACCGGCAACATGATAGCCGTGCAAGGAGCCTTGAATATATCAAATAACAACATGGGTTATGTGCTTATCGCAGATTCTATAAATTATACATTATGGGTGATGCTGCTATTGGCATTAGTGCCGTTTGCTGCCAAATTTAATTCTTGGGCCAAGGCTGATACATCCACCATAGACGCTGTATCCGAAAAATTAAATATTCAAAAAAACAGATCAGACATTTCGCTCTCTTCTTTGATGTTATTATTAGGTAGTGCACTGATGGTAAATACGGCCAGTGAGTATTTGGCCACACTACTTCCAACTACAGATTTTATAACTCACTATACTTGGGTTGTCATGATAGCCACACTTGCAGGTATATTTTTTGCTATGACACCTCTTGCCAAAATTGGCGGGTCATCTTTGATCGCACAAATGATGTTATATTTCATAGTAGCCCTTATTGCTTCAAGGGCTGATTTTTCTGAATTAGCTCAAGCACCGTTATATATAATTGCCGGTTTTGCTGTGCTTGTGATACATCTTATTCTTATGATGCTATTTGCAAAATTATTTAGACTAGATCTATTTACTTTAGGCGTAGCATCTCTTGCCAATATAGGAGGAGTGGCTTCTGCTCCTATATTGGCAAGTGCTTACTCAAAAGCCTTAGTGCCAATAGGTGTTTTAATGGCACTAATGGGGTATATCGTGGGTACGGGCGCAGGACTTATGGTTGCAAAAATACTTCAAATACTCTCTTAAAGATTCACAATAGTTTCACTTTAATACGGTATTATTATAATATAATTAATAAAAGGAGATTTTTTTGAAAAAATTATCAATAAAATATTTAGTGGCGGCCGGACTTTTGAGTACGACATTCTCATTTGCAGAAGTTTCTGTAAATTTGGGAGTTAATGTGGGAGTCGGTGCAGTAACACCCGGTTTTATAGCCGGTGTTTTTGAAATGGATAGACATTATAATGAACCGGTATATTTTTATAAAGGCAGATATTATTATGGGGGAGATTATAGAAATGGATACTATTTTTATAATGGCATGAGACTAGTTGGTGGAGAATTTTATCGCAAACCAAGATTTTATCATCGTGATGAACCAAGAATAATAGTACATCCTCGCAACTATGTTGTTTTTGTAGAAGATAGATATTATGATAGACCGTCATATTTTTACAAAGGTAAATACTATTATGGCGGACACTTTAAAAATGGATATTACTTTCATAATGGCCGCAGACTTCATGGCGGTAAATTTTTCACACATCCAAGAAAAATTCAACAAAAACATTATGCCAAACGTGAAGATGTAAAAATATATAAAAATGAAGATAGACGCGACAGGGATTTTAGAAGAGATGATAGAGATGACAGAAGAGATAGAGATTTCAGAAGAGACGATAGGGATGACAGAAGAGATAGAGACTATAGATAACAATTCACTAGAAGAATTATCAGATAAAAAAGATGTGCTGCTCAAAAAGTACAAAGATTTGAGCGAGCCATTGAGCTATGCTCAAAATGATTTTGAAAAAAGTCTTATCGAAGACAAAAGAGCTCTTTTAGCCAAAGAAATAAAGGCTTTAGCAGCTCAAATACAAGATATTAAAGAAGTTTAATTTTATACTCTTCATGATAGGATACCATATAAAGTATCCTATATGAAAAGCAGCAAATGAAAATATTATCTATCCATACTTCCCTATTTCGCTCACCCCTTCAAACACCTTTTAAAACTGCACTCAGAACTGTTGAAAATCTAGAAGATATAGTAGTAACCATACAATGCGATGACGGAAATATCGGTTTTGGCGAAGGGGCTCCCACTGCTGTAATAACAGGTGAAACGCTAGGCACTATGGAAGCAGCTATTTCATATCTAGGTCCAATGATAATCGGGCTTAGTATTGTAGATGATTTTGAAGAGATTTTACATAGACTGCATTCTAGACTATTGCACAACACTACAGCTAGATCGGCTATCGAGATAGCGCTATACGATCTAAAGGCAAAATCTTTTAAGCAACCGCTTTATCAACTTTTGGGCGGTACGCAGACAAGTTTTGAGACAGATATCACTATCAGCCTCAATGACATAGACCAAATGATAGCTGACAGTCTAAAAGCCATTTCCCTTGGCTATAGAATTCTCAAAATTAAATTAGGCAATAATCCGTCACAAGATATTGACAGGATCATAGCAATATATGACACAGTACCAAGAGATGTAATATTAAGACTTGATGCAAATCAAGGCTGGAGCAAAGAAGACAGTGTGCGCGTAATACAAACAATTGAATCTAAAGGCATAATAGCTGAGTGTATAGAACAACCGGTAAAAGCTGATGATATTGCCGGACTAAAATTCATTAAAGAGCGTATTCAAACTCCGGTACTTGCCGATGAAGCAGTCTTCAATCTGGCGCAAGCTACTTCTATACTGGAATCTGGCTCTACGGATTATATAAACATCAAACTTGCTAAATGCGGAGGTATATCAGAATCTATAAAAATAGCAAATAAAGCTAGAGAATTTGGAGTTTCCTGCATGATCGGATGTATGCTAGAGGGCCCGATAGGTATAATTGCCGCTTTGCATGCAGCATCAGCTGTTTCTGATGTAATTACCATGATAGACCTCGATGCGGTTGCACTTCTCTCTTTGCCACCAACCAATTGCAGCGTAATCTTTAATGAAAGTCGTATTGCACTTGCTAATGAAAGCGGACTTGGTATAAAATATGAAAATTAATGAATACCTTTTTATTCATAAATAAAATGAATGTTAGGATTGAAGATGCAAATTAAACTATATATGCTCATGATAATGTTATTTTCCATGCTTCATGCAGATTATTATCTCATGCCTAGCACGAGAGAGCAAAGCAAAATAGACAATATGCCAAAAGCAACTATCAAAGATATGCAAACCATACCACAAAACCCAAATGCATATGCCACTCAGGTCAAACCATTTCAAACAAGTGAACAAAAAAAGCTGGACAATGAGTATAACGAACGATATTTTAAACCATGGAGCATGAGTGAAATCAATATTTCAATAGAAGATTATGGCTGGGAAACCCGTTTTGTAAGAAAAAAACCGATATATACTGTAAAAGCCAACATAATACCTCCAAGCACTTATGAGAAATGGATAGCAAATGCACAAACAGAACTATTTAATACGCAAAAAATAAAAGCTATAACTATCAAAAGAACAGATCTCAAATCACTCCCGACAAAAGAGTCTTTTTATCGTGACCCTCACCAAACAGGAGAAGGGTTTCCGTTTGACTACAATCAAAATAGTGCTTATCCGCCTAATATGCCTTTGCTAATTTCTCACTTTTCAAAAGATGGCAAATGGGCATTTGTGCATGGAGCATATGCTTTCGGATGGCTTGACATGAAAGACATTGCTATAGTAGATGATGATTTTATTAGAAAATTTAAAAATGGAAATTATGCCATTACAGTAAAAGACAATCTTAGATTATACAAAAATACAAAGCCTATAAGTTTAGTCAAACTAGGCACCCTATTTCCATATGACAATGAAGGTTATTTTTTTGTAACCAAAGACAAAAAAGGTATGGCAAAACTCAATAAAGCCAAACCGACATACAAAGGTATTATTGCTCCAAAGCCCATAGCATTTACTCCAAATAATGTTGCTAGAATAGCCGGTGCATTTATAAATGAACCTTATGGGTGGGGAGAAAATTATGAAGCTAGAGACTGCTCTGCACTAACCAGAGATTTTTTCGCACCATTTGGTATTTTTTTAGAGCGCAATTCAAGAGATCAAGCAAAAGATGGAACACAAATATCCCTATTAGGCTTAAGTGCGGAAGAGAAAAAAGCAAAAATTCTTCAAGATGCCATTCCATTTAGATCTATGCTATTTGTCCCTGGGCACATAGTGCTTTATATGGGACAATTTCAAGGCGAACCTGTAATAATGCACTCTTATTGGGGTATCAGACAACAAGATTTCACCAAGCTAATCACGGGACGTACCATTATAACCACAACCCAACCAGGCAAAGAGTTGCCTTTTGTTAGAAAAGAGAGTCAACTCATTGAAACTTTGCAAAGCATTGTATTGTTTTAATTTTGGTAGAATGTCGCCCATGAAACATTTAAAAACATTCAATACACATATATTGGCCGGCAAGTACAAAGGGAAAGCTATCTCAATTCCGGCCATTGATACAACTAGAAGTTCAAAATCGATACTCAAAGAGTCATTTTTTAATACCTTGCAATTTGATATCATAGATAAAAATTTTGTAGAAGTTTTTGCCGGTAGCGGCTCAGTAGGACTTGAAGCATTGAGTCGTGGCGCTAAACATGCTTATTTTATAGAAAAAAATCATACAGCCCTTGCTGCCTTGAGAAATAACATCAAAAATATAGATCCATTAAATGCTACAGTATTAAGCGGTGATAGCTTCGAAAAGTTTGCTACAATTTATGATATTATAAAAGCTAAAAATATAAAAACTTATTTTTATTTTGATCCGCCATTTTCTATCCGTGAAGGAATGGAAGAGATATACCAAAAGACTCTTGCACTTATCGCAAAGATAGAACCGGATATTTGTGAAATGGTAATAGTAGAACACATGAGTAACCTTGAGCTACCCTCAACAATAGGACAATTGTCTCTTTGGAAAACGAAAAAATTTGGCAAAAGCACTCTTAGTTATTATAGATAATTTCCGTTATTGAGTAAAAAATAGATAAAGCGATCAAATGCTGCTTTTTAATTCCTCATGTTCTTTTAGTAGTTTCGCTTCATAAAGAAAGATTGACGGTTTGAATTCTGTTTTTTTCACCTTGTCGTATTGCGCTAGTGAGAGATAAAGTTTCTCTTTGGCCCTAGTGACTGCCACATAAAAAAGTCTTCGCTCTTCTTCAAGATCTCCACCTTTGCTCATTAACTTAGTATTCGGAAATCTTCCATCCATCAAATCTATCACATAAACTTCTAAAAATTCCAAGCCTTTGCTAGCATGAACGGTGAGCAGATTTACACCCTCTCCTTGGCTAAGTTCGCTCCCGCCTAATATCATAGCATTCAAAAATCTAGCTAGATCATTATAATGAGTAGCCAATTCATATAATAATTTAGCTTTTTGCACTATTCTTTCTTTGGCTAAATTATATTTATTTGTATCAACCTCTCCATTTTTTAGTCTCGAACGAGCAAGTGACAAATTTTCTATAACATCAAGATAAATTGGAGATTTAATGAGTTGTGATAACATTTTTGCAGGATTTTTTTCATATTTAACAGCACGTAGATATGCACAAAAATCATCAAAAAACTTCATATTTTCACTGCTAATTTTATCATGTGCATGAAGCGGATGGTTGTGTTTGGATTTGATATCTGCTTTTTTTTCTTCGATCCATTCTTCTTGGAATAACCCTGATTGCTGCGAGCGTATAGTTTTTGGCAATGATAACTCGCTAGGATCCAAGATGCCGTTCATAAGATTACCTTTGCCGCAATGGATCAACGCCAAGAAAAATTCTTTTGCCAAAGCAGGACCTACGCCTCTTGCATATTCAAATATATGCAAAAATGCCATCATATCTTTTGGATTTGATTTTAAGCTAAGCATATCTAGTAAAAATTTAACCTCTTTTGCATCAAAAAAACTAGTACCGCCCTTGCGTTTACATGGGACGCCAAGCTCTCTTAGAGTTGCTTCTATACCGTCAGCACTTGAGTTATTGCGAAAAATTACTGCTATTTCATCATATGGAACGTGTGATGTTTTTATAGAGTGTGATATGGCATGATACTGCTCAAAAAGTTCATGATAAACTAAAAGTTTTGGTGCATTATCCTCCCCTTCTCTACCTACGCGTAATTTTTTTGGATATATGCGAGGGTTGTACTCTATTACACGATTTGCCAATGCCAAGATAGAGGCTGTTGACCTATAATTGGTAATTAATGAAAAAAGATTGGCATTTTTATATCTTTTTGTAAAAGTAGATATATTTTCTATATTTGCTCCATTAAATGCGTAAATACTCTGGTCATAATCTCCTACGCAAAATAATGAACTTGGTTTCATGGCATCTATGAGTGCGCCCTGTAATGTATTGGTATCTTGATATTCATCGACCAATATTTCATCAAAACCTATATCAGAAATCTTCAACTCTTCAATAGTCCGCAACAAAAGATCATTAAAAGAGACAAAGCCATATTCTCTTTTTTCTATTTCAAATTTTTCTATTATTGCTATATATTTATTGATAAATGGCTCATGCTCTATATACTTTTCCAAAAACCAATCTTCAAAAGGATCCAAAGATGCATTTTGATACAAACTATAAAGCTCATAAAGATACAAAGCAGAAAACGGTTCTCCATTTAAGTTAGAGAAATCATATGTTTCATAGATGCTCTTAAAAAGTGTTTTTAGCTCGCTTGGCTGCTTGAGCACAAGTTCTCCGTGTTTGGCCTTGAGCCATCTATAACAAACTGCATGAAAAGTACCCGACTCAATGACCGATACGATCTCTTTTGGAAAATATCTTTCCAATCTAGCCAGCATTTCTCCTGCTGCTTTATTGGTAAAAGTCAATAATAAAATTTTCTCCGGTCGTACACCCGAATACAATAAATGCGCAATCCGTCCTACTATAGTAGAGGTTTTGCCGGTCCCTGCACTTGCTATAATTAGATTGTGACCCAGTGTGGCCTGGGCAGCTTGGCGCTGCTCTAAATTTAATCCATTAAGTGCCATATATACCCTATTATTAGTTTTAAAAACGGATTGTAGCTAATTTTATATTAGGAGTTTGCAGATATATTGCTAGATACTGTTTGCAATTTTTCCAATAAATGCTTATAATTATCAATGTTTTGAAAGCCTTTCTCATAACGCCATCTAAGGATAAATTCTATAATATTGTGTTTTTTTGACAGATCCAATCCTTCGCCCTTGCCAAAATATCCCAAAGATATATTTTTGGCTTTTTTCTTTTCTCCATCATTATTTGCTTCATAGCTAATAGCAATTATTTGTATATATTTACCGGCTCTCACTTCCCCAAAATCATCATCTTTAAGCCCAATTCCGGCTAAATTCATAGCTTTATATGAAAAAATATCATCAAAAACAGGACATTTTTCATTTATTTCTAGCTCATTAAAAAGTTTTATCAAGCGTTGCATATTATAAGTTCTATCTTCACTGTTTTGTATTGCATTATTATTGTTTTGGGGATTTAAATTTTTATTGACGGCATTGGTAGCAATTGTGTGTTGTTCTACAAATTCATCATCAAACAATGATTCTTTGACGCTCAATTTCTCTTCGAGTTTACCGCTAAGAGCTTTAAGCCTATCTAAACTGCTAGACACTATAGAGCCTTTAAACTTGATATTAATGCATTATAAACTATATTTTCTAATATTTTTCTAAAATAGCATAAATCATATAAAAAAATATTAATTCTTAATATTATAGCAGCAAAATAAGTGCTTAATGATATTTAAGATATAATTTTTAATAAAAAAAGGATGTACGAATGGATTATTTGGAGATAGAAGGCGGGGCAAAATTAAGTGGAAAAGTGGTTATCAGTGGTGCAAAAAACTCTGCATTGCCGGTAATTGCAGCTACGATATTAAGCGATAAACCTGTAACATTAACGAATCTTCCAAATGTAGTAGACATTCGTACATTGCTTAAACTCCTTACTATGCTTGGCGGAAAAGTAAAACATGACAATACTGTAGCCCATATCGATAACAGTTCGATCAATTCTACAAAAGCTGTTTACGAAATAGTATCCCAAATGAGAGCTTCGATATTGGTACTTGGACCGCTTCTTGCTAGATTTAAAGTATGCGAAGTCAGTCTTCCTGGAGGCTGCGCTATCGGTCAACGTCCTATCGATATGCATCTTAAAGCACTAGAGGCTATGGGTGCACATATAGAGATAAAGGCTGGTTACGTCAGAGCTGAAGCCCCAAATGGTTTAGTCGGAGCAAAAATCGTATTTGACAAGATAACAGTAGGAGGCACTGAAAACGTTCTCATGGCTGCCGCATTAGCTCATGGAACTACGACGATAGTCAATGCCGCCAAAGAGCCTGAAATTGTTCAACTATGTGAAATGCTCGAAAGTGCCGGCGTAAAAATTGACGGTATAGGCACTAGCGAAATTACAATAGTAGGAACTAACGGTAAACCTTTGGAGTTTAAAACTACAGAAATTATCCCAGACCGGATAGAAGCCGGAACATATCTGTGTGCTGCGGCTATCACCCATTCTACTATTACATTGGAAAATGCTAATGCAAATCACCTAAAAGCCGTAATAGATAAACTAGAAGCCATGGGATGCGAGTGTGAGTCAACAAAAACAACTATAACCATACATGGACCGGAAAAATTAAAACCAGTTCACATTATCACCACAGAATATCCGGGGTTTCCGACAGATATGCAAGCTCAATTCATGGCTATTGCAGCAATTGCTGATGGAGAGAGTATCATAGAAGAGAGATTGTTTGAAAATCGTTTTATGCATGTAAGCGAACTTAATCGTTTAGGAGCTGACATTTGGCTCAAAGGCTCTTTGGCCGCAGTTCATGGTGTAGAAAAACTATGCGGGGCTGATGTAATGGCTACTGATTTGCGTGCCAGCTCTGCCCTAGTGCTTGGAGCATTGGTAGCAAATGGCACGACTAGAGTTCGCCGCATCTATCACTTAGATCGTGGTTATGATAATTTGGAAGGCAAGCTATCCAAACTCGGAGCCAAGATCACGCGAAAAGAAGACGACTAAAATGGGTATTGAGATAGAGAGAAAATTTCTCGTAGATACTGCCAAGCTTCCTCCTTTATCAAATGGCAAGAAACTGCTGCAGGGCTATCTTGTGCCACATGCTCCTAGTATTCGTATACGCACCAGTAATGATGAAGCATTTTTGACTATCAAGGGAGATTCTAAGGGTGGTATCACCAGGTCAGAATTTGAATACTCTATCCCATATGCAGATGCACTAGAACTTCTAAAACAGTGCAAAGGCTTTCTTATAACAAAGACCAGATACGAGATAGAACACCACGGGCATCTTTGGGAACTGGATATTTTTGAAGAAGAAAACAAAGGACTTATTGTCGCTGAGATAGAACTGGATGATGAAAACGAAGAGTTCGTAGTGCCAGAGTGGGCAACGACAGAAGTATCAAGCGACCCTCGCTATACCAATGCCTCCCTTTCGCAACTGCCCTACTCGGAGTGGAAGTAGTTAAAGCATTTTTATAGCTATTTTCTTTTGATTTTACAGATAGAACCGATATAGCCATCCTATTATCATCTTAAATAAATGACTCTTTAGATATTTTTAGTTTTTAGAAAAAACATCAAAAACAATCGATATATTGTTATTTTGATATTTTCTTTCTTTGGTTTTTTTAAATCCAACACTATTGCAAAGAGCTAAAATTTCAGCAGCAGAATAAAAAGTGGCATGCAGATAAAATTTGCTTTTATCCTTGTTTGCTTCATATTGTTTCCCTAGTTCTGAATTTTTATCTACAAAACTTATGATCAAGAAACCATTTTTTTTAATGACTCTAAAAGCCTCTTTTAAAGCTTTTTGCGGATCTTGAACAAAACAAATCGAAGTCATCATCAGTGCAAAATCAAATGTTTCATTTTCAAAAGGCAAATCCTCTGCAATACCATCTATTACATTTAAACCCTTTGATAATGCTACTTCTCTCATATTTTTAGAAGGCTCAATACCAATAACAATATTTGGCTGTACAGCAAACCTGCCGGTTCCCATTCCAATCTCAAGACCATTTTGTGTATCACCAATTATATCTTTTATAATTTGTAACTCTTCATTGTAATAAATATCGTTAATTTCAAACCAATTTTCATATTCTTTTGAATATTTGTCAAAACATCCAATCGTTTTTTCCTGTTTCTGTTTCATGCTATTTACGCTTATTTAAATTAGAAAAACATTCAGAAATTTCAGACAAAATTTCATAGTTTGGCTCTACATAAATTTTATTTGATATTTTAGTCATATTTATCAGTTTTGCATCTTTGAGTTCTTTTAGATGCCTTGAAATAGTTGGGAGCGAATAGTGAAATTCTGATGCAATAGTGCCGACACAAGTTGCCTGCTTGATAATATTATCTGTTTTGATACTTTCATCAGCACTACAAATATAAGGAGTATCTAATACATTTTTAAAAATCATAAATCTTGTGTCATTCCCTAAGGCTTTAAAAATTTTTACTTTATCTTGCATATTTAACATATTTTTTCCTTGACAATATAAAGAGTTTATTATATCATACTAATATGTATTTAGCAAAATAGCTAAATAGTAAAACATATAAAAGGATTAAAAAATGAAAAATTTATTTATATTAAACCATCAACCTTATGACGGTACGGATATTACCTGGAATGCCATTAGGCTAATAGAGACTCTACGCAAAAAAGGTGAAATTGTAAGAGTTTTTTTGATGAATGATGCGGTAGATTTAGCAAGAGATAGCACTATGAAACCTGATTTTTACGAATATAATCTAGTAGATATGTTAAAAAAACTTTATGATAGCGGTGTAGAACTCAAAGTTTGCGGAACCTGCATGGCAAGATGTGGATTAAATAAAAATCAACCTTATTTTAATGACGACATAAAAGGAACAATGGATGCTTTAGCCGATTGGGTTATAGAAAGTGATAAAGTATTGACTTTCTAAAACAATTGCTGATTTTTATTTTCTTTAAAATAACAAAAATGAATCTTAAGCGCAAGGTTGTTTACTTAACGGCTCTCCCAGCCTTCGACGGTCTCTTCGAGACATCTTACCGACAGCGATACTAAAGTACATCGCCTTCGGTTTCGAGCCTATGAACAAAAAGCAGTTGTAGTTTGTTTAACGGTTCTCCCAGCCTTCGGCGGTCTATTCGAGACATCGCCTTTGGTTCCAAGTCTACAAACATGAAGCAGTTCATGTTTGCTTAACGACTTTCACCCCCCCCCTCAACACATCGAGTAGATTTGTAGCGTAACATCCTTTTGGAAGAGTAAAACCAAGCTCATAATGTGCTTTTTCGGGAATATATCTCTTTGTGATATCCGTAGCCCATATCCAAGCATATCGTCTAGCACCCTGCAATGGGATCGGCTCATCAAATGCACTTTCAATCACGCCGGCATTACTGCCTGCTCTTGTTGTTTTCATGCCTGGTATAAGTCCTGTAGGCGATATATCTCGCTCTGCAAATCTAGAAGTTTCTCCAACTAGATCTTCGGCATCAAAGAGCCTGCCATGAGGATAATGCATCATTACATCGCCTTGTATAAGTTTGAAAAAGTTTGATTGCTCTTTAGTACCCTTAAGCGTTCCTGCAGGCAATGACAATACGCTCTCAGATTCATTTTCACTATATTTTTGGAGCAATAAACTAATTTCAATCCTTTTTGAGAGCCAATTGTTAAAAAGATAGCTTTGATATGAACCCACCAAGAATTCCCGTAATTTTCTATCATTGATCTTGAGTTTTTTTTCAATGATCTTTTTGCCATCCTCCCAATTGGTGCCATCTGTTCCAAATCTTTGATTGCCAAAATAATTTGGCAGGCCATTTTGTTTTATCCATTCTAACCCGGAATCCAGTTTGTCTTTTTGCACTCCAAGAACTTTTTTTAGACGCATCTCAAAACGATTTCCTTTGAGATGCCCTACTCTTATTTTGTTATTGTGCCTCGTAATTTCTAGTATCTTGATACCATCATGACTAAGCTCTTTTAATCTGTCTTCATATTTTGCCAAAAGTGATATATGCTGGATAGTCATCGCATTTTTGTCTTTGAGCCCTGCGTAGCCTATTTCGCCGTGCTTGATACCCAAATGATTTGCGATGATGGCTATCATCTCCCACGTTGTGAGCTCTTTTTTGCGGACTTTGAGCACTAAATGTTCACCTTCTCCGCTAAATTCATAGAGCGGAATCTCTTCAACTGTAAAATCTCTAGGCGATGAGTTAAATATAAAATCATTTTGAATAGGAAGCGGATATAGTAGTTTCATGATGCTCTTTTTGATAGAATTATATCATTTTGATACTATAATATCGTCCTATTTTTGGTTTTAACTCTTTTTATCTACTTCAAAACATTAAACAGATCAAAAATCTCATAATCTGCCATTTTTTTACTTTTTAATCGTTTTGTTTTAGTATTTTCTAAAATATCCTTAATGTCTTTTAAAACTTCAAATCCCATATTCCTACCAAGGTAATAGTATGCGTCCCACTGTGCTTTGTCAAAAAACTGGTCTGCTGTTGATTCATGAGGAAAAGTCGGATGATAGGTTTTGTATTTAAAAGCATCGAACATTAATGTGCTCTCCTCTGGATCCTCCATTAGTTTATACTTTAGATTGCCATTATATTTAAGCGCCATCATTGAAGATTTAATATACACAAAAATACCTATATGTTTTTTTATACCATTTTCTTCCATTGGGAGTTCATATATGTCTGCGACACAATAGTGCTTATTCGAAAACCCACTCGATGCTTTTGGCTTGATCTCATCTTCTGGCTCTGATCTAAATTCTATTGCAATTCCCAATTCATTTCTTGCCCTTATAAGTAAATTTTTAAGATCAGAAAATGTATACTCAGAATCTGCTCCCGCATCAATAGATATGATTAGTTTGCATCTGCGTCTTAAAAGTTCATAAACTCCCATATTTTCGATATGACCGCCATCAGAAAGATTTATACGCCATCTCTTTAAAGTCTGTAAGCCAAAAAGTTCAGCGAGATTGCAATATGGCCAAAATGTCGGCCAATAATTGATTTTTTTCGCACATACATAAGCAAGCTTTTCGATCAAATTCTTATTTTTCTTGGTTATTATTTTTGGATTTAATGCCCAATAACCCAATCTGATATTCAGCATGGTCATAAAAAAAGCCAGATACCGATTCGTCTTGTAGCCCATATTTGAATTAACAGCAGCACCCGATATTGTCATCGCTGTTGAGAGCGTCATATTTTTATATTCACTTTTGTTTGTAGGCACATAGCCTGTGAGCTTAGAGCCGCTATAAAATGGTGAAAAAAGAAAATAGTCACAACTCTTTAATCCTTTGTAATTATCTTTGCCCATTAAATTGAGTGTTGTATTTATTAGCGGATAAGGAGCACTGCCCCACTTTTTTGGACTACTGCCCGGACTCAGTTTATAAATTTTACTCGGAGTTCTTTCAAACCACAAATAAGCATCTTTGAGACGAAAATTATAAAACATATGAGATGAAAGAATATTTGGATTAGCAAATGAACCAAAAACAAGAGAAAACACACCTAAAATCAATACAGTTTCTCCTGTAGAAAATTTAGCAATGTCTGGCAATAGATCTCCAAAATAAAATACAGACAAGATCAATACTATCAAAGCCAAAAAACCTTCGGTTATGATCAGTTTTTTTGGCAACCATAGTTTTTTACCTATCTTTGGAAAGTTACGCAAAAAATGAAAAAAATAATAATAAATAGATGTGAGTGCAAGAACCGAAAAGATAACAATACCTATATATAACAATGCTTTAGCATTAAACCACTTGATTAGATATCCTAAAAATAATGCAAACATAACATACCATATCAAATGCAATATTGCCGTAACAAAATATCCGCCAATCAGAGAACTATAGTTTGATATCTTATTTTTGCTAGGAGTGAGGTATTTTCCGTGATTTCTGAAATGCTCAATATCTTCTTGTAAAAAAAGTTCCTTATATGGGTCATCGGCAGAAATATTTTTTCTGAGTTTTGAGTGGATATAGCTACCTATATACCCGCCCCCTGATACACTAGAGATATAATCAGCCTTTTTCAAAAAACCAATTCTATTCATTGCTTGTAAAAAACCAAGATTAATTGTCGCTGAACGCACCCCTCCGCCGGATAATGCCAGACCTACAAAGTTTTCATTGATATTTTCTGTACTTTGCTTTAGTTTCAAGCGTTTTGATCTGATAGCATCCAATTCTTTTGTAAATAAATCTTCAAACTCTTTATCCATTGATGATCCTTTAAAATCACAAGATAAGCAATTAATATTATTAATATCTTATCATTTTAAAATAAAAAAATAATTAATAAAATTTTCAATGAATTATAAATAACATCAATTCAAAATATCTTAAATGAGTATTAAGAATATCGTTTCAAAACTCTCAAAACACTAACTTTTAGCAAAAAACCATATAATTACATAGATTTAAAGCTTTATAGGAGAAACAATGCTCAGATTTGCCCCATCGCCTACAGGTGATATGCATATCGGCAACTTACGAGTAGCCATTATAAATTATATCGTTGCCATGCAAAGAGATACAAGTTTTGTAGTTCGCATAGAAGATACAGACAAAGAAAGAAACATAGAAGGCAAAGATCAAGAAATCTTGCAAATATTAGAAAAATTTGCCTTGCCATACAGCCAACTATTTTACCAAAGTGCCAATCTGCACATTCATCAAAATCTAGCAATTAGGCTCCTAGAAGAAGGCAAAGCTTTTATATGCACATGCACTCCCGAGGAGCTCGAAGCCGATAGAGAAAATGCAAAAAAAGAGGGAAAAGCATATAGATACGCCAATAAATGTACTATTCAAACAGCTGAAACGATCGAAGAGATAAAAGCCAAAAATATACCTTTTGTGATCCGTATCAAAAAACCTGATACTCCAATAGTGCACCACGATCTCATTAAGGGGGATTTTACAACACAGCCAAATGAAGTAGATAGTTTTGTGATCTTGAGAAATGACAGTACGCCTACTTATAATTTTGCATGCGCTTGCGATGATATGCTTACCAATATAGATATGATAATCCGTGGCGAAGATCATCTAAGCAACACTCCGAAACAAATCCATATCAAAAATCTACTTGGCTATACTAAAGAGACACAGTATGCTCATTTGCCTATTATTTTAAATAGTGAAAACAAAAAAATGAGCAAAAGAGATGATGCAAGTTCTGTAAAATGGCTGTTTGAACAAGGGTTTTTGCCTGATGCGATTTTGAATTATTTATTGCTTTTGGGTAATAAAACACCAAAAGAAGTTTTTACGCTTCCTGAGGCAATATCATGGTTTAAATTAGAAAATATTTCAAAAAGTCCGGCCAAATTTGACATAGACAAATTACGATTTCTCAATCGAGAACATCTAAAACTTATAGACGACAAGGCCTTTTCTGCACTCTTTGGTTTTAGCGATAGTGAACTTGGAAAACTAGCCAAATTATATCTTGAAGAAGCAAGCACACTTAGTGAGTTAGAACCGAAAATAAAAGCTATTTTTGCTCCAAAAAACTTTGAGGGAGAATGGAATAAAGAGATGGTTATATTGCGAGACATCATTACTCAGGCTCCTGCCATTGCAACATATGATGAGTTCAAAAGCTATCTCATAGAACAAAGCGGTCTCAAAGGCAAGGCACTGTTTAAACCGCTTAGATTATTGCTTACAGGCGCAGAACATGGACCTGAGCTTAGCGATTTTTACCCTTATATCAAATCTTATCTACTAGAGGTTATATCATAATGTTTCTTATCAATCTTATCAATGGACTTATCACTCTTTATATTTGGATCATAATAATAGTTTCACTTGTCAGTATCTTCTCTCCATATACACGCAACCCGGTAATTGATATGATGCGTCGAATTACAGATCCGGTTTTCGGATTTGTTAGAGAAAAAATGCCATTCGTAGTAACTAATGGTATCGATTTTTCTCCATTAGTAGTCATAATCGGCCTGCAGATCATACGAATACTGTTCTAGGAAATGACCGCATGAAAATAAAACTATTTTTTATATTTTTGGCTCTTTTTTCTCTTGCACTAGAAGCAAAAACTTTTACATTGCAAGATATAAAACAAATGCCGACATGCTTAGAAAAAGATTACTATATTTGGCGTTTTATTTCTCAACCAGGAACAACACAGCAAGAAGCACATGATGCTCTTGTACAGGCTTCTTATGTCAACAAAGCAATCGCTGATGCATATAAAGCAAAAACAGGAACTAAGCCTAAAATAGGCGCGTATTGCAAAGGCGACAATTGTGTACCCCCGCCACCATCAAACGAAGCCATACAGGCAAGCAGACATTTCAGCGCAGGCATTAAGGCTCTAAAAGCCAAAGACCCTCAAAAAGCACTTTCTCATTTTATATATTCAAAACAGACTACAGACAAACCTTACGACAGAGATAGGGCAACATTTTGGGCATATCAAATCACAAAAGATAAAGCTTATCTAGATGAACTATTAGCTAGCACTGAAGTAAATATTTACTCATTAATTGCACAAGATCTAGTAAACGGACACTATCCAAAAACGATCAGTCCGGTATTTACAGCGCAATACAACAACTCATTTGATACTAAAGATCCACTCAGTTGGGCACAATTAAAAAATCAAGTCTTTTCCGGTAAAAATGATCTTAATAAATTAGCCGGGTCATATGCTTATGAATCGACAGCTGGGCATTATGCATTTATAAAATCTTATGCTTCAGAACACAAAGAAAAATATTATCCATTACCGTATCGCAATATATTGCAATCATTACCAACACAAAGACAGGCGCTGATTTATGCGATTGCTAGACAAGAGAGTCGTTTCGTACCTGCTGCAATATCTCGTTCTTTTGCTCTTGGAATGATGCAAATTATGCCTTTTTTGGCACAACACATAGCCAAAAAAGACGGTGAGAATATAGACTTAGATGATATGTTTGATCCGCATAAAGCTATACAATACGCAAATCGTCACTTGAATTATCTAAATTCATATCTTTATCATCCGCTTTTTGTAGCATATGCTTATAATGGAGGTATCGGTTTTACCAAGCGTCTCATAAAACGACCTGAAATGTTTGGAACCGGTCCATATGAGCCATATCTCAGTATGGAAACTATTGAAAATGTAGAATCACGAGAATATGGAAAAAAAGTCCTTGTCAATTATGTAATATATATGAACAAACTCGGCATCCCTACTCGCATATTGCCGCTTATTAATAAGTTGAATGACGGAACACAAATAGATCGTTTCAGAAATTAATCTCCAATACCCAACTCTCCCTAAAGAGCCTTAGGGTATAATCACTATCAAAAATCAATTGTAAAGTTTTCACTATGACAAAAAAACCAAATGATATATATATACCAAAGCCAAGCCCTCATGATCCAGATGAATTAGGACATTTTGGCATATTTGGCGGCAGATATGTACCAGAAACGCTCATGACTGCTCTTGAGCAGTTGGACAAAGACTACCAAGGTGTCAGATTTGATCCTGAATTTTGGAAAGAGGTTGATTACTACTACAAAAACTATGTAGGAAGGCCGAGCCCGCTTTATTTTGCTCAAAACATCAGTGAAGAGTTGGGAGCTAAAATTTATCTCAAAAGAGAAGATCTCAACCATACCGGTGCTCACAAGATCAACCATACAATAGCTCAAGCACTTTTGGCAAAAAAACTTGGAAAGAAAAAAGTCATAGCAGAAACAGGTGCTGGACAACATGGAGTTGCCACTGCAACTGTAGCTGCACTATTTAACCTTGAGTGCGAAATATTTATGGGCGAAAAAGATGTAGCTAGACAAGAACTTAATGTCTTTCGTATGAAATTACTAGGAGCAAAAGTACACTCTGTTAAATCAGGGAGCCGCACACTCAAAGATGCCATGAATGATGCGATCCGCCATTGGGTGACACACGCTAGAGATACATTTTATATAATAGGAACAGTTGCCGGTCCACATCCTTATCCAATGATGATAAGGGATATTCAATCCATCATAGGATGGGAAGCAAAAGCACAAATTTTAGAAACCGAACAAAGATTACCCGACAAAGTCATAGCCTGCATAGGAGGCGGTTCTAATGCTATTGGTATATTTAATCACTTTTTAGAACACAAGGAAGTAGAATGCATAGGCATTGAGGCTGGCGGCTTTGGAGTAGATACGGATAAGCATGGAGCATCTTTAGCCAAAGGAAGTCCAGGCGTGCTTCATGGACAAATGAGTTATCTGCTTCAAGATGAAGATGGTCAGATTTTAGAAGCCCACTCTATTTCTGCCGGACTAGATTATCCAGGCATTGGACCAGAGCATGCCTACCTCAAAGAGCAAGGGATTGCAAAATATGATCACATCACAGATGCCGAAGCACTCGATGCCTTTGTATGGCTTTCTCAATCCGAAGGAATTATACCGGCATTTGAAAGCTCACATGCAGTTGCTTATCTCAAAAAAATGGATAAATCAGAGATAAAAGACAAACTGATCATAGTTAATCTCTCAGGCAGAGGCGATAAGGATATGATGCAAGCAAAAGATATATTAAAAGATCAATTTAAAGATTAAAGGAAAATCAATGTTATTTGATATAAGCGACAAACCTATCAGCTCTTTTGGTGGCGATATCACACTAATTTTCATTATTAATGGAAATTTGGAGAACGCTCAAGATGCAGAGTTACTAAAAAGGGTTGGTTTCAAAGCAGAACAGGATGAAGTAGTTCATCTTATTGAAAAACAACGATTATATGTAGGAATTTCATCTCTAGATCCAGACAGCCTAAGAAGTGCATCTGCAACTGCTATTCGTTCGGTATGCTGCAAAAGTATTTATAAACATCTAGCCGTTTCACCTTTGAATTCTATTGATGAACATTTGGTACAGGCTGTCTGCGAGGGTATATTACTTGGCAATTATACTTTCACGAGATATAAAAGCAAACCAACAGTATCTAACTTGGAAAAGGTATCTATATTTTTACAAGATTGCGACAATGCAACAAAAAAGACTATTAAAAACGCTGTCGACAATGCAGCCATATTAGCTAATTCTACAAATTTCTCAAGAGACATCGTAAATACAACTCCCGATGATTGCTATCCTGAAATAATGGCACAAATTGCTACCAAGCTTTGCGAAGATACCAAATTGGAATGCAAAGTATTGGGAATGAAAGAGTTGCAAAAACAGAACATGAATGCCCTACTGGCAGTAGCAAGGGCTAGCAGACATGAACCTTATGTAATTCACCTGAAACACAAACCTGCCAATCCAAAGTATGTAATAACACTAGTAGGCAAAGGGTTAACATATGATAGCGGCGGGCTAAGCCTAAAACCATCAACATCAATGGTGACCATGAAATCAGATAAGAGTGGAGCAGCAGCAGTGCTCGGTATCATGAAAGCAATAAGCGAACTAGATCTTCCAATAGAAGTGCATGGATTTATAGGTGCAGTAGAAAATATGATAGGCGGAGATGCATATAAGCCAGATGATGTACTATATGCCAAAAATGGCAAAACCATAGAAGTGCGTAATACAGATGCTGAAGGAAGATTAGTGCTTGCTGATGTGCTTGCTTATGCTCAACAAGAAGTAAAAGCTGATTATATATATGATTTTGCAACACTCACAGGAGCATGTGTGGTAGCACTTGGAGCTTATACTATTGGTATCATGGGACATTCAGATGCTCCAAAGTCATTATTAAAAGAAGCCTCTGTGATTTCAGGTGAAATGGTGGCAGAACTACATTTCAATCGATACTTAAAAAAACTTATCAAAAGCGAAATAGCAGATATCAGCAATGTAGGCAGCTCTCCGCATGGCGGAGCAATTACTGCTGGATTGTTTTTGTCTGAATTTATCAATGAAGAAAACAAAGACAAATGGACACACCTTGATATTGCAGGACCTGCTTTTGTAGAGCATACATGGGGCGAAAATCCACATGGAGGTTCTGGAGCAGGAGTTAGGCTAATGGTAAATTTATTACAAAATTTAGCTAAGTAATTAAAGGGTGACTCTAAAAACCCTAAACTCTCAAAGAGCAAGTCAAAGCTTTTTGAGCCAGCATTTGAGATATGATCTCGCGGTCATTGACTATATGGCTAATACCAAGCTCCTTTATGATCTTCTCTTCTTCTTCATTACTGACTGTTACTACGGTATTGATATTGGCATCAAATGAAGTTATATTTTCACAAATCAGTCTTTTTTGTTTTTCGTTCGTAATGGCTACAACCACCGCTACTGATTCCGTAACATTAAAATGATCCAAGACTCTTTTTTGTGCTGCATTTGCCAAAAAAATCATTTTTTCACCATCAGCAATAGCCTTGTCAACTAGTGAAATATCATGTTCTAAAACAATATATGATAAGCCCATATTTTTAAACTTTAATGCCAATTTTCGCCCCAATGGTCCATATCCGCATATTATTATATGTCCGCTAAAACCATCATCTATATATGCTCTTTTCCTGATAACTGTTGGCTCTGGAGATAAAAAATCTACAATATCCTTCATGTTCTTGAGTATAAATGGCGTAATGATCATAGATACAATAATAGTGACTACTAAAATCTGATTCCACATGTCACTGATCATGCCATTATGATAAGCAAGAGAAAATATAACCAAGCCAAATTCACCTACTTGAAATAGAGCAAACATTGTTTTGAGTGCCGATCTTTTTTGCACAAAAAAAGATAAAAAACCAAATATTATAATGGCCTTCAGCAGCATAATACCAATTACCAAAAATAGTATAATATGGCCATATTGTGTCAATGTATGCCAATCGACCTGCATACCGATAGTCACAAAAAATATACCAAGTAAAATATCCCTAAATGGTACAAGGTCGGCTTCTATTCTATATCTGTATTTGCTCTCGGCGAGTATCATACCTGCTAAAAATGCCCCTAAAGAATATGAAAAACCTAAACTTTCTGCAAAAAATGAAGTTGATATAACGACAAACAACACAGAGACCAAAAAAATCTCTTCACTATGCGTAGACATGACCCAGCCAAAATATCTCTCAATAAGATATTTACTCACAATAAAAAACGCTGCAAAAACAATAGTAGCACTGATTAAAAGCTCTCCAAGTAAAGAATCAAGGGATTGATTGTTTGATGTAAAAATAGAGATCATCAGCAAGATAGGAATAACAGCCAGATCCTGAAAAAGCAAAACTCCAAGGGTTATGCGTCCATATCCAGAATGTGTTTCGTGCTTTTCATTTAGCACCTTAAGCACTATAGCCGTTGACGACAGAGCCAATGCAAGCCCAATTACGAGTGATGTTTTAGCGTTTGCATCAAACAAATAATAACTTATAGCGGAAAACAAAAGACCCGTTATTCCAACCTGCAGCATTCCATATATAAAAACTTCTTTTTTCATCTTGCGAAAATGTTTGACAGAAAATTCAAGTCCGATAGTAAACATCAAAAATACAACGCCAAATTCTGCTACATGAGAAAGCGTCTCTTTTGCATTTTCATCAAATCTAAATAGTGACGCTATAATAATTCCGGATATAATATAGCCTATAATAGTTGGAATTTTAATCTTTCTTAAAATAACATTCAATAGTGTTGCAATAGCAATAGTAATAACTACAACAAACAATGTATGTTCCATACAACACTCCTTAAATTTTTATAATATTACCATTTTTTTACTGTGAAATTCATCTATTCTTTGGCATCTGCAAGAGTTAATGCAAAAAGTACATTAACTCCATGAGATAATAATACATTTTGTGCCTCTTGAAGTGTAATTCCAGTCGTAATAATATCATCTACCAATATAGCATCAACACTACTCGTACCTTTATAGATAAAATTTCTAGGATTTTCTATGCGATATTGTAAAGTTTTACCGGCATAACTAACTCTATTTTGAGCCATCAAAGACGAGTGTAACACCTTTACTCCTTTGTTCTTCATAGAGTGGGCAAGCAAAGATACATGCGAATAGCCATTTTTTACCTTCTCATCTATGCCAATTATATAAATTTCTCTAGGATCTGCGGCTATAAATTTTTTAATAAATGGTTTTAGGGTGATGTTCGCCAATGCTTTAAAAATTCTATACCCCCGAGGAGTATGCTTGGTTAGCAGTAAATTTTCTATATTTGAGTATTTATAAAAACTATATACATCAAGCGTGCCAATAGTTCTTTTTGTAACAGATGGAGCCAATAAATTTGTTTTGCAATTTTTACAAAAAGTACTTAAGCTAAAACACTGGCAGCTCATGCATCTCATATTTGCCCTCTAAATTATAATTTTACTCTTATAAAATATGCCGTATCACAATCGCATAATGCAATATCCAAAGATTCAGTAGAAATATCAGCAAAGAAGAACCTCTTGAAATGATATTTTGTATCTTTGTGCGTTCTTTATCGTTTGTTTTAAATGCAATGATAAAATGCACAATAGTTAGAACAATTACGATGCCGACTAGAAATAATTTTTTTCTTAATGCAACTAATACTTCGCTTAGATTATTGCTTGATAAAACATCTATTAATCCGTTTTGCGTGATCAAAGCAATACCTGTCGCTATTAAAATAATAAGCACTACAATTTCATAATATCCAAATAATGGACCAATGCGAGGATAAACTTCTTTTTGAGCTTGTTTATCTCGTAAAAAAATACCCAGCACAAACATAAACACTGCTCCGCCTATCCAGGAAATAGCAGCAATTAAGTGAATATGAAAAATCCAGCCCATATTAACTATCTAGTTTAAGTACAGCCATGAATGCCTCTTGCGGAACTTCAACCTTACCTATTGACTTCATACGCTTTTTACCTGCTTTTTGTTTCTCTAGCAACTTTCTTTTACGAGTAATATCTCCGCCGTAACATTTAGCTGTTACATTTTTACCCATTGATTTGACATTGGATCTGGCTATTACGGTATTGCCGATGCTTGCTTGAATAGCTACTTCAAACAGTTGTCTAGGAATTAGCTCTTTTAATTGATTTACAAATGCAAGCCCTCTTGTTCTTGCTTTTTCTTCCGGAACTATGATAGATAATGCATCTACAACATCACCAGCTACTTTTATATCCAGTTTTACTAGCTTACCTGGACGAAAACCTATAGGCTCATAGTCAAAACTAGCATATCCTTTTGTTGTACTTTTGAGCTTATCATAAAAGTCCATAACTATCTCATTCATAGGAATATCATATTCAAGCAATACTCTTGTTTCATTGAGATAATCCATCTTTATCTGAATACCTCTTCTCTCACTAAGTAGCTTAATAAGATTACCCACAAATTCTTGCGGTGTAAGGATGGTAGCTTTTACATAAGGTTCAAAAATAGTATCTATCTTTTGTGGCTCAGGAAGCTCGCTTGGGTTTTGAATCTCGATCTTCTCGCCATTGGTTTGCAATACTTCATATACCACAGTAGGTGCAGTGGCAATGAGATCAAGATCAAACTCACGCTCTAGTCTCTCTTTGACTACTTCCATATGCAGCATCCCCAAAAACCCGGTCCTAAATCCACTTCCTAGTGCCATTGAACTCTCAGGCTCAAAGCTCAAAGAACTATCATTCAATTTAAGTTTATTAAGTGCATCTCTTAGATCTTCAAATTTATCTGTTTCTATTGGATAAATACCGGCAAATACAAATGGTTTAGCCGGCTCAAACCCATGAATGGCTTCACTCGTTGGGTTTTTGGCATCCGTAATAGTATCACCTACCTGTAAGGCATCAACGGTTTTTAGTCCAAGCACGACTATGCCTATCTCGCCGGTTTTTATCTCAGATGTTTTTTTTGGAGCCAATGGATGAGGATACATAAGATCAAGTATCTGATGCTCTCTTTTTGCGCCCATTATTTTAACCATTTGTCCTTTTTTGAGACTGCCTTCAAATACTCTCACTAGCGCTAGTGCGCCAAGATAATTATCAAACCAACTATCATATATAAGAGCCTTGGTCGGCGCATTTTCATCTCCACTTGGTGCAGGAATACGTTCCACGATGGTATCAATTAATTCTTTTACGCCCTGGCCTGTTTTTGCCGATACCAAACAATGCTCTGTTGCATCTATTCCAATAGCATTTTCAAGCTCACTTAGCACTCTATCCGGATCGGCTGCCGGAAGGTCTATTTTATTTACAACAGGCAAAAGTTCCAAATTATTTTCTATGGCGATATATACATTAGCTATAGTTTGAGCTTCTACGCCTTGGGCTGCGTCAACTATAAGCAATGCTCCCTCACTGGATGCTAAAGATCTGCTTACCTCATAAGAGAAATCAACATGGCCCGGAGTGTCTATAAGATTAAGCACATACGCTTCACCATCTTTGACATAATCAAGTCTCACGCTTTGTGCTTTTATAGTAATACCACGCTCTTTTTCTATATCCATAGTATCCATAACTTGGGCTGACATCTCACGATCTGAAACTGCACCGCACTCTTGTATAATACGGTCAGCAAGAGTTGATTTGCCATGATCTATATGAGCTATGATAGAAAAATTACGAATATGCGACTGCGGTACTATTGCCATATGGCTTTCCTTGTATAACTATTTATTTTATATTATTAATTATTTTACATCAAAAAGAGAATTTACACTCTCATTATTATGTACTCTTCTTATAACTTCTCCAAGCATTGAAGCCGTGGAAAGCATTTTAATTTTTGGAGATTGCTGCCTCATAGGTATAGTATTTGCCACTACAAGCTCATCTAATACTCCATTTTCTATACGCTCATATGCAGGGCCAGAAAGTACCGGATGTGTACAGCAAGCCATTACGCTTGTAGCTCCCAATTTTTTTAGAGCTTCAGCGGCTTTGACCATAGTGCCTGCGGTATCTATCATGTCATCTATCAATATTACATCTTTACCGTTTACATCACCTATGACATTCATAACTTCAGATTCATTGGCTTTTTGACGTCTTTTGTCTACTATTACCATCTCGAGTCCCAATCTTTGGGCAAAATATCTAGCTCGTGTTACCCCGCCAATATCTGGAGAAGCTATTATTGGATTTGGTAATTGTTTTGATTTTATATAATCTGCAAATATTATAGCACCATACAAATTATCTACTGGAATATCAAAAAAGCCTTGTATTTGAGAGGCATGCAAATCAACCGTAACAACCCTAGTAATTCCTGCAGTTTCCATGAGATTTGCTACCAATTTTGCTGAAATTGGTACTCTTGGAGCTGCTTTACGATCTTGTCTAGCATAACCATAATATGGCACGACAGCAGTAATTGATTTAGCCGATGATCTTTTAAGGGCATCGGTCATTATAAGAAGTTCCATGAGATTATCATTTGCGGGCGCACATGTAGGCTGAACGATATAAACATCTTTGCCCCTTACGCTCTCAGCAATTTGCACATTAATTTCACCATCAGAAAATCTATTGATCGTGGCTTTAGAAAGTGGCATTTCAAGATATTTGGCTATCTCGTTTGCCAGTTCACTGTTTGCAGTTCCAGAAAAAATCATATATCCGCCCATAAGCGTTGCACCCCATCTTTAATTTAATGCTATATTATATCCAAACATTGATAAAATGGAGGTTTTGAGCTTATACTATAATTCCGCCGCCTAACAATTTCTCTCCATCATACAGTGCTGCTACCTGTCCTTTGGCAACACCAAAAACACTTTCATGAAGCGTTATTTGAGCCTTATCTCCATTTATCGTTACAGTTGCAGGTACTGCTTGTGTACGATATCGTACTTTGACTTGACACTCTATTATGTCACCAATGCTATCAAATAAAGAAAGTTCTTTTAATTCAACACTACCTACTTCCAACTCTTCTTTTTTACCGACAATAATTTGATTGGTTTCCGGTTTTAATTGCAGTACAAAATGAGGATCATGCGCACCATTTACAAAAAATCCTCTACGCTTACCCACAGTATAGTGCATATAGCCCTTGTGAGTTCCTACAACCTCACCTTTTGTGTTTAGTACTTCTCCACTACTGTCAATCTTCATATGCTCTTTTAGTACATCTATATATGTATCTTCTACAAAACATATCTCCAAGCTCTCTTTTGAAGAGGATATGGAAGATAAAAAATCATATTTTTGAGCATGCAGTTTGACATCTTCTTTTAGCCAATCTCCCAAAGGAAACAATAATTTTGGCAAAACACTCTTGTCTATTTGAGCCAAAAAATAACTTTGATCTTTACTTTTATCAATTCCTTCATAAATATCCTTTCCGTCGCATCTAACATAGTGTCCCGTAGCGACAAACTGGGCACCTTGCGACTGCGCAAACTCTATCATTTTGCCAAATTTAATAGTACGATTGCATGCTATGCATGGATTTGGAGTTAGTCCATTCTTGTAAGATAATACAAAATAGTCATAAACCTCCCTTCTAAAATCATCACTCAAGTCAACAAAATGCGCTTTGATACCAAGATGCGAAGCTACATTTTCAACTTTTGTAAAATTAGCTTCATGATACCCTGCTTTATCGTGAAGTTTCATATAAACTCCCTCTACTTCATAGCCGGCTTGCTGCAATAAAATAGCAACCATGCTGGAATCTATACCGCCACTCATGCCAACCATTACTTTTGGTTTCATATTCTCAAGCCTCACATTCTATATTTTGCCACTCTTTAGCCAAACGACTAAGCAAGTAATCGCTAGAAGCCGGCATCAAATCTTTTTCTATATCTTGTCCTATAGAAAAATAGTATAGTGGAGTTTGGCATGAACGCAAAAAATCCACCAATCCGCTAATACTTGAAGTTTCATCAAACTTAGTGACTATGAGATTATCCAGATTCAAAAAGGAAAAATGTTCATACATTGCTATCAAATCCTCTTTTTTAAGAGTTGCACAAAGCACCAAAACTATAGAAAGATCATGGGCAGAAGCACCTCTAATAAATGAAACTGTTTCCAAGAGTCTATTGATATCGAAAGGAGATATGCCACCAGTATCCACAAAAATCAACTCTTTATCTTGGAATCTATCTAGTTCTCTGGAAAATTCGCTGGCATCTTCGATGTCACCATATTCAACATCCATTAGATTCGCATAACCTTTTAGCTGCTCACTGGCTGCAACACGATAATGATCAAGATTGATAAATGCCATTTTTGATGTATCTATTTTATCTTTATAATAATTTACCAATTTTGCAATAGCTGTAGTTTTGCCTACACCTGTTGGGCCGGTCATCATAATAATCTTTGGAGGCTGTTTATCTTTCTTGGAAAAAACTAACGAAGCATCAAGCTCTTCAAGAATATAATGCATAATAAGATTTTTTTCAGTATCCAGTTCGTTTTTTACCAAAACTTCAGAAATCTTCTCCAGCCATTTAGCATCTACACCTTTGGCCCGCAATTCTTCTTTTATCGTATCAATGCAAGCATTGTTTGCAGGCTCCATATCGCCCAAGCTCTCCAGCTTGGCTATTTTATCTTCAAGCCCTTCTATTTTTTCAATAAATGCATTTTTAAATTTTGTGTTAATCTCATCAGCAATTTCGATATATTTAAAAGATATTGCGTATCTGATCTTGTCTCCATTTCTTATTTGTTGAGTAGAAACAAACTTTACACCATTTGGATATTTTGACACTATTTGTCTATATAGTACGCCTATACTACTACCCAAAAAAGTTTCATGTCGCATCTAAATTCCTTTCATCCATTTTAATGGCATCAATACAGAAGCTCTTGTCATCCAAAAAGGATGTGGCAAGACAAGCTTCGGTGTAACCATTGTTTTATTAGCATATTTTATCATATCTATATCCAAAGTCCTAGGAGCATTTTTAAAACTCCTAGTTCTTCCGAAAAGTTTTTCTATATGTAATATATAATCCAAAAGAGCTTGAGGGGTTAAATGAGTTTTTATTAGTATCAGTGCATTATAAAAATCAGGTTGATTAGCATACCCGAAAGGAGGATTTCGTAAAATAGGCGATGTTTGAACGATACTTACAAAAGGCGAGCGACACAGATACCAATATAAATGCTCAAAACGCCTAACAACATCACCCACATTACCGCCTATACCAAGCAATACTCTATGTCCTTTGGTCTTTGATGGGTTAAGCCATGGATAAAGTGGTGTTATTATCTTAGAGTGATCTTTGTCCAATACTTGTATTTTACGCACCCAAAATCTCCGCTCTGCCGTCTTTCATCACTACAGTATCTTCAATACGCACTCCAAATTCATCAGGCAAATAAATGCCAGGTTCGATCGTAAAGACCATTCCGTCTTCGATGATCACATCAGATTTGGACGATATTACAGGCAATTCGTGAATATCAAGCCCTACTCCATGCCCTGTAGAGTGCACAAAATACTCTCCATACCCTGCCTTTACTATAATATCTCTCGCGATTGCATCGGCTTCAAAAGCTTTCATCCCGGAGTGTACTTGTGATATCGCCTCGTCATGAGCCTTGCGGACAGTATCGTATACATGTTGTAATTTTGCAGAATTAAACTGTTGGATTGTGCTGCTTTGCATTTGTTTATCGATAAAAATGGTTCTCGTTCTATCGGAACAATATCTCTCAAACTTAAGTCCGGCGTCTATGAGTAATAGATCGTTATACTTCAAAATGTCATTTGTAGGTCTTGCATGGGGTTTTGCTGCATTTGCGTTGATGGCAACTATAGGGTCAAAACTAAGTTCGTACAAACCGCCATGGCTAAATTGTTCTTTAGCCAGATAGGTAAGAGTAAGCTCATCAAGTCCAATTAGATCAACATCTATTTTTGAGATAAAATTATCAAAAGCATTTGCACCAAGTTTTGCTGCTTGAGAAAGTTTGTCGATTTCTAATTGAGTTTTAACAATTCGTTTTTTGCGAGAAAAGTCTGGGTCTTCATAAAATACATTCTCATGTCCGACTGAGAGTTTAGAAAAATCTGCCACACTCCATTCGTGTGGATCAAATACGAGTTTTTGTATATTCTTTGATGATTTTAAAAGCTCATTTGCTACCTTGATGATATCTCTATCCACCAAAACAGTTGCATTTTGAGCATACTCCTTGGCTTCTATCTCATATCTTCCGTCGGTAATAAAAAATGCTTCACTTCCGAGTCGTAAAAATATAGCATTATCACAACTATATCCACACTCATAAAAGATTGCATTTTCATTCTTTAGAATATAATTCATAAGATATATATCTTATTGTTCTTTAGAAGCTTTTGCCTTTTGTCTTGCTTGCTTAAGTGCTTCTATTTCACCCAATATTTGCATCATGCCAATCATTGCCAAATGGTATCCATACGGTCCCATACCCATAATTTGACCTGCGCATACTGGAGCAGTGAAAGATGTATGTCTAAACTCTTCTCTTTGATGGATATTTGATAAATGCACTTCAATCGTAGGAATACTCACTGCTGCAATTGCATCTCTTATAGCAATAGAAGTATGAGTATATGCCGCCGGATTGATAATGATTCCATCGCTATCGCCAAGGCACTCTTGTATACGATCTACTATTTCACCTTCCAAGTTACTTTGAAAAAAGTCTATCTCTATATTGTTTTGTTTTGCGATTTGTTCCATTTGATTGTGAATATTTTCCAATTTCATATTACCATAAATGCCTTGTTCGCGAACACCTAGCATATTTAGATTTGGACCTTGTATAACTGTGATTTTCATTTGTAACTACCCTCTTAGAAATATTTTAGTATGATTGTATCAAAATAGTATTAAACAGCCATTGATTAGGACGATAATGAATATTTTAGAAGCAGATTACATATATATTGATGGGGAATATATTACTCATAAAGCAATCGCTTTTGATGATAAGATAAGAATGATTGATACAAAAGAGAAACTATTAGAGCTTCATCCTCACGCTCTACTGCATCGTACACCGCCAAACTCAATTATCTATCCCGGATTTATCAATACACATGTACACTTAGAGTTTTCATCCAATCAAACGACTCTTTCGTATGGCTCTTTTATTCCTTGGCTTGGTTCAGTTATGGCAAATACATCAAAGACCTCTTCTTGCGGCAATGGTGCAATGCAAGCAGCATGCAAGGAGATGCTCACAAGCGGTATCACAACCTTTGGAGCTATTAGCAGTCACGGTATCGATCTTGAGGTGTGCACACAAACACCCCAAAGAGTTGTCTATTTTAATGAAATAATCGGCAGTGATAGCAATATGGTAGATGCCAATTATGATTCATTTGAACGCAGAATAAAAATGTCACAAAAATATACCTCAGATATTTTTATCCCTGCTGTAGCTGTTCATTCCGCTTACTCAACTCATGAAATATTGGTAAAAAAAGCCATATCATACGCCAAAGAAAACCAATTTTTGCTCTCGGCTCATCTTTTGGAAAGTCATAGTGAGCGAGAATGGCTCACAACGGCTTCAGGGGATTTCTATGATTTTTATAAAAAATTTTTAGGAGTTGAAAAGCCGGCTAATACTCTCCATGGATTTATAAAAGCTTTTGACGGTATACCTACACATTTTGTTCATTGCGTACAAGCCACCAAAGAAGAGTTGGATATGCTTGCAGACAAAGGTCACTCTATCGCCCATTGTCCAAGATCGAACAGAATGTTAGGATGCGGTAGATTATCCATAGAAAATGTCAAAGCACCTCTTAGCGTAGCAACAGACGGATTAAGCTCAAACTGGTCATTGAATGTAATAGGCGAGCTCAGAGCTGCTCTTATGATGCATTATGATCTTCCTCTTCATGAATTATCATTGCAGCTAATAAACAGCATTACCTCTGTGCCTGCCAAGATATTAGGTTTAAATTGTGGTATGATTGCACCTGGAAAATTAGCTGATATGTGTGTAATAACATTACCGGACAAACCAACCTCTCTGAAAGAGATTGCACTTTGGACTATTTTACACACACATAAAGCTACCAAAGTTTATATAGGAGGAAAACAATATGTTTAAAACAATCAGTGATATATTAAAATGGATCGGTTCACATTTCTGGGGAATGATTTTTGTGCTTATAGTACTTATAGTTATTTGGCCGGAAGGAGAAAGACCTACAAGTAATGCCAATTTGCAGGATATCCAATTGAATGGTCCCATACTAAACAGTGATGCCATCATCAAAGAAATAGAAGAAGCAAGGGATAATCCAAAAATCAAAGGTGTACTGTTTTCCATCAACTCTCCGGGGGGTGCCGTAGCTCCATCAATAGATATAGCATATGCTATCAAAGAATTAGCAGCCCTTAAGCCTGTTATTGCATATGGCGGAGATGTAATGGCAAGCGGCGGTTATTATAGTGCCATATATGCTACAAAAATTATAGCCAATCCAGGTGGGATGGTAGGATCTATTGGGGTGATCATGGAGGGGGCAAACATAGAACCTCTGATGCAAAAAATAGGTGTCAAAACACAAATAGTCAAACAAGGTACATATAAAGAGATAGGCACCATGACTAGAGAATGGACACCACAAGAAAGACAAGAGCTTGAAACTCTCACTCTTGATGCCTATAATATGTTTGTAAAAGATGTCACAATAGCACGTAAATTAAATCCGGCAAATGCTAAAAATTATGCAGATGCTCACGTATATTCTGCTGCTAGGGCCCAAAGTGTTGGTCTGGTTGATATGGTAGGCACAAAACAACAAGCCAAAAAAGAGATAATAAAATTATCCAAAGTAACTGACCCGAAATGGAAAGAAAAAGACAAAATGGAACAATTCTTTGACAGAGTAAGCAGCGAAACTTCTGCTAAGATCTATAGTTATCTATTTGGATTGAAAGCTACGTTTTAGGCAATAGATATCTCACTTCCACGCTTGCGTGGGAGTTTTCACCTTTCTCATTCTCATCGTCTTGATGGGAATGCATACTTGCATTTCGCATACTACCAAAACCTATCCACATCAATCAATTCCTGCATTGCCTCATCTACATATTTTTCTCATTTTCATCGTCTTGATCGAACAAGAAATGCCCAACCTGTAGCGTTCATTGCTATTTATTTTGCATATTCTATCAAGACAATTATACTCCATTAGAAGCAATACTTCGCGCTTGTAACTACATCCAAAAACCTTTAAAAAACCTTAATTGAATCAAAATAAACTTAATATTTTATAATTTGCTAAGTTTTTTACACTATAATTCCCCTGTTTGATTTTAATAATGGATATTTTTTATCCTTTAGTATTTAAAATCAAAATTACATAAAAAAAGGACAAATCATCGAAATACTATTATATACAGTTATTATTTTTTTCGCTGCTGCATTTTTAATTATCCCATCAACCAGATCAAAACTAACAATCATTTCTCGATCGACACTAACTTTGCTCGCCATATTATTCTTTGGCACTACAACTGCCCAAGCCGCTTACAGCCAAATAGCAAAACAAGCCGGAATAGATCAGAAAAAATTTGAAGTGATAGTTAAGAAGATCGTCAAAGTAGAGTCTGTCACTGGTGACTATCATGCTGTAAATAAAAAAAGCGGCGCTTACGGGCGCTACCAGATCATGCCCCAAACAGCTAGACTTTATACAAAAAATCTGGGCATCCCTTATAGTCAATGGAAACAGCCGCGAAATCAGGATAGAATATTTCAAGCCATTCTTAAAGACAATATTCAAGCACTAAAAAGCAACAACATTAAGATTAGTGCCTTTACTATTTACGGTGCGCATCAGCAGGGTTCTGGTGGTTTTAATGTCATTATGAAAAACAAGAAGCTTACCAAGCATGTGGAACGAAATATTCGAAGCAACCTTCCGAAAACACTGAGAAACACAGACCGTTCAAGACTCGCAATGGTATGGAAGGACTATTGGGAAGGAAAGTTTGCCTAAGCTGCGAACTTCCCGCCTCATTTCATATCTTCTCTAGATATGGAATGCATGCAGTCTACACTACCCCAAACTTTCTCAATATTTATTAACTATTTCATATTTCCATAATCCTTATCAACCTCCAACGTATTTCTTCAACGAAAGATCTTCTTTTTACAAGATTATTATGAATATAATTTATATAGATTATCATCATATCATCACTTTGCAAGTTTAGACTGATATCTCTCTTTATCATATTGGCAGTGTATTGTGTAGCTGTTATTTATTGAATAAATGTGTCATAATTTGTAGTATGTATTCCATATCGGGAGATATGGAATGAGCTAATAATAATATTATTATATTTTGCAGCAAGCAAAATCACTTTTGTGCTTTTGCTCTTCTTTTTTGTTCTAATAGAAGTTTGTCTTTTTGCATTTTGCTTTTATTTTTTGCCAAAAGCTGCATATCTTCTACTTCATCCATCTCATCAACTATTTCAACACCCAAAATAACTTCCAAGACATCCTCAAGTGTCACAACACCCTCGGTTTGTCCATAGCTGTCTTGCACTACAAATAGGTGTGTTTTTCTTTTGATAAACATATCCATCAGCATAAAAACAGGAATATTCTCAGAAACCAGATTGGCTTCAAACGATATGTCTTTTAGCATAGTACTATCTCTTTCTTCAACGCTCTCTTCGAGTATAGATTGATTAAGAACTATTCCTACGATATTATCAATACTTTCATCATAAATAGGAATACGAGAATGTATATACATGCGATCATCTTCGAGAGCTTCTTCTACGGTTGTATCCATCGGGAAAGCTACGACTACACTTCTAGGTGTCATAATATCTTTTGCTCGAATATTTTTCAACTTAAGCAAATTTTCTATCAAATGGCTCTCTTTTTGTTGTATGGAACCCTCTTTTTCTCCCATTGCAACAACCGCCATTATCTCATCTCTTGAAAAATCTATATTTTTCTTTTTGTTTTTAGATATAAAGTTTGTAATCAACATTGAAAACCATACAAACGGATATGAGATCTTTGTTAGAAAGTGTATCAAATTTGCAGCTGGAACAAGCAGTTTTTTCCAATACAGTGCACCTATAGTTTTTGGAATAATCTCTGAAACATACAATATAAGAAGAGTAAGAGCAAAAGCTATCAAAGATTGCCATTCTTCGCCAAAAAGTATCTGCGCTTGGGCTCCTACGCCTGCAGCTCCCATAGTATGCGCAAATGTATTAAGGGTCAATATGGAAGAAATCGGTCTGTCTATATTGGCTTTCAAATTTTTTAACATATCTACACTATCACCGTATACATCTCTAGATAATGTTTCTATGTATGAATTTGTGCTTGAAAGTAGTACTGCTTCCAATACAGAGCAGACAAAAGAGACAAAAAGTGCCAAAAAGAGGTAAGTAAGTAATAGTGTCATACGCGACACTCGTTGAGATATGTAGTGGCTAAGCGCCTACAATCCGCATCATTTGTATTCATTAAGGTAGTATCCTTGGTTAATTTATAATATCATTTCTACAATATATACAAAGTAGAATGTCGCATTATAGCATAATTTTTATGACATATTATAAGCATATACTTCTAGCACAACAATGCTCTGGCAAATTTCAGCGCTTCATCACTCTTTTGTTCACCGCCTACAATGCGCGCAATCTCCTCTATTCGCCCATCATTGCCCAATATAACAGCTTGACTTTTTTCACCATCTTTTGTTATTAAAATATGCTGATTTGCTTTTGAGGCGAGATGCGGCTGATGAGATATAGCAAAAACTTGATAAACACTAGCAAGCTTAACAAGCATATTTGCAATTGCTATAGACTCATCGCCGCTCACATTGGCATCTATCTCGTCGAGTATCACTACGCCTTGCTGTTTAGAAACATGACTAGTGCTTGCAACCAATAATGCCAAGCGGATACGATTGAATTCCCCTCCGCTTAATGTAGATATTTTTGAATTGCCAAGACCGATAGTTATCTCGTCTATACCTGATTCTGTCATATCAACCGAGCTTATTTGAAAATAAACATTGGGCAGTTTTAACTGTTCGAGCAACGGATCAATACGGCCTTTAAGCTCTTTTGTTTCATCCATTCTAATAGCAGAAATCTCTTTGGATATAGCATCTAAAACTTTTAATTGCTCGGATATAAAATACTCTAACTCGCTTTTATCTTCTTCTATATGTTTATATCCTTGCAGCTCTTCTGTTTTTCTGTCTCTGTAAGCGATCGCATCTTCTATGGAACCGTAACGATTTTTCAAAGACGAAAGAGATTCTATGCGATTAAGTACAGATTCTATATCCATCTCTTCAAGTTCACTGTTAAGAGCTGCCATCTCTTGCGCATCAATCCTAAGTTGATTGATGGCATCACTAAACAAAGAGCCATCTTTGTTGGCTAAGCGATAAAGCTCAAAGACTTTATGCTCAAATTCGAAGATACCTTGCATACTATTTAATGTATCTTTGAGCTTATCTATGCGTGAAAGCTGTTGTTTTATTTCAAGCAACTCTTCATCCTCGCCTATTTTTGGATCTATGCTATCTATTTTTTGGATCTCAAATGTTGTCATTTCTATAAGATCAGCAAGTTTTGCTTCTTTTGCCAGGATCTCTTCAAGCGCCTTTTGTGCACTTTTGAGTTCATAATATTTCTCTTTAAAGAGTGACAACTTATCTTTGTATTTATCATCTCTTGAAGATATAGAGTTGTCTACTATAGAAAGCAGTGCTTTGCTATCCAATCCGCCTTTATCTCGTACACTCAGATAACGCACATAAGGTGAAAATATCTCTTCTAACGATTTTTTGGGAATATTCTGATCATTTAGATAATGACGTACTTTGTCTTTCTTGAGCGATTTTATTACAAGTTCATCATCAAGCATATAGAGTTCATTTTCCATATCGTGCGGCTTACATAATGATACCTCGCATATTGAAGCATAGCTGGGCATACTGTATCCGAAATTAGAGAGCAATGCTCCCATAAGTACAGACTTCCCTGCTCCGCTAGGACCAGTAAACACCACTAGCCCATCACTAAAATCCAACGATATATTCTCGAAAGTCACGAGCTCTTTTAATAATAATTTTTCTATCATTACAGTTTATCGCCCCAATGAAGCTTTTCTCTAAGTACTCCAAAATAATTTCTGTGCAGGCTATGCAGTATCTTGGCACCTCTTTTTGCGCCTTTTATGACAAGTATATCCCCTGCTTGCATCTCGTAATCATCTTGTCCGTCTATAAGGGCTATCACCTTTTCGTCAGGCGAACTAAGTTCGATCGTAAAATCCACAGGCACTATCAATGGTCTTTGGGTAAGAGAATGAGCCGATATAGGTGTCATAATAAATGCTTGAGTCAAAGGATACATAACCGGCCCGCCTACGGCCAGATTATAAGCTGTGGAGCCGGTTGGTGTAGAAACTATGAGACCATCTCCTCTGTATGTATTAAACAAATTACCGTCAATGGAAGCATTTATCTTGATCATTTTAGAGATAGTTGGACGGGTCAATACTACATCATTAAATGCAAAAAAATTGGTACTTTTGCCATTTGGAGTTTGGATATATCCTTCTATCATCATCCTCTCGTCAATACTATATTGACCGGCAAACAGATCATCCAAAAAATTATCTACGCTATCTAGACTTACATCGGCCAAAAATCCCAAATTACCTGCATTTATCCCAAAAACCGGTTTTTTATATTTATAGCTTTTTCGTACCAATGACAACAGCGTACCATCACCGCCTAATGAGACTAGACAATCAGCTTCTTTGCACATCACATCAAATGGTACGCCCTCTTCGCCTATCATCTCTGCAGAATTTTCTGAGAGCAATACTGTTATGCCTCTGCGTTCAAATAAAAGTTTTATAGAATCAAAAACTGGTTTTATCTCGGGTTCATTTGGTTTTAAAGTAAAGCCGACAGTCTTTATACTTTCTAAAAGTTTTGGCATTTGTCTGTAGTTCCTATTGTTGTTTTATTAAGTCTCAACTTGCATATAAGCAATCTTTTGACTTTTTCATCCCATCCTTATTTGCGACTCCCAAAAATTGAGATATTTGTTTAGCATGGTATTAGTGATAGAATACCATAAAAGGAATTAAAGTAATTATTTTGTTTCATTATGTCATATTATTAAATTATAACTCTGTTCGTGTTGAGCTTGTCTAACTATAATAATATATAAAAAATCTACCATTCAATAAGTCAAAAATAATGGGTTATCTTTGTTAAAACAAATTTAAAGAATCAATCTAAAAATCGTAACCTTTATAAAACTTTAGTTATAATCGCGATGTTATTACCAGTGTGGTAAAAAAATATAGCGTTAAGGATTGCGTGTGAGAACACATTATTGTGCCACAATTGGTACGGAACATATAGGACAAAGTGTCACATTAGCCGGATGGGTAGCCAGCAGAAGAGATCATGGCGGAGTAATATTCATTGATCTTAGAGACAACGATGAAGTAGTGCAGATTGTTTGCGATCCCGCAGACAACATAGCTGCTCACAAAGTAGCCGAAGAGGTGAGAGATCAATTTGTTCTTATAGCTACCGGTATCGTTAGAGCCAGAGGAGAAGGGCTTGAAAACCCAAATCTCAAAACAGGTAAAGTCGAAATAGTAGCCACCAATATCATTATAGAAAACCGTTCTTTGGCTATGCCTTTTGAGTTAGGGGATGCCAAAGTAAATGAAGAGATCAGACTTAAATATCGTTATCTTGATCTTAGAACTCCAAAATCACACCATACATTTAAACTTCGCAGCAAAGCTACGATTGCAGCTAGAAACACGCTCGATTCGCTTGGATTTATGGAAGTAGAAACGCCTATACTTACCAAATCAACCCCAGAAGGCGCCAGAGATTATCTAGTGCCAAGCCGTGTACACAATGGCGAGTTCTATGCTCTTCCGCAATCCCCTCAACTATTCAAACAACTGCTTATGGTAGCAGGATTTGATAGATATTTTCAAATAGCAAAATGTTTCCGTGACGAAGACCTTAGGGCAGATCGTCAACCTGAATTTACACAAATAGACGTAGAGATGAGCTTCTGTAACCAAGAAGATGTAATAGCGGTGGCTGAAAATCTAATCCATAACATTTTTACCCAGTGCGGTTTCGATGTTCCTGCGACATTCAAAAGAATCGGTTACAGTGAAGCTATGGAGAAATACGGTTCAGACAAACCGGATTTACGCTATGGGCTTGAAATGGTAGATATGATAGATATCTTTGCCAGATGTGATAATGAGATCTTTGCAAATATAGCAAAAGATACCAAGAAAAACCGTATCAAAGCACTAAAAGTTCCAAATGGAGACAATATATTCTCAAAACGCCAAATGAAAGGTTTTGAAGATTTTGTACGCCAGTTTGGTGCCGGGGGACTTGGCTACTTCCAAATGAAAGAAGACGGTCTCAAAGGACCATTGGCCAAATTCTTTACAGACGAAGACCTTAACGCTATCGTACAGAGATGTGACCTTGCTATCGGAGATGTAGTATTCTTTGGAGCCGGTGAGAAAAAACTTGTATGGGATTATATGGGTAGATTTAGAATCTTCCTGGCTCATGAGATGAATATCATTCCTGAAGGTGTATTTGAATTTTTATGGGTTGTTGATTTTCCTATGTTTGAGATCGAAGAAGGCCGCACAAAAGCCCTACACCATCCATTTACTATGCCTAAACTTGATAATGAAGGCAAAATCAGATACGATGATGTAGAAGAGCTTGAATCTATAGCTTATGATATAGTATTGAATGGTTATGAGATCGGTGGAGGATCTATTCGTATTCACAAAGAAGATATCCAACAACAAATATTTGGCATCCTTGGTATTGAGGAAGAAGAAGCAAATGAGAAATTCGGCTTCTTGCTAGATGCTCTAAAATTCGGTGCTCCGCCGCACGGTGGATTTGCTTTGGGCCTTGACAGACTGATAATGCTTATGACTGGAGCTACTAGTATCCGTGATGTTATAGCATTCCCAAAAACACAAAGAGCTCAATGTCTGCTTACGCAAGCACCAAACGAAGTAGATGAAAAACAGCTTGATGAACTTGCAATTCGCATAAGAAAAATAAACAAATAATAAAGGTTACAACATGAAAAAACTATTTTTGATCATTGGAGCACCAGGAAGCGGTAAAACTACAGATGCGCAGCAAATTGCAGCTAGACATGAAAATATCACTCACTACTCAACAGGTGACATGTTCAGAGCAGAGATAGCCAGTGGCAGCGATAGAGGCAAAACTATTGACAGCTATGTAAGCAAAGGCAATCTAGTGCCTATTGCTATAGTAATAGAAACTATAGTTGAAGCTATTAAAAATGCTCCTACTGATGTTATCGTTATCGATGGCTACCCTAGAAGCACAGAACAAATGATAGAACTTGACAAATACCTAGCCAATGAAGAGAGTGTACAGCTTGTTAGTGTTATGGAAGTAAGAGTAAGCGAAGAAACCGCCAAACTTCGCATACTTGGCCGAGCTGCAGAATCAGAAGTAGTCAGAGATGATGATAACGTAGAAGTATTTTATAATCGTATGAAAGTATATACCGATCCACTTCCGGAAATTCAAGAATTTTACAGCGTAAAAGATTTACATAAGGTCATTGACGGCGAAGGCACCATAGAAGAAATAGTAAATACCATGGATGCTTTCGTACAAAGCAAAATCTAACTTTATTTCCGCCTTTTTGGGGCGGTAAACCATGCCAAAATATCTATTTTATTCACTATTTATTCACCTTTATAGGGTAGAATAATTTATCATAAAAATCAAAGGACTCTCATGAAAAAAATTCTTATAGCTTTAAGTATGCTATTTATAACATTTAACTCATCTGCCATGGCCGAAGATGCAGCCATTATCAACGCCCAAGCGGATATAGCGGTTCAAAAGTTTTATAAAAATGTTCAGGGCGGCGAAGCTTTTTTGAACAGAGTAAAAGGATATATAGTATTTCCTAATATCTACAAAGCAGGATTTTTTGTTGGAGGAGAGTATGGAGAGGGTGTATTGCGTTATAATGGAGCGAACCAAGGATATTATAGCCTCACTACAGGTTCATTTGGATGGCAGTTTGGATTGCAAAAACGCTCTATGATCATTGCATTCGTATCCGAGAGAGCTCTAGATTCATTTTTGAAAAGTAACGGTTGGACAATAGGTGCAGATGGCAGTCTAAATGTAGCAGTATGGGGAGCCAGTAAAGATCTAAGTACCGTCAGCTTTGAGAGAGATGCTGTTGTATTTGTATTTGATGAAGCTGGATTGATGGCTAGTATAGCAATAGAAGGCAGCAAAATAGCACCTATCCAAAGATAAGCGATGCAGGAATTTAATTCCTCGATCTTTTTACTAATCCAAAGATTATAATCTTTGGATTACTTTATGTGCCAAAGACTTTTCGATCTCAATATGTTTTTGCACATCAGTATTCCCAAAACCAAGCCCTACTTGCACACCAAGCAATACTCCTTTATTTTTTAGCAATACGTGAAGTCCGGCACCTGCTCTAAGACCGCTTCCGCCATAATATGCCTCATCACCAATACCAGATATTGATTTGGCGTTTACTATAAATTGTCTATTGTTTTCAAACTGTTTGTCTACTGCCATGACTTTAGCATCAGCATCAGAAGAAATAGTAAGTTGGACAAATTTCATATCATCCGCGCTTGCATCCCAAAAACACCTTTTCATTCCAAGTGGATTTGCAGGCACCGTATCATGGGTAGTTATTTTTATATTTGCGCCGGGAAATATCTCCTCAATATCTTTTATATCCAACATTTGACAAGGATCATAAACCTTGGCAGGAACATCTTTTAAACCCATAGAACTATCACTTGAGTTTATGGAATTATTTTTCGACTTTACAGAATCATCATTGGAACATGCAGCGAAAGATATAGCTATACCCAGTATCATTAAAAATTTTGCACTTATTTTGGTCATTATCTACTCCTTATTTTTCTATATCTTCATGGCTTTCATCGGCTATTATATACTCATCTTCATTTAGCACTATTGATGATGGCAAAGTTTTTTTTGGTTTCAATCCAAGTTTTCTCATGCCCTCAGCTCGTCTAATTAAATTCCCTTTGCCAGTAGAGAGTTTGTTCATCGCTCCATCAAAACTTTTTTGGGTGCGATTGATATGTTCGCCGATCTTTTCCATATCCTCTATGAATGCAACTAGTTTCTCATACAAAGCTTCAGCTGCTCTGGCAATAGCCTTTGCATTTTGATCTTGATATTCGCTTCTCCAGATATGCTCTATGGTACGAAGTGTAACTAATAAAGTTGATGGAGAAACTACAACTATATTTTGCTCATAAGCCATTTTGAAAAAAGTATTATCTTGTTCAAGAGCCAATAAAAATGCCCCCTCGATTGGCATAAACAATAGTACAAAATCAAGTGTTTTTACGCCATTTAACTGTTCATATCGTTTGTTGCTAAGCCCTTTTATGTGTGTACGAATAGACAAAAGATGCTGCTTGAGTGCATTATCCCTCTCTTCATCACTTCCTGCACGGATAAAAGCATCATAAGCTACCAATGAAACCTTGGAATCAATGATGATATCTTTGTTTTGTGGCAGATGCACGATTACATCCGGACGGAATTTCTTGCCTTCTTCATCACTGAAAGTATTTTGGATTTCATATTCATGCCCTGCTCTTAAGCCGGATTCTTCTAGTATCCTCTCTAGGACTATCTCACCCCAGTTACCCTGAGTTTTATTTTCACCTTTGAGCGCTTGAGTTAGATTAATAGCATCTTGACTAAGTCTCTCATTGAGTAATTTAAGCCTAAACAATTCGTCTTTGAGACTTTGTCTCTCTTTGGCATCGTGTATGAACTGCTCTCTGCTTTGCATGGCAAATTCATTTATCTGCTCGCGAAAAGGCTTGAGCAGCATATCAAGTCCTTGTTTGTGTGTCTCATCAAAAGTTTTTGTTTTTTGTTCAAATATCTTGGATGCCAAGTGAGCGAATTCTAGTTTCATTTGAGATTTTGTATCATCAAGTAAACTTATCTTTTCTTCATATGAGCGTACATTCTCTTCAAAGCGTGCTTTAAGTACTTCATGATCTTTTTCTAACAAATAATATGTATGACGCGTTTTCATCCATTGCCATATCAATATAAGTATAATTGCAATACAAATGATTATAATAAAATATATTTGATTTATGGCATATCCTTTGAATTTATGTAGTTTTAACTTGATTATTATAGCTGTTTTAAGTTTATGAGGATAATTATATTGCAAAAAGTCATATACTACATATTTGAAGAATGAATCTTTATAAGATGGTATATATTTTACTACACATACAAAAAATGAGATAAAATATACACTCCACGCCCCAGAGATTGGGGTGCTTAATTGTAGGTGTAGCAACTAGTTCTTTTTGGATCCCAAAAAAAGAAGTGCCCCGCCAAGTACCATTACACTTATGCTGGCCCATATGGGAATATTGATTGTCTGTCTATCTTTTACAGTCATTTCTAGCGGTCCCATTTTGACTTCTTGCGTCTCTTTAGTATAGCTAAAACCACCAAGAACCGCTCCTAAGATACCGCCAACAATCAACACAATCCCTACAATCTGGATAGTTTTCATTTTATCTCTCTTTGTATTAAATAATTTTTAAATTCACCCAGAACCAGGCTAGCTATAGACGTCGCCCCTGAATGACACGGATCAAAATTATAACTATGGCAATAACCAATAGAATATGGATCAATCCACCCATTGTATATGAGCTAACCAAACCCAAAATCCAAAGTATAATTAAAATAACTACTATAGTTTCAAGCATTTTATTCTCCTTTTGCCATATCTTGGCTTATAAAAAATTAAGATCTGCGACCACCTCACTATTAATCATCATTTTAATTGTACCTCTTTAAATCTTAATGAATTATAAAAAATATGTTAATAAATTTATTTTACAACATAAACTTAATTAATAATGCATTTTTATATTTTAAATGTATATTCTGCTTTATTTTTTGCAATTAATATTGTAAAATATCACAAACAAGGAGCAATAGCATGAAAATAGAAATTGATAATTTAAGAATTCAAGAGATAATACACAATATTGCAGAAGATTTTAGATTTAGCTCAGAGCATGAACGATATGCACAATTATTTTATGCTATGGATATAGAAAAATATATTGATAAAAAAATGCATACAGACGCTCTAGAATATATACAAGTATCAAAAAAAGAACTAAAAGAGAGTATTAATTGGCAAGAAGCATTTCAAAAAGAAAATCCTCAAGTTGATAAAGCCAAAATGCTCCATACGATGAAAATAATAGCTCAAGAATATCAAGAGCTAGAGACATATCTTGTAATGTTAAATATCAAATAAATCTATTTTACCGACTCTGCAATAAGATGGATCGCCATACCGTATGTTGCAGCGTTGTTGTAGCGTGTAAGTATACGAAAATTCCTACCTCCCAGCCACAAGTCATCATGCGTATCATTACGTGTTAATAGCAAATAAGCATTAGATTCCTTAAACGGCTCCATAGGGTAAATGCCATTCTTATTGAGTTTTTGCACGGGATACGTATACTTATGAGTAGCTCTGATCCCCTGATAACGTTTGCCTGTAAAATTGGTTTTCACTGCGGCGGGCAGACCGTTTCGCCAACCATTTTGACGCATAAATCTTGCGATTATTCCTATACAGTCTTCTAGATCCCAGGGGTTTTTAACACCATCATTATTATAATCCATACCATATGTTCTATATACAGAAGGGACTTGCTGCACACACCCCATGGCTCCTGCAAATGAGCCTTGCAGCTCGGAGATATCATAGCCCTGCTCTCTTGCCATCAAAAAAAGATGTTTAAATTCATTGTTAAAAAATCTTTGCATACGATTGGGATGAAATGCCAAGGTTGCAAGTGCGTCCAAGATACGATAATCTCCGGCATACTCTCCAAACTTGCTCTCAACACCTATAAAACCTACTATATATTCTGCCGGTACGTCAAATTCCTTGCTTGCACGAGCAAGTGTGTCGGCATACTTATTTTTAAATTCTTTTGCTTTTTGGAGAGTAAGCGGATCAAGGACGTGCGCCTTGTAACGTTCCCAAGGGCCATTGGTAGTGCCTACTTTGTATCGCCCCATATATCGATCCAATGTATCACGATCTAGCTTGGCATTTTGTAAAATAGATTCCATATAGCTTCGTTCGAAATGATGTTTTTGGACCATCATATCTATAAAAAACTTTACTTCTTTTTTGGCAAGAAAATCATAATCTATGGGTGGCCTGTCATCGTTGGCAATTAAAAAAGAGGTCAAAGAAACGAGAAGCAAAAGCGATCTAAAAAATCTCATGCGCTTCTCTTTTTATATTTTTTTGAAGTTTTCTTGTGGGCTATAAATATTATAAACATACCCTATTGTATTGAAATAATATTAAAAACAGCACAGCAATGCTTGATCCTTTTAGCAACCTATATTACAACTATTGACTGCATTTTGAACTTCTGACAAGTCAATTTCTTGACCCACTAAAGAAATTGTCACCTTGCCGTCCACTCCATCTACACTCATCTCTTTTATCTTACTCATCAAAGATGGATCACAATTACAGCCACATTGGCCGCTACTGCACTCATCGACCATGTTTTGAACATCTGTCTTATTGACCTCTCCTGTGAATTCGACATCAACTCCATTGTTGGTTTTGTTTACATTTTTTTCTATCATCTTGTATCCTTTAAATTTTATTTACAAATACTATGACGTAAAAAACAAAAAAAAGGTTGCAACCTTTTTGAAATTATTTGCGTCATATAACAATAAAAGGATACAATTAAACATGAATTTATCAAAAGAAATAGAAATAGAAGATTTATATAATAATTTTCGAAAACCATTGCTGAAATTTATTTCTTATAGAGTCGCTGATATCTATAGTGCTGAAGAGATTTTAAATGATGTATTTCTAAAAGCATCAATGTCTCTAGGTTCACTCAAAGAAAAAACCAAAATTAAAAGCTGGCTATACAAGATTGCATCCAATATGATAATTGATTATTATAGACGTAAAAAAGAAAATTATACCGATATTTACGAAGGTAAATTTAGCTTTGAAGACGATATGGATACGATTTATAATGAATTGGATTGTTGTATTGAAAAATTTCTCTATAAATTGCCAAAACAATATTCAGATCCGCTAAGAGCAATATATTTGGATGAATTGACCCAAAAAGAGTATGCCGAGCAAAATAATTTAAATCTCTCCACTGTGAAATCTCAGGTTAAAAGAGGTAAAGAGTCTATGAAAATTTTTTTTGAACAATGCTGTACATTTGAAAAAGACCGCCTAGATAACATTATCGAATTTGTCCCGATAGAAGCCGATAAAAATAAACTTTTAAAATAAAAAAACAACTACACAATTAATACACATGCATTTGATATAGTTATTATACACTAAATTATTGTAAATAGATTATATAAGAAAATCTCAATTTCAAAGGATATATAATGAAAAAGGCAATGATGATAACAGCATTAGCTTGTGCGACATGGGCTGCTGATTTTTCCCAAATGAGTATAGAGCAACTCATAAAAATGCGTATTGACAAGGAGATAGATACCAATGAGCGTCCTGCTTTCAATCAAGAGATGCAAAATCGTATAAAAAACATGACTCCCGAAGAACGACAGTATTATCTGAATCGTGGTGGAGGCTTTGGTGGAGGGAAAAACTGCGAGACAAATATGCCTAATTTTAGTGAATATGATCTCAATAATGATGGACATATAACTAAAAGTGAATTTCGATCTGGACATGAACAAATGGTAAAGAATAAAAAGTTGCAAAATGCAGATGATCCTCTATCATTTGATAATATTGATGCCGATAAAAATGGAATTGCAACACAAAAAGAATTTAAGAAACATCAATCTAAACAACTGCGAGACAAGTGTGGGTATACCGATGAAGAGATAAGTGAAATTGAAGCTGTTAAGGAATCTCAAGAAAATCAAGCCAAGAAAAATCAATCTTTAAAAGAACAATCTCAGAAAAATAAATCTCAAGAAAATCAATCTTTAAAAGGACAATCTCAGAAAAGTCAATCCCAGAAAGACCAAAATATCAAAAGACAAAATATAAAAAAATAATTACACAAATAATCCACATACATTTGATATGGTTATTAAGCAATATTAGATACACTTAAAGCGTGGAAAATTTCAACACCAAAGGATAAATAATGAAAAAAGTAGTAATACTAACGGTTTTTACTTGTGCTGCAATGGCTATGGGAAACAATTGCATGAAAATGCCTACCTTTGCTGATGTCGATACAGACAAAAGCGGTATGATATCGCCTGCAGAGTTCAAAAAACATCAAGAAACATATATGAACTATATGCGTAATTGCAATACTCGTTATGGAATGATGCAAATGCCTACATTTGGTGAATTTGATCTTAATGGTGATGGCTATATCATTGAAAGCGAATTGAAAGAAGCGCGCGCGAAGCGTATGTCACAACGTGCCAAAGATGGCAGAATGATGAAAAATGCAGCTGCTGCTCCATCTTTTGCCAGTATCGATGCAAACAAAGATGGCAAGATATCACCTGATGAGTTTCAAAAACATCAAGAAATGCATATGCAAAACAAATGCGGAAATATGGGCCAAGGTAAAATGGTCACAAGAAGAAATGCTATGATGAATATGCCTCAATTTAACGAATATGATCTAAATAATGATGGATTTATCAGCGAAAGCGAACTTCAAGAAGCACGCAACAAACGCATGACTCAAAATGCCCAGGAAGGCAAAATGTTAAAAAATGCACCGGCCGCTCCGTCATTTAGCGAGATGGATATTAACAAAGACGGCAAGATATCGCCTGACGAGTTTCAAAAACATCAAGCCGAGCAAATGCAAACTCCTCAAAAATAATTTATATTCCGTGCTGCGGCATGGAATAATGGCATCATTATTATATGAAACTTGCTTAATAAATTTTAGATCTTTCTATAATTGAATGCGCCATATCTCTAAAAATCAAAAAATGTATCGGCATCATTGCATACCAATACATCCGCCCCAAAATCCCTCTTGGTAAAAAATATGCGGTTTGTATCAGCTCGTTATCCTTTATTAAAAACTCAAGCCAAGCCTTCCCGGGAACTTTCATCTGCGCATACAATAGAAGTCTCTTATTTGGTATCAGATCTTCGACTCTCCAAAAATCCACACTCTCGCCAATTCTAAGAACCTTTTTATCCCTCCTACCCCTATTGAGCCCTGCTCCGCCAAACAATTTATCTACAAAACCTCGTATCTTCCAAAGCCAATTATATCGGAACCAGCCATGCTTGCCGCCAATTGAGCAAAAAGTTTTATACACGATATCAGGAGAGATGCCCACAATTGAAAGTTTTTGTCTATCCATTAGTACAGATTTGGCAAATTCATTTATATAGTTCTCTTCTAGGTGCCCATGCCCTCCTCCTGCATCGCTCCATCTGCTAATTACTTGATTTTCCTCCATTTGTCCAATAGCTCTTTTTACACTCTCTTTGAAGCTTTTTGGTTTAATTTGTGGGTAATACCTACTGGCATTATCATTTTGTATTACTACCTCAGACGACAATCCCTCTATGAGCGATTTTGCCACATTGTACGGCACCGGAGTAAACAGATTGAGCCAATATGATGAAAGTTTAATTGTTAATATTGGCAGCGGAAATATCCAACGATGAAGCCCCAAAACACCACTGGCTACTAGCATCATCTCTTTGTACGTCATCTTTTGGCTTCCTATATCGATGACGAGATTTTTTTGATAATCTAGATCTTTGGAATAATCCAAGTAATCTATAACATCATCTACGGCTATTGGCTGAGCTAGAGTATTTACCCATTTTGGAGTTACCATTACAGGAAGTTTTTCTATGAGATGTCTGATGATCTCAAAACTCGTACTTCCTGAACCTATGATGACTCCGGCTCTTATCCATACAGTTTGGATATCGTCTGGTCTGCTAGAGAGTATCTCTCCTGTTTCTATACGACTTAGCAGGTGGGCACTTGCGCTCTCTTTGATACCTAACCCTCCTAAATATATGATACGTTTGACATGTTGTTTGATAGCAGCATCCAAGAAGTTTTTTGCGCTTTGCTTATCTAATTCTCTATAATTTTCACTCTCCAACGAATGGATAAGATAATAAGCCACATCTACACCCTTTAAAGCTCTTTCAAGCGAATCAACATCAAAGGTATCACCCTTGTAAACTTCTATTTTTCTTTGTGAATGATTTTCTATGGTTTTTGGATTCCTGACCAATAATCTAAGATCAATATCTTGCGCCATTAGATGTTTTTTAAGTCTTCTGCCTATGTATCCGTTTGCACCGGTAAGTAGAACTTTCATAATGATCCTTTGGATGGATATATAGATATTATATTATTAAAATCCTTTTTGATACTAAAAATTGAATAAAACAAGGGAGTTTATTAAAATAATAAAATAAAAATTGAAAAAAATATTGTATGGATTATGTTACATCTATATAGAGACGGTAGAAGTAAGATTGATATAAATAATAGGCAAAGGGGTCTTTGCCTATCAAAAATTATAGAACAGTTACGTTTTCTGCTTGTGGGCCTTTTTGACCTTGTCCGACAGTAAAAGAAACTTTTTGATTCTCAGCTAAGTCTACACGGCCATAGCCTGTGTTGTTAACGTTACGGTAATGTACGAATACATCTTTGCTTCCGTCTTCTGGTTGGATAAATCCAAAGCCTTTTTCACTATTAAACCATTTAACGGTTCCATTCATTTGATTTGCCATTGCAATTCCTTTTGTTTTAATACACTTCATGTTGAAGAGACTGAAAATATAAATTGGAGAGTATTCTTTTAGGGTGGTAGTACTGTTAACGAAAGGTTACAAAAATAAAACAAACCAAAGATGAAACTCTAAATCATCTTTCAATAGACGCAGTATAGCTGAAATATTTAATAATAGCAAGCCATATACTGCTTTTGTCTAAAACTATTCCATTTTATCCAAATAAAAAATCTTTCTTTATAATACTACACAATAATTACACTGTTAGATTATACCATAAACTATTCATTAAAGGAGGTATTATGAATCAAAAGAAAATTAAGCATTTAGGCGCAATTGCTATGATGTCCGGTATGTTGTTTTTTGGTGTTGGTACAACTGAAGTAATGGCTGCACCGCCGCCTCCGATAGGTATATATACTTACCCACAATTTCAAGATAGACCATACTATTATTATAACGGCAAATACTATTACGGCGGTGTTTGGCGTGATGGGTCTTATTATTATAAGGGTCAAAGATATTCTGGCGGACAATATTTTAGCAGATATAGCGGAGTGAGAGAAGAAGTATTTAACTATCCTAAATATCGCGACAGACCTTTCTATCTTTATAGAGGTAAATACTATTACGGCGGTGTTTGGCGTAATGGATATTATCTATTTAGAGGTCATAGATATTCTGGCGGACAATACTTTAGCAGATACAGCGGAATAAGAGAAGAGGTATTTAACTATCCTAGATATCACGACAGACCTTTCTATCTTTATAGAGGTAAATATTATTACGGCGGTGTTTGGCGTAATGGATATTATCTATTTAGAGCTCATAGATATTATGGTGGACAATATTTTAGCAGATACAGCGGAATAAGAGAAGAGGTATTTAACTATCCTAGATATCGCGACAGACCTTTCTATCTTTATAGAGGTAAATACTATTACGGCGGTGTTTGGCGTAATGGATATTATCTATTTAGAGGTCATAGATATTATGGCGGACAATATTACGACAGATATGATAGAATGCGTCGTTATTGACAACACGATAGTGATCTAATATCATCATCCCAAACTTGTTTTGGGATCCAAATAAAATTATCTCATTGTTCATACTGAGCTTGCAGAAGTGGAGATGAGATTTAATACCATATTTTTTTTAAATCCAAATTGAGTTTTTAGCCGTTTATACTTACTATAGTGTAAACGGTGTTTTGTTATACTAAATTTATTTCGGCTGCAAGCTTCATGGCATTAGGTATCCTACTATATCAGATTCTTATCCATACTCCCAAAATACTGAAATCTATTTTTGATAAATATATAGTTCATCCAGCATATTTAAAAGCGGCAAATATAATATCTCTACTTCAGACATATCGATAGATCCCTGATTTGCAAAGAAAAAATGATTGTTTCTATTGCGCCTTGTTCGGATAATGATATAAATCATCTCTGAGACAAGCTTTGCTTTTTGATCATCATAAGATATCTTTTCAAACAATACTTCTTGAGCGCTTATCATGGCTGTACTGAGTGTTCCGGTATTGATCTGAGCGATATATTCGATCTGCAATGATCTTAGAGTCTCCTCTAGCCATGGATTTTTTTCTGCTGTGACTTTGCTTCCGTACTCAGAGTGGGCTCTTTTTCTAAAAAACGGTACTTCGTATTTCAAAAGTGAGGCTTTGAGTAATATCTCCGCAGCCAAGGCTATATTGCGCCAAAAATCGATAGCCTCAAAAGCACTATGTTTAGTTACGGTATTGATCCTAAATATACCGTTTTTATGTATGATGATACCATCTAATGTCGCCAAATGTCTCGCGTAGAGATAATTTTCTTCGGCTAGATTGCTGATATCTATGGTTTGCATTTTATCCTCGCTTAAATATCATTGATTTGATATCTTGGCCAATAGCATCGGCTACGACATTACATTTGACAATAAATAGATAATATATAGGGCGCTTAGCCACTTGATATAGGCTTTCAAAATTCCCCATTCCTTTTGCGATCACGATATCGGCACGTCCAAATATCTCTCTTGAGACGGCATTTGCCTTGTGTATCTCGAAGCCCGGGGTTTCTATGCCAGTGTCAATTATATCGGCACAACCGCTCATAATCTTGGCTTCTTTTGGAGTCACATCATTAATGATAGGCTTGGTTCTGACAAAATAATACACTTTGAGATCATAATGCTTTTTGATAGTCTCTATAAGCAATTTGTCAAAGACATGTTCTCCGACATTATCGCCGATGATGACTATCTCTTTTGCCTTTTGCAGTTCCTGTTCAAACACATCAAAATCATCTATAGCAAAATCTTTTTCAAAATGATGTTGGATCATTTCACTCAGCCCAAACTGATTTTGTGCGCCAAAATCTATGACATTGCCGATAACGGCCATTTTGATAGCGTCATTGATAGTTTGCACAAAAGAGGTATCTACTCTTAGTGCTTCGCTTGTGGCGCGCTCTTTGGCGCGCAAAACCGGATCTTCATCTCCCGTGATATCGGATATGGCTTGATAGATCACTTTGGCTATTTGCGGCGGTGTACATGAAAAATCGTGCTCTATCAATATCTGCGCAGTTCTATCCAATATCTTTTTGCTTGTGGTATCATCAAGTTCAAGCAGTTTTGTAACCTTTAGCGCTTGGTTCATCAAGCATACGATACAATCTGATTTTATATTCAATGGATTCTCTCTTATTTGATATGTGTAATTATAGCATCGGCACTTTAACACCATATGCTAGCTAAGAAATAAAAAATAATAACTGCTATTTGTTTTTAGAATATTCGAATTGATGCCTGTGCCCATTTTTCCAAATAGCACATGTGATGGGATCTTTACCCATTATATCTCCAGTTTCCACAAGGGCCGAAGCACGACAGCCTGAGCCGCATTCACCAAACAGATCACATTGGGCGCATTCTTGGTTTTTATTCAGAATATCCTGCTTAGTAAGATTTGCAATATCATGCAAATTTGAGTCTCGCCATACATTGATCAAACGCTTTTCCAAAAGATTCGGCATTGTTTTTTCAAGAATAGTATCGACATATCCTGCGCAAGGCAAGAGTATGCCATCAGGCAATAGGTATGATTGTTCTTTGCATGTCTGGCAATCTATTGAATCAGGCGTAAATTTTGCTTTCTTGATTGAAGTCTTATCTTTATTGTTATTTTTGGCACCGCTGCTGAAAAATCCGCCCAATTGTATCGCAAAAGGTCGCTCATCGTTATCCCAACGCATCCATATTGCATGCAGTTTTTGGGATAAGTCATCTAGTGACAAAGCTGTCTTGGTGTCTTTCCAATTCCCCGTTTCCTGCGGGATACTGATACGCCAGCTTCTGGCTCCAATTTGCTTCATCAGCTCATATGTCGCTCCTAGAGAATCTACACTTTTCTTGTCTATAGATGTAGATACCACGACATGAAAGCCGGCTTTTTGTATCCGCTCTATAGACTTGATAACATTTTGTTCGATACCGTTAGTGCCTCTCATATAGTCGTGCGAACCGACACCGTCAAAACTAATCTGAAAACTTGGCGATATGCCAAGCTCTTTGAGTTTGCTCAGATGTTTATCTGTGACCAAAAGACCATTTGTCAAAATATGTTCTATGTGGATTCTTTTTTTTCTTAGCAATGAAATGAGATCCATGATATCTCTACGCAGAAACGGTTCACCTCCCGTCAAAACGACACTTACGACATTGGCTTCTTCAAACTGTTCTATCAATTTTGCCATAGCATCAAAAGATAGCTCACCGTATTTTCCCGATGGCGACTCCATGAAACAATGTAGACAATTTAGATTGCAATGCCCCGTAACACACCATTGGACAGTTTTTATAAATGGAGTATTACTATATCGATAATGTTGGCAGGACTCTAATTCTTCATTCTCAATGCATTCATGAACAATACCGTCATGAATGAACTGTTTTAATATCTCTAAATGGATCGGAAGAAATGCAAATGAGTTAAAATTCGTTTTACCGTCACACGACTGTAAGACATAAAACTGTCTTTTGTCTAATTTTTTGACTTTGCCGTTTTTATGATTGACTACTGCCGTTGGCATATCAAGCCAACCACGCAATAGCCAATCCGGCTGAAGTCTAACATAATGCCGACTCATTTTCTAGGCTTATTTAGCAACTATACATTATCCTCATCACCCGGTTCACAACCAGGTGGAATATAAGCAACACCCTGACCGCATCCTGGCTCAGGCTCTGGCTCTGGCTCTGGTTGGGACCACAGCGGATGGCTCGAACTACAACCCCACGTTACATAGCAACCATCATCTTTATTTTGAGCGGAATTTTCTAATGATTCTATAGGTGCTCTTGTGTTCAATACGGACGTATAGTCATCAGCAGAAAAATCAAAACCAGACTTTTTGGCTATGTCTATCACTTTGTTAAGAGAATCTGATGAAGACTCGATATCAGATTCTTTTTCTAGGGTTTTAAGCACATCTTGCAATTGTTTGTTTGTTTCAACTTTATCAAAAAAAGCGTTAACCTGATCTTTTGACATCTGATATCCTTTTTTGCTTATTTTTATTATTATATTACTAACGCAAAACTTTGTCAATGGTTTTTCATAAGTTTATCGAAGCAATATTTTGGGAGCTGTTTTTCATTTAAACAAAATATATAAAAACGCTAATTTTTTCTACCTGTCTACTTTATTTTTTCACTATATTTTTACATCTTGGATAGCTGCTGCATCCATAAAATTCTTCTCCATTTTGCTTGTTTCGACGCAATACCATTGCACTGCCGCATCGATTGCATATACGTGCATTGTTATTGAAAAATGTTTGTTTCTGGCGCTCTTTAAGATTATTGACATGTGTGCGATCTGTTTTAAAGCTTTGGTTTAAACGCTTGTATTCAAGTTTGCTGATATTTTCACGGACTTGTATATGCGTAAGACGTTCTTGTTTAAATGAAGTAATGTATTTGCTATATGACGCTCCTCTGAAAACATTTTGGGGCATTGGTGTTTTGAAGGTACAATCTCCTACAAATACAATAATTGATACAAACATTGAAGAAGGCAATTCTAATATCTCTTCAAGCGCTTTGGCATGGCGATAGTTTTGATGTATAGGATTTTGAAATTTATACTTTTGTTTGAAATTTTGCTGTGTCCACTCTTTTTGGTGCTCACCTCCAAATATCCACCCTTTCATATTTTTGGTTTCAATGATAAATATGCCGTATTTTGACACTAAGATATGGTCAATCTGCGTAGTAGAACCATCTGACAATTTGAGAGTAACATTTTTTATAGGAGTGTAGATATTTTTATCTAACATTATGGAATTAGAAAAATTAATGACTCCTTCACCTATCTTGCCTTTCATAAAAGGGCTTTTGAAGAAGCCAACGACTATAGCAAGAAGAAACAAATAAAAAAATAGATGAATATTTTGATATATCGCATTTAAAACCATAGTTGTTAGCATGTTTTTCTCCCATCCCATTCAATTTAGACTAAACTTGTATTATCTTTTAAATGTGAGTATTTTGAAATTATCTTCCAGTTTTATTTTTAATTGTATGAATCTATAATACTATCATCATTGTGATCATAAAAACATGATGGTGTATAATTACGCCAACACCATTGCCATTGAGTTCCATTCCCATAGTTGGAAGGATTTGCTGAGTTTGGTAACCCTCTTTGAGCTTTTATCATGTCATAAGTCATGCCAATCCAAATGCGATTATTAGCAACATTTTTGCAATCTTCAACGCTCCAACTGGGATGCTTTTTATGCAATTTCCAAGCTTTTGATCCCATAGAAACTTTTAGTTCCGCTTCTTGTCTTGCTGCTTCTTTTATAGCTACAATTTTTTGCTCTTCTTGAGCTTTCTTCTGAGCCAATTGCATTTTTTTACTAACTTCATCTTTTACCTTGTGGCAAAGTGGACTCAAATCTTTATCGCTTAAATCCATGTATTTATTGCACACTCGAAGTGCATTTTCATAATTCTTGTCTTGCACTTGCCTTTGAACTTGCTTCAATAAACTATTTTTTTGTGATAGAAATTCCTTCATTTTTTTTTCTTTTGCATTTTGCGTTGCTTCATCCGCACGAGCTGATTCAGCTCTTTGTAGTGCTATGGTTGCAAGAAAAATGGTTCCAATAACAATTGCAATTCTATACGCAAATGGTATGCTCAATTTAGTTTTTTGAAAAACTTTTTTACGAACTGGAGGCAATAGAAATAATGCCCCTATGAGATAAAAGAAACTAGTGGCTATATTGCCAGAAGTTAAGGCACCGAGAAATCCTAATGACAACAATATTCCAAAAATCCAGCCTATAGTTATACTGGTTAAGCTAGATAATGGTTCAGAAGACGATTCTTCAGTGTATATTTCTTTGCTATTTTCTGTTGTTTTTGTTTCTAATGGATTCACCTTTTCTTTCAAAACTTTCTCAATTGGCACTCCACAGTTAGGACAAACTGTAGCTTTATCTGATATTTGTTTGCCACACTCAAAACAGTTTGTTAATGCCATGCAAATCCTTTTTCATAAATATTTCTTTATAATTTAAATATTATATCAGAATATTAGTCTTAATATTTAAATAAACTTGCTTTTATAACTGCGCTTTTGGCATAGCTCTTTAGCCGCCCTATTTTGATTGGATATTTATTGGATTCTTGTGTGCACAGGAATGACGATTGATATAGATTCCCACTTTCGCTAAAATGACGATAAAATAGTATGGATTGCCACACTTTGTTCGCAATGACGCTAAACTTTATTTCTCAAATCTGCTCTTGTAGCTGCATCTTTGGCATAGCTCTTCGGTTGCTTTTTGGCAAGCAAATCCATCTCTTATCTTTTTAACTCTGCTTGAGCGGAGTATCTCATCTAAACTTTGTGTCTGGAGATTGCCTAGTTCCATGATGGCTTCATGATCAAGGCAGCATGGAACTACCCTGCCGTCAGAGAGAATCGCAATATGCGAGTCAAGCCCGCCGCAATATCCATCTCCGTAAATTGGATTGGAGAGCGAGGGCCACTCGAAATAGTCATCGAAATGAAGTAGTATCTTCGGAGCCAACCTCAAACCTTTGGCATCCTTGGTATAATACACATCTACACCAAAAAATTTGGATAATTTGGCAAAAACCATAGAGTTAAAGTCATTTTCACTGCCGCTATCGTCTATATTCCAAAGTCTGAGATTCAAAAACGGCTCTGGGAAGTTTGCTAACTTATCCTCGCAAAGAGCTAATATCGGAGATATATATGCATCCAAAGAGAGTTTGGTGCTGTTTTTATTAAAGCTGTTTAGAGAAAGATTGAGCTGACGAATGCTTGGATGAAAGAGGGTCTGGGAGGGATGATTGGGTACATGAAATCCGCTAGTAGTTATCATAGCTCTCATATTGTAAGAATGTATGATATCTAGGTATTTTGACAGGTCAGAGAGTACTAATGGATCACCCATAACATGGCAAACTATCTCTTTGGTATAATGTGAGGCTTGAGATACGATGGAGTCAAAAACATTAAGCTCCATGATGTGATTTTTAGTAGATCTTTCAGGGCAAAAAGAGCAAGTTAGTCCGCATATATTGGTTAGCTCAATATATATGCGGTTAAATTTCATTTTAAAGACTATTTTTTCTTCGCAAAGTCTTCGACGCTTTTTTCTAGGCTCGCCAAGAAATGTTCTATCTTCATGCCTATCTCTTCAATGAAGCTACGGCTTTGATTGAGATCTACTTCTATATGCTCGTTATCTACTTTAAGCCCTATATTACGAGCTAAGTCTGAGCTGCTTTCTTGGATGTTTTGTCCTATATTTTGGGCTTTATCTTTGATCTGCTGTTGGATATTGCCGAAGAAGTCTTTTGTCTTGCCGGTATCTATAGCTATCTTGTCTTCTGAGACATCTATGCCCATATCTGATAAAATATTTTGATTTTCTTTTTCATTTTTGTTCGACATAACTTCTCCTTTTTGGGTATCAGCGCGATTATACCATACCTTGAGTGAACTTTGGATACAATAACAAACTAATAAAAAACATTAAGGAATAAATATGGGACTAGGTATAGGCTTGGTAGGTTTGCCAAATGTGGGTAAATCGACAACTTTTAATGCTCTGACAAAGGCGCAAAACGCACAAAGTGCAAACTATCCTTTTTGTACGATAGAGCCAAACAAAGCAGTTGTGCCAGTGCCGGACGAAAGACTCGAAGAGCTCGCAAAGATAGTCAATCCTGAACGCATACAATACTCTACACTTGATTTCGTGGATATCGCAGGTCTTGTAAAAGGTGCCAGCAGAGGCGAAGGATTGGGTAATAAATTCTTATCAAACATACGCGAAACTGAAGTGATACTGCATATAGTCAGATGCTTTGAAGATGATAATGTCGTACACGTCGAAGGCTCTGTTGATCCTCTACGTGATGTGGAGATCATAGAAGAAGAGTTATTGCTTGCAGACATCGAATCATTGCAAAAAAGAATCGATGCACTAAATAGAAGAGTCAAAGGCAACGATAGAGAAGCCAAAGCCCAACTAGAAATTGCAGAAGAATTGATGGCATATATAAACGAAGGCAATCCTGTCTCCGAGTTTGGCAAACAAGACGATGAAGCTTTCATAACACTAAACCGAGAGCTTAGATTCCTAACGGGCAAAGAGATAATCTATGGGGCAAATGTCGATGAAGATGGATTAGTCGAAGATAGCGAATATGTCAAAAAACTCAAAGACTATGCTAGTAAATTTAATCGCGAAGTTATCAAGCTTTGCTCAAAAGTCGAAGAAGATATGGTCGACTTTGACGATGAAGAAAAACAAGAAATGCTATCATCTCTGGGCGTAGAACAATCAGGGCTAGATCAGATCATCAAAAAAGGATTTGCAAAGCTTGGACTTATGAGTTACTTTACTGCCGGGGTAAAAGAAGTGCGTGCATGGACTATCCGTCAAAACACAACTGCGCCAAAAGCAGCAGCGGTCATCCATAATGACTTTGAAAAAGGATTTATCCGAGCTGAAGTCATAGCGTATGAGGACTTCATAGCTTACAAAGGTGAAGCCGGAGCAAAAGAGGCGGGCAAAATGAGACTAGAAGGCAAAGAGTATATAGTCCAAGACGGCGATATAATGCACTTTAGATTCAATGTATAAATAAAACACAGGAGGGGAATGATGAAAAATATTTTACTTGCTGCATTGGCAGCTTTGTTTCTAATGGGATGTGGCAATGAAAGAGGTTCTTTTATGCTAAGCACTACAAGCGATCAAAATCTAACTGAAGCGACTAAAAATCTGGAAAACGCTTTGCAAAAAGAAATGTTTACCTTGGTTGATACATTAGATCATAAAGCAGTAGCAGACAAGTATGATATTTCTATCCGTCCACAAAGAGTGGTCAGATTCACTTATCCTCAAGTAGCATCTACCCTGATCTCTTGCAATCCAAGCATGGGTATGGAAGTACCATTCAAAATACTAGTTTGGAATGATTATAGCGGCAAAACACATATAGAGTATCTCAATCCTGAATATTGGTCACTCACACACAATATCAAAGATAAAAAATGTCTTGAACTTATCAATCAAACCAAGATCGCTATGGACAAAGCCGTAGGCAGCGTCTCAGCTGAATAATAAACACTTTTACATCCCATGCAGATTAGTGAGACTTTTATGAGTCTCACAGTAAGCAAAATTATATAAGTTCGCCGCTACAAAACACAGATTATCAAAACGAGAAATGTTCACCCAGATAATATTTGCGCACTTGGGCATCTGATGCCACTTCTTCACTAGTGCCGCTTGCTAGCATCTCACCGCTTCTCATAACATAAGCTCTATCGCAAACACCTAAAGTCTCACGTACATTATGGTCTGTAATAAGTATCCCCATATCCAGTTCAACAAGTTGCTTGATGACATTTTGGATATCAAGTACAGCAATAGGATCAACTCCTGCAAAAGGTTCATCGAGAAGCAAAAATTTTGGTTTTCCCACCAAGGCTCTGGCTATCTCCACGCGGCGTCTCTCTCCGCCACTTAGACGTATCCCTTCGCGATTACGGATAGGTTCTATATTGAAAATTTCAAGTAATTTTTCTATTCTCTCTGCGGCTGTTTTGGTATCTAGTTTCAATGCTTCAGCAGCAATGAGTAGATTTTCTTCTACGGTTAGGTCTTTGAATATGCTTGATTCTTGTGGAAGATATCCGATACCGAGCTTAGCACGGCTGCTCAATGAAAGATCGGTTATATCCTTGCCATCAAGTAATACCTGGCCGCCAGTAGCATCGGTAAGCCCGCAAATCATATAAAATGTCGTGGTCTTACCCGCACCGTTTGGCCCAAGCAAACCCACTATCTCTTTGCTTTTAACATTTAAAGATACATCGTGAACGATTTTTGTTTTTTTGATAGTTTTTGATAGGTGTTTGGCTTCTAATGTATGCATGCCTCTCCAATAATATATCGTCTCTTGTCGGCAAATGGCTCGATCTTAATATGGCAAGTATTATACCCTGCGCTATCTAAAAAGGCTCTAAGTTCTTCACCGCCCCACTCTACTATATGCCAGCCTGCTTTATCAAACTCTTCATGAAGTCCAAGCGACATCATATCTTCTAGTCCGATGCGATATAGATCATAGTGAAACAGTTTATCATCATAGCACTGCTGGAGACTAAAAGTCGGTGAACTCACAACGTCTTCCAAGCCAAATTCTTTTGCGATGGCTCCTGTAAGAGTAGTTTTTCCAGATGCCAGATCGCCTTCCAGGAAGAGTATTACATTTGATGGCAATAAAGCCTTGAGCTCTTTTGCAATCATTGAAATTTCATCTAGAGAAGCTACTATTTCTTTTGACACTAAATAGCCCTTACAGTGAATTGGAAAATGATATGATCTTTTCTAAATGGTTCATAGCCTTGCCGCTATCAATCGCCGCAGAAGCTTTTTTGATACCGTCATCCAGATCTATTGCATTCCCGTCTACGAAAAGCGCACAAGCAGCGTTGAGCACCACAACGTCTCTTTTGGCTCCTTTTTCTTTGCCGGAGAAAATATCTTTTATGATAGCTGCATTTTGTATTGCATCGCCTCCCAATATCTCATCATGGGTTGCGAGCTTGAATCCAAGGACTTCCGGGTCGATCTCGCCATGCGATATAAATCCGTTTTCTACGAACGCAAATGGCGTTTTTGTGCATATAGAGATCTCATCTGTCTTATCAAGACTACTGACCACCATAGCTCTTTTGACGCCAAGATCAACCAAGGCATTTGCTACTAGGTCGACATAGCTAGGGTCAAATACTCCTATTAGATATTTTTGTACATGTGCCGGATTGGTAAGCGGTCCTAGGAGATTGAATATAGTGCGGTGAGGAATAGAATGACGGATAGGCATAATATGCTTCATAGCAGGATGATGGCTTGGTGCAAACATAAAACAAAATCCAACACTCTCTAGCATCTTGGCTTGCTGTTCTAGACTTAGATCAAGTCTGATACCCAAAGCTTCTAACACATCAGCAGAACCGGATTTGCTAGTGATGCTGCGATTACCGTGTTTTGCTACGATGCTTCCCATGGAGGCCAAAAGAAGCGAAACAGTAGTAGATATATTAAATGTGCCGCTCTTGTCTCCGCCTGTACCAACTATATCTATAGCTTTGGCTCTTAACTCTTCAGATATCGGTAAAGCAATAGCATATTCTCTCATGATCCTAGCTGCTATAGCCATATCTGATACGCTTTCTCCGTTTTCATACAAAGCTATCAAAAATTCCCTAGCTTCTTCTTCGCCAAGTTCGTTTGCAAAAAGCTTTTCAAATTGTGTCTGCGCTAACATTTTTATATTTCCTTTAAAGCTCTTTTACGTAAAGTTCTTTTTGAGTTTTTGGTATGGTTTTGGTAGTCGGGATCGCTAAAACTTCATACAACTTTGGGCCATTAAGATATTCTATCCTAATTTTATCACCGACCGTGACATTTTTTGATGGTTTGGCTTCTATATCATTGATATACACTACGCCGCTTTTGACCATATCTACAGCAATTGTACGTCTTTTGATGACATTAACACTGCTTAGCCATTTGTCTATTCGCATACTATTCCTTGCAACACTGAGCCGTAGTTTGACTTTGTTCCAATAAAGCATATTTGGCATCCAAGCTTCCGGCTTTGCTAGCTCTTTTCCATAGAGAAATAGCCATATCTTTATCACATGATACACCAAGACCGTCAAAATAGTGTTTGCCTAACATAAACAAAGCATCAGAATCTTTGGTAGCCATTACTATCTCTTGATACATTCTAAAAGAATCATCATATCTGTCTTCATTAAAAGCTTTGTTTGCTTCTGTGTCGTCCACCATCGCTAGATCCTTTATAGTTTAAATGCCTCTTGGGCTTTGTTTGCAAGTGCCATGCCCACAAAAGATAATTTACCATCGACTATAGCTCCATCGTTTTCCAGCTTAGATATGATCTCTTTGCCCTCTGCCATTGTCATAGCTCTAGATTCTTCAAGCATTGCCAAGATATCCTGCACGCTTTCATCAGGCTCTTTATGGAGTAAAGCCAGCAGTACTACTTGTTCTAAAAGTTCAAAATCTTCATTCATTTTTTAATGCAGCTCAACATTTAGTTTGACTTCTCTGGTGCTTCTTTTGGCTTCTGTTTCACCCGTTAGAGAATTGTGTCTATAATGGATACCATTTAGCCCTTGAAGTTCGCTGCCTTTGAATGTTGTTTTATTGTCAAGTTTGGCTTCTGGATTGGCTAGTTTGATCTTTTCTAGCTCCTCTGGAGCTATTTTGACCTTAGTCCCTGCCAAGATAGGGATACCAGCATCCACGATACAACCGTCACCAAGAGGTATACCTGTGACAGAATTGGCTCCAAGCAAGGTGTTTTCTCCTATGGTGATCGGATGTCCGTCAGTACCTGATAATACACCAAGGATACTTGCTCCTCCACCAACATCACTGCCTGCGCCTACTATAGCTGAACTTGATATACGACCTTCTACCATTACTGCACCCAAAGTTCCTGCGTTGAAGTTGATATAAGAAGCTCCAGGCATCACAGTAGTTCCTGCTGCCAATTGAGCTCCCATGCGCACTCTGCTAGCTTCTAGTATACGAGTATTGTCTGCTGGGATAATATGTTGCAAGTATCTAGGGAATTTATCTACGCTGTCTATCATAGGATAAGTGCCTGTGAGCTTAAGCGCTATCTCGTGTTCTCTTAGATACTCAAGTTCGTATGGAGTATTCCCTACCCATGCTACATTGCTTAGAATTCCAAAAGCACCGTTTAGATTTATACTTCTAAGAGCAGCTTTTGAAGTTGAGAGTGCATAAAGCTTGAGATATACAGCCTCTACGCTAAGCGGTGCAGCATCTTCAAATAGAAATACTATACGAAAATTTGCACCCAAGCTATTCATAGAGCTAAGAGTCTTGATCACTTGTACATTTCGGTGTGCATCACCCGATGCTTCGTCTACATATGGAGCAAAAGCATTCATGGCGTTTGCTACAAAGTCATCATTGATAGTCGTTACAAATTCTGAGCTGCTAAAATCGACTTTGATCTTCGATGCTTCAAGTGCAGCTATAAATACCGCTGCTGATCCGTAATTCTCTTTCCAATTTATAAGAGGAAAGCTGGCTTGTAAAATTTTATCTGCATTTTTTTGTCCGCGATCCACTCTTGCTATGCCAAATGCTATAGGTTCACGGTAGCCGATACTTGCTTTTGTGGTCTCCACAAGAGCTTTAAATTCATCTACTGTTGCAATTGGTGCTATCATCAAATATATCCTTGTTAAGTTTTTGGGATATTATACTTGTATTTATTTAAAATCTTAAGTTAGCGGTAAGAGGGACTATAGTTAAGAGCAAGCCAAAAGCGATATTATGATAAAATAATATTATGAAATACTTAAAAGGCTTCGGCAATCGCTACTTTACATTAGCTATTATAGCTTTATACTCTACACTATTTAAACTATGTAGAAATGATAGTAATTACCGATACCATAACTATGCTCATATCTTCAAAACACCCAAAACTTCTCCTCCTTGTATTTAAATAAATATTACGCAAATTATATTATTCGGAACTTGTCGTCATCCTCGTGCTTGACACGGGGATCCATTGGATTCCTGCCTTCGCAGGAATGACAATCTGAAATAGATTCAGTATGACAAAGCTAGCTGGAGTAAATGCAACATAGAACCATAATATCAAAACAAAAACAAGGGGACAAACAAAAATGAACAAACCGACTACATATAGCATAGCACTGCTTGCCATACTAACACTATCAAATGCCAATACTACTGATCTCGGGGAGATAGAGATAATTTCAAGTACCAAGATAAAACAAGCAATTGAAAATACCACTTCGAATGTTACAGTTATAACAAGCAATGATATCAGACAAAATGGGTATATGTCAGTGCTGGATGCGTTATCCAAAAGTGTAGGATTAAATGTATCCCAAAATGGCGGAATGGGACAAAAAAGTTCATTTTTCATGAGAGGAATGGATAGTGGAAAAATTTTGGTCTTAATTGATGGGATGAGACTCAATGATCCTTCTACTACAAATAGTACATCAATGATAGAATTTTTACCTATATCAAATGTTGAACAAATTGAGATTATTAGGGGTGGAAGCTCTTCTGTCTGGGGAGCAAATGCAAGTGCTGGCGTTATAAATATAATAACTAAGAATAGCACGCAAGAAGGCTTAAATGGTGACGTGAGTCTTAATTACGGTTCCCATAAAACAAAAGGAACCGATCTATCATTGTTGTTTAAAGAAGGCAAATTAAATGCAAAATTACTTGGTTCATATCTGGATACAAACGGTATATCTTCAAAAGCACCACAAAATAGCGAAAAAGACGGATACAATAATAAAAATTTTATAGCAGGTGTCGGATATGATTTTACTGATACAACAAAAGCATCTTTTACTTTTAACAAAACAAAAACAAAAGGAGACTATGACAACAATGATGCGAATGATGATTATAGCAATTTTATAACAGATAGCACTAACATCATTGGGACTATATCAACAAAGATAGGCTTAGTTGATTCTATTTTTAATATTTCTCGTGGAAATTATGAAAGAGAGTATTTTTCGTCTTATGTAGATTATTATACTAAGCAAACTAAATATACAGATGATAGATATAAAGCCACAGCAAATGAATACTCGCTCATAAATTCATATTCACACTCTACCGGAAAGAGTGTTTTAGGATTGGAATATAAAGATATTGACGGATTTAATCAATATAACACAGGCAAACCAACAGACGGAGGCTTTACAAACAAAGGTATATTCTTATCAAACAGTATAAAACCAACAGAAAAACTGCTCCTTGAGGCAAATATAAGATATGATGACTTTAATGAATTCGACGGAAAAACTACATATAAAGCCGGTGCCAAATATGATCTATCTCAAAACATAATATTTGGAGCAAATTATTATACTTCACTCAATGCACCATCAGTTTATCAGCTTGCAAATATACTCTCCGGAGAGACATTAAAACCAAGTTTTGTAAAAGGATATGATGCAACAATATCTTACAAAAGGTATTTATCTTTAACATATTTTAACAATGACATAAAAGATGATTTCTATTATATTGATGCCGTATATGATGCCAACTGGAAGATAATAACACCTGGCGGCTATAAAAACAATAGTTCAGATGAAAAAATAAAAGGTGTTGAATTGTCTTTAAATACTCCATATTTTTTTGATAGATTTGTTGCGAGAGCAAATTATACCCATCTTTTCAACGCCAAAGATGCTAGCGGAACCCCGCTTTACAACAGAGCAAAAGATGAGTTTAATGGATTTATAGATTATGACTATGATGATAAAACATTAATCAGTCTAAACACCCAATATGTAGGGTCGAGATACTCTCCATTTGGCTATCCTACTGTTCCAAAATCAACAGGTAACTATACGCTCTGGAATATGGATATTACCAAAAGTTTTAATGATTCCATTGACTTCGGTTTACACTTCAAAAATCTATTTGACAAAGATTATCAAAGTGTTTATGGATACAATAGTGAAGGCAGAAGCATTTATGCAGATGTGAGATATAAATTTTAGGAGTTTTAGGTGCATATAAATCATAGTTATTATATAGCCTATAAGCTATTTAACGCGCTGTTTACCGGTCTAGCATTGGGTAGTGTGATGAGTATATATGCACCCCTAAAGCCCTCGATCTATTCGCTTGGCGGGATAGTATTGGCTATCGGAATGATAATCGTTGCTAGGCTATATGAAAAGATATTGACCATTGAATGGTTTTATAGATTTACCCTACTAGTAGAAGTGGTATTATTTGGAGTTATACTGTTTTTCTTGACTACGGAATTTTCTTATGAAAGTGCACTTTTGATGTATATAGGCTATCAAATTACTTTCATATTCAGCAGTTATCTGATACGGGCTGAGACTCTGTTTTTGAGCGAGACTTCTATGCTTATCCGCATCGATACTGTTAAGCAGATAGGCACTCTCATTGGTATGGCTGTTGCTTATATTTTTTATAAATTTTTAGAGGATAAAACCAACATAGAGCAAGTTTATACTATGCACTATTTTCTTGTAGCAATACAAATTATTGTAATATTTGTAGTATATAGAAGCTTTGAAGATAGACAATAAGCTTTTCTTTTTTTTGATCTACTTATGATTTGCATGCGATTTTCATCGCTAACTTTCTTGCGAATGGAAACACTAGCAGTATGGTTGGAAATGCGATAACATAAGCCACTATCCATGCATGCAGCCATATCCCTATAAACCCATCAATGAATCCAAGATTTATGAATGTAATTGCGCCGGACATGATAAAACTCATAAAGCCTGAAAGTAATAATGCTTGAATTTGATGAAGGTATTTTATTGAAACCATTTTTTTCTTTCTGTATATTTTTCGGGATTATATCAAATTGGTTTTAAACATTCAATTGATGATTGTTTTTGTTTCGCTAACCGGCTTCATATTCTTCCTTATCTTGCGTGAAATTATATACAATCTTAGATACTAAAAATATCAAAATCCATGCTAATAACATCGTAGTAATAGTGTGACTCAAAAAATGATCACCATTCATCATTTTATAAAGTCCGGTTATCCAACCGGTTAAAAATGCACTGGTTAATGCCAGTCTTTTATTTCTTTTGGTTTTAAATAAAAAGTAGAGCCCCATAAGCGCAAATCCTCCTGATGCATGGCCGGCAGGATAACATTTAGCTTTTTGAGTTTGAATAAAATTAGACGGATAACTATTAAATAGTTTGATTTCTGGAAATTTACCGCCATATCTATCCAGCTGGCAAGGACATGGCATATTGGTATTACCTTTCAATTGACCTACAGTAAATGGCACTACAATTAACGAGAATGCCACTATCATCAATCCACTTTTATAATCCGAAACAATTTTATTCTTGCGGAAAAAAATCAAAGCCAAAACAACAGATATACCAAATATCAATACAAGCTTCTTCTCACCGCTATATAATATAAAATGTAAAAACCAATTATTCTTATTCGATAATAGCCATGTTGAATTCTGAAAATTATAAAATAGGTCTTGAACAGCCAAATCAAGATTTGTAAATTGGAATGTAATCAAATCTATCACAAGCAGTATCAAAGCTATAACAATATTCATAATCTCTCCGTTAGAAAGAGAAAATTATATCTTAATGATATGATATTTTATAATTAAAATAATTGATTTAAAACAATAAAATAAATGTTCAATAATTCAATTTTCATATTTAATAACAAATTACTTCTCGCTACCGCCAAGTGCCCTATATAGTGCGATGCGATTTATCATCTCTTCTAATTGAACCGAAAGCAGTGTCTGCTGTGTGCTATAATATGTACGCTGTGCAAGCAGTGCATTCAGATATGTATCTACACCGTTTTTATAGCGAAGATCTGATATTAAATAGCTATTTTTTGATGCTTTAACTAACCTATTTTGTGCATTAAGCTGATCATTGATCGTCTGCTTGCGAGCTAAAGCATCGGCTACCTCTTTAAACGCTGTTTGTATAGCTAATTCATATGCTGCAATATAGTAATCTCGTTGTGCTTTTGCATAATCAAGGTTTGATTTTCGAACACCAAGATCAAAAATAGGCAATGCGATACTTGGCACAAACGACCAAACAGATGTAGCACCTCCGCTAAAAAGATTAGATAAAGCAGTACTTGCCAATCCTCCATCTGTAGTTATGGAAATAGATGGAAAATAAGCCGCACGTGCTGCTCCGATATTTGCATTGGCAGCTTTGAGGTCATGTTCTGCAGCAAGTATATCAGGCCTACTAAGAAGGATACTAGAAGGCATACTTGCTGGAACTTCTGCTAAATATTTTTTGTTCGCATTCAAGCCTTCCGGAAGCCACTTATCGTCAATTACTTCTCCTGCTAATAAGTTTAAGGCATTTTTGTCTTGCTCCACTTTTGTTTTATATTTGGCAATGTCGGCTTGTGCTTGATAATAAAGCGTTTGTGCTTCATAAAGATCCAACGCAGAACTAGCGCCCAAATCAACTTTTCGCTGCATAAGCTCTAAGGTTTTTTTGGCACTAACTTCTGTTGATCTTGAAAGTGATAATAAATTTTTATCAGAAGCTAGTGTCAACCAAGCTGTCACTATTTCAGAAATGAGAGTAATGCGAAGTGCATGCTGACTCTCTTGCGAGGATAAATACTTTTCATACTCAGTTACTGATAAACTGTGGGCTTTGCCAAATAGATCAAGTTCATAACTGCTAATTCTAGCTGTGGCTGAATAACTTTGTGTAGTTGAGGGTGAACTGAGCGAATTCCCTTTGCTGCCTGATAATACTGCACTGATCATTGGGAATTCTGAAGCACGCTGCATGTTATATGTTGCTTTAGCTGATTCTATGCTAGCTACCGCTTCGCGTAATGAGCGGCTTTGCTTGAAAGCTATCTCTACAACATGGCGCAGTTGCTCATCTAAAACGATTTCTTTCCATGGCATTACATAAACTTTATTATTTTCTGATGATTCGATATTGGGTTTTTGAGACATGCCCTCATTCCATTCGGACGGAATTGGCGATAATGGTCGTTTATATTCCGGGACTAGCATCGTACATCCGCTTAAATAAAATGTAAATCCGACAACTATAATTAGTTTTAGTTTATTCATGTATTGCATATCAATCACCATTTATATTTTCGGTTGACAAGTTTTTACGATTTGATTTTGTTTTAAATACAGTATTGACCAAAACAAAAAACATAGGAACCATAACAATAGCCAAAAGCGTTGCACTAATAGTTCCTCCAACGATACCAGAGCCAATTGAAATCCGGCTTTTTGCACCGGCTCCACTAGAAATAGCTAGAGGTAAGACACCCACAACAAATGCCATTGATGTCATCAATATAGGTCTTAGTCTAAGTCTTGCGCCTTCCATAGCTGCTTCGCGCAATGTTCGGCCTTTCTCAAAGGCTGATGAGGCAAATTCAACAATTAAAATTGCATTTTTAGATGATAAGCCGATAACAGTCAATAATGCTACTTGAAAATAAACATCATTTTCTAAACCGCGCACTGACGCAGCTATAACTGCTCCGATTATACCAAGCGGAATAACCATAAGGACAGAAAACGGAATAGACCAACTTTCATACAAAGCAGCCAAGCATAAAAAAACAAATAATATAGAAATAGCATATAAAAAAGTGCTTTGTCCGCTTGAAAGTCGTTCTTGATATGAAAGTCCGCTCCACGAATAACTGCTTCCTGATGGAAGCTGCTGTGCAAATCTTACAATTTCATCCATCGCTTCTCCTGAACTAACTCCTTTATTTCCTGCCCCTTGTATATTATAAGAAGCCAAACCGTTATAGCGAGTTAAGCTTTCTGGTCCATATGTCCATTTCGTGGTTGCAAAAGCTGAAAATGGGGTCATACTCTCACCATCACTGCCACGAACATACCATTTAAAAAGATCTTCCGGTGCTGAACGAAAAGAGGCATCACCTTGTATGTATACTTTTTTGACACGACCACGGTCAATAAAATCATTTACATAATTTCCGGCCCAGGCGGAATTTAAAGTATCATCAATATCCGATAATGAAAGTCCTAACGCTATTGCTTTAGCCTGGTCTATATCAACATACAACTGGGTAGTTTCTGGCATACTTCCCAAACGAACGGCACTCAATATGGTGCTTTTGGAAGCTTCGCTAATCAATTGATCTCTCATGTTTTTTAGAGTATCTCGATCGGTTCCTGCATTTGCTTGGAGCTGAAAATCAAATCCGCTACTATTACCCAATCCCCTAATTGCCGGTGGATTTAATGCAAATATTCTTGCATCTCTAATGGATGAAAGAGTTTTATTGACACGAGAAGTAATCTCTTCTGCGCTGCTGCCGATATCTTCTCGTTCATTCCAATCTTTTAAATTAACAAACGCCATCCCTGCATTTTGTCCGCTTCCGCTAAAATTAAATCCTGAAATAGTAAAAATTGTACTTGTGGTATTTGCTTCATTATTTAAAAAATAATTCTCAACATCTTTTGCAACTGCTACAGTTCGCTTCACAGAAGCACCTTCCGGCAAAGAGATTTGGACCATAATTGACCCCTGGTCTTCAACCGGGAGAAATCCTGTTGGCAACCTCAAGACAAGAACTGACATGACCGCAATAATGACAAAATAAACTATCATCCAGCGCATCGGTTTATTTAGTATTTTCACAACTCTTTGTTCGTAGCGTTTTATCATAACATCAAACGCTTGGTTAAACCATTTAAAAAAACCTCTAGGTGCATGTGTTTGGCTTTTGGAATTCAAAAATGTTGCGCAAAGTGCCGGTGTAAGTGTCAATGCAACTATAACCGATAAGATCATTGATGAGACGATAGTGATAGAAAATTGTCTATATATCACACCTGTTGATCCTTCAAAAAATGCCATTGGTAAAAATACTGCTGAAAGAACTGTAGCAATACCAATAAGTGCGCTACTTACTTCATCCATTGATTTTATCGTCGCTTCGCGTGCATCAAGATGTTCTTCACGCATAATTCGTTCAACATTTTCTACAACAACTATAGCATCATCCACAAGTAAGCCTATCGACAAAACCATTGCAAACATTGTCAAAGTATTAATGGAATATCCAAAAAGATACAAAATCCCAAACGTACCCAATAAAACAACCGGAACCGCTATGGCTGGGATTAACGTAGCTCTCCAATTTTGCAAAAAGATAAACATAATAATAATAACAAGTCCGATTGCCTCAAAAAGTGTTTTTACTACTTCATTTATTGATATTTTAATAAATTTTGTACTATCTCTTGGATAAGCGACCTTATAGCCTTTTGGCATATTGCTTTGAAATCCTTCAACGACCACGCGAACACCCTCTGCTGTCGCCAAAGCATTTGCATCAGGTGCTAACATAACGGCTATGCCGGATGCCGGATGAGCATTCAAACGTGTAACATTGTCATAACTTTCACTTCCAAGTTCAACACGCGCAACATCACCAAGGCGCACTAGCGCACCGTCTTTATTGTGTTTGACTATGATATCACGAAACTCTTCGGGGGTTTGCAGCTTTGATTTTGATGTTACGATTGCATTTAGCTGTTGATTATCCAAAGTCGGCATTCCGCCGATCTTTCCTGCAGAAACCTGGACATTTTGAGATAAAATAGCATCTGAGATATCAGAAGGATTTAGTTTATAAGCCATTAGCTTTGAAGGATCTAGCCAAATACGCATAGCATATTGTGAACCAAACACACGCACACTGCCCACACCATCGACTCTGGCAATGGCATCTTGCATATTGCTTACCATGTAATCAGAAATATCCGTTGCCGTCGCTTTGTCTGTCTCATCATATACTGATACGATCATAAGAAAATCACTTTGTGATTTTTTTACATTAACCCCATATCTTTGTACATCATTTGGCAATCTTGTTATTGCTTGAGAAATTTTATTTTGCACCTGAACTTGTGCGGTATCCGGGTTTGTACCTTGTCTAAAAGAGACATCTATATTAGATTGGCCCGAAGAACTACTAGAAGATGAAAAATAAAGCAGCCCATCCAGACCAGTTAATTGTTGCTCTAAAATTTGCGTAACGCTATTTTCTACTGTTTCCGCTGATGCTCCTGTATATGTAGTAGAAATTTTAATGGTAGGAGGTGCAATATCTGGATATTGGGCAACCGGTAATGATACAATTGCACCAATTCCTGCTAGCATGATAATAATAGAGATTACCCAAGCAAATATTGGGCGGTCAATAAAAAATTTACCCATCTTTAATTACTTTTAGTGTTATTTGGATACAACTTGGAAGATATATCTATCGGTTGTACTGTATCGCCAATTTTTATTTTGTTCAATCCTTCTACAATCAAACGGTCATTTTCTTTAAGTCCTGCTTTGACAAGCCATTGATCTTCAATTGCCCTATCAAGAATAATATTACGCTGTTCAACCTTGCTGTTTTTAGCTACGACCAATGCCGTAGCTTCTCCTTTTGGATTTCTGCTAATACCTTGTTGAGGTGCCAAAATTGCATGCGTATTGACAGCTTCATCTACAATAACTTTTACATACATACCCGGAAGCAATATATTTTCAGGATTTGGAAATTCTGCTCTTAATGTAACGGACCCTGTAGCCTCATCAACTGCCACCTCTTGTAATTTGAGTGTACCATTATACTCATAAAGAGTATCATTTTCCAATTTCAAACGGACATTTGCACTTCCTGATTGGATTGTTTTTTCTTGCAATGATCGTTTTAAATTTAACAATTCAACACTTGATTGTACGAAATCAACATAAATTGGATCGAGTGTACGAATAGTTGCCAGTGCTGTTGTTTGATCTAATGTTACCAATGCCCCTTCTGTCACACTAGAAGTCCCTATGCGGCCAGAAATTGGGGCTTTAATCTCAGTATAGCCTAGATTTATCTTAGCACTTTCCATGGCTGCTTTTTTCTCTTCGGCAGTCGCTTGTGCTTGCAAATAAGCAGTATGTGCATCTTCATAATCTTGCTTTGATACTCCTAAAACTTTGACCAACTCCTTATATCGTCTATCTTTTAACCTAGAGGCTTCTATTGCTGCTTGTGCATTTTTATATGCTGCATATGCCTCAGCATATGATGCTTTATATTTTACGGGGTCAATAATATAAAGTATATCTCCTTTTTTTACTTCTGCGCCTTCTCTAAATAGCTGTTTTTGAATGATACCGCCAATTTGTGGGCGTATTTCCGATGACAATGTGGCTTTTGTTCTTCCGGGAAGTTCTTTTTGTAATGTTATTGATTTTGATTTTATAGTATATATTCCTACTTCAATAGGAGGCTTTGCATTAATTGCAGACTGGCTATTGTCATTACAATTTATAAATATAGTAGACACAGCAACAAGCATGACAAAATTTAAAATTTTTTTCTTTTTGGAGGATGATATGAAGTTGGATTTATATGGCATAGAATATTTCCTAATTTATCCGATTTAAGTTATCGAGTATCTATATAAAAAAATATTTTAATATTTTTTTATGGCTACATTATACTTCACTTAGCTTATATAAATCAAAAAACAGGAGGCTTTATCAAATGAATGGATATCAATCAAAAAGAAAATATTTAGAATATCATAAAACTTAATAACATTATAAAATAAAAAAACCAAAAAGGATTTTTATAAACATTTTTTCTTCACTGATTTATACAATTTTTGAAAAAATTTCATATCTTTTAAAAGGAGTATAGACATAGTAAAAATGATGTAAAATCTTTGAAGAAAAAAACTAAAAAGTACTTTGAAATTCTGGATTTTAAATTGAATTTGTAGTGGCTCCGGATGCAGGATTCGAACCTGCGACCAAGTGATTAACAGTCACCTACTCTACCGCTGAGCTAATCCGGAACAATCTTAAAGAGGTTGTCTCTTTTAGTGGGTGAGATTATAGCCTAAAAGCTCTCAAATGTCAAGAGAATTTAGGCCAAAATATAAAAAGTTACGCCATAAATTTTAAAATTTTTGACTTTTTTGGTTTCTAAAAGTATTTTTAATCTATTTTTACTTTTTTCATCAAATAAAATATTAACATCATCTTCACTTAATGGACGATTTGCCAAGGTAACTAATATCTCATCATCATTATATGATCCGGCTCTTATCTCAGAACTTTTTCGATGCACGATATAAACAGGCAGCGAAGCATCAAAATGAGATGCAATTTCTAATAATTCCTCAGAGCTCAAAGGCTCAACCTTGTATGCCGGCGGCCTATCTATAGTACCGATATCAACTCTAGTAGGCTTTAAAATAGTCAAAAATTTATTTAAGGCTTCAACATGCTCTAAGCTATCATTGATTGATTTGACAAATAAAGCTTCAATGATAAGCGGTTTGTTGTACTGGGCTTTAAAATCAAGCATTCCTTGCATAATATCAGTTACACTGATGCCTTTATGGGCGCGATCAAGTTTTTTGAGGCATTTATCTGTAGCGCAATCAAGCGAGAGCTTGACCATATCAAATTTCATAAGTGCTTCTCGCACCTTTGGATCACCGATGGTGCTGCCATTGCTTAAGATTAGGGTTATTTTATCATTTTTGATTTTGTCGATCTCATCAATGAGTTCACCAAGATATGGATAAAGCGTAGGTTCGCCGTTGGCGGTAACAGTAATTACATCGATATCTTTATGCTGAAGCAATGCATCTTGCAATGCTGTCATAATATCAGCAACAGATATAACATCATTATACTTATCTACAGTCTTAGCAGGCTTTAGTTCGCAATACAAACAGTCAAAATTACATTGCTTTTTGTTTGGGCTAAGATCAATGCCGAGTGATTTACCAAATCTACGTGAAAGAAGCGGACCGAAAATTATATTGCTCATTTTAATGCCTTTTAGCTAAAAAATATTGCTGAGTTGGTGAAGTATATACGACTATTAATAAATTACTTTAAATTTATGCATTCCCGCCTTCGCGAGAATGACACACTAGCCCGTTAACAATTGGTTGCTACGTACTAATTCTATCCTCTTATCTCTTACTAACCTCTTGGCAGAGTTTAACAAAATATTGTGCATTTTCTACTGGCACATCAGGTAAGATCCCGTGACCAAGGTTAAATATATGTCTTCCATCGCGCATAATATTTGCAAGTGATTCTACGCATTCTTTGGTAGCTTCTTGACTATAAAGTCTACATGGCTCCATATTGCCTTGGAGCACATAACGCTCTCCTAGCTTCTCTTTTGCAAGCGACATTGGCGTAGACCAATCAACTCCAAATACATCAAAGTTGCCGTAAACTTTATCCAAAAACGCAGGGATTCCTTTTGGGAATATAATAATAGGAATATGCGGATATTTTGATTTTAGATAATCAGAGATCTCTATCATATATTTCCATGAAAATTCATCATATTTTGATGGCTCTATAGCAGCTGCCCAGCTATCAAATATTTGTACCACATCGATACCGGCCTGGATTTGTTTCTCCATATAAAATTTAACTACTTGTGTTACCTTGGCGAGTATTGTATGTAAAAGCTCTGGATTGGAGTACATCATCTTTTTGCAAATATTATATGTTTTAGTACCTTGTCCTTCTATCATATAAGTAGCCAATGTCCATGGAGCACCGGTAAATCCAATTAGAGCCTTGTCTTGCGCTAAACGTTCTTTTATGAGTTTGATAGTCTCATATACATAAGTGAGCTTAGCTGCTGCTTCTTCTCCGCCTATAAGCGCATCAATATCAGCTTGCGAAACAATAGGACTTTCAAAAACCGGACCTTCACCTTTAACGAAATCTAGTTTCATACCCATCTCGTTTGGCACTACTAGTATATCGCTAAATAGTATGGCTGCATCAACCCCCAATCTATCAACTGGCTGAAGTGTCACTTCACATGCAAGCTCTGGGTTGTGGCAAAGATTTAAAAAATTTCCGGCTTTTGCTCGAACTTCCATATATTCCGGTAAGTATCTTCCAGCTTGTCTCATCATCCAAACCGGAGTATATGGTGTAGGTTTACCTAAACATGCATCAACAAAAATCTTGCTCATTAATGGCCACCATTTTTGTGCAAGAAATAAAGACCTACAGAAAGAGCCAATATCGAAAGAGAAAAATATAACATTTCCAAGGCGCCATTATAGTTTGTGTGCAATACTCTTTGAAAAAAACTAACAACCAAAACCATTACGATTACTTTTGCAAGCTTATCTTTTAGCTCATCAAGCGAATGAATTTCAAGTATTTTAGATGAAGCTCCTTGCTTGGCAACATCAATATCAGATATAAAAAGTTCATATAGTCCAAAACCAAATATAAACAAAACTATTGCCATTAAATATAAATCAACCGCACCGATAAGTCCGCTAACAACCTCTTCGTGAAAATGTTCAGGATGAAGATGATTCAAAAACACATCAGCTACATTGGCAACTACACCAAAAACATCCATGCTCGCAACGACAAATAATGCCATACCGCCTAACATACTGAATATAACTGCAAAAAGTACAAAAAATCTGCTATTCCATAATATGTTTTCAAAAATATATTCTATCTTTTCTACTAATTTCATATTTCCTCCAATTTAATCCATTTTTGTGCTATACGCACTGCGTTTGTAGCAGCTCCGACACGCACTTGGTCTGCAACACCCCAAATATGGAGTATGTTTGGTGCAAATATATCTTTTCTGATTCTTCCGACATATGTCATATCTGTATCAGTTGCAGTAAGAGGCATAGGGTATTGTTTGTTTTTAAGATCATCAATTACAACGACGTTTTCAAATGCAGCCAAAGCAGATTTTGCTTCTTCGACGCTCACGTCTACGCCTTCTTTGAATGTAATAGTAATAGACTCACTATGACTTCTAAGTACCGGCACACGGACACAAGTAGCGCTTACAGCAAAACTAGAATGCATGATCTTATTGGTCTCATTGACCATTTTCATCTCTTCTTTAGTGTATCCGTTTTCTTGCGGAGTATCTATATGAGGGATTACATTGAGCGCTATTCTATGAGCAAATGCTTCTACTTTAGCATCATCTAATGAGAAATTAAAGAATGCTTGCATTTGATGCACAAGCTCTTCCATACCTTTTTTGCCGGCTCCACTTACTGCTTGATAAGTACTGACATCTACTCTTTTGATACCGTATAGATCATCAAGCGGTTTTAAAAGCTGTACCATTTGAATAGTTGAACAGTTGGGATTTGCTATAATGCCGGACTCTTCCCATAGCTCAATATCTTCCGGATTTACCTCCGGCACTACCAAAGGAACTTTAGGATCCATTCTGAAGTGGCTAGTGTTGTCTATGACAACTGCTCCTGCAGCTACTGCGTACTTAGCAAACTCTGCGGATATACTACCTCCTGCGCTAAAAAAAGCTATATCAATATCTCTTCCGTCAAAAACTGTAGGAGTCAACTCTTCGATTTTATATCTCTTGCCTGCAAACTCTATCTCTTCACCTGCACTTCTTGCGCTTGCCAATGGCAATAGATTTGCAACCGGAAATTTTTGCTCTTCTAATACACGAAATAATTCTTCGCCTACAGCCCCACTGGCACCAACTACTGCTACATTATATTTTTTCAACTCTTTTACCTCTTATTCTTCAGTTAAATCTTCGTCAATTCCATTTTCACTGACTTCTTCTTTTGGACATTTTGCGATACTTACAACTGTATCTTTATTTTCTACTTTTACTATCGTTACACCTGATGCTGCTCTACCGGTTTTACGGATGCTTTCCATATCAACTCTTATCATTTTGCCTACACTTGTCAAACACATCAGATCTTTATCCTCTTCAACGAATACCACACCTACAACATCTCCGGTTTTTGGTGCTATTTTCATAGAAATAACACCCTTGCCTGCTCTGCTTTGCTCTCTATATTCACTTGCAGTTGTTTGCTTACCAAAGCCTTTTTCGCTGACTATCAAAATCTCATTCGATTCATCTTCTATAGTAGTAGCACCACATACAAAATCATCTGCTATTTTGAATTTAATACCAGTAACTCCTCTAGCTACTCTGCCTATCTCTCTTAGGTCATCGATTTTAAATCTGATACACATACCTTTTTTGGTAGCTATGAATAGCCATTGTGTTTTAGGAGTAGCTATCTGAGTCTCGACAAGCTCATCATTTTCATCCAGATTGATTGCTCTTACACCATTGCTTCTGATATTTTGGTATTCAGACAGATTGGTTCTTTTTACGATACCGTTTCTTGTGAAGAATACCAAACTCTTATCTTCAGCAAAATCAGTAGTAGGAATGATCGCCATTATCTTCTCGTCTGCTTGCAGATTGATCAGATTTACAACTGCTTTGCCTTTAGCTGTGCGGCTTCCTTCAGGTACACGGTAAACTTTTAGCCAGTATAGCTGACCTTTATCGGTGACAAACAGAAGCGTATCATGTGTATTTGATATGAAGAATCTCTCTATGAAGTCATCATCATATGTAGTTACTGCTATTTTGCCTTTACCGCCTCTGTTTTGTTTTTCATACTGCTTGACAGGTACTCGTTTGATATATCCACGGTGAGTAATAGTGACTACCATAGGTTCATTTGGTATCAAATCTTCAATATCTATATCGTCATAGTCATCTACTATTTCAGTGCGTCTTGGTATACTGTATGTGCTGCCTATTTCTACAAGTTCGGCTCTAATGATACCGTTGATCATCTCTTCGCTTTTTAGCACGCTCTCTAGATATTCGATAGTTTTACGCAGCTCAGCTAGTTCATTTTCAATTTTTTCTATCTCAAGACCTGTAAGACGTCTTAGTCTCATTTCCAAAATTGCTTTAGCTTGTATCTCAGAAAGAGAAAAGCGACTCATTAGATTGTCTTTGGCTTCTGTATCATCATTGCTTGCTCTGATAATTTTGATGACTTCGTCTATGTTATCAACAGCGATTTTGAGACCTTCTAAGATATGGGCTCTTGCTCTTGCTTTTTCTAGGTCAAAGATGGTTCTACGGATTACTACTGTTTTGCGATGGTTCAAGAAAAGTTCCATCAACTCCATAAGATTGAAGACTTTTGGTTCTTTGTTGACAATAGCTAGCATTATGATACCAAATGTTACTTGCATTTGTGTAGATTTAAATAAGTTATTTAGCACTATATCACTCATTGCATCACGCTTAAGTTCTATAACTACGCGTATTCCTTCACGATCCGATTCATCTCTAAGTTCAGCTATGCCTTCAATCTGTTTATCTTTAACAAGCCCTGCTATATTTTCAATAAGTCTTGCTTTATTTACTTGATACGGAAGCTCATCTATGATGATAATTTCTTTGTTTGATTTTTGTTCTATGTGAGTTTTTGCTCTTACTTTGATACGGCCTCTTCCGTTTTCGTATGCTTCAGTAATACCTTTGCGTCCAAAGATGATACCGCCGGTTGGAAAATCAGGGCCTTGAATTATACGCATAAGATCACTGATGGTTGCATCACTGTTATCTATACGATATACTAAAGCTTCTATTAGTTCATTTAGCCTATGAGGTGGTATGTTTGTTGCCATACCAACGGCAATACCTGAACTTCCGTTAAGAAGAAGATTCGGGATACGGCTAGGAAGAACATCAGGCTCGCTCATACTGTCATCATAGTTTGGAGTAAAATCAACAGTATCTTTATCAAGATCGGCTAACAATTCTTCAGCTATTTTGGTCATCCTAGCTTCAGTATAACGCATGGCTGCAGCACTATCGCCATCTACCGAACCAAAGTTTCCTTGCCCATCTACAAGCGGTGCTTGCATAGAAAAGTGTTGTGCCATACGAACCAGCGCTTCATACACAGAACTGTCTCCATGCGGATGATATTTACCTATTACGTCACCTACGATACGAGCTGATTTTTTATATGCACTTCTATGTCCCAGGTTGAGCTCATGCATAGCAAATAAAATTCTTCTGTGTACGGGTTTAAGACCATCTCTAGCATCTGGCAAAGCCCTGCCTATAATGACACTCATAGAGTAGTCAAGGTAACTACCCTTGATACTGTCTTCTATTAATACCTCTTCTGTATTCTCTATCATTAAGTTCATTGGACTCCTTTGACTGCCTCAAAAATTGGATTATTATATCTAAGCATGGCTTAAGGTGTAGTAATCACAATTAGCCCAAGAATGCTTTTACAATTCACAAGCTATAATTTCCCAAAATTAAAATAAATTAGGAGTTATAATTGCCTATCGAGGAGATGAAAGTTGTTATAGATTATGGGGTTATTGGGCTTTTAATGTTATTGGGTTTTGTAACAATATTTTTTGGGATAGAAAGGATCTTATATTATAAAAGTATTGACATATCCGAATACTCAAGCCGTACAGCTCTTGAGCTTGATCTATCGCGTAATCTCTCAACTGTAGCTACTATCGGCTCAAACGCGCCATATGTTGGATTGCTTGGTACGGTAATAGCTATCATACTCACTTTCTATGTCATGGGAGATGCGGGCAACAATATCGATACCGGTGCGATAATGAAAAACTTAGCTCTAGCTCTCAAAGCAACAGCAGCAGGACTTGCAGTAGCCATTCCAGCTACAGTAATATACAATATACTCTCCGATCAAGTAGATGTATTGCTGGCAAAATGGGATATATCTAAAGAAAGTATATAGCTATGAGACGCAAACGCTTTACATCCATGAACGTCGTACCTTTTATAGACATTGTTTTGGTACTGCTTGTCATAGTCTTGGCAACAGCAAGTTTTGCTACCAAAAATCAATTATCTATCGATCTGCCGACATCTAGCAGTGACACCAAGGAAAAGCCAAAGCAAATAGTTATAACTATTGATAAACAAGGAAATTATACTTATGATGGCCAAAATATCTCGCTTGCAGGTATGACACAAAAACTCTCACTTCTAGATCCGGTCGATGATGCAATATCTCTGCACACAGATGAAACGGCTGATTTTAAATATTTTGTAGCAGTAATTGATATTCTTAAAAATAGAAATTTTGAAAAAATTTCTATTGTGACCAAAAGCGAGTAGTCTCTATTCCGGCAAGATTAACTAGCTAAAATCTTATATACTCTATCTAATTTCTCTTCTAATTGGGCAAGGCTCATATTGCGGCCTTCTCTGATGAACTCTTTGCCATCTAAAAATACTATAAGCGTAGGTATAGAAAAAACTTGGAAATGCATGGATATCTCTAGATTTTCATGAGCATCTAAAAATACCTGTTCAATAAGAGGAAAATTAGCATCAAACAGCTCTTTTACTTTGGGACGCAATGCATGGCATACATTACAGCTCTCTCCTGAAAAATATAGCATAACTCCTAGTTTGGAAGCTATCAAATCCTCTAAAGTTTTTATATCCATTTTTATCCTTTTTTTATATTTTATATTATTATTGTCCAAACATAATCAACTTAACAAACAATAGTATATATTTGTCATTCTAAGGCATAAAATGCCGTGAGAATCCAAAAAATAGATCTTTACGAAGTTTAAAAACTTCTCAAGATGACAAAAATTTTAGAGACAATCTCTTAATATTGTTGTTATAAACTCATATATATATGAATATAAAACTGCCCATATAAATACCAAATTATATCTACACTTCCATAAAAGCGACTCCTAAATACCAAAGGTGTATAATATCACTAATTTTTATAGACAAGGAACTAAAATGGGAAGAGCGTTTGAATACCGTAAAGCAGCCAAAATGAAAAGATGGGGAAATATGTCAAAAGTATTTCCAAAATTTAGCAAGCTTATCACTATGGCGGCTAAAGACGGAGTACCAGATCCTGATCAAAATGCAAAACTAAGAACTGTCATACAAAATGCGAAAGCTCAAAATGTACCAAAAGATGTTATTGACAATGCTATTAAAAGAGCAAGCGGCAAAGATGCAGCTGACATCAAAGAGATTAGATATGAAGCTAAAGGACCATATGGGGTACAGCTTATAATTGAATGTGCTACAGACAATCACACAAGAACCGTAGCTAATGTAAAAGCAATACTTGTAAGAAACAAAGCAGAGATGCTCACAAGCGGAGCACTTGACTTTATGTTTACCAGAAAAGCTGTTTTTGTATTTGATAAAAAAGATAGTATTGACCTAGAAGAGCTTGAACTTGAGCTTATCGACTTCGGACTTGAAGAGATAGAAGAAGATGTCGAAGCTCAAGAGGTAGGTGAAGATAAAAAAATCGTCCGAATTTATGGAGAGTTTACTTCTTTTGGTGAACTTAGTCATGCTCTTGAAGAAAAAGGCATTGAAGTGACTAAAGCTACACTTGAGTATATTCCGAATACTCCTATCGAGATAAGTGAAGAGCAAATGAATGATGTCGAAGCCCTTATAGAAAAGCTGGAAGACGATGAGGATGTACAAGTAGTTTATACCAATTTGGCGTAAATTACACTCTAGTGTTGCCACGGTTTTTCGTGGTAACACATATCTAATCTATAATTTTAACCCTGCTTCTTATCCCCAAACGGCTTGAATATCACTACTAAAAGCGGTGAGAAAAGTAGATCCGAGACTATCGCTACAAGCAAAGCAATGACAGTCAATAACCCAAAAATAAGCGTAGGTATGAAATTGGAAGTCACTAGCACCAAAAAGCCTATGATGGTTGCAATGGAATAATAAAACATACCAAAAGCTATCGTAGAGTGAGCTCTATGCATGGAGGCTATATAATCTCCGTCAATTGCTACCTCTTCTCTAAATCTATAATAATAATGTATAGTATTGTCCACTGTAATCCCAAGGGCGATAGATGCTATGGTGATACTCATCATATCAAGAGGAATATTTGCAACACCCATAATACCAAAAACCACACTTATAGGAACTAAGTTTACCATCATAGCAAGCATAGCGATCTTGATAGATCTAAACAAAAACAGAAACATACTGCCAAGCAGTAAAAGCGCCAAACCAAGTGTTGCAATCTGAGAATCAAAGAGTGATTGAAGCATATTGTTATACAAAACCATCATACCAGCCAATTTAAATTCTTTAGGGTCTAGTCCTACTTTTGTCTCTAGTTCTGTTTGAATTTTTTTAAGCAGATCATCGCGTCTAAGGTTTGGATTGGAATCTATTATACGGACTACGAAACGAACCTCGTTATTGTCAATGCTCACATAAGGAGAAAGGAGTATGTTTTTATACTCTGATGATAAATTATTATACATCAGCGCCAAATCAAAATTATCTAGATCATGACCATTTTTTAATCTTTGGCCTACTTTTAAAAGTGTGCCCAGAGATGATACATTTCCAATTTCAGGCAATGATTCCAAATAATCATGCACTTTCATAATGGTTTGCATTTTGTCCGGAGTAAACCAATATTGAGCTTCATTTTCAAATTGGGTAAATTCATCTTCAAAACTATCCAACTCTTTGGAAGTTTTTGTATGTATTGCACTATTTTTGACATCATCTTTTGGGAATGTTAAAACTATCTCCAAAGGAGTAGTACCGCCAAGATTATTGTCAATCTTTTCCATACCTTTATATATTTCTGTATTTTTTTTGAAATAGTTGATAAAACTATTTTCTACCATCAGTCTGTTAACGCCGTAAGCACTAAAAGCAAAGATCATAACGATCACAATGAAGATTTTTTTGCCATGATGTTCTACAATATTTGCAAATATATCATTTATTTTAAAGGCTTTATCAAATGTCATAACAGGAGCTTTCTTTTCGTACAACATCATCATTGCAGGAAAAAGAATATACGCAACTACCAAGGTCACACTCACCCCGATATTCATCATAATACCAAGATCAACAATAGGTAAAATGTCACCCAGCATCAAAGATGCAAAACCGGCTACTGAGGTAAGTATCACAAACACAGAAGGTATATACATTCGTTTTAATGTGATTTCTAATAATTCTTTTTGGGAATAATTAGGATAAAGTCCGTATTGCTCTCTATAACTCACGATCAAATGTATCACCAACGAAAGAGTTGTAATTAGCTGCATTGCTACGTAATTTGATGATACTACTGTTACTTCCAAGCCGACAAGCGCATTTATAGCAGTAGAGATTATAAGTGCGACAATTGAGATAACGATAGGAATGACAATAAAACGTACTTGTCTGAAAATAACCCAAAGCATCAATATGATAACCAACAAAATAGCAATACCGTAAATTACAATATCACTTTTTACAAATCCGATCATATCATCAGCTATCATTATAGCTCCGCCCAAAAACAGATCCCCTTTGTCTCTAAACTGATCTATTTTTGATCGCACTTGCACGATCAAATCATGCTCTTTTACCCTTAACTGATCGCGATAATCTTTTAACTCCTGCTTGGCTTTTTCAAATTGAATATTTTCTTCTTTTGATAATTGTCTTGTTTGTTTTAATTCTATAAATTTATTGCGTTCACCCAAAAGTCTTGTATAGTTCGTATCTTCTTTGAGATTGATCATAATAGCAGTAGTTTTAAAATCACTGCTGACAAGATTTTTGGCATATAGAGGGCTTGAAACAAGCTCTTGTTGTACAAGTTTTTTATCAATATTAGGCGACAAAAGAGTTCTTGTATCTCCTACGATATCTTGTATACTCTTTTTAGGACTCTCTAGCAATGGAACATCCAAGATGGTTGTAATACTTTCTACTCCATCTATGGATTGCAAAGATGATTTAAGATTTTTAATAGTAGTAATTGTAGAATCAGAAAGTAAAAATTCATTTGGGCTAAAAGCAACGATCAAATAATCAGAACTGCCGTATCTATTGTGTACTTCACGATTTAATTTAAGATCCGGATCATTTTCCAACAAAAGTGTCTCAGCCGATGCATCAATACTCAAAAATTGCGCATAATATCCGAAAATTCCAGTCACAACCAGCATTGCAAACAAAATTGATTTACAATATTTAGCAAAAAAATTTATATAAGATTTCATAAACACTGCATCACCCTTTGATTGTTTGGTATATAGTTGTCACAAAAATCAACTAATGGCCGTGTATCTCAGCAAAAGCTTCATAATCTCCTTCGAAATCTATCAAAGTTCCGTCGTTGTTCAGTTTGATAATACGATTAGCAAACGCATCGATAAGCTCACGGTCATGAGTAACACAGATAACACCGCCCTGATAATCATGCAAAGCCTCACCAAGAGATATAATAGCTTCAAGGTCAAGGTGATTGTCAGGCTCATCAAGAACTAAGAAATTAGCACTATCCATCATCATTTTACTAAGCATTAAACGGTGCTTTTCTCCACCGGAACAAGCCGACACTTTTTTAGTCTGCTCTTCACCCGTAAATAGCATTCGGCCCAAACATTTACGTATCTCATCGATATGCCATTTAGGGTCAAAATTTTGTACCCATTGAGGTAATATATCATCTCCTGATATCAAGTCTGTAGTATTTTGCGGGAAATATGTAGTTGATATCGTTTGTCCCCATATAAATTTACCACTTGTTGGAATAAGCTGCCCCATAAGTATCTCTAAAAGTGTAGTTTTACCTGCTCCATTAGATCCAATGAGAGCTATCTTATCACCTTTTTTAACTTTGAAGCCCACACCTTTTAGTGCTTCTAGGCCATCATAGCTATGATGAATATCAATAATATCAAGAACTTCATTGCCTATATCTCTATGTGGCTTAAACATGATAGACGGATCTCTGCGGCTAGAGAGTTTAACTTCTTGGATTTGAAGTTTTTCAAGCTGTTTTTGGCGGCTTGTAGCTTGTTTGGCCTTAGAAGCATTAGCAGAGAAGCGTGCTATAAATTTCTCCAACTCTTCTTTTTCTTTTAGTCCCTTGGCTCTATCTGTTTGTGCTTGTTTGGCTATGAGATTGGCTGCTATGTACCAATCGTCATAATTACCTGTAAATTCACGGATTTGTTGAAAATCAAGATCAAGTATATGTGTAACAACGCCATTAATGAAGTGTCTATCGTGCGATATTACAAGCAGTGTGCCTTCATGACGCTTGAGCTCTTCTTCCAGCCAGCCTATAGTCTCAATATCGAGGTTATTGGTAGGCTCATCCAGTAATAATACATCTGGTTTCAAGAAAAGTACTTGAGCTAGCAAAATCTTGAACTTATCGCCACCTGTTAGAGAACTCATAAGATCATCGTGTTGAGATGCCGGAAATCCAAGTGACTCTAATAATTTTTCTATCTTTACTTCACTCTCATAAGTAGGGTCTTCATCAGCACATATCATTTCAAGTTCTGCTAAGCGATTATTGACTTCATCGCTATCAAAATTGCCTTCCATGTAAAGCTTTTCTTTCTCTTTTTGTGCATTATAAAGACGCTTGTTGCCGTATAATACTGCGTCTTTTAACGTAAAGTCTTCAAATGCATATTGATTTTGCCCCAATACACCCATTCGAACTCCTGATTGGAGCTGAACCTCTCCTTCTGTCGGCTCTATCTCTCCTGATAAAATCTTTAGAAAAGTAGATTTGCCGGCCCCGTTGGCTCCAATTAGCCCATATCTTTTGCCCACATCCAATGTGAGGTTGATTTTGTCAAATAATACACGCTTACCATAGCGTTGAGTTAAATTTACAGTTGATAACAAGAGATTTTCCCTTAATTTAAATTATTTATAAATATAGGGCGATATTTTACCATAATGAATTAAAACTAACCTCTTATGATGTCATAAGCACGAGGCAATATACATTTCATTGAGCTATTTGGAAATGGCGTATTGGTATATTTCATACCATTAAAACGAATATTAACCGAATTATCTAAATCATCATTATATGCAATACTGGCTAATTGCCCATTGGCATTTAAGTTTATATAATAATCCTTTTTTTGATAAGCCGCCATGAAGCTGCCATTCTTTTGTTTTTTGGCATTTTTTAGAACGGCAGAAAGATCGAATCCTTTTTCGATCGTATAAAACGATATCTGTTCTAAATCATGATCTACAATGACTAATTCTTTACCGTCTGTGCATACTTCTTTTTTTGTAGGGGATGTATATTGCCATTTCAATAAAGAGCTTTTTGAGTATTGGACTTTGCCCGTATATATAATTTTTTTCTTAGACGGCGATACAATTTCTTGAACAAACTGAGACTCAAAAGCTATTGGCATTTTCAATTCTCCTGCATTTAAGAATGTAACAAATAACACTATAGATATTAATAAATTTCTTATTTTCATTATAACTTCCTAAAATATTTAACTAGTTTTATAATTAAGCGTAAAAATATACCCTACTCTCACTTTAATAGGGATAAGAAGCATTATTTCAAAAAATTGTGAAAAAAATGCGTGATTGTATTTTTACATTTTTTTGGTAAAATACATTCCAATATTATATTATGACACAATATAAACCCAAGTAATAGGCATAAAAGAACAATGATTAAAATCCTCAATAAAGTCTTCGGAACAAAAAACGACAAAATAGTAAAAAAACTTCTCAGACAAGCATACAAAATAAATGCGCTGGAAGAAAAATATATCAATATGAGCGATGATGAGCTAAAAAATGCATTTCTTGTACTAAAAAAAGCTGTACAAGATGGAGAAAAAACACTTGATGATGTTTTGCACGAAGTATTCGCAATTACAAGAGAATCCAGCAAACGTGTACTTGGCATGCGTCATTTTGATGTACAGCTTGTTGGTGGCGTAGTACTTCATGAGGGCAATATAGCAGAGATGAAAACCGGAGAAGGAAAAACGCTGGTAGCTACCCTGGCAGTCATATTGAATGCTATGAACGGGAAAGGCGTACATGTCATTACGGTCAATGACTATCTAGCCAAAAGGGATTCTCATGAGATGGGTAAATTATATGAATTCTTGGGATATACAGTAGGATGCGTAACAGCTGATTTGCATGATGAGCTGAGCAGAAAAGCACAATATGCTGCAGATATTACATACGGAACCAACAATGAATATGGCTTTGATTACTTAAGAGACAACATGAAAGTTCGTGCGGAAGAAAAAGTTCAAAGAGAACATCATTATGCGATCGTGGATGAAGTTGACTCTATTTTAATAGATGAAGCTAGAACACCTCTTATTATTTCAGGTCCTGCAAAAAGAGATCAACAACATTATGCAACAGCCAATGCAATTGCTCTTCAAATGGTAAAGGGTGAAAAAATAGAAACCAAAGCTGGAGAACCTGAGCAAACAACGGGTGATTTCATAGTAGATGAAAAAAACAGAACTATTATTATGACTGAAGACGGTTTGCAAAAAGCTCAAGATCTTTTTGGAGTAGAAAATCTATACAATCTAGAAAATGCCGTACTTTCTCATCATCTTGATCAAGCACTCAAAGCCCATTATCTTTTTGAAAAAGATGTAGATTATGTGGTCAGAGATAACGAGGTCATAATAGTAGATGAATTCACAGGAAGACTTTCAGAAGGCCGACGATACAGCGAAGGACTGCATCAAGCCATAGAAGCCAAAGAAGGAGTACATATCCAAGAAGAGAGTCAAACTCTAGCAGAGATCACTTATCAAAACTATTTTAGACTTTATGATAAATTAGCCGGGATGACCGGAACTGCACAAACAGAAGCTAGTGAATTTGCTCAAATTTATAATCTTGATGTTATCTCTATTCCTACAAATTTGGAAGTACAAAGAATCGACAGAAATGACCTTATATATAATACAGAACGAGAAAAAGTAGATGCTGTAGTCAAAAAAATAAAAGAGCTTCACGAAAAAGGTCAACCGGTACTTATAGGAACAGCCTCTATTGAAAAGAGCGAAATGATACATGAAAGACTCAAAAAAGAGAAAATTCCGCACAATATCCTAAATGCAAAAAATCACGAACAAGAAGCGCAGATCATCATGAATGCCGGTGTCAAAGGAGCCGTAACTGTCGCTACAAATATGGCCGGTCGTGGTGTAGATATTAAAATTACCGATGAAGTCAGGGAGCTTGGCGGACTCTATATCGTAGGTACGGAAAGACACGAAAGCAGAAGGATAGACAATCAGCTTCGAGGACGAAGCGGAAGACAAGGCGATCCTGGAGAGAGCCAATTTTATCTAAGCTTGGATGACAATTTGCTCAGAATTTTTGGTGGCGAAAAAATAAGAAATATCATGAATAAACTTGGTATCCAAGAGGGTGATTTTATAGACTCAAAAATAGTCACTAGAAGCGTAGAAAAAGCACAGAAAAAAGTGGAAAATATGTACTACGAGTCGCGTAAAAATATACTCGAATATGATGATGTGGCAAATCACCAAAGAAAAGCTATATATGGCTTTAGAAATCAGCTGTTAGATCCTAATTTTGATATTACCTCTAAAATTCATGACAATAGAATAGAATACATAACACATATCCTAGCAGAGTGTGATATTTTTGAAGCTACTGAAGAAGAAGATTTTAACCTGGACAGACTTGTATCATTATTGCAAGAGGAGTTAATGCTCACCATCAATAAAGACAAACTGGAAGGCAAAACTTATAATGAAATAGCAAATATTATTCTTGAAAATATGCAAATAAGCTATGAAGTCAAGATGTCAAACTTTACTCCTGAACAAAGAGATGAGATAGAGCGAGTGTTATATCTTCAAGTACTTGACCCGCAATGGAGAGAACATTTATATGAGATGGATGTACTTAAAACTGGTATCGGCTTAAGAGGATACAATCAAAAAGATCCGCTTACTGAGTACAAACAAGACAGTTATAAACTATTTGCAGATCTAATACAGAGAATTAAATATGAAGCTGTCAAGATACTCCAATTGGTACAATTTGATTTTAGTTCACCTGATGAAGAACATGAAGCTGTTGAAGCTATCAAGGATGAATTATCAAGTGACTTGGAATATGCAAAACCGAATACTTCTGATAATCAAGAAGAGAAAAAACGCACTCCTATCACAACAAATAAAAAACCGAAACGAAACGACGAATGTCCTTGCGGAAGCGGCAAAAAATATAAAAGCTGCTGCGGACAAAGCGGGCCAAAAAAAGGATTGCTTGCGTGAGTCGTGAGACATTTTCTCGTCCTTTTATTCGTACGATAATATCCCATTATCTAAAATACGACAAAGAGAATCCATTTATTTTTATTGCCGCGATATTGGCATTTTTGGGCATTGCTGCGGGAGTAATGGTACTTATGCTTGCCATGGGTATTATGAATGGCACACAAAAAGAGTTTGAAAAAAAACTTTTTGTCATGAATTATCCAATGACTATTGTCTCTTTTATTCCAAATACATTAAACGACAATTTTATCGCATCTTTGCAAAGCAAATTTCCGGACCTAAAATTTAGCCCATATTATTCCACCCAAGTAATAGGCAAAAACGATACCCTAGTACAAGGCAGCCTTCTTTATGGTGTTGATTTTGAAAAAGAGAGCAGTATTAATTCTATTTTTGCCGCATCAAAAAGCACGGCAGATATACCATTCAAAGTTGTAATAGGAGATGGGCTGGCAAGCGATATGAACATTTCAACCGGCAATAAAATAACTCTATATTTTTCTGAACAGCAAGCTATCGGTTTTACTACGATGCCGTTACAAAAACGTTTTATGGTCGATGGTGTATTTAAAAGCGGATTAAAAGTTTATGACAAAGCTATCATCTATACTACGCTAGAAGCTTTTGAAAAACTCCTAGATAGGCAAAGGGGGGTTTATGACGGAATACATATATACGCCAAAGACCCGATGCAAAGCATAAAAAAAATAGAACCGCTTCTTCCTGAAGGTGTAATCATTGAAGGATGGTGGCAGCAAAATGGCAACTTTTTTGCCGCCATGGAAATGGAAAAAAAGGCTCTTTTTTTAGTGTTACTATTGATAATACTAGTAGCTTCGCTCAATATTATATCTTCGCTTTTAATGACAGTTATGAGCAGAAGAAACGAAATAGCACTTATGCGTACTCTAGGAGCAACAAAAGCTGAGATCAGAGCTATATTTTTTCGTTTAGGGCTTATCATAGGTGTTGCCGGTGTAATTACCGGGACAATCTTGGGCCTTGTCGGGAAATGGGTTTTGCAAACTTTTGATATCATAACATTGCCTGAAGATGTATACGGCACAACTAAATTGCCAATAGATATGACATTTGGCGATTATGGGATGATCGTACTTGGAACATGCATCATAATACTCATATCTTCACTTTATCCTGCCAAAAAAGCCTCTGAGACAAATCCTTTGACTGCACTGAGAAACGAGTAAAATTTAATATATGAAGAAAAATAAAAAAATTATACGTGGCTATAAAAAAAATAATTATACAAATTATTTTAAATATTTCTACATTATCACAACTATCTTTTTGAGTTTTATTTTAACATTTATATATTACATGTATATGCCTATAGATACTCCCAAAAAAGCAAAAATTCCATCAGGCAGCATTTCGCATGTCATCTCAGAGCTGGATAAACAAGGCTTTGCGGTTAGCTTTATAGATAGATATATATTATATTTTATGGGTGAGCCAAAAGCCGGGGTTATTGACTTTGGCGACTCAAAAAGCATTAGCCGTATTGATTTCCTTAATCATATCATAAATCTATCGCCATCACATATTCCAAATCAGATCACCCTTATTCCGGGTGAAACATTGGAAATATTTTTTGAGGAAACTGCTGCACAAACAGGATTAGATAAAGCTCTTCTTTTTGCAGAGTACAAAAAACTATCTCCATATCCTGAAGCTGGAATTGCAGCTGATACATATTTTATAACAGACAGCATGAATGAAGAGCAGCTTATAAGATTTTTGATTAGACAATCAGAAGCAAAATATACAAAACTTGCCCAAAAATACAAAGGTTCATATGACACTAAAGAATGGAAACGTATACTCACTATTGCTTCCATAATACAAAAAGAAGCAGCAAACAGCAAAGAGATGCCGATAATTGCTTCTGTTATTTACAATAGACTTGCAAAAAATATGAAACTGCAAATGGACGGTACGCTAAATTACGGCAAATATTCTCATGCAAAAGTAACACCTGAACGGATAAAAAACGATACCAGCAGCTTCAATACTTATAAAAACCATGGCTTGCCTGATTCTCCGATTGGAGCTGTATCGCCAGAAGCTATAGATGCTGCCATAAATCCTGCTAAAACAGATTATCTATATTTTGTTAGAAATTCCAGCGGGACTCACACATTTAGTAGCGATTTTCAAACACACAGAAAAGCTATAGAATCAGGTAATTAAATACACATTATCCATTTTTTAAAATCTTGCAAGTCAAATAAAAAAAGATTTTTATCTTTTGCGGTCAATAGTTCGCCAGAAAAGCCTTGTTTTGAAAAAAGCACCCAATATGTTGCCGGCAACCCTGATTGTGATGCTTTTAATTTTAACTTTGTAAGTTCATTTTTGCATACTTTTCTATCTTTGTATTTGCATTCGGCAATAATCATCTCTTTTTTGTCGGTTATTGCAACTATGTCAAATTCGTTATCTTTGTCCCAATAACTTCCGGAAAAAACAATTTTTTTATTATGTGCTTCAAAATATTCACACAAAAGTTCATTTGAGAGTTGTTCGAATATTAAGCTTCTCAAGCGTTCATAATGAGCCTTAAAGTATTCTATAAATCTTATGCCATCTTCTTTTTCAAGAGAGCTTCTAAAAGGCTCTACGAAACCAAACCAAAATCTATAAAAAGGTATATTGAATCTCAACTTATCTTGTATGCGATATTTTCTTGATGCATTAAGTGCTAATTCGGTAGAAGCTTCTAGGTGAATTACTCCCAAATTTGTCAAATCTTTTACTATCTTCTCCCCTACTGTTTCACTTAATTTCGCTTTTTTTAATGCACTATATATTTTGCCGTCTCCTCTGGCAATAGCCATCAATACTTCACGATAAGGACTTTCCAAGAGATAAGATGGTGCAATAAGTGATTGAAAAAAAGAGAAATTTGATATAAATTTTATCTCTATAAGCTCGAAAAGTGTATCAAAATAATCAAACTCAATAGTTCGACCCACACCTCCAAAGATAGCAAAATAATCAATTAATTGCTCAAAATCCAAATGAGCATAATCATCACAAAAAGATTGAAATAGTGTTTTGATGTCCAGCCTTAATATCAAAATATCGGATATTATTTTAACATATTTTTGCTATAATGTTTTGAATTATATTGATGTTTTTTTAATCAATTTTTATAATAAATTTTAAGCATGGAGATGATTGAATTGTTTTATAGCACATCCACGAAAGTACAATACATAACAAAAGGCTTAGAGCTCAGCAAGTCTCTTTTTGTATCTTCACTTATAATTGGAGAGGCAAACATAGGTAAAAAATCTCTTATTAAATCTATTTTTCCTGAAGTACCATGGGTTGATGGAAGTGATATTGTCAATCTCAAACAAACACTTAGTAAACATAATGAACTTATAATTAGTAATTTTGAACTATACGGTGACTATAATATCAATGATTTTCATGGCAAAAGAATAATTGCTATAAGTGATGCCACATCATTCCCGTCTCATATTGATTCTCTTTTTGCTTTTATATATACTATGCCGTCTCTAAAAGAACGGCCTGAAGATATCAAATATCTTAGTGAAATTTTTGTAAAAGAAGCGAAGTCTATATTTATGACAAAAGATATATTGCCGCTGGATATAACTCAAATAGATCTAACCGATAATATCAAATCCCTCAAAAAAGCTATTTTTGAACATCAAGCATACAATACAATTACACCTGACAAAATAGAACAGATACTATATAATTATTTTGAAAAAGAACTCAACGGCAATAATGACTACGCAAAATATCTTCCTATTTTTGAAAATCCTCTTATTATGGCTGGATTAAACAAATTTGGATCTCAGCTGAAATTATCTAGTATACTTGGTATAAATAGAAATACATTAAGGAAAAAGATATATGAACTTGGAATCAATTGACTTTAAGCTTTTTGTTGAAACTGACAACAACCCATTTATATTATTTGATTCGTCTGGACATATTATATATCTAAATAATGCTGCTGAAATGTTATTGTGTTACGTCGGCACAAAAGAGCTATATGATCTAGCACTCACATATGCCCCAAAAACTTTTGGACATAAAAGTACCATACACTCTTTGGAATATGAATCATTTTCGTTTTATTCACTTATGGTCGGATACGAAACAGATGAGCAAATTTATTTAAGATTATACAACAAACCTCTAGTGCAAACTAAAATATCTATTAGCAACGAGTCTCTCATTTCTACAGATATAAATACTATATTAGAAGCAAATATAACCCTATTTCAATTAGAAAGCAATGCTGCTATCTCTTTATTTGTAGACCAAGAACTGCCTCTATTTAAACTTGACCAAAATTATTTTTCAATAATGCTGAGAAAAGCATTAAGTTCTTTTGTCAATTCTCCGTCACTCAATGTTGTACTCAAACTAATTGTTGGTGAATATATCTTGATAGATGATAAAAAACATCAAATCATTGAACTTATTTTAAAAGCTCCAGAAAGAACAATTGACCACGACGGAGAGATTAAACAATTAGCAAATCAAACGCACATTACATCATCACTAAAATCTGAAATGATTAAATTTCAAATCCCGCTTATTATCTAATTGCCTATTTTTTAATCATAATATCGCATCATAAGTATACAAATAATTGTTATTATTTACTTGTAATTCAACCACAAAGGAAAGAAGATGAAAGTAAAACAGTCGGTCCTTTTAGGACTTTTAATCTCAACTGTTGCTTTTGCAGATCAAAATGCCACATCTGCACCAGTACTAAATAGCGGAGACACCGCTTGGATGATGATATCGACAGCTCTTGTCATGCTCATGACGCCAATAGGGCTTGCTCTATTTTATGGAGGCATGAGCAGATCGAAAAATGCTCTAAATACTTATGGCATGGTATTTATGGCTTTTGCTGTCGGGTTTATAGCTTGGATCGTTGCAGGCTTTTCGATTGCATTTGGCACAATGGAAGGAACATTAAATAATGTAATAGGCGGCTTTGGACACATTATGCTTGCAGGCATAAGCTGGACTGACTTTGCAAGCGTGGAGCTGGGACAACTGTATCCTAAATTTGTTTTTGTCGTATTTCAGGGCACCTTTGCAGCTATTACGGTAGCAATTGCAGCTGGTGCAGTTATTGAGAGAATCAAATTTTCTACATGGATAGTTTTTGTAGCATTGTGGACAATTATCGTGTATGCTCCAATTGCACATATGGTATGGGGTGGCGGATATCTGTTTAATGCCGGTACTCTAGATTTTGCCGGGGGAACTGTTGTGCATATGAACGGTGGATTAGCCGGATTGGTATTGGCTATGCTCGTTGGTAAAAGAGCCGGATATGGCAAAGTTGCTATGAAGCCCATGAGCGTACTTGTAACTGCACTTGGTGCCGGATTATTATGGTTCGGATGGTATGGCTTTAACGCCGGTTCTGCATTTGGAGCAAATGCAATAGCAGGAGTTGCAATGCTAACCACTACGATTGCTGCAGCAGTTGCTACGATCACATGGGTATTAATTGAACAAATGGTCTTTAAAAAACCTACTCTGCTTGGAGCTGCCACGGGCGCAATTGCCGGACTTGTTGCTATTACACCTGCTGCGGGCTTTGTTGGAGTCGGGGGCTCTTTGATCATCGGTGTGCTGGGAGCTTTAATAGCATTTTTTGGCGTAACCGTTTTAAAGAAAAAACTTGGATACGACGACAGTCTAGATGCTTTTGGAGTACACTTCCTAGCAGGTCTTTGGGGCGCAATCGCTACTGGTATTTTTGCACTTGATGACAAGGCTCTATTATGGGCAGGACCGCTTAAGGATAACAATGATCGCTTGGGACAAATTTTTCTTCAAGCAGAATCTGTTTTGATTGTCGGTCTATTTACTCTAATTGGTACCATTGTAGTGTATTATATATCTACAATGCTAACCCGAGGAAGCAGAGTAAATAGCGAAATAGAGGAAATGGGTCTCGATGAAGCAATTCATGGTGAAAAAGTAATGAACCTTTAATCGGTTCTTACCTATAATATTACTAAGATCACATAAGGAATATAGTATGAAAAAAATAGAAGCAATTATTAAACCGTTCAAGCTTGAAGAGGTAAAAGATGCTTTAGTTGAAGCAGGCATTACCGGTCTTACAGTAAGCGAAGTGAAAGGGTATGGAAGACAGCAAGGTCATTCAGAACTTTATCGTGGCGCAGAATACGTAGTAGAGTTTATTCCTAAAATAAAAATTGAAATAGTCGTAAGTACAGACGAATATGCTCGTATAGCGATCGATGCTATCAGCAAAGCTGCCAAAACCGGAAAAATAGGCGACGGCAAAATATTTGTCAGCACAATAGACCATGTTCTTCGTATCCGTACCGGAGAAGAAGACGCAGACGCTCTATAGGGTTTATTTAAAATATAGCGAGAACTCAGAATTCTCGCTATATTAACTTTCTTTTTTTAAATAAATACAATTTCAAAACACATAATACTAACAAATACTTTGTAATTATAAATCCAAAATATTTCATTTCGTACTCATATAAAATAGGATACAATAACAAATGGACACCTCTAAAACCCTAGATACTCATAATGGGCTTTGTGAATGTAAGATTTTGCAAGAGATTTGAGAAAGCCTAGCCGTAGCTAAGTTAAACAAATATCTTGTGAAAGATTGCGTTCGAAAAGTTCACCCTATGGGCATCTATAGCTTTCCATTATGCGTTGTTACTCACTTTCGAATTAGCTAAGGCTAGTCCTTCAAGTGAGTGTCTAGCCTAAGAAAAAGCTAGAGATGTTATGAGTATCTAGGGTTTTAGTGGTGCCCATATATATTTACCAAAAGGAAAAAATATTTTATGAAAGTTCTACTTATAAAAGAAGTAAAAACATTAGGAAAAGCCGGGGAGATCAAAGAAGTTAAAGATGGTTATGGTCAAAATTTCCTAATCAACAAAGGACTTGCCAAGTTAGCCACTCCAGAGGTAATATCAAATTGGCAAGAAGAGCAAGCAATGATGGCCTTGAGAGAAAAAGAAGAGATTGCAAAACTCACAAACGAAAAAAACGTACTTGAATCAAAGCATATCATTATCAAAAAACATACTGCACCTGTTGGGATACAAGGTTCAGTCGGTAACAATGATATCTCATCTGCTATAAGCGAGCAGTTTGGCTTTACTGTGGATAAAAAAAATATTCATCTTGATAAAGCTATCAAATCAACCGGTATTCATGACGTGGATGCAAAACTGGGGCATGGAATTCATGCGACTTTAAAAGTAGAAGTAATAGGAATTGAATAATGTTTGAAGCAACCACCATACTTGCATACAAAGCGCCTGACAAAGCAGTGATCGGTGGAGATGGCCAAGTCACTTTTGGCAATACTGTCCTAAAAGGCAATGCAACAAAAATTCGTACTTTATATGACGGTAAGATTTTAGCAGGATTTGCAGGAAGCACTGCAGATGCATTCACACTTTTTGATATGTTTGAAACTATATTGAGTGAAAAAAAAGGTGATCTATTTCGTTCCGTCATAGCATTTTCCAAATTATGGCGCAGAGATAAACATTTAAGACAACTGGAAGCCATGATGCTTGTTCTTGATAGAAAACATTTATTCATATTGAGCGGCAACGGGGATGTAGTCGAACCTGAAGATGGAGTAATAGCCGCAATCGGGAGTGGCGGAGCATATGCTCTCTCGGCTGCTAGGGCTTTAAGCAAACATACTACACTTGATGCTACAGAATTAGTAAAAGAATCTCTTAAAATAGCCGGTGAATTGTGCATCTACACAAATACAAACATAACTACTTTGGAGTTGTAATGAAAAATAGCAATATAGATTACCTTACCCCAAAAGAAATTGTAAGTTATCTTGATAAATATGTAATAGACCAAAATGATGCAAAAAAAACTATCGCTATTGCCCTAAGAAACAGATATAGACGAATGCAGCTCCCGCAAGACCTGCAAAAAGATATTATGCCAAAAAATATTCTCATGATAGGCAGTACCGGCGTAGGTAAAACCGAAATTGCAAGACGTTTGGCACAAATGATGCAACTTCCATTTATCAAGGTAGAGGCTAGTAAATATACAGAGGTCGGATTCGTAGGACGAGATGTAGAGTCCATGATAAGGGATTTGGCAAATATCGGGTTGCAGCTCACTAGAGAAAGTGAAAACGAAAAAAATAGAGATAAAATAGAACAATACGTTGAAGACAAGATACTAGAAAAACTCCTTCCTCATCTCCCAGAAGGTACAAACGAGCAAAAAAAAGAAGAATACCTACATACTCTTGAAAAAATGCGCCAAAAATTTAGAAATGGAGAAATGGATGATCTTAAAATAAGTATTGAGATGCCTCCAAGCAGCACCATGTCCGGAATGGACGATATGTTGCCTCCTCAAATGATCAGTGTACAAGAATCTATCGTAAAAGTATTAGGCGGAGTTAACAAAAAAGGCCCTATAAGAGAAATTAGTGTAAAAGAGGCTAAAAAAATTCTTCAAAATGAAGCTAGCAATAATATTTTGGATGAAGATGAGATAAAAGCCTTGGCGCTAGAAAAGGTAGAAAAAGGCAGTATTGTTTTTATAGATGAAATCGATAAGATAGCAGTATCGTCTAGCTCTAGCAGCAGACAAGATCCTAGCAAAGAAGGAGTACAAAGAGATTTGTTACCGATAGTAGAAGGTTCTACAGTAAACACCAAAATAGGCATGGTTAAAACTGATCATATTCTATTTATAGCTGCCGGGGCATTTCATGTCAGCAAGCCAAGCGACTTACTACCGGAACTGCAAGGCAGATTCCCATTAAGAGTAGAGCTAAACGGATTAAACGAAGATGTACTTTATCGCATACTCACAGAACCGGAAAATTCTCTAATTAAACAATACCAAGCATTGCTTGGCGTTGAAGGCATGAAGCTGCTATTTGATGATGAAGCATTAAAAGCTATGGCTCATTATGCGTTTTTGGCAAACGAAAAATCAGAAGATATTGGAGCAAGAAGACTTCATACTATTATAGAAAAAGTTCTTGAAGATATTAGTTTTGAAGCTGACGAATACAAAGGCAAAGAGGTAGTTATATCAAGCGATGATGTAACACAAAAAGTTGCTGATATTATCAAGGATGAAGATGCTACAAATTACATTTTATAAGGACTACTGTGACAAATAAAGCAGGATTTATTGCGGTTATCGGACGACCAAATGCAGGCAAAAGTACCCTGCTTAATTATCTGGTCGGCGAAAGAGTTGCTATGGTTTCAAAAAAAGCCCAAGCAACAAGAAAGCGAATGCAGATCATTGTAATGCATGAAGAATCACAACTTATATTTGTAGATACTCCAGGCATTCATGAAAAAGAAAAACTTATCAATAAGTTTATGATGCAAGAAGCATTAAAAGCAATGGGAGACAGTGATCTTATTCTTTTTACGGCTCCGGCAAGCGATTCAACTGCAGAATATGAGAAATTTTTAAAATTAAATGAATCAAAAAAATGCAAACATATTATTGTACTAACAAAAATAGACCAAATCTCACAAGCCAAACTTTTGCAAACTCTTCAAAATTATCAAAAATTTCAAGAGCATTTTGAGGCAATTATTCCATTTTCTGTCAATAAGAACGTGGGTAGAGCTGATCTGCTTCGCACGATCTCAAAATACTTGCCGGAACATCCTTGGCTATACGATCCTGAGCTTTTAACCACCGAGCATATTAGATCAATATATAAAGAATTTATCAGGGAATCGATCTTTGAAAATATGAGCGATGAGATACCGTATGAAAGTGATGTTATAATAGAAAAGATCGACGAGCAAGATACCATTGATCGCATAATGGCTACTATTGTAGTAGAAAAAGAGGTGCAAAAAAAGATGATCATCGGCAAGCATGGCGAAGCCATAAAAAGAATCGGTATACATGCAAGAAAAAATATAGAAAAATTTGCAGTAAAAAAAATACATATTGATCTTTTTGTGAGCGTGAAAAGCGGATGGAGCAAAAATAAAGAAGAGTTAGAGCATTTTGGGTATATTATTTGAATATATCTGTTTTTAACTTTAATATTAATATTTATTTAATATTATAAAATGTAAAATTAAATTTATACAAGAAGCCAAAGAGGTCTAAATGGATATCAAAAAAGATTCTGCACAATTATCCTTCGATAGTATAGTAATTGCAAATCCATATACCGGGCTATATTCAATAGTAAAAAATAACACCATAGACCCTATTGCTAAACCTTCCTTTATTGCTACCAGATTTACTTCATCATATCTAAGCAATAAAGAGATGATTATATCTAGCTTATATATAAGCAGAAGAGTTCCGGATGAAGATCTACATAGTGCCATAGAGATCAAAGCAGAAGAAGAGCTTGGAATAAACGAAGAAGAATATATAATTGATTTTTTCGAAGTCGAAAGCAATACCGAAGATAGATTGTTTCATGTATTCATAGTGAAAGCCGATGAGCTATACAAGTTATTTGATGCTGTGAAAAATGATATCAAATACATAGATCTTATCTTGCCTGCACCGCTATTATATAATGTGCTCTACAAACAAAATATTTTACCAACAAACGAAGTGCATATTTTTATATATTTTATGCATCATGACGCATTTATAACAATTTATAAAAATGGTAATTTTGCTTACAGCAAGGCATTAGATCATTCTCTAGACAAAATGTATGACAGATATTGTGAAATAACCGGCCAACATACAGAAAAGGATACTTTTTTAAATTTATTAAAACATGGTACTTCCGAGATCTCAAACACTGCTTCCCAAGAAGCCTTGATGAAAATTTTCAGAGAACTTTTTCTTGCTATTAATGATGTGATCATATATGTAAAAAGATCTTTAAAATTAGAATCAATTGATGAAATATACATTTGTTCAGATATAGGCGAAATTAGTGATATTAATGAACATTCTTTGAGTTACCTCGGCAAGCAATCTAAAGATTTTAATTTTAACTACAATATTGGAACAAATACACAATATATTGCCAACAAACTTGAATTATTACTGGCAAAAACCTCTATAGATTATATCGAAAATCATACTCTGCTGCCGAATCTAACGCAATTTCATAGACCGCCTTCTTTTCTAAAACGTCCCGGCGGTAAATTTCTTGTATCAATTGCAATTGCAACCATACTAGGATTGGCATATCCTCTGTTTTTTCTAACGTCATCTTTTGTTAATAATATTCAAATAATCAGATATACTTATTTATCAGACAAATTATCAAGCGAAGTAGAGAGTTATAAAAAAACTCTTGCGGCAAAAAACGATGAACTCAAATTATTAAATATAGAAGAAAAAAGAGAAGCAGCAATATATAATGCAAAAGAGATTACATTAAATACCATTTATGACAAAAAAGTTAATTATCGAATGAAATCACAAACTTTTTATAATCTTGCTAATGACCTGAAAGTGCATGGTGTTTCTGTAGACAAACTTGAAAACAATGACAATAATTTTTCACTTTCGCTTGTAAGCAATGGAGATCGAAAAGTAACTGAACTTATCAAATATATCTCAAATAAATATTATAATGAGATTATAAAAATTGACATCAAGCTTATTGAGAAAGATCAAAACGGCACTTATTATAAGGGTGTTTTGACAATGGAGTTAAAATGAAATTATTAGATGATGTTTTAGAAAAGTTAGATAATTATTTTCATGTAAAAAAAGATGCTGAAAAAAACATTATTATTTTTGGAGTCGGCATATTAATATTTGTATTTTCATACTATGTGCTATTACCAATGGCTGAAGATAGACACAACAGAACCAAACAAGAAAAACAGCAAATTAAAAAAATTTTAGACGAACAAAAAAATTATATGAGCTCAATTACAATAAATGGCGACAAAGACTACTACGTCAAAAAATATAATCAAGAGCTTGTAAGAATAAAAAAATCAATTACAGATTTAACTTTCAAGATAAAACTAATTGACGAAAGCATGAAAAAACTTTCTGATATGATCTTTAATGAAAAAAGCTGGTCAAATTTTTTGAATTCAATTACCGGAAAAGCAGAAGCTCACAATATAGATATTTTAAAAATTAATAATGAAAAAATTAACACAAATGGTACAAATTTTGGTCATGTACTAAAAATTCAGATAAAGTGCCAAGGTGATTACAAGAATATGCTAAAATTTATACACGAATTAGAACAGACAAGATTGGTTACGGATGTATATAGCAGCATACTTGAGCCAAATGAGAAAAAAACGGCTATAGTAGCAGACTTGAATGTGTCGGTATGGGGAGTAAACAATTAATGAGAAAGATAGCATTTATAGCTTTGATTCTGATGTCAGCGGCATATGGTGTAGGTCTATCAGCCCAAGACATAGATATAAAAGTAGCTAAAATCCAAGTTACAAGAGGCGGCATGGATATCTCAAAGTTTGAAACAGTATCTGATCCATTCATCTATTATGAAAGAAATGCAACAACTGGTGCAATGATTACTCCAAAAACAGATGATGAGATAACAATTGCAGCTATCATGAATAATAAAGCATATATTGATGGCGGCTGGAAAAAAGTAGGCGATAAAATTGGAAACTATACAATTAGATCAATTGGGGCAAATTTTGTCATACTTAAAAATGGCGGCAAAATGAAAAAAATTTTTATTGGCAACAAGCAAGAGAACAATTTCATAAAAATACAAGGAAGGTAGCAAACAATGAAAAGAGATACCTATATAAATAAATTTTTTATAATAGTAGCTATATTTATGTCAATTAGTAACCTAGCGCAAGCTAGCAGCAAATGCGATATGAGATTGTTTAGTGTGACTGCTGATAGCAAAATTACTGTTGGGGATATGATAGATAATTTAGCTGATACATGCGGCCTGACCGTGATCATCAAAGATGAAGCTGCAAAAATGCGCATGAACAAAAAACTATATTACGTAAAACTCAAAAATGCCACAATGAGAAGTTTTTTAAACACAATACTCAAAGACAACGACTTATATTATTCACTTGACGGTAACAAACTTACAATATCTTATCTCATCACAAAAACATTCCGCGTTCATTATATTGCAGGCAAACGGGTAGGAAAAAGTAATGCTCATGTTACAATTGCAAACTCCAATAATTCCGCAGCTACTTCGATTGGCGGTATTGGCACAAGCGGTACAACAACCGGAGGAAGTGCCGGCTCGCGTACCGGAATGTCTATAGAAAGCAATGATGAATTTCTTTTTTGGAATACTGTCGGAAAAGAAGTTCAGCGCATCTTAATAGGAGCCGGCGACGGTAGCACACATTATGCAAAAACATCAGAAAATTCCTGGGTCGGTCCAGATGGGCAAGTATGGGAATATAATCCTGTAGCTCCCATCATAAATCCTGAAGCCGGAATGGTAACTGTTACAGGCACTGCAGCACAAATTGCAAGAGTGGGCGAATATATAGATACACTAACCAAACAGATTAAAAAACAGGTACTTATTGATGTAAGAATATTGTCTGTAAATTTGGATGATAGCCGTACTACAGGAATTGATTGGACTCAAATATATAATTTGCAAACTCTTGCTGTAGAAACATTGGCCATGACTCAAAAAAATATCCAAAGTGCAACCTATACTATAGGTACGGGGATTACAGAATTTACACCACAGTCTAACGCATCACCTTCTAATGCCCAAGCATTGATTGCCACAGGAAGCGTAAATGTGACAGATATTATTAAATTTCTTGGTACACAAGGGGATGTTAAAAGCATATCCAGTCCCAGAATAATGACACTCAACAATCAACCTGCACTTATTAGCGTAGGAAAAGAGTTATTTTATAAAATAAAATCATCCACATCGACCACAAGTACCGCAGGCGGTACAGTAGCAGAAGGTGAGATAGTAGATTCCGTATTTGCAGGGATCCTGCTTGATATTACTCCTGAGGTTGATGATAATGGCATGGTTACATTAAAAATAAATCCTTCAATATCAGATACCTTAAGCACTACAACTACTGGGGACGGCACTAGAACTATGCCTCCTGATTTGGTAAGAAGACAAATTGCTTCGGTCATTAAGGTAAAGGATGGGGAACATGCTATTCTTGGCGGATTAATATCCACAAAAGAAGGGGTAGAGTCAAATAAAGTACCTCTTTTAGGCGATATCCCGATTATCAATTATGCATTTAAAAGAGAGAAAAAAATCAAAACCCTAGAAGAGCTAGTGCTTATTATCACCCCTCATATCATTGAAACCCCTAAAGATGTCTTATTAAAAGACTTGGGATACACAAAATTGAATGAAAAATAGGTTTCAAATTGCCAAAAGCGCATTTGTAGATGCTATCGATATCAATGAATATATAGAAATTGGATCATCCTATATGGTCATGACTCAATTGGAAAATGTTATCCAAAAGCCATTCAAAATGGTTATACTGTTTGGCAGGCCTGGTACAGGCAAAAGTATTTTACTTAAAAATCTCTTTGAGCAGATAAAGAACCAAAAAGAGATGCATCTTTTTGAAACACCATCTAGTAATAAACAAGAGTTTTTGCGCCAACTTTTTAAAGCTATCAAAAAAGAGGATTCCCCGCTTGATGCTGATGTCGATTTTGTAGATTTAGTAAACTATTGCAAAAGCATCAAAGATCAAAGAGAAATTATCTTTTTGCTAGACGAAGCACAAATGTATGCGATTGATATATTTGAAAAAATTAGACTTATTTCAGACACAAATGCAGTTAAATTTATAATATCATTACATCAACACGAGAAAGAAGAGCTACTAACTCAAACTCATTTTAGCTCCAGAATTTGGGAAAGAATAGAACTGAAAAATATTACGCCCCAAGAACAAGCTATCTATATACATAAAAAACTCTCAAATAAAAATTTAATAGATATTGCTAATAGCATTAAAGATAAAAATTTAAAACTTATCTATAAATACACAAATGGTAATTACAGAGAATGCAATAAATTAATGTTTACTATTTTTGAAATTTGCGAATATTATGATAGATATAATCCGTTAAAAATGATGAATATAAATAGCATTCCTAATAAAATTATAGAGATGGCCGGATTGAAATTGGGATATATAAATGCATAATATTGAATTGCTTGAAAAACAATGGAAACGCTATCAGATTAAAAAATATTTTCCATTAATAGCTGTTGCACTTTTTTTACTAATCGGTTCTATCGTCTTTAATATGTTTGACTCTAAAATTTCAAATGATTCCTTGATCTCCAAACAATCCAACATGATTGCTGCACACAAAGCTTATGATAAAGAAAATTTACCATTTTTTACGCATGGTGCTATAGAGATAATGGAACCTGCATTTTCTGGGCATCAAGCTCTAGTTGCCGCAGTTATTAATCAAGAATCGAATACAACCGAAGAGATAAATGACACCAATAATACCGATAGACCAGCTATTGCTGAATCAAAATCCAATTTATCAATAAATAATATGCAGACAGACAAAGAAGAATATAGAAAACAGAAAATAAAAATTAACCTAGAACAAACAACTGATATAAATTCAATAACCGATGTAATGCGTAGATTTTACGAATCAAAAGATCCGAATGATTCTTTATTTCTTGCAATTAATTACTATGAACAAAATGATTATAGTAAAGCTTTTTATTGGGCAATTGAAACAAATAAAATTACAGAAGACCTAGAAGAAAGCTGGTTGATAATGGCAAAATCGAAAGCAAAAATGGGTGATAGAAATGAAGCAATTAGAATTTTGCGAGCATATGCCGCAAAAACAAATTCAAAAAAAGCTCTAGACCTCTTAAATCAAATAGAGACAAATCAATGGTAATATTTACTATAATAACAAATATAAAGCTTGGAGAATTAAAATGGCAAAAATTATTGAAATGATGTTGGATGAAAAGATTTTAACAAAAGCCGATATTTCTGCCCTATTAAACAGTAATCCGCCAAAAAAAATAACAATTGCAAATTTAATTCGAGAACATTTAATTGAAAAGTCTACCGCTGAAGAGTTCTTAGCTAAAAAAATTAGAGTTGGAAAAATAACACTTGAACAACTCGAGCATATCGATGATGGATTTGATATAATTCCGGTTATTCAAGATCTGGCAAAAGAACTTGGGGTTTCTTATATAGATCTGGATGATTATGAAATAGATATGCATGTATTTTTAAAATTACCGTTTGCACAACTTATGAAATATCATGCTATTCCAATTGAAGAAAGCGAATTGAGCGTTACCGTGGTTTTTGCAGATCCATTTGATATAGAAGCTCAAGATGCTATCCAAAGGCTATTTCCGAAAAAACCAGTAGTTATAGCTATCTCTAGACCAAAGCAAGTAATGCAGCATTTACAGAGATTGGAAGCTAATGAAAGTATAAAAAATATCATTGCCGATATAAGAAAAGATCTAACACAAATCAGTACAGACAATACCAGAGAAGAATCATCTGCTATCTTAAAGCTCATTGACATTATTTTAAAATCTGCAATTTATGCGGGAGCCAGTGATATTCATATGGAAGCAATGGAAAAAAGCTGCATAGTAAGAGAAAGGGTGGATGGAATGTTAAGGCAAAGTTTTACCTTTGATAGAGATATCTTTCCTCCGCTCTCTTCTCGCGTAAAACTACTTGCCAATCTTGATATTGCTGAAAAAAGAAAACCTCAAGACGGTCGTTTTGGAGCAACAATCAACAATAGAGAATTTGACTTTAGGGCTTCAAGTTTACCTACATTATTTGGAGAATCTATAGTATTAAGGATCCTAGACAAATCAAAGGTTATGATCAAACTGGAAGATACCGGCATGAGTAATATATCTTATGAGAGATTTTCCAAAGCCATTAAAGTGCCTTATGGAATAGTTCTGGTCACTGGGCCGACCGGAAGCGGTAAAACAACTACGCTTTATGGTGCGATTAATGCCATTAAAGACGTTAAGGACAAAATTATCACAGTAGAAGATCCTATTGAATATCAAATGAATGGTATCCAGCAAGTACAGGTTCATCCTCACGTAGGACTTGGTTTCTCTGATGCACTGCGTTCAATTCTCAGACAAGACCCGGATAAAATAATGATAGGGGAAATAAGGGATCAAGAGACACTTCGCATAGCTATACAAGCGGCACTTACGGGACATTTGGTATTGTCCACTTTGCATACCAATGATGCAATCAGTGCGGTCACTAGAATGCTGGATATGGGAATAGAAAGCTATCTAGTCAGTGGATCGTTGATAGCTATACAGGCTCAAAGACTAATACGTAAAATTTGTCCTCATTGCAAAACTACAGCAGAAATACCTGAGAATGTTTTAAACGACTTAGCTGAATATTTGCCTCAAAATCCAATATTTTATAAAGGTGCCGGATGCAAAGAATGTAGAGGCACAGGATATGCCGGAAGGGAAATGATATCAGAAGTATTAACTATCAGTGAAAAATTATCCCGCATGATTGCAGCTAATGCATCTAAAGAAGCAATGTCTATCCAAGCTGCAGAAGAAGGTTTTGTAACAATGTTTGAAGATGGTATACAAAAAGCACTTGACGGCAAAACAACAATAGAAGAAATATACAGAGTAGCAAGGCTTTAAGATGAATTACTTTCATGTATCTATTTTACATAAAGGCAAAAAACAGATAGAACTTGCAGAAGCTGACACAAGAAATAAAGCAAAAGCTAAAATTAAATTAAAGTTTCCACATGCAATTATTATTAATATAGAACCTACATCACCTCCCATGAGTGTTGTGTTTAAAGATTTTACTACATGGTTTCAAAAAATATTTAAAAAAAAGATAAATATGAATGATAAAATCTCTACCATTCGCCAGATATCTGTAATGACTGATGCAGGAATCCCTATTCATGATACTCTCAATGATGTAGCACTAAATACTCACAATAAACAACTTGGATATATTTATAGTGATATAAGTAATGACATCGATGCAGGCAGAAGTCTTTCTGATGCAATGGGGAAATATCGTGAAGAGTTTGGGCATGTAGCACTTGCTATGGCAAGACTGGGTGAGAGGACCGGTAGTATTTCTAGTTCTTTTGGAAAACTAGCCGATATTTTTGAAAACGTAAGAGACAATGCTGCAAAATTTAAAAAAGCTATTCGTTATCCGCTTATAACATTAGTTGCAATGGCTATTGCTTTTACGGTTTTGATCATGGTGGTTGTTCCCAAATTTAAAGCTATTTTTGAACAATTCAAAACAGAACTACCGCTTCCAACTAGAATTCTTTTAGGCATAGAATATGTTTTAAGCAACTATGGAGTATTTGTGCTAATAGCTTTGCTGGGCGGCATCTATGCTATTATTTATTTTTACAAAAACGACGATAAATTCAAGATGAGTATGGACAAATTACTTATTAGCAAGAAATTTTATCTCATAAATAAAGTCATATTTCTCTCAACGATGCACAAATACACACTTGTCTTTAGTGAACTTATACGCTCCGGGATTCCTGTTTCAGATGCATTGCAAACAGCGCTTGGGATGGTTGACAATGCTGCTATCAAGCAAAAACTAGAAGGTGTAAACATAAATATCAAAAGGGGCCTTAGCCTCTCTGAAGCTTTTGAACAAACAGGTCTTTTTGAAAATATGCTGCTGCAGATGATAAGGGCGGGAGAAACAAGTGGTCAGCTGGATTTGATGCTAGGTAAAATCACAGAATATTACGACATGCAATTTCAAGACATAATTGACAATTTAAGCACATATATAGAGCCTATATTAATGTTTTTTATTGCTCTTTTGGTGCTATTGATGGCGCTTGGTATATTTATGCCTATGTGGGATCTAGGAAAAGCCGTAAAAGGAGGATGAGAATATTGCTATGCCCTGCTCCTGCCAAATCAAATTTGCCAGGAGCAATGTTTTTATAGTATATGCCGCTTCAATGCCCGCTCTAAATCGTCAGGCGTATCTATACCGAAACTTTGTGTCTCTACTTCAACCATTGCAATATTATACCCATGGTATAAAGCTCTTAGTTGCTCTAGTTTTTCTATGTGTTCTAACGGAGCATGCGGTAAAGCACAAAATGCCCTTAATCCTTTCATGGTAAATCCATAAATTCCAATATGTCCTTTATACTCATCAAAATGATGATCCCTAGGATATGGTATTTTTGCGCGTGAAAAATACAAAGCTTTGTCATTGGCATCAATGACCGCTTTTACCAAATTTGGATCATCTGCTTCGCTTGAATTTAAAACTTTATAGCATGAATTCATTAATATAGACTCGTTCTTGGCGTTTGATTTTGTAAGTTCGTAAACTGCTCTAACAACATCTATCTCAATAAAAGGCTCATCAGCCTGTACATTGATTACGATATCGTTGTCTTCAAGCTTAGCCAAACTAGCAGCTTCAAAAATACGATCCGTACCGCTTTGATGCTCATCACTTGTCATTACAGCCTTAAAGCCGTACTTATTGGAAAGCTCGACCACTTCGTTACTATCAGTTGCTATCAAAACATTATCAATACTTTGCACTGCTTTTGCTGTACGGATTACCATTGGTATGCCGCCAATATCTGCTAAAATTTTATTTGGAAATCTAGTGGATCCTATGCGAGCCGGAATAACGATCATCTTGTACCTTTTTGAAATGATATTTATGTTATTGTATCTCAATGAAGATATAATTTTAGTAATTATGTCTACAAAGAAAAAACAATTTTTAAATTATGATATAATCCGCACAAAAAGGTATTTTAAAAAATGTTCAATGATTTTCAAACACCAAATTATGATAATTTTATAAAACAATTAAAAACTCTGATCGATAAATATAACAACACAATTGAGAAACTAGTCACTAGCAATTCATCAGAATATGACAATATAATAAAACCGATGCAAGAGCTTGATGAAGAATTATCACTGTTTTTCACTCCTCTTAGCCATCTTAATAGTGTAATGAACTCGGATATTACTCAAAAAACATACGAAGATTCATTGCCTATACTATCAGAATTTCATACTAAACTTGCTCACAACAAAGCACTTTTTGAAAAACTTCAAACAATAAAAACCAATTCTCCTGAGCAAAAAAGAGTAATCGATGAGAGCTTAAAAGAGTTTCGCTTATCTGGCGTCACGCTGCCTTCTAAGACAAAAAAACGGCTTGAAGAGATAGATGCCAGGCTTAGCACTCTTTCTAATCAATTTTCTCAAAATTTGTTAGATGCAACAAATGCATTTGTTTTAACCATTGACAATGAAGATGATGTAAAAGGCGTGCCGGAAGCCAGCTTGGCTTCAGCGCGTACAACAAAAAATGGGAAAACCGTATATGAATTTACACTTCAAATGCCGAGTTATATTGCATATATGACTTATGGTCCAAACCGTTTACACAGAGAGGCTCTTTATCGTGCTTACAATACCAGAGCACCTCAAAATGCCCAAATCATCGATGAGATATTATCGCTTAGGCAAGAAGAAGCAAAACTTTTGGGGTTTAATAATTATGCACAATATGCTATTGAAAGAAGAGATGCATCATCACCACATGAAGTAATCGACTTTTTGGAAAAAATCATAGAAGTAGCTAGTCCATACGCTATAAAAGAAACGCAGCAGCTCAAAGAATTTGCCAAAAAACTTGATAACATAGACTCGTTACAAAGCTATGATGTAGGATATTATAGTGAAAAACTAAAAAAAGAGTTATTTGATTTTGACGAAACAATGACACAAGAATATTTCAAAAAAGAAGATGTCTTAAAAGGACTGCTTGATCTGGTATCCAAACTTTTTGATGTCAAATTTGAAAAGATAGATATGGATTTGTGGGACAAAAGCGTAGAAGCATATGATATTTATGAGAACAACACTATTTTGGCAAGATTATATTTTGACCTAGAAGCAAGACCACAAAAGCGTGGTGGAGCATGGATGCATGATTTTGAGACTCATTTTGTAGATAGCTATAAAAATAAACATTTTGCTTCAGCTTTTATAGTGTGTAATTTTATGCCGAGCTCCATTAAATCCCCATCTTTGCTGAGACATGATGATGTAGTAACGTTATTTCATGAGATGGGACATGCGTTGCATCATATTTTTGGCAGCAGCGAAGAAAGAGCGCTTTCCGGGATAAACGGAGTGGCCTGGGATGTAGTGGAATTTCCTTCACAATTTTTAGAAAACTTTGCTTACCAAGCCAATGTACTTAGATCCTTTGGATATCATTATGAAACAAAAGAAGCGATCCCTGAATGGCTTTTAAACAAAATAGAGACCAGCAAAAATTTTCAGGCTGCCATGGGAATTTTAAGACAAGTAGAATTTGCACTTTTTGATATCAAACTCCATTTAAAATCATACAAAAGTGACGAGATACAAGCGTTGCTTGACGATATTAGGAAAACTACTTCCTTGATAACCCCGCCATCTTATAATAAATTTCAGCACGGATTTAGCCATATCTTTGCCGGAGGATATGCGGCTGGATATTATAGTTACAAGTGGGCAGAGGTTCTAAGCGCAGATGCCTTTTTTGCATGCATAGATGAAAGCGGCGGCTTTGATGCAAAAAAAGCAAAAGATTACAAAACTTACGTATTATCACAAGGAAGCAAACGTGATATGCGTGAATTGTATAAGCAATGGCTAGGAAAAGAACCGGAATTAAAAAGTCTTATATCATTATACGGACTTGATTAAGGATTTTGTATGAAAGAGTATCTTTGGCTCGCTTTAATTATAGTATTAATTTTTGTTATTATATTAGCTGGAGCTATTTTTAGTCCTTCGTTTAGCGAGCAAATGGGTTTTCTCGAGCTTTTTATAATAATGGGAAGCTTATTGTTTGTTTTTAGTGTGTTGGTAGTAGCCGCAACATTGGGATTTAACTCCTTTGCTATTTTTTTGACATTAATGGCAGCAATAGCAATGGTAGTTTTTGGGATAAAATCAGCATTATTGATGGTAGGTATCATATATTGCTTGTGGGGATTTATTTTTGCAATGCAGCTTTTACTTTTTGAACACGGAACGGATGCTGCAAAAGAGTGGTTCGTGAGCAGATATACACATAGAAGTTTTCTTATGGAATATCGTTTTTTCTATCCATTGCTAGGCATAGTATATCTATTATTAGAATATCTCCCGCATTTCATCTATAGAGATAATATTTCGACATTTAAACCGACGGATATTGCCATAAAAATAGATAAGTTGCTAAAAAAATAGATACAACAATGCACAAACAATACAGATAAACCTATAAATTATGGATTGATCTGTATTGGTGTTCCTCGCTCGACATAAGCCCATAAAACATCCATTGTTTTATTAGGTACTCCGATGCATCCTTTTGTCCAATCATACTTCAATGAATACTTATCTCCATTGCCATTGGCATTCCACTTTGGCTGTCCATGAATACTCACATATCCCCCCGGATCCACGCCCAGTATGCGAGCTCTGGCTTTATCTTTGGCATTTGGATATGATATATACATAGCTTTGTATCGTCTATCATGACATCTCATGCTATATATAGTATAAAGCCCCTCTGGTGTCTTACCATCTCCATCTTGCATCTTATGTCCTTTTGTGCTGTTTTTACTCAGAGACACAGGAAACTGTTTATATATGTTACCGTTTTTGTATAATTGCATTATTTTTTTTGATTTGTAGATTACAATTTTGTCAATCTTTTTATTTGGAGGGACTTTTTGTTTTTTAGATAACTTTTTAACGCATTCAGTTACATCATATCTTGGCTCAGTATCATCTCTAGGCGGTACGTAAAAATCCTTTTTCATACTGCATCCGCTTATCCATAATACAATAGATACGAATATGATTAATTTCAAATTTTACCTTTATACAATACAACGTGATACACTAAAATAAACTTCCTAGCAAGAGTTCACATACAGCCAAAGCTATATATGAAATATTATTTTGTCGCAATTATTTTTTTAATGCGTTCTGGCTGTTTTTTGCCCTCGATTATAAATCTCAAAGCATTTAGACGGATGAATCCTTCAGCATCTGCTTGATTGTATACTTCATCTTCTTCGAATGTAGAGTGTGCTTCGCTATACAGAGAGTTTGCCGAACTTCTACCTACAACCATAACATTACCTTTGTAGAGTTTCAGTCTTACTTCACCATTTACATTCTCTTGTGTGGCATCGATAGCAGCTTGAAGCATATTTCTCTCAGGAGACCACCAGTAGCCTGTATATATTAATTTGGCATATCTAGGCATAAGCTCATCTTTGAGATGTGCTTCTTCTCTGTCTAACGTAATAGACTCGATGGCTCTATGGGCTTTAAGCATAATAGTTCCTCCCGGAGTTTCATAACAGCCTCTAGCTTTCATCCCTACATAACGATTTTCTACTATATCAATACGCCCGATGCCATGTTTGTTGCCGTAATCATTTAATGTTTTTAGCAGTGTTGCCGGGCTCATCTCTTCACCGTTTATAGCTACCGGGTCTCCAGTACGATAAGTTATCGTAATATATTCTGCCTTATCAGGTGCATTTTCAGGCGAAGCAGTCCATAACCACATGCTTTCTTCAGGCTCATTATTTGGGTTTTCCAAGTGTAGCCCTTCATACGAGATATGAAGCAAATTTGCATCCATTGAATATGGGCTCACCGCTGGATTGCCGTTCTCGTCAAGATGTTTTTTTGAAATCTCTATATTGTTTTCTCTTGCATATGCAAGTAGTTTTTCGCGAGAGTTCAGATCCCACTCTCTCCATGGAGCAATAACTGCAATATCGGGATTTAGACTTAGGTAACCTAGCTCAAATCTGACTTGGTCATTTCCTTTTCCGGTAGCTCCATGACTTACGGCGTCAGCTCCTGTTTGTTGTGCAATTTCTATCTGTTTTTTGGCTATAAGAGGTCTAGCTATCGAAGTGCCAAGCAGATACTCGCCTTCATAGATTGCGTTGGCTCTAAACATAGGAAATACAAAATCTTTGACAAACTCTTCACGCAAATCAAGAATAAATATATTTTCCGGCTTTATGCCAAGTTTAATTGCTTTTTCACGAGCTGGCTCTACTTCTTCGCCCTGCCCTAGATCAGCTGTAAAAGTTACCACTTCACAACCGTATTCATCTTGAAGCCATTTTAAAATGATACTGGTGTCTAGCCCTCCAGAGTAAGCCAAGACTGCTTTTTTGATATTTTTCTTTGCCATTGCAGATACCTTTTGTTTATTTATTAAATTGTGCGGATTTTACCATAATGTTGGTAATAGTTGGTTTTTACAAAATTTAAATATGATATAATCTTTACAGACTACACTGTAAGGAATATTATGAAATTAGGTGTCAATATAGACCATATAGCGGTCTTGCGGGAAGCTAGGAAGATAAATGACCCAAATCCTCTTGATGCACTGGGTATATGCAAATTAGCAGGAGCTGATCAAATCACTATTCATTTGCGTGAAGACAGACGGCACATACAAGATAACGATGCTTCAAATATCATAAAACTTTCACAATTGCCTACAAATCTAGAGTGTGCTATAGAGCCTTCTATGATAGATATTGCTTGCTCTTTGAATCCTCATCGCGTTACTCTTGTGCCGGAAAAAAGGGAAGAAGTAACTACCGAAGGCGGGTTAATGGTTACGGGTGATATATCGCGACTCAAAAATGCTATTACCAAACTTCATGAACATGAAATTGAAGTCTCTCTCTTTATAGACCCTACACTAGAAGCCATCAATGCCTCCAATGAACTTGAAGCAGAATGGATAGAATTTCATACCGGATCATATGCCAATATCTATGCTATGCTCTATTCGAATCTTTCATCTACTCATTGCACCATCAAAGAATTAGAGCTACCTAGAGAGATCTTGCACCAAAAACTGCGCCAAGAACTGGAAAAACTCACTATATTAAGCAAAAAAGCCCATGAAATGAACCTAAAGGTAGCTGCCGGACACGGACTTAATTATCAAAATGTAATAGCAATTGCAGATATACCTCATATAGAAGAGCTAAACATTGGACAAAGCATTATCGCTAGATCTGTATTTACTGGACTTGAAAAAGCTATATTAGATATGAAAAGCTTGATAAAAAAATGAAAAAAGTAGCAATAAGCATAGGTGATTTAAATGGCATAGGCATAGAGTTGATACTTAGAAACCATGATGAGATATCAAAGCATGTGTCTCCAATATATTGTATTGACGAAGAAATGTTATTGCAAGCAAGCAGCAAGTTACAGCTTGAAATACCGCAAAATTTTCAAATAGCTGGCAGCTTAGCTCCATATTTTGATATAAAACCAGGTGAGATAAGTAAAGAAAGCGGTGCTTATAGCTATGCTTCCTTTGTAACAGCAGTACAAATAGCAAAAGAGGGAAAAGTGGACGGCATCTGCACCCTTCCTATTCATAAAAAGGCATGGGAGCTCGCCGGAATTGATTACAAAGGCCACACGGATGCATTGAGGGATTTTTTCAAAACGGATGCTATTATGATGCTAGGATGCCCCGAGCTTTTTGTAGCACTTTTTACAGAACATATACCCCTTAGAAAGGTAGCCCCAAGTCTTACAGTAGAAAAACTGACTAATTTTTTAATGGATTTCGCCAAAAGTGCCAAACCTTACAATACAGTCGGAGTTCTTGGACTTAATCCTCATGCTGGAGACGGCGGAGTACTAGGCAATGAAGAAGAGATGATAGCTCAAGCCATAAAAAAAGTAAATAATGTTATAGGCGAAGAATTATTCGAAGGGCCTTTAGTGCCAGACGTCGCATTTACACCGCATATACGTGCTCGCTATGCACATATGGTAGCAATGTATCATGATCAAGGCTTAGCACCACTAAAAGCTCTATATTTTGATGAGAGTATTAATGTCTCGCTTTGTTTGCCGATATTGAGAACATCAGTGGATCACGGAACTGCATTTGATATAGCATACAAAGGGATAGAGCTAAACAATCTAAGCTATCTAAATGCGATTACATATATTGCAGACCATATCGTTTCCAAATAGCTTTAGGACTTTAAAATTATTTGCTTCACTACTTTTTTAGAAAAAGTAGCGCAAAAATCGTCATGATCGCAAAGACTCTGAGAAATAACGATGGTCTTATAATGTTTTTTACAATGATGCGATCATGACAAGGATTTAAAAAATAACTGGATCCACGCCTTAGACCTGCGGATGACAAACTCTATCTATTTTATATAAAACTAAAAAAGCCCTGCTTCGTTTTTTTCTATCTCACACTCTTCATTCATATGCTCGGAGAGTTTTTCTTTGCAAGATTCACATACATAACGATAAGAGTGCATATCATAATATATTTTGGCATTCTCTTCAAGCGATGCATAGCACAGACTGCATACATTCGTCACTCGCAAAAGAATATCGCTTGTTGCGATCTGTTCTACAAAGCAGCGATCATTCATAGCGGCTCCTTCAAAGAGAGTTTATCGATCATTATCTTTGCATTATCCAAGGAATTATCCAAATCAAAAGCTTTTTTATAATTATTAAGTGCTTCTTCGTTGCGTCCTAGGTCATGCAAAGTATTTGCGTAATTAAAATAATTAGGTGCATAACGAGAATCTAACGATATCGCTTTTTCATGATAAGCTATAGCTTGGTCATTCTCGTTTTGTTTGTGATAAATATTGGCAAGTGCACTGTAGGCAGAATCATTATCTTTGTCTATAGTTAAAATATTTTCATAATATTTTTTTGCTTCTTCAAGATCATTGTCTTGCAGTGATAAATATCCAAGTCTCTGCAGTACTCCGATATTCTTACTATCAACTATCAATGCACTTTGAAGTGCTTTTTTTGCTTCTAAGAAATCTCCTTTGGGTACAGACTCATCAGCAATGGCCAATAATTCATCCGATCTGCTTACATTAGGCCTTGGTTTGGAAAAAATTTTATCCGGTGTTGATACGCTGCCTATTTGCTCTTCTGGAAGTGAGGCTTCAAAGTCTACTCCTCTTTTTGGATAATCACCGGCAAATAGCTTTTTGAAAAAAATATAAAAAATAATCATAGCAATTATAAAAAGTATAAGTTGAAAAAATGACATTGGAACTCCATATTATTTGTTATTATGATAGGCGAATTTAACTTAAACTCAAAGAAAAAAATTTATTTGGATGCAAATTGATTTTGTATAGAAATGATCTCTTTGCTCAATTCTTCTTTTGTTTTATAAAAAAAATCTTTTTTTGTACCGTCTTGAAGATTGACTACTATAGCATATCCAAATACAACAACCTTGCCGACTCCCTCAGTCTCTAACCATTCTATACTGATATGCGTAGTCTCATTCTCTTCTCCTGTACCTACTATGGCAACCGGATAAAGTTTTGTAATTTGTTTACTGTCTAATTGTGTATCGGCAATTGTTAAAATCATAAATGAGATTATAGTATAATCATCTTCAAATTACCAATAATAAGGAAAAGATATGAGCTTAAAAGAAGAGATAAAAGAGGCCATCAAAGAAGCAATGAGAGCCAAAGAAAATGCAAAAAGAGATACTCTTCGCAATATCCAAACGATGATAAAACAGATAGAAGTTGATGAGCGCAGAGAATTGGATGACGAGGAAGTGGTCAAGCTTATCGCTAAATATGCCAAACAAAGAGAAGAGGCAAAAGCACAGTTTGCAGCTGCTGGCAGAACAGATCTAGTAGAGAAAGAAGATGCTGAGCTTGTGATAATCGCACCGTATTTGCCAAAACAATTAAACGATATCGAGCTTGAAGCTATCTTAAAAGAGATCATTGCAACTACAGGTGCATCATCTATGAAAGATATGGGCAAGGTCATGGGCGCAGCCAAAGAAGCTGTGGGCAATCAAGCAGATGGTGGACGGATAAACCAAATAGTCAAAACATTATTAGGCTAAAATCAAATAATCCGTTCGTGGTGAGCCTGTCGAACCATGAGATATAAGCAAACCCTTCTACAAGCTCAGGGTGAACGAAATGAAATTTAACCATAAAAAACACTTCGACAAGCTCAGGGCGAATGTATAGTTATAATGTACTTACAGCCCGTCAACTTGGCAAAAGCTTGATATTCGTTATCTCACTGCTCACACCAAGCCGCATAGGCGGCCCCCAATATCCTGTGCCTCTATTTACATAGATTTGCAAGCGATCATTATGGTTATAAAGCCCTGCGATATAAGGCTGCTGCATCTTTACAAGCAATCTAAACGGATACAGCTGGCCGCCGTGTGTGTGGCCGCTGAGCATAAGATCTACGTTTTTATTTTCGACCTCCTGAATATAAAGCGGCTGATGAGCCAAAAGTACAGTTGGAGATATTGCGAGGGTATGTTTCAATGCTTTTTTGAGATCTGGAACAAATTCCAATGTACGATATCCAAACATATCATAAACACCGGCTAAATTAAATCCGCTATCTTTTTCTCCGATGTACACTGAATCATTTTCCAAAACTTTTATACCTAGAGATTTAACGGTTTTTAATATTTCAGCAATGTCATGAAAATATTCATGATTGCCTACTATAAAGTATGTTCCGTATTTGCTTTTCAAAGATGCCAATTCATTTAAAGCACTTCTGGCATATTTGATCTCTATATCCACCAAGTCACCAGTAATTACTACAAGATCAGGCTCCGATGCATTTATCTTTGAGACAATTGACTTTATGAAACCTGCATCTATCAAACCGCCTATATGAATATCGCTCAATTGGACTATGCTGTATTGTTTTTTGAGATTTTTTATCTTGATATCCACATCTTCGAACACTATATGCTGTGCTTCGCTAACCGCTTTAATGTTCAGACCAAACAAAGCACCGACAGAGATGATATCTAATGATTTTCTAAAAAAGTCACGTTTGCTTTGCGATATCTGCGGCAATGACAACGTCTTATTAAATGCATCATAGATAAGGGTCCAGCAAAACATCAAAAATATAATGCCTATCGGCAATGAAAATACAAAATACAGCCAATTTGGTATAAAAGGATAATATCTTGTTAATGCATAAGCAAGAACGCCTAGAAAATTCAATATCAAAAAAATATTGAATGCTCTTTTGATAGATCTTCGCAGATATGCTTTTTCTACAAATCTTTTATGGACATAGTAGTGAAGAGATGCAAATACAAGAATCAATACAAAAATAAATATAATAATTCTCATATGAGCCAATTGTAAGCTTATTTTTGATAGAGGCTATAGATTATTGCCATATTTCAAGCTTTTAACAGCCTCAGTGATGTCATCTTGGCGCATAAAATGTTCTCCCACCAAAAATGCATCAGCTCCTATTTTTGATAATTCTACCACTGTTTCATGGCTATCTATACCGCTCTCTGCTACTATTATCTTGTTGTTTGGAATAAGCGGAATGAGTTTTTCGCTCAAGCTCATATCCATCTCAAATGTCTCGAGATTGCGATGGTTGATACCTATGATATCTGCTCCTGCGAACATAGCTTTAACTAGATCGCTCTTATCATGTACCTCCACGAGCACATCCAAGCCCAAATGTAAGGCATAGTTATAAAGATCTTTCAGCTCTTTTCTGCTCAAAGCTGCAGCGATAAGAAGTACAAAATCAGCTCCATACACCAAAGCTTCGACTAATTGATATTTATCTACTATAAAATCTTTTCTAAGCAAAGGAAGATTCACGTATCTGCGGATCATACCAAGATACTCTTTGTCGCCTTGAAAATAATGTGGTTCAGTGAGGATAGATAATGCGTCTGCGCCTCCTCTTTCATATGCTTGAGCGATAAGTACAGGATCAAAATCTTCTCTTATAACCCCTTTGCTAGGACTTGCTTTTTTTACTTCTGCAATGATGCGATATGGATTCTCAGGTGTTGAACGAAGTGCACTTTTAACATCTTTTGGTATAAAAGGATTAAATGCCAACGAACGACCAAGCCACTCCAATGGAAAATCTACTTTTCTTTTTTCTAGATCATCTTTGGTTTTTCGTATAATTTCTTGAAGTATCTTTGGCATCTATAGACCTTTAAATTTTTGTAGCATTATAGCTTAGAGCTACTTATGTACTTGTGTGGTTGTGCCGGATATCTGATGATTGCATTCTTTTATCTTGAGCCAATGTTCTTTAGCCTTCGGCTCGCTCAAAACTTTTACATTGGAAATATTTTTGATAATCTCTTGAGCTTTTGCACATTCGCCGTCTTCATAATGTTGCCACGCTATTGCAATAATATTATTTAAATATTTATCATCTTTAGTTTTATCATATAATAGTTTGGATGTCTGTATGATTCCATCTGTATTGTTAGTCTTAGCATAAAGATCTAATAATTTTTTATGCAGTGCATCTTGACTTTCATATTTTGAACCATGCTCTTGCAATATACCAATGGCTTGCTGATGCTCTCCATACATATCCGATAAAATAATAGCTATTCTCATGGCTACATCTTCTCTCAAACTCTCATCATAGAGTTCTTTGAGTATTGCAAGGGCTTTATTTGGATCATTAGCATATAAAAATGCATCTGACGACATCTCTCTATCGACAGGATCATTGGATATATCCAATAATCTAGTGGCCTCTATTTTAGCATTTTCATAATCTTTTTGCATTAGATAAAGAGTCAATCTAAGCCTTGATACTTCTATATCTTTTGGATTATTTGCATATAATATTTCAAGTTCTTTTTTTGCGAAATCTAGATATTTATTCATCAAAAGCGAAAGATGGATTTTTTTAATCAAATAAACTTTGGCGTGACTAATCTCATATAATTTGCTAAAAACCTTATAGCTATTGGCAAAATCTTTTTGCTCTTCATACCACAAACCTTGCATTATAAGATCATCTTCTGTAGTAATTTGTAACGATAAAGATGTATTATCAGTCTCGCTAAAGTCTTGTGGATATATATACATCCACAATTTCAAGCCTATAAAAAATAGTGCAATAACAAATAAAAATGTAAGTATTATAGTTACTTTACGATTCCTGGACACTCTTGTCTCACCTCGTCTTCATTATTTTTAAATTGTTCCCAAAAAGGAAATGTACGACACTGCAATGGTCTTGTATCATAGATAGAGCATTGCTCCTTTGCTTCATCAAAAAAAATACAAGCATAATCATCTTCGTTTAGTTGTTTTTCTATTAACGAATAACGATGCCCTACTTTTTTTAGATATATTGTAGCGAAATCTTCGACACTTAGCGACAAATAAGTTGCGATATTGCTTATTTCTTCTGGCTTGACCCAAATATAACCGCTTTCACCCCTACAGCAACGCCCGCCACAAGCGTCACATTTTGAGGGATCAAAACAATAATTATATCCTTCTTTGCAATCAATCATATTTTATCCCCTTTGTGCTTTTATGCTATGTGCTGATACGAATTTGAACGCATCTTTTGCTTCATCGGTATATATATCATTTTTTTCAAAAATAATCAATGGCGGCAATATTTTTGTTGATGCTTTTGAGTTATGACGACAAGCAATTAAGACCAGCTTTGACTCTTTTTCACTTTTAGAATGTACAAATCTTACTACTTCCGGTGTTAAATGATATTTCTTTAATAGACTAAAAATATCTCCTATCTGTTTGGCATCATAGCAGAAAAAAAATCTTCCTTGAGGAGACAATATCTTATGTACTTTAGCAAAAAAACTATCCAAAGGCAAGTGTATAGCATATCTAGCCGTATGCAAGCTGCTATCTTCGCTCTTTATCACTCCATCAGCATAGAATGGAGGATTTGATACTATTATATCATAATTCTTGGGGGGAGTGAATTCCAAAAAATCTTCATTGTGTATCTCTACGTCTATTTCATTAATAGCATAATTATGACTAGCATATTCTATCATATATGCTTGTTTATCTATTACAGAGGGGGATAAGGCATATTTGCAGCTCAATACAAGGCCCACTATGCCAACTCCACATCCAACGTCAAGCATTCTTCCTCTTAAAGCAAATGAAGATATAAAATGAATAAGAAATATAGAATCGCTATTGTAGCAATATCCGTTAGGTGATTGGTATAGAAGCATATTGGTATCTTTTTGTTGTAATTTTACTATATTTCAAGTATAATCGCGTTTATGAATAAAAATGATGCCCTTAATCCGCCGTCTACAGATTTTTCTATGCTAGATTATGAGTGTGCTTACCTGCCAAATAAATTGGTACGAATGAACTATAAATACGTTACAGAGCCGAACATTGCATTCGCATCAGCCGTAATTCAAAGAGGCTGGAGAAGATTTGGTCGATATTATTTTCATCCGACTTGCAATGGATGCAATGAATGCAAAAGCTTAAGGATCGATGTAGAGAATTTCACCCTGTCAAAAAGTCAAAAAAAGGCTATCAAACGAAATGCACAGACACAAATCATTATCGATCGTCCAAGACTGACCAAACATCATATAGAACTATACAACAAATACCACCACCACAAGCAAGAAAAAGATGGCTGGAAATATCGTTCTATATCTCAAAAAGAGTATTATGAAAACTTTGTAGAAGGTGCTGAAGATTTTGGCAAAGAGGTGCTTTATTTTAAAGACGAAAAACTCATAGGTGTTGATCTAATTGATATATTAGAAGACGGCATAAGCTCGATCTATTGTTATTATGATCCGGATTTCAACGAACTTTCCTTGGGTACTTTTTCGCTTCTCTATCAAATAGAACTTGCCAAACAATTAGGACTTAAGTGGATATATCTAGGATATTGGGTCGAAGGATGCAAAGCATTTGCTTATAAAACAAACTTTCAGCCGCAAGAACTGCTAGATGGGTTTCCTGCTTTGGAAAATGATCCGAAGTGGGAAAAATAGTTAGATTATTTTTGTTTTCTTACCCAATTCCAAAATAATCTATCCGGATTGACCCTGTTATCAATTTCTGCGCCATTTACGATATATGAAGCCAACTCATTTGCTAGATACGGTGCCAATACAAATCCTCTAGCTCCTAGCCCATTTAATACAAAAAGGTTATCTATATATTTGATCGGATATTTTCTGCCGTTTAGAATATTTGGATATTCTAGCATACTAGCTACATCTACTACTCTGCCCACAACCGGAGCAAAATCCCTACTTCCGCTTCTCATGCCGCAATACATTTTAACTAGCTCAAAATCACTTGTATCGATTAATCTAGAAGCGCTATCCTTTAATTCCATGGCTTTACTTGCATCACACGGCTTTGCTTCTTTGACATCAAGTTCATGTGTGGCTCCAAGCTTAATGATTCCATCCATATTGGCTGAAATTGACAAATTCTCATGAAGAGTTAAAGCTAGCGGCAATGAAGAAGAAAAATCCGCCCTATTGCCCCATGTGCCTTTAATACCCATATATTTCATATTAAACAGATAATTTTCATATCCGGTAGCAAGCACCAAACTGGTAGCTTTAAAGCCTTCAACTTGCCATTTTCCATCTATAAAATCTATATCTTGAGCATCAATGAGTTCAAAATCAATACCGTACAAAAGTGCCTTACAAAGAGGCACCGTATCGCATGCTCCTGCTTCATTGAATAATGTGCCCTCAAATATAGAATTGATATGTAATTTGGATAATTGTTTTGGATCTAATATCTCATTTTTAGTTTTATGAAACTGAGAGTAATGTGGGATTTTAGCTGCATCAGTGCTGTTTTTGGGGATTCTCACTATGCCTGTAGCATGATAATGATCCGGAAAATAATCAGAATAAAACGAATAAGCAAATGCAAATGCATCATCGGTAAGATCTTTTAAAGGTGAGCTTACTCCTATTTTGGGAGATACGAATGCCCCTGCAGCTCCGCTTCCCACGCTTGCTATTCCGCCCTTGTCCAACACAAGAACTTTTTGTCCTAACTTAGTTAAAAAATATGCCGTGCTAGCCCCCGCGATACCCGCGCCTATAATGATGGTATCATAGGATTTGGTTGGCATTTATATGGTGATCTCTTTGATATCTGCAATACTTTTGAAGCTATTATATACAGCTCCTATCGTAGCTTGGCGATTTAGCTTGAGTACTTCATCATCACTATTTACCATCACATTATCAAAGTAAGTATCAAGACTGTTTTTTAGTCCAAATAGCGCACTTAGCTTCTCTTCATAACTACCGTATGAAGTATTTGATACAGCCGTAAACTCATCATACAATGCCTTTTCTTCATCTTGAGAAAATAGAGCGGTGTTTACTTCTGTTTGGCTGTTATCCCCGGAGATATTGGCGACTCTTTTGAAAGTACTAGAAATATTCTTGAAATCATCTCTAGAAACTATGGAGTTCAAAGCCGAAGTTTTTTTGAATATCTCACAAATATCTCTCTCGCCGGAAGCGAGAACAGAAGTTATGATAGACGGATTTACATCTATAGATTTATATATTCTCTCCACGATAAATGATGATAGATTTTCCAGATCAAACGACTCGTAATTTGAAGATAGATCCAAAATTGTATTATTTATATCAAAAGGCAAATCATATTTTACTACTATGCGAACGATCCCATTAACTGCACGGCGGAGAGCAAACGGATCTTTTGAACCGGTAGGAATTTTACCTACACTAAAAAGCCCCAAGAGTGTATCAAGCTTAACAGCCATAGCTACGATCGCACTAAAGAGTGAGCTAGGAAGTTCAGCACCCTCACCTACTGGCATATACTGCTCTTTTATGGCTTCACAAACTTCGGTTTCTTTTCCAAGTGCAGCAGCATAATAATAACCCATAAGCCCTTGAAGCTCAGTAAATTCATATACCATTTCGCTAGTTAGATCTGCCTTTGCCAAACGCATAGCTTCACTCATTAGAGGTTTTGTGATATCTATTTTTTTGTCAAATTTATCGTTATATTTATCCACTAGATATAGAGCAATTTTTTCTTCTCTATCTATCTTATCTTTAAGAGATCCGAGCCCATCCATAAATTGAACTTTTTCAAGTCCATCTATGCCAAGTCCTCTTTTTAGATCATTATCATAAAAGAAAAGAGCGTCAGTCAGTCTAGGTTTAAGTACTCTTTGATTACCCTCTATTACTTTGGTATAATCATTTGTAACCGCATTGCTAACCACAACAAAATGATTTGATAATTTACCGTCTTTGAAAACAGGGAAATATCTTTGGTGTTCTTTCATGGAAGTAATGATAACTTCTGGCGGAAGACGCAAGAAGCCTTCATCAAATGTACCCAGCAATGCCTTTGGATTTTCTGTGATAGCTACTACTTCAGCAAGCAGATCGTCATCTCTTTCTATTGCTACACCATGGGTTCGCTCAATATCATCAAAATCGGCTACTATTAAAGCTTCTCTATTCTTTGGCTTCAATATCACTGCACCGTTTTTTAGAGCATCTTCATATGACTCAATTGATGGCACTTCTATGCCGGCTGTATCTAGCATACGATGTACAAAAGTAAAGTTACTGCTTTGCACTCCGTATAAAGACAAAGGCACATTTTTATCTCCGAGACGGACCTGGAGCCAGCGAATCGGGCGTATGAACTCATCACTTCTGTTTGCCCATCTCATCATTTTACCAAATGCCATAGAGCTTATCCACTCTTTTATCATATCTTCAAGTAAATTAACTGTCTCTTTGCCTTCAACTATACTAGAATAGAAAAACACTTCTCTGCCTTTCTCTTCGCGAGTAACAAGTTTGTCAAAACTTACTCCGCATTTGGCTGCAAATCCAAGTCCGGCCGGTGTAGGTTTGCCGTCTTTCATGGCTACATTAAGCGGAGGACCCACGAGTTCTATAATGCTGTTTGCTTGAGTAGTTGGCATATCTGTATGCATCAATACCAAACGACGCGGTGTATAATAAAACTCGAAATTACATTCTAGAGAATATTTTTGAAGTATATTTTGCCAAGAAGTTTTTATATTTTGAATAATTTTCAATAATGGTATAGCTGGGAGCTCTTCAACCCCAATTTCAATCAATAATGGCTTTGTCATCCACTAATTCCTATCATAGATAAAGTTAGGGGATTGTACCAAACCTTTGGTAAATAGGCGATTAATGTGAAGTATTATCAATATCTTTCATATCCATTCTATTTCCATCCGGATCAAATTTATTACGATAATAGTTGCGAATGATCACAAAAGTGATGCCGACAAACAATACCAATGCTATTATATAAAATATTTCGCCTATACTCATTGATTTATCTCCTTAAAAATATTATAGTTTTGTCTAAGTGCCTCATAGGCTACAATGCCGACACTAAGAGCCAAATTCAAGCTTCTTCCTTCACTGGTCATAGGAATAGTAATGCATTGTTCGCTATTTGACTCAAGGATATTAGACGGTATTCCGCTAACTTCTGAACCAAACAGTAAAAAATCTCCAGCTTTATATTGTGACTCGAAATACAACTTATCGGTTTTTGTTGTCGCTAGATGAAAATGCTCATTTATTGGATTAGCTTCTAAAAATTCATCCAAGCTCTCCCAAACTTTCAAATCAAGTTTACTCCAATAATCAAGCCCTGCACGCTTAACCTCTTTATCATCTATGGAAAATCCAAGCGGTTTAACCAAATGAAGCCTAGCACCAATATTAACACACAGTCGCCCAATGGTGCCGGTGTTTGGAGGGATTTGAGGATTAATAAGAACTATATTGAACATTAAAAAACTATTGTCTTATTGCCATTAACAAATACACGATCATTAATAACAAGCGATAATGCACGAGATAATACTATCTTTTCTACATCTTTGCCGGCACGCTGCATATCGCGCCAATCAAATCTATGATTTACAGGTATTACGTCTTGAGCTATAATTGGGCCCTCATCGAGATCATCAGTCACAAAGTGTGCTGTTGCTCCTATGATTTTTACACCTCTGTCATAAGCTTGCTTATAAGGATTTGCACCTATAAAAGCAGGCAAGAACGAGTGATGGATATTGATGATTTTACCGCTAAAATGAGAGACAAAATCTGAAGTCAATATCCTCATATATTTAGCCAAAACCATATAATCAAAATCAATACCCCTAAGCACATCAATCACGAGTCTTTCATGATCTTCTCTGCATATACCATCGGCACAAATATTATAAAACGGTATATCAAATCTGCGCACCAAACGCTCTAAGGTATCATGATTTGAAATTACGGCTTCTATATCGGCATCAAGCTCACCATCGGCATGGCGGATAAGAATATCCCCTAATGCGTGTGATTCTTTAGTAGCAAGTATGACTATTTTCTTACGCCTAGGAAGAATAACTCTGGTATTTGCATTTGGAGGCAAAATAGTTTTTAATTCTTTTTCCAAATCTTTTGCTTCAAACTCTCCAGATATTACTGTTCTCATAAAGAATCGTCCATTTTCCGGATCAACAAACTCTCTGTTGCTTTCAATATTTAATTCTCTATCATAAAAGACTTTTGAAATTTTATATACCAAACCCTTGGCATCTTCGCAGTCAATAAGTACTCTAGCTCTTGGCAAATCTTCCATTATTTTATCCTTGACATTTACACAGAAGCGTATTTTGCAACTACATCACCCATTTGTGAACAATTACATATCACCTTGGCGTCATATGCACCGATATCACCGGTACGATAACCCTCTTTGAGGGCTTTTTTGATAGCATTGTCTATTTTGGCAGCTGCTTCTTCTTCGCCAAAAGCATATTTGAGCATCATAGCTGCGCTTGAAATAGTAGCAAGCGGATTAGCTATTCCGAGACCTGCGATATCAGGAGCAGAACCATGGATCGGCTCATAAAGCCCAACACTCTCTCCTGTGCTTGCACTTGGAAGAAGTCCGATTGAACCGCTTAGCATGCTAGCAGCATCAGAGAGAATGTCCCCAAAGATATTTCCTGTAAGTATCACATCAAATTGCTTTGGATTGCGGATAAGCTGCATAGCAGCATTATCTACATACATATGACTAAGCTCAACCTCCGGATATTCTTTGGATATCTCCTCAACTATATCTCTCCAAAATTGACTCACTTCTAAGACATTTGCTTTGTCAACAGAACAAATTCTTTTATCTCTTTTCATTGCAATATCAAAAGCAACTCTTGCTATACGCTCTACTTCATTTTTTGTATATATCATAGTGTTGTATGCATAATCTTCTAGATATTCTCTAGGTTGTCCAAAGTATATTCCGCCCGTTAGCTCACGAACTACCATAATATCAACACCGCTTACCACTTCAGGTTTAAGCGTAGATGCATTTACAAGCTCGTCATATACAATTGCCGGGCGTAAATTTGCAAATGTTCCCATTTCTGCTCTAAGTGCCAAAAGTCCGCTCTCTGGTCTAAGATATCGCTCTAAATTATCCCACTTAGGGCCGCCTATTGCACCAAAGAGTACTGCATCACACTCTTTAACTCCGTTTTTTGTATCATCTGGAAATGGTACACCGGTTGCATCGATTGCAGCTCCGCCGAGTAGCATTTCTTGATATTCAAATTCCAAATCGCAGCTTGGCGCAACGGCTTCTAAAACCTTAATAGCCTCACTTACTATTTCAGGTCCTATACCGTCACCTCTTATCACACCTATTTTATACTTTTTTGCCATATTAATTTCCTAACTCTTTTTTTGCAAACTCCATAAGCCCGCCTGCATCAACTAGCGACTGCATAAATTCAGGAATTGGAACAAACTTATAAGTTTTGGCTTGAGAAATATTTACCACTTCACCTTTGTCCATATCTATTCTTATGATATCTCCTTCATTTATCTCATCAGCTTCAGCCAATTCAAATATCGGAAGTCCCATGTTAAATGCATTTCTATAAAAAATTCTAGCAAATGTCGGAGCAATAATAGCACTGATGCCTGCAGCTTTTAGTGCTATTGGAGCGTGTTCGCGGCTACTTCCGCATCCAAAATTCTCACCTGCTACAATAATGTCGCCTACGCTCATTTTTGAAACAAACTGCGGATCAGCGTCTTCCATCACATGCTTGGCTAGCTCTTTTGGGTCACTTGTATTTAGATACCGTGCTGCGATTATCAAATCTGTATCAATATTCTCTCCAAATTTCCAAACTTTACCTTGCACGAGCTTTCCTTTTGTCTTAAATTTGGGCGATTATATCTAAAATTAGCATAAAATGACAAACAATAAAGTTGCTAAAATTACAAAAAAAATTACAAAAACTCAACAGTATTAAAAAAATTTCGGTATAATATGCTTCAATTTACGAAACAATTAAAATTAGAAAAAGTTATATCTCTTATTATTATATTAAACTAATTTAAATAAGAGGCTTTCACAATAAACATACTAAAAATCAAGGACACATAAATAATGGCAGAAAAAGATAGCATAGTTCGCATAGAAGAAATATTGGGTGCCAAAAAAAAGGGCGATTTCATCACATATGAAAATATAGCTAAAGAGTTTGCCAAACCTATCACAAGCGCACAAGCTAAAAAATTATACAAAATCACCAATGATAAACATATCAATGTCATAAGCGCATCAGAATATGCCAAAAACGCTACCATTAAGCAAGGTGTAAATAGAGAACTTTTACGCAAAAAACAACATGATGGCAATTTGGAAGAAGAGTTTGATTTTGCAAAAGAGAAAGAACTCTTAGAATGGAGCAGAAGTGACAGCCCGGTTCGGATGTATTTACGTGAAATGGGCAAAATTCCACTTCTTACAAAAGAAGAAGAGATTGATCTAAGTGTTCAAATCGAAGAAGGCGAAGATATTATTATCGATGCTATCTGTTCGGTACCGTATCTTGTTGGATATATCATAAAATATAGAGAACCACTACTTAATCGCGAAAGACGAGTTAAAGAACTATTTAAAAGTTTTGAAGACGTTGATACAGAAGAAACCGAGACCGAAGAGACAGATGAAGCAGAGAGCGAAGAAGGTGATACAAACGGAGCAGAAGAGACCAAAACAAAACCGGCAAAAGACGATAAAAGAGTTCAGCAGGTATTAGAGAGTTTCAAAACACTTGAAAAAGCAAAAAAAGAGTGGATGAAATCACGCAATGAGCTCATCAAGATGATCGAAGAAAAAGGTGAAGAAGAATCTGAAGTGCTATTTTTTGAACGATTAAAGGTTGCTTTCAAAAAAGAACAGCTCAAAGATGCTTTATTACAACTAGGGCCGACAAGCAAACTTATAAATGAACTTGTAAAAGCTATGGAAACTGCTCTTAAAAGCGATGACAGTTTTGATAAAGAATTAAAAAGATTAGAGTATAAACTTCCATTGTTCAACGAGTTACTTCTCAAAAATCACCAAAAAATTCTAAAAAATATTATCAACATGGATAAAGAAGATATAGCTCTTGCTGTACCTGAAGCCACAATGGTTAGTACATATGTGGAGATAAAAAAACTTTTTGAGACCAGAGAAGCCAGCAAGGGAGGCTTTGACCTTAGCCCGGAAAAATTGGCTGAAATCCTTAATCAGATCAGACTAGGAAAAACAAAGAGCGAAAAAGCCAAAACAAGAATGGCAAAATCAAACCTTAGATTGGTTGTCTCAATTGCAAAAAGATATACAAATCGCGGATTGCCTTTCTTGGATCTTATCCAAGAAGGTAACATAGGTTTAATGAAAGCTGTTGATAAATTTGAATATGAAAAAGGATACAAATTTTCAACATACGCAACATGGTGGATCCGCCAAGCTATCAGTAGAGCTATTGCAGATCAGGCTCGCACTATTCGTATTCCTATTCATATGATAGAGACTATTAACCGTATCAATAAAGTCACACGTAAATACATACAAGAAAACGGCGCTGAGCCTGACATGGAAACTATTGCAAAAGAGATAGGATTGTCTGTAGATAAAGTGAGAAATGTCATCAAGATCACAAAAGAACCAGTCAGCCTAGAATCTCCTGTGGGGGATGAGGATGATGGAAGATTTGGTGATTTTATCGAAGATAAAAATACGCTAAGCCCAACAGAAGAAGTGCTCAGAGATGACCTTAATAACCAGATCGATGAAGTACTCGAGCAGTTAAACGAACGCGAAAGAGCGGTTATCAGAATGAGATTTGGCCTTTTGGACGACGAAAGCGATAGAACATTAGAAGAGATAGGCAAAGAACTTAATGTCACTAGAGAAAGAGTCAGACAAATCGAATCATCAGCAATCAAAAAACTCAAACATCCAAAAGTAGGCAGAAAACTCAAAAATTATATAGAAGAGTAAAAAGTGGATTTTTACGCGCTTATCATAGGAACAGAGATCCTAAATCGCCGCCGCAACGATAAGCATTTTGAATTTTTGTCACGCAAACTTGCCAAATACGGCTATACGCTAAAAGGCTCGCTCATCATAGCCGATGAGCCAAATCTTATAGTATCAGCACTCAATTGGCTGGGTTCGCTGCCAAATAGCGTAGTTTTTAGTTTTGGGGGTATCGGCTCGACACCCGATGACTATACTAGGCAAGCAGCAGCTACGGCTTTGAGCGATGGAAAGCTGTATCAGCACCAAGAAGCTAAATCCATCATTGAATCTGCACTTGGAGAAAAAGCATATCCTTATGCTATCAAGATGGCAGACTTGCCACTTGAAGCGCATATCATAGAAAATCCATTCAATCAAATGCCTGCATTTAGTATGTTTGATCGTTTCTTTTTTGTGCCTGGATTTCCTCAAATGAGCCATCCGATGATCAAAGATATCCTTAGTAAACTCGATATTATCCCGCGAAAAATATATCGCTACACTTTGACAGCGCTATGCAAAGAGAGCAAGCTCATTGAAACAATGGAATCATTGCCTAAAAATATAGAATGTTCATCTTTGCCAAAAATATATAGTGACGGCCCTAGAGTTATACTATCAGTTGCATCAGACGATGACACGGAAGCCAAAAATGCCTTTGATATGTTTATACACATGCTTGATGCAAAAAATATTTCATATGCTTTGCATGATGAAGAAGAAGATTGAAAACTAACCGCTAAAAAGGTCAAAATGAGTATGCATTATCACTGAAACCGTGGTAACGAGGCGAAATAGTCTGTCCTTATTCCTATTATTTTAATTTTGAAAAGATGCGAAATATATAAAGAAATTAAGCATGTATTTTACCTTTATAAATTAAAATTAATAATGTAATATTTTAAAGAGGACAAAGAAAGTGAAGATATTTTTATCTATATTATTGTTTATGAGTTTATGTTTTGGTGATAATTTTCGCGATGGGCTTGATGCCATGAATACTAAAAACTATCAAAAAGCCTATAAGATTTTTAAGTCTTTGGCAGAACAAGGCAACGCTTTTGCACAAACAAATCTTGGTCTTTTGTATGAATTTGGAAATGGCACAGAACAAAATTGCAGCGAAGCCATGAGACTGTTTAAGCTTGCCGCCGATAAAGGATTTGCCGGAGCACAATATGAGACAGGAAACATGTATGCTTTTGGAAGATGCGCAAAGCAAGACCATGCAGAAGCTGTAAAATGGTTTAGGTTGTCTGCCGAGAAGGGGAATTATGAAGCTCAATACAATCTTGGGGTAGCATATCAAAAGGGACGAGGAGTACCGCAGGACCCAAAAGAAGCAATAAAATGGTTTAAACTATCTGCGAATCAAGGATTTTCTGAGGCACAATACAACCTTGGAATGATGTATATTTACGGTCAGGGTGTAGCACAAGACCATAGTAAGGCTTTCAAGTTATTTAATCTTGCAGCCAATCAAGGAGTTTTAGATGCGCAATATAACCTTGGCACGATGTATTTTTTTGGCAAAGGCGTAAATGTAAATTATGAAAAAGCTGCTAAGTTTTGGAGATTTGCCGCCAACAGAGGTCACCACGTGGCTCAATTCAATCTTGGAATGATGTATATGTATGGAAAAGGTGTAAAGCAAGACAATAATGAAGGCATTCGTTTAATTAAAATGTCCGCGAAACAAGGCAATGCAAATGCTCAAAAAATATTAGATACCATGCAAAAATAAAGAGACAGTGGCGGTTCGCATCCAATATTATTTATCAATTTACATTAGGGACGACGGGAAGCAAATAAAGGAGAAATGATGATGAATGATTGCATCAGATATAAGAAAAAAGCATATATAGGTTTTATAATGTGCTTGTATTTTCCATTAATGTATATATTTTTTTTACCGTCATATATTGGTTTAGGCTTAACATTGTTTTTAACGTCATTTATAATTATTTTAATTTTGTTTTTAACAATGCCTTACATGTTGTGTCTAGATGATTATAATAGAAAACATAAACCACCTTTTGGTAGTTAATATGAAATATATATATAAAATTTTATTTATTATTATTTCACTAGTGAGCATTTTTTTATTTGTACAATCAAATTATTGGCTTAAATTAATCGGCGTAATACTAATGATTTTTAATGCTTTTTTAAATAGAAAATATTGGTAAAATTGTTATGTCCCTAAAGTGGCAGACGACCTCAAAATTTTGATTATAAAATTTACAATATACTAAAAAATCAATATAAAGATATGGCGCTCAAATAACAATGACAACTCTACTTAAATTAGAGATATAAAATAGGTATAGTATGATATATAAATTTTAGATTTCTTTCTTTCACACCATTTCTCTCCTATTTGATTTGATTATCAATAATTATAATTCTATTTTACTGAAATAAATGCAGATTCAGATAAACATAAACAAAAAGAGTTGCCAATATAGTAACCCAAACAACTCCATAAAAAATCATAAACTTTCTTGCTTGTTCTTGTTCAAGCCATAATGTAGGTTTTATCCCCTGTGTGATAAAGACGATCTGACTTGCGAGGTTGATACTCACGATATTCATTAAAAGCATAATAGCTGTACTATGTGCAAGACTCCAGTTGCCAGAACCAAGCATCATCCCCAATGTCGCAGCAGGCGGCAATAAAGCTACTGCGACCATCACTCCGACCAGTGCACTGCTGGATAATCCTGTGGTAATAGAGAGAGCCGCAGCGGCTCCCGAGGCCAAAGCAAGCAGAAACATATCTAGCTTGACATCGGTTCGGGAAAGCAATTCTGGAGTATCAAAAGGAAGGTTAAAAAAGTACCCTATAAACATCGGTAAAATAATAGCGATGAATAAGCCTGCCAAAACTGTTTTTACTGAGGAGAGCATAAGTTTCGTATCACCTGTCACTGCTGCAAAACTTAAAGCGATATTTGGCCCCAAGAGCGGTGCAATGACCATCGCTCCGATAATAACGGCAACATTGTTTTCTATAAGTCCTATACTCGCTACTATTGTTGACAAGATGACCAAAGCCACATAACTGCTGTTCATATGAGTGTTTTTGTCCATCTCAGTATAGATAATTTCTCTTGCTTCGGTTATCTTGCTTGTCTTTTTTTCGCTCTCTTTGAGGGATTTTGGCAGATACCCGTCTATCTCCAATATTAGGATCTTGGCTTCTGGTTGCGCCCCGATAACATGGGAAAAACTATCCATCAGTTTTTGAAGTTTATCATCAGCGATAATCATCCGTGATCGTTGCATGTTGTCTTTATCGGGAGAGGAAAAACGCAAATCTATGGCATCCACATTTTCGGCAATTTTCATTACCTCCTCATAGCTGTGCTCGCTTATGACTATCTCAATATATTTCATACTAGACTCTTCTTTTTACTGTTTCATACAGAGACAATACGCTCATGCCAACTTAACTGATTATATTATATACCAAATCCTCTATTTTTCTTCTTCGTTCTCTTCCATTGTTTTTTTGGGTGGGAAGATCAGATCAAGCGGTCGTCGTAATGCTTCTTTTACAAAAAGTTTGATAAAAGAAAAGAGGTTCCCAAAGTAGGAATCTCTTGATACGAGTGAAACTTTGAGCGCCAGAATAAAACTCACTGAAAGATTGACTAGACCAATCAAAAGCACAAAAACCAAAAAGAGCAAAAATTCACCAAATGAAATATCAATATGCATACTACTGTACCCCAAGTATGATGTAGAGAAAGCGACATGCCTGATATCGAGCGGCAGATCAAGCAGATAGCCTATATAGGGAGTTATACCCAAAAGCACACCAAAAAAGAAGTTTCCGGCAATTGCTCCATGATGTTCATACAGATAGCACGCAAGCTTTTCTCTTTTTTTCTCTTTAAGAAATTTTTTCAGCAAAGGGTGATAAAAATACCGCTCTTTAAGTTCCAAAAGATTTGCGCGGTTATCAAAATACCCTGCGATCAACCCTGAACAGAAAAGCCAAACACCCGCGATCGCTGCATATAGCAAAGCAGGATATGGCTCCAGCCCTTGCATATAATACTGTGCCTCTTCCGAAGAAAGTATATTGCCTCCACTGCCAAGCACAAAATAGGCTATACCAAATGCCAGCAGTAACGCAAATGCAACATTACCCATTACTGCTGCAAATTGAGAACGGCTTACCTTAATAATAAGCTCTACAAGTTTTTTCTGATTTGCCTGGCTCTTCTCCTCTTTTTCAATAGCTTTCGCAAGGGTAGAGGCAGTCATAGCAGGCTGTTTTGTAGCAATGGTGAAACCCAACAGATGGATCAGCACAAATCCAAACCCATAGTTTAAACTTGCCAATATGGTCTCTAAGCCTTCAGAGAATCCAACTTGCATGATCTTGATCTTGATCAGTGCCATCATAGAGATGATCATGCCTGCGCCGCTTGCACTTAAAAACATTTTTATATATTGCTGCAAATTGTCCGTGATATAGTGTTCGCCGTGTTCGCTTGTATTGTTCGCAATACTTTTTGCAAGCACTCTGATGCTTTGCTGATAGATTTCATAGAGTGAATTTTTGGTCGCATTTTTTTCCACCGACTCTTTGAAAAGTTTCATAATGACAAGGTAAGATTCAGGGGTGTCAAACTTTTTGATGAGTTGCAAGATCTCTTCAAGCCTCTGGATTATCTGTCCAAGACGCTCAAGTTCATACGTTAAATCTATTGAGATTCCCCTATTGATAGATTTTTTCTTTAAAAGATCTACTTGATCTCTACACTGCTCTATAAGCACATAAATATGTCGTAGATCAAGCTCTGTTGAGAGTAGATCGATATGTTCTGCTTGAATTTTATGGACAAAGTCATTGATATCCCGCTGTAGAGCGATAAATGCAGAATCCTTATCTAAAAGTGATTTATCCAATCGGATAAAATTGTCATCAAATTCTTCAGAAGCTATCCAAATCGACAGAATCTCAGCAGCAAACAGAAGTTCTAAAAAGAGATGGTCTTTTGTCTCTTCTCCGTAGGTTTCACTCGATAAAATAGAAGCAAAAAAAGCGATCCAATCTTCATCTTCTATCACATTTACCCATATATGATCATCTTTTTTATAAAAGGCGTTGCAAAGATATATCCAAAATCCCCTTTTTGGGGAGGATTTGGAAGAAATTTATTATAAAAGCGTTCACTTAATTCATGACGAAAGCCATTGCGTGACAAAATACCCAGACTTGTAATATTGGCAGATATTTTTGACTCGATCAGTAATAGGTTGATCGCATCAGATATCTCTGCGGTAACCTTATCTTTTTTTTGAAAAAAATTAATAATATATTGCATCGCCTCCAGAGTGGCTCCGATATCTTTTGGATCTGATGGTCTTATAAAAGCGATAATATGGCTAAGCTTATCAATAATGTATATATCATCATTGTTAAGTTTTTGCAGCAATTTTTTAAATTTTTCTTCCAAAGAAAACCCCTCGCTCTTTTGTTGGCTTACTCTTTATCAAAACTATCAACCACGATAGCACCCATAGATGCCGGCATAGCAATGATGATCAGTCGCTTTATAGCAAGGATAGGCTCCGTCAGTAGAGGAAATTTATCCAAAGATAAAAGCACCAACGATACCACACAGAGTGTTATCAAATAGGCGATGACTACCCTAAATATAAAGATAAAATTTCTATGTGCAACATTTCCCTGAAAAACACTTTGATAGGCGAAGAGTGCTAAAAACCCTACCGACAAGATAACGATCAAAAAGAGATTAAATAACGGTAAGGTCTCGCCTAGCCTCCATGCCTCTTCAGAAAAAGATATGGGTACTGCTAGGGCAAAAGCACCGATAATTATTTGCGCTATATCTTCTAAGTTAATATTTAACTTCATACTTTTTACCGTTTCTTGGCTAGATCAAATCGATCCAGGTTCATCACTTTAGACCATGCTGCTACAAAGTCATGGATAAACTTTTCTTGGGCATCTGCACTGGCATAGACTTCAGCTATGGCTCGTAACTGAGAGTTTGATCCAAAGATCAAATCGATGCGTGTCGCAGTCCACTTTGGTTCATCTGTTGCACGATCATGCCCTTCAAATAGATCTTTATCTTCTGACTTCCATACTGTATTCATATCAAGCAGATTAACAAAAAAATCATTTGTCAGCAACCCTGGACTTTCCGTAAATACACCGTGTTGGATTTCACCGAAATTGGTATTTAATACACGCATACCGCCAACAAGAACCGTCATTTCTGGTGCAGTGAGAGTCAATAATTGTGCTCGGTCTACTAGAAGTTCTTCTGCCGATACGGCGTATTTTGCTTTTTGGTAGTTTCGGAAGCCATCAGCAATCGGTTCAAGAACAGAAAATGCGTCTACATCGGTTTGTTCCTCGGATGCATCCATCCTGCCCGGGATAAACGGTACGGTGATATCGTATCCGGCATTCATTGCCGCTTTTTCTATGCCTGCAGATCCTGCCAGAACGATCAGGTCGGCAAGAGAGACTTTCTTGTCACCGGACTGTGCCTCATTGAACTCATTTTTGATACCTTCAAGTGCAGCAAGCACTTGTGCCAGTTTTTCCGGCTGATTCACTTCCCAATCTTTCTGCGGTGCAAGACGGATACGGGCACCGTTGGCGCCGCCACGATTGTCTGAACCGCGAAAAGTAGAAGCTGATGCCCAAGCAGTTGAAACAAGTTCCAAAATGGAAAGTCCGGAATCAAGGATCTTTTCTTTTAAAGAGATAATATCTTTTTCATCAATGAGTTCATGATCACATGGCGGAATAGGATCTTGCCATATAAGTTCTTCATCCGGGACTTCCGGACCAAGATAACGTGACCTTGGACCTAAATCACGGTGCGTTAGCTTGAACCAAGCCCTTGCAAATGCATCTGTGAACTCATCATGGTTTTCAAAAAAATGTCTTGAGATCTTTTCATAAATGGGATCGAATCGTAAAGAGAGGTCTGTGGTAAGCATTGTTGGCGCATGGCGCTTCGATGTATCATGGGCATCAGGAATTGCGTCGGCACCGGCATTATCTTTTGCTCTCCATTGATAGGCTCCTGCGGGACTTTTGGTCAGTTCCCACTCGTAGCCAAAAAGGTTCTCAAAGAAGTTGTTGCTCCATTGTGTAGGCGTAGAGGTCCAGGTCACTTCCAGACCGCTGGAGATGGTATCAGGACCTTTCCCTGTACCAAAACTGCTTTTCCAGCCCAATCCCTGCTCTTCGACGCCAGCTGCTTCAGGCTCAGGACCTACATGGGACGCATCACCGGCTCCATGACATTTTCCAAAGGAGTGGCCGCCGGCAATCAGCGCCACAGTCTCTTCATCGTTCATGGCCATGCGGGCGAAAGTTTCACGGATATCTTTGGCTGCCAGCAGTGGGTCAGGCTTGCCATTGGGGCCTTCCGGATTGACATAGATCAGTCCCATTTGCACGGCTGCAAGAGGGTTTTCCAACTCCTCATGATTACCAGCATACCGTTCATCATCCAGCCAGGTGTTTTCTCTGCCCCAATAGATATCTTTTTCCGGCTCCCAGATATCCTCACGTCCACCGCCAAATCCAAAGGTCTTAAAGCCCATTGACTCCAATGCAACGTTACCGGTCAGAATCATAAGATCTGCCCAGGAGATTTTTCGCCCATACTTTTGTTTGACTGGCCAAATGAGCCTGCGGGCTTTGTCAAGATTGACATTATCGGGCCAGCTGCTCAATGGTGCAAAACGCTGATTCCCAGTACCGCCTCCACCGCGTCCATCACCGGTACGATAAGTACCTGCACTGTGCCATGCCATACGAATGAAAAAAGGCCCGTAGTGTCCAAAGTCTGCTGGCCACCAATCTTTGGAGTCTGTCATTATGGCTCTAAGATCTTTTTTTACAGCTTCCAGGTCCAGAGTTTTGAATTCTTCCGTGTAGTTAAACTCCTCCCCCATGGGATTGGACAGTGAAGAGTGCTGATGCAGGATATCGAGTCTTAACTGGTTGGGCCACCACTCCTGGTTGGACCTACCGCCGCCTGCAGTTTGTTTCAAAAATTCTTTATTGTCAAACATGACATCCTCCTTGCAAGGTTAAGTTTGATTGAAAGATGCCATGAAAGACATCTAAAGCACATTTCTTTCAGTCAATGTATGCACGCTTGAAATTCTCCTGTAGTACGTTATATGTCTATTTGATGAAACTATATCCTTTATTAGTACAACTATTGATTAATGGAACGCTTTGTTTACTATTGACTATTTTTTCATATAAAGTATACCAAAAAATATCCGCCTATTTCAAAAAATATCACAATATTAATATTTTTTCTATTTTTATAAATAATATACAATCATAAAAATAACTTATGTTTATTGTTTCTATAAACCTGATCCATATATTATATTACCTGTTATTTTGCCTGATAACCACCATCAATATTCAAAATATGTCCAGTTACAAATGAAGCCTTATCAGATAATAGCCAAACAATGCCATTCACTATTTCTTCAATACTACCCATGCGTTGCATTGGATGCATTGCAGATAATGTTGTTTCGTCATATACGCCTTGACCGATAGCTTTTTCAATCATTTCAGTATTCACTACACCAGGGGCAACTGCATTAATTCTAATATTATCTGTAGCATAATCCAAAGCAGCAGATTTTGTGAGACCAACAACAGCATGCTTTGTTGCACAATAAGCACCAGTATATGCAATGCCATTAAGTCCGGCTATAGAAGCAAGATTGACAATACTTCCTCCACCATTTTTTAACATATATTGTATTTGATATTTCATGCCAAAATATACTCCGAGTATATTAGTTTGAATCATCTCTTCAAATTTTTGCGTATTTGAATCTGCTATCTTGGCACCTTCTGTTTCAATTCCGGCATTATTTACAGCATAATCAAGCCGACCAAATTTTTTTACTGTCTCTTCGACCAAAAATTTATGATTTTCCTCTTTATTAACATCGGCTTGAATAAATATAGCATCTCCACCTTTTGCGCGAATATTTGCAACTACTTTTTCACCTAATTCTTTTCGTCTACCACATAGAACAACTTTCACGCCTTGGCTTGCAAGAACTTCGGCGGTACCTTTGCCAAAACCAGATGTTGCTCCTGTTACAAGAGCTACTTTGTTTGTTTTCATTTTTTCCTCCGCACATAATTACTGATCTGAGACTGTGTATATCCATCTTCCAATGCATTTATTATAGCAATATTTCTTGATAATTTATTTTAATGATAGACTACATATATTTTAAGATCGCAGTTAAGTTAAAGGGGTAGTTTAATATTGATAATATTCATTGTCAACATCGCTTATTCAAAAAATGCTCAATTAGGACTTTTATGCCATCCAAAGATGCATTTTGTGTAACATTCAATGAGATCATTTCTTGATAAGGCAACCAAAATATTGCGAACATCAAAACCGCATCAACTAAAAATTCCAGTGTTTTTTTATCCAATGGTTCAAACCCTTCATGTTCAATCAGCAATTCAATCATTGTTTGGACGGTAGTTTTTTTGATCTGAAGTCTTTTGCGATTGATCTCATCTAATGCTGGGTCGTTTTGACATAATACATAAAGCTCATTATGAATAAAACGATAGCGTCTGAATATTACATTGGAATGCTCTATTACTTTTACAAATACACTCATGTCAAATACCGTAAAAGTTGCTATATACTCATCCCACTCCCGCACCATTTGATCGTACAAAGCTCTGATGATTTCTTCTTTGTTTTTATAATGATAATAGAGATTACCCGGGCTGATCGCACACTCTTTTGCGATGTGATTAGTAGTGATGGTGCGGCTTCCTTGTGCATTAAAGAGTTTTAACGCTATGCGTAAAATCATATCATGTGTATTTGCCACTCTTGCTCCTGTATTTTGTGTTTTTACTCTTTTTGAACTTAATTTGGAGGTATTTTGCAATTTTTTATTTATTAAGTATCGTCTTTTCAAACTCTCTTTGATTTGCACCATGCGGTATTCTTCTCATAGCAAAATTTCTCACGGCTTGCCAAATGGGCGACTTGAGATGTGCGAGTTTACCTATCAGCCATGAACGATCACGAATATTACCTACTCTTCTTAGTCGTGCTTTGGGATACAATTTCATCGCATCATCGAGTGAATATTTTTTCAGCAATTCACCAAAAACATACGCACCCTCTATGCCCATTGCAGCCCCCTGTCCCAGATTGGGTGTCGTTGCATGCCCAGCATCACCGACGAGTATCATTCGCTCTGTCTGCAAAACTATCTCTGACAAATCGGCAATAGGACCATATAAAAGCTCAGTTGTATTGGTGTCAAGCTTTTTTGTAATTATCTGCCAATCCCCCTGAAACTCATTAAAACACTCTATTACTTCTTTGAAATCCATCTTCTCTTCGCCACCGACGGTTGTAATGAGCATAAAACAATAGACTTTACCTTCTCCTATAGGGAAAATACCGATGCGTTTATTGTTTCCCCAGCATTCACAGCTGCTTGCACTTTCTATCTCAGTAGGCAGATCACATACAAATCTCCAGCAAACGTAACCAGCATCTCTTAGCGGTATATTTCCAAAAAATATATCTCTTACATTTGATCGCAAACCGTCTGCTCCGATGATATAATCATATTCTTCTACCTTGCCGTTGTCAAATTGCACATGATAAACGGAATTAAGCCGAGTAACTGCAATCACTTTATGGGAAAGATGTATACTGTCGGTGTCCACAGATCTTATCAAGATTTCATGCAATCTTTTTCTATGAACAGCGACCGTAGGATAGGAAGTTTCACGCGCTATTTTTTCTAGATCAAACCATCCGAGTATTCTGCCTCGATCATCTAGAGAGCGTATCTCATTGAGTGGCTGAGCGTATTGCAGCAATTGGTCTTCCAAGCCGCATTCACGGAATATTTTTAGGACATTAGCACCCAAAAGTATCCCTGCACCGTCAGAACGCAGAACATCCGCTTTTTCAACTAGAACAGGTTTGTATCCCAATGCTTCAAGCCTATTTTTGGTCATCAAGCCTGCCACGCCGCCACCTACTATCAATATTCTCTCATGATTATGTTCTTTTTTAGCAGATTCTACCGTCATATTCACTCCTCAGTATGATAATAACCATTTCGATACAATTTTCCAACTCTTGAGAGCGTTACAACAATTCTCAAAGAACTAACAAGAATTTATAAACTGCTCGATTAGAGTAATTGCTCTAATTATATCGCACAAATGATTGCTTTGTCAATGATTTTTAGAGTTATTGTTCTACTTGTCAGAATATAAGACGGTATAGGCAAAGGAGAAGAAATAATCAAACAACAAAATACAAATTTAAAAAGCCTATTAGCTTTATATTATTTTTCAGAATTGCACTTTTGATTTTAATTCGGGTTGTATTAAAATTATATGGTCAACAAAATAATCGCAGGAAGGATTATAAGAGTCTAAGCTTTTAGCAATCTACTTCATAATCACTAATAAAACTCCGCTAAGTACTATCAAAGCACCTCCTATCAAAATTTCCGCGCTCGGATACACATCCCCTAGCATGACACCAAATATGGTAGCAAAAAGTATTACCGAATAACTTGCTGCACTCACTATGCCGGCAGGCGCAGCATAATAAGCCTTGGTCATAAAGATCTGGGCTAATGCAGCAGATCCACCCATAATCAATATCCATAGCCAATCCAAGCCTTGCGGCTGTACATAGGTAATGAGATTTGCATTAAACAAAGGCAATGTATAAAATGCACCAATTATCATCAAAACAAGCGGGATAGCAACCCCAAAGCCCATAAATGACAATACTACCGCCTTTTCGTCATAATACCCTTTTAGGCTTCGTACGCTTGTATAGGCAAGTGCCGATAAAAATCCGATCATGACCCCTGCTATCTGCAAAGAATCGATCTCAAATTTACTCAAAATAGCTACGCCTATAAAGCCGACAATTATAGCAAATACCGAAATGTATCCTATTCTCTCTTTTAAGATCAAAAAAGCCAATAATGCAGTAAAGATAGGTTCTGTTTTGGCATAGACAACGGCATTCGAGAGAGATGTCGCACCTATAGTATAGAAAAAAACTATGAGTGCAGCCGTACCTATAATCCCTCTAAAAAGAAGCGTAACAAATCTGCCTCCGCGATTTTGCATCGGATTACGCCACACCATCCAAATTATAATTATCAATCCGACCAAATTGCGCCAAAATGTCACTTCTGTTGCGCCCATGTCAAGAGATAACAGCTTTGCAAATGCCATGGTTATTGCAAACAAAAAAGAACCTAGAAGCATATACAATAAACCTAATCGTGTCTGACTCACCTGATTTGCCTTTATGTTTTATTTAAGTTATTATAAAAACTTTTTTTACATCAATTCACTTTTGATACCTTGACGGAATTATATCCACCATAGCAAGCTTATATGCTTATCGCCTTAAACATAATTATGCTAATATTTTCAAAATTTTTCAAGGACACAAACATGAATATAGACAAAATAGGTTGCGGCAAAAACCCGGATGAAATAAAAGTAGTCATCGAAGTACCTCTAAATTCAAATATCAAATATGAACTAGACAAAGAGAGCGGTGCAGTTATGGTTGATAGAGTTCTATACTCTGCAATGCACTACCCTGCAAACTATGGTTTTGTGCCTGATACGCTTTCTGATGATGAAGATCCGGCAGATGTATTGGTACTTTGTGATTATGTACTTCAAGCAGGCAGCGTAATTAAATGCAGACTTGTGGGTGTTCTTCTTACCGAAGATGAAAAAGGCGGAGATGAAAAACTACTTGCAGTACCATCAAGCAAAATAGACCCGACATACGACAATATCCAAGATCTTAACGACATTCCAGTACACACACAAAATCGTATCAAAAACTTCTTTGAGACATACAAAGCACTTGAGCCAAATAAATGGGTGAAAGTAACAGGTTTCCAAGGCAAGGCAGAAGCTACTGCGATCTTAGAAAAAGCTATCAAAAACTACAAATAATCTATCGGGACCCAATGTCCCGATCAGAAAAAATTAATTATCTATCTCTTTTGCACGGTTAGCTAAATATCTTCCGATACCATCGGCTATACCTTTTGCTGCCCGCTCTTGATAAGATGGATCAAAAAGCTTTATCCGCTCCTGAGGATGCGTAATATATCCAATTTCTACCAAAACAGATGGCCTGCTTGCACCAACTAGTACCCAAAATGGAGCACTTCTCACGCCACCATCATAAGCGCCTAAATTTTTAAGCAAATTTCTTTGGATATCGATAGCTAATTTATTCGAAAGTATGATCTTTGGTCCTGACAATACAGCATCCAAAATAACTTGCTTGCTGCTCCTGTCAGTACCCTGTAAAACTGCGCTGTTTTCTCTCTCTGCAACCCTCTTGCTTCTAGCATCACGTGTTTTTTGCAGAAAAAATGTCTCTACTCCATACATTGAAGATGCTTTTTGTTCGTTTGGAGCTGCATTACAATGGAGGGAAACAAAGATTTTAGCATCTTTGCGGTCTGCTATCTTTGTTCTTTGTGCCAAAGTCAAAAATCTATCATCGTCACGCGTCAAATATACTTTATATCCCCGATTTGCCAATATTTTGCCCAATTTTTTTGACATAGCAAGTACTGCGTCTTTTTCTTTTTTACCGCCGCTTGTAGCGCCAGGATCTTTGCCTCCATGGCCGGCATCAATCACAACCACATCTCCATTGGCAGAATATGAAGAAGTTGTCGTAACTTCTTCATTTTTAATCTCTTGCTTGTCTACATTTTTTTTATTATTTTCATTTTGGGATTCTGGGTTATTTTCGTTTTGTGGTTCTTGGTTATTTACATTTTTTTGTTTATCGGCAAAAAGAAATGCAAGTTCATTTTTTTTTAATTCAAGTGGAATTTTATATGTTTTTTTAGTTGGAGAAAAATACGGCTCTCCGCTTATCTCTCCATCAATAACCACTCTAATCTTGGTTGACTGGTTTTGAGCGATGCGAACCATTTTATTCGTATCTATAGTGCCTATATTTCGCCCCATAATGGCATTATTAAAATCAAATACTTTTTTAGTAGGATTTTTCATATCAAAACTATGAATTTGATCACTATCCAGTGAAGACTTAAATTGCAACTCTAATACCTTATCATTTAATGTTACTTTTTCTAAAACATTAACTGCATATACAAGTGTATATGCAAATAGAATATTAATAAAAAGCCATCTTAATAACATATCAGATCATCCATTCTCACCAAATTTTAATTTGTGCATTAATTCTTTGACAGTAATAATTTCTGTAAGTTTATAGCCATTTGAACCTGTAAAAAACAACCCTCTATTCAAATCTCCATAATATGCATCACTTAATCTATCAGCAATACAATATCCTACAGCCTTTGCCTCTACTCCTCTATGACAAGGAGCAACGCAGTTTGAAATACAGGCTACTTTAGGAGCAATGCCCTCTTCTATCATTTTATGAAGATTTGTTTTTACGCCACGAGCGGGATAACCTACCGGTGACTTGAAAAGCTGTATATCTTCTTTGGTTGCACTAATAATAGTTTGCTTAAAAACATCGCTTGCGTCACACTCAACAGTACCTATAAATCTAGTACCCAACTGGACTCCCCTTGCACCAAGAGCAAACATTTTTTTGATATCATCATTATCCCATATGCCTCCGGCTGCAATTACAGGTATATCTCCCCATAGCTTTGCTTCTTCTACCACGGGAGGCAGTATAACTTCTAGTTGATTTTCCGGTAAAAAACACTCTTCATATTTAAAGCCTTGATGCCCTCCGCTAAGCGGGCCTTCTACGATAACTGCATCGGGTAATCTACCATGACTTTTTTCCCATCTTTTGCATAGAATCTTAAGTGCTTTTGCGGTTGATACTATCGGCACGATAGCAACATCTGGAAAATCTTTGACACATTCTGGCATTGTAAGAGGCAAACCTGCACCTGTTATGATGATATTGGCCCCTGCTCTACAGGCATCTTCAACGACTCTTTTATAATCATTCATAGCATATAATATATTACATCCGAGTGGTTTGTCCCCACAAATTTTACGTGCATTTTCAAAAATAACGCTCAAAGCTTTTGCTGAATAAAAATTTGTTGCTTCAACCGGACGATTGTCCCCTGCAAGTTGTTCGGCATATGCACAATTCTCATAAATACCAGTACCAACGGCACTTACCACACCAAGCCCTCCTTCTAGAGCAACAGAACCAGCCAATTGATCCCAACTAATACCAACACCCATACCACCCTGTATAATAGGTGTGTCAATGGTATATTTTCCGATTTTAAGAGGTGCGAATGCCACTATAGTACCTTTATTTTTGCGAATTTTCTTTTTCCAACTTGAATGATATATTCCCCACTCTCAAGTTGTAACTGATCATCAACGACTTTTTGTTGATTTATTTTAACTGCACCTTGTGCAATATCTCTTCTGGCCTGTGAAGTTGAAGGTTCCATCTTGGCATCTACTAATGCTTTGCATATCCATATAGATGTTTCAAAGGAAAATTCAGACATCTCGGAAGGAACTTCATTTGATTTAAATACCTTATCAAATTCCTCTTTTGCAATATTAGCCAACTCTTCATTATAAAACCTTGCAACAAGCTCCATTGCTAAATTTTCTTTAACAATCTTAGGGTGCATAATACCATCCTCGACACCTTTTTTCAATAATGCGATCTCATCAAGTGTTTTTGTACTAAGCAGCTCATAATAACGCCACATAAGCGTATCGGAAATTGATAAAACTTTGGCATATATAGTATTTGGGTTTTCTGTGATACCAATATAATTATTTAAAGATTTACTCATTTTATGTACGCCGTCTAGTCCTTCAAGTATAGGCATAGTAATAACGGCTTGCTCTTTTTCCAAACCGTAAGAACGCTGCAAATGTCTACCCATAAGCAAATTAAACTTTTGATCAGTACCGCCGATCTCAATATCACTTTTGAGTTCTACGCTGTCATAACCTTGGAGCAATGGATATAAAAATTCAGAGATAGATATGCTTTGACCGCTCTTGTATCTCTTTTCAAAATCATCACGTTCGAGCATTCTTGCTACATTAAATAAAGTACTCAAACCAACCATTCCGGCAGCTCCAAGCTTATCAAACCAAACAGAATTATAAAAAATATCCGTTTTGGCTCTATCTAAAATTAAAAATGCTTGGTCTTGATATGTTTTTGCATTCGCAATGATCGTATCTTTATCCATAACTTTTCTAGTTTCGCTTTTGCCGGTAGGATCGCCTATGGTTGCAGTAAAATCACCAATAATAAGCTGTACTATACCGCCATGATTTTGAAAAATTTTTAATTTATGCAAAAGGACGGTATGTCCCAAATGTAAATCGGCTCCTGTAGGATCGAAACCGACTTTAACGGTATAAGTTTTACCTTCATTATAATATCTGGTTATCAATTTTTCTATATATTCCAAATCAATTATTTCAGATACGCCTCTTTTTATTTCCGCCAGTGCCTTTTGTATCATTAATTCCCTCTATTTATTTAATTGCTGTATGCGTCATTAAGGCTAATTATCTCTATTAGCTTATACGATTTTGATATTTTACTTTCTAAAACTGATTTTTTACTCTCCATGCTTTCTACATCTATTTGACAATATTCAGCTTTGTCACTGCGCTGGATACCAAGCTCTATACTAACCAAATTCAAATCAAGTTTAGATAAAGTTGTAAGTAATTGGGCTAAGACACCTTTTTGATTTTGAAGGCTGATAATGAGACGATACTTTGTAAGTTTAGAATTTTTCCAAGATACATACACCATGGGTGCATTATTACGCATCAGTTGATATGCTTTTTTACATAATTTATGATGCACTACGACTTTATCATTTTCCAAAAAAGCTACAATCTGATCATTCATCTTTGGATGACAGCAATAATCAAACTCAACCCCAACAATATTTTTATTGCCAAAAAACTCAAAAAGTTCTATCGTTTTTGCGGAAGGTTTTTTATAGCCTTTTTTAAAAAGTTCCCACGATCTAACCTCTTTTGTGCCTATATTTTCTGCTATTTTATATATAGTATCTTTTAAAAAATCCAACTGTGTCGCCACGCGATAGATATTGTCTTTAAGATGCAATTCTTCTATTATAGGCTCAATATCTTTGACTTTATAATCAAAAATCGTAGCCAGTATATTGTATGCGGTATACGTATCGCATTCTTTTAACCTAGCCTTGCAACGGCTTCTTATACCATCTTTTGCGCGTGATGTTTTGACGCTATCAACCCATGAGCAATGAAAATTCGATTCTTCTCCGGTTTCGATGCGCACAATATCTCCATTTTTGAGCGGACTGAGCAATGATACCTTGTGTTTGTTTACAAGCGCGCCTATTGCCTTGGCTCCTATCTCGGAATGCACAGCATAAGCAAAGTCAATCACAACAGAACCTTTTGGCAATGTATAATTGTCTCCTTTTGGTGAAAATACCGAAATATCCTCACTAAATAAATCTCCTTTGGCAAGCTCATAAAACTCTTCAGCAGATTCATTTTGGTACTGCAAGCCTTCAAGCCATTCAAGCTTAACAGTAGAGCCTCCATCCTTGTATTTCCAGTGAGCAGCCACGCCATACTCTGCTAATTTATGCATCTGCTGTGTTCTTATTTGAATTTCCACTATTCCCTGCTCATCAAATAATGTGGTATGTATAGTTTGATATCCGTTTTCTTTTGGCAAAGCAATATAATCTTTAAAACGGGAAATAAGAGGAGTAAAATGCAAATGCATGGAGCCCAAAATTTTATAGCATTCTATAGGTTTTTCGACAACAACTCTAACAGCCAACAGATCCAAGACTTCGTCGATATCAATACCCTTGCGGTGCATTTTTAGATATATAGAATAATGATGTTTAACACGGCCAAAAATTTCGAAATCTTTTTCCAAAATGCCATCATTATTCAATGTATCTTTTACTTTTGATATAAATGAATTTAATTTGACTTGAATATTTTGATGATTGGATTCTAAATAATCTGATATTTTCTTATAATCATCAGGATATATTACAGCAAAACTCAGATCTTCTAGTGTATTTTTTAATTTTGAAATACCAAGCCTATGAGCAATCGGAGCATAAACTACCAATGTCTCTTCTGATATTCTTTTTTGCTTACCTTCATGTAATGCATCAATTGTAAGCATATTATGCAGTCTGTCACATAGCTTTATTACCAAAACCCTTACATCTTGTATTGAGGCAATAAGCATTTTCCGAAAGGAAAGAGCTGAGCTTAAAAGTTTTTCATTTGATTGAGAAGAGACAAGTTCTTCATCTCTGATAGCTATAATTTTTGTTAGCCCTTCAACCAAATGCGCTACATCTTCACCAAACTCTTTTGAAATGTTTTCTATATTAAGTGTAGTGTCTTCAACAACATCATGAAGCAATGCAGCTTGAACCATCATCTCATCACTACTTACAAATGCTGTAATAGCAGCCACCAAGATAGGATGAACTATGTATGGTTCACCACTTTTTCGGTGTTGATCGGCATGTGCTTTTGTAGCAACATCAAGTGCTTTTATGGTAGAAGGAGAATAATTAGGCAATTGCTCAAAGAGTAACTCTTTAGCTGTTTGAATATCTCGACAACTCTTTATATTTTTTAAAAAAATATCCACGATAGATTAACTCTCGTGATGAACTATAATTTTTCCTTCTGCAATCTCAAGCAAAGCAATGTCTGTATATTTCATTTTTTTTGTATCCGCTTCAACCAAAGGCTGAGCGCCTTTAGAAATCTCTTCGGCTCTTTTGCCAACAGCAGCTGACAAAAGATATCTATCATATCCTACTTTTTCTAGCGCTTTAGCTGTAACTTGTTCTGTTCTAATCATAACTTGTCCTTTTAAAATTATTTCACTACCGAGCAGTGTGTCATATCGCCTTTTGCTATGGCAAGCAAATTACCTTTTTGGAACATATTGCATACCAAGATAGGCAATCCATTTTCTTTTGCCAAAGCTATAGCTGTGTCATCCATGACCCTGATATGATCGTTTAGCGCTTCATCATAACTAAGGGTATCCAGTTTGACCGCATCGCTAAATTTATTTGGATCTTTGTCATAAACACCGTCTACTTTTGTAGCTTTAATCAATACTTCCGCTTCAATCTCAGAAGCTCTAAGTGTAGCTGCTGTATCTGTAGTAAAATACGGATTACCCGTACCTCCGGCAAAAATAACCACTCTACCTTTTTCAAGGTGTCTTCTAGCACGTCTTACTATAAATGATTCACCGATTTCATGCATCTCTATTGCAGATTGCAATCTCGCATCAAGCCCTATATGTTCCAATGCCTCTTGTATGGCGACACCGTTAATAACAGTAGCTAGCATTCCCATATAATCACCGCTCGTTCGCTTAATAATTCCGTCTGCTGCCGCACTAACTCCTCTTATGATATTACCGCCGCCAACTACTATGCCGACTTCAACGCCATTATCAACAAGTTCTTTGATTTCACTAGCTATATAATTTAAGATTTTGGTATCAATACCGTATCCATTTTCACCAGCCAATGCTTCACCGGAAAATTTTACTAAAATTCGTTTTATCACGACATATACCTCTTTGATTTATCGCGAGTATACCAAAAAATCATTTAGAGGATGTTGAAAAGATCAGATCTGTATCAATTTCAAAGGATCAATATGCTTGGAATTTTTAGTAGCTTCAAATATAAGCCGCTTTGAAACCTTACCTATGGTATAACCCTTTGAAACCGTAGAGCCCACTCTGATCGTAGGTGGGATTTTGGACAATCCGGCATATACGGTATGCATATTTCCGCTATGAGCTATCACAACTACTTTACCAAGCATACTGCTATTTCCTGCATAAACTACCTTGCCGGCCAAAACACTTACTACTTGAGCATCAGATGAAGGAGCTTGCAAGGTAACCGATTCATTAAAAATCTTTATTTTATAGACAGGATCTTCGTATGTACCAAATCTTTTTGATACTGTTGCTCCGGAAATTGGCGATATGGTTTTGCCGCCTTTGTAGTCAAATACCTCTTGGGCCTGATAAGAAGAGTTGATTTGTCTAACTCTGTCACTTTGTTTACTGGCTTCAAGAGTGGTCATGTCTACTTTTTTACCTGTTTTACGTTCGTAATTTTTGGCATTTGCCTGTTGTGCTCTTAGTCTTTTTTTACGTGCAGCTTCCAGTCTGATTGCTTCTTGTTGCGCCAATTCCCTACGGCGTGCTTCGGCAACTTCATGTGATCTTAAAATATTAAGTTTTACCAAAGTTGAACGTAATGCATCTTGTCTTTTTGCAATTCTATGCAATTCGGCTTGATATCTCTCTTCCTCTTTGTTCAGCTTCTCTATCATTTTCTCTTGATTGGCTTTTTGCATTGCAAATGTTTTTCGCTGTTTATTTATCATGCCAAGTTCTTCTTTGGCATGATTTGCTATTCTTGTTTTATGAGTTTTTGTAGCCTCAAGAGACAATATCTCTTTTTCTAGTGACATTATTTTCTTTTGGTTATAGAGTCTATATTGCTCATAAACTTCTTGTGAAATAACTGAAGATTGTGTCGTGTCATTAAATTGCTTCATAGCAGCTACGAGTGAAAGTTGTTCTGCAAAAAGCACTATAAGCGCGTCATGCTTGACTTTTAGCTCTTGATTAATTTGCATGAGTATCTTTTCATACTCCTTGACCTCTCTTGAAACCTTTTGATATTCATCTTCTGTATAAACATAATCTTTAGACAGCTTTGTCAATTTAACGTCAATAACCTTGATCTCATTTTTGGCTTTTGTAATATTTTGTTTTGTACCTTCTAGTTTTTGCTTGAGAGTTTTTACCTCTTTTGTGGTTTGATTGATAGCCTTCTTTGATTCTTTAATTTTTTGTGTTGTAGTCGTAGCTAGCAACAAACTAACTGCTATTACACCAATAGCTATGATAAGTTTCACGCTTCTTTCTCCCGAGAAGAAAACACTACCATATATACTGAAATCACCACAATTATAATTGCACAAAGCAATAAAATAAATGCATCTATAGGCTGAAATAACAATTGACTATTATTTACCAAAATATCCAGTTCAATAATTTCAGCCAATTGATATCTAAAATATAAAAAAAGTGACACTATTATTGAAGTAGCGATAAATGCATCAACGATCGCAACTTTAAAAAGAACGCCGCTTCTTAGCATTACTGGTGCTCCAAAGATCTCCATGACTTGCATTCTTTCTTTATGAACATAACCCCATACTTCCATTTGCTTGATCACCAAAAACAAACTCACAACGCTCATGAATACAATAAATACCTTGAGTATAAATTTAATAAAACTAAAAAGTTTATAATTGGAACTATAGCTATTTCCAAAACTTTCTACTCTTTTTATTTTCTTGTTTGCACTTAAGTCTTTTTGTAATTTGTTAAGTTCGGATGTATCTAGATATTTTGCTAATTTTATAGTATAAAAATTTGGTAATGTGCTGATTATCTCTTTGATATCTTCGGGTTTTTGCCCAAAAGAGATCTCTTTTAAAATCTCATCTTTTTCTATTTTAGTGCTTTGGCCTATATTTTTATTTATTGATTGAAGCTCTTGCAAAGTTATAGGTTTGTTACTTACAACCAGCATGGAATATCCTTCCCTGAGTCGCTGCTCATAACTAGCAGTCATTCTGTCAAATACTAAAAAAAACTCTATTCCAAGCAAAATCGCCACTAACGGCAAAATGAACATAACGTGATCTTTAATGAACTTCATAAACACCCTTATTTTCAATAATGAAATGTCTATATGGCAATGAAAAGATAGTAGGAATCCTATGAGTTACCACCACAACTGTAGTTTCCAATTGTCCGCATGCATTTTCCATTAAATCCCAAATTACATTGGATGAATATTCATCCAAATTGCCCGTTGGTTCATCTGCTAAAATCAGCATTGGATTTTTTGCCAATGCTCTTGCAATGCCAACTCTTTGCTGTTCGCCTCCGCTAAGCTCAAAGGGATGCTTGTTTCCATATTCGGTTAACTTCACATGCCTTAGGAGTCTTTGTGCTTGCGTCTGCTGTACATCTAGCGAATATCCGGCTATCATTAGCGGCAACACAACATTTTTAGCCACCGTCCATTCGTTGATCAATTTATAATCTTGAAACACCATACCCATATGAGTTCTAAGCTCTTGGAGCTTTGAAGTTGATACCCCAGCTAGCTCCAATCCGCCAACTACCATGCTTCCGCCAGCTGGTTTTAAATGTCCGTAAAAAGATTTCAACAAGGTTGACTTACCGCTTCCGCTTGGTCCTGTTATAAATACAAATTCTCCTTTTCTTACAGAAAAATTAGCATTTTTTATAATTTCATTTTTACCTCGATTGTAAGCAAGTGTCAAATCTGTAGCTTTAATAATATTAGCCATGCAGAAACTCCTTTATTGCTTTATGTGCTTTAAAGTTTGAACTAGATCTGATCGGCAAGGATGGATAATAGTTACAATTATTTATATTCATAATAATGTATTTATGCTCCGGTCTAGCAAAACTTCCAAATGCACATTTCATCAAAAACGTATCCTTATCTATCTCGTATAGTCTTTCAAAATGCACAAAATAATCATCAAACACCTGACTTTCTTGCGGCAATTGTTTGTTTGTATTTATATTATATCCTAAATCAGAAAAGGAAAAGTCAAATTCATCTCTTTTATCATCCGATTTTTCATCACAAAAAAGAGTTACATCATAAATATCTTTTGATTGTCTTTGCCATCTTGCTTCGTATTTACTGATAATTGGCAAAGCATAATTTTTATTTATTTGAATTCTCATTTTTGGAAGTTTACTAAAAATTTGCAATGCATACTCATAATAAAGGTCACTATCTGTGCGAAGCTCCAAAGTGCCGTCAACATCCAACACTCTCATTGCTTCAGCAGTAAACTCATCTCCTATTACCCTGCGGGATGGTTTTTTGTCCCACGGTACAGGAAAGTGGACAAAAATTTGTTTGCAGATATTTGATGGAAGCATCTCCAAAAAAAGCCTAGCATCATAATTGACTACCAATATATTGCTCAGTCCTTGGATTTCAATCTGCTTTAATAATTGTCCTGCAGATGGCGTATGGATCTCGATACCTATAAATAAAGTTTGTGGATTTTGCTTGGCTTGATACAAAATATGTCTTCCGCTTCCAAAACCGACTTCTATGGCTATTTTTTTATGTTCAAATTTGATATCGACAAAATCTTCTATTTTTTTGAAATACTTTGACGCAAACAGAGGTTCTTTGTGGCGGATATTTACAATATTTGAGCTTAATATATCAAACTCCAAAATATTTGCTACTTTTCCTATGGCTTCTTTGAGAAGTGATAGCTTCAATGGCCTTGTAATCTTCTCGTATTTGAGCATGGCTTCATTGTCTGTATATTTATATACCAGCAGAAACTTCTCATTTTGGTAATTGATGCCGATTAAAGTCTCTGGATAGCTTACCGAGTGCGCTACAAATTCTATAATCTCGCTATGTTTTTTTGCCCGATTAGAAAGCTCTTCTTTTGATATTGGCATTACTTTAATATGTGGCACTGAATGTTCCTTGTAGGTTATCGCTTTTTAGTAATTCAAATATATTCTCATCAAAATGTTTTGATATAAAATCTCGCATATCATCAAATAATGGTGCTTCAAATTGCATATTTTGCCCGCTTATAGGATGAATAAAATAAAGTGATCTGGCATGCAAAAATACTCTTGGCATCTCTTTGCCAATATATCCATAGAGTGTATCTCCCAAGATATGCCGTCCAAGAGTTGAGAGATGAACTCTGATCTGATGTGTCCTGCCGGTATATAGCTTAGCAGCAATTAATTCAATATTTTTATCACTTGATGCTAATTTCACAAATGCGCTTTTCGCACTTTTCCCGCCTTCAATTACTCCCATTTTTAGACGATTATGCGTGCTTCTGCCAATTGGAGCTTCTACTTCGCATGAATCTTTGAGTGGATAGTCTATCAATGCCACATAATATCTGCCCATACTTTTATCTTCTAACTGACGGCTGAGAGCTTCATGGGCCTCATTGCTCTTGGCAATTACCAGTGCGCCTGTAGTCTCTTTATCTATGCGATGTACTATACCATGTCTCTCTTCCCCTGAGAGGGTTGAAAGAGATATTCCTCTTTGCACAAGCCAATCAACCAAAGTAGGCTCTTTAACACTTGGCGCCGGATGCACCACAAGACCGCTTGGCTTATTGACTACCATTAAATGTTCATCTTCATATAGTACTTCTACATCAAAATCAACCTTCATTGATACTTTATGTTCAACTTCCGGCAGCGTGTATGATACTTTATCGCCTATATGTACTTTATGGCTTGTCTTTGTCACATCTTTATAGTTGGTTTTTACAAAACCTTTTTCTATAAGCTTTTCTATCTGATTCCTGCTGGCATTCAGATGAGATGCTAATATCTTATCGATCCTGCCGGACTCATCTGCTATAAATTCTTCTTTATTTATCCCTAATTGCCCGCTCATATGTCATCCCTCTTCCATCTAGTAGGATCTAAAAAAGTATCATCATGTATATGAGATAGTGATGCTTGCATCATTTTAAAAAGATTTTTATTCTCTTTTTCCATCTCTAGCAACCACTCTTTTGTCTTTGCTCTGGCAAATGGCATCTTGACATCTTTAAGCATAGCAGGACACGCTTCATCACCTATTGCAACAAGAGCGTTATCTTCCACAAAAGCTCTGGTTTGAGACTCTCGTACTTGTATAAGAGGACGAATGAGATGAAATCCTCTCTCGGTTTTATATATAGGAGCTAAGCTTCTCATGGTGCCGTTATAGAACATATTCATAAAAAAACTCTCAACCGCATCATCAAGGTGGTGGCCAAGAGCTACTTTGTTAAATCCGCCTTCTTGTGCATAGGTATATAAAGCACCTCTTCGCATGCGTGAAAAATAGCTGCAAAAAGAGCTATTTGGCCGTATGGTATCTTGGGAAATATCAAATATATTCGTTTCAAAAACTTTATGCGGTATACCGTGCTCTTTGCAATGCTCTGATAATGCTTTATACTGCTCATTTGGCATACCGTAATTTATCGTGCAAGCTTCATATTCAAATGAAAACGGTGCATGTCTATGGATATGTTTCATAATATGCACAAGAGCCAAAGAATCCTTTCCGCCGCTAAGACCGACAAGCACCTTGTCACCTTCATTTATGAGCTTAAATGTAGCATTCGTTTTGCCGACAATTCGCAAAAGTTTTTTGCTTACACTGGGTGATTTTTTAGCTTCGATATCTTTCAAATGCGTTCTACCATGTCCAATATAAATTCTGCACTGACTTTAGCAGAACTCTCCAAGAATGTATCAAAATCGATTCCTGCCTCATCGTTTGCGCTGTCACTAATAGCTCTTAGTATAAAAAATGGAATATTCAAAGCGTTGCATACTACGGCAACACTTGCCCCTTCCATCTCCAAAGCGGATGCCTTGAAAGTTTCAGCTACCCAGCTTTTTTTCTGGCTGCATGCCACAAATTGATCTCCGGTGGCTATAATTCCCTCTTTTAAGTCAATACCTTTGTCTGCTGCTACTTGCTTTGCTATTTCTCTAAGTCGTGTGTCAGTCGGTATGCATACTTCACCCTCAGGCACAAATCCATACGGATGCCCAAAAGCAGTAATATCCAGATCATGTTGACACAATCCATCTGCTATGATAAGGTCTCCAATTTTTAGATCACTGCTAATAGCTCCGGCAACACCTGAAAATAAAACCATTTCGCATCCAAATTTTTCTATCAAAATAGTCGCTGTCAGAGCTGAAAATACTTTACCTATCTTTGAATATGCGACAACAATTTCTTTGCCTTTATACGTTGCTTCATAGTATATATTGTTGGCATACTTTGTCTCAACGACACTATCCATTTTTGCCAAAAGAGGATCAATCTCCTCTCTCATTGCTCCTATAATTGCAATTTTCATTACATATCTTTTAGTGCAGCAACAGTAGCCTCAAGGCTTGCCATATCGCTAACATTGAAATGTGGTTTAGAAGTTGAACTCTTATTGAGTCCTTTAAGTACATTGCCGTGTCCAAATTCTATATAACAATCTACATCATTATCTATATTAGCGATCGATTGTTTATAAAGCACCGGCATAACAAGCTGTTTTGGCAGCAACTCCAAAGCCTCTGCTTTTGTGCTATATGCTTTTGCCGTAACATTCGAGATGACAGGAGCTATAAAATTATCTTTTAGCATCTCTTGAAGTTTTTCCTCAAGCGGTGCAACTGCACTGTTCAATAACGGGCAATGAGAAGCAACTGACATATTTAAAAGCATTGCTCTTTTTGCTTTTGCCTCTTTTAGAACGTCTACTAATTCTTCAAGGTCTTTTTTGATACCCGCAATTACTATCTGTCCATCTGAATTATAATTCACTGCCCAAACTTGTTTACCCTCCGCTCTGGCATCAGCACAAATGCTCTCTACTGTGGCATCATCGAGTCCCAATGAAACCAGCATCCCTACTTCTTGCTTTGAGCACGCTTCAGCCATTAATTTACCGCGAAGATTTACAAGCTCTACTGCATCAATAGCATCAAGTGCATCTGAGGCGACAAGAGCAGAAAACTCACCCAAAGAGTGGCCAAGCGTAAGTACTGGAACAATACCGGTTTGCTCTACAAAAAGCCTGTTTGCAATAGCGCTAACTAACAATATAGCCGGTTGAGTAAATGCTGTTTGAGCCAAATTTTCATTTTCAGTAAACAAAAGAGTTTCAAAATCAATATCTGTTCTCTCTTTTGCATCAGCAAACATCTCTTTTGCTACTGAAGAATTTTCAAAGAAATCCTTTCCCATACCTATTGCTTGAGAACCCTGACCAGGGAATACAAACGCACACTTTAATGACATATTTTTCCTTTGAATACATAGTTATAAATAATAAGATATTATACCATGTCATCGTTTAGGGTTAAGAATTGACAATAAAATAGCCTGTATCTGCATTTGATTATTTTTAATTTTGATCTGTTTTTATGATACAATATTTAAAACATCATTAGGAGCAAATATGTTATCAATTTTATGGTGGCATTGGATTGTATTTGGATTGATATTGCTAATGATCGAACTAGCAGTTGGTACTTTTTTTATATTAGGTTTTGCCATCGCAGCTATAATTATCGGTGTTATAACATTTTTTATATTTTTTTCATTTGCCACACAATTAATGCTATGGCTTCTTTTTTGTATAATCTTTATAGTCGTTTGGTATAAAAAATTTTCTGACACCACAATAACTAAAAGCGGTCAATCAGACTATTCTCTTGATACTTTGGGCACAGTAACACTAGATATCCCGAAACACTCTAGAGGCAAAGTGATGTTTGACACCCCGGTACTTGGCAATACAACATGGCATGCAACATCGAATATAGATATACATGCTAATACACGAGTAAAAATAGTCAAAATAAACGGTCAGCTTATAGAAGTTGAACCTATTTAAAAATACAAAAAAAGGATAAACAATGGAAATCATGATAATTTTAGTAGCAGTAGTATTGGTGACCCTTTACAAAGGTGTTAATATTGTACCGCAAGGAGAAGAGTGGGTAGTCGAAAGGCTAGGTAAATTTTCCCGTACACTAAAACCTGGGCTTAATATTATAGTACCTTATATAGAAGCCGTAAGACAAAAAGTCTCTACTAGAGATCTCATACTTGATATTCCGGGTCAAGAAGTTATCACTAAAGATAATGCTGTTATCCATACAAATGCGATCACGTTTATTCGTGTCACCAATCCTGCCGATGCTATATATGGAGTAGAAAATTTTAAACTTGCCATTCAGCAGCTCGTCATGACAACTCTGCGCTCTATACTGGGTGAGATGAATCTGGACGAAGCACTGTCTAGTCGTGAGCATATCAAAACGAAATTAAAAGATCAAATTATAGATGATGTGGCAGGCTGGGGAGTTACAGTTAAATCAGTTGAGATTCAAGATATTGCACCAAGTACATCCATGCAAGCTTCAATGGAGCGGCAAGCGGCCGCAGAGAGAGAACGAAGAGCTATTGAAACAACTGCAGAAGGAACAAAAAATGCTATGATACTTGAAGCTGATGGCAAACTGGCAGCTGCGCAAAGAGAAGCACAAGCACAAGTAACACTAGCGAAAGCTTCAGCTGAAGCTATACGCGAAATCGGAGACAATATCCAAAATCAAGAATTGCCTGCAATGTTTTTGCTTGGAGATAGATACATCACAACACTTGAAAAAATGAGTCAAAGCCAAAATTCTAAATTTATAGTTTATCCAGCCGATCTTCAAGGTGCCGTAAAAGGCATGTTAGGCAGTGTATTTAAAAAATAAATACTATCCTCTTTCTGTATGTCCCTTGAATGATACTATCCCATAAGCAAGGTTTGCTACCTTGCTGTATCCCATTTTTTTCATGATTTGCTGACAATATGCACTTCTGCTTCCACTAAAACAATAAACTATGATATTCGCATCTTTTTTATCGTCTATCTGAGAAAGGGCTTGATAAAATGAAGTGGTTGGAACCAAAAAGTCTGTACCTATGATTCGCTCCCCTTTATACTCCATCCACTCTCTGACATCAACAAGAATAAAATCAACTAAACCAATTTCTCTGGCTTCCAATAATGATTCAAGTTCGTCTGAATCTAGATCTTTTTGTTCCAAAAGTGCTAGACATTCTTCTTTGGATAATCCCCTTGAATGCGTATGAGATACTTGTATAGCACTCTTTTCTATAACATGTTTGGCTGCATATTCAGGTGTGCAAAATATACCACAGTGACAATGCCCGTCATTTGGAATCTCATACTCAAGAGCCGGTTTGCACGGACATATTCTATTGTCGGCTGCTTTTCTTTCCTCTTCAGTTTCGCCTTCTACCATAAAACAAGGACAATATCTTTTGCCATAAATAAGTTTGTTTCTTGTAAGCCCCGTTTTAACCGACTCATTTATTTCGTCTTCGGGATTATATACAAATCCGAATTGATTACAAACTTTTTCTGTAAACGAGAGTGTCTTGACATATTCTTGTTGAAATTCTTCTGATTGGGTGTCAATTTTGATTACCATGCAATTTCCTATATAATGATAAATTTTTTTTGAAATTATAGTAAAAAAATTTGAGAGTTTTGTTATAAAATAAAAGAAAAAAAGTTAGTTAAGCTAGGATTATAAATATAATAATTTAAACAAAAAATTCTAAGCAACTTCCCCCTTAAAAAAGGGAGTTGGTATCGATTCTTAATGGCAATGACCGCCGCCGCAACAACCGCCACTGCTATGGCTATGTCCGTGATCATGACCAGTGCTGCAACAACCGCCTTGATCATCGCATGCCAATTGTCCAGTCATTGCTTCATCTGCAGTTGCTTCTCTAGCATCAATTACTTCTATAGAAAACAGCAGATCTTTACCGGCCAAAGGATGGTTGAAATCAATTGTTACTTCGTTATCATCAAATGATTTTACAGTAACTTGAACACTTTGTCCATGCTCGCCTTGTCCATAAAGCACCATACCTTCTCTAAGGTCGATTCCTTCGAACTGATCTCTAGGCAAAACTTGCATAGCTTCAGGATTAGTCTCACCGTAAGCTTCTGCAGCTTTCACTAAAATATCACCTTTTTCTCCGACTTTCATACCAACAAGTGCATTTTCAAGTCCAGCTATGATATGACCTTTGCCTGTTATGAACTCCAAAGGAGCTCCGCCGATATTGCTATCTATAATATCGTTTTTCCCTGCTTCTGTTAAACTGTATCCTAATGATACAACACTATTGTCTTTTGTAATAATCATAATTTTCTCCGTTTAATAAATTTTTTGTCATTGTAGCCAAGCAAACTTTACAAACCCTTAGCTATTATTTTGAATTGTTTGTTTAAAGCTTATCTCATACCGCCTAACTTATTTTTTGCTATTTTTGCACTTTCCCTTGCAGGATATTTTTGTATTATAGTTTCATAAAAAAGTTTTGCTTGAGCCTTATCGCTCGTATTTTCCAAAGAGATAGCAGTATGCAATAAAAGTATATCTATATAAGCTGCACTGTCATCCGCTTTTGCACTTTTTTTATAGTAAAAAATTGCATCTTTGTATCTTTTTTGATAATAAGCGATTTCACCCATATAATAATTAGTTGATGCTGCCTTGTATCCTTGTTTTTGGGCATCCAAAAATTGCTCTTGGGCTTTATCGTATTGTTTTGCTCTAAATAAAGTAATGCCATTAGCGTATGCTTGCTCTTTAGTTAACGATTTTGAAGATGGCGCAGTATCCTCTGTTTTACCGTTTACTTTCAGGATTTTATATAATTCGTCTTTTTTTACACATGATGCATTAAGATCATCTATCATCCTGCCTAGATCTTGAATTAGTTTCATATCATTTTTTGAATCTTGATTTCTATTAATCTCCTCAAGTTCCATTATTTTGACATTTAAACCTTCCACTAGACTAGTGAGGCCGTCTATGCGTTCATTTTGTTCTTGTATCTTTTGTTCAAGCATAATTATATTTGAGTTTGGAACTTCTTGTGCATAAGACACAAGGTTCACAAAGCTAATTATGGCTAAATATGTTTTTATATTCATGTTTATTGCTTATGTAGGTCTACTCTTCTATTTTGAGCATAACACTCATCTGCAGTGCTATTAGTACAAGCTGGCGCACTTTCACCTAGTGATACAATAGTAAATCGCTCAGCTGCAATGCCTTGCGCCACCAAAGCATCTTTTACGGCTTTTGCTCTTTTTAGTCCCAAAGCATAGTTAAACTCATCTGTACCAAATTCATCGCAATTGCCCTCTACTTTGATATTTCCGTTATAACTTTTCAGAGTCTGTATGTTTTTATCAATAGCTTTTTGCATATCATTTACTATACTAAAATCTCCAAATCCAAAATATACGCTCTGGAAGCCACCACTGCTGTTATTATATGATCCATCATTTGGCAATCCGCCGCTCGGACTCATTTTGGCTCTAAGCGCATCAGCATTTGATATCTCACCATGCTCACCTACATTCACTCCATCACTCCCTAGCGAAGGAACATCAGATATATTTGCACCTGTGTTTAATTCGGGTGCTTTTTGGCTGCATCCTGTCCAAAAAAACGCAACTAAGATTACTGTTGCAATTAAAAATAACTTTTTCATATAAATCCTTTCAAAATTAATACAATATGATATTACCACAAAATTACCAATCAATAGATTGAACTTTGCTTCCAACATTAAAAATGCTGCTCTCTTTTGTGTCTATATTTACATACCCTACCAAGCTTTTACCGCTTTGTTGTTTTACATACAAAACTACATTACCGTCACTTGAAAACCTAGGAAATTGGTTGTCACCGCTATTGGTTAATGGCGTTGTGCCGGAAGTTGAATTGAGATAAATATTAAATGTATTGCCTCTAAAGCGCTCACTGCTTTCTCTAGACGAATAAACTATTTTATTCCCAAATGCATCACAACTATTATTGTTTCTGCCTCTTGAGACTACCGGTGACACAGAAGGACTTGTCAAATATTTTTTAAAAATATTTGGATATCCAAGCCTATTTGATACAAACACAATTTGTTTTTCTCCTGACATATATTGTCCGCTGACATCAATACCTCCAAAATCCGTCAAACGAGATGCGGATTTTGTGGCTACATCATATTCATAAATATCAGGTTGCCCGTTTGGCGCCATTGTAAGAAGCAATTTTGATCCATTGCTGCTAACATCAGAGCAAACAAGCATGCCGTCTGATGATGTAATCATATCTTTCGTACCGTTATTTAAATGATATCTATACAAAACAGGTCTAGCTCCATTCATGGCAGTATAATAAAAACTGCTTTGAGATTTATCTGACCATTTTGGAAAAAGATTAAGCCCGCTTCTGATTATTGGATACTTGTATGTAAAAGTATAATCAGAGAGTATTATTTCACTCTGTCTGGAAGCTGTATATCTAGTAAATAAAACCAAACGATTCATCCAATCTATACTGCCATATCCCAATATACGATTAATGTCGCTCACTGCTTTGTGCACTAAAAACGGATATTTGTTAAATGCTCCGATAGAATAGCTTTTTTGAAATAATTTTGTTCCATTGCTGTTTTGAATAAGTATAACTGACAAGCTGGCACCGCTTGTATTTAGTAGTTGATATTTTAATGTATATTCATTTGATTTTACTTCTGTAGGTAAAACATCAGAACTATACTCAGCCGTATAATATCTGCTATCAGCGCTAAAATTTCCGCTTAATTTTAAATCGTTCAAGAAAAGCGAAAAAACTTTTCTTGATGTACTATTGTCAATTGAAGTACTTCCGTCAGCAATTGCTATTTTGCTGCGATTGTCTACCTTTTTTTTGATAGTAAGCTCTGCATCGCTGTCTCCCATTAAAACAGTCAAGAGCATAATTATAGAAAATATAAAACGCATCATTACCTCTCCGCAATAAAATTTACATCAAACAAATAAGCCCTTGAACCTGCATGGGGTCCAAAGCCTACTCTTTGTAGTTGCTTGAGATATTGTACCAATCCTTGATTAAATTCCTCATTAGCTGAGGGTTGTATAATTTTAAAATCAAAATCACCATTTGGCTGTATAACAAACGATATTTTTGCTCTCTCACCTGCATAACTGCTTTGTGCCGGCCATCCTTGCAAAATGGATTTTACTTTTGACTTATATGCATCTTCTACCCCGGCATCACCTTTTTTGCTAAATTCTTTACTAATTAATTCAGATGCCACACTGGATGGAGATTGAGAAATATTTGTCGCTATTGGAGCTGATGGCTTAGATGATGGTTTGGCCTTTGGTGTTGCAGCTATTGGTTTATCAGATTTGATATTTGTAAATAAATCACTTGTATTTTTTGATTGATTTTTTGTATTTTGTATGGGTTTTGTATTTTCTATTTTTTTAGTTTCTTGTTTTTTTATCAAAGGGGGTGTTTCTTTCGGTTTATCGACCGAAGTTGGTTTTTTTTCAATAGGCACTTGTTTTTTTACAACTACTTCTTTTTGAGGCTGCTTAATAGATTCTTTGATTTGCGGTTTTTCTTCTAGTTGTGTTTTGATTGGCTGGGGGATATCATTAGATTCAGTTTGAACAGGTTTGGCGAGTGGTAAATCTTGAGATTCATCTACTGTTGATAAATCGACTGCAATTATCTGTTCTTTTTGACTACCCGTATCTTTCTCTTCGGATTTATATCCAAAATGCCAAAAAAGCAATCCTACAACAACAATATAAATAGCAACAGCAATAATACCGCTTTTAAATGTATATTCTTTTTCCATAAATTATTGTGTCACCAAAGATACATTCTCAAAGCCCGCCATTTTTATGCTTTTGAGAAGAAACATAATATCTTTATACGCTAGAGTCTCATCGGCACGAATATATATATTTGTTTTCGGGTCCATATCTAATTTGTCTGCAAATCGGCTTGAAAAAGTAGCCAAAGAATAGACATCATTATTTATATATATTTTTTGATTTCTATCCATACGGATAGTAACTGAATCGCTCTTTTTTGTTTGACTTTGCTTTGAGCCCTGCGGTAGAGTAATTTGTTCTTGATATGTTATAGTAGGAGCCGCTATCATCAAAATTGCCATAAGAACCAGCATGACATCCATTAGCGGAGTAATATTTAAATCCGGATCATCATCCCAATGAAACATTTGTGCTCCTTATTTATCATCAATTTGGGCTAACATCATTTTTGACTGTGATGCCAAAAGTGAACTAAGCTCATAAGCCTTGCGTTTTAATATTAAATGAAAACTATATGCAAAAATAGCTACCAAAATACCCGCTGCAGTTGCAACCAATGCTTCAGATATTGCAGGAGCGACAATATTCAATGCAGCACTTGCCTGATCTCCAAGCTTGCTAAATGTTTCCAATATCCCGACTACAGTTCCAAAAAGACCTATAAAAGGTGATGTTGATGCTATTATAGATAAAAGTGTTAGATTGCGAGTAGCTATTCGCACAGCATCTGAGGCGGCAGCCTCCAATATAACAGAATTTGGATTATTAACTTTACCAAGATATGCATGTAATAGTGATGATTTACTTACGGATCTGGACACACCCATATAAAGAGCTTTTAATGAATCTGTTTCGATAGCAATACGTTTATGTAAAAGCTTGAAACGATCCATAAATACCCAGAAGGTAATTATAAAATAAAAAGAAAGAATCAATAAAACCAAAATAGTGATAGCACTACTTTGGGAAAAATATTGAGCTAGTGAATTATGCAATTATATAGACTTCCCTATATGTTCTACTTTGCTTACCGCAGTAGCAATAGCCACGCTTGAAGCTTCAGTACTTTTAAGAAGTGCTTTTGCATCTTCTATTGCTTGTGCCAGTTCATTATCCTCACCAGAAAGTGACACGGCACCATCAACTATACATGTAGTTTTTGTTTCATCTACTTTGACATATCCGGAATTGATAGCTACTGCAATTTCTTTATTTTGAGCTGTTTCAATGATAATAACACCAGTTGTAAGCATAGAAACCAAAGTTGCATGTTTTGGTAAGACACCAAACTCTCCTTCGGTTCCAGGCAAAGTAACTTGCTTAACATCATTGTCGAAAATTACACCATCTGGTGTAACTATTTCAAGCTTCATTAGTTCCATAGTATTCCTTTAAGGATTAAGCTTTTGCTTTCATTTTTTCGAATTTAGCAACAGCTTCGTTCATATCTCCAACCATATAGAAGGCAGCTTCAGGCATCTCATCATATTTACCTTCTAGAAGTCCTTTGAATCCGGCAATTGTCTCTTCAAGAGTAACATATACACCTGGGCTTCCTGTAAATACTTCTGCAACGTGGAATGGTTGAGATAGGAATTTTTCAATTTTTCTAGCTCTCTCAACAACAAGTTTATCATCTTCACTAAGCTCATCCATACCAAGAATTGCAATAATATCTTGCAAATCTTTATATTTTTGTAAAATTTGTTGTACACCACGAGCTACTTTATAGTGATCATCACCGATAATTTGCGGATCAAGCATTCTAGAAGTTGAATCTAGTGGGTCAACTGCCGGATAAATACCTTTTTCTGCGATTGAACGGTTAAGAACAGTTGTTGCATCAAGGTGCGCAAAAACAGAAGCAGGTGCCGGGTCAGTCAAGTCATCCGCCGGTACATAAACAGCCTGAACAGATGTGATAGAACCTTTTTTAGTAGAGGTAATTCTCTCTTGCAGTTTTCCCATTTCGCTTGCTAATGTTGGTTGATAACCAACGGCTGATGGAATACGACCCAAAAGAGCTGACATTTCAGCACCTGATTGTGAAAATCTAAATATATTATCTATAAACATCAATACATCTAGGCCCATTTCATCACGGAAATATTCAGCCATCGTAAGACCAGTAAGTGCGATACGGTTTCTTGCTCCCGGTGGTTCACTCATTTGACCATAGCACAGTGCAACTTTGTCAAGTACGTTTGACTCTTTCATTTCATGATAAAGGTCATTTCCTTCACGAGTTCTCTCACCAACACCGGCAAATACAGAGTATCCACTATGTTTCATAGCAACGTTGTTGATAAGCTCCATAATGATAACTGTTTTACCAACACCGGCACCACCAAATAGTCCAACTTTACCACCTTTAGAATAAGGGGCTAGGAGGTCAACAACCTTGATACCAGTTTCAAAAACTTCTGTTTTTGTGCTTTGCTCTTCGAAAGGAGGCGGGTCTCTATGGATTGACCAATATTGTTTTGCTTCAACCGGTTCACCATTATCAACAATATCACCGATTACATTGAATATTCTACCCAATACTTCCGGACCAACTGGAACTTTTATTGAATCTCCGGTTGCTCTAACTTCTTGTCCTCTATATACACCTTCACTCATATCCATGGCGATCGTTCTGACACGTTTGTCGCCAAGTTGTGCTGCAACCTCTAATACCAATTTCTGTTCTTTGCCATCAACTGTAAATACAGTTTCTAGTGCTTCATTAATCTCTGGCAAATAATCTGTAAAATCTACATCGATTACCGGGCCAAGTACTTGTACTACTTTTCCTATCATTATCTTTCCTCTCCTCTAATTATTTCATTGATTCCATACCACTGATGATCTCTATGAGTTCAGTTGTAATCGCTTCTTGTCTAGCTCTATTATATTTAATGGAAAGAGATTTAACCATCTCTTTTGCATTGTTTGTTGCCGAATCCATTGCTTGCATTCTTGCACTATGCTCTGCTGCAAGTGAATCGATAAGTGCATAATACATAGTATATTCTACATATCGTTTGACTAGTCCTTCTAATAATGTATTGTCTTCATCTGGTTCAACTTCTAATTCTGAAGTAGAAACATTATTCAAACTCAATGCACTATGATCAATAGGCAATACTTGTGATTGCCTAACTTCTTGTGTGATCATATTGACATAACCATTATGTACTAATATAATTTTTTCAGTATTGCCATCGATATAATCTTGAGCTATTTGGCCGATCAGTTCTGATGATTTTTCAAAATCAGGTGAAGAACTAAGTCCAAGAACTTCATTGCTTAATGCAACTCCATTGAATCGAAAATAGTCAATCCCTTTTCTGCCAACTGCTCTAAGTCTAACTTCTGTACCTTTTGCTGCAAACTCTTTTCTAAGAGCATTTACTCTTTTGATAGTTTGAGCATTAAAGCCTCCGCAAAGACCTTTATCTGCTGTAATAAAAACTATATCTACTATTTTTGGGTTTTTGACTTCGCTAAAATAAGGCAAGTCCAAACCGTTAGCATTTTCACCTGCCATCTTTCTTGCAATTTCATTCAAAAGTTCAGTAAGCTTAGCTGCATAAACTTTTGATTTTTTCGCAAGCTCCTCTGTTCTTTTAAGTTTTGCAGAAGAGACAAGCTTCATAGCACGCGTAGTTTTTTCTGTATTTTTAACACTTTTAATCTTACGCTTAATATCTTTTAAACTTGCCATGATATGCCCTTATGCGCTAAATGATTCTTTGAAATCTTCAATTGCTTTTCGTAATTGTGCTTCAGTCTCATCATCAATTTTTTGACTAGTTCTAATGTTATCCAAAACTTTAGAATATTTAGCATCCATGAAGCTTAAAAACTCAGCTTCAAATTTTGTTACTTTTGATGCCGGGATACTGTCTAAATAACCTTTTGCACCAGCATAAATAATAGCAACTTGTTTTTCAATAGGAACTGGAGAATAAGGAGGTTGTTTAAGAACCTCTACCATTCTTTGTCCGCGCTCTAGTTGTTGTCTGCTATGTTCATCAAGGTCTGATGCAAATTGAGCAAATGCTTGAAGCTCTCTATAAGATGCCAGGTCAAGTCTTAGTGTACCGGCAACTTGTTTAGTAGCTTTGATCTGAGCAGAACCACCAACACGAGATACAGAAAGTCCGACGTTAATTGCCGGTCTGATACCTGAGTTAAACAGATCAGTCTCTAGGAATATTTGACCATCAGTAATTGAAATTACGTTTGTAGGGATATACGCGGAAACGTCCCCTGCTTGTGTCTCGATGATAGGGAAGGCCGTAATTGAACCTGCACCAAGCTCATCGTTTAATTTCGCTGCTCTTTCAAGAAGTCTTGAGTGTAGATAGAATACATCCCCTGGATATGCTTCACGACCCGGAGGACGTCTAAGGATAAGAGACATTTCACGATAAGCTACAGCATGCTTAGAAAGGTCATCATAGAAAATTACAGCGTGTTTGCCGTTATCTCTAAAATACTCAGCCATTGTAACACCTGCATAAGGAGCAAGGAATTGCAATGCTGCTGATTCAGAAGCACCTGCATTTACAACGATTGTATAATCCATAGCACCGTATTCTTCTAATTTTTTAACTGTTGCTGCAACAGTTGATTGTTTTTGACCAATTGCTACATAGATACAAACAACATCTTGACCTTTTTGGTTAATGATAGTATCGATTGCTATTGTTGTTTTACCGGTTTGTCTATCACCGATAATAAGCTCTCTTTGTCCTCTACCGACCGGAACTAGGGCATCAATTGCTTTAATACCTGTTTGAAGTGGCTCATGAACTGATTTTCTAGCCATGATCCCTGGAGCTTTTTCTTCCACAAAACGGCTTTCGCTTGATGCAATTGCACCTTTACCGTCAACTGGCTGACCAAGTGCATTTACAACTCTACCGATCATTGCTTCGCCAACTGGAACTTTTAGAAGATCGCCTTTTCTTTTTACGCTCATCCCCTCTTTAATGCCCGCTGATGACCCAAGAATTACAACACCAACACTTGCCTCTTCAAGGTTAAGAACCATACCTTCCATACCGTTTTCAAATTCAACGATTTCACCCGCCATAACATTATTCAAACCATAAACTGTTGAGATACCGTCTGCGATACCTACTACTTTTCCAACTTCGTTTATGTCTAAATCAATTTGAAAATTTTCAATTCTCTCTTTTATGATAGAACTAATTTCATCTGCTTGTAATTTAACTGCCACTGCTACTCCTTTACTTTAATATAATGACTTACAATGATCGATTAATATAATCGATTAATTGTTCTTTAACTCTCTGTTTAGAGAAATTAACCTCAATGCCCAAATCTTCTACTAAAACTCTCAAACCTTCAAAATCACTAACTTCTTGTGTTAATGAGATTTTCGATCCTGTATATTTCGCCAAAGCATCCTCAAGTTCTGTAACTTCTGATTTGCCTAAACTTTTTTGACTTCTTATGACACCTTGATAACTATTTTGTTCTTTTTGAAGCTCAGCATTTACAATTTTAGCAATAGCCGGGATCAAAGCCAATCTTTTATTTTCACCTAAAATTTTTATAAAATTGATCAATCTTGTATCGGCTGTTTTGCCGAGCGCATCAAGAATACTTTGTGTTTTAGACTCATCACTCAACAAAGGTGAATTAAGACCATTAACTATAGATGGTGTACTAGCAAAAGCATTTGAAAGCTGTGTAAATATTTCTGCATATTGGCTAATTAATTTAGAATCATTGATAGCAAAAATTGCTTTTGCATATCGTTGTGCTACTAACTCTTCCATTATGCCACCACCTTATTGCTTATCATAGATACTACTCTATTTTCACCTATCACAATATCATCATTTGTAATATTTTCATTTAGAACTTCATTTATAGTTTCTCTAGCACTTTTTCTTGATTCAAGTTCTATTTTTTCTTCGAGTTGTTTATCCAAAAATGATAGTTCTTGTACACTGTTTTGCATAATTTTATCTGACAATAACAGAGCCTCTTTTTTTGCATCAGCAACTATCTCTTTTGCTTTTTTTTCGCTCTCTTTGACCATGTTTTGTGCATCTTTTTGTTGCTTTTTGGCCAACTGTAATCTACTTTCAATATCTTTAAGCTGATTTGCAATACCATCTTGACGACTTGCCAAAAAACCTTTAAGTTTATCTGCAAGCAAATAATAAAGAATGCCGGCAAAAATTAGAAAGTTAAATACCCTAGGAACAAAATCTGTTTCTCTACCGGTCATGGCAAAATATTTAGTAGCTTGAGCTGAACCTTCATGGTCACCGCTCGCCAGTAAAATTGCAGGAACAATCAATAAGCCTAGTGTTATAAATTTATTTTTCATCCCGCCTCCTAAAACTTACTTAACTTGGCTTTTATGCCGTCTTTAAATTGAGGCATTTGTGCCAACAAAGCATCTTTGAGTGCATTTTTTTCTTTTGCAAGATTTTGTGCAAAAGAATCATATGCCGTTTCAAGCTCTTTTTGTTTAGCGTCTATTTTGCCTTGCGCTACCAATTTAGCCTCATCTATTGCTTTTTGTCTAATAGCTGCTGATTCTGTTTTGGCATCGCTAATGATCTGCATCGCTTTAGCATGCAACTCTTCGCTGTCCCCAGAAAGGTTTTTGCTGGACTCTAAATCTTTTGCTATTGACTGATTTCGTTCATCCATAAAACCAATAAGCGGTTTAAATAAAATACTATTCAGCAAAAACAAAAGAGTCATCAAGACCACAAAGACAAACACCATCAAAGGAAGATGTATATCAAGCATGTCCACTCCTCTTATAATTTCGCATTATTCTACCATTATAGAGGTAATACTTTGGTTAAATTTTCACGCTTTTTTTAGTTTTTCAACAAAGTTAGTAAATTCTTCCTTATTAGAAAATTCTAATTCAATTATATTGCCTTTGATTTTATGTTTAAGCGGAAGTAATTTTTTTAATAAGCTAGCATATTCATTGAGTGTAAATGGAGGCATTTTTTTATCATTATTTTTGGATGGCTGTTTGTAGCCCTTTATGATGCTTTCTGTTTCTCTAACGCTAAGTTTTTGCCCAATGATTGTAGATAATAAAATTTTTTGTTTTTCGGGAGTAAGGCCTACTAATATTTTGGCATGACCTTGGGTTATTTTGCCATTTACTAATTGCTCTTGTACCTCCGGTATCAATGACAAAAGACGTAATGTATTTGTTATCTGTGAACGACTCTTGTGTACTATATTTGAGAGTTCATCATGCGTAATGTCGTGAACCTCGATCAACTCAGAATATGAGTTGGCTAATTCTATTGGATTTAAGTCTTCTCTTTGGATATTTTCGACTAGGGCCAATTCTCTTAATTTGATATTATCAATATCAACTTGTACTACTATGGCTCTTACAATTGAAAGATTTGCAAGCTTATGGGCTCTCAATCTTCTTTCTCCGGCTACTAGTAAATAGCCATTGTCCTTTTTGATGACTACGATAGGCTGAAGAAGCCCGTGCTGTTTAATCGAATCACTAAGCTCTCTAAGAGCATTTTCATCAAAATATTTACGTGGTTGATAAGGGTTTGGGACCACAAGAGATACATTTATATCTTCAACTTTTGCTTTAGCATTGTCTAAAATCAAAGAATCTATCTCATCAAGATTTTTACTATATGCTTCTTCTACCTCTTCGAGTATAGCTCCGAGCCCCCTACCAAGTGCCATGACTACCTCCCCGCAATTACGCTAGCTAATTCTTCATATGCAATACTGCCTTTAGAGCCAGATGCATATTCTCTAATCGGCTTACCAAAACTTGGGCTCTCTGCTATCTTAACGTTTCTTGGAACCACTATGCACTCTTTATTTTTCTTGAAATAAAACAATTGGTTTTTAAAATGATGACTCAAATCCTCTAGCACCTGCTTAGAAAGATTGTTTTGAGTTGAATACATTGTAGGCAAAAATCCTTTAATAGATAGTTTTGGATTGATTGTCTTGCGTAACATATTTATAGTACTGAGCAATTGCGCCAAACCTTCCAATGCAAAAAATTCACATTGAATTGGGATAATAACCGAATCTGATGCGCTTAGCGCATTGATAGTAATAGGTCCTAATGCCGGTGGAGAATCTATGATTATATAATCATAGATATCTTTAACTTCATAAAGTTTATCTTTGAGCATCAATTCACGATTTTGTTTATTTGTATCATAAAACTCTTTTTCAATACCCACCAGCCCTATATTTGAAGGTACCAAAAAAAGTGATTTCAGATGTGTCTGCATGGTTACTTGTGAAATACTTTTTGAACCATTCATTACATGCAAAATATTAAATTCATAATCATTTCTATGAAATCCAAGACTAGTTGTGGCATTCGACTGTGGATCAATATCTAAAAGTAATACTTTTTTCTTTTTTGCTGCCAAAGAAGCTGCCAAATTGACTGCAGTAGTAGTCTTTCCAACACCGCCTTTCTGATTTGCAATACATATAATTTCTATCATCTTAAGCTAAATACCTTTTCTCCATCTAATATAAGCGATCCATCATCGCACAGCACAGCCCTTAATAAGCTTTTTTTACTATCATTGATGTGTACAAAATATTCTCGATTCTTTTCAAATTCTAGCTTAACCTTACTAAAGACTTCCTTCCATTTTGGAAATTTTTCCAGTTCATTGATATATTTTTCCAAAAGAAAATATGGATCAATTTCAACACCTAGGCTGACATACGGTTCTGGCGCTGACGAAATATTTATTCCAATTCCGCATACTAAAATTTGATCAATTTTTTGAGTTATAACACCGCCGATTTTTGATCCTCTAAGATAAAGGTCATTTGGCCATTTAAGCCAAATATCATCATCAATATCTTGCAGCAATTCTTGCATAATTTGTGCAAAATATATAGATGCTGAAGCTAATGGCAAATCAAAAGGCAACAAATCACATGGTAATGCAAACGAAGCAAAGAAATTGCCCCTCACTCCTTGCCATTCGTTTGATCTGCTGCCAACACCGTCTGTTTGCTCTTGAGCAATAACTGCTATTGGGGCTCTAAGTTTATTGTTCTTTAATTCGTTGACTAAAAAGTGCTGCGTAGAAGAGAGTAGATCAAATGAGAGTATCTCCAATTTTCAGCCCCCTTCCAACAAGATAAGCCTTGGCACTCATGGCTTTTTTTGATGGCGGCTGCAAGAAAGATATTTTTATACTGCCCATCTCACATCCGACTTCAATACTATCGTTTGAAACAGAAAGTATTTCTCCTGCTTTATTTCTACTATTCATGTCAACAATTTCCAATCCTAGTAACTTTAATCCGTTGGCCAAAAACACGCCAGGCCATCCATAAAATGCACGATATTTATTGGTAATAACCAAGGCATTTATAAAATTAACTTCTCCGTCACTTTTTTGAATTTTACGACAATGTGTTGCTATTGCTTTAATTTGTGGCAACGGAATTAAATTTCCAAAATTTTTCAATACTTCAACAGTAAGTAATGCGGCATCATGGCTCAGCCTATCCATGAGATCAGTCACCACCATATCGTTTGGAATTTCAAAATATCTATATCCCAATATCGGTCCGCTATCAAGCCCTTCTTCGATTAGCATAGCTGTAATTCCAGTAAATTTATCTCCATTAAGTAAACACTGCTGCACAGGACTGGCTCCACGATACAAAGGCAACAGCGAAGCATGAAGGTTGATGCAAGGAGCAATATCTAATATATTTTTAGGCAACAACTGCCCAAATGCTGCTACTACAATGAGGTCAGGTTTTGCATCAACTATAGCTTCATAAATACCGTTTTCTTTGAGAGTTTGTGGCTGCAATACAGGCAAGTTATACTCTAATGCCAGTGATTTGACAGGTGGAGGCGTAAGTTCTTGATGTCTGCCTACAGGACGGTCTGGCTGTGTAAGAACAAGAGCTACTTCGAATTCTGGATTTTTCAATATAGCTTCCAATATGACTTTGGCATACTCAGGTGTACCCATATAAACGATTCGCTTCATTGGCCTTCTTTGTGTAAAATGTATATATTTATTATACCATGAATTGGATTTGAGATAAGAATTAGAGAGATAATACGAAATGGCTAAGCAATCCATAAATAAAATAGGATGTTTTTTTCTTACTACTTTTTTATAAAAGTAGAGCAAAAATCGTCATTATCGCAAGTATGCTAGCAAATTATGTTTCTCTTATAATATTCTTTTACTAAGTAAAGTATATTTCTCTATTGCTTGAAGCTTTTTACAATGATACGATCATGACAGAGATTTAAAATGAGCTAACGCCAGCGCCAAGCATGAGTTTGGTTACTTTTCTTTTTAAATATAAAAGTAAATTCTTATAAAAAACAGGGGTAACTTTAAACCCTAAAAAGCGTACCGCCCTTTTGTATCCCATTGAGCAAAAAGCTTTTGATATCACTCAGATTAAATCCGCTTGCCAAAAACATCTCTTTACCGTTTTCCAATAAAAATTGTGCTGATTGAAGCTTGGTGACTATGCCCCCTGTGGCAAATTCATTGTTTGCACTATGTTCTTGCAATAGTGTTGCCTCATCCAAGAAGCTATGCTCTTTGAACATAACCGCATTGCTAAATTTGTTTGGATCTTTGTCATAATATCCATCTATATCAGATAAAATTACAAGCATATCTGCATCAAAATGATATGTTACATGAGCTGAAAGCCTATCGTTATCTCCAAAAACAAGTTCCTCTGTAGCCGTGACATCATTCTCATTAATAATAGGCACTACCTTATTTGACAGCAATACTTCAATAGCCTGTTTTGCATGTTCTGTACGTTTGCGAGAATCAAGATCTGATGCGGTAAGCAATATCTGGGAACAAAGCATATCATATCTAGCAAACTTTTCTTGATACATTCTAAGCAAAAGCGGCTGACCGATAGCTGCAAGGGCTTGTTTGTTTGGAATAAAAGATTTATCAAGTTTAAGCTGTGTATATCCCGATGATACGGCGCCAGAGCTTACCAATATAATCTCTTTATCTATTATTTGCAAAGAAGCAATAAGCTCAACAAGGGATGACATCCTTGTCTTGGAAATTTCACCATTTTCGGTGAGTACGTGCGACCCTACTTTGATAACGATTCTTTTCATAATTACTGCTCCGTTTGATTTTTTTGCTGTTTGACAAAATCTCCTAATATATAACGTAAAGGTTCGGTATTGATGTGTGATACAGAAGATATCGGCAATACGAATCTTGGAGAATCAAGCTTATCACTTCCATAAGAGATATATTCGCTATTTGCATGATATACGTCTAGATTTTTATTTGGTTTCAATCCAATGGTAGCTAAAAATTCTGTTGTTGCATCATTTACTTCTTGTGGGCTCATGGCATCTATTTTGGTAATAGCTATACCGAATGCTCTTTTGCCAAGAACTGCTGAATATTTCTCTAATTCTTCCAAAAGCGTAGAATATTGATATTCCATAGCACGATAATTACTAACGTCTACCATTACAAGAAGCGTACCGGTACGCTCAATGTGTCTTAGAAACTCCAGGCCAAGTCCTTTGCCTTCGCTGGCTCCTTCTATTATACCAGGAATATCTGCCATCACAAACGCATCATAATCATTATATTCAACTACACCTAGTTTCGGTGTAAGTGTAGTAAACTCATAGTTTGCAATTTCTGGTCTAGCATTTGACAATACTGAAATGAGTGTAGATTTGCCCACGTTTGGATATCCTACAAGTCCGACATCAGCGATAAGTTTCATCTCGAATCTAACTTGCTTCATAATCCCAGGAAGTCCAGGCTGAGCATATGTAGGGCGTTGGTTACTGGAGTTTTTGAAGTGCATATTGCCAAGACCGCCCTTGCCGCCTTCCAGCAACTTAACCTTTGCACCGGTTTCAGTCAGATCAAGCAGTAATTCTCCTGTTTCAACATCAAATATTTGCGTACCTGGCGGTACTATGATGGTAGTATCCTCACCACTTTTGCCATATTTTTTTCTGCCTTCGCCCGGTCTGCCATTTTTGGCTTTTATGTGATGTCTGCCTCTAAGTGCTGTAAGAGTGTCTGTATTATTATCTACTTGAATATATACAGATCCGCCCCTGCCGCCATCGCCGCCATCTGGTCCACCTTGAGCTACAAACTTTTCTGTCCAAAACGATACTGCGCCCGCTCCGCCTTTTCCTGAACTAACTGTTAGTTCTACTCTATCTATAAACATATTTTATTTTGCCTTTTTGATTAACTTGTTATTATAACTCTAATAGCTCTCAATGCATTCAAAATAAAACTTAAGAGCAAAAATTTATATAAAAATTAAAATATTATATCTTAAATCGACCTAACAATGCCTAAATCAAAATCGAATTGTGGATGAATAAATGAGAAATAATAAAAAAATAAGAAGCCAAAGAGGCTTCTTTGGAAGAAGTATTACGCTGGAACTACAGAAACTTTTTTCTGAGTTGAAGAACGGTTTTCAAACTTAACTACGCCTTCAATAAGTGCAAAGATAGTGTGATCTTTACCCATACCTACGCCATTACCAGGATGTACTTTTGTACCTCTTTGTCTAATGATGATGTTGCCAGGAATTACTGCTTCACCGCCAAATTTTTTTACACCTAAACGACGACCAGCTGAATCGCGATTATTTTGGGTTGACCCCTGACCTTTCTTGTGTGCCATAATTGCTCCTTATGCTATACTTGTGATTCTTACACGAGTGAAATCTCTTCTAAAACCTCTTTTAAGTTTAGAATCTTTTCTTCTTCTCTTTTTGAAGATAATGACTTTTTTGTCACGACCTTCGTTAATGACCTCACCTTTGACTACTGCACCCGCTACAAAAGGAGTACCTACAGTCAAAGTACCGTTATCTAGTGCCAAAACTTCTTTAAATTCTACAGCACTTTTAGGCTCTAAATTCATGTTGTCAAAACAGACGATATCGCCCTCTTGGACTTTAAATTGTTGCCCACTTGCTTTAATGATTGCGTACATTGCAAACCCTTTATTAATTTCTTACTTGGTATTAAAAGTGTGTGATTATAGCAAAATAAGCTTTAATCTTTTTTAAATTAAACTATTTTTAATTAAGATCGTCAAAACTAAAAACTAACGACCAACAAAAGCTATGCACTCTATTTCTACAAGTGCATTTTTTGGCAAATTCTTGACTGCTACCGTACTGCGTGCAGGCTTATGATCGCCAAAATACTCAGCATAGATCTCATTGACAGTCACAAAATCATCCATATCAGCCAAAAATATAGTAGTTTTGATGACGTTATTCATAGAGCTGCTACCTGCTTCTAATACTGCCTTTAAGTTTTTTAGCACTTGATTTGTTTGGGAAATGATACCATTGCCTGCCATCTGCCCATCTGGCATTAATCCAATTTGTCCGGATGTATAGATCATTCCATTTACTTCAATGGCCTGAGAGTACGGACCTATTGCTTGTGGAGCGTGCAATGTAGATATAATATTCATATGTTAACCTTATTCATTTGATTCAAAAAATACATAATTGCCGGCATAGTCCGAAAATTCAAAATAGACTTTCTTTTCGTTACTATCGATCTTGCCGTTTAAATTTAAGTCATGATAGCCATATCCGAATCTGTAGGGTCTATCTTTGTTATCTTGTGTGCCCATTGCAGTAGAAAGCTTATCTATTTTCATAAACCTATGTACCAATTTATCTCCGGCATACATCTCTAATACACCATTCGTACCTGTCCAATTTTGGATAGAACGACCTATGGTATTTTGCGTCTCTTGCGTACAACCTGCCAACAAAGCTATTATTGATAATGCTACAAACGGTTTTGCTTTCATGACAATTACCCTTATAATTATTTCTTGTGATATTATTTTACCATTATAAATGATAATTTAAAATTATTTCGGATATCCAATCAAGACGGCAAACTAAATTTTTGTGTTATAAGATCGCCAAACTCATCAAAATATAGATAATATAATTTATCTCGCAGCACCTTCAAGCCAGCTAAGTAACGCAAAGCTATATTTGCCTGCAGGGAGGCTATATGCATTACCATTGGTGCGGCTATACCGCTTGGTATATGTGGCGGTGTATTGAATGCTGTGAATCTTCCGTGCTCAAAAAAACACACCTGTCCTACAAATGCCTCCACGCTCGCATATATCCAAGGTATGCCAGATTCGTTGGAATACTCATCTATCTGATGTCTTGTATCAAAGTTATCACTCGCATCAAGGATCAAGTCATATTTTTTGCCAAGATGACTAAATTCTCCAAAATCCATAACTAATCCTTGAGATTTTACAAAAGGATTTTTGGCCTTTATTAGATCACTCACAACTTTTGATTTATACCTTCCCTCATCATTTAAAGTAAAAGCAATTTGACGATGGATATTATGTAAAGCAATCGTATCAAAATCAACCAAATCAATCTCGCCTATACCGCTTGTACCAAGTGCTAAAGCCAATGATGAACCAAGCCCTCCGCTGCCTATAACAGCTATTTTTTTGGTAGACAAAAGCTCTTGTGTCTCTTCACCCCAAAGCTGAATTTGTCTATGAAAATATGATTGTGATGTCATGACAACTCCTTTTATTGTCTTAATTGTAATGCTTTTTCAAACTGCCACACCTTGCGATGCTCTTGTATTGATTTTTTGTCTATCTCTTCAATGAGCATGGACTCTTTGTCTTCCAGCATCATTTCCACCTCGCCGTCGGGATTGACCAACATGCTATCTCCATAAAAACGCCATTTGATATCTTTATCGCTATATTCGCCCAAACGATTTGCTCTTAGAACATAACATCCGTATAAAAATGCCTGAGTTTTGATGATCTCTCTCCAGCGATTATGTGAACCGAAAGTTGATGACGTTGGTAATACTACCAAATCCACTTTTTTTTCTCGTACATATTCCCAAAGCTTGGGAAAATGCAATTCAAAACCTGCCATTATCATCACCCTAAAGCCGTCAACTGAAAATATCATTGGAGATTTGAGTGGTTTGATATCATTGGCAAAAAAGTTTTGCTCATCCCAATGAGGATAAGAGATAAGGATTTGCTGCTCATAATATGCGATCTGCTTAGAAGTGATCTTGGCTATTACTTTAACATAACGATTTTTTTTACATAGCACAATAGGAGCTACGATAGTCATATCATATAACTTTGCAAGAGATTTTAAAAGCGCAAGGTGTTTGTCGGTTTGTTCTCTTACCATAGATATCGGCATGTTTGCCAACTCTTTGTAGAAATGATTTAATACATATTCGCCAAAAACTATCAGCCTAGCGCCCTTGGAGTGGGCATTTTTAAAATAAAAGTCTAGCTTGGAGCCATTCATCCCCAATGTTTGGAGCTGCAGTGAGGCTACCACTAGAGTTTTCACTCTTTTGCCTTTATACTGTCTTGTTCTATAATAGTTATTTTGGCTTTCGCAAGCTCTAACATATCTTGAGCTTCTTTTATGGTTTTCAGACCATCCTCGTAAAGCTTTACACTCTCTTCCAAAGGAATATCTTGGCGCATTAATTTTTCTATAATACTTTTGGCGTTAGCTATTTTATCTTCAAAGGTTTCATTTTTCATTTTCTTCCCCTAGTATGCTTATGATATTGTCTTCAAACTTATCTATCTCTACCAAAAATGCATCGTGGCCATAATCACTTTGCACATCTATATAACTACATGACTGCCCGTTGCGTTTCATCATTTTATATATATGCTCCATCTCTTCGGGGAAAAACAGATAATCAGAACTAAAACTAAACAGATGCACATTTGATTTTATACGTGAGATGGCATCATGAAGCGAATCATACCCTCGTGACAGACTAAAAGTATTGATTGCTTTGACTATATATAGATAGCTTAATGGATCAAAATGACGACTAAAATTTGCCGTATTGTACTCCATATATCTCTCTACTTCATATCTGCCAAAAAGTTCAAAAAGTCCGTCATTGCTCACATAGTTACGGTCAAACTTTTTATCCATAGATTTTGGAGAAAGATAAGAAATGTGTCCAGCGATTCTACCGATTGCAAGTCCGCTAAGCCCCTCTTCTTCGAAAGCATCTTTTACATAATTGCCATCTTCGAATCTAGGGTCAGTTCTGATAGCCTCAATGGCAACTTTATTAAAAGCAATTGTCCATGGTCTAGTAGCATATGTAGCTGCCATAGAGATGATATGTTCTGCTAGATTTGGATAATCAACTGCAAATTGAAGTGCCTGCATACCGCCCATGGAACCACCAATAATAGCTTTTAAGCGATATATGCCGAGATGCGAAAGTAAATGCATTTGAGCTCTTACCATATCTTTAATAGTAACTACAGGAAATTTAAGACGAAATGGCTGATGTGATGGATAATTATCACTCATAGGGCCAGTAGAGCCAAAACAACTGCCTATAACATTTGAGCATATTACAAAATATTTGCTAGTATCGACGGCTTTACCGTCACCTATGAGTCCATCCCACCAACCGGCTTTTTTTTCGCCTTCATAAGTACCTGCTACATGATGAGAACCGCTTAGAGCGTGACATATCAATATTACATTGCTTTTGTCTTCATTGATTTCACCATAAGTTTCATATGCTATGGTATATGGTTCTAATATACGACCGCTTTCTAGATAAAGCGGACTGCTAAAGTGTGCTTGCTTGGTGGTTATCTTCATAAACTGCTTTTTGAAAAATTATTTTTAGTTATTTTATCTTAATTGGACTTTAGAGTTAGTGAAGTGTTTTTATTACAACTTAACGAATCTAATATTTTTTCGCATTATTAAAAAAGTTAAAAAGAAGTTTAACTTTGTTTTGCAACAGTTATCGCAAGCATATCCTGAAACATCTTTTCAAACAATTCTTCGTATATCTCATCTACATTTTTAAAGCCGTCAATTAGTAAAGAAGAAAGTCCATGCAGCATTGACCAGAGGATGATTGTTTTTTGAAAGCTATCTTCTTTTTTAAATATGCCATTCTCTTGTCCTTCTTCTATGGTTTTCTTGAAAGTGCCAAATCCACTGCATTTCTCATCTTTGATACTCATGGTACTTCCTCTGAGAAAGGCATACTTTTCACCAAAAAGAAGCCTATAGAGATTAGGGTTGCTTCTTGCAAACTCTATATACACTTTTGCTGCCAGATAAAACCTGTCTATCAGCGGTCTATTTTTATCTGTTTGAATCAGCGATACACTTTCATCAAACTTCTCAAATCCGATCTCTATGATTGTTTTGATCAACGCATCTTTGGATTTGAAATGTTTATAAATGGCTGTCCTTGCCGTACCTGTTGCATCGGCCAATACTTTAAGCGTCAATTCATCTATACCTCGTGTTGCAATCACATTCAATGCGACACTTAACAATTCTTCTTTAAGATTTCCGTGGTGATAATCATTTTTAAGCATAAAAAGAATTTTAACATAATAAACAAAGTAAACATTGATAACTTTTTAAGTTTGTAGATGTTATCATTGTTCACTTTTAGGTAAAAGGCAGATTTATAAAAAATATATTGCTCGCGATGATGATTTTCAAGTTGCTTACTAAGTTTTCTTTGGATGTAGTTTGTAAGAAAATTACGTTGACGAAATCATATTCGAAATAACAAGAGGATAAAATGACAATAAGAGTTTATTATGAAGATACTGATAGCAATGGAGTTGTCTATCATGCAAATTACATCAAATTTTGTGATAGAGTAAGGCAAGAAGCATTTTTTAAAAAAAATATAGCGATACAAGATGAAAATGGAAATCTCATTATTCGGAAGCTGGAAGCTCGTTATTTACATCCATCTTATTTGGGTGATGAACTTATAGTCACACTTCATGTAAAAAACCTAAGTAAAGTATCTATAGATATCTATCATGAAATTTTTAGAAAAAAAGATATGCAAAAAGTTTTTGTTATGGATATCCAACTAGTATATGTTAATTTGGAAAATAAAATTGATAAAATGCCTGACAGTTTTTTACAATTAATAAGCGTTCATCAATCATGATGGGACCGTTCATAATTCTGTGTCAATCGGGTAAAATAACAAATACCCAAGGACACAGAAATGAAAATAGAAATAGATGTAGAGCAATTTACTCATCATAAAGAGTGGTGCTTAGATACCTCTCTCCCGTATCACACAGTATAGTTACTATGACCTTGCCTTTGTTTTCCGGTCTTGATGCTACTTGTGACGCAGCAAACACATTTGCTCCGGCCGATATTCCTACAAGCAGCCCCTCTTCTTTAGCGAGATCTCTAGCTGTAGCAAAAGCATCTTCATTGCTTACAGCAATGATCTCATCATAAACAGAAGTATTGAGTACCGGTGGCACAAACCCTGCCCCAATACCCTGTATAGCATGTGGAGCAGGAGACCCGCCGCTAAGCACCGGCGAAGCACTAGGCTCTACAGCAATGATATGAATATTTGGATTGAGCTCTTTTAACCTCTCTCCAATTCCTGTAATTGTGCCGCCGGTCCCAACTGCGGCTACCACAATATCTACTTTGCCATTAGTATCGAGCCATATCTCCTGCGCTGTTGTATCACGATGTATAGCCGGATTGCTAGGGTTTGCAAACTGTCCTAATATGATAGAGTTTGGAGTACTGCTATGAAGCTCTTCAGCCATAGCGATAGCGCCGCTCATTCCCTTGGATGGCTCAGTCAGTACAATGGTTGCGCCAAGAGCTTTTAGCAGTTTTTGTCTCTCTATACTCATAGAACTTGGCATAGTTAAAATTAGCTTTAACCCTCTAGCTGCACAAACTGAAGCTAGCCCAATACCTGTATTACCGCTTGTCGGCTCTATAATAGTAGTGTCCAGTGCTATAAGTCCCTTGTTGATAGCATCGTCTATCATCGCAACTCCTATTCTATCTTTGACAGAATGAGTTGGATTCATAAACTCACATTTACCGAGCACTATTGTATAATTTAAACTTGCTTTTTTGAGTTTAACCAATGGAGTATTGCCTACAAGTTCTGTAACATTTTGTGCGTATTTCATTTCTTTTCCTTATATATTATAATGCAAAGAAGCGTTGTATCTATCTTGATACTTTTTAAAATCTACCAGGCTAAGACTTAGCATTGTCAATATTTCATTTCCAATGTCATCAAAAAATAGATTGAGTATATGGCTATTACTCTTGTCATCTACGACTCTTATGTCACCCTCCAATGCTATAATTATGTCTTTAATGCATATATCACTAGGTGATTTGGATAACAAAAATCCGCCATTAACACCTCTGATACTTTCTACTAAGCCTGCTTTTTTTAATTTGCCCAATAATTGTTCTAAATAATTTAGAGGTATATCTGCTCTATCGGCAATTTGGCTCGCTCTAAGCGGCAAATTATTATCATGCTTTAAAAGCTCATACATGGCATTGAGTCCATATATGCCCTTAGATGATATCAGTGCCATTTTTTATGCCATCGCCTGCGTAAGATCAGCTATCAGATCTTGTACATTCTCAAGCCCAACGCTTAGCCTAACAAGCCCAGCAGGAACACCTGCAGCATTAAGCTCCTCTTTGGATAGTTGCTGGTGAGTTGTGCTGGCAGGATGGGTAATGATAGATTTGCTATCACCTATATTTGCTACGATAGAAAAGATTTCAACACTATCAATCACCTTTTTTGCACTCTCTAAATCTTCAAGTTCAAAACTCAACAAACCACTTGCGCCATTAGGAAGGTATTGGCATGCATTACTATAATTTTTATCAGTTTGCAACATTGGATAATTGACACACTTCACTTTTGGATGAGATTGTAAAAATTCTGCTATTTTAAATGCATTGGAAGAGTGTTCTTTCATGCGCAGACTAAGTGTTTCAAGCCCCTGTATAAACAACCATGCATTAAATGGACTCAAAACTGCCCCTGTATCTCTCATGAGAATCATTCTCATTCTAAATGTAAATAAAATACCACTTACAACTGAATCTGAAAATACTAATCCATGATAACTTGACTCCGGCTCATTGAAGTGATTGTATCTTTTATTTTGTGCAATTTTTTCAACAAGATTTACTCTCTCGACCACAACACCACCTATAGCCAACCCTTGCCCTGTTGTATACTTACTGGCACTATGCACCACCACATCAGCTCCAAGCAATAATGGCTGACACAAGATTGGTGTTGCTACAGTGTTATCTACAATCGTGACAACATGGTGTGCATTGGCTATGGCAATAATAGATGCAAAATCAGGCACATCAATGCTTGGATTTGTGATGCTCTCAAAAAAGACACATTTTGTTTTTTCATCAATAAGCTTCTCTATTTCTTCATGTTTGTGTACATCAAAAGATCTTACTTCTATTCCTACTCTTTTGAGTGTATGGATAAAAAGTGTCAGTGTGCCACCATATAGTTGTTTGGCACAGACTATGTTGTCACCAGCTTCAGCAAGATTAAGAATACTATAGAAAATAGCACTCATACCGCTTGCCACAGCTAAAGCACCTGAACCACCCTCCAAAGCAGCCATACGTTTTTCAAACACTGCTGTGGTTGGATTACCTACTCTTGTGTAGACATTTTCTGTTCCTTGCTCTAAATTGAAACTGCTTGCTGCAAAATCTGAACTACCAAAATCAAATGCTGTACTCATATAGATTGGTACTGCCATCGTTCTTTGTCCATCTTTTTCATATCCGGCATGAAGTGCAATCGTCTCTTTTTCCATTAGATTTCCTTATATTAAAATATTTAATGTAAATATAGTATAAAAAAATGGTAATGTCAAGTGTTTTGGTATATTTTTTAATAATTATCGTCTATTGCGGGATTTATTAAAACATAAGTAATTTAGTATAGTTTAATTTTAGATATTTTAAAATTGAGATAGCAATAAAGATTATAAAGTTTTTGATGATTAATTTGAATATTTGAAATTGGCTAGATTTTTTTAATGCCGTACTTAGTGCGGCATTAAAACGTATTACTGTCCGTGATAGTTTGGACTTTCTTTTGTGATAGTAACATCATGCACATGACTCTCTTTTAGCCCCGCGCTAGTAATCTCAACAAACTCAGCTTTTTCCCAAAATGTATGAATGTCTTTGGAACCGCAATAACCCATAGAGCTTCTAAGCCCTCCTATCATTTGATGTACCACATCAGCTATCTTTCCACGGTATGGCACACGCCCTTCAATACCTTCAGGAACCAGTTTATCTGCAGCTGTACCTTCTTGGAAATATCTATCTGTACTTCCTTTTGTCATGGCACCTATGCTACCCATACCCCTATATTCTTTAAACTGTCTGCCGTTAAAGATTATCATCTCACCAGGAGCTTCATATGTTCCTGCAAGCGCAGAGCCAAGCATAACTGAACTAGCTCCAACTGCAAGTGCTTTGGCTACATCTCCAGAGTATTTGATACCTCCATCAGCAATGACTGGCACGCCAAGAGGATTGGCTACTAGCGCTACATTATCAATAGCTGATATCTGTGGTACGCCAACACCTGCTACGATACGAGTAGTACAAATCGATCCTGGTCCAATCCCAACTTTAACAGCGTCAGCACCAGCTTCTATGAGATCTTTTGCAGCTTCGCCTGTAGCAATATTACCGGCTATTACATCAATATCTAATTCAGCTTTTATCTTTTTAACCGTATCGATGATTCCTTGTGAATGTCCATGAGCAGAATCTAGTACAAGCACATCTACGCCAGCTTCTACCAATGCTCTAGCACGATCCAATTGCCCCACACCAATAGCAGCAGCTACTCTGAGTCTGCCAAAAGCATCTTTATTTGCATTTGGATGTTGTACTTTTTTCTCTATATCTTTGATAGTGATAAGACCTTTTAGTTTGCCTTCATCATCTATAATAGGCAGTTTTTCAATTTTATGCTGCTGCAATACTTTAGCTGCCTCTTCCAATGTCGTACCAACTTTAGCTGTGATCAACGGAGCTGGTGTCATCACATCTTTTACAAGAATACTCATATCGCTTATAAACCGCATATCTCTATTAGTAAGAATTCCTACTAAGACTCTATCTTGGTCGACTACCGGTACACCTGATATATGATACTCACTCATAAGAGCATCTGCTTCTCCTACTTTTGCATTTGGATATATAAATATAGGATCTATAATAACGCCACTTTCTGATTTTTTGACCTTTCTAACTTGCAAAGCTTGTGTTTCAATATCCATATTTTTGTGAATTACACCTATACCGCCTAGTCTAGCCATAGCAATAGCAGCTTTATATTCTGTAACAGTATCCATCGCGGCCGATACGATAGGTATATTCAAACTTACTCTTTTGGTGAGCATAGTAGTGATACTTACCTCTTTTGGTAATACCGTAGAGTGCTGTGGTACCAACAACACATCTTCAAATGTCAAAGCTTTTTGTTTTATTCTCATTTTACTATCCTCCTATTATTTTATATATTTTACAGCTTTTTCCATACTAGCCGCACCATCAAAAAGTGTCTGCTCATCAAACGCCTTAGCAATCAATTGCAATCCAATTGGCATTCTCTCGCTGTCTTTTGCTACTGGGAGAGAAAGTGCTGGAAGTCCTGCGAGGTTGATGGCTATTGTGTACATATCGCTTTTATACATCTCTAGCGGATCGTGTACTGCTCCGATTTTTGGGGCCACACTAGGAGCTACCGGAGAGAGAATGAGATCAGCATCATTAAATATAGCATTAAACTCATCACGAATAAGATGTCTAACTCTTTGTGCTTTGAGATAATAAGCATCGTAATATCCGCTTGAAAGCACGAAATTGCCTAGTAAAATCCGTCTTTTGACTTCATCTCCAAAACCTTCACTGCGAGTATTATAATAAAGATCCGAAACATTGCTTGCCTCTGCTCTTCTACCATACCTAACGCCGTCGAATCTAGCTAGGTTCGTAGCGGCTTCAGCAGTAGCTAGAATATAGTATGTCGCGATGTCATACTTGGTATTTTGCATATTTTTATGCACGATCGTATGCCCAGCATCTTGTAATACTTTTACAGTATTGATATAAGCCTTTTGAATATCGCTGCTAGCTTCACTTATATAGTTGTCTATAACGGCGATTGTGAGTTTTCTGTTTTCATTTATTACTGTTTTGTCATCTTGGACATCTGCACTCGTGGAATCTTTTGGATCATGACCTTTTATAATATCATAAAGTATAGCAGCATCTTCTACGTTTTGGGTAATTGGCCCTATCTGATCAAATGATGATGCATAAGCAGCCAAACCATAACGGCTTACTCGCCCATATGTAGGCTTCATCCCCACACATCCGCAATATGCTGCCGGCTGACGTATAGAGCCTCCGGTGTCACTTCCAAGGGCTGCTATAGCTATACCGCCGCCAACAGCTGCCGCAGCTCCGCCTGAACTACCGCCAGGAACCCTTGATTTGTCATGAGGGTTTTTGGTAATTCCATAAAAACTGCTCTCGGTTGTACTTCCCATGGCAAACTCATCCATGTTTGACCTTCCAAATGCCATCATTCCGTTTGCTTTTAATTTATCAATAACTGTAGCATCATAAGGAGCAATATAGCCTTGAAGTATCTTTGACCCGCTTGTCACACTCCAGCCATTTACTTGGATATTATCTTTAATAAGAATAGGTACACCCTCGCCTGAGCTCTCAAATCCAATATAAGCATTCAAATTACTTGCTTTTGCAAGATTTTCTAATTCATTTTTGATTTCACTTAACTCTTCTTTTGTTTTGGTTAATGCCTCTTTGAGTGTGATCACTTTTGCTCCTTAATGTATCTTTTTTCATAATATTTTACAGTCAATAAACCTATGCCTATAATTATAAATATAAATGCTAACGAACCGATGATTACTTCAGCACCTACAGGTTTGCTGAGATCAAACATTAAGCACCTCGTCGCATCTGCTGCAAAGTTCATTTTCGGCTACACTTTTATATCTCCAGCATCTTGGGCATTTATGCTGTGATGCTGCGGCTATATCAAATTTTTTGCCATTCACTTCAAACGAAACCAATATCTTAGAGGCGGCATATTTCTTGATATTTGACACCATAAACCAATCTTCAAGATCTTTTTCATCACTCAAGCCAAAATCTACATCTTCACACACAAGCTCAACTTCAAGTGTGGATTTGATGATCTTCTCTTTTTTTAACTTATCTATCTCTTCAGAAAATGCATCTCTCACATCAGTCAGCATCGTCACATCAAGATCTGAACTGATCTCAGGCAGCTGAGTATATTCAAATTCAAATATATTCTTTGCATTACCCTTAAATAAAGCCGGGGCAAAATCAAGTATCTCATCAGCTGTATAAGTAAGAACCGGTGCCACAAGAGCCAACATGCTTTTAGCGATAAGTGCCATCGCGCTCTGTGCTGAACGTCTTGCATCTCCGTTTATATCGTCACAATAAAGTCTATCTTTGCAGATATCCATATATATAGCGCTAAGATCATTTGTCAAGAAATGATTGAGTATAGCAAATCCGCGCAAGAAATCGTAATTATCAAAATTAACTTTTACTTCATCAAATACTTTTTTTGCGCTCGAGAGTATCCATCTATCTAGCTCGCCGAATTTATCGAAACCGACCATAGTTTCCAAGTCGTTTATATTTGCAAGCAAAAATCTAAATGTATTTCGGATCTTTCTGTATTGCTCTGCTGTTTGCTTGAGTATTGCGGAAGAGATCTTAAGATCACTTTGATAATCACTCAATGCCACCCAAAGACGCAAAATTTCAGATCCAAACTCTTTTGTTACTTCATCCGGAGCTACAACGTTGCCTTTGGATTTACTCATCTTTTCGCCTTTTTCGTCGACGGTAAATCCGTGGGTAAGCAAAGCTTTATATGGAGCATGATGATTGACCGCAGTTGACAAGAGCAAAGAACTTTGGAACCAGCCTCTATGCTGATCGCTGCCTTCTAAATATAGATCGGCAGGATATTGCCCCGCATCATAGTTTGAGCTTTTCAGCACACTGTTCCAAGTAGAGCCGCTATCAAACCAGACATCTAATATGTCTGTAACTTTTTCTAATTCATCAGCCTCGTATCCGCTGCCTGGATAAAGCAGCTCAGATATTGACATATCATACCATGCATCACACCCAAACTGATCAAATATCATAGCTGTAAAATTGAGTACCTTTTCATCAAAGATAATCTCTTTTGTCTTTTTAACGCGGAAAAATGCTATAGGCACCCCCCATGATCTCTGGCGTGATATACACCAATCCGGGCGTTGTTCTATCATGCCTTCTAATCTGCCACGACCCCAGCTAGGATAAAATGTAGTATTTGCTACTTCTTGCAATGCTATCTCGCGCAAAGTATTATCTTCACCATTTGGCTTGGCATCTACCGAAATAAACCATTGATTCGTTGCTCTATAAATTAGCGGTTTTTTTGTTCTCCAGCAATGAGGATATGAGTGAACAAATTTACTTTGATGCAAAAGCGCATCTCCTAAGAGCTCCAATATAGGTGCGTTTGCTTTGAATATATGCATGCCTACAAATTCGCCAGGAAGCAAATGGTGACCCACTATACTCTCGTCATAACACCCTTTTTCATCAACAGGCATAAGCACTTCAAGATTATATTTTAATCCTACACGATAGTCGTCTTCGCCGTGTCCGGGAGCAGTATGTACAGCGCCCGTACCGCCATCAAGCAGTACGTGTTCCCCTAAAACGATAGTTGAATTTCTATCGTTCAATGGATTTATGGCAATTTTATTCTCAAGCTCTCTAGCGGCAATTTTTCTGCCTGAATGCTTGCCAATGATACCCATTTCAGATAATGCTTCGTATCTGCTTTGCGCTACGATATAACCATCCTCACTAATGACATACATCTCATCAGGATTGAGAGATATGCCGGTATTTGCAGGCAATGTCCAAGGAGTTGTTGTCCAAATTACAATCGATGCCTTCCCGTGAATTTCTAACTCTTCTTTTGTCTTGTCGCTTAGCTCAAAAGCCACATATATTGAATAATCTTCTTTGTCTTTATATTCTACTTCTGCGTCAGCAAGAGCCGTTTGAGCTGCCCATGACCAGAAAATTGGTTTATGACGCTCTATAAGCAAACCCTTATTGGCCACCTCACACAAAGTTCTATATATATTTGCTTCGAATTTAAAATCCATTGTTACATAAGGATTATCCCAATCAGCCACAACTCCTAAAGATTCAAATCCCTCTTTTTGGATAGCTACAAATTTTGAGGCATGCTCACGGCAAAGTGCACGGAACTGGGAAGCAGGCATTGCCTCTTTTGCTTCTTTGCCTATACCCTCTTCTACTTTTTGTTCGATAGGCAATCCATGACAATCCCAACCTGGAACAAAACGAACTGATTTACCTTGAAAATAGTGATACTTCACCACTATATCTTTGAGTATTTTATTGAGTGCATGTCCTATATGTATAGTGCCGTTTGCATACGGCGGTCCATCATGAAGAGTAAAGCTAGGCTTGCCATCTCTTAGCGTTTTCATCTGCTCATATACACCGTCCTTCTTCCATGCAGCGTATCTGATCGGCTCATTTTGAGGCAAGTTTCCTCTCATTGGAAACTCTGTCTGTGGAAGTAAAAGTGTATCTTTATAGTCTATCATAGTATAAGTGCCCTCTATCTAAATTGTGGTGATTATACCCAAAACACGATTAAGAAGAAAACAGGCTAGCCATTTGTGCTATAATTAACACTATGAATAAAAATAAACAAAACAACATTATAACTACTATAATAGATAAACTTCGCGAGTATCATCATACGATCTCTTTTGCGGAGAGTTGCACGGGTGGGTTGTTGGTATCCAAATTTACTGCAATTTCAGGGGTATCTAGTGTACTCAACGGTTCAGTGGTCTCATATAGTAATGATATAAAACATCGCTGGCTTGGTGTAGAGACAAATATACTGGAACAATTTGGAGCAGTAAGTAAAGAGTGCATAGAGCAAATGCTGTATGGAATCAAAAAAATGGCAAATAGCGATTATGCAATTGCTGTTTCGGGCATAGCGGGTCCGACCGGAGGAACTGAATACAAACCTGTAGGCACCGTATATATAGGATTGCTTTCACCGACTGGATTGACTATCCATCACTGCTTTTTTGAAGGTGACAGAGAGGCCATACAGAACGAATCTGTAGATTTTGCAATTAATTTATTAACAAAAGAGTTAAAAATTGTCTTTTAGGGTACTTTTTAGCTTGACAATCTATGTTAAATAAGCTATAATGCCGGTCTCTTAAACGATGTCTCGTTAGCTCAGTTGGTAGAGCAATTCACTTTTAATGAATGGGCCCTAGGTTCGAATCCTAGACGGGACACCACTTAAGTTATCTTAAAAAAAGTTAACTTAAAAAATTTTAGAGATTTTTTAAAAATTAAATTAGAAATTAAAGTAGAGATTGCTATAATTTCAGCCTTTGGTCTCTTAGCTCAGTTGGTAGAGCGCTACCCTTACAAGGTAGATGTCGCAAGTTCGAGTCTTGCAGGGACCACCATAAAACGACATTAATAGTTTTTTTAAATAGATTTTCGGTGCGGCGGTAGATCAGCTGGTTAGATTACCTGCCTGTCACGCAGGGGGTCGCGGGTTCGAGCCCCGTCCGCCGCGCCACTTATGTCTCGTTAGCTCAGTTGGTAGAGCAATTCACTTTTAATGAATGGGCCCTAGGTTCGAATCCTAGACGGGACACCACTAAAGTTGACTTCAAATAGTTGACGCATGCAAATATAGTTTGCTTTTTTATGACTGTTTGGATCTAGATGACCCTTTCATCTAGTGGCCAAGGATGTTGCGTTTTCAACGCAGACACAGAGGTTCAAATCCTCTAAGGGTCGCCAAAAAGTTTATGGTCTCTTAGCTCAGTTGGTAGAGCGCTACCCTTACAAGGTAGATGTCGCAAGTTCGAGTCTTGCAGGGACCACCATAACAAATGAATCTATTTTGGATTCTGAAACAAGTTTAGAATGACAAAACAGTCACCATGAATTTTTTTCAGGGTCTATACTCCGAAAAAACCAATGCGGCGGTAGATCAGCTGGTTAGATTACCTGCCTGTCACGCAGGGGGTCGCGGGTTCGAGCCCCGTCCGCCGCGCCACTTCTTTTATATTACTTTTCATTTAAGCTTTTATCAGATATAATCAAATTACTCCACTGGGTAAATACCTGAAGTTTTGATACAAATAATTTTGTGCATAATCAAGGCGAAACTTTGAAAGCATAGCCAAAGCTATGATGAGAAGTTTTAACGATGAGTATGTGCAAAAGTATTGTACCTTTCAGGGAGCATGATAGATAAGCAATTTTTGAGCAAAAAAAGCCTCGAATTACTTAACAGTAGTCCTTCGGCTTTTTTAATCCAAACCTTACTATCTCTGATGCTCTCAAAATTAAGGTATTTACCTAGTGGAGTAATAATTCTCAATATTTTACTAAAGGATAAAACATGTCAAAAGTTACAAAAGTCATAGAAGTTTTAGCCCAATCAGAAAAAAGCTGGGAAGATGCTGCACAAAATGCTCTCACCGAAGCATCTAAATCCATTAGAAATATTAAATCGATATACATCAAAGATAAAAGTGCAAAGGTAGTGGATAATAAAATTTCACAATACCGAATTACTGCAAAAATATCTTTTCGTGTTGATGAAGAAAAAAAGAAATAAGTAGATTAAAAATTAAATCTACTTATTGTCTAATCTCATAAGTACACTTGCCTCATGAGCCGTCAAGCCTTCTGTATGAGCTATCAGTGCACAAGCATTTCCTAGCTCATTGATCCCTTGTTTGCTCATGGAGATAATAGAAGATTTCTTCAAAAAGTGTTCGACGCTTAGAGGTGAATAAAATTTTGCAGTTCCGCCGGTAGGTAAAGTATGGTTTGGCCCTGCTATGTAATCTCCGATGGGTTCTGGAGTGTTTTCACCCAAGAATATGGCTCCAGCGTGACGTATGTTATCAAGTAAGCTCATAGGATCTAGTGTCATAACTTCTAAATGTTCAGGAGCTATCTCATTCATAAGTTCTACTGCCTCATCCATAGATGAAGTTACAATAATAGCACCCCTTTCGTCTATTGATTTACGCGCTATTGCTTCTCTGCTAAGTGTATTTAAGAATTCTTCTACTTTATTGCTTACATTGTTTGCTAATTCCATGCTTGTAGTTATCAAGATAGAACTTGCCATCTCATCATGTTCTGCTTGAGATAACAGATCCATAGCTATATAATCTGCTCTAGCACTTTCATCGGCAAGTATTCCTATCTCGCTAGGTCCTGCTATCATATCTATATTGACTTCACCGTACACCAGTTTTTTGGCTGTTGCAACAAAAATATTACCTGGTCCCGTGATAACATCAACTTTTGGTATGGTTTGTGTCCCATAAGCCATAGCACCTATTGCTGAAGCACCGCCTACTTTAAATACCTTGGTCACTTTGCACAAATGGCAAGCAGCCAGTAATAGTTCGTTTATCTCATTATCAGGAGCCGGGGTACATACTACAATCTCTTTTACACCTGCCACTATCGCCGGAACTGCGTTCATGAGAAGTGAACTTGGATATGCAGCTTTCCCCCCAGGAATATAAAGTCCTGCTCTATCAACTGCTGTGACTTTTTGACCCAATATAATGCCATTTGGCTCTTCATTCATCCAAGTGCTGGGCATAAGTTTTTGATGGTAAGTCTCTATGCGATCATAAGCTAGATGCATGGCTTTCTTAAGCTCACTGTCTAGATTATCATAGGCTTGCTTCATATCATCAACTGATATATTTAGGTCTTCATCATTCACGGGAGTCCATCTGTCAAATTTGGCTATTTGCTCTTTGACTGCTTTGTTACCGTCATTTTTTATCTCTTTAAGAAGACTAGAAACAATGGCAGAAACTCCATCTATATCCATTTTTCCCCGTTGCAAAAGTTCAGCAAACTCTGCTTCGAACCTTACATCATTGCTCTGAATTATCTTCATCCCATATCCTTGTATTTTCTTTGATATCTAGGTAGCATGCTTTCATTTCCCAGTACTCCTCCTTGATGGATATACATGATCTCTCCATCAAGTTTGTCCACATTTGCCAAAAGCACCTGCCATCCTGTCGGGTCATAGAGCATATCAAACTCTATGCCTGTTTGTTGATGTAATTTTAGCCAAATTTTATAATGTTCACTATAAAGTTTGCTAAAATGCCATTTTTTTTCAGGCTCTAAAATCATAGGATGAAATCTATCATCACTTTCAAGCATAAAAAATTGCTTTTTTAGATAATTTGAGTCTCCAACACAAGGCGTCGTATAGACTTCCGTTTGTAATTTTTGTTTTTTTGTTTTTAGCTTGAGATGTTTTTGCAAAAAAATCGCTGTCGTACCTGTGCCAGATGGCAAAAAAATATTTAATTTTTGTATATTGTTTAATATTTGCCAATCAATTATCTCTTGCGCCATTATCTCTAAACCGTAACTAGCCTCTGCTTGTCTTCCACCCTCTTCTATAAATAGAGTATCACCGCCGACTCCAGTATGGTCATGCTGAACTTGTTTCAGTATCTCATTATTTTTGGATTCTGAAATAAATTCAGAATGACAAAGTATCTTCATCCCATTTTTCAGTGCTTTAGCATAATTGCCATGCGGATTTTCTCTTAAAAAGTCTGCTATATGATCAACAAAATATTCAAATTTCCAACCTCTCATATGAGCCACAACAGATAATGAATACATTGCATTTGACTGTGCAGAACCATAAGAGATTATTTTTGATATATTTGGAAAATCATGGGCTAAAAAGTAGTGAAGTTTGCGAGCTTTATTACCTGAAAAATCAGGATGGATAAAATCATCTCGTTTGAGATAAAAGCTACGCCCATCTATAGAGATACTCTCTATAGGCGTAGGTAGTAAAAGCTTTAGATTTGACAATAATATTAATTTCTGCCGATGCAGTTTAGATCTTCATAGGCTTGAAGAAGTCTAGCCACCATAGATTCTTCGCCGGCTCTTAAAAATTTTCTTGGGTCATAATAGTTTTTATTTGGCTTATCTTCGCCATCAGGATTGCCGATTTGGCCTTGCAAATAATCATGATACTTGGCTTCATAACCTCTTACACCATCCCAAAATGCCCATTGAGTATCAGTGTCAATATTCATTTTGACTACACCATAAGATATAGCTTCTCTAATATCACTAAGTTCTGAGCCCGATCCACCATGAAATACAAAACTAACCGGTTTTTCTGTTGTGCCAAATTCTTTTTGAATATATTTCTGAGAATTATCAAGTATAGATGGTGTCAATACCACATTGCCTGGTTTATAAACACCGTGCACATTCCCAAAAGATGCTGCAATAGTAAAACGATGGCTGACTTCGCTTAACTCTTTATAAGCATATGCTACCTCTGAAGGCTGGGTATAAAGTAAAGCATTATCAACATTACTGTTATCTACTCCATCTTCTTCACCACCGGTTACACCAAGCTCTATTTCTAAAGCCATACCCATCTTATCCATTCTAGCTAGATATTTTTTACATATCTCAATATTTTCTTCCAACGGCTCTTCTGAGAGGTCAAGCATATGAGATGAAAATAACGGTTTGCCGTGCGTAGCAAAATGTTTTTCACTAGCATTAAGCAATACATCTATCCAAGGAAGCAGTTTTTTGGCTGCATGGTCAGTATGAAGTACCACCGGCACTCCATATGCTTGCGCAAGTACATGCACATGCAATGCTCCTGCAATTGCACCTAGCGCTGCAGCTTTGTCTGACGGCAAACCTTTACCACCCCAAAATGCGCAACCACCATTGGAAAACTGAATTATAATTGGCGACTTAGCCTTAGCTGCAGCCTCCATTGCGGCATTAACCGAATCTGTACCTACCACATTCACAGCAGGAATTGCAAAACCCTCTTTTTTGGCTATATCAAATAGGATCTGCAAATCATCGCCGGTAACAACACCGGCTTTAATTTGACTAAACAATGACATCAAATCTCCTATTTTATTTAGCTACTATTTTTGCACCGCTCATTAGTGACTTGACCACTTTGTCTTGTTTAATTTGCATTTTGATAGTTTCTTTTACCTTGTCAAATGCAGGCACTTTGCTTTTATCTTTACTAGCTGCTTTTATTTTCTCATAAACAGTTTTTGCTTCACTGTCAGATACAGTTATTGCAGCCATCTTTTTTTGCATCCACATTGCTGACATTGCAGCATTTTTCTCTTTTTCATTAAGCTCTTTTTTGGCTGCTTTTTCTACAAGTTTGCCAGGGGCTAACATAGTTACAAGTTGCTTTTTTTCTTCAGGTTTTAATTTGTCATATGTTGTTTGCCCCTTAGTGAGAGCCTTAACAGCATTTTCAGCCTCTGATTTATAAATAGGCATACCATCAACTGTTCCTATAACGCTATCTGCAAAAATAGATGTAGCCAATAATGCACTTATACTTGTTACTAATAAAATTTTTTTCATTTATTCCTCTTTTAAAAAATATGGTGTAATTATACACTATCTTGGTAAATCAATCATTAATATAAAAAATCATTATTGATTTTGATTTGTTTTCCCAGGTATAGTGATTTTTGCCGTTCTTTTAAACTCTTTTGCCAATTGTGTCAGATAGAGATTGAATTGTTTTTGTTTCAAAGAAGCTATAATATCTTTTTTTGCTTTTTCGTAAGGAATTGTTCGCGGTTTTAGTTTTTGTTCGACATAAATAACATGATAACCTACCGGTGTTTGGATCGGCTGCATAGATATAGTACCTGCTTTTAGATTCCATGCTATTTGTGCAACATCAGGGCCCAATTGTTCTTTGGACAACTCGCCCAAATCCCCTCCCTTCTCACGACTAACATCAATAGAGTTATTACTAGCGATAGCTATAAAAGTGCGTTTGAGCATATCTCCCTTAAGAGGTTTTAATGCAGCTATAATGCTACTTGCCTCGTCTTTGGTATGAACAACTATATGTCTTACTTTTATACGAGATGGCTCTATGAACTTTGCTTTATTGTTGTTATAAATTTCTCTAGCCTCTCCATCGCTAACAATCATGGAATCGATCTGCGTTTTGATCCATAAATTGATCATCAATTCTTTTTTTAGCTTTTCCAGTTCATTTGCAAATTGTGGTGTTTGTTCAATTTTTGCCTTTGCGGCCGCCTCGGCGAAAAGTTCTCTCTCTATCAATCTTTCAGCAACGGCAAGTTTTTGTTCTTCTGTGAGAGAAGAATATTCTAAATTTGTATTTGAGGATGCCAAAAATTGTTTAGCATCCTCAGAAGTAATAGACTTTCCATTTACGGTTGCAATTATATCGTTTGCATTAACATGGGCAAAAATACATATAAAAACTATTGCTTGTTTAAATAAACTATGCATATACCATTTTCCTTTTTATCATTTATGATATATTACCTTATCATTGTAAATCGTTCATTAATAATACCGATTGTAGAATGATATATTATTTTATATGAAAGATTATCATGGCAAAAAAAGCAACAAAATTAGAAATAGAAGCTATCAAAAGACTTTTTTTAGAAAATTATCCAGACAGCGTGACCGAATTGGCCTACACTAATGCCTATGAACTACTGGTCTCTGTAATGCTTTCTGCACAATGCACAGACAAGAGAGTAAACCTCATCACTCCTGCACTTTTTACTGCGTATCCAACTGTATTTGAATTGGCAAAAGCGAATTTGGATGATGTAAAAGCATTTATCAATACATGTTCTTTTTTTAACAATAAAGCCAAAAATTTAATAACTATGGCCAATCAAATTGTCGATAATTATGACTGCAAAATACCGCTAACACAAAAAGAATTAGTAAAATTAGCCGGTGTAGGACAAAAAACGGCCAACGTAGTAATGCTTGAATATACCGGCGCTAATCTAATGGCAGTTGATACACATGTATTTCGCGTGGCTCACAGGCTCGGTCTTAGTGATGCCAAGACTGCCAAAAAGACAGAAGAAGAGCTAAGTAAAAAGTTCAAAACGGACTTGCATAGGCTTCATCAAGCCATGGTACTTTTTGGAAGATATCACTGCAAAGCAATTAATCCTTTGTGCGAAGACTGTTTTTTGAAATCATATTGCAAAAGCAAAGGACGATTTAAAGTATAATATTCACTTTTGATTTTTCAAAAATTAGGTTTAAGCTGCCTCTTGGATTATTTTTTTTAACACTTCAAATGTTTTCTTTATAGATTCCAAATTTACTGCTTCTCTTGTTGAGTGAGGGTATATAATAGTTGGTCCGATGGATGCAAAAAGTATGTGCGGATATTTTTGCTTCAAGACCCCGCACTCAAGCCCGGCATGGATAGCTTTATATGCACTTTTGCCAAGAACTTCATCTGTTTTTTGGGTTATCAATGTCGTTAATTCATTTTTTTCAGGATTCCATGCTGGGTATTTATCTCTTTTATCAACTTCATATCCGGCGTCTCTAAAATAATCTGCCGTGACTTTGGCTTGAAGATCAAGCTCATCTATACTCATTGCTCGTATACTGACCTCTATCGTTAAACGATCTTCTTCGCTATGAACAATAGCGAGATTTTGACTGATCTGCGGTATGCCAAGTTCATCATTAAACTTCAATACTCCATGCCCAAAAGCTGCTATATGCGAAATTATGGATTCTTCAAATTTATATGATTGATTTTCAATTTGTGTGATTGTCACATTATCGCTTTTTATATGCTCGATATTTTTACCCGAAATGACAGCTTTTGCATTTGCAGGAATTGAATTTATCCTCTCACCTCCGCCTATAGAGATCAAGCTTACATCTTGTTCATGCAGAAACTGGGCCAATTGTATGATGGCATTTGGAATATTTTTATCTATATCTACCCCGGAATGTCCGCCTGGAAGATCAGATATGCTTACTTCATAACAATCAAGATCATTTGAGATCATTTTCATACTCTTTGTAGCTTTGATATCTATGCCGCCTGCACATCCTATGTAAACTTCACCTTCAGACTCGCTATCAAGGTTGAGCATATATCTGCTTTGGAGCTCAAACTCGACTCCATTTGCTCCTATAAGCCCTATTTCTTCATCGGAGGTGAGTAAAAACTCAAGTTCATATCCCTCTTCAATTAATACCATCATCATGGCTATAGCTATTCCGTTATCAGCTCCCAGTGATGAATTTTTAGCCTTTAGCCAGCCATTCTCTTCGTAAACCTCGATATTTGGCGCATCTCCCATGCATACCATATCATAATGAGCTTGCAGTGCGAGATGCGGTTTTCCTTTGTATATGAGAATATTATCCACATTATCTATTTCTACATTGTATCCATATTGTTTGCCAAAATCTACTAAAAAATCTCTCAAAGCTTTGGTCTGTTTGCTGCAATGAGGAATTTTTGCAATGGCTTTAAAATGCTCTATAATTCTTGACATCATAACTCTTTTTTAACGCATTATAATATAATTCGCAAAAAAGGAATCCAATATGTGCCTAATAATAACATTTATTATGCTGGCGCTTGGTATAAGTAATATATTAGAACAAAATTGGCTACTTGGTGGTATTGAGCTTTCTATCGCATTTGGATTCCTAACTTTACTTATTCAAAACATCCAAAAAGTAAAATGCAGAAAATATGGCAAATGCAATAATGGCTGCTCTTTGGTGTCATGGGTAAGAAAACAATTTAATAAGACGGATAAATCATGATACAACTAACCAATATAACCAAAAGCTTCGGCGGTCAAATTTTATTTAACGGTCTAAACCTACAAATGTCGAAAGGACAAAAAATAGGTCTAATAGGCCGTAATGGTACCGGCAAATCAACACTTTTCAAGATCATACTAGGTGAAGAAAGTTATGATGAAGGAGAAGTAAGTATCCCAAAAAACTACCGAATTGGTACTTTGCGCCAGCATTTAGAATTTACCAAGTCCACCGTACATGAAGAGTGTGCACAAGTACTCAGCGAAGATGAACAGTATAACTTTTATAAGATAGAAAAAATACTCTTTGGGCTTGGGTTTAGCGCAGAAGATTTAGATAAAGATCCCATGAGTTTTTCTGGTGGATACCAGATACGCATCAATCTAGCTAAACTTTTGGCAACAGAACCTAATATGCTATTGCTTGATGAGCCTACAAACTACCTCGATATTCTTTCCTTGCGTTGGCTCAAGCAATTTATCCGCGAATTTGACGGTGAAGTGATACTTATCACGCATGATCGTGAGTTTATGGATAGTGTCACTACACACACTATGGGTATCCAGCGTAAAGGATTGTATATCGTACAAGGGGATACCAAAAAATATTATGAGACTTTGGCTCTCCAAGATGAAACATACGAAAAGACACGTCTCAATCAAGAGAAAAAACGAAAGGAACTCGAAGAGTTTATAGCTAGAAATAAAGCACGTGCTTCTACTGCAGCTCTAGCCCAGTCAAAAGTCAAAGCTTTGGAAAAAATGGATAAGATGGAGAGTCTAGAGAATGAAAATTCACTCTCATTTAATTTTAACTACAAAGAAACACCGGCAAAAGTCGTATTACGGGCCGAGGAGTTGGGCTTTGGATATGATGCCAATACTCCACTTTTTGAACATCTCAGTTTTACTTTGGAAAACGGCAAATGTCTAGCAATCATCGGTAAAAATGGCAAAGGCAAATCTACCCTTCTTAACTATATACCAGGAGAACTTCCCAAACAGCAAGGCGAGATCACATTTCATCCTTCAACGACTATTGCACACTTTGGACAAACCAATATCGAAAGACTAAATACTCAAAACACTATCATTGACGAGATAAGCTCAGTAGATAAAAAACTAGGTATCGCTCAAGTACGAGCAATATGCGGGATAATGATGTTCAGTGGTGATCTTGCAGAAAAAAAAATAGAAGTACTCTCTGGAGGAGAGCGAAGCCGTGTAATGCTAGGAAAAATTATCGCTACACCAGCAAACTTGCTGTTGTTGGATGAACCTACAAACCACCTTGATATGCAATCAATTGATGCTTTATGTGATGCTGTGGAATCTTTTGAAGGTGCAGTGATCATGGTCACACACTCGGAAATGCTTTTGCGTCGTTTGGCTGACGCACTAATCATCTTTCATGAAGGCAGAGCTGAATATTTTGATGGCGGCTATGATGAATTTTTGGAGAAAATTGGCTGGGAAGAGGAAGAAGGAATGGGCAAACCTCAAAAATCCAAACCAAAAATAGACAAAAAAGAGCGTAAACTGCTTAGGGCTAATCTTGTTCAAGCTAAGAGCAAAGAGATATCTCCACACAAAAAAGAGATGGATACTTGCGAAACGAAAATCATAAAGCTAGAAAAACAACTTGAAGAACATAATCAAACTCTCGTTAATGCTACAAATAACGGCAATAATTCTAAAATAATAGAAGTTTCACAGACCATATCAAAAATAAATAATGAAATAGAAGAGTGTTTTGAAAGACTAGCAACCGCTACTGAGAGGTTTGATGAGATCAGTGCAAAATATGATGCTCAATTAGCAGAACTTGACTGAGGATAATATATAATATTTTGATATTATTAGGAATAAAAATTTCAAATGAAATTTTTTTCTTTATTAAAAATCATTAATATTACTAAGTATATAATGATGCATATCTGAACAAAGGATTTATAATGAAACAATGGTCATTGAATTTTAGATTGTGGCACTGGATAAATGCCATAGTAATTACAGGTTTGCTTGGCACTGTTTTTTTGCGAAAAACATTTCTAAGCTATAGAACAAATAGCGAGACTATTATGGACAAACTTAGTGATATAAACATCACTATAGCCAAGGATCAAGCAGTTTCTATTGCAAGAGCTATCAGATCTCCTATGTGGGATTGGCATATTTGGCTTGGGTATGCTTTGGCTGCGCTTGTAGTTTGGAGAATTGTGTTATTTTTTACAGATAGCGGAAAACAAAATTACCAAAATTGTTCCCAAAAAACTACTCATGACAAAATAGTTAGTTTATTATATGTGATCTTTTATGCTTTAATGTTCGCCATGGCTGCAACCGGCCTAGTACTTCATTTTCATGAATTTTTCAATGTCAGCAAAGATCTAGGACATAGTATTAAAGAAGTCCATGAACTGCTTTATAATGGGATTTTGTATTTTGTAATTATTCATATCGCAGGAGTTATCTTGGCAGAAAACAAAGATGAAAAAGGGATAATCTCAAACATGGTAGGAAAATCAGAAACAACCCTATGATCTCATTTACTTCCCAGCCGCTTCTCGAGATCATTGAAAAACTAAAAACATCACTTCAAACTTCAAACACTGTAAGTTTCGAAGTGATAAATCCGGATATTTCCCATAACTCATACAGCGGAGAGTCTGTTTTGGTTGATAGAAAGAATTATCTATACCGCGGATATAAAGCATGGGTAAATTTAGCCGAACTCCTTGGATGCAAGATGCGTACACCTACCACCAATCAAGAGCATACCGTAATCATAACATTTCAAAAACTAAATACAAACAACTCTTTTCATATAGCCCCCATTGAAACGAAAGAAGAGAAATATGGAATAGATTCTACATTTTTTGGTATCAACAAAAACGAAGAGCCAACTTTTTTAGGTGCATATTACAAAGCACTTCAAGCTGTTAAGATTGATACTAGAAAAAATATTTTAGATCTTGGTATCAATAAAGCAGACGAATTTGAACTCATTGCCTCTATGCTAAAACCAGAAAGCTTAAAAAATATAAATATGACAGGCATAGACCACTCTATTTCGGCTATAGAATTTGCAAAAAAGCGATTTGGCAATGCTAAGTTTTATGCTCATGACATAAACAAGCTTGACGAACTTTCCTTGGAGCGGTTTGACCTTATCATTTCTATAGGCACTTTACAAAGCCCAAGTATCAATTACAAACCATTTTTGATGGATCTGGTACAAAATTATCTCACAGAAAATGGAGCATTAATTCTAGGCTTTCCAAATAGCAGATGGATAGACCATGAACTTATATATGGAGCAGTTGCTCCAAATTATAATTACTCTGAAATGTCGTTGCTATTCAATGATGTCATATTTGCCAAAAAATACCTACAGCAAAAAAAGTTTCGTGTCACTATCACTGGACGCGAATACATATTTCTCACTGCTACTAAGATAGGAACACTCTAACTCATAATCTCTAGTAACTTATCTCGATCAATAATATATAACTTTTTGGAGCGTACTTCAACAATCCCTGCTTCTTTGAAACGCTTTAGTATTCTCGACAACCCTTCTGGTGTAAGCATGATATTTGAAGCGATTTGGCGTTGAGTGAGTTGGGATAATTGATGCTCATTATCTATCAAAAAAGATGTCGTACGCACTGAAGCATTTGAAATAGTGGCATATTTCAAGACACCCTCCAAGTGCTGTATCTTTTTAGTTAATGAATTTATCAATACTTGCGATAGCGGTGAACTTTTGGATATGTATGATTGCACCAAATCTAAATCAATTTCATATATCTGAGCTGTACTTTTGCACCTAGCAGTGGCAGGATAAGGAATACTCTTTAATGTTGCCATTTCAGCAACAAGCGAAGGGGCAACAAATTGACCAAGTACAATTTCATTGCCTTTTTCATCATGCTTGTAAACTTCCACTTCACCGCCAGCTAATACCAAAAATTTTTGAGGCTGTTCGCCGGCGTAAAAAAGTATTTTACCGGCTTCAAATTCTCTTTTTTTGGCTATTGCTTCCAAGTAATTATATGTTGCATCATCCAATGAAGCAAAAAGCGAAATCTCTTTAAATTTCATATCATCTTAACCATAATCAATACCTCACCTTGTACTATAGTATATACTTCCTGAAAAACAAGGACAAGACAATGATAAACCACTCTACTATACCTCAGGTAGCATTTGACGAGATGAACAAAGTGCATCATGAAGAAGCAACTTTGCTCAATACGCTTGAAGAGTTATTGAAAAGTTCTCCGAATGATCATGAAGCTATAGCTATTTGTTTGCATGAGATCATAGAGCATACCAGAGGACATTTCAGGAACGAAGAGAGACTTATGCGCGAAGTGGATTTCCCGGCATTTACTATGCATGAGGGCGAGCACATAAGAGTATTTAATGAAATGCAGCGCATTGCATCACAGTGGTTGAGCACTAAAAATAATGAGTTGCTGCATGAATATTTTCTAGCCTCTATGACTGATTGGCTTACTACTCACATTATGACTATGGATACTGTTACTGCTCAATTTATCTGTATGCGCAAAGGCTGCTAAATGACTAAAATATCTTTTTTGGAAAATCTTCACTTCGACACAACACCTCAAATAACAAAAATGCTAGAAACTCCTACCAGCAAAGAGATCCGTATCTGTATGGCAAAAGGAAATATCATGAAGGAACATACAGCTCCAGGAGCAATAACAATTTTGGTCCTTAGAGGAGAAGTAACTATAGCCTCTGATGGCAAAAAAATCACACTGCAAGACGGTGAAATGATATATTTTGATGCAAAAATCCCCCACTCTCTTGAAGCTATAGAGCAAAGTATCTTAAGACTCGTACTGTCCAAAAACGATACCGTACAAAGAGTCCAAAATCTTGTAAGATTATAAAAAATCGTAAAACACATCGGCAAAGTTAGCCACTTTGCCATTTTTTATCACTATTCCTTCTTGCTGCAACAATGCTGTTTTTCTTTCTATTCCGAAGGCATAATTGCCGATCTCTGCATTGCTCTTGACTACCCTATGACATGGAACATTTATAGGATTTGGGTTTTTAGCCATAGCGGTTCCCACTGCTCTGTAAGCCTTACTGCCTAATGCGTGAGCAATTGCTTTATATGTCGTAACTTTGCCCTTTGGAACTTTTAGTAAAAGCTCATAACATTGATCACGGAAGTTCATATACGCCTCCTTTTTTTGTTAAACTTTGGCGGTTGTAGAGTATAAAAATTACACCGGATCTATTGTAATGCTATCATATTGATATAAAAAGATAAGTAGAGCTAGAGATATTCATGTGGATGGCTTGGCAATAAATTTATTTTGTATGATATAATCACACTAATTCTTCAATGACCAACTTCAAGTTTAATTAATTGGCACTGTAAATATCTATCAAACAAATATAATACAAAGGTGGCAAATGCCCTTCAAGACTTTAAATATTCAACTACAAAACAATATAGCCTCTTTGGGATACACAGCTCCCTCTCCTATTCAAACCAAGGCAATACCCTTAATACTAAAAGGGCGTGATATTTTGGGCGCTGCCCAAACAGGCACAGGAAAAACTGCTGCATACTCATTGCCTATTTTGCAAATGATCAACAAAACAGACTCTAGCGAACTTGCACGAGTGCAAGCTTTGGTGATCGTTCCTACTCGTGAGCTATCCGATCAGATCACTTTGGCCATCAGAAGCTTTGCGCTTAAAATGGGACTTAGAATTCTTAATATTTCTGGCGGTGTCAATATAAGCAAACAAATTGCATCTTTAGAAAAGGGAGCGGACATAATTGTCGCCACTCCTGGACGTTTTATAGAATTAAACCGCCAAGGACATATCCCGCTTTCAAAAGTACAATTTCTAGTGCTTGATGAAGCTGATACGATTATGGATATGGGATTTATACGAGAGGTAGAGCAGATCATAGATCTATTGCCTCCTAAACGCCAAACTATTTTATTTTCCGCGACGATGACCGGTGCAGTTAAAAGACTTAGTGAAAAAATCCTAAATAAACCTCTTTTGGTTGAAATAGACAATCTCTCACCTGCCGATCTAACTATACGCCAAATCGTCCACCCAATAGAAAAAGAGAAAAAAAGTGAGCTTCTTTCTTTTATTATTGGCTCCAACAATTACCCGCAAGTGCTGGTTTTTACTCGCACCAAAATTATTGCGGACGAAGTGAGCCAACACCTCAAAGATAGTGGTTTGCCATGCGCAACCATCCATGGAGACAAAAAGCATGGAGCTAGAGATCGTGCCTTAAAGGATTTCCGTTCAGGTGAGATAAAAATCTTGGTAGCAACAGATATAGCGGCACGCGGATTGGATATCGACGACTTGGGTGTCATTATCAATTATGATATCCCGCATATCCCAAATGACTTCATCCATCGTATCGGCAGAACCGGGCGTGCAGGCAAAGATGGAATAGCGATCACTCTTCTATCGACCACAGAGCAGATATCTTGGAGAAAAATAGAAACCATGCTGGGCAAAAAACCGGAACGTATCATAGTCAAAGGTTTTGGACCGACAACATCAGTAGCAGAGGCTACAAAGACACGCGGAAAAAGCTTTACCAAAGAGACAGAAAAACCAAAAAAAGCAGCTGGAGCATTTGGAAACAAAAAGAAAAAAGAATTAGTTCAGCCAAAATATGCAACAAAAAGAGGTCCAAAAATAGCAAAAGTAGAACCTGCTGGCAAAAAACGATCAAGCAAGTCAAATAAAAAATAAGATAAAAATAATCCAATTTATAAATTATTTTTGTGTTATAATATAATCATATCTTACAAAGGGGAAAATCATGAATAAAAAAGGATTTTTAATAGCTGCATTAACAGTAGCAGCGACTCTAGCATCGGCCGCTCCGATGAAATGCAATATGGGTGGCGGCTCAGGCGGTATGGTAGGTGCATGTGGTTGCGAAGGGCCAATGCCTGCAATTATGAGTCTTGATCTAACAAGTGATCAACGTACCAAAATGCAAAATATTATGAAGCAATGGCATATGGATAGAATGGAGATGATGCAAGGCAATGGCAAGCCTATGCTGAGCGCCTTTCATGACGGTAAATTTGATAGACAAACCTTCATAGTAAAACATACCCAAATGACGACTAATATGGCAAACAAAAAAGCTGACGTGATCGAAAAAATGTATAGCTTGCTTACACCTGAACAAAAGAAAGCGTTAGAGACAAATAGTAAATAATTCCAATGGTTCTGCCTATGTGAACCCATTGGAAGCCAAAGGAGCTGCTAGCTCCTTGTTGATGGATACTTATTCTTCTTCTTCTATCTCTTCAAGTTCTTCTTTCAATTTGATTATTTTTTCTTGAGCCTCTTTTTTCTCTTTGGGAGTGATCTTGTCCTGTTGCAACGAACTTTCTAAAAAGTTGATCCATTCGATAATCTCTGATTTTTCCATAATCGCTCCTTTGCGGTATTACATGATATATTTTAGCATATTTTAAAATAATAAGTTTTCAATTATTGCTATCCGATTCACAAATAAAATTGGTATTTTATATGCAGACATATATTTGATTATTTATATTATAGTATGCATTACCGCAATTTCAATGGTAACGAGAAAAGTTCTATCTTGGTATAGGCTCAAATTTATCTATTATTGCTCCATATCTATCGTCTTCAGACAAATAACCATTGCCACCACTACTATATCTAGCTTTTACATTTATTTTCATGGTAGATTGTTCAATATTTTCATTCGGCTCGTTATCTGATTTTTCATACATCTCTCCAGAACGCAAGTGTCTCTCAAAATCATTCAAACCATAGCTGCTGCACTTTGACTCAGCAAATAGAATTGAAGACACACAAATAGCTGTAAAAAAAATTATTTTGTTCATTTTACTCCTTTTAGATAAAATCACACCGAATAATAACTTGCTTCTTTATGATGCACTATAAGTGCGGTAGTGCTTTGCTCTGGATGTATCTGAAATGTCTCGCTCAGAGTGATACCAAACTCTTCAGGACGAAGCAGATCAAAGATGATACGGCTAGGCTCTAAATCAGGACATGCTGGATATCCAAAGCTATATCTAGCCCCTTGGTATCTGTTCATACGCACATCGCGAAGACTAAATCCTTCATCGCTGCTTGCGATATTAAGATCAAGGCGGATCTGTTTATGTACAACCTCAGCTAATGCTTCAGCTAATTCAACACCGAATCCATGCACCATATTATATTCCAGATACTCGCCCCGCTCATAAAGCTCTTTTTCATATTGGCTAAATTTATCTCCAACACTCACGCAAGAGATGCCTATGACATCATCTCTAGTGTGAGAGAAAAAATCGCTCAATGCACGATGAGGCGCCCTTCGTTGTCTAGGAAAAGTAAATTGATATTTAGCTCTACCGATGATCTCACTTAACGGCTCCCTGCTGGCATCAGCATCACTATTCCATCCCTCACTCTCATCAAAAAGCAATAATTCACGGTCATTGCTTCTACATGGATAATATCCGTAGATTATTGTTGGGTCAAAGAGTCCACGAGAAATTATCTCTTTTTTGATACGCTCGTATGCCGGATAGACTTTGGTCTCTAAAATCTGCTTATATGCATCTTTGCTCATGCCGCGACTTGTGTATCCCCAATGCATTTTAAACAAACTTCGTTTATTGACCCATTGCGTTACCATATCAAAATCAAGCTGCTCTTTTCTCAGCACCCTTCTACCCCAAAATGGAGGGGTGGGAATATCAACCTTGCTAGGCATTTTAAGTTCATCAAATGGAGGGATCACTACCTCTTTGACCTCTTTTTTCTCATGCTCTATCATATCTCCCGCCAAACGATCATCTAGTCCTACACTTGGATCTTCAAGATATTTTTCTATCCTGCTCATGGCAATAACGCCGTCGAATGCGTCACGACAATAAAATATAGGCCCATTGTAAATAGGTCTGCAAAAATCATCCACAAAGCTTCTAGTAAGTGCCGCACCACCTAAAAGCACAGGTATAGTGATGCCTTCTTTTGCCATTATTTCCAAATTGTCTTTCATGACTGCAGTTGATTTGACTAGCAATCCACTCATACCTATAGCATGAACCTCTTCATTTTTTAGTACACCAAGGTACTCTTCAAGCTCTGTCTTGATACCGATATTAAAGACTTTAAAACCGTTATTTGTCAAGATTATATCGACTAGGTTTTTGCCCACATCGTGCACATCGCCTTTGACCGTGCCTATGACCAAAGCGGTTTTGGTACTTTTTTCCTGCTTGGCTAGATAAGGATTGAGAAAATCAACAGTAGTTTTCATAGTCTCGGCTGATTGCAATACAAAAGGAAGCTGCATTTTTCCGCTTCCAAAAAGTTCACCAACCTCTTTCATCGCATCTATAAGTATCTCATTAACTATTTTGTCTGCCGGGATGTGATCTTTGGCTTTTGTTACAAGAGGTATCATTCGCTCCTTATCTCCGTCAATGAGAAGTTTGGCTATCTTCTCTTCGTCGCTCAAAGCTTCATATGCTTCATCACTCCCGGTATTATCTATCGTCTTGTCGCTAAAATGGTTGATAAATTTAAACAACGATTGATCATCTGGGGTGAAGAGCAGCTCTTCGCAAATAGCCCTATCTTCTTCGCTCATCTTTGATAACGGCACTATATGTTTTACATTTATAATTACGCTTGTCATGCCAGCTTCGATACAATGATGCAAAAATACTGAATTAAGAAAAACTCTAGCATTTGCACTAAGCCCAAAAGAGATATTAGAAAGCCCCAAAGTAGAGCCTACAAGAGGATATTTGGTATGCAGCTGCCTAATAGCACCGATCGTTTGTATTGCAGCGTCACGATATTCCAAATCTCCGCTTCCCACCGTAAAGGTCAACATATCAAAGATAAGATTTGATGGGTCTATGCCGTGACGATTGACACACAGATCATATATACGCTCAGCAATCCTCATCTTGTCTTCAGTGGTTTTTGCCATACCTTTTTCATCAATGACTAGACAAACGAGAGCTGTACCAAACTTTTTGGCTAAATGACAGATAGCATCAAGCTTCTCTTCGCCATCTTCCAAGTTCACTGAATTTATAATAGGTTTTCCGCCTATAGCTTTTAGGGCTTCTTCTATAGTACCGACCCTGGTGGCATCAGGCATAAGAGGTATCGAGATCTTTTGGTTATAGAGCTTCATAACCTCGCGCATATCCGCTGCGCCATCTCGCCCGGCAAACTCTACGTTAACATCAAGGCAATGTGCTCCATCTCTAACCTGAGCCTGTCCGACACTAAGAGTTCCTTCATAGTCGCTAGCTATGATGAGTTCTCTAAATGCTTTTGAACCTGTAGCATTGCTGCGTTCGCCTATAAGAAGAGGTGCTGGAGTTTGAATAAGCTCTACGCTATTAAACAATGAAGCTATAGAAGGTTGAATACTTCCTGCCGGTAATTTTGGTTTTTCGTCTTTTAATGCTTTAGAGAGAGCCAAAATGTGTTGCGGTGTAGTACCGCAGCAACCACCCAAGAACGAAACTCCGCTAAATTCTATAAATTCTTTTTGTTTAGCAGCAAACTCATCTGGTCCCATAGGATAAAATGTGTACCCTCCCCTATTTTGCGGAAGTCCTGCATTGGCATGTATCGAAAGCGGGAATTTGGATATCTCACTCAAAAGCTTGAGGTGTTTTTTGACCTGGTCAGGTCCAGTTCCACAGTTAAATCCGATCGAGAGGATATCAAATGGCTCTAGTATAGTCATAAGCGTAGTAGCATCCGTACCTATAAGCATCGTACCGCTTAGCTCTATAGTTGCACTTACCATAGTAGGCAATTTCACGCCACGCTTAGCATTTGCTTCCTCACATGCATGAAGAGCCGCTTTTATCTGCAACGGATCTTGACAAGTCTCCAACAAAAAAATATCGCATCCGCCATCTATGAGTCCAAGAGCAACTTCTAAGAATCCTTCATACATCTCATCGTAATCAATATGCCCCAAAGAAGGCAGCTTGGTCCCAGGTCCAATAGAGCCCAATACAAACTTCGGACTTTGCTCATTTTGAAACTCATCACATGCGCTTTTTACTAGCTCGGCTCCTTTGCGAGACAATTCATAAGCTCTGCTACTCATACCATATTCATCAAGTACCCAAGGCATTGTCCCGAACGTATTTGTTGAGATCAGATTGGCTCCCGCCATGGCGTAGCGTTTGTGTATTTGTCCGATAAGATCAGGTGCTGTATCATTTAGCAATTCATTACAGCCCTCTTGAGAGTTTCCATGCTCATCTATCCAAGCCTCAGCGGGGATTTTGATGTCTTGGATCTGTGTCCCCATTGCCCCGTCTATGATGAGAAACTGATGATTTAATATATCTAGTATTTGTTCTTTGGTAGCCAAAAAGTTATCCCTTGAAAATGATTTCGAATCATATCAAATTTTTTATTTTATTAAAAATAGCCCAAATTCAAAAAGCGGTCTTTCTGAATTCATTTTTGATATATTTTATCAATATTTATATAATATAACTTGAAATTACAGATAAAATAAGCTATAATCTTGCAAAATACAACTACTAAGGAGAGAAAATGAAATTTTCAATGATTACCGTGCCATTTGCCAAAGCAGCTACTTCTCTCCTGCTACTCTCAATTTCTCTATAATAAATAACGATTTTTTTATTCTATTTTTTCTACCCTTTTTGGGTACAATTAAACAATTTTACACCCTCTAGAGGTGTTTTTATACAAATAAAGGTAAATACAAAATGCAAACAGAAATGATAAAGATATTTGATACCACATTAAGAGATGGAGAGCAAAGTCCAGGCGCTTCCATGAATACAGAAGAAAAGATTCAAATAGCTTCTCAATTGGAACGACTTGGCGTGGATATAATAGAAGCAGGTTTTGCTGCAGCAAGCCCGGGAGATTTTGATGCTATCAGCCTAATAGCACAAAAGATTACTCGATCAACCGTATGTTCATTAGCCAGAGCAACTGACAATGACGTCAAAGCAGCAGCTGATGCTATTGCCAAAGCGCCGTTAAAAAGAATACACACTTTTATAGCTACCAGCCCTATTCATATGGAATATAAGCTCAAAATGACACCCGATGAAGTCATAAAAAGAGCGGTACATGCAGTAGCTTATGCCAAAAGTTTTGTAGATGACGTAGAATTTAGCTGCGAAGATGCAGGACGAAGCGATATGGGATTTCTAAAAGAAATAACCGATGCAGTCATAGAAGCAGGAGCCAGTACTATCAATTTACCCGACACCGTAGGCTTTCGTTTGCCTTTTGAAATAGGAGCAATGGTCAAAGAGATGAGCCAATACACAAAGGGTAGAGCTATCATATCAGTGCATAACCATAACGACCTAGGCCTTGGTGTGGCAAACTCCCTAGAAAGTGTATTGAACGGTGCCAGACAGATAGAATGCACCATTAATGGTCTTGGCGAGAGAGCAGGAAACGCAGCTCTTGAAGAGATAGTCATGGCTATCAAAACACGTCAAGATGTATTTAAAGGACTTGATACACGTATCAATACAAAAGAGATCTATCCGACAAGCCGTTTGATAGCCAACATCACAGGAATTGAGCCTCAACCAAACAAAGCAATAGTCGGTAAAAATGCTTTTGCGCATGAGAGTGGGATACATCAAGACGGAATGTTAAAAAATAAATCTACTTATGAGATCATTCGACCGGAAGATATAGGCCTTGATTTGGAAAATACACTTGTTCTTGGCAAGCACTCAGGCAGAGCCGCATTTAAAGACAAACTTGCCAAACTTGGATTTGAACTTGATGATGAAAATTTAAATAGCACCTTTGAAAGATTCAAAGAGCTTGCAGACAAGAAAAAAGATATCTATGATGATGATATCAGGGCACTGGTCACAAGCGAAATGACAAATGTAGAAAAAGCTTATGAACTTGTAGCTATGCAGCTAATGGATTCCACTGGTGGCGTGCCGAGTGCTGCTGTGACCATCCGTCATAATGACCAAGAGATCACAGATGCAGGAATCGGTGGAGGCACTATAGATGCAGTGTTCAAAACAATTGATCGGATTACCGGCTATCAAGGGACATTGCTTGATTACAAAGTCACATCTGTATCCAAAGGCAAAGATGCCTTGGCCAATGTAACAGTTAAAGTAATGTTCAATGATGATGAGCCGGCCATTATTGGTCATGGACTTAGCCTCGATACGATGCTGGCAAGTGCTAGAGCTTATATAGGTGCGCTCAACAGTTATCTTAGCATGGAAGGCAAGCTGGCTCTTAGAAGTTCTTGTCATGATAAAGGCGGCATATAAATGAGCAAAAAACATACCATGCTGGCAGGTTTTGTCGAAAAAGTCATCAAAGGCTTTTTTGGCATATTGCCAGCCGCACTGGTTCTTATGGTAATTTTTTGGATATATGGCATTATAGAATCTTTTGTCAATTCATATATATTTGCTCCGATAGGCTTTTCTCCCCAAAGAAATGAACCGCTCTGGATAGCACTTTTTATGATTGTTTTGATCGTTGGGCTTTCTATATTGGGTTTCTTGATAGAGACTAGGCTGGCTGCTCTTTTTGGAAGACTAATTGCCAAGATTCCGGGATATAAAACCGTCAAAGATATGATAGAGATTTTTAACTCCTCCAAAAAAGGAGATACAAAAGTTCTAGTAGTTGCCATTCCTGGTTTTGGAAGCAAAGATAGCTATAACATAGGGCTTATGTATTCCCAAAAAGAAAGCATCATTAAAGATCACTACACGATATCACTTTCAATGTCACCTATTCCAAACGGCGGCTTTATGTTTGAAGTACACAAAAAAGAGATTTTTATCATAGAAGAAGCATCTTTTGATCATAATTTACAATATCTTTTATCCATGGGGGTCAAAAGCTTAGCTGAGATATTAAAAACACAGCCAAGAGCGATTGATGCACTTATGCCTTTTGAAAAATGGCTGGAGACCAAACAAAACAATGCAAACAATACACTTCAACGATAACACTGTTACTCCTTCAAAAGTAGTGTGCATAGGGCGCAACTATGTAGAACACATTTATGAGCTCGGCAATGAGATTCCTGCGAATATGGTGCTTTTTAATAAGCCAAATTCTGCTATCACCAACAGGCTGAAATTCTATCAAAGCGACTGCAGATTTGAAGGCGAGATCTGTTTTTTGGTGATTGATAATAAACTTCAAGGCATAGGTTTTGGACTAGACCTCACCAAAGCAGATATCCAAAACTACCTCAAATCCAAAGGTTTGCCTTGGGAGCGAGCCAAAGGATTTGACGGATCATGTGTTCTTGGCAATTTTGTACCGCTTAGAGGAAGTCTAGAAACATTAGAGATGAAACTATATATCAATGAAAATCTCCAACAGCACGCCACATATGATCTTATGATCTACAAACCTCTTGAGATCTTAGAAGAGATACAAACTTTTATGACTTTAGAAGATGGGGATATCATTATGAGCGGCACACCAAATGGTGTGGCTACATACGAAAAGGGTGATGTTTTTCGAGCTGAGATATACATCGATAAAAAGATAATAATCCAAGAGATATTTGAAGTTTTGTGATATTTAAATTCCACGCCTATTCTCTTGTGCTACAATTTCAATAATAAAAAATTCTCCATACCTGATATGAGAAAACCATTGTCGAAAAAAGACTGCCATGTTTTCATGCTAGCTTTTATAAGGAGTAAAAATGAGTTTGACAGTTAAAGTATTATGGGGAATGGCACTGGGAATTTTGCTTGGAGGAGCGATCAATCTAAGCGGATTAAATGTTCAAGGTGGCTGGATAGATATCTATTTGATCGAAGGTATTTTTGATGCCATTGGTAAGATATTTATTTCTGCACTCAAGATGCTAGTCGTTCCTGTAGTCTTTTTTTCTCTGATCAGCGGAGTAATCGGCATAGGAGACGTAAAAAAACTTGGGAAGATAGGTGTCAAATCTTTTGCACTCTATATTTTAACGACGGCTTTGGCAGTTGCAAGTGCTGTAGGTATTGCAATTATTGTTTCACCGGGTACCAAAAATAGTTTACATACCGATAGTTCTTTTACTCCCAGCCAAGCTCCTTCACTTACAGATGTATTTATCAATATTGTCCCAGAAAACATCATCCAGGCTTTTGCTTCTGGGAATATGCTGCAGATTATCTTTTTTTCAATTTTGCTTGGTATATCTTTATTAATTGTAGGAAAAAAAGCAACACCGATCACTGAAGGTATTAAAATCATGAACGAAGCTATGCTGCAAATGGTGATCATGATCATGAATGTCGCACCTTATGCGGTTTTTGCTTTACTGGCCAAGGCTATAAGTCAGTTAGGATTTGATCTATTGGTGAGCCTAGCAGAGTATGTGGCAGTATTGATCGCAGTATTAATGCTCCATATGCTTGGTACATTGATGCTAATATTTAGGTTTTTTACCAAACTCAGTCCCAGAATTTTCTTGCAAAAGATTCGAGATGTTCAACTTTTTGCTTTTTCTACCTCCAGTTCTAACGCTACTATTCCTATCACTCTTCAAACCGTGACAAAACGTATGGGTGTTGACAATTCGGTTGCTTCTTTTACTGTACCGTTTGGTGCAACAATAAATATGGATGGTACTGCGATCATGCAAGGAGTTGCTACAGTATTTATTGCCAATGTCTATGGTGTGAATCTCGGGGTCAGCGGTTATCTAACAGTAATCTTAATGTCCGTGCTTGCTTCTATCGGCACGGCAGGGGTGCCGGGAGTCGGTATTGTAATGTTATCAATGGTCTTTGCACAAGTAGGACTTCCGATTGAGGGTATCGGACTTATTTTAGGCGTGGACAGATTATTGGATATGATGCGTACAGCTGTGAATGTGACCGGCGATGCGGTAGTAAGCTGCGTGGTAGCAAAAAGCGAAGGTATTTTAAACGAACAGGTTTTTGCAGATAAACAAGCAGGCTTAGAAAAACCGAGTATTCAAAAATAACTTAACGAGTATATATTTAGTATCAAATGTAAATTTTTTGTAAAAAAGTATATTTTTGTAATTTACAATCCTTAATTATGATGTCAATATCTAACCAAAGGAGTTATTATGAAAAAATATACTTTAGCTGTGTTGTTGTGCGGAATAATTGCAGATGCTGGAGACTTTTCTCCATCTATGCAAAACTATATTTCAACCCTCAAAAGTGAAGCAAAACAAGCCAATAGTAGTTTTGTGGACTTCGATGCCAAAAGAGGCGAGCAGATATTTACTTCTAAACATATAGGCAAAAAAGGTGATTCAATCTCTTGCACTAGTTGCCATGGTAGCAATCTAACCAAAAACGGCCAAAATGCAACTACTAATAAAATTATCAAGCCATTAGCACCAAGCGTAAATAAAAGCAGATTAACAGATACCAAAGAGGTACAAAAATGGCTTAGACGAAATTTCAAAGATGTTTACAATAGAGAAGGCACCGCACTTGAAAAAGGCGATGTACTTTATTATATACAATCCAAATAAGGAGTGCTGCAATGTATAAAAAAATCATGATACCACTGATTTTGATAAGCGTAGTTTACGCTGATGATGATAGATGGGTCAATAGAGGCGATGTAGCTCCGGTGAAAAATGCAGTATATATCAAAGAATGCGGAAGTTGCCATTTTGCATATCAACCAGGACTATTGCCTCAAAGATCCTGGACTAAGATGATGGGAAATTTGGAAAACCATTTCGACAGTGATGCTTCATTGAATGATGCTACGACTAAATATCTAGCTAATTATCTTAAAGCAAATAGCGCAGAAAAAGGTATAGAATACAAAAGAAGTAGAAAAATATTACAGTCAATTAGACCGAATGAAACGCCTCTTAGAATTACACAAACTAGATATTTTGTGAATAAGCATAACGAAATACCAAAAAAAATAATTACACAAAAAGAGGTCGGCTCACTAGCTAATTGCGCAGCATGCCATACCACTGCAGATAACGGCAGCTATAGCGAAAGGGCTATAAAAATACCAAATTATGGAGCGTGGAAAGATGATTAAGAGTTATATTTGGCCACTTGGCAATAGAATATCTCATGCTTTGATGATAGTTTTTTTTGCTGCAGCATATTTATTGGGTGATGCGGACGAACTTCTAAAATATCATGTCATATTCGGATTTGCTTTTGGAATATTAGTATTGTTTAGGATCTTTTGGGGATTTGCAGGTCCCAAGTATTCTAAGTTTAGAGATTTTGACTTAAACATCAATTCACTAAAGAAATATATAGGTGCTGTTTTTTCAAAAGGCGATAAGCATATAGGACACAATCCGGCATCCAGTTTTGCTATAATCACCATGTTTATAGTAGCTATCCTAACAATACTTAGTGGTATGCTAGCATATGGCGTTGAAGAAAATCATGGGATTTTTGCATTTTTACATCAAGCAAATTATCAAGAGATGGAAATATTTGAAGAGTTGCATGAGTTGTTTGCAAATCTCTTTTTGGGTGTTGTGCTTGTACATATAGCTGGCAGTCTTATGGATAAGTTTATCAAAAAAGGAGACGCTGTCGACTCAATGATAGATGGATACAAGATGACAGATACGCCAGTGGGCATATCCACTTCATGGTGGCAAAAAATATTCCAAATTATTTGGATTGCAATTTCTATCTGGTTTTTGTATTATCTGTTCGCTACTCAAGAAAACATATTCGTATCTAATTACAATAAACCAGTCTCTTACGCTGTCTTGCATCCGGAGTTTGAAGCAGAATGTGGCAGTTGCCACATTACATATCCTCCATTTCTATTACCTCAAAAATCATGGACGGCCATGATGGAAAACCTGGAAGATCATTTTGGTGATGATGCTAGCCTAGATGAGGCTACAATGGTTTCTATACTTCGTTTTTTAGAAAAAAACAGCGCCGAAAACTCTACACACCAAGCTGCTTTCAAAATAACAAAAAGCCTCAAAGAGACAAATCAAACAGTTATAGCAATTACTAAAACACCATACTGGAAAGCAAAACATAAGGAGATAGATAGTAGAGTATTTTTATCCAATAAGGTGAAAAGCAAAGCCAATTGTCAAGCATGTCATCAAGATATCGAAAAAGGTATGCTGGAGAATAATTTGATACAATTACCAAAAGGTTTAAGAACGTGAAAGTTATTTTTTTGTTTCTCTTCTTGATAAGCATAGCATTCTCTGATGGACACGATGATGATCATCATCTTTACAAAAAAGACCTTACTTTTTTGGCTCTCAATCCGTCCCAACAAATTATTGTTAAAAAAATACTTCAAGACTATCGCATTAAAATGAAAAGCTTGAAACAGACACAAAAAATATTGGCTAAACAAAAACAAACTCTATTTTTACAAGATAAATTTGATAATATTAAAATGCAACGATTTAATAGAGAATGGAGCGACAAAGCAAGTTTTGCAGAGATAGAGTTTTTGGAGCGAATACATTCTGTACTTACTTTTGAACAAAAAAAGAAATTTATCCATTATATGGACGAGTGGGAAATAGATTGAAAATTTATCTCATAGAAGACGATTTGGAAATGCAAGAACTGCTTACAGACTATTTGCAAAACCAAGATTATATTGTATCGGCATTTGATGACCCTGTGGCAGCACTAGAAGCTTTAGGCACTAAAAATGATTGCTGCGATCTGGTCATACTTGACTTGATGTTACCCAAACTTGATGGTTTTGATGTATGCAAAAAGATTCGTTCCATTAGTGATGTGCCTATTATCATCTCAAGTGCTAGAGGAAATCTGGGTGATAAAGTGGCAGCATTTGAATATGGAGCAGATGATTATCTTGCCAAGCCATATGAACCAAAAGAACTTTTAATTAGAATGGATGCTATTTTTAGACGGATAAAAGGGCTAGTGGGTGTGCAGCAAATAGGAGAGTTTCAGATAGATGAACGCAAAATGGAGATACTTCAAGATAGACATCCGCTTGAACTTACTCGGATAGAATATGAGATATTAATGCTTTTATTGCATCATCCAAATCAAGTACTTTCCAGAGAATATATATCTGGACATTTGAAGGGTGAGCACTCCAGCCTAAAAGACAGAGCCATAGATATGCATATATCAAACCTTAGAAGTAAGCTGTTTGATGATGTCAAATCCCCCAAATATATCAAATCAATTTGGGGCGTTGGCTATAAATTTATAGGTTGAGCTATGTCAATATTGTCAAAAATCACAATACTGTTTTTGATAAGTATTTTGCTTATGGGGTATATCTCTTTTAAGACTAATGAAATCTCACAAAGAAACCTTGAGGCATCTATTAAAGATAAATATATACATGCATCAAAAAATCTTTTGGATGCATTGGTAAGAGGAGATAATGATGCTCTTATGCGTCAAGCAAAAACGGTTAATTTTAGTATTATAATGCCTGACAAATATGCATTTCAAAAAGCTCAAAAAATATCACACACTCCTATATCATTTGGTTATACGGAGGTGCTTAAAAATAGTGATGGTTATTTTTTGCACTTACATTATTTGGATGAAGATGTATTCTTCTTTGACAATACTCAAGTAGAAGAAATGGGGCAAAAAAAGATTTTAAACATTCTTATTTTAGCAGATGTACTAATATTAATAGTAATGTTTTTTGTTATCACTAAAATGCTTACACCTCTAAAAAGACTTCCTGCTGAAATAGAGAAATTTGGTGAAGGAGATTATGCTCATCGTATCAAAGAAATTAATAGCTCGGATGAAATAGCAAAAGTTATCTCTCAATTTAATAAAATGGCATCCAATATAGAGACTCTTATACACTCTAGAACACAATTTTTAACAGATGTCAGTCATGAATTACGTACCCCCATATCAAAAGCCAAACTTTCTTTAGAAATGATAGAATCTTCTAAATATAAAGATATCTTAAAAAAATCGATTGATCAGATAGACACCCTTACTAACGAACTTTTGGAAGTAGAAAAACTAAGCTCAAACAATCTTAATCTATCTTTTTCTACTTATTCCGTAGAGACACTTTTGGCAAATGTACTTGCCAAAATGCTCATAGATAACGAAGAAGAATTGCATATAGAAGTTCAAACACCATTTAGTATAAATGGTGATATAGAATATCTTTCTATAGCTATTAAAAATTTAATTGAAAATGCACTCAAATACAAAACAAGCGGAATTGTTCGTGTAATAGCAATAGATAATATTTTAGAGATAAGAAATTTTGCAAGTCCTCTTACTAGGCCGCTGTCTTTTTACACAGATGCTTTTACTCAAGAAGATCGTACTAGGAGAAACCAAGGATATGGATTGGGACTAAATATCGTCAAACGAATTTTAGAAATTCATGGTTTTGCTTTGAACTATTATTATGAAAATGGGGAAGTAGCGTTTATTGTAGATTTTAATAAATCATAAAACTTGATATATGTTTATTTTGCTCCCCAAAAGAGGAGCTTTATATAAATAATTAAGGAGTTTAATACATTCCACCCATACCGCCCATATCTGGCATTGCAGGAGCAGCCGGTTTGTTTTCTTTGATCTCGCCGATAGTAGCTTCAGTAGTAAGAAGCAAGCTAGCAACACTTGTAGCATTTTGCAAAGCTACACGCTCAACTTTGAATGGATCAATGATACCCGCTTCAAACATATCTACATACTCACCCGTTGCTGCATTGAAACCAAAATTGGCATCTTTGCTATTAAGTACTTTATCTGCTACTACACCGGCATCATAACCGGCATTCTCAGCAATTTGTTTCATTGGCGCTTTTATAGCTCTGAGGATTATTTCAGCACCAACGAGTTCATCGCCAACCAAGTCAAGCTTGACGTTTTTTGCTGCTTTGATGAGAGCTGCACCGCCACCGATTACGATACCCTCTTCTACTGCTGCTTTGGTAGCAGACAAGGCATCATCAACTCTATCTTTTTTCTCTTTCATCTCAGTCTCAGTCGCAGCTCCTACTTTGATGACAGCAACACCGCCGGCAAGCTTAGCAAGTCTTTCTTGAAGTTTTTCTTTGTCATATTCGCTTGTAGTTTTTTCTATTTGAGATCTGATCTCATTTACTCTAGCTTCAACTCTGCTTTTATCGCCTTTGCCGTCTACGATAACTGTATTGTCTTTATCGATAACTACTCTTGAAGCTTGTCCAAGCTCAGCAATAGTAGTTTTGTCCAAACTCAATCCAAGCTCTTCTGTGATCACAGTTGCACCCGTAAGAGTTGCAATATCTTTTAGCATCTCTTTTTTGCGGTCGCCAAATCCAGGAGCCTTGACTGCTGCTATATTTAATACGCCTTTTAAACGGTTAAGAACCAAAGTTGCCAATGCTTCACCCTCTACATCATCAGAGATGATCAAGAGCGGTTTACCTGTTTTTTGGATTTGCTCAAGAACAGGAATAAGGTCTTTTAGTGAAGTGATCTTAGAATCAGTCACTAAGATCATAGGATGTTCCAATTCGCATGTCATTTTTTCGGCATTGGTCACAAAATATGGAGATAGATAGCCTCTATCAAACTGCATTCCTTCAACTACTTCAAGATCATCATTGATCCCTTTTGCTTCTTCAACAGTAATAACACCGTCTTTGCCGACTTTTTCCATCGCTTCAGCTATCAAATCACCGATAGCATGATCAGAATTTGCAGAAATAGTAGCAACTTGAGCGATCTCTTTTTTATCTTTTACTTGTTTTGAGATTTTTTTGAGCTCATCAATAATTGCTGCACTAGCTTTATCCATACCTCTTTTGACTTCAATTGGGTTTGCGCCGGCAGTAATGTTTCTCAACCCTTCTTTAAATATTGAATAAGCCAAAATTGTAGCAGTAGTAGTACCATCGCCCGCTTCATCGGCAGTTTTGCTGGCAACTTCTCTTACAAGCGAAGCACCCATATTCTCTAAACTATCCGGAAGTTCTATCTCTCTTGCTACGCTCACACCATCTTTTGTGATATGAGGAGCACCATAGCTCTTTTGAATAAGCACATTGCGACCTCTAGGCCCCATCGTTACTTTAACCGCATCAGAGAGTTTTTTGACTCCTTCAAACAATCCATTTCTTGCTGTATCTGAAAAAAATATTTCTTTTGCCATTTATGATCCTTTAAATATATTTTATATTATTTTATGAAAGCAGACCTAATATATCGTCGCTTGTTAAGATTAGATACTCTTGATTATCAATGGTAATTTCTGTACCGGTATATTTACCAAAAACTACAGTATCACCTACTTTGATACCTTCTGCATCAGGTCCAACTGCAACAGCTTTGCCTTGAAGTGGTTTTTCTTTAGCATTGTCTGGAATAATAATACCGCTTGCCGTGGTGTTTGATTCCTCTTTTCGTTCAACAAGCACTCTATTTGCCAATGGTGTAAATCCCATAATTGCTCCTTTATTTTCATTAAATTTAAAAATATTTTTTGAGATATTATTATATCTAATTAAAAATTGAGTGTCAAGATATCATTAATAATTTTATGCAATAATTATGAGTCGTATAGACTCAAGTTATTGTATGTTAAAGAGATGTTATTAAAAAAATAAGATAATTATCAATATAAAGCGCGAAAAAGTATTGACAAATTAGATAACTTTGGATAGAATGCCGTCTCTTAAAACTTTTTAATTGTGGCAAGGTAGCTCAGCTGGTTAGAGCGCTGGTCTCATAAGCCGGAGGTCGGGGGTTCGAGTCCCCCTCTTGCTACCATATAGAAACTCCCTAAATATCGACATTAGAGCTGCTTTTTCCGAGATATCTCTATTCCAAAAAATTACTACATATTGTCAAAATCAACAACATTTTAACAACATTTATTGCACACTTTTTGCACACTTACTATTTTTATCTTCTCTCTGTTTTTCACAACAAAAAAATAGACAAAAGGTAAACTATTGTTCATCTTCAATCTCATTTAAAGGAGGTAGAAGATGAACTCTCTTCTGCTGGAACAACCAATCTATATTAATCGTCTTTATATACACATTGCTGGGGAAATGGAAGCAGGAATTTTTCTTGATCATATTTTTAAAAAATTCAGCGAGCATAAAAGTAATGCTATAGAACTTGATATAAGATTAGTATATAAAACTTTGTATTTCTATAAATTTGAAATAGAAAAAATAAACAAAAAACTCAAAAAACTTCCATTTTTATTCATTCAAAAAACTTCAAAAGAGACATATTGCTATTCAATTGATTTAGAAAAATATGAAACTTATTTAAACAAAAGGATATCTGCATGAAAAACCTATTGCAATCTTTACATCAAAAACCAATTGCAGTTTACCCATTATATATTGATGTAACAGGTAGTGCAACTGCTGGAATGTTACTTAGTCAGCTTATGTATTGGTTCTCAACAAAAGATAAGATATTTAAAACAAATGAGGAACTAAGCAAAGAAACAAGGCTCACAATAGATGAACTAAAATCTGCAAAAAAGAAAATCAAAACACTGGATTTTATTAAAATCTCATTAGAGGGTATTCCAGCAAAAACATATTATGAAATTAACTGGGATAAGTATGAAAAAACACTTTCAACATATGCTAAAGCCCAAGAATTTACAGTTGGTGGAAATCCCACCAACAAGGAAGTGGAAATCCCACCAACAAGAAAAAGTCGTTTACAACAACCAGTTGGTGGAAATCCCACCAACAAGGAAGTGGAAATCCCACCAGCTATTATAGTAAAATCTTTTGACAGAGACTACAGTACAGAGACTACTACAGAGAATCTCTCTCCTAAATCCTCTCTCACAAAAGATGAACTTGAAATTAGATCAGAATTCATAGATGATGAACTAATCAAACTCTTCATTGCACACAGAAAAGAAATCAAACATCCAATGACACAACAAGCATTAAATCTCTTTGTTAAAAAACTTGAAAAATTATCGGAAAAAGATGATCCGGAAGATTTAGTCAATGAAGCAATTATTAACGGCTGGAGATCTGTATTCCCTCCAAAAGAAAACAATAGGCAAACCACGAGCTATTCAAATCCAACTAGCGCAACAATAAGAAATACTTTTGCCAAATTAGAGAAATTGCAAAAAGAAAAACAAAATTACATCGAAGGAGAAATTCAATGAAAAATTTATCAAAACAAGTAGATTATATTTCACAACTACTCAATATCAAGACAGAAAGCGAATTAGTTATTTTGGATATTGGGAATAAATTATCCCAACTTGATGATCCAGCAGACTTCATTGTTTATCTTAGAAAAAATTACAACCATTATCACACAACCTATCTAACCGGCTTTCAGAAATTTCTCTATTTGCTTGAATTGTATAAAAATAAAACAATCTCCAACAAAGGAGTTGATGAAATAAAACTTATGGCTGAAAAAATAAATATTGTTAGTCGCCTATTGGGTGAACATACAGAAGCAAATTTTGAGGATATTTTCTCAAAAGATGCAAATGGAAAATTGAAGTATTTCACACAAAGAGAAATTGAAATTTTATCTCTTATTGGCAATTTGGGATATTGCATACGGTTGCAAAAATCCGTCTCCGGAACAGATGCGCTTGAGACAGAAATACATAACAAAATTCTTAATCTAGGTAAAGATAAAAACCAAATATTATTAAAGGCTATGTCGTGAGAGGTGGTAGCCAATACCAAAAGGAGTTAGATTTGATGAAGCCCACTATTTGTGAGTTTCACAAAATTTAAACGAAAGGAAAAAAAAGATGAAACAAAAAAAATTAATTTTAGTTTCTATCGCTTTATCGGCCGTATTATGTACACAATTAAATGCAGGCAGTGTGGGTGGTTTCGGTGGGTCAACCGAAATAACACAACTAGCTAATAATTCACAGTTGGCCGCTCAATATGGAAAGCAACTCCAGCAATATGCAACTCAAATCCAACAATACCAAACCGCGGTGCAGCAATTTACCAATCAGGTGCAAAGCTATAAGTTGATGTTGCAAAACATCGGTCAGTTGCCACAAACGCAGTGGAATCAATTTACATCAAGCGTTAACAAAATGCGTCAGATCATGGATAATACAGCAGGAATGACTTATACCGCTGCAAATTACGATCAAATGTTTAAGAAACTGTACCCCAAATACGATACGTTGTTAGCAAGTGGTCAAGTAGATCCAACAAGTGTTTATAAAAGTTTATCAAATCAAACGAACGCAACAGTCAATGACTCTCTCAAAAGGTTAAATCTTACTCAAGCAGATCTTGAGAATGATGTGACAACCATGAGAGAACTTCAAAATGTAAGCCAATCTGCCCAAGGCCAGCTAGGTGCAATTCAAGCAGCTAATGAAATTGCACTTCACCAAACAAACACACTCAAAAAACTCCAACAAACAATGATGTTGCAAGCGAATATGCAAGCTCAAACAGTGGCAGCACAACAGGCGGAAAAAGATGTGTCAAAAGTAGAATGGGAAAAAATCAGAGGCAGATCTGATGTTAATAAAAATAATAACAAATCATTGCTTGAAGGTGCAAGATGAAAAATATAATCAAATTAGCCTTTGTAGTTGTAATCTTTTTTGCCGGATGTAAAAATACAGATGAGAGCAAAACCGTAGAGTATTATCTTCAAAATGACAAAGAGAGACAAGAGACAGCCAAAGAGTGTAATAACAATTATGGAGAACTCGGCAACACTCCAAATTGCATAAATGCATATGAAGCCGCATGGAAAAAAATCAGTGGCAAATCAGATATTAACAAAAACAACAATAAATCATTGCTTGAAGGTGCAAGATGAATAGAAAGTTGTTTATTTTTTTATTTTTTCTGCTACCAATTTCATTGTTTGCAACACAAGATAATTTAGTCTCAAATATACAAGGACAAATACACAATATAGCTCAATCGTATTATGGTGTATTTTCATCAAATGCCTTAGGTCTTCTTTATGCTCTTGGAGTAATACAGCTAGTTCTGACATTTGGATTTATGGCCATGAGGGGTGAACTTGAGGTGGCTGGAGCTTTTGCACAACTTGTGAAAACGGCTCTTATTATTGGATTTTTTTCTATGTTAATCAGCAGTCCTTCATGGTTTAATAATATATATAACTCAATAACAAATTTGGCATTCCAAGCTGGAGGCAATAAAGCAAATGTTGAAAATGTTTTTGAAAATATGATTGTTATGTGGGACAAGCTAGGAGAAGACACTTACAATCCAATCAAATATCTTGGATTGATGCTAGTCGGTATTGTGGTGAGTGTTGCAATAACACTACTTGTAGCACAGGCTTTAATGTATTATGCATTTTCAGTATTAAGTGTATATGTTGGAATTTTGTGGCTCGGATTTGGTTCGTTTGATCAAACCAGACCTTGGGCTATTAATGCCATAGCCAATGTTCTACGCAATGGATTCAAATGGATGATGACCCTTTTGGTGTTGGCGATAACTTTTGATTTTGTACAAACCCTTTCAGATACAGTTACAAATGATTTTAGTTTGATAAATATGGTTGTCTTGGCAATGACTGCAATTTTAATAACTACAATCAACGCAGGCGTTGGTGGCTTTGTCGACAGTTATTTTACCGGTTCAGGCAGTGGCGAAAACAGTCGAGGTATGCAAATGGCTGCTGCGGTTATGAGTGCAGGAGCCGGTGCAGCTATGGGTGCATATCAAGGAGCCAAAGGCGCATCGAACACTATAGCGGCGGCGGCGGCTACAGGCGAAGAAAAGAGCACTCTTGGCAAAGCTGCTTCTTATTTGGGCGGTATGGCAAGCGGTGCTACAAAAGGAGCAATGCACGGCGGAGAAAACTTTGCAACAAATTGGGCAAAAACAATAGATCCAAATTATTCAAGCGCATCATCATTGTATAGTGGTAAAAATTTTGCCAGTGCAGCTAATGAGAAAAATGCGTCACAATCCGATCCAAGTTTAGCAAATTTTAAAAATATAAAAACGAATGTCAGTGGGAAAATAAACTAAAAATCAAGATTAATTAGGAGGAAATAATGGTTAAATATACAAAAAATTCGGATAAAGAAGAATTTTTCGTAAGTGGCTTAAACGCAAACACACTACAGGCTATCAATAGCATAATAGAAAATCTTAAGTGGTTACCATTTGGGTATATCTTGAATATTATCAATAGTAAAAAGAACACGAGAAACTACTTAATGAATGATATTAGATGTTTCACAAATCATGATCTTTTTTTGTTTATCAAAAAACTTAATAACAATCCAACATTGATAGCAAAAATTGAAGCAAAAATTGAAGATTTTAAAAAATTGACAGCATAAAAAGGAGATAAAATGGATCTTTCAGAGGCAACAAAAATATTAGCAGAGGCCAAGGCAATCAAAGTAGAACTTAAAAATATAACACATAAATTCCAAGGTTATACGGATGAAGAAGGAAATCCAAAAGCCGGCCTGATAGAACAGTTGGAAAATTTATATGCGAAACTCAATCCGACAAGTATCGCCTTTTTGGGTAATCTTGCAAGAGAGAAGGCTCTTGAAAGCTTGCAGCAGATTGATGAGTTGCAAAACGAACAAAAGTCTTATTTTGAAACTCAAAATTTTATGTTTGAGAGAAGAATAAAAGAACTCATCGAAGAATATGAGGCTATCAATAATGAGGCTAAAAAAATAATCATTAGTGATTTTAATGAAAAGGCAAAAATATTAAGAAGCGGTTTAAATGCTGAATTGGTTGATTTTAAAAATCACTTAAAATATCATCTTGATGATATTAAAGATTTAGCTCCGGCACTTAATGAAGTTGTAAATATGAGATACATGTATGTAGCACTTTTTAGTGTTGGAATATTTATGGCTGGAATGGGTTTTGGGAGTTTTTTATTGAAATAAACCATAAAACCACACCAAAAAGGTGTAGCAATATGTCGGGTCGGTCAAACCATAAAAAGAATAACAATCAGATTATAACACAAAAGGAGAGTAAAAATGAAAATCATGGTGGTAAATACCAAAGGCGGGGCTTCCAAATCGACCTTTTCTTATCAGGTTTTTGGAGCGTATTTCTTGGATAAAGGTATTGATATGGAACTTATTGAACTCGATGATGAAAACAAGGATAGTGATGTTTTTGAAGATTCAAAAATCAACACTTCAACGGCATTTGTAGGTCAAAACAGAGATGACGTATCACATACATTACAAGAAAGGTTTGAAGAGACAGATAAAAGCCTTGTCTTTGACATTGGCGGCAACAAAACAACCACTTTGGTTTTAGAAGCATTAAAAAGAACAAGATTGTATTATTTAGTAGATTGTTTTTTAATCCCGATGAGTGGAGGTTCCCAAGATTTTATCAATGCAAAAAATACCTATGAGATAGTAAAAGAGTTTCAAAAACCAATTATATTTGGGCTCTCAAGAGTTAGAGACCCAAGAAAGATACGATTTCAGTATATGGAGTTTTTTAGAGAATTCCCAGATGCAGATTATATCTTTTTGACTGATTCAAATGTGATAGACCTCTCAAGAATGCTTAAAAAGTCTGTTTATGAGATAGCACATGATACGGCGGCTGAAGGATTGCTTGAAAATTATGATCAATTGATCGGTGAAGAGATGAAAAATGGCAACAAGCAAAAAGGCCAAGAGCTTGCTTATATAGCAGGAATTTTAGAAGATAGTTTAGAGTATCAAAAAAATATACTAGTACCTTGTTTTCAAAAACTGGATAAAGTGCTTAGATGAGAAACAAACTTTTGACAATAAAAGTCACAGAAGAAGAACTAAAAAAACTTCACTTGCAGGCAAAAAATGCCGGCATGACATTAAGCCGATATCTTCGCTCTCTAGGACTTGGTTATCCAATAGAGAGCAAAATAGATCAGTTGGCTCTTGCAGAGCTAACAAAAGTTGCAGGTGATCTTGGCCGACTTGGAGGATTGTTTAAATTATGGTTATCTAATACAAAAGAGGAATGGGATCCACGGCTTGGAGATAAAAGTAGATTTAAAGTTGAACTCCTGGTTAGAGAGATAGAACACAACAAAAAAGAGCTATTAGATATTGCAAGGAGATTATTATGAGGGTTAAAAATGTTTTAGACTATAAACTTCTTATTCAGATATTTAATATCACAAGACAAACTTGGAATAACTGGAAAAAAGAAAATAGATTAATAGTAACTTTGATTGAAAAATACTTCACTAAAGAGGACTTAGAGGAATTTTTACAGACTGGGAAAATTACTAAATTTGACAACTATAAAACCTATATGGAGCAAGATAAAGATTTTCAACTCTTCTGTAAATTTAAAGAATTTATGAAGCAAAATGATAGCTAAAGAAGTTCCAAAGAAAAAAGCAACCGGAAGCTATAAAGGGCTAGTTGATTACATAGAAGATACACTTGGTTTGCATAGCAACAAGGTAGAGCTTGTTTATTCGGAGAATTGTGAGTTTGATACCGTTGAAGATAATGTAAAACTCATAGAAGCAACTCAAAAACTTTATACCGGTAAAGCAGACCCGACAGTTCATCTTGTTGTTTCATTCCAAGAAGATGAAAGACCTACGCCGGAGCAGCTAAAATACATTACTCATGAACTGTTAAAATCTGTTGGCATGGAACATCATCAAAGAATTTGCAGTACACACATAGATACAAACAACTACCATTTACATATTGCGGTCAATAGAATAGATCCAGATACACATAAAAGAGCAAGAATGTCGTATAGTAAAATGAAGTTACAAAAAAAAGCAGCTGAACTTGAAGAAAAAATGAATTTAAAAAAAGACAACCATATACCAAATTGGAAATTGGCCGAGCAAGATCGTAAGTCCAATAATATAGAACATAATAAGGAGAATAATTATGAGCCAGTACGAGAGCAACACAGCCGAGCTGAAAATAGAAGACTTAGAATATCACAGTCCGTTACTAACGACCTTAAAAACAGAACAAAGACCGGCAAACGAGATAGCATGCGTAAGCTGTCCGATATCGATAT